>Ga0310695_10000054_pt1 | contig 282899 bp, 234 predicted proteins | sample RumenRJG_04DNA_FD_203882 | JGI IMG/M metagenome (GOLD analysis project Ga0310695, IMG submission 203882) | Bovine rumen microbial communities from Lethbridge, Alberta, Canada - RJG_04 (v2) (version 2) | ecosystem: Host-associated > Mammals > Digestive system > Stomach > Rumen | place: Canada...
GGACTGGATGAAGGATTTCACTTTCCTGAGTTTCATCCGCGACATCGGCAAGCACATCACCGTGAACTACATGATGGCCAAGGACAGTGTGAAGAAGCGCCTCGCCGCCAATGCCGATCACGGTATGTCGTTCACCGAGTTCTCCTACCAGTTGCTGCAGGGCTACGACTTCCTGTACCTCTATGAGCATGAGGGCTGCCGACTGCAGATGGGCGGCAGTGACCAGTGGGGCAACATCACCACGGGTACCGAACTCATTCGCCGCATCAACGGCGGTGAGGCCTATGCCATCACCTGCCCGCTCATCACCAAGAGCGACGGTACCAAGTTCGGCAAGACCGAAGGCGGCAACGTGTGGTTGGACCCCAAGCGCACCTCACCTTACAAGTTCTACCAGTTCTGGATCAACGTGAGCGACGAGGACGCCAAGAAATACATCAAAATCTTCACCGACCTGCCTCAGGATGAAATCGCCGAACTGACCGCCGAGCAGGAGAAGGATCCCGGCTTGCGCCCGCTGCAGAAACGTCTTGCCAAAGAGATTACCACCATGGTTCACAGCGCCGAGGACTATGAGAACGCTGTCGAGGCTTCGCAGATCCTGTTCTCGAACAAGGCCAAGGACATCCTGCACAAGATTGATGAGGAGACCCTGCTGAGCGTGTTTGAGGGTGTGCCCACGTTCGACGTTCCGCGCAGCGCCATCGACGAGGGAACTCCGATGATTTCGCTGTTGACCGATGTGGCTGCAGTCTTCCCCAGCAAAGGCGAGATGCGCAAACTCACCCAGGGCGGCGGCGTGAGCATCAACAAAGAGAAGATTGCCGACCCCAACATGCCGGCCAGTGCCGACCTGCTGCTCAACGACAAATACATCCTCGCCCAGAAGGGCAAAAAGAACTATTTCCTGCTCATCGTGAAGTGATTAGCGACTGAGGCTATTGGTGGATTGTAAAAAAATCCGACCAAAAAGGTTGTAATTCAAAAAAAAGCAGTAATTTTGCACCGCAATTTTGGCGGCACGCCGCCAGATTGACATAAGGATTGCCTTGTAGTGTAATGGTAACACAACGGTTTTTGGTGCCGCATTTCCTGGTTCGAGTCCGGGCAAGGCAACCAAAGAAAAAGGAGATAGACCCAGTGTCCGTCTCCTTTTCTTTTTTCCCTTTGGGAACGAGATAGCAGTTGACCTTGAAAGTATTTTTTAATGCGAATTACGCTAATTAGACGGATTACACGAAAGAAAATAATCTATTCGCAAAATCTGATAAAATTCGTATTAGCCCCGCAGGGTTTGGCTCCCCCAAACTAAAGGTTGGGCCAACTGCTGTATCATTGTCTTTCCTTTTTCCTTCTTTGCACCCAGCACCAATACGGATGCCCTCACTAACCTTTAATCTTTAACCTTTAACCTGCGGAATAGTCTGCATGAGTACAAAAAACACAAAGGCAAAGCGCTAAACAGACGTTAACGCTTTGCTGCGGTAGCCCATAGCAGAATCGAACTGCTCTTTCAAGAATGAAAATCTTGCGTCCTAGCCGATAGACGAATGGGCCGTACCTGGCTGAACCACGGCACCTGGTGGGAGGCACCGCGCTCCTAATTGCTTAGGCCTGGTTCAGCTTGTTGATGTGCTGAGCGAGTTTTGACTTCAGGTTACCAGCCTTGTTCTTGCTGATCACGTTCTTACCTGCAAGTTTGTCGAGCATGGCGACTACCTTGGGCATAGCCTCGGCGGCTTCCTTGGCGTCGGTCATCTTGCGGATGTTGCGCACGGCATTGCGCATGGTCTTGCTGTAATAACGGTTGCGAAGACGGCGGGTCTCGCTCTGACGGATTCTCTTAATTGCTGATTTATGGTTTGCCATAATTGAAATATAAAACTTTTATTTTTAGTTGTTTACAGTAGCCCATAGCAGAATCGAACTGCTCTTTCAAGAATGAAAATCTTGCGTCCTAGCCGATAGACGAATGGGCCATCAAGCGGGAATTTTCCGCAAAAGCGACTGCAAAATTAGAACTAATTTTTGAATTGACAAAATTTAACCTCTCGAAAAGCGGAAAAAGTTGCGTTTTTCTGTCTTTTTATGGTTGCTGATTGCCGAATAATGAGTAAATTAGCGCCATGTATGAGAAATTGAGGGGCATAGTGCTCAATACCATCCGCTACAGCGACAAGCACAATATCGTGCACATCTACACCGATGGGCGCGGGCTGATGTCGTTTGCCGTACCCATCGGCAAGACACCGGCTGCACGCATGCGCAATGCGGCCCTCATGCCGCTGTCGCTGGTGGACCTGGAGGCGGGGCTGCGCAGCGGGAGCGACCTGGCGATATTGCGCGAGGCGCGTCGCAACTATCCCTTGGCAACCGTCTACAGCGACCCTATGAAAAACGCTATTGCACTGTTCATCAGCGAACTGTTGGCCCATGTGTTGCAAGAGCCTGAGGGCAACGACCCGATGTTCCGCTACATCGAGCAGGCGGTGCAGTTGCTGGAGCAGTTGCCCGGCCAGGTGGCCAATTTCCATATCTGTTTCCTTTATCATCTGGGGGCGCATCTGGGCATCCAGCCTAATGTGGAGAGTTACCGCAAGGGGTATTGGTTTGACATGACCGACGGTGTCTTCGTCCCGTCGGCAGCACAGGGCCATGCTTTGTTACAGCCCCAGGAGGCTCAGGTCATCCACCTACTGTCGCGCATGACGTTCGCCAACATGGGTGTCTTCCGTTTTAACCGTGAGGAGCGCAACCGCATGCTCGACGTCATCATCGGCTACTACCGCCTGCACAATGCCGCCATCGGCACCCTGCGTTCGCCTGACATCCTGAAGCAATTGTTCGTATAATCAAGGGGATGTGTCATAAAACAAAGGCTGGCACTCTAACCGCCCTGCGGGCGGGAAATTAAACAAATTAAATTTAAAATTATCATTAATATACTAGAAATGCCAATTTTAATTTAAAAATTTATTAAATTTCCCGTGCGAAGCACGGTTATGCTACCGAGTCGCAATTATGACACATCCTCTTGAGTTTAGGGTTTAGGGGGTATCCGCGGGTGCGCTCGAGTGTGGGCGTACCATTATTTAATGCCTGGAAACGGTAATCGTGCTTCACACGAGAAATCAAAGAAAGCCAATAGAGCCAAATAAATAAGGTGAGATACAATTCACAATGGATTGCATCTCACCTTTTTTGATTTCTCGCCCGCAGGGCGATGATGGATAACGTAGATAAAATACGAGTAATTCGTAGTTATTATTAAGGTGGGGGTTACCAACTGCCGCCGCCACCGCCGCCGCCGAAGGAGCCGCCGCCGAAGCCGCCCCATCCGCCGCCGCCGAAGCCGCCGCCGCTGTGTGAGCCGCCACTCCAACCACCACTGCCGTGGGTGATGATGACGGGACCGCCCCAGGTGCCGGTGTGCCTATTGTTGCCGCCACCGTTGCCACTCCTGGTCGATGCGTAGATGACGAGCGCTATGATTGCGACAAACACGAGGAAACCTAACCACGCGTCGGCGCTATCGTACTGATTGATGTAATCCTCCTCGTTATACTCGCCGATGGCCAAGTCTCGCACGACTTGTGCTCCGGCCCACACACCGTCCAGGTAGTTGTTCTCCTTGAAGTAGGGAATCATCTCCCTCTCCACAATGTGGTTACAGGTAACGTCGGTGATGGCACCTTCAAGGCCAAATCCTGGGGCGATAAATGCCTCACCCTTGCTTTCGGGTGTTTTAGGCTTGATAAGGATGACAACGCCGTTATCCTTGTCGGCTTTTCCAACACCCCATTTGTCACCAATGGTGTAGGCCATCTGGGCCTTATCAAGGCCACCAAAGTCGTTCATGGTGACGATACAGATCTGGTTGCTCGTCTCCATGGCAATTTGCTGGAGCGAGTCCTCCAGCCACTGGCAATCGCCCAAGATGCCGGCGAGGTCGTTGACTAACTTCGGTGGGTTGGGACGTGGCGGTACCTGTGCCGTCACCGTCAATGCGGTGAGGCACAACAACAGAATGGCCGTCAGTCGCGACAACCTGCTACTGCATGTCGCCTTAGTTGTCATGATGGTCATTGTCAAGTTCGTCATCGTCAAGTTCATCGAAGGATACCTCGTTGCTCAACTCGTTCTCGTCGTCACGCACGCCCGGGAAGAATTCCGACAGGCGGTCGCCGATATGGGCAATAATCTCGCACAACCCGTCAACAGGTCTGCCCGCTTTCAGGTAACGGGTCAACTCCTCGACCTCGTTGTTCCAGAAGCCTTTGGGCACCACTGCGTTGATGCCGGAGTCGCCCAGGATGGCCAGTTTGCGTGCCTCGTAGGCGATAAAAATCAGCACGGCATTGCGGCGCTTGGTGGTGTAGAGGTGCAGACGGTTGAACGTCTTGATGGCACGTTTTATCACCTTGCCACGGCAGCGGGGCGTCACATGGACACAAATCTCGCCCGTGGTGTGACGCTCGGCCGCTGTAATGGCATCGGCGATGCGACGCTGGCCCTCACTGGGAATAAAATCGGCCAGTGCCATTGTTTACTTGGACTCGCTGGTCCCGAAGTCTACCTTGGGAGCCTTGTCAGCACCTTCTTGTGCCTGGAAGTAAGGCTTGTCACCAAAGCCGAAGATACTGGCGATAATGCTGGTGGGGAAGGTACGGCGCTTGGTGTTGTACTGCTTTGCCACCTCATTAAAGTCGTTGCGGGCTTTATTGATGCGGTTCTCAGTACCTTCCAACTGTGTTTGCAGATCTTTAAAGTTCTCGTTAGCCTTCAGGTCGGGATATGCCTCGCTGACTGCAATCAGGCGACTTAAAGCGTTAGTCACATCACCCTGTGCAGCCTGATACTTCTGCAGGTCTTCGGGAGTCATATTTGCACCGTCGATGGTCACCTTAGTGGCGTTGGCGCGTGCCTCGATGACGCCCTCGAGCGTCTCCTGCTCGTGCTTGGCATAACCCTTAACGGTCTCTACCAGATTGGGAATCAGGTCAGCACGACGTTGATATGAACTTTCCACATCGGCCCAAGCAGTTTCTACGCTCTCCTGTGACTTAACGAGTCCATTATACATAGGAATCGCTATTAATGCACATAATACCAAAACACCGACTACGAGACCGAGTCCGGAAAGTCCCAAACATCCTTTTTTCATTGTCTTTTAAATTTTATAAGGTGAATAATGTTATTATCTAAAACGCAAATTTACAAACATATTGTTAAATAACAGCAATGGTGACAGGATTTTTTTAAAATCAGAGTTGTTTTATCCAGCACATGCTTTTGCCGTCATGATGATGAGGGCAATAATGACAAACAGGGTCACGCACCCGATGCCCCCGCGGCGAGGCATGCCTTGCTGTTGGCCTTGTCCAGTGGAATCGCCCGGATTGACAACCCTGCGAGGATTGCGCATCATCAGGTCCTGATGGGGGATAAGGATCTGTCGGGGGCCTCCGTGGTTATAGGGACCGATGATGCCGGCAGCCTCGAGTTGGCGGATGAGTTCGGCAGCCCGGTCGTCGGTGAGGTGGAAGCGGTCGCGCAGCATCATGGGCGTGATGGATGGACAGCCTTTCAGGTATTCCACCACCTCGTTGAAGAGCGGGTCGGCGCCGGGTGGGGGAGGGGGAGCCGTGGGGGTCAGTCCATCGACAGCGGCACCGCCAGCCTCGTTCGGCGGGGTCGGTGCGGCAGTGTCAGCACTGAAGCCGCAGTTGGGGCAGAAGTGGGCATTGCTGCTCATCTCACGTCCGCACTTGGGACAGTTGATGGTCTGCGAGGGCTCCACTGTGGCGTCCAACTCAAGGCTCTCGTTGGGGATATAGGCATAGTCGCCCACAATCTGCAGTTCAGAACGGCACTCGGGACAGGTGACCTTGTATTGGCTGTCGATGAGGGCCTCGACGCTGAGGTCCATCTTCTTGCCGCATTTGGGACAGGTGTAGTTCATATTGAATAATGAGCGTTGTTGTGTTGCAAAAATAATAAAAACCACGCTAATACGCAAATACTGCAAAAACCGTGCCGCACCCGTTCGGTCCACCGAGGGGTGAAAACGGGGCTCAAAATGCTGATAGGGGGTGTGCTCAATTACGATACTTTAAAAAACATTTGCATTTTTTGTTTTTAGTTACTACTTTTGTCGCGTAGCCAATGAAAGATGACAGTTGAAAGGCAAAAGACTAAGAATAGTTGAAATATGTTATATATAAACCTTTAAACAACATGTTATGAGCAAAAAATTACTGACATTGATGGTCGGGCTTGCCATCTCCCTGACGGGAAGTGTATGGGCCCAAGACATCGAAGAAGATGAAGAAGTGGCCTACAACCAGTATGGTGTGCAGGTCGACCGCGAGGCACTGCGTGCCGAACAGCGCAACAACATTCTGGTGCTCGAGTCCAAGAGCAAGAAGTACAAAGTGTGGTTTGACAACCGTGTTCAGGTGGATGGAGCCATGTTCTTCGGCAAGAACCACTCGGACTACAACCCCATCGGTAACGGTGCGTCGATCAGGCGTGCACGTTTTGCGGTCAAGGCCCAAGTGACCCCCGACTGGTATGGTGAGATTGATATGGACATGGCCGACGGCGTGTTTGAACTCAAGGACGCTCTTATCGAGTATGACGGTCTGGAGCACTTCGCCTTCAAGGTTGGTAACTTCAAGGAGGACTTCTCGATGGAGCAGACCACGACCTCGCGTTACTTGACCTTCATGGAACGCCCGATGGTGTGCAAGGCGCTGGTGCCCTCACGTCACATCGGTATCCAAGGCGAGTACCTGCTTGACCACTTCCGCGCTTCGTTGGGTATGTTCTTCCAGACGATTGCCGGCTCGGAGGAGGCAACCAATGTCCAGGACAACAACAAGGACTTCGGCCGCAGCCAGGGCTACTCGTTCACCGGTAAGGTGGGTTACATGCCCTACAGCAAGGACCGCTACTGGGGCCTGTACCTGGGCGGCAAGGGTTCTTACCGCACTCCCAAGACCGACATGGCAACCAACGAGTTCGGCGGTGTGCGTTACAGCACGCGCAATGCCACGAGCATCAATCGCAAGAAATACCTCGACACCGACGTTATCCCCAACGTAGACCATGAGTGGCTCTATGGTCTGGAAGGTGCCGCCTATTATGGCCCGGCCCGCATCCAGAGTGAGTGGATCCGCAGCCATGTGTCGGCTACCAACAGTTACAACTTCGGCGGCTGGTATGTACACGCTACCTATCTGTTGCTGGGAGGTCAGCAGCGCTTCAATGTCGCCGAGGGTGAGTTCACGCAGCCCTCGAGCGGCCGCAAGTGGGGTGACATCGAGTTGGCCCTGCGCTACGACTATCTTGACTTGAACGATGGCGGCATCTATGGCGGCTCGGGCGAGAACATCACCGCCGGCCTGAACTTCTACCTGGGCAACTCGGTGAAGATTGTCCTGAACTACCAGTACAGCAACAACGACCGCTATGCCAACGGCAAGGGCAAACTCTTTATCGGCCACGATGCCACCGGCGCTCCCACCGCCGACTATACCAAGGCTGTTGAAGCCAAGGGCAAGGGTGGTGTAAGTTACCACATGCTGGGCCTGCGTTTCGAGATTGACTTCTAATGGACAACCACTTAAAGAATATTACGACAATGAAAAAGATACAATTAGCACTCCTGCTGCTGGCCACGATGGTCTTGGCCACATCATGTGTAGAGGATAAAGTGTATGAGGGACCGTCAAAGATTGAGTCCGTCTCGATGATGCCCGAGGCTCCCACCTCGTTTGACGATGTTGTGGTCACCGCAGTCGTTTCGGGTTTGCAAAGTGTAAAAACCGCTACATTGAACTATAAGGCCGGGTCTAATTCGGGCAGTGTGCCCATGAGCGGCAACGGCAATACCTGGATGGGCACGATTCCGGCTCAGCCCGACGGCACTAAGGTAACCTACACCGTTACCATCGTCAATGATGCCGACTTTACCACCGTTTCGCCCGAGAAGGAATATACCGTTGGCGACAAGCCTTCAGACTTCACCAAACTGGTGCTCAACGAACTCTATGCCGCCGCCGATGCTGACGAAGGCAAGTACATTGAGTTGTACAACAACGGCGATGACCCCATCAAGTTGAAAGATGTCGTCATCAAGAAGGATGAGACAGAATCATGGCGCGGTCTGGCCGAGGATGTCATCATGGGTCACAGTTATTACACCATTGTGGGTGCCAAGGGAACGACCCCGCATGGTCTGAGCAGCGGTTTCTCCAACAAGAAGAGCGTGCTCATCGAGATTTATGACCCCAACAACAACCTGATTGACAAATTCCAGCGCGGCGAGAAGGAAGACGCTTGGGGTAACCAGTCTCTGGCCAAGGTGACGGGCTCGTGGAGCCGCTGTCCCAACGGCACGGGTAAGTTCATGATTACCGACCAGACCACCCTGGGCGCCAAGAATCCCGACACCGGTGTCGAGGATCCCACCGTGGTACAATAACAGTTAACAGTTAAGAGTTAATAGTTAACAGTTAAGAGTTAATAGATAACAGTTAATCGTTTTAAATAATATTGTGAAGAAGACAAAATGGCAAAAGAAGAATTGAAGATTGGCGAAATCTCAAAACCCCGTTTTGAGTTCCGCAGTTTCGGTCGCTGTTTCTGTGAGGCAGCCAAGCGTATGGCACGCCTGAGTACCCCCGTTCCCGAGAAGGTGTGGGAGCGCCACAGCAGCGAGACCTATATCGTTAGCCGCACCAACGATGTGAACAACACCAAGATCCGCACCGGCAAGATGGACATCAAGACCTATGTGCAGACTGTTGACGGCCTGGAGCAGTGGAATCCCCTGATGAAGGGCGAGTTCCCCATCTCGGCCCAAGTGCTGCGCGACGAGGTCTTCCCCGCCTTCAAGGTTGACGGGATGCCCGAATTGACCAAGGATACCTATACCCTGGAGGAGTTCCTGGGCATGATTGATGCCCATCCCGACCTGCAGGCCGTCAGCGTGGAGAAAATCCGCTATGGCTACATGGTCAACGACACCATCTGCGAGACGGGCGACGTCTACATCAACGGTGCTCTGGTCAGGACCATCAACTCCGAGTCCACCGAGGTCGAGGACATCAAGAAGACCCTAGCTGACGTGGGCCTCGAGGGTGTTGAGAACATCAACTACCTGCAGGCCATCAAGCGTGTCATCGGTATGATTAACAAACCCTTAGCAAACTAAACGGATATGGCAAAAGAAATCGAAAGAAAATTCTTAGTGAAAGGTGATTTCAAGCCTGAGGCTTTCAAGGCTACCCGCATCACCCAGGGCTATCTGAGTTCGGTGCCCGAGCGCACGGTGCGTGTCCGCGTCAAGGGCGACAAGGGTTTCATCACCATCAAGGGCATCGGCAATGCCAGCGGCGCCAGCCGCTATGAGTGGGAGAAGGAGATTCCTGTCGAGGAAGTCAAGGAACTGCTGCTCATCTGCGAGCCCGGTGTCATCGACAAGACGCGTTATCTGGTCAAGGCCGGTGAATACACGTTCGAGGTCGATGAGTTCTACGGCGACAACGAGGGTCTCATCGTCGCCGAGGTGGAACTGCCCGACGAGAATGCCGCCTTTGAGCGCCCCGCATGGCTGGGTGAGGAGGTCACCGGCGACGCCCGCTACTACAATTCCATGCTCATGAAGAACCCCTTCAAGACTTGGAAATAACAGTAGATAGCAACTGAAGAAGTTTTTAATGCAGGGGGCCGCGGCAGCCCGCCGTGTGCCCCCTTTTTCTAATTAAACAGAAAACGACCCAATGGCCGAGGAGCAGAACACGCAGCAGGCTTATGACCCGCTGGACATGAACAACTACCGGATTGAAAAACTGCCCAAGATGCAGAAGTCCGGGTTTGAAAAGATATTACAGCGCATCGGTGCGCCGTTGGCCATCCTGGCCTTTGTCATCCTCTATTGGGTGGCCGATATCCCGTTCATCAATCAGATCGACACCAACAAGGAGACCACCACACTCACCGAGTCGGCGATGAAACGCTACGAGCAGATGGAGGCCGATCAACTCAAGACGATGAAGACGGCCGATGGCGAGCAACTCAAGGCCGACCAACTCACCGAGGCGCAGCAGGCACAACTCAGTGACGGCACCCACAAGAAGTTCATCCGCATCAACTATGCGATGCTGGCCATCTTTGTGGCGGCGATTATCCTGTGGATATCGGAGGCTATACCCAATTATCTGACCTCGCTCATCGTCATCTTGTCGATTGTGCTCACGGGCATCACGACTGACAAGACGGCCTATGCCCAGTTGGGACACCCGGTGATGTGGCTCAACATCCTGTCGTTCATCCTCGCCAGCATGCTGGTCAAGACACAGGTCGCCAAGCGGTTTGCCATCTGGTTCGTGCTCAAGTTCGGCAAGAACGCCAGCGGCATTATGATCAGTTTCATTGTCATCAACCTGGTGCTCTCGGCATTCATCTCGGCGACGACGGCCAAGGCTGCCATCCTCTTGCCCATCTTCATGGTCATCGCGGCCATCTATGGCGCCACAGGCGGCAAGAACCGCAATAACTTCGGCCGCAACCTGATTCTGCAGAACCTGTTTCAGATTAACCTGGGCGCCAACTCGTTCCTGACGGGTTCGGGTGCAACATTGCTGGCCGGTTCCATCATTGCTGGAGCGATGGGTTGGGGCGCGTTCAGTTACCAGGACTGGTTCAAGGCCGCCTTCCCGATGAACCTGCTGCTGATACTCATCGCCTGGTTTGTGGGCTCCAAGATTTACTTCCCGTTGAAGAAAGAGGAGCGTGTGCCGCAGATTGAGGGCGGTATGGACCGCCTGCGCGACGAACTCAAGAAACTGGGCAAGATGAAGGCTGAGGAGTACAAGGCCATCGCCATCTTTGTCGTCGTGCTGCTGCTGTGGGCGACCGACAAGCAGCACGGCATCAACCAGACGGCTGTGGCGTTCATGGGCGCTGTGGTGGCGCTGTTGCCTGGCATCGGCATTGTCAAGTGGAATGATGTGGACATCCCCTGGCACCTGCTGCTGTTCTCGGCTGGTGCCTACACCCTGGGCGCGGGACTCGACGCCACGGGCTTGTCGGGCACGCTGGTCGACGCTTTGTTCACGAGCCTGGGCATTACCCAGTCGACCCCGTTCTGGACGATTTACCTGATACTGACGGCGGGCATCCTCTTGTTCTCGCTTGTCTTTGAGTCCAAGACGATGCTCACGCTCATCTTCATCCCCATCGCCATCGGCGTGGCGCAGAAGAACGGCTATCCCATCATGAGCCTGGCGTTCCCCGTGGCGCTGCTGGTCGGCCATGTCTATGTGCTGCCCTTCAACAGCAAGCCGGCGGCGCTGCTCTACACCACCAACCAGTACAGTTGGAGCGACACCTTCAAGTTCGGCATCACGATGATGTTCATCAGTTGGATCATGATTATCGTCTGGGGCGAGACCGTGTTGCGCTGGTTCGGCTACACGAGCGGCGTGTTCTTCTAGCGCGTGACACTGCTAGAATGAGAAAAAAGACAGCCCAACCGTTTCGCGGTTGGGCTGTTGTTATGTTCTCTCTAACGTCTTGTCAATACTCGTCAGGGTCAAAGAAGAAGTCGTCGTCGTTGGTCGGATAGTCGGGCCAGATGTCCTCGATGGACTCGTAGGTATCGCCTTCGTCTTCTATCTCCTGCAGGTTTTCGATCACTTCGAGAGGTGCGCCACTGCGCACGGCATAGTCGATTAACTCAGCCTTGGTAGCGGGCCAGGGAGCGTCCTCGAGTTTTGTTGCCAGTTCAAGTGTCCAATACATAGTCTTTTCTTGTTGTGCTGTTTTTTATGAAAATATCCTGTTTTTGAAAATTGCGCAAAGGTAATATAATTTTTGATATACGATTGTTTTTTGGGAATTATTTTTCAATTTCATGCGTCTTTATCCCAATAAATCTCCTCGACCTGATTGGTGATGTTGTTATATCTTGCAAAAACAAAGAAGAAATCACTCAAGCGGTTGAGGTATTCGAGTACGAGCGGATTGACGGGAGCGGTCCTGTTCAGGGTCACCACGCGGCGCTCGGCACGGCGGGTGATGGTGCGGCAGCGGTCGGCCTGTGCTGACAGGCGGGAGCCGCCAGGGAGGACGAATCCTGTCATGGGAGGCAGTTCCTCGTTCATCTCGTCCATCATCTTCTCCAGGGCTTTGACATCATCTGGGGTGAGTCCGTACAGGGTTGCGTCCTCGCGGTCGTTGGCCAGATAGGCGCCGATGTTGAACAGTTTGTTCTGGGCCTTGCGCAGCAGGTCAATCACCTCATGGTCATCGAGTTTGGTGCTGTGCAGCAGCACACCGATGTTGGAATTCAACTCATCTACGGTGCCGTAGGCCTCGACGCGCACGTCGTCCTTGCTCACGCGGTTGCCGCTCACCAGCGACGTCATGCCGGCATCGCCGGTGCGGGTGTAAACTTTACCTTTCATAGTGTTTATATCCTGTTTTGTAGTTATTGTTGATGAATCATATTAAACATAACGGACAAATTCCGCCAATGTTATATCACAAGCAAGAAACGTGCCACTGTAAAAATGTCAGTATCCTTTTTCCCCGTTTTTCTTCCCTTTACAGCAACAGAGCGGCGGCGAGGGCAATGACTGCGATGGCTGTGAGGCCCATCAACAGGGTCATGAGGGTCATGGTGCGGTAGCCGTCGCGGGCCTTGATGCCGCCGAAACCGGTTACGACCCAGAAGTAACTGTCGTTGGCGTGTGACACGGTCATGGCGCCGGCGCCGATGGCCATCACCACCAGGGCGGCAGCCAGCGGACTGGTGAAGCCCAGCGCGTTCATCATTGAGCCCGAGTCACTGAACAGGCCCATCATGCTCGCCGTGGTCGTGATGGCGACGGTCGATGAGCCCTGGGCCGATTTCAGAATGGCGGCGATCAGGAAGGGGAACACCACGCCAAGGGCTTTGAGCGCTTCGCCCGACTCCTTGAAGATATCGACAAAGCCGCTGGCTACGACCACGGCGCCCAACACACCGCCAGCGGCGGTGATGAAGATGATGGGACCTGCGGTCTGGAGCGACGACTGGGTGATGTCATAGAACAGGCTTGTCACTTTCTGCCGCATCAGCAGGGGCAGACATGACAGCAACGCGATCATCATGGCGATGACAGGCTTGCCCAGGAAGGTGAGCGCGGCGGTGATGCCTTCGGGCATCGTCACCAGTGAGGCCACGCTGCCCAGTGCCATCAGCACGATGGGCAACACGATGGGCAGGAATGCCAGCCAGGCGCTGCAGGGGTGCTCTCCTTCGTTCATGATGTTGTTGGTATCGGCATCGTTGGGCTTCCCCTTGGCGTGGCTTTTAATGTAGCCGGTAAAGAAGTAGGCGGGAACAAGCGACAGGAGCGAGATCACGGCACCCAGGCCGATGACCAGCAGCAGGTTGTTCTCGAGCCCCACCATGCCGGCGGCCGCCACGGGACCGGGTGTGGGCGGGATGAACACATGCGAGGCAAACAGTCCCGCAGCCAGGGCCAGCATCAAGGGCACGGGCGAGGTGCCTGACCGTCGTGCCAGCGACTTGCCTATCGGGCTGACCAGCACAAAACCACTGTCACAGAACACCGGTATCGACACAATCCACCCGATGAGCATCATCGCCAGGCGCGGATGCCGCTTGCCCACCACGCGCTCCACGGCACGGGCCAGGGCCACAGCACCGCCGGTGCGTTCCAGCACGCTGCCAATCAGTGTGCCGAAGATAATCACGAGTGCGATGCCGCTGAACACGCCGCCGAACCCCTTGCCAATCACGTCGGGGAGGTCGGTGTACGGCACGCCCAGCACCACAGCGAGCAATATCGCTGTCCCCAGTATCGCCAGGAACGGGTGGACCTTCCACCGCGCGATAGCCACCACCATCAATACGATGGCAGCAGCAAATATCAGTAATGTGCCTATCGTTGTCATAACCGCAAAGTTACGACATAAAATCCGGAGAATCAAACTTTCTGCCCACTCGTTGACATCTGCGCTTGAAGTGAGCCGAATATACTATGATTTCTTGCGAGCCTTAGCGAGCAATCCGTTAATTTTTAGCGGCTTGGCGGCTTAGCGTGAGGTCAGGGTGGTGAGGGTGGAGAGGAGTTCGGCGGTGTTGCGGGCGACGAGGGTGCGGGCGAGGTTCTTGCCGCGGGCAAAGGGGGTGCGGGTCATGTCGGCGAGTTGCTGGACGGTGGCGTCGTACAGGCCGTCGATGTTGGCGACGATGACAGGGCGCGGATCGTCGTTGCCGATGGTCATCACGGCGAGGGTGGACATCCACTCGTCGAGGGTGCCGATGCCGCCGGGCATGACGACGAACACGTCACCGTGCTCAATCATGTACTGCTTGCGGTCACCCAGGTTGGCGGTATAGACCACCTCGTCACACACGGGGTCGATGCGGTGCCTGAACATCTCGGGTATCACGCCCATGATGTGACCGCCCGCCTCGTGGACGGCGGCAGCGGTGATGTGCATCAGGCCGGCATTGGAACCGCCATAGACCAAAGTGTGGCCGTGCTCACCAATCCAGGAGCCCAGGTCGCGGGCCAAGAGCCGGTATTTCTCGTCCAGCCCCTCTTGCGAACTGCAGTAAACGACGATCTTCATATAGTTAATAGTTGACAGTTAATAGTTAACAGTTGATGTTTTTTAGAGGACGGTGTTGTTGATGATGTGCTTGACCTGCTTGAACAGGTAGTCGCGGCTGGCGCCGTCCTCGTGAAGGAGGGTGAGGGTGCCGTCGGGGGCGATGCCTGCCACGCTGGCCATGAAGCGGTTGCCGTCGGCGTCCTCGTAGGGGTGCAACTGGCCGTCGTTGCGGTACAGGGCGGCCATATAGCGCTGGTGCAGGTCGACGCGGGCATTGTCATCGGCCAGCGAGCCGACCAATTGCTCGATGCGTGCGCACACGCGCTTGAGCAGCGCCATTAGGTCGTGCTCCCGACCCGTGATGTTGATGAGTGACACGGGATTGGGCGCGTCGCTGACAAAGCACTCCTGGTTGACGTTGATGCCGATGCCCACGACACAGTGGGCGATGCCGCTGCCGTCGAGCGAGTTCTCGAGCAGCATGCCGCATACCTTTTTGTCCTGCCAGTAGACGTCGTTGGGCCACTTGACAGCAAAACCGTCGCCCGCCTCGGCAGTCAGTGCCTCGACGACGGCGATGGCTGCCGCCTCGCTCAGGTAGAACTGGTCGCGGGCCTTGACGGGTGGTCGCTTGAGCAACATCGAGAAGGTGAGGTTCTTGCCGTCCTCGCTCTCCCAGGAGTTGCCTTTCTGTCCGCGGCCGGCGGTCTGGCTGGGCGTATAAATGACCGTACCGCCCGGCAGCGTTGCTGCCAAGCGGGACAGGTAGGTGTTGGTGCTCGCCGTCTGGCTGACCTTGATGTAGTGGGGCATGGCAGGTCAGGCGAGGTCGGGGAAGGTCATCTTGAGGGTGCGGCTCTCGTCGTCGTTGACGGTGATGTCCACACGCACGGTGTCATCGGGCAGCAGGCCGTCGATGCGCTCGGGCCACTCGATGAAGCAGAGCGCGCCGCTGTCGAAGTAGTCCTCGGCGCCCAGGTCAACGGCCTCTTCCTCTTTCTCGAGGCGGTAGCAGTCGAAGTGGTAGATCAGTTCGGCGGTGGCGTCGCTGCGGTACTCGTTGATGATGGCAAACGAGGGCGAGTTGGTCACGTCGCTCTCCACGCCCAGTTGCTTGCACAGAGCGTTGATGAACGTGGTCTTGCCGGCGCCCATCTCACCGTAGAAGGCATAGACCGTCAGGTCACCCATCTCGGTCATGAACTTGTAGGCGGCCTCCTCGAGGGCCTCCAGGTTGGGAATCGGTATCTCAATTGTTTTCATAATTCTGGTATTTTATTGGCCGCGACATAGTCGCGGCACGGTGAACCTTGTTGAACCTATTACTTGGGGGAGAGGGTCACGATGGGCACGAGCATCTCTTCCATCGAGATGCCGCCGTGCTGGAACGTTTCATTGTAATAGGAAACGTAGTAGTTGTAGTTGTTGGGATAGGCAAAGAAGTCCCGGTTCATCGCGAAGATATAGGTGCTCGAGATGTTGGGGGCGGGCAGTCCCACGCGCTTGGGCTGCTTGATCTCATAGACCTGCTTGCCGTTGTAGGTGAGGCTCTTGCCCACCTTGTAGCGCAGGTTGGTATTGATGTTCTTGTCACCGATGACGTTGATGGGGCGGTCTACCTTGATGGTGCCGTGGTCGGTGGTAAACACGATTTTGTATCCGTTTTGTGCCATGAGTTTGAAGATTTCAAGCACATTGGAGTTCATGAACCATGACTTGGTGAGCGAGCGGTAGGCCTCGTCGCTGTTGGCCAACTCGCGGATCATCTTGGACTCGGTGCGCGCGTGCGAGAGCATATCCACAAAGTTGAACACCAGCACGTTGAGTTCGTAGTTCTTGAACATGCCAAAGTTCTGCATCAGTTTGTCACCGGCGGCGCTGTCGTTCATCTTGCTGTAAGAGAAGTGCACCTTGCGGCGGTAGCGGTCGAGCAGTGTCTGGATCAGGGGTGCCTCGTTCAGGTTCTTGCCCTCCTCGCTCTCCTCATCGACCCACAGGTCGGGGAACATCTGCTCGATGTCGACGGGCATCAGTCCCGAAAAGATGGCGTTGCGGGCATACTGTGTCGCCGTGGGCAGGATGGTCGTGTAGAGTTCCTCGCTCTCGATATTGAAATAGTCGGCCAGCAGGGGGCTCACGGTGCGCCACTGGTCCAGCCTGAAGTTGTCGATGACGACGAAGCACACCTTCTCGCCCTTGTCGAGCAGCGGCAGCACCTTGGTCTTGAACAACTCGTTGCTGCGCAGGGGGTGTTCGGGCTTGGTGAGCCAGTCCTCGTAGTTGCGCTTGACAAATTTGGCAAAGGCACTGTTGGCCTCGGTCTTCTGCATCCTGAGCATCTCGTCCATGTTGGTGTCGGCGTTGGACAGGGTGAGTTCCCACCGCACGAGGGTGGCGTATAGTTCATACCAGTCCTCGATGGTCTGTGCCGTGTTGATCATCTGGCTGATGCGCATGAATTCCTGCTGGTAGTCCCCGGTCACTTTCTCGGTGATGAGGGCCTCGCTGTGCAGGTTCTTCTTGATGGACAGCAGAATCTGCATCGGGTTGACGGGCTTGATGAGGTAGTCGGCGATCTCGCTGCCGATGGCCTGGTTCATGATGTCCTCTTCCTCGCTCTTGGTAATCATGATGACGGGCACATTGGGCTGCATGATTTTGATGCGCTGCAGGGCCTCAAGGCCGCTGATACCCGGCATGTTCTCGTCGAGGATGATGAGGTTGAAGATCTGGCTGCCCAGGGCATCGAGGGCGTCACGTCCGTTGGTGACCGTTTCCACCTCGTAGCCCTTGTTCTGGAGGAACAGGATGTGGGGCTTCAACAGGTCGATTTCGTCGTCGGCCCACAGAATTCTTTCTTTACTCATGCGTTTAGTATCGTTGTTATCGTGTTAGTCGTTCTTCTTGTCAGGCTTGACAGAGCGCGGCGTGGACTTGTCGTTGCCGGGCTGGCTGTTGGCATTGGTGTCGCTGGACTGGCTGGCGCCACTGTCCTTGGAGGGTTGGGCAGAGTCGTTGGAGTCGCTGGATTTGGAGGGCTGCCCTGAGCCACCGGATTGCCCTGAGCCACCGGATTGCCCGGACTTGGGATTGTTCTTGTCCTTATCCTTATCCCTGTCTCGGTCCTTGGCCTGCTGTTTGCGCTCCTCGGCCTTTTCCTTACGCTCCTGCTCACGGTCCTTCTGCCGCTGCTTGCGCTCCTGGTCGCGTTGCTTGGCCTGCTCTTTGCGCTCTTTCTGCTTCTCCTTGCGTTCTCGTTCTCGCTGCTTGGCTTTTTCTTTGCGTTCTTTCTCACGCTGCTTGGCGAGTTCTTTACGCTCTTTCTGCTTATCTTTGCGTGCCTGCTCTTTAGCCTTCTTGGCATCCTTCTTGGCTTGCTGTGCAGCCTTGTAGGCGGCCTTGGCCGAGTCTTCGCGCCACTTGTAGCGGAAGTCACGTTCTTTCTCTTTCTCACGCTCGGCCTGCTCGATGGAGTCTTGCTCGGCTATCTCGGCGATGCGGTCCAGTTTGCGCTGGTGCTTCTGTTCCTTCTTGATGCTGTCCTCGATTTCCTTCTGGCGTTTGCGTTCGGCTTTCTCGCGGGCCTTGGCTTCGCGCTCGAGTTGCTTCAGGTGCTCTTCCTCGGCGCGTTCTTGGGCCTTGCGCTCCTTCTCGCTGAGTTGCGTCTGGCCGGTTGCGACGGTAGAGCGGTTGCGGTAATCGCTGGCCTTGATCTGCTGGCGCTCAGCCTCCTGTTGGGCCTTCTTCTCGGCCTCGATGCGTGCCTGCTCGGCGGCTTCGGCTTCGAGTCGTGCTTTTTCCTCGGCCTGCTCGAGTGCCTTGGCTTCGGCATCCTGTCGGGCGAGTTCGGCTTCCTCGCGAGCAATCTGCTCGGCCTCGAGACGCTCACGTTCGCGCTCTGCGGCTTCCTCGGCTTCGGCCTCCTCAAGGGCCTTCTTCTCGGCCTCGTCGAGTTCTTTCTTCTCGAGGTCGCTGTGTTCCTTGTCGTTCTTCTCCTCCAGGTAGTTGAAGTAGTCCTCGAAGGTGCGGCCCTCGTTCAGCAGCAGGTTGAAGTTGTCGACACTGATGATGACGTAGTGCACCTGTCGCGGCACGTTGATGGTGTTGTCCTTCTCAAACTGGCTGCGGTAGTTGGTGGCCTCCTTGAAGTTGTCCATTCCCTTGACTATCAGCAGGCCCAGCGTGCCGAAGTTCATCTGTTCGATGTCATAGTCCTTGACCTTGAAGGAGTTGAAGTTGTGGCGTGCCACCTCATAGAGCAGCATGTTGGAGTTGATGCTGTCGCTGGGATAGAGCAGGATGAACACCTGCGGCTTGTCGTTGTCCTCGGCAAACGGGGTGAACGTGCGCTCCAATGCCTGGGGTGTGGTATCGTTGCTCAGGCGCGTGGTCCACAACATGCCGCGCATGTTGCTGCTGCCTCCCTCGAGGCGACGGCCCTGGTTGAGTTGCTTGACAATCTCGGATGCCACGGGGGTGATGTCGGTCTGCGGATAGCGCTGCAGCATGTCCTTGAGCGTCTCTTTGAACTTGTCGTGGTTCTTCTCGGTCAGGTAACTCAGCGCGTCGATGAACATGAACTTGGGCATGATCTTGGACAGCGGGTACTTGCGCATCATCTCGGCGTAGGCCTCGTGGACGGCAGCGTGGTTGTTGGCCAGGTAGTTGGCATAGGCCGCCTCGTACATGTTCTCTTGGTCGCGGCCCATATTCTTGAGGTTCTCCAGATAGTTGGGGTCCTGCATGGCCATACCGTACTTGGAATCCGGGAACTCGTCGAGAATCATTTCCCGATAAGGTTCGGCATCGGCGTCCTGTTGGTTGCGCATGTACATCATGTACATATTATAGTACACGTCCAGACGGTAGGTGTTGTCGGGGTACAGATCCAGCAGTTGGTTGAACTCATAGGCTGCGGCGTCATAGTCCTCCATCTTGTCCTTGAGGATGATGCCCATATTGTAGAGTCCCTCCTGAATGATCTCGTGGGCCGAATGGATGTCTTCTTCGGTCTTGGGAATCTGCTTGAGGTAGAATTCTTCGTAGTGCGGGTCCTCGGCGCGCTTGAGGGCCTCGAGGTCGACTTTCACGGTGTCGCCGTTCTCATCGACGACCACGCTGTCGGCCATCGCGGCCATGAGACTGTCGGCCTCCTCGTCGGTGAACGAGAAGGTGCTCTTGTTGCGGCGGCGCCAGTTGTCCTCGAGTTTGCGGTTGCCCCATTGCTGTTGGAACTGCGTTTTACCGGCATTCTTGACCGGCGCGTTATAGAAGTACCATGAGTTATCGGTGTTCATGGTGTAGGTCGAGGGCTCGTTGCCCTTGTTGCCCAACGGGCTGCCCTTGGCACCCTGTTGTGCGAGGTATTCCTCGCGCGCGGCATTCTCGGCCTCTTCTTTCTCTTTTTTCTTCAGTTCCTCGATGATTTTGGCGATAACGGCCTTCTGCTCTTCGGGGGTCATCTTGGCCAGCGTGAGCAACGAGTCCTGCAACGTCACATTTTGCGAATACACTGCGAGTTCGTCAAGCACGTCGCTGCGCTTCTTGAGCATATTGTAGTTGGGGTAGTCATCGTTGATCAGCGGAATGGCCTCGGCATAGCACACCTGTGCATCGTCATATTGGCGTCGGGCGAAGTAGATGCCGCCCAGCGTGAGTTGGCTGATGGCTTTGTCCACGCCGTTGCGGGTGCTCTTTTCGGCAGCGAGCCTGTAGTTCTCGATGGCGCTGAGCGTATCGCCGTGGGTGAGGTACAGGTTGCCGATGGCGTAGTAGATCTGGTCCAGATAGTCCTTGTTGCGGTCATAGCGGGTCATGCGCTTCAGGGCCTTGACCTCGCTGGCGATGTTGGCGCCCTCATACACTGCGCTCTGCTTGATGCGCGCGTTGAACTTGGTGCGGTAGGTCGAACTGCTGCCGCTGCCTGCCTGCTTGTAGGCCAGATAGGCGTTGCGCTTGTCCCCGACATCTTCATAGAGTTGTCCGAGCAGGAAACTCATGCGGGCCTTCTCGTTGCCCTTGAAGCCCTTGATGGCTTTTGACAGATAGGGGATGGCTTCCTCGGGCTGCTGCGCTTTGACATAGTAGTCGGCAAAAGCGGCATAGGCCAACGAGCGGACGCGCTTGTTGGTTATTTCGTCGAGATGGATGTGGGTGAGCACGTTGTCGGCCTCGGTGACCCAACCCAAGGCACAGTAACACAGGGCTTCGCGCACCTGGCACTCCTGTACCAGGTCATGTTTCCACGTGAAGTGGCGGGCGATGTAGCGGAAGGTGGCTGCGGCGTCCAGGAAGTCGCCCTTCATGTATTGGGCTTTGGCCATCAGGTACCATGCGTTGTGCAGGTAGGGGTTGTACTCGTCTCGGGAGAGCCATTCCTGGTATTTCGGGTCGCGGCCTTTACCGGCTTTGCGTTTGGGCTTTTTCTTGATGGAGTGCAGCGCGATGGCCTTCTCCATCTTCTCGATGGTGCGGTCAAAACTGCCGCCGGGCTGTGGAGCCTTGGGGTTGGAACGGGCTTCGGCAGGATGCATGTACAAGCGCTGGGAGTAGTCGTCCTCGTAATTGTCCATCATCTCCTTCATCTGCTCGTCGTAGTTGGTCTTGCCGTGGAAGTAGACGTTGTACTTGGTGGTGAACGAGTGCCAGAAACGTGAACGCGCGGTGTTGGTCTTGTTGCTGCAGGCAGCAAGAATGACCACCATCGTGATGATGAGCACCGGTATGAAACGTCTTGTATTGTTCAATCTACTCTGTACTTGTTTGTGATGTACTATATATAACGAGCGTGTGGCGGTTTTATTGCATTTCACGTGTGACGTTCGGCGGCGAGTTGCAGGAATTCCTGCCTGATGGCGGCCGGCATCACCAGCCCGCGGTGCTTGATGCTCTGTCCCCAGCCCAGCAGGTCGGCTGGCTGCAGTGTATAGAGCACGTCGCGCCACTGTTCCTCTTCCTCGGGGGTATACTCGTTCTCGTTGCGTCCGGCAAAGGCGTCGAGTTCTTCGTCCTCATAGTAGGTGATTTCCTGCTTGCACTCGCCAGCCAGCAGTTGTTCGCTGGGGCAGATCGAGCGCAGGCCGCAACCCTCGTCGGCACAGCCTTGGCGAGAGGTGTCGGTGTCACCGTTTTGCTCGGTTTCATCGACGTTTTCGGCCCTGTCCTTGTGGTAGAACAGGCGGTCGATGAGCCAAACGATGGCTCCACCCGCCACCAGTATCGTCAACAATATGATTGTCGGTTTCATATGGTCATGAATATGAATATGGGCACAAAAGTACAAAATTTGTTTAATTTCCATTCCGCCGGGCGGTATTATTTCCAGGCGATGCTATAATGATACAGTCATGTCGTAATCTGATAGAGTGCAATCATTTTTAGGGACTTGAGTCATTCAGAAAAAAGCGTAATGGTGATAACTATCCAAAAATCGACTCTCAATTTTTTTTTGAGAGCCGATTTTACATTTTTGAGAGTCCCTCGATGGCATACTGATGGTAAATTTGCAAACTAATTATTTACCAATAACTCAAAAACAGTGATTATGATGAAAAGATTTTTTTTGCTAATGATGGCTCTGGGCTGCATGATGGCGGCTCAAGGGCAGAACGATGTAGTGACCGCCACGCTGCAGCATGGCAACGAGTTGACGGTGTTCAAGATGGCCAATGCGCTTAACGAAGCCGTCAATGCGGCGGTGGACGGAGATGTCATCACCCTCTCAGAAGGCACATTCAACGCTTTTACTATCGACGGCAAGTCCCTCACCATCTATGGCGCGGGTTTTGAGAATGACGATATTACCGGAACGAGGGCTACCCAAATCAATGGTCAGTCATACATTCAGGGCACGATATCCAATCTTCATATCGAGGGCTGCTCTTTCGGTGCTTCAGTCAGTAATTGTAATATTGAGTCGTTACGCATCCAAAACTGCCAGATAGGTGGAATCGGTTGGTCTGGTAGTGGTAGCGTCTTGGACATGGTGTTGTACAGCAATGTCATTACAGGTAACGTCTGGGGAAATTCCAATTTTCAATTTAATTCAGTGCTGATCAGCAATTGTTATGTTGGCGGCACAATCGCTTATTTCCCTACTCTAAGCCCAGTGATGATTGATCATTGTGTGCTGAACAAAAATGGATACGGCATTTACTATTATTCGAATTCAATTTTTGCCAAGAATGATATTTATATTCTGTCAACCGAGACTGTTGTGAAGAATTGTATCTTCTATGCAAACCGAAACTTTGATGCCATTGATCAAGAAAATTGTTATTTTGGCATTGGCTCGAATATCTTTACCGATGCTGATGGTGGTGCCTATAGCGCTGACCGCACTTTTGAGATTCAGCAGCCTGACGTGTGGATTGGCACGGACGGCACCCAGATTGGCCTGCATGGCGGACAAGGGTGGAGCAAGGTTCCCAGGATTCCTGTCATCAAGAGCCTGGGCCTGAATGTTGAAGGCTCGTCGCTCAAGATTAACTACGAGGCCGAGGTAAGAGAATAATTCATCGTTTAAATGATTAATGCTATGAATATTCTCAAATATTGCTTATCGGCGCTCGCCATCTGCAGCAGCATGGTGGCGGCGGCCCAAGGCGGTGTCACCGAGCGCGAAGCCTGGTTCGACTTCAATTTTGCTGCGCGCCAGGCCATCAGTGCCTCGCCGGCCTCGCTCGACATCTCGTCGCTGCCTGCGGGCCTGCACTGGTTCACGATGCGTGTGAAGGACGACCAGGGCGTGTGGAGCCCCGCGATGACCCGGGCGTTCATCATTCCTCACGAGATAGACAACTCGGCCGCCTCTCAGATACAACGGGTGGAGGTATGGTTCGACAACAACTATGCTGCGCGCCAGGCCATCGGTGCCTCGGTGGCCACGGTCGACATCTCGTCGCTGCCGGCTGGCCTGCACTCGCTGACCATGCGCGCCCAGGACGACCTGGGCCAGTGGAGTTCGCAGAAGACTGTGCACTTCATCATACCTCACGAGGAAGTGGAAGAGGACGTTGAACTCGTCAGTTACTGCTACTGGTTTGACGACGACGTGGCCAATCTGGTGGTCGGCACCCTTCCCGTCAGCGGCAAGACCGTGGCTGGTGTGATAGAAATTGACATGGCGACTGTGCCCAGCGGCCAGCACACCATCCATTGGATGATAGGTGCCAGCAACGGTGCTTGGGCGGGCTATTATGGTGAGGTGAACTCAATGTCGTTCTATAACTCCCGTGGCGATGTGGATATGGACGGTTTTGTTGATATCAACGACGTGACGGCACTCATCGCTTATGTCCTCACCGGTGATGCAACAGGTGTGAATCTGGAAGCCGCGAACTGTAATCTGCTTGACGGAGTAGACATCGACGACGTGACATCCTTGATTAACTATGTCCTGAAGGGAGATTGGTGACAAAATAATCAGCATTCAGTTGACATCCGCGCTCCTGTTGTATGGGGGTGCGGATGCTCTCATTCATTAAAGCCCCTATGGGCTCGTGAAATGTGTTGGGCAAAACACCCTTTCGGGTTATTGTCAGCACCCGTTGTAATTAGCCGATGAAGCATGTAGAACTTGGCTTTTTGGTGTTAAAGAGCGGGATTGACGTTTAAATAATGTTAAATTATGTGAAAGAATATGTGGATTTATAGGGCTTTTTACATTACATATTGCGTGTGTGCGAGAAAAAGAGTACTTTTGCGCCAGCATTCGTGAGAGGGAGCACTTGGGCTTCCTCGTTTTTATTATAATTTGCTTTACGATTATCGCAGCGGATGCCAACCAGAAACTAGGGACTAAAAACTAGAAACTATAATATGATCGACAAGACAGAACTGGAACGAGTAATCAACGAGGCCCTGGAGGGCACGGGGATGTTTTTGGTCACCCTCAAGGTGAGCAAGGACAACATCATCGACGTGGCCCTGGACAGCGACGAGGACATCACCATAGACGACTGCGTTGCCGTCAACGATGCCGTGCTTGCCGCGTTTGACCGCGACACCGGCGAGGACTACGAGTTGACCGTGGGCTCCTATGGCCTGACCTCACCGCTGCTGCTGCCGCGACAGTACCGCAACAGCGTGGGCAATGATGTGGAGGTGCTCACAGCCGACGGACGCAAACTCAAGGGAGTCCTCGAGGATGCCGACGACGAGGGATTCACGCTGGTTACTACCGTCAAGAAGAAACTCGAGGGCAAAAAACGCCCCGAGATGGTCGAAGAGCGTGAACGGTTCAATTATAACGACATCAAACAAACAAAAAATATCATCACGATCTAGCCTTTGGGCGTTCAGCGATTAGTTGATGGCGGCCGTTCTCGGCGGCTGACGGCTAATGGTTGACGACTAAGGTAAAAGACAAAAGAGCATTATGGCTAAAAGAGAAGAAGCGGTTAACATGACCGCACAGTTTGCCGAGTTCAAGGAACTCAAGGATATCGACAAGACCACACTGATCAGTGTGCTCGAGGAGTCGTTCCGCAGTGTGCTGTCCAAAGTGTTTGGCAGCGACGATAACTTTGACGTGATTGTCAACCCTGACAAGGGCGACTGTGAGATTTACCAGAATCTTATGGTTGTCAATGACGGCGAGGTGGAGAATCCCAATAAGGAAATCTCATTGACCGAAGCCCGTGCCGATGACGACCCCGACTGTGAGGTGGGCGAGGAGCACACCCGCAAGATTGACTTTGCCAAGTTCGGCCGCCGTGCGATTCTGAACCTGCGCCAGACCTTGGCCAGCAAGATTCTGGACCTCCAGAAGGATGCCATCTATAACAAGTTCAAGGGCCGCGAGGGCGAACTTGTCGCCGGCGAGGTCTACCAGGTGTGGAAGCGTGAAGTCCTCCTGCTCGACGAGGACAAGAACGAGTTGCTCCTGCCCAAGGAGGAACAGATTCCTACCGACATCTACCGCAAGGGCGATGTCGTGCGCGCCGTCATCAAGGAGGTCGACAACGAGAACAACAACCCCAAGATCAGGGTATCGCGCACGAGTGAGCATTTCCTGCGCCGCCTGTTCGAGCAGGAGGTGCCCGAGATTCATGACGGCCTGATCGTCATCCGTGCCGTCGCCCGTATCCCCGGTGAGCGCGCCAAGATTGCCGTCGAGAGTTATGACGACCGCATCGACCCCGTTGGTGCCTGTGTTGGCGTTAAGGGTGCCCGCATCCACGGCATCGTGCGTGAGTTGAGGAACGAGAACATCGACGTGATCAACTACACCAACAACCCGCAACTGCTCATCCAGCGCGCCTTGAGCCCCGCCAAGATTTCGTCGATCCGCCTGGACGACGAGACCAAGCACGCCGAGGTGTTCCTGCGTCCCGACGAGGTGTCGCTGGCCATCGGTAAGGGCGGCCTGAACATCAAGTTGGCAAGCATCCTCACCGGCTACAGCATCGACGTCTATCGCGACGTTGAGTCCGAGGGCGAGGAAGACATCTACCTGGACGAGTTCAAGGACGAGATCGACGAGTGGGTAATCGAGACCCTCAAGAATGTGGGACTCGCCACCGCCAAGTCGGTGCTGCGCACACCGCGTGAGGACCTGATCAACCGTCCTGACCTCGACCTCGAGGAAAGCACGGTCGACCACCTGCTGGCTGTGCTCAGCGCCGAGTTTGACGACTAATCGCACTCGTGCCGACCAACTGTATTAAAGAAGAAACCGATTATTCACTTCTCACAACAAAAAAACATATTAATGCCGACAGCATGTTGCTGAAAGCGAACCGATAAAAAACATTTTATGGCGATAAAGATAAGTAAAGTCATCGCAGATTTGAACGTGGGCAGGCAAACCATCGAGGAGTTCCTCCACAAGAAGGGTATCGAAATTGATGCCAGCATCAATGCGCGCATCCAGGACGATGTCTATGAAATGCTTGTCAAGGAATTCAAGCCCGATATGGACCTCAAGTCCAAGTCGGACAAGATGGCCAACGAGCGACAGAAGGAGAAGGCCAAACAGAGCGCGGCAGCCAAGGAGAGCCACGAAATCAAAACCGTGGTGCCGGGTCAGAAGCCCAAGGTCGTGGGCAAGATAGACCTGGAGGCGGCAGGCAAACCCAAGCCTGCTCCCAAGCCCGAGCCCGCTCCCGAGGAGAAGGCTGAGAAGCCGGTGGCCAAGCCCGAGGAGAAGCCCGCTGAACAAAAGAAGGAGGAACCCGTTGCCGAACAGGCTCCGGAGCCTGCCGTTGTACCCCAGGAAGAAGCCCCCGTTGCTCCTGCCGAGCCCGAACAGGAAGCACCTGTCGAGCAGTCCGAACCCGAGGCTGTTGAGCCCGAGGCCGACAATGCCGACGTGTTTGAGCCGGTAGCCAAGACCGTTGCCGGACCTCAACTCAAGGTGGTGGGCAAGGTCGACCTGACCTCGCTCAACCAGCAAACCCGTCCGCGCAAGAAGAGCAAAGAAGAAAAGCGCGCCGACCGCATCGCCAAGGCCCAGGCCGAGGGCGGCAAGCGCAAGCGTAAACGCATCGGCAAGGAGAAAGTCGACATCGAGAGTGCCGGCAGCCAGCCTACATCGCAGCAGCCCGGCAAGAACCGTGGCGGCAACAAGGAGGCCGAGGGCAGCAAGCGCAGCAAGGACAAGAACAAGAACCGCAAGCCGTTCAGGCCCGAGGTGAGCGAGGAGGACGTACAGCGCCAGATGAAGGAAACGCTGGCACGCCTCACCGCCAAGACCAACAAGAAAGCCGCTGCACGCCGCCGTGAGAAGCGTGAAGAGCATCGTGAGGAGGCCCGCGAGGAAGCCGCACTGGCAGCAGCACAGAGCAAGATTCTGAAACTCACCGAGTTCGTGACGGCCAACGACCTGGCCAGCATGATGAACGTGCCCATCAACAAGGTTATCGCCACTTGTATGAATTTGGGTGTGATGGTGAGCATCAACCAGCGTCTTGACGCCGAGACCATCAACATTGTAGCCGATGAATTCGGCTTCAAGACCGAGTACACCAGTGCCGAGGTTGCCGAGGCCATCAGCGACGAGGAGGATGATCCCGCCGATCTCGTTCAGCGTCCGCCCGTTGTGACCGTCATGGGTCACGTGGACCACGGTAAGACGTCGCTGCTCGACTACATCCGCAACTCCAACGTGATTGCCGGCGAGGCCGGTGGTATCACCCAGCACATCGGTGCCTATAATGTGAAACTGCCCAACGGCCGCCGCATCACCTTCCTGGATACCCCTGGTCACGAGGCCTTTACCGCTATGCGTGCCCGTGGTGCCAAGGTCACCGATATCGTTATCGTTATCGTCGCTGCCGACGACAACGTCATGCCGCAGACCGTCGAGGCGCTGAACCACGCGTCGGCTGCCGGTGTGCCCATCATCTTTGCCATCAACAAGATTGATAAGCCCAGTGCCAACCCCGAGAAAATCAAGGAGGAATTGGCTAATATGAACTATCTGGTCGAGGACTGGGGCGGCAAGTATCAGAGCCAGGACATCTCGGCCAAGAAGGGCATCGGTGTCGAGGAACTGATGGAGAAAGTGCTGCTCGAGGCCGATATGCTCGACCTCAAGGCCAATCCCAACCGCAAGGCGACGGGTTCGGTCATCGAGTCGTCGCTGGATAAGGGTCGTGGCTATGTGGCTACCGTGCTGATCGACAACGGTACGCTCCATGTGGGCGACATCGTGCTGGCAGGTACCCACTACGGCAAGGTCAAGGCGATGTTCAACGAGCGCAATGCCCGCATCACCGAGAGCGGGCCGTCGACGCCCGTGCTCATCTTGGGTCTGGACGGTGCACCCACCGCGGGTGACAAGTTCAATGTCATGGACACCGACCAGGAGGCCCGCCAGATTGCCAACAAGCGCGAGCAGTTGCAGCGTGAGCAGAGCCGCCGCACCCAGCATCGTGTCAGCCTCGAGGACATCGGCCGCCGCCGTGCCTTGGGCGAGTTCCACGAACTCAACTGTATCGTCAAGGGTGACGTGGACGGCTCGATCGAGGCACTGAGCGACTCGCTCATCAAGTTGTCGACCCCCGAGGTCCAAGTCAACGTCATCCACAAGGCTGTGGGTGCCATTACCGAGAGCGATGTTACCCTGGCTGCTGCCAGTGATGCCTACATCATCGGTTTCCAGGTGCGTCCGTCGGCTTCGGCCAAGCGCGCCGCCGAGCAGGAGGGTGTCGACATCCGTCTCTATTCCATCATCTATGACGCCATCGAGGAGGTCAAGAGCGCTATGGAAGGTATGCTCCAACCCGACATCAAGGAGGAGGTTACTGGTAGCGCCGAGGTGCGCCAGGTTTACCACATCAGCAAGGTGGGAACCATCGCCGGTGCCATGGTCATCGAGGGCAAGATCAAGCGTGGCAGCAAGGTGCGCGTGATCCGCGACGGTATCGTTATCCACACCGGCGAGTTGGCTTCGCTCAAGCGCTTCAAGGACGATGCCAAGGAAGTCACCAGTGGCTATGACTGCGGTTTGAGTCTCAAGTCCTACAACGACCTGCAGGAGATGGACATCATCGAGGCCTTTGAGGAGGTTGAGGTTCACAAGACCTTGTAATCCACAATGAATTATTACCTGAATATAGGTAGCAATATTGGCGACCGGCGCGATAATCTTTATCGCGCCGTCGTTGCTCTTGCGGCATGCACGGGCGGCGACTGTGCCGTCTCGCCGATTGTCGAGAGCGAGCCGTGGGGCTTCGAGAGCGACAACCGGTTCATGAATCTGGGGGTGTGCCTCCAGAGCACGATGTCGCCCTGGCAGATGCTCGAACGCATCCATGAGATAGAGAGCGAACTGGGCAGCGCATCCCACCGTGACGCCCAGGGCGGTTATGTCGACCGTCTGGTGGATATCGACATCGTGGCCATCGACGACCTGGTCATCGACTCGCCCTCGCTGCAGGTGCCCCATCGGCATCTGCCCGAGCGCGACTTCTTTCTGATACCCATGCAGCACCTCGCACCCGAATGGCGTCACCCCGTGACGGGGCTCACCGCCGCCCAGATGCTGGAACAGATGTCATCAGGAGAAGAGTCGCGTTGATGACGGTTTACTTGCCGTAGTTATTGGCTTTGCGATAGTGGTTGGGCGAGAGGCCCAGGTGTTTTCTCACGTATTTCCCGAAGAAGGAGAGGTTCTGGAATCCCATTTCACCGGCTATTTCCTTAATGCTCAGGTCGCTGTAGAGCAGTAATTGCTTGATGCGGCTCATGACCGAGGCGGCAATGAGTTCGCTGGCGGTGTAGTCGCTGTGCTTGCGGCACACGCTGGTCAGGTACTTGGGCGAGACGCACAGTTCGTCGGCATAGGACTTGACGCTGCGGTTGATGTTGGTGTTGTCGGCCAGCAGGAGCATGAATTGGCGGAAGATGCGGTCGCCCTGGCGCGGCGAGTCGTCGTCCTCGGGCTTCAGGTGCTTGTTGATGTTTGACAGCAGGTCGTAGGCAAAGCAGCGGATGATGTCCCTCATCGTCTCCCGCCCGAAGTTCATCTCGGGATGGTCCATCTTGAACACCAGCAGGTCGTAGTACTTCACCATCAGTTCGATATCGTCCTTTTCCATCTCGATGACAGGGTTGGCCAGCAGGTGCATGACCGATTGCATCAGGTTCTTGTTGATGAAGGAGAAGCCGACGTCGGTGCTGATGGCGCAGATGCGGCACCTGAAGTTCTCGCTGGTCTTCACGTTGTCGATGACCATCTTGCGCTCGATGAGCAGGGAGCAGTTCCTGCGCAGCCTGTAGTTGACCGAGTTGAGGTCGAGCGTCAGGTGCCCCTCGAGCACCATCACATAGACAATGAAATTGACCTGGAACTGTTTCATCAGCCCCGGTATTGACGTGATGTTGTCGGCAAAGAAGATTTCGCCGTCGTTGTACTTCAGGTTGTGGTAGACCGATGGGACGTCGTTCAGGTCGATTTGGGTGATTCTGTTCTGTTTCATTGTCTTGTGCGGGTTAGAACGGTGCTAAGGTAGCAATTTTTTGCCAATGGCGCAAATAAAACAGAAAGGCGGCAAGTTGAACATCAACTTGCCGCCTCTGGCTTGAGTCGGGGTGAGAAGACTCGAACTTCCGGCCTCCACGTCCCGAACGTGGCGCGCTAACCAACTGTGCTACACCCCGAAACTCTTTGAGCGGTGCAAAGGTACTGCTTTTTTTTGAATCTGAGCAATTTTTATCAATAATATTTAATGTGACGATGCAGCAGATGCCCCCTGTAGCAGTATGTCGCACTGATATACCGTGCTAACGCGCGGGAAAGTTATCAAATGAATGTTGTAAATCAAATTTGTTAAACTTCCCGCCTGAAAGGCGGTAAAACGTAGATGGGCCAGTTTCTATGTTATGGCCTTATTTTTTAATGTGCATCGAGCCAGTTGCTGGCGGCACCGTGGCTCGCCGTCAGCCGGACGTTGCCCTCGTAGACGCCTTCCATCTCCTCGATGACGATGCGCTGCACCGCTTCGAGTTCGCTGGGAATGACGTCAAAGTTGAGTTCGTCGTGCACCTGCAGAATCATCTGCGACTGGATGCCTTCCCGCTTGAAGCGCTGATAGATGCGCACCATAGCGAGTTTGATGACGTCGGCGGCGGTGCCCTGGATGGGCGCGTTGATGGCATTGCGCTCGCTGAAGCCCCTGACCACGGCATTGCGCGAGTTGATGTCGGGCAGCATGCGGCGGCGGCCATACACGGTGGTCACATAGCCCTGTTCACGTGCCTGTGCGATGCTGCGATCGATGTAGTCGCGCACCTGCGGGAAGGTGGTGTAATAGCCGTCGATGAGCATCTTGGCCTCGTCGCGCGGTATGTTCAGCCGTTGGGCCAGGCCGAAGGCGCTGATGCCGTACAGGATGCCGAAGTTGGCCGTCTTGGCCTTGCGGCGCTCGTCGCCGGTGACTGCTTCCAGCGGTTTGTGATAGATGCGTGCCGCGGTGATGGCATGGATGTCGTGGTCGTTGGCAAAGGCTTCGAGCATCGTCTGGTCATGGCTCAAGTCGGCCACGAGGCGCAATTCAATCTGCGAATAGTCGGCGCTGAAGAACACATTGCCGTCGGCGGGGATGAACGCACGGCGTATTTCCTTGCCCTCGTCGTTGCGCACGGGGATGTTCTGCAGGTTGGGATTGGTCGAGGACAGGCGACCGGTAGCGGTGACGGTCTGGTTATAGGTCGTGTGGATGCGGCCTGTCTTGGGGTTGATGAGGGCCGGCAGCGCATTGACGTAGGTGGACAGCAACTTGCGTATACCTCTCAGTTCCAAAATCTTGTCTACCAGCGGATGGCGTTGGCGCAACTTGAGCAGGATATCCTCGGTGGTGCTGTATTGGCCTGTCTTGGTCTTTTTGGCCTTGGGGTCAATTTTCAGGTAGTCAAAGAGCACTTCGCCCACCTGTGCCGGCGATGCCGTGTTGAAGGGTATTCCTGCCAACCGGTGGCACTCTTCCTCCAGGCTGTTCATCTGCCGGGTAAGCGTTACCGAGTATTCCTTCAGTGCCTTGACATCGATGCGGGCACCGGCCAATTCCATGCTGGCCAGCACCTGCACGAGCGGCAGTTCGATGTCGGTCAACAGTTTGTACTGTCCCTGGGCCTCCAGGGCCTTGTCGAGCACATCGGGCAGTTGCAGCGTGAGGTCGGCGGCTTCACAGGCCCACCGCGTGAGCGCTTCGGGGGCTACCTGCGAGGGCTTGAGTTGGTTGCGGCCTTTCGGGCCGAGCAGCCGCTCGGGCGTGATGGCAGTGTAGTGCAGCAGTTCGTAGGCCATCTCGGCGGTGGAGTGGCCCCGCTCGGGCTGCAGCAGGTAGTGGGCCACGGCGGTGTCGTAGTAGGGTGCCGTGAACTTGATGCCGTGTTGGTCCAGCACGACCATGAGGCGCTTGATGTCGCTGCCGACGATGCATGCCTTGCCCTCAAAGACGGGTGCCAATGCTCCCAGCATGTCCTGCCTGTCGTCACACTTGATGAAGGCGGCCTCGTGGCGCTTGCCGCACAGGGCCAGACCCAATATCTTGAACTGCATGGCATTGCTGCCGCTTCCCAGCAGGCTGACGGCGATGCGCGGCTTGTCCTCCAGGTCGCTGACCACTGCGGCGGCCTCGATGGGCGTCGTGACCAGGCGGTAGTTGTGTGACACCTGGTCGAGTGACGAGTAGGCGGGTGCATCGGCTGCGGGAGCCTCCTCTCCGGGAGTGTCAAGGTCGAAAAGCGACAGTTGCTGACCCGGTGCCGGCTGCTTGGCTGGCTTGGCCGGAGTTGGCTGACTGGCCGGGGCGGACTGATTGGCTGGACTGTCTTGAGAGGGTGGGGTGGAAGGGGATGCCGGAACTTGGGCCTCGGCCTTGCCATCCACGTTGACATTGGCTTCGCCGTCGTCGATGAGGCGCTGGGTGAGCATGCGGAACTCCAGTTCGTTGAACACCTCGCGCAGGGCGTCCAAGTCGGCCGCTTTGCGCTTGAGCGCATCAGCCTCGAGGGTGATGGGCACGTCGGTGATGATGGTGGCGAGCCACTTCGAGAGGCGAATCTGCTCGGCGTTCTCCTCGACGCGCTGCTTTTGCGCACCCTTGAGTTCGCTGGTGTGGTTGAGCAGGTTCTCGATCGAGCCGTATTGCTGGATGAGTTTCTCGGCAGTCTTGGGTCCCACGCCCGGGCAGCCGGGAATATTGTCGGCGGTATCGCCCATGAGGCCCAGGATGTCGATGAGTTGGGTGGGCGACTGGATGCCGTATTTGGCGTTGACCTCGTCAACACCCAGAATCTCGTGCTTGCCGGGGTTGAGGATCTTGATGTTGGGCGTCACCAGTTGGCCGAAGTCCTTGTCGCCGGTGACCATATAGGTGAAAAAGCCCTGCTGCTCGGCCTGGTGCGACAGCGTGCCGATGACATCGTCGGCCTCATAGCCGTCGACCTCAAAGATGGGGATGCCGTAGGCCTGCAGGATACGCTTGATGTAGGGCACGGCAACGAGGATGCCCTCGGGCGTCTTGTCGCGGTTGGCCTTGTAGGGCTCGTAACTCTTGTGCCTGAACGTGTTACCGCCCGGCGGGTCAAAGCACACGGCGATGTGGCTGGGCTGCTCGCGCTTGAGCAGTTCCTGCAAGGTGTTGACAAAGCCGAACACGGCCGACGTGTCGATGCCGGTGGACGTGACGCGCGGGCTGCGTATCATGGCGTAAAATGCCCTGAAGATGAGCGCATAGGCGTCGAGCAGCAGCAGTTTCTTGTTCGTTTCCATTGTGGTGATGCAATTTTTACAGGGCATAAAGGTAGTAAAAAGTTTTCGTTTTCGTGCCTTGTCGGTCCTGTAACTATTCAGCGAATTTTGCCCCACGCTAAGCCGCTAAGGCGCTAAGTTTTTTATTATCATGACATTAAATCATTCATGAAGAATACTGATAAAACACGTGATAGGTCCTTAATAATAAGATGATCTCATTATCAACGTCTTTGTGACTTAGCGCCTTAGCGTGAGGTTTTGTGGCAGATGATATGGCTGAATTGTTACGTCGGGCTGCGGTAAATAAAAATAACTCTTAAAAATGGTGATGCTACCGAGAATTATTGTTACCTTTGCACTGCAATGTCAAACACGTTAGCACATATCCAAGAGCAACTGCGACCTGAACTCGACGCGATGAACGCCATCATCACGGCGACGTTGACGAGCAACAGTGAACTCACCAACAGCATCGTCACGAGTTATCTCAAGAGCAAGGGCAAACTGCTGCGTCCCATCGTGACGCTGCTCAGCGCCAAGTTCTTTGGCGGCGTCAACCAGAAGGCGCTGCAGGGTGCTGCAGCCCTCGAGATGCTGCACAACGCATCGCTCATCCACGACGACGTCATCGACGAGGCTCAGGAACGCCGCGGCATCCCCACCATCAATAGCGTGTGGAGCAACCATGTGGCTGTGCTGGTGGGCGACTTCTTCGTTACCGGAGCGCTGCGCTGTGGCGTGGCTACCGGCGACGGCCGCATCCTGAGTGCGCTGGCCGATATGGGCCGCGACCTGTCGCTGGGCGAGATTGACCAGGTCGACATCGCTCGCAACCACAATATCGATGAGGGCACCTATATGGACATCATCCGTGCCAAGACGGCGTCGCTGTTTGAGTGCTGTGCCGTTGTGGGCGGCTATGCCAACGATGCGCCGCAGACGGCCATCGACGAGTTGCGCCGTTTCGCCCGCTTGCTGGGCATCTGTTTCCAGATCAAGGACGACACGTTCGACTACTACCACGACCCGATTATCGGCAAGCCCACGGGCAACGACCTGCGCGAGGGCAAGGTGACGCTGCCGCTGATTTATGCGCTGCGCCGTGACGACCTGCCCGAGCATGACGAGATGCTCGCACTGGTCAACAAGGAAATACCCACCGGCGAGGACATCGACCGCCTGATAGATTTCGCCAAGCGCGCCGGCGGCATCGACTATGCCTACGAGGTGATGCAACGCCTGCGCGACGAGGCCAACGACGTGCTTTCGCCCTATTCGCCCGACGAGACCGTCGACCAGTTGCGCGAAATCTTTGACTACGTCATCGAGCGCAGGCTGTGATGCTCGCTGCGCTCGCAGTTTAGAGTTTAAAGTTTAGAGTTTAGAGAAGCATCCGCGCTCTGTTTCAAACAACTTTTTTGGGGAGACATCCGCGCTGCTTTTTAACTACGAATTACACGAATTATACTAATTTCTGGCTTCCGCACCCCTTGATTTTATTGAGCCAAATTCCACGAATTGCTGGCATGCGGGTTTAATAAATTCGTTATAATTGAGCGCGGATGGCATATTCGTTGAAATTAGCGTAATTTGTAGTTTTTGTTTACTTATTTCTATGTTGGAGCGTTTTTTGATAGCAGGACGTATCGAGGCTGGCTGTGATGAGGCCGGTCGCGGCTGCTTGGCAGGTCCTGTGACGGCCGCTGCGGTGATTCTGCCGCCCGACTTCGACAACGAACTGATTAACGACAGCAAACAACTGACCGAACGCCAGCGCGAGCGCCTGCGCCCCGTCATCGAGCGCGAAGCCCTCGCCTGGGCCGTGGCGATGGTGTCACCCCAGGAGATTGACCGCATGAACATCCTGCGTGCGAGCATCACCGCGATGCACCGCGCCCTCGACCAGTTGTCGGTCCGTCCCGAGGGCATCCTGGTCGACGGCAACCGTTTCTATCCCTACCATGATATTCCCCACACGACCATCGTCAAGGGCGATGGCAAGATGTTGAGCATCGCTGCCGCATCGATCCTGGCCAAGACCCACCGCGACGAACTGATGTGCCGCCTGGACGAAGAGTTCCCACAGTATGGTTGGCGCCGCAACAAGGGCTATCCCACGCCCGACCACCGTGCGGCCATCGCGGCCCACGGCGCCACGCCCTATCACCGCCACACCTTCCAACTGCTGCCGCAGCCTACACTATTCGACGGCCTGGACACGCTTTTTTGAAGCCTGTTAGGGCAGGTCAGGGCTTAGGCAGGGGCGTAGCGTAGCAGAACCCCTGTAAATGGACATCCAGTTATCAATTAACCCTGTTAGGGGTGACAGATTGTGTGTCAATGACTTACTGTCGCCCCGATGGGGCTTGAACATATGTTCTCAACTGCTGCAGGGGTTTCACTCGACTTCGCCTCGTTACACCCCTGCCTAAATCCTTGACGCCCCTAACGGGGCTTTCCCCCGGATACTAATGCTTTAGGTATTATCTCGCCCAACGGGTGAGCCTCTGAGTAACCCGTGGTAATGCTGGCTATTGAGCGTAGCGAGAGAGTCAACATCACCACGGGTAAAGCCATGCACGGTGAATGTCGCTGGAGGCGACCCTTCACGTAGATCACCATGCTAATTGGCGTGTGCTAATGTAAAAGAATAGTTCATGCCATTGGCTTGCATCATGTGGCTAGATAAAACAAAAGGGAGGGTGTGACATTGTCACACCCTCCCTTTTATGGATGATTGATTTTAAAAATCAATGATGATTAATCCCAAACGCCCTTGAGCACGCGGTTGATCAGTATGGTCACATCGTTGATGTCGATGTTGCCATCACCAACTGCGGTGTTGCAGTCAGCAGCGGTAGCGTCGTACTCTACTATCTTACCAAGAACAACGTCGATCAGGCGGGTTACGTCGTTGATGTCAACATTGCCGTCCATGTTCACGTCGCCACGCTGATAAGCGGTAACCACCTCGGTGATGGCGATGGGCAGAAGCTGAATCTTTTGGCCATAGTAACTTACCATAGCCTCAACGTCGTAGGTCTTACCCTCCTCGATGGCGGGATAGGTAACGTCGGTGAACTTGTACACTACCAGGGTGTCACCGTCAACGATGTTGTAGAGGTAGCGAGCATAGTTCGATACCGTGGTGTCGGTCTCTTCTACCAGGGTCAGGTTCTTGACGATGACGCGCTCGTTGATGTTGTCGGTGGTGAGCTGGTCGCGGGTGTACTCGGTAGCGGTGATGGTCTGGATCTCCTCGTCGGGATCGGCAGCCACGCCAGTAGGATACTGATACTCGTGGATCATGCCACGGTACAGGGTCTTCTGAGCCTCCCAGCCCTCGGCGAGGGTAGCGCCCTCGGCGATTGCGGGAACCTGGTTGCCATAGATCAAGCCGCAGCCGGTGTTGTCCTTAACCCACAGGTTGCTGCCATTCTGATAGGTAACAACAGCGGGACCGTAGAATACGAAGTCGGTCTTGTTGTCAAGAGCGTTGGCGGCAGCAATGGTGCTCACCTCAGCGCGCTTCTTGTAGGTAGCGGTTACCTCGCTGCTCTCCTGGCCATTCAGGGCAGCCTTAGCCTTGATGGTGCAGCTCTCGTTGATGGTGAAGGGAGCGGTGTAAGTCTGATACTCACCCTCGCCGATGGCGTAGGAAATCTGAGCGCCCTCGGTCTCGCAGGTCAGCGTGATCTCCTGAGTGCCGGTGAAGGTGCAGCTGCCGGGAGTGAAGACGGGAGCGACAATTTGTACATCATCGCCCTCGATCCAGACAACAATCTGGGTGGCGCGAACCTGGTTGCTCGAGGCAACAAACTCAACGCTGGTGGCCTCACCTTCCCAGGTGCCGATGTTGTTCTCATAGCTGTAGCCGTCCTGTGCAGCAAAGCAGCCAGGGCCATATTTAGCAGTGCCGCTGGCGGTGCAGGTGAACTCAATCTTGACGATCTTGCCCACGGTGGTGCTGATGGTCGTGGTGCTGCTCTTGAACATGCGGATCTGGTCGTTGGTAATGGTACCGCTTGTGCCGGCAATGGTCACATGATCCTTAACAAGGGAGAAGGCAGCGTTCTCAACAGGGGTGAACTCGCTGGGGAGGAAGATAATGCTACCCTCTTCCACTTCAAGCTTGGTGTACTTGGCACTTACAACAGAGCTCTCGTTGTCACCCTTGACGGCCTTGGCATAAACCGTGGTGGTCTCGGTGATGGTGAAGGGGGCGGTGTAATCCAGCCAAGTAGCCATTGAGTCGGTGCTGTACTTGACGGTTGCATCGGCAGCATTGTTGGTGATGTTCACCGTGAAGCTGTCTTCGAAGTCCTGAGCTGCAGGCAGGGTGGGAGCGTCGATGATCTCAACGACCTCGCCGCCGAGGGTAACAACCATGCTCACGATGCGCGCCTGGTTGGTCTTACGGTTGGTGAACAGGACGCTGCTGGCACTGCCTGCCCACACGCCGTTGTCATAAGAACCGTCATCAACGCAAGCGCTGGTCCAGTCGTTGCCTGTGCCAGAAGCATAGGTGAACTCAATCTTGGTGATGGGATCTGTGCCAGCGGTCGACACCGTCATGGTGTTGCCAGCATAAATGCGGATAGCCGTACCACTTGTATAGTACGTGGGGGCAGTGCTTTGATGGGTACCCTGAGCAAATGTCACGGTCACATCATCAACAGTGAGCGACTCGACTACCTCGGCATTGGCGTAGCCCTGCGCCGAGAAATCGATGGTCACGTCCGTTGCAGCCCATGCCGACATGGTCAGCAGGGCTAACGTGAGGAGAGAAAATAATTTCTTCATAAAAACGTGAATGAATGAGTTAATGAAATATGTTAATAAACAAAAAAGTGTTCATTCTGAGTGCTTTATACAAGCGAGGTCCGTTTCTTGCCGCAAAGGTAGCGAGATTTGCCGAGATGTGCAACAGTTTACAGGAAAATTTGGTATACTGCCAACGCCTGCTTCAGGGGGGCAAAAACGGCCTATTTTCGGCCCCTTAGTGCCGGATATATAATAATGTGGCATCTCCCAAGACGACAACTCCAAACAAGAATTATAATACCCCCTGAGTAATGGATGCTAAAAATCAACAAACTATTTCGTAATCATCTCGCCTGAAAGGCGAGCCTCTGAGTAACCCGTGGTAATGCAGGCTGTCGAGCGAAGCAAGGCAGCCAGCATCACCACGGGCACTACCATGATGCAATGGAAGGTCGCTGGAGGCGACCCCAATACCAAGACAGGCGATGGGGTCGCCACTGGCGACCCCAGGCGGGCCACCCTGACCCGTGGTACCTGCCGCTGCACTCGCTGGGCTCGTTTCACGGCCATGTACCACGGGTTACTCAAAGGTCACCCTCCGGGTGTTTCGCTGCGTTATCACCTTGCTGTCACAGTGCTGAGGAGAGCGGGGAATTAGGGATTGCTCGCCGTGGCTCGCAAGAAATCAAACAAAATCATTATGGGTTGGGCAAAGTTTTTGGATTTCTCGTGCGCTGCACGGTTCTTGTGTGGATAAAGAACAATGAGGCTGCCCAATAGTGGGCAACCTCATTGTAGTGGGGATTAATCGCTGTGATTAACGGATCACCTTGCTGGTGCTGGTGGTGCCGTCCTCGTAGCGGTTGATGACGATGTTGACGCCATCGAAGGGCTTGTCGGACTGCAGACCCTGCGGGTTCACATAGGTGGTCTTGACAACATTGCCATGGTTGGGATTCAGCACCTCGATGATGCCGGTGTGAGGCTCGGGTGAGAATCCGGGCGACTCGGCACCGTAACCGGCGGGAGCGCCATCGCGATCCATGACGTAGTCAGTGCTCTGGATCATGCCGTTCACAACATAGTAGAAGCGAACAACGATCTGCAGGTCGGAGATGTTGTTGAGTGCACCGAATGCGAAGTTGTCGGCCCAGGTGTTGCTCAAGTGTTTCTCCAGATAGCCGTCGGTGGTGCGGCCACCGTAAACGCGCCAGACGTAGCGGTTCTTCTCGGGATTGTTCACCAGGTGCGAGCCTGCGCTACCGGTGTTGTCGGGATCGGTACCGGGGGTGCCTACCTGAGTGTAGCCACGCAACTTGCCGCTCTCGCTGACAGCGTAGACGTTGAACCAGTAGGGAACGTAGGGCACGAAGCCGTTTTCGTTGCCAACAGTGTTGTTGGTGGGCAGGAAGCCCTGAGCAGTAACCTCGAGGAAGTAGAGACTGCAGGAGTCGCCATTCTCGTCAGCCCAGTTGGTCGAGCCGTACTTGCCCTGCTGGCGCCATGAGTCAGCGCTGAGGACCTTAGCGTCACCGACGCCGGTCTTCCAGATGGGAGCGCCGTAACTGTTGTGCAGGTGCTCGGTGTCCCACTTGATGCGCCTGTTGCTTACCAGTTCACCGTGGGTCCAAACAACGGGTACATAACTCATGTAGTCGTTGTGGTTGCCATACAATACGCTGTAGGTCTCGTTGTCGTAGCGCGGAACGATACCGGGCTCACAAACCTGCTCGATGTACTGGGTCAACTTCTCGTCAATCTCCTGATAGGTACCGTCGGTACGGATCTGCAACTGTGAGATCTCATCCCATTCAGCGTTAGTGACGTTGTTGGGCTTGCGATCCAAGGTGTAGTAGTAGATGGCGGGGTTGTTGGCCAGGTTCATGTTCACCTGAGCGTTCATGACGTTCATGTCGAGCGTAGCGTACTCGTCGTCCTGAATCTGCTGCAGGGTGTAGTAGCCACCCAGGGTAGCGCCGGTGTGCTGCACGGGAACTTCCTGTACAGAACTGGTCTCGGATTCCTCCTCGGGATCCTCGGGATCATACTGCAGGAAGTAGCCGTAGCGGTAGGGATGGGTATCTTTCTTGGTCGACGCGTTGAACTGGTCAACGAACATGATGTTTGCCAGATATATCGGTTCATCACCGGTGACACCGTCTTGACCGCCCTGGACATAGACATACAGGGTCGTGAAGTCGGGCGAGTACTGATAGGTCAGACTATTATAGATACAGGTACCCTTGATGTTGATGACATCACCGGAGTTCACATTCGGAATGATAACCTCGTAGTCAGCGTTCGGAGCAGTGGTGGGAACCGAGTAGTTGCCTGACGGGGTGGTGAAGTTGAATGTACCGTTATAGTAACTGCTGTTGCCCACATGAACGACAAACTTCAGGTTAGCGCCGTTGAAGCCGGCGGGCATGGTGAAGTCCAGACCATTACCGGCCAGGATGTAGAAGCATCCATTGCTCTGCAGGCTGAGGTTGGTACCGGTTACCGACCACGGATCGGTGGGATAAACATAGCCCGAGGTAGTGTAGTTAGCAACATCCAGGTCATTGTTCAGCATCGAGAAGGACCTGGTCTGTCCGTCGCGGTTCTCAACCAACTTGTAGAGTTGGATGGCCTTCTGTGAAGTGCTGGAATAGTAGCGGAAACGGTAGTTATCGTTACCGTTGCTGGAGTTGAAGCGCAATTGGTATCCGCCAGCACCCTGGATGATAGCATCGCTGCCGCTCAGGGAGATGGTGTTGGTGTAGGCGGTAGTTGCACTGGTATTCAAACCATTAGAGGATGCATTGCGGCCGATGTAGTAGCCGCTGGCACTCTTGACGGTACCGGCAGTCATGTCAATCGTGAAGGCTGAACCCATAACATCGGAATTGGCCATGATGACACCGTCCTCGATGTTTACGGGAATCTCGTTGTGGCCCTTGTCAAGGTCAGTACCAACTAGGCTGCCGTCAAATGCAACGCCGTCGGTCTCATAAACGATGAGGTACTGGCCGTCGGTGAGATCGCTTGCCGAAGTCACCTTGACAAACTTACCGCCACCGATGGTGGCCACGGGGCCCCTGGTCGGGATGTTCAGCGTCTGCAGGTCATAACCGTCCAGGATATTCTGGCCGAAGTAGTCGATGTTGTACCAAATCTCGTTGCCGTCCTGGAAGAACGAGAGTTCTGCAGCCTTAACCTTGGTGTTCTTGTCGCCATCGGCGAAGCGATACAGTTTGAAGAGGTCCTCACCGGCAAGGATGCGGTTGGCGGTCAACGCGTTGTCGGGGTTCTGGTTGTCTACCGTCATGAAGTTGCGGTAGTAGTTGTGCTCCTCGTCAATCTTGAAGTCACTCTCGTAGTGGTCGAGTTTCAGCGACAGGAAGTTCTCATAACCCGGGATCAGCACCTCGGCAAGGTTACTCCAAGTGTAGAAGGTGCCGTCAGGATCGTTAACGGGGTTGTTGGTGGCATCCTTGGGCCAGCCTTTCACACGGTAAACGATGGTGTAACTCTCGGGATTCTGGGGAACCTTGTAGGTATAGGTGAGCGTGTTGTGGAAGATGTCAGTGTCCTCCACCTTCTCCTTGGCAACGGGGTTACCTTGAGCGTCATAGATCCAGATCCACAACTCGTAGTCCTGGTCAATGTCGAAGTCGAGGATTTGGCTCAGCGACGATACCCAGTCGTTGGTCACATTGTAGTAACGGTTGCTGGGAGAGTAGTCGGGAACGGGAACGGCCCTGGCCCTCAGGGTGATGTTGTACAGACCCACCTGGGGAGCATGCTCCGTCTCATAGTTACGATCCCCTGCCAGACCGCGGTTGTCGGGGATGTAGAAAATCAGGTTGGTCAGCGACTTGGCCTCGGTACCGGCTTTGCCCGACATCGAGAAGAAGTGCTGCATGTAGTTCACACTCTGGCAGTCGTGGACGATGTTATAGGACTCACCCTCGAGCATCCTCGAGTAGAAGTCGGTGATTTCGTCACCTGCTGCGGTAGTGGTAGGACTGAACTCCTCATACATGCTGTAGAAGGGAGCACGGTCATAACTCTGAGAAGTCGATGTTGACTGCAGATAAGCCAACTTACCCTTGCTGATGAAGAAGAACCTGTTAAGGATACCGGAGTAGGTGAATACGGTACCGGCATCGACCGATCCTTCCTTCACGCGCATACCGTCGGTCAGCAACTGGATCTCGTCGATATAGGTGTTGAAGTAGTTGATCAGGTTATTCCAGGACGTCACATATTGGGGAGCATCGGTTGAGAGGTCCCAATCTTTTACCTTCACCAGGAATGTGGTGTAACCGTTCTCATAAGGCGGGGTAACGGTAGAAGATGTTGTACCGGGAGCAATACTCCAAGTGTAGTCAGTAGGATCATCTGCACCAATCTGAGTGCTGGAGCCATTGATAGCAATATAAGCATAATAAATTGCATTGCTGTCATAGCAGTTGATAACAAGCGATATATCGCTATGGCCATTTAACAGAACGGCAGGAATCGTAATGGCTGCGCTCGTGGATCCGGGATAGATGTAATTTCCAGATATACTCCATGTGCCGGAAAGTCCCCATGACCAGCCCTCCTCTTCATTGTAAGGGAGAGTGCCGCCATCGGTGGCATAGCAATAACTCGTTAACACTTCGTTGCCTGACAATACTGTGATAGAATAGATTCTTACATAAGTATTGGTCGGTGAAGTAATAACGATGTCACTGTAGGTGGTTTCATCACCACTGCTCAAGTTCCACCTTGCATTGGAGGGGATATCATAACCTAAACCAATGTTCATATACGGATGGTCCGCATCGTAAACCTCGGAGTACTTGATACCCGGCATTTCGGGGTTAACATAGGTTTTACCTACAAGGTAGGCCATCTGATAGGGGTTGGTGGCGGGGTCGGTGTACTTAGCCGTGTAGGTGTTGGTACCGTCACTCCAGGTGTAGGTCTTGGCGTCATACCATGCCCTGACATGGGTAGCATCAGCCGTCTGGTTGTAGGTAGCACGCTTCGGTGCCCTGTTGGCCCCAGAGATAAAACTCGTGAAGTCAACCACTTCTGTCATCTCCGCTTGGGGAGTTGAGCGGAAGTCGTTCTTCAACTCCTGTTTGGAAACGGAGTTGCTCGTGTTAACGAGTTCAGGTAACATCACGCGGGCCTTGAGAGTCGTTGTAGGCTCAGAAAGCAACTGTGCGGATGCACTGAAAGTCCAGCCCACTGCAAGGAGCAGGCCGAACGCAAAGATTGATAACTTCTTTTTCATACTGTACAATATAAATTAAAAAAATAAATTAGTTTGTTTCACGAATTGAAGTTTCATAGGCAACGCCACCTGCCATGGTTTCGACCTCAGTCTACAAGCCACCTGACGTGCTTGCAAACCGTTGCCGGCTTGTGGAGAAGTTGGTATAGAGCGATTTATCGTCACGTTCAAAACCACAGGATACTGCTTCCCTTGTTCCCATAAACACTTAACCATGAGAAATGCCGTTAATTATTCAAGATGCAAAGGTAATATTTATTTTCGTTATGCAAAGAAAAAAGCGCAAAAAAATTAAGGTAATGATATAGCAGTTGGCCCATCGGCTGTATTAACCGCCCTGCGGGCGGGAAATTAACCAAATTAATTTTAAAATTTAATTTTCTTTTAATTTCCCGTGCGATAGCACGGTTAAATATATTGTCGTTCCATAGCAGGGTCAACTGCTATATCGTTCCCAAAATTAAAGATGATGTCGCCTATGGCGACGGCATGGATTGGTTCCCCTCTCCCGTGGTGCCTGCCACTGCACTCGCTGCGCTCGTTCCGCAGGCAGGTACCACGGGTTACCCAGAGGTCACCTTCCATGTGATTATTGCTCGTTAAATTATTGGATGTCTGCAACTAACGTCCACGCCAAGGCGAGGCCCTGCATGAGCGGCGCTGTGGCAATGGGGGCTGGTTAAAGTGCTAATTGGGTGCCGATGCCATTAGTGAAATTTGAAATAATAAGGTTTGCGGATGCCAAATTAGTTTAATTCGTGCAATCCGTAGTTTTTAGAGTGAGGTGTAATTCGTAGTTTTCAATGTGAGGTGAGGAGGGTGATGGCGGTGTCGAGGATAGCGTCACGGGTGCGGTCGTTCTCGTCCATGTCGATGCGCACGTCAGGCGCCACGCCGAACTCGGTGAGCCTGCCCTGTGCGTCCATCACGGGGCATGACGAGAAACGCACACGCCAGCCGTTGGGCAGTTCGCTGGTGAAGGGCAGGCCGCAGCCGCCACCGGTGGTGTCGCCCACGATGGTGACCTGGTCAAGGCCCTTCATGATGGAAACGAAGTTGTTGGTGGCGCTGAAGGAGCCGCGGCTGGCCAACACGACGACGGGCTTGAGGTAATGGAGGTGATTCTTGGTGGGTTCGAAGTAGTAGGCGTAGGGCTCCGAGAAGTCGTTGTGGCCGGGGCCTGTCTTGTGGCAGATGTAGCCCGCGAGGGTCTTCCGGTCGATGAAACGTGAGACAAAGGTCTCGACGTTGGTGAGCAGGCCCCCGCCGTTGTCGCGCACGTCGATGATGAGTCCGTCGGCGGTGGACAGGTAACTGAGGATGAGGTCGAGGTTGCCCTCGCCGATGGTCGACGAGAAGGAACTGTAGCGCATGTAGCCGATGTTGTCGGTAAGGATCTGGTACTTGATGCCCGACGCCATCTTGTAGTCGAAGTTGAGGTAGTGCTGGTCGATGATGCGCTCGTCGTAGTTGACGGGCCACTGCTCCCAGATCCAGTAACGCGACACGTCGTGGCTGGCGATGAGGTTGGTGTGGCCGTCGCGCAACTCCTTGAGCATGTCGCCGCAGATGTCGAACAACTCCCTGTCGGTCATGCCGTTATCGATGCGGGCACGGTAGCGGTCGTGGACCTCGTTCCAGTCGACCTGCTTGTAGTCAAAGAAACTGTAGTGCTCGTCCATGATGGTCCACAGGGCCTCGAAATTGCCCACCTGGTCATGCCCGAAGTCGTCCTGCTCGGCACATCCCCAACACAGGCAAGACAACATCAAACAACACAGACAACGTTGAACAACAGGAACAACTTTTTTAATGGCTTGAGGCGTCGTGTGGCAAGCGCCGAAATGCCTAAGAGTTTTATTGATAAATATTGTTGTCATTGTTGTTTTTTGTTGTTTTTGTTGTTTGAAAATTAGAGGTGGATGCCGAGGACCAGGGCATGGGTGAAGTCGTGGACGTGGAGGTTGTTGACGGTCCAGTGCTCGAGGCGGTTGCGGTAGCCCAGGCGCAAGACGACCTTGTGCAGGTTGAAGTCGGCGCCCAGGTAGTTGGTCATATCGAAGCGGTTGCCCCACCAGCCCAGATGGGCGAGGTTCTTGTGGTTGCCCAGGTAGATCTCGTAGTAACTCTCGTCGTACTCGGGGGCGAAGAAGACGCCTGCCACGGGCAGTTGGACCTGGTAGCGCAGGGTGACGGGGACGCGCCACATGCGGGTGTTGAACCAGGCCATGCCTGTTACACCCAGATTCCAGTGAGCCCTGACGGTGACGGGGTTGTTGCTGTTGACGGCGTCATAGACGATGCCGGCGCGCAACTGTGCCATGGGGCCGGCCGAGAAGCCCAGCCGTGGGTGCAGCACCCCCTGCCAGGCGTGCTGCATGTTGAATGAGATGTCGCCCATGACCTTGTGCAGGTCGTTGTTCTTGGCGTTGTTCTCCACGTAGTTGTAGTCGGCGCCCACCTGGAGTTGCCACAGCCACCTATAGTGGTTGACCCAGCGCGTGACCTCGATGGAGAGTCCAAGGTCGAGCCCGTCGTAGGTAATGGGCGTGAGGTAACTGTCGTGCACCGAGGCATAGCCCGCGTCGAGCATGAACATCGACTGGTTGTACAGCGCTGCCGATCCTTGTATGTCAGCGGGTATGGCCGCAGCACTCATCGCCACCATTGCACCTAATACCAACAGCAGAACTGACCGTGCTGTCGCACGGGAAATTAAACAAATTATATTTAAAATGCTCAAAATCAAATTTTTATAAATTTGTGAAATTTCCCGCCCTTCAGGGCGGTTGATTGTTGTGACATACTGCGATGTTAGTCGTCGAAGGGGATGCGCTGCTGGCCGGTGAAACTGTCGAGGACCTCGTCCTGGCTGATGCCGTCGGCGGCGGGGGCGGTTTCTTCACTGTCGCCTAAATCGGCGACAGTGGGCGTCTGCTCCTCGACGGGTTCCGGTTCGCGCGGCTCGATTTCGGTGATGGCGTCGACGGTCCAGTTGGTGACGCGGCGTCCCTTGGCCTTGAAGGTCTTGGTGCCGATAAACTCCTCGGCATCAATGATGAACGGTTCGCGGTGGGCGTCATCGCCACCCATCTTCACCTCGAAACGCGGGCAGGGCTCGTCGCTGAGCAACAGCAGGCGCGACTCGGGGTTGGCGCCGATGAAACTCTGCTTCTTGGTGTTGTCCTCGAGGGTGAAGCGCTTGATATAGGGATGGCCCTGGTCGGCATCGTCGAGCACGGCGGTCCACACCTTGTCCTTCACATATTTCTCGATGCGCAGGATGCCCTCGTCATAGTGGTTGCTGGCCTCGGTGCTCGTGGTGTAAAATTCGCCGGTCTTCATGATGACCAGGATGCGGTCGTCGCCGGCGAACAGGCCCAGCGAGCGGCCGTGGCCCTCGTAGTTGATGCGCAGGATGTCGGGGTCGAACCACACCTCGCGGTCGCCCAGGGTGGACTGGCCAGCCTCCTTGAGCGAGATGCGGTGCACCTCGTTCTTGGTGACGATGTTGCCGCGTGCCTGCTTGCCCTTAATGGCTAGTTCGGCGAGGTTGACGTCAAACTGCAGGATCTTGAGCCTGAACTTGGGTTTGAGGGTGATGCGCAGCACCTCGGCCTCACCGTTGGGATTGGCGGTGAACCAGGTGATCTTGCTGCCGGGCTTGCCCTGGGTGATGTCATACTCCTTGTCGCGGGTGATGCCCGTGACGGCAAAGCGCTTCATGAAGGTCGTGCCGCCGCGCCCGTCCTGATAGAGGACGTTGTAGATGGTGCGGGTGTCGCCCTTCTTGAAGACGTTGAGGTACAGGATGTTCTTGCCGACATAGATCTTGTCGGCGACCTTGATGACCTTGAACTTGCCGTCCTTGTAGAAGATGATGATGTCATCGATGTCGGAGCAGTTGCACACGAACTCGTCCTTCTTCAACGACGTGCCGATGAAGCCGTCGGCGCGGTTGATGTAGAGTTTCTGGTTGGCCTCGGCGACCTTGCTGGCGACGATGGTGTCGAACTCGCGGATGACGGTTCGGCGCGGGTACTTGGCGCCGTACTTGGTCTTCAGGCCTTGGAACCACTTGATGGTGTAGTCGGTGAGGTGGGCCAGGTTGTTGTCGATTTCCTCGATGCGGTCCTTGAGGCGAGCGATGTTCTCGTCGGCCTTGTCGCTGTTGTACTTGAGGATGCGCTTCATCGGGATCTCGAGCAGGCGCAGCAGGTCGTCCTCGGTAATCTCGCGGAAGAACTGCGGCTTGAACGGCTTCAAGCGCTTGTCGATGTGCTTGAGGGCGTGAGCCTGGTCCTTGGCGTTCTCAAATTCCTTGTCCTTGTAGATGCGTTCCTCGATGAAGATTTTCTCGAGCGAGACGTTGTGGAGGGTCTCCATAGTCTCGGCGCGCTGGATCTCGAGTTCCTGGCGCAGGATGTCGCGCGTGCGGTCCACGCTGTAGCGCAGCACGTCGCTCACGGTGAGGAACTGCGGCTTGTGGTCCATGATGACGCAGCAGTTGGGCCAGATGGAGATTTCGCAGTCGGTGAAGGCGTACAGCGCGTCGATGGCGATGTCGCTGCTCGTGCCGGCCTGCAGCGAGACGATGATTTCGGCCGTGGCGCTGGTGTTGTCCTCGACCTTGCGGATCTTGATCTTGCCGCGCTCGCCGGCTTTGAGGATGGACTCGATGACGGTGCCGGTTGTCTTGCCGTAGGGTACGTCCTTGACCAGCAGTGTCTTGTTGTCGAGTTTCTCGATTTTGGCGCGTACGCGCACATAGCCGCCTCGCTCGCCGTCGTTGTAGTGGCTCACGTCGACGTAGCCGCCCGTCTGGAAGTCGGGATAGAGTTGGAACTCCTCGTCGCGCAGGTAATGGATGGCCGCGTCGATGACTTCGTTGAAGTTGTGGGGCAGGATTTTACACGACAGTCCCACAGCGATGCCCTCGGCGCCCTGTGTCAACAGCAGCGGGAACTTGGCGGGCAGGGTGAGCGGCTCGCGCTTGCGTCCGTCGTAGGAGAGGCCCCAGTCGGTGACCTTGGGGTTATAGACCGCGTCGAGCGCGAACTCGCTGAGGCGAGCCTCGATGTAACGGGGCGCTGCGGCACCGTCGCCAGTGAGGATGTTGCCCCAGTTACCCTGGGTGTCGATGAGCAGTTCCTTCTGTCCCAGTTGGACGAGCGCGCTGTAGATTGAGGCGTCGCCGTGGGGGTGGTACTGCATCGTCAGGCCCACCAGGTTGGCGACCTTGTTGAAGTGGCCGTCGTCGGCCTCCTTCATCGCGTGGAGGATGCGTCGCTGCACGGGTTTGAAACCGTCCTCGATGTGCGGCACGGCACGCTCGAGGATGACGTAGGAGGCATAGTCGAGAAACCAGTTCTCGTACATGCCGCTCAGTTGCAGTTTCTTATCTTTGGGTACCTGGTAGGTGGAGTGGGCCTGAGGCTCGATGCCGCCCTCGTCGGGGGTGGCGTTGTTGCCGTCTTGGGCATTGGTCTCGTCGGGCTCTTGCTGCTCGATGCCTTCCAGTTCGTCGTCGTCTTTCTTCATATCAATTTTAGTGATTTAACCTGCAAAGATAGTAATTTTTTTTCAGTTAACAGTTAAGAGTACAGTTAATAGTTAATAGTTAAGAGTTAACAGTTAATAGTTAACAGAGGACAGTAAATAGATTAGGAGGTAGAAGAACAACTCCTAACTCCTAACTCCTAACTCCTAACTCCTAACTCTCTTTACAGTCCGGTGATGCGGACGACGGGGCCGAGAGGCTTGAGGTTGTCTTCGTTGCCGCCGTTCTGTGTGAGAATCCAGGCGATGGGTTTGTGGCGCTTGTCATCGGGCAATTTTGGGGTGGCGGCATAGCCGTCGGTGAGGAAGACGAGTCCATCATATTCCTCGTGCTCGTAGTAGAAATCGATGGCGGGCTGGAAATTGGTGCCGCCGCGCCCGATGACGCGTATGCCGTTGGCCGCCTGCTTGAGCAGCAGGGGCTTTTCGGTTGTGATTTTGCTGTCAAACTCAATGACCTCGATGCTCTCGATGCCCTGCTTGAAGAAGCGGTTGATGACGGCGAGGAACTTGCGGATATCCTCGTCGGGGACGCTGCCGCTGACGTCGACGGCGACGAGCAGGCGTGTGCTGTAGGCATACTGGCTGCCCATGGCGTCGAAGCCGTAGCGGCGATTGGGCCGCATGCGCGTGAGGTGCCGCTTGGTGCTCAGGATGCTGGCGCGGAACTGGCTGAGGATGGCGCGGAAGTTCTGCTTGCTGACCAAGGTGCTCTCGATGAGGGCCTTGAGGTCGCCGCCGATGGAGCCCCACTGGTTGCAACGCTGTGCCGTCTCGATCTCGTGGTTGACCTTCTCGCTCATGAGTTCGTCCTCCTCCCAGAGCGAGGCGCCCGCGTCGGCATCGAGCATGGCGTCGGTAAACTCACCGCCACTTGACGAATCGCCGCTCTCGTCGCCGTCACCCTTACTGTCGCCATCGCCCGGCATAGCCAGCGTAATGCCGTCGCCGTCGGCGTCCAACTCGAGTTTGATGACCTGGTCGGCCATGAGCGAGTAGTACTGCTCAAAGGCCTGGCCACGCTGGATGTCGAAGATGTGGGGCGGCTCAAGGCCGATGGTGTCCATGCCCTCGAGGTTGTCGCTGAGCGTCAGGTCGCTGGACAGGCGCATCAGGTCACGACGCGGGTTGTAGGGCTGGCGCTGGTAGGGGTGCTTGAGGATGATGCGCACGACCTCGGCTTTGAGCCTGAGCGCCAGTTGGTTGTCGTCGAAGTGTTCCAGGCGTTCGGGGTTGTACTCGATGAGTCCCTTGCCGCACCGCATGTCGCAGCCCATGTTGTCGTTGCGCTTCAGGGCATGGGTGCATAGCACGGCGAACAGCAACGGCTCGGTGAGGAACCAGTCCTGTGAGAGATGCTTTATGCGTTCGCCGACGGTCATAGGTTGGCAATCATCTGGTTGATCAGGGTGAGGGCGTCGCGGCAGTCCATCATGATGAATGCGTTGGCGGCAGGATAGGTGGCGTTCTCAAAGAACGAGGCGAAGTGGGCAATGGCTTCCTGGCGGTTGTTGCTGAGCATCCACTTGATGTAGCGCACCAGGTTGCGCCCGATGACCTCGGTCTCGTCCTTGCCGACGCCCAGTTCCAGGCTCTGGTAGATGCCCTCGTTGATGATGGCAATCTGGGGCATGGTGTAGGTGGAAAGTTCGCTTTGACAGGCAACGAAATCTTTCAGCACCTCGCGTGCCGTGAGCATGCGTGACTGGTTGAGCGACTGCATGAACATCGATGCTGCGCGTGCACCGATGACACCCGTGATCATCTTGGCCAGGCGGTTCATGTCGTCGATGTGTCCGCAGGACTGCAGCAGTCCCGAGACGCGCACCCAGGCACGGCGGTCGGGCGTCTTGTCAAAGGTGCCCTTGTTGATGTCGGTGTTCTTCTCGAGTTCGTCGGGATGTTCCTCGATGAAGGTGATGACACGCTGGTCGATGCCGTTCTGCTTGGCCCAGAAGAGCCACTCGCCCACGGTGGGGGAGAAGAAGTAGACGTTGAAGCGCGACACCAGTGCGGGGTCGAGGTCGGTGAGTTGGTACTCCTCGCCGTCGTTGACGGCAGCGATGACACGGCTGCCGGCGGGCAGGGAACGTCCCGCGAGTTTGCGGTTGAGCGAGAGGTCCATGACCGACTGCAGGATTTCGGGGCGTGCGCGGTTCATCTCGTCGAGGAAGAGCACCACGGGCTTGTCGTCCATGGGGAACCAGTACGGAGGCATAAACTCGGTCTTGCCGGTTGCCTCGTCCTTGTTGGGCAGTCCGATAAGGTCGCCCGGGTCACTCATCTGTCCCAGGAACAGGGCGATGACGGGAATGCCCTGGTCCTCGAAGTGGCGGGTGATGATTTCGCTCTTGCCGATGCCGTGCTTGCCGACGAGCAGGATGTTTTGTGTTGCTGGCGTGGTCTCGAGAATCGTCTTGAGGTCGCCGGTGTTGATGGTGATGGCCATTATTTTGTCTTTTTAGTTAATTATCGAGTTATTGGGTCTCTAGATATTCTAGATGTTCTAGACTATCTAGGTTTTGTCGCTATCGAGGGGGGAGGTGATCCACTGGGCCTTCTTGCGGGGGCCGATGAGCCGGTATGGGAAGAGTTTCCCCAGTTCCACCAGGCGTGGGATGTAGGCCATGTCGTGCCTGATGCGTGTCTCGAGGTCGCCGCCCTGGTTGAGGTTGATGATCATTGCGCGTCCACGGTTCAGGCGGATGTGCAGGTCGCGTTGTCCGGTCTCCTCGTCCTCGGTGAGGTGGTACTGCAGTTTCTTGCCTTGCAGGATGCCGTCGACCGCTTGCTGCAGCGGTGATTTGGCCACTGTGGGCTCTTGCGTGGCGCTGCCGTCAAGGATGCGGTGCAGCCAGCCCCTGATGCCGTGTTGCTGCTGCTCGGCTACCGGCGCATCGTCCGCTTGGGGCTGGGGCGCCTGCTGCCAGTCGTCGCGCACCTCGCTGCGCACTGTGAAGCGTCCGTCACGGGCCATGTAGGCAAACTCCACCATGTGGGGCTTGACCAGGTCCAGGTGGTTGATGAAGTCGTCGTGGGGGATGGGCAGGTCCAGGGTCTTGTAGGCATTGAGGCGCACCAGCAGGTGGGATTTGTGCCCATCGGCATGCCGCTTGTCGCAGCAGTAGGTGATGCCTGTGCCGTCGAAGTAGCGCTCGAGGTAGGCGTCCATGTTGTTGAGCGCCATGTTGCGCATTTTCACGCCCTTGCTGTCAGCCTTGAATGCTGCCGCCAGTTGCTCTTTCCACTCGGGCGCATGCTCGAGGAAGAGCCTTGCCGTCTCGGCGATACGCGCCCTGTCGATGACCTCCATGGGCGGCCCGCTCCACCGCTGGTGGTAGTGCAGGTTCTCGATATCGATCGAGGCGCCGACATTGGAGCCGTTGACGGCGTGACAAAGTGTCAGTCCGCAAGGTGACACCACGTTCATCCCGACACCATAATTGCCGTTGTCGAACAGTTGCACCATGTCGTCGGTAACGATGCCGTCGACGAGTTCGCGCTGGGCCGCCATATACTCCTGGAGCATGCGCGCACTGAGGCGCGGCCCCGTGTTCTGGTGGCCGTTGGCGGTGGGACGGTCGCCGAATGCGGGTTTCATAACAAGGTCAATCTCGGCGGCGATGCGTCGAGATTCTGTCCCTTCGGCTTCGGTATAGGTGTAGATAAACATCACCCTGTGAAAAAGCAAAAACCGTGCCTAAAGCAAAAACCGACGGCCGGGAGTTGTCGCCCCGGCCGTCTGAACCGTTGTCCTCTCGACATCTTGTGAGAGGTGTTGTTGTCATGTCACTTGGCTTCTTCGTCCCTGGCCTTGATGGCTTTGGTAACCGATTTCACCTTTACCTTGGCTCTGCCGGTACCCTCAACCTGGCCCTGCTTGCCGTCCTTGTCACCTTCCATCTCCTTGGCGGGTTCGTAGTACATGCCGCCGGGACGGTAGGCCGTGTAGTTGTAGAAATGGCTGTCGGTAGAGAGGATGAGGTAGCCGTAGTCGTTGAATCCGTAGTAGAGGTAGTCATAATCACCGTCATAGTACCTGATGTAGAGTCTTCCGCCACGGGTTTCCCAGTCAAATCCTACCGTGCAATACTGTCCGTAGTAGTTGTAGTAGCAGTAGTTGCCCGTGTAGTTGCTGAAGAAGTCATATCTCACGACATCATATCCGTAGAGGTCGTATTCCCCGTAATAGTCTCCGCCGTATTCCGAGACCCAACTGCCCACGATATCCTCATAATAGTAGGGCGAATCCCAGTCGTGGCACGAAACCATCGTCATGGATACCAATGCAAGAAGCATCATGTAGTATATCTTTTTCATAGCGCTAAAGTTTTAAATGGTTAATGAATGTGCAAATATACTTAAAAGTCGGCATTCGCCACATGTGTTGTCTAAAAAAATGCGCGTGCCACCGGTGTGATGGGCGGCACGCGCCACCCGGAAATTACGAAATAGGCTAACAGCACCTAAAAGTTCACACCTAAATTGATTGTGAAGCACCCGTTGTGGGTGTCGTCGAAACTGTCTTGGCCGATGTTGGCCAGTCCGATATCATAACTGGCATCCAGGTAGAGCATGTTGAAGCCCACGCCGCAGCCAAGTTTGAGTCCACCGTCAAAGCGGTTGAAGTATCCGTTCTCGTAAGAACTAAAGGCTGTTCTGGTGCCGTAGTTCTTGATCTCGCCGTCGGTGCCCACAGCCAGGTAGGCGCCAGCATAGGGCTGGATGCTCGTCTGATTGCCGACGAAGTGCTTGTACTTGATGATCAGCGGCACCTCCAGGTAGTTCAGGTCGTAGGTGAACTTCTCGTGTCCAGACCCGCTCTTGCCGCCCTTCTGGCTGTAATAGAGTCCCGTCTCGAGGAACAGCGGGGCGCGGTAGGTGAGTTGTGTGCCGGCGGCGAACCCGATGTTCAGTCCGGTCTTCACGCTGCTGCCGTCCAGCAGTGGGCTCTCGCTGCTCACGTGGGAGGCATTCAATCCCACCCGCAGTCCGAAGTAATATCGGTGCCATGCGACATACTCGTTGCCATGTCGTCCCACGGTCTGTACCCGCGGGTTGTAACCGTATCGGTAGCCAGGCTGGGCCATCGCTGTGGTGGCAAGTATCATGCACACCAGGCTGAGAAGTAGATTCCTTTTCATAATCGTAGTGAGTGTTAAGTGGTTATTTTTTGACTTTTAGACCTATAGCCGTCATGAAGGTTTAACCCCCTGAACTGCCAAAACCGATAACTGAGTCCGTCTTGCCGACCAACGGCACAAAAAAATCGACCAACCGCCTGTCGGCGGCAAGTCGCTAATGGTGGCAGAACATGGGATGAGGGTAAATCTATAGGCCTCGCAGGTAGTGTACCAGTGATTGCGTGTGCAGCATCTTGGAGATAGTGGCCTGCTGGACCTCGAGGCATAGCAGCAGTGCCGATGCCACCAGGATGATAAAGAATATGGTCCACACGATATAGGCCTTGCGCCATCGTCCATCGGCCAGGCGGCACAGCACATAGACCGCCACGGGCACGAACAGCGGTTCGATGGGGATGACATAGCGCGCTACCGAGCCGGCCATCACATAGGCGATTACGGCAAATGCGGCAGCGGGCCACCAGGGCCATACGCCCATACCCTGGCCACGGCGCCAACTGATGAACAGGTAATAGAACAAAGCCGTGCCGCCGACGAAGTACCATCCGTAGGTCATGCGTGACAGCAGGTTCAGGAACGACTGGTTCTCGTAGTAGATCCAGGGGAAAGGGATGATGAACTGCACCGACATCGTCAGCGGCAGCATGAGCAGTTTGTGCCAGGTGGAGTAGAGGAAATAGTAGTTGAGCAGGTCATGGTAGAACTGCTGCGACTCGGACGTGACATAGAAGCGCTGCATGTTCCATCCGCCCGAAGCAATCTCGGCATGTCGATTCAGCGAGTAGGACGACAGATGGTTGCCCAGCAGCAGCATCAACGCCACTACCGCCAGCATCACGGCCGCCGCCCGCCAGTCGCGTCGCCACTTGGGCAGCCCCATCACCACTACGCCGAGGGCAATGAAATAGAGGAAGGTGGTGCGTACCATCGCGATGAGCAGGCATGCCAGCACAAAGAGCAGCATGTCGCGCACCCACCGGTGCCGTTCCACGTCATCGGCTGCCAGCGCCGAGAGGCTGAATCCCGCCATCGCCATGGCGCAGCAGATGCTGCCCTCCTTCAGCATGTTGGAACTCAGCATCAGGAAATAGGCCAGCAGGCATGACAGGACCATGGCTATCGTTGTCAGGGCCTGGGGCGACTGGCTGACGCGGTGTGCCAGCAGCCGTCGTGTCGTCATTCCCGTGAGCACCACTGTTGTGAGCGTGAACATCAGATTCAGCGCCTGAGGCCACACGACGTTCAGTCCGAACACTTTCCATAGGCCCACCATGATGAGCGGGAATCCCAGGAACACCACCCGTCCGGGTTCTACACTGCCGTTGTATTTGTTCAGTGCCCACTTGTAGTAGTTGCGGCTGTCGCCGCTCAGGTTGGGCATCTGCAGCGAGAATTCGTCGAACAGCGTCCATCTTTCCAGCCTTGCGTATTCCACCGCGATGAGTGCCACTGCCAGCACAAACAGCACCATGCAGGCCTGCCACGAGGCCCCCTTGCTGCGTGACAGTGTGATGCGCGGCACGGCATAGGCCACGCCATAAGCCGCTGTGATGCGCAATCCGTCGGCCAGCCCGAAGTGCCGCGAGGCCACCACGGCCAGGATGACTAAGGCCAGAGCCTCGGCCATCATCAGCCATCGGTTATATGTGGTGGGTCGGTTTCTCATCTATTCGGCAGAAGGATTAAAAACGGAATATTTTAACATGATACGGGACTGCAAATGTATTACTTTTTGGCGTGGTGGACAAATTTTTTGCTCAATGCTTTCCCTTTTCACGTAAAATATATAACTTTGTATGTTTAAACCGACCTGTCAGGAAATTATGAGCGACCAACCGATGAGAATAGATGTTGACAAAGTGCTTAGGGAAAGGCTCTCGAAGCGCTATCGGTACATCCCGCGCTTTGCCGTGAGGTGGTTGGAACGCACCATCTGCCAGGACAGGCTCAATGCCATTCTCGTGAAAATGGCAGAAAAGGACAACAGTGTGGATGCGGCGACCTCCGCCCTCGACGAGATGGGTATCACTGTCGAGGCCACCGGACTGGAGCGCCTGCCGCAGGGCCGCTTCATGTTCGTGTCCAACCATCCGCTGGGAGGTCTTGACGGCCTGGCGCTGATTTCGCTGCTGGGCAACCACTACAACCGCCAAATCAAGTTTATAGTCAACGACCTGCTGTGGGCTGTAGAGCCCTTGCGCGGTGTCTTCCTGCCCGTGAACAAATACGGCAGGCAATCCCGCACCGCGGCAGCCGACATTGAAACCGCCCTGGAGAGCGACAACCAGTTCATCACCTTCCCGGCCGGCCTGTGCTCGCGCATGCAGCCCGACGGCACCATCGCCGACCTGCCGTGGCAGAAGTCAGCCGTCGTCCATGCCGCTAATTACCATCGCGACGTGGTGCCCATCTTCTTCGATGCCCGCAATTCCAAATTCTTCTACCGTTTTGCCAAGTGGCGCAAGAAGTTAGGCATCAAGTTCAACATCGAACTCATCTTCTTGCCCAAGGAGATGATTAAGCAGAGCGGCAGCACCTTGCGTGTCACCATCGGCGAGCCCATCCCCTGGACATCTCTCGATGCTGCCCATCCCAAGCAAGAGGCAGCGCACCTGCGCGATATCGTATATACTTTGGCCCCCGCGCCACCCAAAACCTGAAGCCCTATGGAACCGATTATTGAACCTATCCCCGTTGAACTGATAGAGCAGGAACTCACGCCCGAGCGCCTGTTGCGTCACACCAACAAGGCCGACAACGACATCTATGTCATCACAGCCCATAACGCTCCCAACACGATGCGCGAAATCGGGCGTCTGCGCGAGATTTCGTTCCGCTCGGCCGGTGGCGGTACGGGCAAGGCATGTGACATCGACGAGTTTGACCTGATGGACCCGCCGTGCCGGCAACTGCTGGTGTGGAATCCCGAGAAGCGCGAGATTATCGGCGCTTACCGCTTCATCGGCGGCTGGGACGTGAAGGTGGAGAATGGCGTTCCGCGCATCGCCACGGGCCACATGTTCCGCTTCAGCGACAGGTTCCTGAATGAGATTCTGCCCGTGACGATTGAGTTGGGCCGCTCGTTTGTGCGTCCCGAGTACCAGTCCACTCGCGAGGGCGTGCGGGCCTTGTTCGCCCTCGATAACCTGTGGGACGGCCTGGGTGCGTTGACGATAGTCTATCCCCAGGTGAAGTACATGTTCGGCAAGATGACGATGTACCCCTCCTATGACCGCGAGTGCCGCGACATGCTGCTGTGCTTCCTCAACCTGTATTTCAATGACAGGGAAAGATTGGTTGTGCCCATCGACCCGCTGCCCGACACCCGCAACGATGACCCCGAACTGATGTCGCACTTCGTGGGCAACGACTTCCGCGAGGATTACAAGCGGCTGAACGCCTTCATCCGCCAGCACGGCATCAACATCCCGCCGCTGGTCAACGCCTATATGGGCTTGTCGCCCAAGATGCTGCTGTTGGGCACTGCCATCAACCGCGAGTTCGGCGATGTGGAAGAGACCGGCATCCTGATCAACCTCGATGAGATTGTCGACGAGAAGAAGCGCCGACACATCGACACCTATCTGGCAAACATCGAACGATAACACCCCGATACATCATGATAAGAAACGCATTATTGTCAATCATCACAATCGCCACGGCCCTGGGGGCGGCGAGCCAGGATCTCGTGGACAGTCTCCAAATCGTGGAAAGTGCCCAAAGCGAGGACACCAAGTATACCACATATGACCCTGTTGAGATCAGAGTATCCAGAACAGAATTCTCGGTGGGCGTAGTTGCCAATGCGGGCAACAGCGAGTTGGCACCCTATTATATTGGTTCCAACAATGGCGGTGTGCTTACCCAGCAATATTCGGCCCTGGCACACGCTTCGCTGGAACACAGCATCGACCTGCAGAAGCGTTTCTCGTGGGGCGCGGGAATCGAAGCATGGGGTGGTTACGCATCGAGCGCGGGCTATCAGCGCTATGTGGGCGATGGCCAGTTTGAGGTCCAGAAGCAACATCCCGCACGCATTTGGCTCCAGGAGGCCTATGTTGCCGCCAAATACCGCGGCATCTTTGCCGTTGCCGGTCAAGCCCGCAAATCCTCACCCATTGTCGAGGACTGGTTGAGTAGCGGTGACCTCGTGTGGAGCAACAATTCGCGCCCGCCTGTGGGCCTGCGTGCCGGTTTTATCGACTTCCAGGACATTCCGTTTACCCAGGGTTGGGTGCAAATCAAGGGCGAGTTCGGCTACTTCCGTGAGTTGGATGACAAGTGGCTGGAGAACCACTACAACTACTATAATCACTTCATCACCACAGACTCGTGGCTGCATTACAAGAGCCTGCACCTGCGCACCAAGCCTGACCAGCCCGTCGTGTTCACCATCGGCGCCCAGTCGGCATGCCAGTTTGGCGGCACCGCCAAGTACTATGAGGACGGCCAGGTGACACGCACCATCAAGATGGATGCCGATGCCAAGGCCTTCTGGCGCACCTTTATTGCTGGCAGCGGCGGCAACAGTGCAGGCGACTCGTTTGTCGAGGGCAACCACCTGGGTTCCTGGGATATCGCGCTGGAACACAAAATCAAAGATACCGACAAAATGCTGCGCGCCTACACCCAGTGGCTGTGGGAAGACGGCTCGGGCATCGGCAAGATGAACGGCTTTGACGGTCTGTGGGGACTGGAATACCGCAATACGAGCGGACTTCCGTTGATTTCAGGCGCTGTCATCGAATACATCGACTTCACCAACCAGAGCGGCCCCATCCACTGGACGCCCAACGACCATCCCGGCACGCCCATCATCAGCCATTCATCGGGCGCCGACGACTACTACAACAACTACATCTATAACGGCTACCAGAGCCGCGGCATGTCCATCGGCTCGCCCTTTGTCAAGTCGCCGCTCTACAACCAGGACGGCTACATGCGCTACCGCGACAATGTGATGCGCGGTTTCCATGCCGCCATCGAGGGCTTCTTCTCGCACGAATGGTTTTACCGCCTGAAGGGCTCTTACCGCAAAGCGTGGGGTACTCCCATTATCCCGCGTGCAGGCAGCGTCGATGACTTCTCGATGGCCCTGCGGGTCTATTATACACCCGACTGGTTCCCGTGCTGGAATGTTGTTGATCGCTTGACGATAAATGCCACGGTGGCTGTTGACCACGGCAAGTTATACGGCAACAACTGGGGCGTCCAGTTAGGCATCTACTATATCTGCAACTTTAATTACAAGAAACAATGAAAAAGACATTATTATATATCACCGCATCGCTCGCTATGCTGTTGACCTTGGGAGCCTGCACGCGCAATCACGGCGACATCGGCATCTGGTTCGGCACCTGGCACGTTGAACAAATTACAGCCGGCGGCACTCCCGTGAACGTCGAGGGCGACTACTTCTTCCAGTTCCAGAGCAAGGTCTTCAGGGTCTCGCAGGTCTATGGCCATGAGCAGTTGGTAGAGAGTTATGGTGCATGGAGCGAGAGCGAGGATGGCAACGGGATGGTTGTCACGTTCGACGACCCAACAGTCTATTACATTGAGATGCCGGGACTGGAAGCCGAGAACCTCTTCACGGTGACAAGGACTTCTTCCCGCGAAGTCACATTGGCCAAGACCGACAAGCAAGGAACTCTTTATACTTACCGCCTCAAGAAACAACCTTAATATGAAGATATGAACATGAAACGTTTTTACAGCCTTCTTCTCCTTGTCTTGCTTGTGGGTCTCACGCTCACGGCAGGCGTGCGCGAGGACTTCAAGGCCAACCCCAAGTTGAGCGCCAACAACTACCAGGCCTATCCCACCAGCGGCTTCCCCGCCATCACGGCGCCCCCTGCGGGCTACGAGCCGTTCTTCATCAACCACTACGGCCGCCACGGCAGCCGCTGGCTCATCAACGAGAAATCCTACACCCGTCCCATCGATATGCTGGAGAAGGGCGAGCGTGACGGCAAACTCACCCGCCGTGGTGCCGAGGTGCTTGCCATCCTGCGCGAGGTGCACGCTGCCAGCAAGGGCCGTTTGGGCGAACTGAGCGACATCGGCGCCGAGCAACACCAAGGCATCGCCCGCCGCATGTACCAGAATTTCCCGCAGGTCTTCCAGGACGGTGCCCCCGTGGTCGCCCGTTCGACGGTCGTCATCCGTTGCATCCTGTCGATGCAGAACGAGGTGGATGTGCTGGCCTCGCTCAACCCGCGCCTGAAAATCACCACCGACGCCAGTCAGGCGACGATGTACTACATGAACTACAGCGACAGCGTGGCCAGGACGCTGCGTGCCTCGATGCAGGAGACCATCGACCAGTGTCGTGACAAATGGGTCAATCCCAAGGGACTGTTGAAGAAACTGTTCAGCGACCAGCGCTGGGTGAAAGCCAACATCGACGAGGGCGAAGCCCGCACGATGATGATCAACCTGTTCGAGGTGGTGGGCAACATGCAAAGCCATCATCAGTTCGAGAATGTGAACCTGTATGACCTGTTCAGTGCCGAGGACATCTATAGCGTGTGGCGCTATAACAATGCCTTCTGGTACATCAGGTCAGGAGAAACACCGTTGACGCAGTGCCGTGTCGACTATATGGAGGCCAACCTGCTGCGCAACTTCATCGAGGATGCTGACAAGGCCACTACCGACGACGACCCTGCACCCGGAGCGTCGCTGCGCTTCGGCCACGAGAGTGTGGTGCTGCCGCTGTGCTGCCTGATGGGCCTGAACGGCGCCGACTACCACACGACCGACCTCGAGACGCTGGATAAATACTGGCAGACCTACAAGTTTTTCCCCATGGCCGCCAACATCCAGTTTGTGTACTTCCGCAAGGCCGGCAGCGATGACATCCTGATGTTGCCGCTGCTCAACGAGCGCGAGGCCACGTTGCCCGTTGAGACCGATGTTGCTCCCTATTACCACTGGAGCGACGTGCGTGATTACTTTATCGATAAACTCTCCCGTCAACCCATCATCGCCCCCTCGAAATGAAACACATCACATTATTTATAATAGCGATAGCGGCCTGTTTGGCCTTGAATGCCACCAATCCCCGCAAACAGGTCATCAGCAACTTTGACCGTTCGGCGAGCAACCATTATGCCTACCCCTATGGCACCGATGTCGACGTGCCCGAACTCACGGCCGCTCCTGCGGGCTACGAGCCGTTCCACATCGACCACTACGGCCGTCACGGCAGCCGCTGGCTGACCAACGGCAAGGTGTATGAGGGTCCCCTCAAGCAACTCAACAAGGCCAAGGAAGCCGGTATGCTCAACCTGCAGGGCGACCTGCTGTTGCGTCAACTCACCCGTGTGAACGAGGCTTCGAGAGAACGCGTCGGCGACCTGAGCGACGAGGGTGCCGTGCAGCACCAAATCATTGCCGAGCGCATGTACCGGAACTTCCCCGAGGTGTTCAGTGGCGATGCCCGTGTTGACGCCCGGTCGACTGTCATCATCCGTTGCATCCTGTCGATGCAGAACGAGACCATGCGGCTGCGCTCGCTCAATCCCGCCCTGCGCATCACCACCGATGCCAGTTACCACGACATGTACTACATGGGGTGGGGCTATGGCGAGGATACGCTGGCCAATGACCTGCGCAAGAGTGTCGATCCTATCTCCAACGGCATGTATGACAAGTACTTGCACCCCGAGCGTTTCATCGCCCAATTTGTCAACGACACGGTCTGGGCCGCTCAGAACCTGGACGCCAAGCAACTGATGCGCGACGTGTTTGACATCGCTGGTTCGCTGCAAGGTCACGACAGTTTTGAGAACATCAACCTGTACCACTATTTCAATAACAGCGAGATCTTTGAACTGTGGCGCCTGAAGAACATCTACTGGTACATCCACTGGGCCAACGCGCCCCAGAACGGCAACCGCATGCCCTTTATCGAGCGAGCCCTGCTGCGCGACATGATTGAGAAGTCTGACGCGGCCATCGCCACCGGTGAGCACGGCGCCAACCTGCGCTTCGGCCACGAGACCTGTGTGTTGCCGCTGGCATGCCTGCTGGAGATTGACAATGTGAACTACAGTTGCGACGACCTGAACACCCTGCACGAGAATTGGCAGGACTACAACATCATCCCCAAGGCCTGCAACATCCAGATGGTGTTCTACCGTCCTGTGGGCACTGTGGGCAACAAGGCCGAGGATGTGCTGGTCAAGGTGCTGTTCAACGAGCATGAGGCCACGCTGCCCGGCACGCCTGTTACGGGTCCCTACTACCGGTGGAGCGACCTGAAACAATACTACGAGAAGAAACTCTCCACGGTCATCGACTGGAGCGTGAAGTGAAAAAAGAGTGCCGCAATTTGCGGCACTCTTTTTTGATGTAATGATATAGCAGTAGGACTATCGTTTAACCGCCCGTAGGGCGGGAAAGTAACTATTCAGCCCAAACACCCGCCACCGAATATCACGCTAAGTCGCAAAGGTGCTAAGTTTTTGACTATCACACAATTATCATAGTCATAGCAGTGAAACTTTTTGATAGATTGAAGCATTTCATCCCGTTTGACATATCATAAACAGGTTATGTAACGTATTAAATATCAAATTCTTAGCGCATTAGCGTGAGGAAAACGGCTGAATAGTTGCGGCGGGAGATTATTAATTAAATAAATTGTTTGATTTTCAGTGCGATAGCACGGTTATATGACCTAGTCACAACTACGCCACACCACCCTGCATCCTATAGTTTCTACAGCATGGCTGTCTTTGTCGGACATTAGTGGTTTTTTGTGATGGCAGATTGATAGACCTCCTGATAGCGGTGGGCGACTGCGCTTTCGCTGTAGGTGGCGAGTGCCGCAGTGCGGGCTGCTGCTCCCAGGGTCTCATGGCGTCCGTCCTCAAGGCACCAGGCGATGCCTATGGCGAAGTCGATGCTGTCGCGGTAACGAGCCACGTAGCCGTCCTGCTGGTGGTTGATCATCTCGGGAATGCCGCCCACGTCAAATCCCACACAGGGCGTGCCGCACGACATCGCCTCGACAATGGTGTTGGGCAGGTTGTCCTGCAGCGAAGGTGTAACAAACAGGTCCACAGCATTGTACAGGCTGGCGATTTCGGCCTCATTGCTCATGTAATCAACGGTATAGACCGGCAGCGGCAGGGTCGACTTGACCTTCTCGGCGTCTCCGCCGAGGACGACGACACCCAATTTGTCGGACATCTCGGGTCGGTTGTGCACCAGGTGTCCGCAGGCCTCCTTGAGGTAGCGGAATCCCTTGCGCTTGTCGGTGATGCGTTGGGCGCCAAAGAGCAGTAACTGCTTGTCAACAGGCAAATTGTGGCGTTTGCGTGCCTCCATTTTATCGGCGGGAGTGAACACGTTGGTGTCGATGGCATTAGGCACGTTGACGACCGTGTGTCCGCTCGTCAGCGGGCTCATGCGGGCAAGGTCGGCCATCCAACGGCTACAGCCCACAAAGGAGACGTTGTGGTCCTTGTACATCGCCCGCTTGCGGTCAAATATGCGTCGAGCCAGGTCGATGACGCTGCGCTTGAGCATGGGGCAATGGCTGCACTGCGTGCGGTACTTGCCGCACTTGCCCGAGTAGTGGCACACGCCCGTGAAATGCCACTGGTCATGCATCGTGATGACCACCGGTTTTCCTGAGTTGAAGATGCGTTCCAGGTCTGCCATCGAGAGGAAACCCTGGTTGATCCAGTGCAGGTGGATGACATCGGCTTGAATGAAGTCGTCCATCTTGGTGATATCGGTGCCTGCGTTGGCAATGTCAATCTGGAAAATACTCCGCTTGTTCAGGCCGTTGGCCAGCCAGATGACCCCGCGTTCCCACAGGAACTTGGACTTCAGCCGCCACGACTGCGGGATGCTGACCACGGTGTCGTCGTCGGTCTTACGGTCGCGCACGAGCATGCGTGCCTCCACCCCGTTGTGGTTCAAGGCATGCAGCAGGCGGTTAGCGGCAATCGCAGCACCGCCGGTCCTCTCGGCCGTATTGACAATCAGCACACGCATCGTTACAGAATCGGTGATTTGTGACCCCAAAGGTAATAAAAGTTGCGGGGGTGGTAACCATTTCGGCATAAAAAAAGTAAAAACTTCGTTTTTCTTTTTGTTCTGCGCTCAACTTGCACTCAGTTGAGGGCTATTGCCCTCGAAGTTAGGCTACGTTTCAACAAAATCAAAATAAATTTTGCTTTTGTGTTCAACTTGCACTCAGTTGAGGGCTATTGCCCTCGAAGTTAGGCTACGTTTCAACAAAATCAAAATAAATTTTGCTTTTGTGTTCAACTTGCACTAACTTTGCAAAATTTACGGGGACTGTTCCCCGAGAAGAACGAAGAAACCTGAAACAGAACATGAAACAGATGAAGATATTACCCGTCCTGCTGCTGTGCTGCACGCTGCTGGCAGGCTTGTTGTCGTGCGGCGGGCGCAGTAGTCTGGACAAGGCAGTGCGCAAAGTGCTGGTGAGCGGGGACACGACCCGTGCGGCCTATGACTCGCTCTGCTCCATAGTGACTGCCAACCCCGGCCGATTCGGCGACCTGGTGACTGCCGACGGCAAGGTGGACCACAAGAAGATGTACGAGTTTATCGACGGCATCGCTTCGAGCCTTCGTCCTCCGATGCATTGGGACACGCGGCTCTATGGCGGCGTGGAGGACCTGTCGCTGACGGTCTACTTTGAGCGCAGCGGCTCGATGGTCCCCTATGACCAGCGCGACGGCGGCGGTCAGTTGAAGAAGGCCGTGAACGACCTAATCAACCACTTCCCCGCCACGAGCAAGGTGGCCATCAATATCGTGAACGACGGCATCTACCCCTATGAACACACGGTCGACGAGTTCCTGCAGGACCGCGACATCTACCAGAGCACAGCCGGCATCGGTGACGCGAGTTATACCGATTTCCAGTTGATTTTCAACAAAATCCTGGAGGCGCAGCGCCCCGGCAACGTCAGCGTGCTGGTGAGCGACCTGATTTACTCGCCCAAGGACACCCACGGCGTGAGTCTGGACAAGATTTTCAACGAGGAGAACAGCCTCGCTACCCGTGTATTTGCCAAGTATAAAGGCAAGAGCGTGGTGGTGCAGCAATTCATGGGTGACTTCAGTGGCAAGTATTATCCTTACAACGGCGTGCCGTTTGACTACAAGGGCCAGCGTCCGTTCTACCTGGTGATTATTGCCGATGACGACGCGATGAACCTGTTGGCCCAGGACCAGCGCTACAGCGGTGTGCTTGATGCCCCTGACGTGCGCTGGCAGTACCGCTTCAACCAGGGCACGTCGCAGGTGGATTGCTGCGTGCTGCCCATGTGGAAAGCCGACGCGGGCCGTTTCCGCGTGAAGCCCGGCGAGGAGTTGACGCTGAACAAGTGTGAGGGCGACCGCGAGACCGGCAAACTGTGCTTCACGGTGGCCGTTGACCTGAGCGGCCTGATGAAGGACGAGGCGATGCTGTGCAACCCCGCGAACTATACCCTCAAGAGCATCGATGGTTATACGTTGGCCATCCAGCCCATCGACCAGAGCATGGTGACTGCCAACAACAAGTCCTATCTTGACGGGAAGACGCACCTGTTCACACTGACCTGTGACCTGAAGAGCCCGCGCGACGAGGTGCGCATCGCGTTGCCCAACGGCTTGCCGGCCTGGGTGGCCCAGTGCTCGAGCGACAACGACACCAGCACAGGAGGCTCATTCTCCACGACAACGTTGGGTCTGAATCAACTGCTGGGTGGCATGTTTGCCGCAATGAAGGGCGGCGACAATCTGTTTGAAATCACCATCAAAATTAACAATTAGGATTTTTAGGAATCACTTGACTATATGAAACATATCGGATTTTTAATTACCGGGATTGTATTGAGTCTGCTGTTTCTCTTATCGAGTTACAGTTACGACTACAACCTCTATTATAGCCTGGGCTATAGTGCGGGCTACAGCAACGAGATGCTGAATCTGCAGGTATATCCCGTTATCGCCATCATCACCCTGATTGTGGCATGGGGTGGTGCAGCCATCTATTACTATGCCATCAACTCGGTGAAGTTTGACCGTTGGTACCATTGGCTGGCCGTGTTGGCCGTTGTGGTTGTGTTGGCCCCCGTGGTATGCTATCTGTACAATGATGCAGTGTTCAAGGACAGCGGTCTGGCCTACACGGGCGAAGCCATGCGCTTCGAGGTGCTGACGGTGGTGTTCACGGCCTTGTTCTACGTCATCGCTTCCTACTCGATACGCTGGTGGAGCAGCAACTGCCGCCACACGCCCATACCGCAGTGAGAGTTAGGAGTTAGGAGTTAGGAGTTAGGAGTTAGGAGTGACTGATAAGGAGACATTAATTCTGAAAACAGTATAACAAAAAATATATGAGATTATTCCTTTTTGCTATCGGAGGAACCGGTTCCAGGGTGCTGAAGTCGTTGGTGATGCTGTCGGCGGCGGGTGTGCGCCCACTGGACGAGGACGGCAAGCCCTTGAAAGACCTGGAGATTGTGCCGGTGATAATCGACCCGCATAAGGCCAACGAGGACCTGAAACGCACCGAGTCGCTGCTCAACGACTACCGTGACATCAGGCGCAAACTATACGGCAACGACCCCAACGGCGACGGCTACTTTGCCAACCGCATCGTCACCCTGCGCGAAATCATGAGCAACAGCAGCGTGACGCTGAACGATACGTTCATCTTCAACCTGGGAGCCGTCGAGAATGCCAAGTTCCGTGAGTTCATCGGCTATGACACGATGAATGAAGCCAACCAGGCATTGACGTCGCTGCTGTTTGCCAACTACCAGTTGGAGAACAAGATGAACATCGGCTTTGTGGGTAGTCCCAACATCGGTAGCGTGGCACTGAATGAAATCAAGGACAGCAACGAGTTCAAGGCATTCAGCAACATCTTCCGCCAGGGCGACCGCATCTTCTTCATCAGTTCGATCTTTGGCGGCACCGGAGCCTCGGGTTTCCCCATCATGGTCAAGAACATCCGCCAGGCTGCCAACCTCGAGGGCATCGAGAACCGTGATGCCCTGAGCCGTGCTCCCATCGCCGGCCTGACCGTGCTGCCGTATTTCACCCTTGAGGGCAACAAGCACGACCAGCGTATCGCCACCAGCGACTTCATCGTCAAGACGCAGAGCGCGCTCTATTACTACAAGAACACGCTCACCGGCGACAACGACAGCAATGTGAACAGCATCTACTACCTGGGTGACCCCGTGCGCAGCAAGCCCTACCTGTATGACCCGGGCGAGCACGGGCAGCGCAACAATGCCCACCTGATAGAACTCATCGGCGCTCTGGCCCCGTTCCATTTTGCCGGAATGCCCGACAACAAACTGAGTGATCCCGACGGCTATCCCTTGCCCACTACGGCCTATGAGTATGCGCTGGCCAAGGACGACCTGACACTGAATTTCCTCTCGTTGGGCCATCGCACCCGTCAACTCATCTATGAGCCCATGTGCAGTTTCCATATGCTGTTCCTGTTCCTGTCCACAGGCTTCAAGGACATCATCGGTCAGGGATTTACCGAGGATGAGCCCAAAATCAAGAGCGACTTCCTTGCCTCGCAGTTCTACCGCACGTTGACCGACCAGTTCATGCTGTCCTATGCGCAGTGGCTGAGCGAGATGAACGACAACATGCGCAGCGTGGCGCTGTTCAAGCCCGGCGAGATTGACATGTCGCGCGTGATTGAGGGCGTGAGTGTCAAGAAGGCGCTGTTCGGCCACAAGAAGGTGGACAACGACGTGTTCAAGTCCGAGATGAACAAGTTGAGCAAGGACAGCGCGTCCTACAGCGACCGCAGCGTGGAGTACAAACTGCTTGACCTGTTCAACAAGGCTGCCCACAAGGTGTTTGTGGAGCGGTTTGAGAATATCAACTAACAACGAGCACCCCACGCTCAGACGCAAAGGCGCTAAAATTAATAAATTCAATCAATGAGCGAGATATTATCCTATAACAACAACGCGAGCAAGAACGGCGAGGAAGACTGGGTAGGGCATGACCCGTACAGCGACGACGATATCGCGCGTATCAAGGACCCCGACGGCGGCCTGAGCGAGAATCCCCGCACGGCGATTCCCAGCCCGCTGGCACAACTTGACCTGGTGAAGAACGCCTTCAAGCAACTGGCCAACGAGCACCTGCGCGGTGCCAGGATGAATGAGCGTCTGGTGTCCAACGCGCTCGACGTGGCCCAGTTGTTCTTTGACTATGAGAACCACAAGGATTACCTGCGCATCATCCGCTGGAACCGCGACGAGTGCATCGACCTGCTCAAGGCCAACCCGCAGCACCGTCTGTACGGCGAGACGCTCGACCTGTTCCTGCACAGCGACAAGGTCTACAACTTCGACCTGCTCAAGGACTGGTACATCATCATGTGGGACCGCAAGGTGCTGGGAGGCACTTCGCCGGCCTCGATAGTGATGGCGGCACCTGCCGTGAACGCCATCGATGCCATCAAGGTGGAGCAGGGCGTGAGCCTGTTCGGCGAGACACGCCACCTGTGGCAGCGCGACGAGGACTTCGTCTTCTATTTCTACCTGCTGATGAATGCCTATCCCGCATTGCGCCTGCACTGCGGCGAGGTGTATGCCTATATGCAGAAGAACCTGGAGCCCCTGCGCCAGAAGCGTCCTGAACTGTACCGCCGGCTGACCGCCGTCATTCCCAATCTCGACGCCCTGGACGAGAGCCGTGCCGGTGCCGTGCTGGAGCAGTTGGAGCAGAACTACGACCCCTTTGGCGGCGGCATCGACGTGAGCGTGCTGGGTGCGAGGTTCTACCACAAGCGCGTGCTCGATATCCGCACTGCCGCCAGCGAGAGCGACTTTGTCATCACGCCCACGATGCCCCAGACCAAGAGCGAGTTGCCCCTGGTGCTGGTCAACGGCTTCAACGGCAGCGTGGAGCGTTTCCGTTACATCGACAAGGAATGGGACAGCGCCACCCAGGTGTATGCCGACGGTATCGCCCTGAGTGACCGCAAGTTGCCCGACACCTCGATACAATATCCGTTTGTCACCACCGACGACTTCCTGACCGACACCATCGTGCGGCTGGACAGCGGCTGCGTGATTGACACCGACCACTTCTTTGACGGCAACCTCAAGCCGCGCACGCCGCAGCCCACCTGCGGCTACCTGCTGCCCCTGAAGCCGTTGCTGTTCACCTATTTTGATACCGACTACCTGAAGGGTACCATCGCCGGCCGTCACGTGATGGACATCGAGGAATATGCCGACGGCAGCGTGATGGTGACCTTGCGCATCCGCGTCAGGAAGGGCGAGAATCGCTATATCGAACTGTCGCGCAAGTATTTCCCCATCAATGACCATACCTGGACGTTTGACGAGCGCCGCGGCACTGGCCGTGTCATTGGCGCAACCTTGTCGGCGTCGATATTCCCGTTTGTGAAAACCGATGCCAACGACGACTACACTGTGCAGTTGTTCACCATGATTGAGAGCGGTGGCGCCACGTTGCGGTTCTACAAGAACGGCATCAAGACCGACGGGCTCAACGTTCGCGACGCCATCCGTTCGCACTCGGGCTACAGCACGACCTACTATGACGTGGACGGCTCGTTTGACTACATGGAAGTGAGTGTCCAGAACCATCTGGGCCGTTCCAGCGGCGTGGTCATCCCGCAGTGGAAACCCTACATGCCGAGCGCCAAGGAACTGATTTTTGCCGTGGACTTCGGCACGACCAATACCCATGTCGAGTGGGCCGAGCGTGGCCAGCCTTCACGTCCGTTCACCTTTGAATACGGTTCGCAGCAGGCTCTTGTCGCCTCGCTGCACAAGCCCCACTCGCTGGAGTATGCCGAGCAGTTGCAGCGCGTGGAATTCGTTCCGCGCGAGATTGACAGCGTGTACGGTTTCCCGTTGCGCTCCACACTGGCCCGCAACGAGAACAGCGGCATGGGCTGCAACCTGTTCAGCGACGTGAACATCCCGTTCCTGTATGAGCGCCGCTACTTCCACGGCTATGAGGTGACGACCAACCTCAAGTGGAAGGGCGACACCGAACTGGCCCGTGCCTTCCTGCGCGAGTTGACGTTGCTCATCAAGGCCAAGGCCCTGCTTGAGAATGCCGACCTGCGCCGCACCGAGGTGGTCTATTTCTATCCCGTGAGCATGGGCGGTGCCGACCGCGACGCGCTGGAGCGCACATGGAATGAACTGTTCAGCACCTACATCGGCGCCGACAGCGACCGCCTTCGCTCTTATCCCGAGAGCCTGGCCCCGGCCTACTACTACAGTGGCGCCGAGGTGGCCGGCAGCAGTTATGTGTCGATTGACATCGGCGGCGGCACGTGTGACACCGTGATTTACCAGCCCACCAGCGACCGCATGAGCAGCGAGCCGGTGGCCATCTCGTCGTTCCGCTTTGCCGGCAATGCCATCTTTGGCGACGGATTCACCGACAAGGATGCCGACAACAACCCGCTGCTGCAGCACTACACGCGCTACTTCAAGCAACTCATCGAGAATGACAAGGTGGGCAATATCTCCTACCTGGCCAGCATCCTCAACGACATCATGGCACAGAAGCGCAGCGAGGACATCAACGCGTTCCTGTTCTCGATCGAGAATGTCGAGGAGTTGCGCTCGCTGCGCGAGATAGACCGCAACCTGTACAGTTACAACGCGTTGCTGCGCAACGACAGCCAGCGCCGCTTGATATTCATGTACTTCTACTCGGCCATCATCTACTATATCGCCCAGGCGATGAAGCAGCGCTCCTACGAGATGCCCAAGCAGATCTACTTCTCGGGAACGGGCAGCAAGATACTGAACATCTTGGGCTCCCAGAGCCGCACCAATATGCTCACCCAACTCATCATCGAGCGCGTCTACGGCAAGCAGTACACCGAGTCGTTTGAAATCAAACTCGAGGACAAGTGTCCCAAGCAGATTACCTGCCGTGGCGGCATCAAACTCGAGAACAAGCGCCTTGAAGGTCAGGCCGACGTGTCGCGCTACAACGCCACCAACGTCAAGCGCATGCGCTACTGCTGCTCGATGCTTGGTGACAACGAGTTGACCATGGCTCAGGTCGAGTCGGTCGAGGTGCGTGAACAACTGGTCGAGAAGGTCAAGGAGTTCAACCGCTTCTTTGTCGACCTGTGTGACGCCAATGTCAAGGACGAGTTCGGCATCGAAAACAACGTGCTGCGCCTGTTCGAGAGCGTGCTCGACGACAACCTGGCCAATTACCTGACCACCGGCATCAACACCTTCCTCAAGGGCCGCTACAATGCCGTCGACATTGTCGAGGATGTGCCGTTCTTCTATCCCGTGATCGGCGTCATCCGCCACAACCTGCTCAAAAATATGCGCAACGATATCATCAGCAAGTTTAACCAATAACCATAATTTCATGACAGTTATGAAACGTATCATTTTACTTATGGCAGCAATCGTCTGCCTCGCCACCTCGGCAATGGCCGAGGTTACCGACGACCAGGCCCTGTCACCCGCACTGTGGCAGCAGGGTGTTGCACGTTGTGCCCAATACACGGCCTATGACAAGGGCTTCGCCAAGAGCGACGACTACATGAAAGGTAAATATCCCGATGGGTATACCCTCGATGACCTGAACGTCCTGTACGGCTATCACCAGAAGTGGGCTGAAATCTACAAACAGTTCAAGCCCCTCGAGAACAAGGGCGGCTCGATTAACGACCTGAAACAGATTGTTGAAAAGCCCCAGGTATGGACGCTTGTAGAGCGTGGATTCCGTGGCTTTATCCAGGACCATCCCGAACTCGAGAATGCTCCGGCCCAGGCCCCTGCTGCTCCTGAACAAGGAGGTGAGCAGACCCAAGAGGAAAAGCCCGAGGGCAATGGCGGTGAAACTGCCGAACCGACTGTAAAGGAAGAGAGCAAACCGGGTGTTGCATGTCCTGCCAACCTGCCGTTGTGGTTGGGCATCATCGGTGCTCTGCTGGGCCTGTGGGCGCTGCTGACCGCCCTGAGCAACCGTGGCAAGGTCAAGGAGATGCAGCGTGCCTTCGCCCGTGAACTGGAGCGCACCAATGCCAACCTGCAGGAGTTCTCGACCGACACGGCCGACCGCATCAAGGCCCTGTCGATTCGCATGACCGGCAAGCCCTCCTATGCCGATGACCTGGCTGTTGCCGACGAGGCCCCTGCCGAGGAGGAGCCCGAAATCGTTGAAGAGGAGGTTGAGCCCGCCGAGGACGTTGCCGAAGAGCCCGCCGAGGATGCAGTAGAGGCCGTTGCCGACGAACCCGCCGAGGAAGTAGCCGAGGAGGCTGACGAAGACATTGACGTGGAAGAACCCGCCGAGGCCGCTGCCGAGGAGGAAGAGGTGATGAACCTGTTCATGAGCAAGCCCGACGAGAACGATGACTTCACGCGCGTGAGCAACGACTATGAGCCCGGCAACTCCATCTATGTGCTGACTTCGTTTGACGGAAAGCGTGGCGAATTTGAGGTGATTGACAAGCCCGAAGTTCACCGCTATGCCCTGATGATGCCCGCCGAGAACCTGATCCGTGCCTGCTCGGGCAACGCCATCCAGATTCCCAGCGGCACACGCATCGTTACCGACCGCGCCGGCGAAGCCGAGTTCATCGACGGCAAGTGGCACGTGGTAGTTAAGGCCATCATCCACTACGAGGGATAAAACCTGAGCGATTTAGCAGTTGGCCCATCTCCATTTTTTTAACCGCCTGGCGGCGGGAAATTAAAAGATAATTTATTTAAAATTAAATTTGAAAAATTTCCTGTGCGCAGCACGGTTAATAATGAAGATGGGCCAATCTGTAATCTCTAATTCCTAATCGCCGATGAAACCGACGACAGACAAGGTGACCGTGCCCATCAGTGCTGTCAGCGAGGGGAATACCTCGCCGGCTGCCAAGCCACGGCCCGTCTCCAGCAAGTCCAGGAAAAACAAGAAGAAATCTCCCAAGGAGCCCATGAGCGGATGGGGCTGCCTGTGGCGTTCCATCGTGTTTACCCTGATATTGTTTGCCGCCTACGTCTTTTTCGGCCTGCTGCTCGAAGCGTTGCAGTAATACTGCCGCAGTGATGCGTCATGACAACTTGCCGGCAAAAATAGAGAGCCGGAAACACAATTTAAGTTTTTTTCATACGGGGTTGTCGGCTAAAAGGTGTAATTTTGCAGAACGATAAAAAGTCGGGGAGGGGAGAGCCTTCCTTGACGTGCGGCAATTTCTAACAGACTGGCAATGATGGATTTTTTGTCTACATATCACTTGCAAGGCCTGGTTTTGGGTCTGTGCTCGTTTCTTATCATCGGCATCTGTCACCCCATCGTCATCAAGGGCGAGTACTATTGCGGCCAACGCTTTAAGTGGGTGTTCCTGCTTGTTGGCATCGCCTTGTGTGCAGGGTCGGTGCTCATCAGCGACGTGCTGTTCTCGTCGTTGATGGGTGTGGGTGCCTTCTCGTGCTTTTGGGGCATCAAGGAGATGGGCGAACAGCAGGAGCGCGTGCGCAAGGGCTGGTTCCCGCGTAACCCCAAGCGCACCTACCCTTGGGATGATAAAGAGGTTAAAGGTTAGAGGTTAAAGGTTAGAGGTTAGAGGTTAAAGGTTAAAGGTTAGAGGTTAAAGGTTAAAAGGTTGGTGAAGAGGATTATACAATTGGCGATGGCGCTGGTGCTCCTGGGCACGGCGATGGCTGCTGCGCAGAACCTGAGCGGCACCATCACCTGTGAGGGGCATGGCGTGGCCGGTGTTGCTGTGAGCGACGGCTATACTATCGTGCTCACCGATGCCGACGGCCACTATGCCATGACCAGCAACAAAAGGAACGGCTATGTCTTCTACACGCTGCCCGGCGGTTACGAGCCCATGCTCGCCGACGGCTTCAACCCGCGGTTCTGGGCTCCGCTCGACACGCGCGACGCCAGTGTCCATGAGGTCCATGACTTCACGTTGCGCCGTGTGGACAACGAGCGGCACACCGTCATCATCGGTGCCGACACCCACCTGGCCCGTCGAAGCAGCGACCGCGCCTATTTCAAGAAAGGCCTCATCGCCAACCTCAACGACGAGGTGGAGCGTGCCGGCAGCGGTGCTATCTACTCGATCCTGCTCGGTGACCTCACCTGGGACGTCTTCTGGACGCAGAATGACTACAACCTGGGCGACTTTATGGCCGACATGGCGCATTTCAACTACCCGATGGCGCTGTGGCCCGTCATCGGCAACCATGACCACGACCCAAGCATCCCAGCCGGTGACAACACCGACGAGGAATCGGTTGCCGCCTGGCGCGATATCGTGTGCCCCAACTACTACAGTTTCAACCTGGGCAAGGTGCACTATGTGGTCCTTGACGACATCGTGTACCTGAACATTGCCTATCCGGGTGAGTCCTACAGCGAGGGTGTCGCCGGCAGCCGCAACTACCGTGGCGCCATCACCAACGAGCAGATACAATGGCTGCGCAAGGACCTGGCCCTGGTAGACCACGCCACCCCCGTGGTGGTGTGCCTGCACATCCCCGCCTGGAGCATCACCTCGAACTTCAACTACAGCGCCCGCCTTGACAACACCTACACCCTGTGCTCGATACTCAACGACTATGACGAGGTGCACATCGTCAGTGGCCATAACCATTGCAACTACACCGCTGAGCCCGCTGCCTATCCCCATATTACCGAGCACAACATCGCGGCCACCTGCGGCTCGCTGTGGCAGAGCGCCGTCATCACCGGGCACCACATCTGCCAGGACGGCAGCCCGGCCGGCTATATGCGCTGGACCATCAACGGCACCCGCCTGCAGTGGGCTTTCAAGCCCATCCACGAGGGCGAGCGTCAGATGCGTGTCTATGACATGAACACCGTGCGGGATTTCTACCGTACCAATGCCACGATAAAGGCCATCCTGAACGAGTATCCCTCGCGGATGAACTATGGCAATATCGCCGACAACACGCTGATGGTCAACGTGTATGCCTTTGCCCCCGGCTGGCAGGTTACCATCTGCGAGGGCGACAGCATCCTGCCGAGCCAGCGTGTGTATACCGAGGACCCCTACCATACCCTCGCCTACGACGTCCCCCGTTATGCCACGGCAGGCTACTACAGCACCTACTACATCACGACCAACAGCACCCACCTGTTCAAGGCCCAGGCAGCCACCGCTACCAAGCCCGTGACCGTGCGCGTGGTCGACACCTTCGGCAACGTCTATCTTCACCGCATCGCGCGTCCGCACCACTACAACCTGGACATGGAGGGCAAGGAGACGCTCCTCGTGCCGGGTGACGTGAACGGTGACGGCGAAATCAACATCGCCGACATCAATGCTGTCGTCGCCTTGCTCATCGGGACTTCGAGCCAGTCGTGCCCGCTGCTGCTGGCCGACGTCAACGCCGACGGCGAGGTCAACATCGCCGACGTGAACAAGATTATCGACTCAATACTCAAGAACTAATCAACGAACAACGACAATGCGAATAGATATCCTCACAGTAATGCCCGACGCCCTGGAGTCGCCCCTGCACACCTCAATCCTGCAGCGAGCCCAGGATAAGGGCCTTGTCGAGATTCATGTGCACAACCTGCGTGACTGGAGCCTGCGCAAGCACCGCAAGGTGGACGACTACCCCTTTGGCGGCGAGGCCGGCATGGTGATGCAGATTGAGCCCGTGTGGCGCTGTATGGAAGAACTGAAGAGCCAGCGCCACTATGACGAAATCATCTTCACCTCGCCCGACGGCGAGCAGTTGGACCAACCGATGGCCAATGCCTTGTCGCTCAAGGAGAACCTGATGATACTGTGCGGCCATTACAAGGGCGTGGACTATCGCATCCGCGAGCACCTCATCACCCGGGAAATCACCATCGGTGACTATGTGCTCACCGGGGGAGAACTGCCCGCTGCCGTCATTGCCGATGCCGTGGTGCGCCTGTTGCCCGGTGCCATCGGTGACGAGCAGAGCGCCCTGAGCGACTCGTTCCAGGACGGCCTGATCGAGGCGCCCGTGTATACGCGTCCCGAGGTGTTCAACGGCTGGCATGTACCCGAAATCCTGCTCAGCGGCCACCAGGCCAAAATCGCCGAGTGGAAGATGCAGATGTCGCTGGAGCGCACGCGTCGGCTCCGTCCCAACCTGCTGAAGGACAACGAATAAACCGAGATTTTCAACCCATCACAGATACAATCAACCCATAACTGAACGAAATATGGTATCATTTAATTTTCAACGCCCCAAATGGATTCCCCGGTGGCTGAATGTGCCGCTGGTGATTGTCGTTGTGTTTGTCATCACGCTGGCATTCTTCGGCGACAACAACTATCTGCTCACGAGCAAGTATCGCAAGCAGATCAACGAACTCAAGAGCCAGATCAAGAACAACCAGGACTCGGCAGCCGTCTATGACGCCAAGGTCAACGAACTCAACACCGACAACGAGACGTTGGAGCGCCTGGTGCGCGAGAAATATGGCATGAAGCGAACCAACGAGGAAGTATATATCACCGATATTCCCTGAAACGACAATGATGACAAAAGAAAAAAGAATATTGCTGTCCAATGTGCTGGTCATGCTCGGCTTGCTCGTCATGGTCGTTATGGCTGTGTTGCCGCTGTTCAACGACCTGGCCACCAACGAGTGGATGCTGTGGGGTTACACCGCTGGTGCCCTGACAGTGCTGGTAGCCCGTTTCATCGGCTATGACGGCAGCGGCTCGCTGCGCGTGAAGCGCCTGCATCACCTGCTCATCTTCAGTGCGTTGCTGTACTGCGCGAGTGCCTCAATCAAGTTCATTCCCGAGTTGTACAAGAACTGGGTTGCCCTGTTGCTGGCCGGCCTGGTGGTCCAGATGTATGCCTCCTGGATGATTGACAAAGAGAACCGTAAAAGCGAAAAATAGCCTCAAGCAGGCTCTTAGGCTTTGTAATTAGTCATTTTTTAGTAATTTTGCGCTTTTGATGATAGGAAATCTGACAATAGACAACGGTAACACCTCGGTGAAGGTGGCGTTTTTCATCGGTAACCAGGTTGTGGCGACCAACCGCTTTTTGCGTCGCAACACCCGGCTGCTGGAGCGTTTCATCAGCACCTACAAGCCCGACACGGCCATTGTGTGCAGTACGGCCTCGAGTGCCTCGAGCCAACGTATCGAACAACTGGTGGAGCAGCGCTGCCGCCGCGTGGTGCATCTCACCCACGACACCCCGCTGCCCATTACATTGGGCTACCGCACGCCGTCGACCCTGGGGCGTGACCGCATCGCCACCGCAGTGGGCGCTTGGGCCATCGCCCAGCGTCTGGACAACGACTGCGACGTGCTGGTCATCGACGCGGGCACTGCTGTGACCTATGACCTGGTGACGTGCAAGGGCTGCTTTGTCGGCGGCAACATCGCGCCCGGCCTGGCGTTGCGCTTCAAGTCGCTGCATGAGCATACCGGACGCCTGCCCCTGGTGGATCCCGTTGGCGACACGCCCATCGTGGGCTATGATACCGATACCGCGATACGCAGTGGTGTGATTCTGGGACTGATGGCCGAGATCAAGGGTTACATCGCCGACCTGAAACTCTCGCACCCCAACCTGATGGTCTTCATCACTGGCGGCGACGGACGCATGCTGCACGAGCGCATGTGTGACAAGGACGTGATTTATTATGAAAATTTAGCGGCTGAGGGCCTCAACCGCATCTATTTATATCAAACAGCAAATGAGAACTGTTAGAACCATAGCATTGTTACTGCTCGTCGTGGCTGCGGGATGTCTCGTGGCACGGGCACAGATTGTTACCACCCCTTACTCCAAGATGGGTTACGGCATGCTCAGCGACAACGTATCGAGCATCCAGCGCTCGATGGGTGGCGTGGGCTATGCCATGAAGGGCGGGCGCATCATCAACGTGATGAACCCGGCCTCCTATGCCAACGTCGATTCACTGACCTACTTGTGGGACGTCGGCGTGGACCTGACCAACCTGTGGAGCAAGGAGAACGGGAACAAGGGATACAACTTCGGCGGCGGTCTGGACTACCTGACGGGCCACTTCAGGGTGACCAAGGGGCTGGGTGCCGCATTCGGCCTGTTGCCCTATTCGTCGGTGGGCTATTCCTACGGTGGAGACATTGACGGCGGCAGCGAGTCGCGCAGCGGCAACGGCGGTTTCAACCAGTTGTTCGTCGGTGTGGGCTACGAGCCGGTGAAGAACCTGAGCGTGGGCTTCAATTTTGCCTATCTCTTCGGCTCGACGTCCAACACGACCCTCATCAACTCCAATTCGACGAGTTACTTCAACCGCAACATGAAGATGCGCGACTGGAACGCCCAGTTCGGTCTCCAGTACAGCCTGCCGCTGAGCAAGGGCCGTGACCTGTTGACCGTGGGCGCGACGTTCCAGCCCAAGAAGTCGTTCCATGGCGATGCCTGGGCAACGAGTTTTGACAGCCAGGACAGCAAGGTCGACACCATCGGCTTCACCTCGATGAGCGGCAAGTATGAGCAGCCGGCATCCATCGGCGTGGGCTTGAGTTACAACCTGAACCGCAAACTGACCCTCGAGGCCGACTATACCTACCAGAAGTGGAGCAAGGCCAAGTATGAGTCCATTGAAGGCTTTGAGCCGAGCCCGATGCACTTTGATGACCGCTGGAAAATTGCCGGCGGCGTGCAGTTCACTCCCAATAAGCGAGGCAGTTATGTCGGCGCGATGTCGTTCCGTGCAGGCGTGTTCTACAACCACGACTACATGAACTACAACGGCAACAACGTGCGCGACTATGGTGCCAGCGTGGGTGTCGGTCTGCCGGCTCCCGGCGGCAAGACCACGGTGAACCTGGGCGTGGAATGGCGGCACCGCGAGACCAGTCCGACGCAACTCATCACCGAGAATTACCTGAACATCACCCTCGGCGTGAACTTTAACGAACTGTGGTTCTGGAAGAGCCGCATCCGCTAAGGCATGAGGCACCTGCTGCACATAATGCTCCTGGCAGTGGTGTTGTCGTTGTTGACGGGTTGCAAGGACGACGGGACCAACGTGGTGGACCATCCTACCAACCCCGAGTTGGTACCGACGATGACCACCAGCGATGTTCAGACCGTCATCAGCGACTCGGGCCACACCCGTTACCGCATCAATGCCAAGTTGTGGAACATGTATGAGGAGGCTAAGCAGCCCCACTGGACGTTTCCCGAAGGTGTGACGTGCGAGGAACTCGACGACAACTACAATACGGTGACCACCATCAGGTGCGACTCGGCCTACTTTGACAAGATAAGCAACCTGTGGACGCTGACGGGCCACGTGCAGATGACCAACGCGACCAAGGACATGGTGCTTACCGACGAACTCATCTGGGACCAGCAGGCCCACCGCATGTACAGCGATGCGTTTATCCACATCGAGAAGCAGGGCCGCATCATCGAGGGCTATGGCTATGAGTCCAACGAGCGTCTCACGACCTACCAGTTGCGCCAGGTCGAGGCCATCTTCCCCATCGACGAACGGCGCATGCCGCACCCCAACAGCGGCAATGCCCCGGCCCCCCAGACCATCGAGTAGAGATATGTGTAATGCTCTTCACCGCCGACAGTAAAAAAGATATAGTATAGTGAACATTGACACCACAACATCGCTGATTATCGCCATCGTGGCGTTGCTGTGCTCGGCATTCTTCTCGGGCATGGAAATCGCCTTTGTCAGTTCCAACAAGGTGCGTGCCGAGATTGAGATGGCGCGCGGCGGCATCATCAACCGCATCCTCAACATCTACTATAGCAACCGCGAGACATTCATCTCCACGCTGCTCATCGGCAACAACATCGCCAACATCGTCTACTCGATGGCGATGGCCATCCTGCTGTCTGAACTATTGCCGCAGAATATCACCGAAGAACCCTTGCTGCTGCTGTTCGTACAGACGCTCATCGCCACGCTGATTATCCTGATCTTCGGCGAGTTCATACCCAAGAGCATCTTCCGCATCAACCCCAACGCGTCGTTGCGCACGTCGTCCATCCCGCTGCTGATGGTATATTGCGTGCTGTATCCCATCTCGCGCTTCACCGAGTGGCTGTCGGCCCTGCTGATGAAGGTGTTCGGCATCAAGATCGACTCCACCCGCGTGCGGCTGCTCTCTGTTGATGAACTGGATGCCTACCTGCAGGAGAATATCGACAAGCGCGAGGATGAGAACAAGACCGTGGAGCGCGAGGTGAAAATCTTTGAGAACGCCCTCGACTTCAGCGACACTCGGCTGCGTGACTGCATGGTGCCGCGCAACGAGATTGTGGCTGTCGATGTCGAGGACACCACGCGCGACGACCTGGTGAAACTGTTCTCCCGCTCCGGCCTGTCCAAGATTGTCGTCTACAAGGAGAACATCGACGACGTCATCGGCTTTATCCAGGTGAGCGAACTCTTTGTCACCGACGTGGACTGGAAAACCCGTCTCAAACCCGTGGTGTTTGCCCCCGAGACGCTGCTGGCGCGCAAGATGATGCAGCAACTCATGGGCGAGAAGCGCTCGATGGCCATCGTGATTGACGAGTTCGGCGGCACCAGCGGAATGGTGACGCTCGAGGACCTGGTCGAGGAAATCTTTGGCGAGATTGAGGACGAGCACGACCGCAACCAGTTGATAGCCCGTCAACTGAATGACGGCAGTTATGAATTCTCGGGCCGTATGGAAATCGAGGAAATCAATGAGCGTTTCCATCTCGACATCCCCGAGAGCGACGACTACCAGACGCTGGCCGGCTACCTGCTGGCCGAGAATGAGGCCATCCCCAACGTGGGCGAGGTGCTCGAACTGCCGCCCTACCGCTTCACCATCGAGCGAAAGACGGCGGCGCGTATCGAACTGGTCAGGGTCGACGTGCTCGACGAGGACGATAAAAAATGAGCCGTTGCAGCCGTCATTTTGGCCCAAAAAACGGATTTTGGATAAAAAAATGACCAAATATTTGCAAGATTGAAAACATTTGCTGTATCTTTGCACCGCATTTGCCAAGAAATGTAACCAGGTGTGTTAGTTCAGTTGGTTAGAATACCTGCCTGTCACGCAGGGGGTCGCGTGTTCGAGTCACGTACACACCGCCACGGGAGATGTCCGTAAGGATGTCTCCCGTAGTTTTTTATTACTACATAAAATAATACCGTGATTTTTTGATACTTTGAAACAAAATACCTATTTTTGTGGCATTCATTTAATTGACTGAATATCCAACATTTTTTAATTACCTATAATAACCAAAAGAATTATGAAGAAATTATTATCACTGTTGATGGCAGCCATGCTGCTGCCGCTGGCATCGGGTGCTGTGGACCTCGGTCCCAACCAGGCACTGATGGGCCACTACCTGACCGATGATCTGGCCACGTCGGGTTGGGGCTCCAATACCTTGATGGGTCTTGCCACTGTAGCCACCGACTTCTCGTCGGACGACCTCGCCATGTATCAGGGCGGTACTATTGTCGCTTTCAGGGTAGGTTTGTTCCAGGCCACTCCCGTCAGCCGCTTGTTCATTATCCCCATCAACCCCGATGGCGCTCTGTTGATGAACGAAATGACCGAATGGCCCTGTGAAGTGTCGGCCCAACCAGGCTGGAACATGATTGAACTGGAGACCCCCTACACCGTCAATGTGCCTGAGGGCTATGGCCTGAGAATCGGCTTTGACTATGAGCAGCCCACCAAGACCAGCAAGCCGTTGTCGGTAGTAAAAGTGGGTACGACCTATCCCACCTATCACTATGTGAATGGCGAATGGAAAAAACTCATCTTGTCGACCAAGGGCAACCTGAGTATGCAGTGTGTGGTTGAGAGCGACCATTTCCCCGAGTATGTCATCAGGGTGCGTAACATCAACCTCCCCGGATTCGTGCCGACGGGTACCGACATTAACTACACCTTTGAAACCTGCAATTTGGGCCTGACCACTGTGCCGGCCGGTGCGTGCACCTATGAGATTGCCGTCGACGGTGAGGTGATTGAGACCTTGACCAACCCCGCCGCGTTGGGCTACGATTACGTTCCCATGAGTGGTGTGATCCACACGGCAGACCTTGTTGCCGGTGGCCACACGTTGAGCATCACCCCTGTTTCGGTTAACGGCGAAGCCCTCGATAATCCCACTGTGTTCACGGCCACGTTTGCAAACTATGATTATGGTTTCGGGCGCCAGATGCGCCTTGTGGAGCAGTTCACTTCGACCGAGTGCACTTGGTGTCCGTTAGGCTCGCAGGGACTTCAGGCGTTGTCTGATATGCGTGGTGATATCGCATGGGTAGGTATACATCAGATTTTGAGTTCTTATGACCCGTTCCAGAACGCCCAGGCTGATACCATTGCCGCTTATCAAGGAGCCAATTCATTCCCGACGGGTTCATTCGACCGCTATGCAGGCATCGAATCGGCCGGTTCGGTTCTGACGGGCTTGGCCTATGAAAGCCCCGCTTACGGTGCAAGCGTATTTAATGAGTTCCTCAATGAGGTTGGCCAGACCCCCTCATGGGCAACTGTCAATATCAACAGCACCTATGATCCCACTACCCACAAGGCTGTCGTAACGGTTTCCGGTGACCTGGTTCCCGGCTACGAGGGCTTCATGGGACCGGATAGCAAACTGACTGTTTACATCACCGAGGACGGCCTTGTTGCCCAGCAGATTGACCAAGGCGTGGTTGTTCCCGACTATGTGCACAACGGCGTATTCCGCAAGGCCCTCGGTTCGGCTATGGGTGTGCCTCTCCAGAAGAACGGCGACACCTACAAGAACGAGTTCACTGTCAACATTCCCTCGACGTGGAATGCCGACAACCTGAACATTGTGGCCTTCGTGAGCCGTCCGCTTGGCAATCCCAAGAGGGACATCTTTGTGACCAACTGCAACAAGCGCAAGTTTGGCGAGTATGACGAGCCCACGACGGTGAAGGGCGATGTGAACGGCAATCAGGTTGTTGACATCAGCGACGTGACCGTATTGATCAACTACGTGCTCACCGGCGACGACACCGGCGTCATCATTGAGGCAGCCGACTGTGACGGTAGTGGCGTTATCGACATCAGCGACGTGACCGTATTGATCAACTACGTGCTCAAGGGTGCTTGGTAAATGAATCAGGCAAGCGCCCACACCCGTGGTGAGCGTGTGCCGTAAAAAAAACTTCAACGGGAACAAGTCTTATCACAAGGACTTGTTCCCGTTGTTCGTGATTCTTACGGTGTGTGCATTTCTCTCTTTGTCGGGGTACCTGGATTCGAACCAGGGACCTCCTGCTCCCAAAGCAGGCGCGCTAACCGGACTGCGCTACACCCCGAACTCTCGTTTTGAGCGGTGCAAAGGTACACTATTTTTTATATATGGCAAGTCAAATCATGTGATTTTCGATTTTTTTTAGCGACGGTGCTCCATTTGTGGCAATAATGTAGTAACTTTGTATGTTTAAAACGAACATAAAGAGAAATCAATACAATCAATATTACATCGAACAATGTATAGGACAAAGACTAACGGAGAACTTCGCCTGGCCAATGTGGGCGAAGTGGTGACCCTTGCCGGCTGGGTGCAGCGCACCCGCAAGATGGGTGGCATGACGTTTGTGGACCTGCGTGACCGCTACGGCATCACCCAAATCGTGTTTAACAATGAGGTGGACGCCGACCTGTGTGAGCGTGCCAACCACCTGGGCCGTGAATACGTGATCCAGGTTGTGGGCACGGTTGCCGAGCGTTCGAGCAAGAATGCCAACCTGCCGACCGGTGAAATCGAGATTATTGCCAACGAGTTGAACATCCTGAGCGAGAGCATCACCCCGCCGTTCACCATCGAGGACAATACCGATGGCGGTGACGACTTGAGGATGAAATACCGCTATCTGGACCTGCGCCGCAATGCCGTGCGCAAGAATCTGGAGTTGCGCCACGACATGGCCATCCTGATCCGCAACTACCTGGATGACCAGGGTTTTCTGGAGGTGGAAACGCCTATCCTGATTGGCTCGACGCCCGAGGGCGCACGCGACTTCATCGTGCCCTCGCGCATGAATCCCGGACAGTTCTATGCATTGCCCCAGAGCCCGCAGACGCTCAAGCAACTGCTGATGGTAGCCGGCTTTGACCGCTACTTCCAGATTGCCAAGTGCTTCCGCGACGAGGACCTGCGCGCCGACCGTCAGCCCGAGTTCACCCAGATCGACTGCGAGATGAGTTTTGTGGACCAGGAGGATGTCATCGAGGTGTTTGAGGGACTTGCACGCCACCTGTTCAAGCAGGTGCGCGGTGTGGACCTGCCTGCTAAACTCGACCAGATGACCTGGCATGATGCGATGCGCCTGTACGGCAGCGACAAGCCCGACCGCCGTTTCGGCATGACCTTTGTCGAGGTGGACGATGTGCTCAAGGGCACCGGCACCTTCCCCGTGTTCAACGAGGCCAACTACATCGGTGCCATCTGCGCTCCCGGCTGTGCCGGCTATTCGCGCAAGGAACTGGACGGCCTGGTAGAGTTTGTGAAGCGTCCCCAAGTGGGTGCCAAGGGCCTGGTATATGTCAAGTTCAATGCCGACGGCACCGTCAAGAGCAGCATCGACAAGTTCTATGAGCCCGCTGTATGGCAGCAGTTGAAAGAGAAGATGGGCGCCAACGACGGTGACCTCGTGCTCATCATGAGCGGCGACAACGCCAACAAGACGCGCGTGCAACTGTGCACGCTGCGCCTGGAGATGGGCGACCGTCTGGGGCTGCGCGACAAGGACAAGTTCGAGTGCCTGTGGATTATCGACTTCCCGCTGTTTGAGTGGAGCGACGAGGAGCAGCGCCTGATGGCAACGCACCACCCGTTCACCATGCCCAATCCCGATGATATTCCCCTGCTCGACGAGCATCCCGAGCGCGTTCGCGCCAAGGCCTACGACTTTGTGTGCAACGGCATCGAGGTGGGCGGCGGCAGCCTGCGTATCCACGACGGCAAGTTGCAGGCCAAGATGTTTGACATCCTGGGCTTCACTCCCGAGCGCGCGATGGCACAGTTCGGCTTCCTGATCAATGCCTTCAAGTACGGTGCACCTCCCCATGCCGGTCTGGCATTCGGCTTCGACCGCTTCGTGTCAATCATGGCCGGTCTGGACAGCATCCGTGACTGCATCGCCTTCCCGAAGAATAACAGCGGCCGCGATGTGATGCTCGATGCTCCGAGCCCCGTAGACCAGAGCCAACTCGACGAACTCTACATCGACGTGGATCGCGAGCGCCTCAAAGTCGAGGGCAAAGTATGAGTAAGTTTTGAGTTTTAAGTTTAGAGTTTTGAGTTTTAAGTTGTAAGTTTTAAGTAAGAATACCATTGCCTTGTGTTTTCAGGCGAAAGAAATCATACTAAAAACTAAAAACTAAAAACTTACAACTAAGAACTTACAACTAAAGACTAAGTAATGGTATGAAAATCAGAGAAATCGCTGAAGCCATCGAGCAGTATGCTCCCCTGCGCCTGCAGGAGGAGTGGGACAATGCGGGCATCCAGGTGGGCGACCCCGATGCCGACGTCACCGGTGTGCTGTTGTGCACCGATGCCACCGAGGCTGTCATCGCCGAGGCCATCGGCCTGGGTTATAACCTGGTCATCTCGCATCACCCGCTCATCTTCCGCGGCCTGAAGAAAATCATGGGCCGCACACCGGTGGAGCGCACAGTGGCGATGGCCATCAAGCATGACATCACCATCTACAGCGCGCACACCAATATGGACAGCGCCTGGCAGGGTGTGTCGTTCCGCATGGCCGACAAGATCGGTATGACCGACGTGGTGTTTCTCGACGATAACCGCGTGGACGCCTATGGCGAGCAGGGCAGCACGTCGGCGGGCTGCGGTGTCATCGGCAACATCGAGCCGACACCGGCGAGCGAGGTACTCAAGCGCGTGAAAGCGGCCTTTGAGGTCGGTGCCGTGCGCTACTGTGGCGACCCCGGCACCATTGTCACCCGCGTGGCACTGTGTGGCGGAGCCGGCGGCTTCCTGATTGACAAGGCTGTGGAGATGGGAGCGCAACTGTATGTCACCGCCGACATGCGCTACCACGATTTTCTGGATAACAGCAAGCGGATTGTCGTGGCCGACATCGGTCACTACGAGAGCGAGCACTTCACAAAAGAGATATTTTTGGAGATTATTCAGAAAAAAAGTCCTACCTTTGCAGTCGCTTTTTCAAAAAACGAAACAAACCAAGTCAATTATTTATAATTCATCAGTGCTGTTAGCCCAAGGATATCGACCTGCATTGTGCTGATTGACAGCAGGAACGATGCCAAAGGATAATGGCGAAATTCTAAAACAAGGTTATGGCAACACAGAAGAAAGAACTCACCGTCGAAGAGAAACTCAAGGCACTTTATGACCTGCAGCAGAAACTCTCCGAGATTGATGCCATCAAGACGCTGCGCGGCGAACTGCCTCAAGAGGTTCAGGACCTGGAGGACGAGATTGCCGGTCTTCACACCCGCGTGGCCAAGTACCAGGACGAGGTTGCTCATCAGCAGCAGGAACTGGCCTTCAACCGCGATACCAAGCAGAAGGCCGAGGAACTCATCGACAAGTACACCGCCGACCAGGACAATGTGCGCAACAACCGTGAGTATGACTACCTGTCCAAGGAGATCGAGTACCAGACGCTGAACATCGAACTCGCCGAAAAGAAGATGAACGAGGCCGCCCGCCGTATCGACGCGCTGAAGGCCGAGATTCAGAAGGCCAGCGAGATGTCGACCGACCGCGAGCACGCCCTCGAGGAGAAGAAGAGCGAATTGAACGAGATCGTGTCGGAGAACAAGCAGAAGGAAGAGACCCTCCGCGAGAAGGCCAAGAAGCAGGAGAACAAGATTGAGGAGCGCCTGTTGACCGCATTCAAGCGCATCCGCAAGAACACCCGCAACGGCCTTGGCATCGTTGTCGTTCAGCGCAATGCTTGTGGCGGATGCTTCAACCGCATCCCTGCCCAGCGCCAGATGGAGATCAAGATGCACAAGAAGGTCATCGTGTGTGAGTACTGCGGCCGCATCCTCATCGACCCGGAACTCGTGGGCATCACTCCCACCGAGGCCAAGAACAAATAAACGCTGCCCCCGTTCAGTAAGCAGCGAGTAGCGGGACCGTCCCAGAGGGCACCATCGCGTAGCCCTTAGCCATCGGGAACGACCCGTTACAAGACACCGCAATGGCAACGCGCCCGCATGTGGCACGTTGCCATTGTCCTTTTTTGCCTTAGGTTTGCACGAGTTTTCCCGCCCCGGGGCAGGTCGACCTGCCTGACTACACTGTGAAGAATAGGACACCTAAGGGTTGGTGCAAGCGGGTTGCGGGTAAATGACATTTAAATGCAGTATGTGTTATGTTCTGGTTTGTCGAGTAAATCATGGTGTTAGTCTATTGCTGGCGAAACACCTTTTAACTTTATGCGCAATAGCAGTCTAATAAATAAAGATGATGTTTAACCAGTCCTTTTTGTTTTGAATGAACCGGACGCAAAACACAAATATGATGAAATCTCTTAAACACATATCTGCTTTCTCAGCTTTGATTTGCATACTCCTATCTTCATGTACAATCTATGTGTCGAAACTAGAAGCAGAGAGCCCTGCACCTCGATATGGATTGTATGTCCCGTCCGTGAGCACCTATAGGGAAGAGCCGAAGGGCGCGCCAAAAAGCGAGCCGAGCATTAATACCGGCTATGGAGCATGCACACAGTGTTCCTGCAAGCATTATGAAAGGCGATTATGTAATTGTATGAATCCTCCTTGTGTATGTGGTCATTCAAGGAAAGCCCATAGATAATTATCGTCTTTTCCTGTCATACACGGTTGGATTACCTTTATGGTAATTCAACCGATTTTTTTATGGTGCTTACCATCGGCCGGCAGCATGATAGTGAGAACGCATCAAGAATAAACAAAGGGGAGAACGCGAATGAGGGGTTATCTAAATGACATTTAAATGCAGTATGTGCTCTGGTCTGGTTTGTCGATTAAATCAGTGTGTTGGTCTATTGTGCGCAAAACTCCATTGAACTTTATGCACAATTTTATGTCTTATAAGTAGAAAAGATGATGTTTAACCAGTCCTTTTTGTTTTGAATGAACTGGACGCAAATTGCAGATATTATGAAACGCCTTCAACTCATACCCATCTTCTCGATAGTGACATGCACACTGCTGTCTTCCTGTGCGCTACTTGTGTCAAGTCCGCTCCCTCATACGGGCCACCACCATCACGATGCCGATTACGGGTCCAGTTACGATGGCAGACCTGCTCATCGGAATGATAAAACCTATCATGGAACAATCCGGGTCCCTGCCGAAGGAGGAATATATGAAATCGACTGTGCCGATGACGACTTTTTCATTTCATACATTATTGACTCGACGATGCCCCTGCCGGTTACCACCCATAATGGTCGTTGTGGTCCGATGGTTGAATGTGGCCGGCATGTTAACGGCTTGACCTATGATGGCCCCTTTTATTCCATCGCTTGTTATCAGGAAAAGCACAATTGGGTGATAAAAATCGCCCCGTTCAGGGCTGCAATGGCTTTGGGCGATGAGCGGGAAATTATGGTGCACATGAGCGATGAGTCGGACTACAGCGATGTTGTGTTTCTGTTTAAACAGAGTGGAGAGCCGGAGCCTCTAGAGTATATTCGCTAGAATTGATATTTTTACTACTTTTGTGAAGTAATTGGACCGTTTGTAGCGTCTAAAGGATAAAAACCAATACACAACTAATACACAATCAATACGATGAAGAAGATACTGTTGATAGTAGCGATAGCATTGCCTTTCGTACTCATTTCATGTGGTGACGATAAAGATGAACCAGATAATCTTAAGGAACATGAGTGGGTTGACCTGGGACTGCCCAGCGGCACGCTGTGGGCGACGTGCAACGTGGGGGGCGAACGCTCCCGAGGACTACGGCGACTACTTCTCCTGGGGTGAGACCAAACCCAAAGACAACTATGACTTGAACACTTACAAGTGGTATAACCACGACGATATGTATTATACGAAATACAATCAGGATTACTCGTCGGGGTATTACGATGAATCGGGTAATTACGTTTCAGTAGTAGCACCAGATGGCAAGACGGAGTTGGACCCTGAGGACGATGCTGCATACAAAAATTGGGGGCCGTCGTGGCGCATGCCGACCCATGAGCAGCAGCGGGAGTTGGTAGAACAGTGCACCTGGACATGGACGACCCGTAACGGCGTGTATGGCCAGCAAGGCACCGGCCCTAACGGCAACACTATCTTCTTGCCCGCCGCAGGCTGGGTCATAGATGAACGTTCGCTCCAATGCGCGGACTCGTACGGCTGCTGTTGGTCACGTACGCTCCAACCGATCGCCTCCGGCTGCGCTTACATCCTGTACTTCTTTTCGGGGGACATGTCCTGGTACAACATCTACGCCCGCGACGTCGGTTGCAGTGTCCGTGCTGTGCGCGCCTCGCAGAATTAGTGCACAATGTCTTATTAAGGTCTAATCGGTTGAGCAACTTTTCCAAAATTATAAAAGTCTGGGCAAATACCAGCGCCTAAAGAACACCAATGCGAGTAAGCGAGAGCAATGTCAAGTTTTCTTGAATATTGCCGAGCGTGAGCATTGAAGACGAAGTCAATAAAACACCAAAAGATAAGAAAATGTAGTGTTTAGAGCAAATAACACTACATTTGCACGATATTAAATAATTACACTAAATCGTATGAACAAGAAAAAAGGTATTGTGATTACTTCCACAATTATTACCACTATTATATTGATAGTAATATGTTTCATCGTTTTCAACATATCCCCATATGACCTTTATGGGGGAGACCGATGTCCTAAGTGTAAAAGCACAAATGTTGGCACATTCTTTTATGGGGAATATGATCCAGAATTCGAGGACTCCATTACTTTAGCAAAAGTAGAAGAGGGTGTACTTATCCCAGGAGGATGTGTTATAGACTATGACTCTCCCAAATATCGATGTAACGATTGCTCTTTTATGTGGGGCAAGTATTGACAAATACTTATCGTCTTATCAAGGCATACGCGGTTGAGCAACTTTTCCAAAATTATAAAAGTCTGGCGAGTGCCAGCGCCTCATGAACAATAAACAACCAAAAAGAAAGCGTAGGTAGCTAAAGAATGCCTACCTTTGTAACTGTTAAATATCAATTTATAGCACGAAAACGATGATGTTATTCAAAAAGAACATTAGTTTTATTTTGTTAGCTCTATTGGCTTTTCTGGGTTTGTGTGCAGAATTTGTATTGATGCTTATAGAGCAGCATATCAATGGGATAGATATAGCACAATTCGGCATTAGTCAACTGATTCAACATTGGCAAATCATAATTCCAGTATGGCTGATAGTGTCCATTTTAGTAATCTTGCTTAGCAAAAGACTTTGTTCATTCAATGTGTTTGAGCCACATTCCACACCTTCCCGGTGGCAGCTGATTCTTGGTGTTGCACTGCCTGTGATATTTGCTGTGGTATTGTCGATTATCAATGGTGGACCTGGCTTTGTGAGGACTTTCAAAGCAGCATCTTCGACATTTTTTACCTTACAGTACGTCTATTACCTTTTTGAAATGCTTTTGAGTGGCTTAATCATCAGTCTGTCTCAACAGGCAATCACGGTCTTTTCAGGCAAACAAAATATGTTCCCTTGGGGAGGACTGATATTAGGACTTACATGGGGTCTGGGCCACTATATTACAAAGGGTGATGTTTTCATAGCACTCATCGCCTTTGTTTTAGCCATATTCTTTGGCCTCATATACAATTTGACAGGGAGGGATTTAAAGAAAGCCTGGCCGTTGATGTATTTGGTTTTTGCTTGTTTCGGTTGACGCATTTTCCCCGTCTTTTATAGTCATACGCGGTTGGATTACTGTTGCGGTAATTCAACCGTTTTTTAGGATACTCACTGTCGGCGGGCGCCAAATTTCTATTCAATTGTCGAGGCATTGTCGAGGCTGGAGACGCAAGATTTTGTGTCCCTGCAATGCAGGAAGCAATGCTGGCAAGGATTTTGGCTGACAGTGGTGCAGTGTTAATAACTTTTTTGTGGGTAATCGTGCAGCGGTGTGGCGGGAAAAGAGTAACTTTGTTGTCGGCCTTGCCGCATCGATCCGGCAGGGCAAGGATTGACTAGAGACTGAGACTATTATTACATCACGACATGAACGGGACAGGAAAATTATATTTCAAGTACGGCACGATGGGTTCGGCCAAGACGGCCCTGCTGCTGACCCAGGCCTACAACTTTGAAGAGCGCGGCATGCAGTACCTGTGCATGAAGCCCATTATCGACGACCGCGAGAATGACAATGTCATCCGCTCACGCATCGGCATCGAGCGCAAGTGCTCCTGGATTTATCCCGAGAGCGACCTGTATGAGATGCTGAAGGAGATGTTTGACCGCACGCTGGTTGTCAAGGACTGGATCCTGATTGACGAGGCCCAATTCCTGTCTGCATCCCAGATTGACCAACTGGCGCGCATCGTTGACGACTATGGCGTGAATGTGGTGTGCTATGGCCTGCGCACCGATTTCCAGTCCCACCTGTTCGAGGGCTCGCGTCGCCTGATGGAACTTGCCGACACCATCGAGGAGGTGAAGTCAACCTGCTCGTGTGGCCGCAAGACTATCATCAATGCCCGCATCGACAGCAGCGGCAACATCGTTACCGACGGTAACCAGGTCGAGATTGGCGGCGATGACAAGTACGTGTCGCTGTGCCGCCGCTGCTGGCGCAACCGTCGCATCGAGAGCACCAGCAGGAACGCCATCAAGTTTGAGGATGAGTGATGTTCCTGTTAGGAGTTAGAAGTTAGGAGTTAGGAGTTAGGAGTTGGGCATCTGCCGAGCGACTTCTCTCTCCTTTTGTTTCTATTTCTTTTTGTCGGGGAGAATCAGGTTGAGCAGCCAGCCGACGATTGTCAACGCAATACTGAAGGCCATTGCCCACCAGAAACTGTCGACCTGGAAAGAAGGTCCGATGACCCACGCAGCCAGTTCCACCATCAGCGCGTTGATGACAAAGGTGAAGAGTCCCAGCGTGACGATGTTGATGGGCAGGGCGAAGAACTTGACGATGGGTTTGATGAAGGTGTTGATAAAACCGAGCACGATGGCTATAATTGCGGCCCACCACCAGGGGTCGACCTTCACGCCGTCTAAGGCGTAGGCGGTGATTAATACAGCCAGTGTCGATACAATTAGTCTGAAAATCATAACAATATATTATTAAATGTTTTATCTGTCGTAAATGCCCGAGTTGCGTGGCGCAGCCTGCCGGTGTGCGCCGTCGTTTCCCCGTTTGGGCACGATAAAGGTACAACTATTTCGCCGTATGAGAGGTAATAATCAGTTTTTTTAAGTCGGAATACTGAATTTTTTCTGTAATTTTGCGGCTCAATTACGAATATGCTATGACAGAATCGACAAGAAAATACTTAAACTGGGCCAAGGACTACGTGATGATCACGTTGGGCCTGTTTTGCTATGCGTTTGGTTTTACGGCATTTATCCTGCCCGAGAAGATTGTGATTGGCAGTGTGACCGGTCTTTCCGCGTTGATGCATTACTGGTTGGACTGGAATGTTGCCATCACCTACTATGCCATCAATATCATCCTGCTGTGCATCGCCTTCCGCAGTGTGGGTAAGCAGTTTGTGCTGCGCACCATCATCGGCGCATCAATCTCGACAATCCTGATAGGTGTCCTACAACCCATGTTCCCGACGCCCATTATCGAGCAGCAGACGTTCATGAACGTCATCCTGGGCGCCGTGCTGTGCGGACTGGGCTTGGGCATTGTGTTCACCCACAACGGCAGCACGGGCGGCACCGACATCATTGCCGCCATGGTAGCCAAGTACAGCACCGTGTCGTTTGGCCGCACGATGATGTATTGTGACGTGCTCATCATCTGCTCGTCGTGGATGCTGTTCCACTCGATCGACAAGATCGTCTATGGTCTTATCTTCATGGTTATCTACTCGGTGGCTGCCGACCGTGTCATCAATAACACACGCCAGAGCGTCCAGTTCCAGATCATCAGCAAGAAGTGGCAGCAGATTGCCGACAACATCATCCAGGAGGCCCACCGTGGTTGCACCGTCCTGGAGGGTACCGGCTGGTACACCAAGGCACCCGTCAAGATCTTGATGGTCATGTGCCGCAAGCATGAGAGCGTGAACATCTTCAGAATTATCAAGCAGACCGACCGCGAAGCCATCATCACCCAGAGCAACGTCAACAGCGTGTATGGCTATGGGTTTGACGAATTGAAAGTGCGCACGCACAGCAAGAAACCTGCTGTCAATGAAGACACTGTGACTGGCACTCAGCAAGAGTAGGCTTGTCAGACGGATTTTTAACTAAAATCCGTAATTTCATAAAAGTATTTAATTTTAAGAGGCATAAGAGATTATTTTATGTCTCTTTTTGTATAATTTAATTTTATGCATTACATTTGCGCTCCACTTCGAGAAATTGTTTTACAACCTTTATAATTAACATTAACACAAACATCAACAGATGAAGAAAATTCTTTTCTTAGCGTCACTCTTGCTTGCCGCTACGGCGATGGCTTCGCCGGTGACACAAAGTGAGGCTCAACGGGCTGCTGCAGCATTCATGCTCCAGCACCGTCCCGGCGTGACGATGAAGGCCACTCCCGCCAGTGCGCCCCGAATGAATGCAGGCGGCCCGTCGTCAGCCTCCTCTCCCAGTTATTATGTATTCAATACCGATGGCGGACATGGCTATGTCATCGTATCGGGTGATAACCGCACGACACAGATTCTGGGTTACAGCGACAATGGCAGTTTTGACCCTGCCCACGTTCCCGCCAACATGCAGGTGTGGCTCGACAACTATTCGCGCCAGATTGCCGCTCTCGACGAGATGGGCATCAACGAGGTGGACTTCACCGTTCGTGCCCCCAAGCCCACACGCAACAGCATCTCCCCGATGCTGACGAGCAACTGGGACCAGGCGACTCCCTACTGGAACCACTGCCCCGAGTTCATGAGCATCGAGGACGGTGACACGATCGGCGAGTTTGCCTACACGGGCTGTGTGGCTACCGCGATGGCCCAGATCATGAATTACTACAAGTATCCCAGCCAGTGTACTCAGACGATTCCTTCCTATAGGGTCACCTATGCCGACGGCGACTTCAGTTACGGTTACTTCGACACCGAGACGCTTGAGCCGATGGCGTTTGACTGGACGAACATGAGGGACAACTACACCGGATCGGAGGATACGGCTTCGACCGAGGCCGTGTCGTGGCTCATGTATTATGTGGGTTGCTCGGTCAAGATGCAGTATGGCATCACCGCTTCGGGTGCCAGCGACCCCGACATCCCCATCGCCTTCAATACCTATTTTGACTATGACGCACGACAGGTGTACCGCAGCGACTATGAGCAGGCCGACTGGGAAGAGATGATCTACCAGGAACTGGCTGCCGGTCGCCCCATGGTGTACAATGGCCGCGCCGGCAGTGGCGGCGGTCACTCGTTTGTGTGTGACGGCTATGCCTATGGCGACTACTTCCACATCAACTGGGGTTGGGGTGGCATGGGCAATGGTTACTTTGTCCTGTCGGTACTGAATCCCCGTGCGAGCGGCATTGGCGGCTCGACCAGCGCCGAGGGTTATAACATCGACCAGACCGCCATCATCGGCATCAAGCCGGGTTACAGCGGTCCCGAAGCGGTAGAGCACGTGCTCACCGTCTACAACATGTACAGCAGCGGCACCTCGTTGTTTGAGCGTGACTCGTCGACCCAGGGTTTCAAGTTGACCAAGCGCAAATATGTCAAGGTGACTGCCGAGGACCACATCAACGACGGCACCAAGTACAGGCGCGGCATCGCCCTGTATGACAGCAATGACAACTTCGTGCAACTCATTGCCAGCACCAGTTACTATAGCGCTTCGCTGTCGATTACCGACAGTTGGCCCGACACGCAGAGTTCGACGACCTACAGTTTCGGCGCCGGCATCACCAGCGGCACCTACAAGATCAAACCCGTCTGCCAGGTGCAGGGTTCCGATGACTGGACTCCCATGCTCGAGAGCGACCGCTACTACTGTGCTGTGACCTTCAACGGCAACACCTGTTCGTTTACCGACCATCCCATCACCGACCTGCAGTCCACCAACTTTGAGTTTGTGGGCCAGCACAAGGTGAGCAGCCCCGAGCAGTGCAATGTCACTGTGAAGAACAACAGTGCCGACCGCTTCAGCGGCCGCCTGTTCCTGTACGTGAGCGGTGAGCAGATCGACGAATACGGCGAGTATACCACGGTTGTTGAGACCGAGATTCCCGCTGGCGGCACCAAGGTGGTGACCTTCAACTTCACGCCGCAGAATGCAGGCGCCAAGACTGCCTATCTGTCGACTGCCGACAACACCTGGACTGCCTCGATTCCCGGCACCGGCCACGTGACCATCGCCGGCAGCACCACGTCGGCCATGAACCTGAGCGTGGACATCAATGCCCTGGGTGCCGATGACGAAATGTATGTCTATGACAACTTTGTCCGTTTCAAGGTGGATATCACCAACAACGGCGCCGGTGAGTACAACAAGTATGTGCTGGCTCCCCTGTTCATCATCAATGAGATTACCGGTACCGGCGAAATGGTGACTTACCAGAACCAGGCTGTGGACATTCCCGCCGGAACGACCAAGACGCTCTATTTCGACTTCGACAATCTGGGCTACGGCTACAAGTATGCCTTGAACATCTATGCCCGCAACGAGAACGACTCGCTCAAGAACCTCGTTCTGCCGGGTCAGTCCAAGATTTATGAAATTGTACATGGCGTGGTTGTGTGGACCGGTGACGGTGAACGCTTGGGTTACCAACCCTATGACAACTTCCAGGTTCCCGCTGCTGCAGCCGCTGTGAATCTTGAGGGTCTGGAAATGAATTCGATAGTTCCCAACGCCAACCCCAACTGTCTGTATTACATGGGTCGCGAGGAAGCCGTTCCCGCTGGTCTTGAGGGCCGCAATGTGATCAAGGGCAACGTGGCACAGGGCACCATCCAACTCAAGCACGGCTTCGACTATTGCGCCCCGTTCCGCTTCACTGCGTCGTCGATGAGTTATGAACGCACCTTCACTCAGGGCCGCCATGCCGGTCTGGAAGGCGGTTGGAGCACGATGGTGCTGCCCTTCACCGCAACGGCCGTTACCGCCGATGGCGCCGCTATCGACTGGATGCACAGCCGTGATGACGCCAAGGGCCTGTGGGTGTGCAACTTCGCTAATGAAGAGGACACTGCCGACGAAGGTCAACTGCTGGCCGACTATGTGGGCTCGAGCATCGATGCCAATGTTCCTTACTTTGTGGCTCCCTATGACGGCGCCAATGGTACTGATATGCGCAACAAGACCTTCGTCTTCACCGGCACCGACGTGACCGTGAAGCCCAATCCCTCGGCCATCACCAGTGGTACCTATCACATGACCGTGGGCGATTTCTTCCTGCGTAATGTTGAGGATGCTTACTTCCTGAATGCTGCCGGCAGCCACTTTGTCAAGGCAGCCAACGGCACGGTCAACGCCTTTGAGGTATATGCCGACAATGTGGTGGCATCAGACCTCACCAGCCTGCTGATTGTCCTGGACGAGGATGCAGAGTCTGCCGCAGCAGCCCTGCGTGGTGACGTGAACAACGATCAAAAGGTTGACATCGACGATGTCACCCGCCTGATTGACGTTGTCCTGGGCAAGAATGTAGAGTACAACGCCAAGGCAGCCGACTGTGAGACGGAATCGGGCGACGGCCAGGTCAACATCAACGACGTGACCGCCCTGATCTCTTACGTTCTCACGGGCCAATGGTAATCATCCACCCGTGAGGGCCCAGTAAGCCCAACTACAGCGAGGGCGCACCGCAATACCGGTGCGCCCTCGTCGCTGTTATTAGTGACAGGTAAAAACAGAGTAGAATGAGGATGTGTCATAAATCAAAGGCTGGAACCCTAACCGCCCGTAGGGCGGTCATAATTGTAACAGTTGAATTATGACACACCGCCAAGCCACAGGTGTGTACGCCAACTCAAACTTGTCAAAACGATTGCCAAGCAGCAGGCTACAGCAGATTGCCCGTTTTTCAACGGACAACAATAGTTTAGAATTGGAAGTAGATGAACTGCGCGTCGCGGTCGAGGCTCGCCAGCGAGATGCCGATGAGCAGTCCCCAATAGATGAGCCAGCGCACGGCTGTGGGGAAGGGCAGGCGGGCCAGCGGGAATTCCTGCCTGCGGCCCAGCCACTCGATGACGAAGAACGGCACGACGTACCAGATGGCCTCGCTGAAGGCCGGGAGCACCAGCCAGGAGCCGTGGGCAATCACGTAACAGATTTGTCCCAGATGAGTAATGCCGTTGGCACGGAAGGCGATAAAGACCATCGCAAAGAGGAAGAACGTCAGCATGCACTGCGGCAACTCCCGCCACGAGGCGTGATCGCTGAACCGGCGCCGCGGCATAAAGATGAACGGCAAGAGCAGCAGGCCGTTGACCGTGCCCCAGATGACGAAGGTCCAGTCGGCACCATGCCACAGTCCTGACAGGGCAAACACAATCATCGTGTTCACTGCCGTGCGCCACTTGCCGCGACGGGAGCCCCCCAGGGGGAAATAGACGTAATGGCGGAACCACGTCATGAGCGAGATGTGCCACCGCTGCCACAATTCTTTCATGTTGCGTGAGAAGAACGGGTAGCGGAAGTTGGGCTGCAGCCTGATATTGAGCAGTCGGGCCGAACCTATAGCGATGTCGCTGTAACCCGAGAAGTCGGCATAAATCTGGACGGCAAACAGCAGCCCGGCCCATATCATCTCAATGGCTGAATAGGAGTAGGGATTGGCGAACAGTTGGTCGACATAGTAGCCCACGCTGTCGGCAATGATTACCTTCTTGGCAAGGCCCCATAGTATCTGGCGCATTCCCGTGACGGCGGTGTTGTAGTCAAACTCCTTCTTGCGTTGGAACTGCGGCAACAGGTTGATGGCCCGCTCGATGGGGCCTGCCACCAGTTGGGGGAAGAATGAGATGAAGACGCTGAAGGCCACCACGTCGCGCGTGGCCTTGACTTCGCCGCGGTAGACGTCGAGGGTGTAACTGATGGCCTGGAAAGTATAGAACGAGATGCCCACCGGCAGCAGGATGTTCAGTGTCGGCCAGTCGGGCGAGAGGCCGAACAAGCCCAGCAGATGCACAAAACTGTCGCGCAGGAAGTTAAGGTACTTAAACACGCCCAGTATGCCCATGTTGAGCACAATGTTGGCAGCGGCCCACCACTTGTCGCTGCGGCAGCGCCCACCCTTCATCATCAGTGCCGTGAACCAGGTGGACAGCGTTGTGAGCATGATGAGGCTCAGCATGCGCCAGTCCCACCAGCCGTAGAAGAGGTAACTGGCAAACAGCAGGAACAGGTTTTGGCCCTTGAGACGACGCCGCAAAGCCCAATAGATGAAAAACACTATCGGCAGGAACAGGGCGTAGGTGTAGGTGTCAAATTGCATAGCAGTTGATGGGTCAAACCAATTGGCAAAGATAGTGCAAGCCGAAGACAGTGCCAAGAAAAAGCCCCCTTTTTCTTGAGCAATGTTAAGGCGCCGCCTATCTTGGGCGTAGCCAACGAAGTGCAAGCCGAAGACAGTGCCAAGAAAAAGTCTCCTTTTTCTTGAGCAATGTTGAGGTGCCGCCTATCTTGGGCGCAGCCAAAGAAGTGCAAGCCGAAGACAGTGCCAAGAAAAAGTCTCCTTTTTCTTGAGCAATGTTGAGGCGCCGCCTATCTTGGGCGCAGCCAACGAAGTGCAAGCCGAAGGGTTGTTGACCCTGAAAGATTTTTAATACGGATTTCACTAATGAGACGGATTTCACGAAAAAAACATAAAACTATTCGTCAAATTAGATGAATTCGTGAGATTCGCATTAGCCCTCTTGGGTCTAAGGCAATTCCCATATTGTTGGCAAATTTTTCCCATAATGGTTTGTTTTTTTCAATTATTGGCTATAATTTTGCAGAATTAAGAGGTTTTAACCTTTGAAATGAAAAGAGTTTGGTGTGTTTGAGTCGTTTTTTAACATGGCCGTCGGCACATCGCCTATAATCTAACAAGAAGTGGTCTCGATAGAGGTAAAGGAGCCATCTCTATGCCACTTCTCTGGTATTCACATAATTGGCTCCGGATTTTACCTTATGAGACAGATTAAGTTTTTGTTTTTTTCGTTGGCTATGCTCTTGCTGGCCACATCATGCAGCAATGTTGATGACAGGACCGAGGGCCTGATTCCCTCTGATGCCGTTATGGTGCTCAAGGCCGACATGCCTCAACTGATCAAACACTCGGGTGTGGATATTAAGGACGGAAAGATTGTTCTGCCCACCAAATTCAGGAAGATGCTGAAGGAGATGGGTGATACCAAAGACATGAACAAGAATCTGGACAAGTTAGTGAATTCTGGTATCGACTTCAAGCACAGTTCCTATGTGTTTGTTCCCGACGGTGCCATAAATGGCAAGAGTGACTTTAGTGCAGTCCTGCTCGTACCTGTGGACGATGAGAACAAGGTGAAGGATTATATCGAGGATGTCGCCAATGTGGTGCTTGATAAAAAAGGTGACCTGTTGTTCGGACAAGATGAAGGCGACATCTTCCTCATCAAGGACGGCACATTGTGCTACACGTCGGCATGGAAAGAGGACGTAATGGATGACCTGGTCGAGTTATTGTCGCCTGAGTCTTCCATGTCATCTAATGAATCCATCGCCAAGGCTTTGGATAACAGCGACGACATCAATATCTTCATCAATAGCGAGAAGATCAGGAAGGTAGCAGCCAAGGAGATTGGCAACGATCGCGACCCTGCTGCTATGGCGGCTTCGTCGGCAATGGATATTGTTGACACTAAGTCGACTGCCATCCACATCAACCTTGCCGACAACGAGTGCAATGTCACGACCGAGAACGAGTTCCCCGAGAACAGCGATTACCTGAAACTGGTTAAGAAAATGACTGCGGCTCCCAATGCTGACTTGGTTCCGATGATGCCCAGTGGTGACCACACCATGATTTATAGCGTGAGCATCAATGGCGCCGCCATTGCCAACTTCAATCTGGTGAAGAAACTGCTCGGTGATGCTTATAACGATCCCGACTTTGCAAAAATCCTGGATATCTTCAAGTCAATCAAGGGTCCTGTTGTGTTTGGTATTGCCTGCAACGACTTGAAGACAAAAGAATTTGATGCTGTTGTAGCCGCAAAGACGCCGAAGGCCAGCGACCTGCATGGCATTATCAGCATGACACCGTTTGCCGAGGAGGCACAGCGCCACGGCGGCGAGTATGTGATAAGCGACTCTTACGGAGGCCCGTCATTCGTCTTGGGTGAGGATAACGATGTCCTCTATTTCAAATTCCTCGGTGGCGGCACAAAATCGTCGACTAAGGATAAAGAGATTAAATCCCTGTTCAGCGAGTCGGTTGCTGCCGTATATTGCACCAGCACAATCGATGATATGAAGATGCAGTTTACCGCATCGAGCAAGGACCTGCAGAGCGGCAACGCCAAGTTGTTTGTGATGGAAGACGGCAAGAAACTGTGTTTCCTGGATGCGTTGACTTTCTTTGTCAAGTTTAGTGAAGAGTTTGACTCCTACACTGGTTATGACTACGATTATGAGTCGGACTACGATTCTGATATGGGTGTGTTAGACACTGTTCCCGAAGAAGCAGTAGAATACTAATTGGCATAGCCCGATGGGCTTGAATTACAGAATATTGTGGGGGCTATTCAGTCCCCACAATTATTTTTTGTCGGTGTCGGTGTGACTCTGCCGTTGCTCGTGTTATGGCGTGAGGCAGCGGTGGGCGTTGGCCGTGACGAGGTCCTGGAGTTGCTGCGTGGGTATCTGGAGGGTTTGGGCGACTGCTGTGGCCACGTCACCGATAGGGGTGGGGTTGTCATCGGTCTCGATGAGCAGTCGGTCGAGGGGTGTGGCAGCGAGAGTCACTGGATTGAAACGGTCACCGAAGGAGAGGTAGCAGCCACCGTCGAGCAGGAGCCTTGCCACGCGCTCGTTGGCACGCATGCCGTGGATGGCAAGGGAGACATCGGTGATGCCCGCATGGCGGCGCACGTCGAGCAGTCGCTGGGCGGTCCTCACGCAGTGGGCAATGACGGGTTTGCCCAGGGCATGGGCCAGTTGCAGGTGACGCAGAAACGCGTCGGCCTGGATGTCGAGGTCGCATCCGCGCAGGGTGTCCATGCCGGTTTCGCCGATGGCGAGTACTTGTGGGTGCTGGGCGCACCGCTCGAGCAAGGCCCAGTCGCCCGCCGTGAGGCGGTCCACGTCATGCCAGGGGTGAAAGCCCACCGAGTAGCAGCGCCCTGGTAGCGGGTCAAACTGCCGCGGGTCGACCGATATGAGTGCGCCCTCAGCATCAAGGCGGTGGGTATGGAAGTCGAGGATGGGCATTACAGTCATCGGGTTTTACTCGTCGGGCTCAGGGTGATTAGGGCACGGGATCGTAGCCGCTGCCTCCCCATGGGTTGCAGCGCAGGATGCGCCAGATGGCGAGGGCCAGTCCCTTGAATGGCCCGTGTTTGCGGATGGCCTCGATGGCATATTGGCTGCAGGTGGGTGTGAACCGGCAGGTGGGCGGCTTGAGCGGCGACAAGAACCTCTGGTAGAAACGGATGGGCTGAATCAGCAGCCAGCCGATGCCGTGCAGGACAGCCTTGCACCCATGCTTGATGGTGTTGATGATACTCATGGCCGCACTTGTTCTTTGTCGGGTGATGGCTGCTGGGCCGCGGCGCTGGCGATGCGCTGGAGCAGCAGGGTCACTTTCTCGTTGATGACGCTGTAGGGGGCAAGGTTGCCGTCAAGATATACGAAGGCGATGTCCACGCCCCAACCCTGCTCGTCGAGAGCGGGGAAGAGCAGTTGCCGCCGGTTCAGACGGTAGGCCTCACGAACACGACGCCGTAGCGTGACACGCCCGACGGCCTTGCGGATGCGTTTCTTGGGAATGGAGATGAGGAACTGGACGGGGTGCTCGCCGCGGGGGCGCAGTCGGTAGGCCGCGCGCAGCGGGAAGGCCATCAGCGACTTACCCTCGCCGAAGAGCAGTTCGATAGCGGTTCGGCTGGTGAGTTTCTCGTCTTTGTTCAGTTTGTAGTCCATTCTGGATGCGAAATTACTAAAAAAACGGGTACGGCCAAGCCGCACCCGCTATGAAATTCATTTTTTGGAACGCAGGCCGCTCCAATGGTGTCTATTATTTTTTCTTGGTCTCAGCCTTGGCGCGTCGTGTAGCGGCGGCCTTCTTGGCGGCCTCGGAGCGCTTGGCTGCTGCTTCGCGCTCGGCCTCGGCCTTGGCGCGACGTGTTGCGGCGGCCTTCTTGGCGGCTTCGGAACGCTTGGCAAAGAGTTTCTCCTCTTCGCTCATGTCCTTTTTGGCGGCGGGCTTGGGAGCCTCCTTCTTGGGAGCAGCGGGTTTGGCCTTGGTCTGCTTTGCCGCTTTCTTCTCCACCTTCTCTTCCTCGGCCTTGGCCTTCTTCAGGTAATGGTCGATGGCACTTGCCATTGACGGGGTTTGGGGCGTGATGGTCACGTCGACCTGCAATCCCACCTTTGCTGCGGCCTCGAGCGTTGTCTGGCCCATGGCGGCGATCACGACGTGGCGGTCGGCATAGTCGGGGAAGTTGGTGATGTAGGACTTGATGCCGGCGGGAGTGAAGAACACGAGCATGTCGTAGTCGAACGGCTCACCGGGCTTGAAGTTGTTGCTCACGGTGCGGTACATTACAGCCTTGACATATTTCACCTTGTTGTTGTCGAGCACGACGGCTTTGTCGTTGTGCACGTCGCTGACGGGCATCAGGTAGGTCTCCTTGTTGTGCTTGGCGATGATGGGAATGAGGTCTTCCATCCTGCCTGACTCGCTATAGAAAATCTTGCGCTTGCGGTAGACTACATACTTCTGCAGATAGTGGGCGATGGTCTCGCTGACGCAGAAATACTTCAAGGTGTCGGGGACGTTGTAGCGCAACTCCTTGCACAGGCGGAAGAAATGGTCGATGGCTGTGCGTGCAGTCAGAATAATGGCGCTATAGTCAGGCACGTTGATCTTGGACTGCCTGAATTCCTTGGATGTCAAACCTTCGACCTTGATGAAAGGCCTGAAAACAATCTCTACTCCGTATTTCTTCTCCAAGTCAAAATATGGAGATTTGTCGGACGTCGGTTTTGGTTGTGAAACCAGAATCTTCTTAACGTTCATTTAGTTTTTTCTATAGTAAAATACCACAAATCCAGTACGTTACGCTTGTCATAATGACTAAGGGTACGATTTCGACGGCGCAAAGGTACAACAAAAAATAGAGAATAGATGACAAATTGCTATAAAAAATTCTAAACCCCTTGAAGATGAAGATAAGTCTTGCCGAAAAGTATAGTGCTGCGGCGACGGCCAATAGCACTTTGCCATGAGCCGGATAAAGCATCAGCAGCACGAGCACGGGCAGCAGCACGAGACCCAGGAGCGATTGTGACGACTTGAAACCGTCAATCCACAGCCGCGAACCCGTCTGGTCGGTGAAGGTGTAGCCCATCACTTTGTAGACCAGCCATTGGATGAGGTAGAATCCCACGGCCATGCCGCTGAATGCGGCGATGTGTGTGAACACCTGGCTCTTGAGCGAGTCGGCAAAACCGGGCCACAGCAGTTGCACCGCAAAGTAGACGATAAATCCCTCGACGATGCAGGTGTTGGCAATCAGTGCCGCCAGGATGCTGGTCTCGTTGACCGTGTGGTCCTCGAACAGGTTCTCGCGTCGGCGGGTCGAGAACATGTAGTGGAAAAAGTTCTCGATATACTTGTAGCCCGTGTGGTAGCACAGCGTCACCGCCAGCACACCTGTCAGCAACAGCGCCATCGAGGGCGTGTCGTGAAGCGGTGAGCGGGCAAAGGGCTGTGCCTGGACCGGTTCAGGCACCTCGATGACCGGGCGTGCCGTGGTGTCGGCCGTGGCCTTCAGGGCCGCGGTGTCGGCCTGCACTGGCACGACGTGTTGCGCCACGCTGTCGGCATGGGGTGCGGAATCGGTTGGATGGATGTTGACGGGCATGAAACTACTCAATATTTGGATTCAAACTCCACCGTGCGGGAGTCCTTGAGCATGGCGATGGCCTCGGCAGGAGTGGCGGCGACTTGCCACAACTGGGCATGTGATTCCTTCATGAAGCCTTGGCCGATGGCATGCTGCAGCATGGCCAGCAGGGCATCGTAGTAGCCCAGCGTGTTCAGGATGATGACAGGCACCTTGACCAGTCCCAGTTGCCTCCAGGTGAGCGTCTCGAGCAGTTCCTCGAGGGTGCCCACGCCTCCGGGCAGAGCGATGACGGCATCGGCCATCTCGCTCATCATGTGCTTGCGCTGGTGCATGTCGGCCGTGATGATGACATCCTCCAGGCGGTCATAGCACCACCCGTTGTCGACCATGAACTTGGGGATGACTCCGGTGACCTCGCCTCCGGCATCGAGCGTGCCGTCGGTCACGGCGCCCATCAGTCCCACGGCCCCGCCGCCGTTGACGCAGCGCCATCCTTCCTCGGCGAGCAGTTGTCCCAACTCTCGCGCTGCCTGCAAGTATTGCTCGTTGATGTTGGCACTCGAGGCACAAAACACGCAAACGTTACCTTTAATCTCTCGTTTCATGCCCGCAAAGATAGTGCAAGCCGAGAGGAATGCCAAATTTATTTGGACATTCCCGAGGCGCAGCCTCTCTTCCCGTTGACGCAAAATCACAAAAAAAGCGGCAACATGGCCGCTTTTTTGTGATTCTAGATATTCTAGACACTCTAGATATTCTAGATTTACTGGTTAGACTGGATGGGATGGTTGAGGCTTACTTGCTGTTTTGGAGCCAGGCGTCGAACTTGGGACGGTATTTCTCTCGCAACTCGCGGCAGTGGCCCAGGATGTCGTTGCTGTAGGGCCCTGTGGTCTCCAACTCGGTCGCATTGACCCACTGCTGCTGCAACTTGTCGAGTGCGGCCCGGCAGTCATCGGTGTCGAACTCCTGATGGTTGATCAGCGCCACCGTGGCTTTCCTCATGTAGATTTCCCACCGCTTGGCATAGTAGTCCCACATCAGGCCGCTCCAGTTGCGGCAGGCATAGTCGTTGAGGCTGCCGCCCCACGTGGTAATCAGGCGGCGGGCATTCATCTCGTAGTAGTCCTTGACGGCGGGCGTGCTTCCCAGGTCGCGGGCCTGCTGCAGCCACTGCGACAGCGATGCCTGGGGGTGATGGCTGTTCAGGTCATCGAGGTCGGACAGCAGTTCATACATCACGTTGCTGTGGGCATAGAAGTCGCTCTCGTTACGCTCCATGAATGCCTTGTCAAGCGCCTGTTTCTCGATGAGGAACAGGTCGCCCAGCAGTTGCCGTCCCACCCACAGCAGGTCGATGGTCATCGCGTCGGTCGTGACCTGGTCCTGGTCGAGCAGGGCGTCCCAGGCGGCCAGTAGTTGCTGCGGGTCGTACTTGACCGCGCGGCTCTCCTTGCCCAGGGTGGGGTAGGAGCAGGGCAGGGGAGCGGCAAAGTTGCCGGGAGTGATGTCGAGCACGTTGTCATAGAGCAGTTGCCACGCCTCACGCGCATGTTCATTCGTGCCGCCAGCATGGCGGTCGGCGAGTTCGTCGATGACCTGGCGGTCGGTCTTGTTGAAGTCCCAGGCTTTCTCCAGGATGTACTCGTAGGGGAACTGCTGCACATCGAGCCCCTCGAGGGTGGAGCCGATGCCCACTAGGTCCTCGCCGCACTCCTGCAGGGCGCGTTCGATGCGCTCGCCGGCTTCCTTGACACGTCCCTGCACGTTGGTGTTGCCGCCGAAGTTGCCCAGGTAGCACCAGATGAACGGCTGTCCGTAAAAACCGTCGTGCTCGCGCCACATCTCCTTATACTCGCAGTAGTAGTCGAGCATCGTCATCTTGCCCTGCGGCACGCCGGTGAGCATGGCGCGGGTGCGTTCGCGGGTGTAATCATTGCGCTGGTAATAGAGGAACCAGGCCATCTGCAGCCACTCGGCTTCGGGGTCGACCGCGGTGAGGCTCTCATAGATGTGGCGTGTCACCTTGTTCAGGTAATCGGGTTCAAAACTGGGTGGATCGACCTCGTTGAACGGGTCTATGCCGTAGATGTGGTCGGTGCCGAACAGACGCGTCTGCTCCTCGAGGAACAGGCGCTGGATGCGGCTATAGAGCGGGTCCTCGCTGTTGAGGAAACAGGTGCGGTACTGGTCGTCAAAGCCTGCCCAGGAGCCAAGCGCCTGGATGTCGGCATTGGGGAACAGTTCGCGCAGGGCGCCCGGCACGTGTCCCGCAAAGGCTGGCAAGACGGGCCGCATGCCCAACGCGCGCTCACGCTCCACGATGTGTTGCTGCAGCGTGGTCTGGCTGTCGAGCCACGTTTTGGGCAGGGGACCGCACCAGCCGTCGATGTTGGCCATGCGGTGCCACGGCAGGTAGGCGGGTCCCGTGAAGTAAGACCTCACCTGCTTGTCGCTCATGCCCAGACGGGTCCACACGTTATACCATACCGCCTCCTGGCCCGTGATGGCCAGCGGCAGGTTCACGCCGTTGAGCGCCATCCAGTCGATGAAGCGTTCCCAGTCGTGCCATTGCCAGAAGGGCATCGTGTAGCCCCAGGTGCAATAATTGAGGAAGAAACGCTGCGGCACACGGGCCGTTACCCGCTCGGCCACGGACACGTCGGGCAGCACACGGGGCAACTCCACAGCGACGTCGGCATACCACGACACGGTCGCCTTGCAGTAACGGTTCAGGTAGCGGTTCAGTCCCACCGCCATCGACCCGGCGTTGTTGCCGCCGATGATCACTTTATTACCCTCGCTGCCCAGGGTGAACACGTCCTTGCCGTCGGCAGCCGCGATTTTGCGGAATTCCACCTTGCCGGCCAGTGCGGGCGACAATCTGCGGGCGAGTGCCTGGGCTTGTTCCACATCGTCGGCCGCCATAGTGTTGGCCACCATGGCCAGCAGCATTGTCGTTAGGCTAATTATCCATCGTTTTACCATATTACACAGAGTTCATTGAGTGCCGTATGAGAATACAAATATAGCGATTATTCACAACAATCGCTTGTTCTTGGCCATTTTGTCCCTAAAATCTTCGTCAAAAACCCTTAAAAAGCCCTATTTGCACAAAAAAATGTGCAAAAAATCAAAAATATTGCACAAAATTTTGTGCAATTGTGTATCTTTGCAGAAAAAATGAAGTTATGGATGTCACATTAACGAGAATTATGGACCAGCGTGTTAACGCTGTGTCAAAGGCATTTAAGCGCTATATGTATGGCCAAATCAACTGGGAACGGCAGATGCTGGGCTTGGTTGGCCCTCGCGGTGTGGGGAAAACGACATTGTTTTTACAATACATACATGAGCATCGCAGTGAGACAAAGATGTTTTATGTCTCGGCAGATAATGTTTATTTTTCCTCCCACTCACTGATTGATGTGGCTGACCAATTTGTGCGTGAGGGCGGGAAGCACCTGTTTATTGATGAGATACACAAATACGGCAACTGGTCCCAGGAACTCAAACAGATATATGATGATCATCCCGACTTGAGGGTGTCATTTACCGGTTCTTCGATATTGGATATCACCCATGGTGAGGCCGATTTAAGCCGCAGGGCGCCCATCTATCGGATGCAGGGCTTGTCCTTCCGCGAATATCTGGCATTGTTCCATGGCTTGTCATTTCCGGTCGCCACATTGGACGATGTGTTGTCGTGCAAAGTGCAGTTGCCTGGCGTTTCCCACCCTCTGCCCTGGTTTCACGAATACCTTCAGCATGGGTATTACCCGTTTGGTAGGGACCCGCAATTCGAGATGATACTCAACCAGATTGTGGAACAGACCATGGATATCGATATCCCACAGTTTGCTAAAATGACGGTTTCAACGGGACGCAAACTGCGCCATTTATTGAGTATTATTGCCAAGAGTGTACCCTTCAAGCCGGTAATGGATTCACTGGCCACAGTAGTAAGCGTGAGCCGCAATGTGCTTCCCGATTATTTTGTGTATATGGAAAAGGCCGGCATGATTGGACAGTTGCGTGATGACACAGGAGGAATCAGAGGATTGGGCAAAGTCGAGAAAGTGTATCTAGACAATACCAACCTAGCCTATGTGATGGGCGGTGCAATGACCGACATCGGCAACATACGGGAGACGTTCTTCTACAATCAGATGAGAGTCGTGGGTGACGTTATCGCTTCAAGAACTGCCGACTTTGAAATCGGGGATATCACGTTTGAAGTGGGTGGCAAAAACAAAAACAGTCGTCAAATCAAACATACAAGTAATGCCTATATCGTGAAAGATGACCTGGAAATCGGGGCAGGTAATCAGATTCCGTTATGGACATTCGGCATGACTTATTGAATGAAATAATGATTATGTTAGGAACCATTGTCAATACTTGCACGATTGTGGCCGGCACGCTCATCGGCGTGGCGCTGCACCGTGGCATCAAGGAGAAATACAAGCAAGTGCTCTATGACGCGTTGGGGCTGGCATGCTTTGCCATCGGCCTGAATGCGGTGGTGTCCAATTTCCCTAAGAGCCAGTATCCCGTGCTGTTTATCGCGGCAATGGCCATCGGCAGCCTCGTGGGCGTGGCCCTTGATATCGACGGGCGTTTCCATCGGCTGGTGGAGCGCAAGAGCAAGCGTGAAGGGAGTGCCGACTCGCGGTCTCGTCTGGCCGACGGCTTGGCGACAGCCACGCTCATCTACTGCATCGGGCCGTTGTCGATGCTGGGACCTGTCATCAGCGCGCTCGAGGGAGACAACACCTTCCTGTTCACCAATGCCACCCTCGACCTGGTGACGGCGACCATCTTCGGTTCGACCTACGGCATCGGCATGCTGCTGGCGGCACCTGTATTGTTCCTGTGGCAAGGCCTGTTCTACTGTGTGGCGACGCTGTCGAGCCAGGCTGTGAGCGACGCATTGATGGCCGAACTGCTCATTGTGGGCGGTCTGCTCATCACGGGCTCGGGCCTGTCGCTGCTGCGCATCAAGGACTGCCACGTCCTCAATATGCTGCCTGCCCTGCTCGTGCCCCCATTATGGTATCTGATGATTTGGCTGATTGGATAATTATATGTATTTTTGCGCCATCAAACTATTGAGCACTTATGAGTATTTGGCGCAATTTATTGGTATTGGTTACCATATTTGCGGGATTGTGTATTCCCGCTGAGGCACAGATTGTTATACCCAGTCATTCGGATAAGGAGATTGCCGACAGCATCCGTAAGGAGTTGGACAGCCGTCCCTATTTCAGCCTGTATAAGGATACGTATTTTGTGGGCGGCACGGTCCTTGGCGGCACACCCACCAAGCACAACAGCGACGTGAAGTTCCAGATCAGTTTCCAGCAACGTCTCACCAAGAGTGTGTTGCCGTGGAATTCCTACCTGTATCTGTTCTATACACAAAAGGCCTTGTGGAACGTGTTCGAGCGTTCGCTGCCATTCCACGACCTGAACTTCAACCCGGGAATCGGTCTGTCGCGATTCATCATTATGAAAGGCCAACTCGTGGGTAAGGCCACCGTGATGATAGAGCACGAGTCCAACGGCCGCGACGGTATCAATTCACGCAGTTGGAACAAAATCTCACTTGCCGGCGAGGCCTACATCTCGCCCAACCTGATGGCACATGCCAAGTTCTGGATTCCCATCGTCGACGGCGAGTACAACCGCGACATCCTGAAGTACAGCGGTATCTCGCAGGCCGGGTTCCAAGCCATCAGCAACGACCAGAAGTGGGTGCTCGACATGACCCTGGTCAAGCGCAAAGGTTGGAACCTGAATTTCAACACCATCGTACAATTGGGCTACCGCATCAACCACAACTCCAACCAGTTTATCATGCTGCAGTACTACAACGGCTACGGCGAGACGCTGCTGGACTATAACCAGTACCACTCGCGCATCCGTTTCGGCCTGCTCATCCGTCCCCGGTTCTTCAGCGACTTCTGATACCGTATAAGGCTAGAGCACAATTCAGAGCAATAATGGGATTGCTCGCTATGGCTTGCAAGAACTCAAAAATAATTATTTAGGGGCAGTTTTTTTGATTTCTCGTGCGAGGCACAATCCTTGTGCAGGGCGGCATCGGTACAAAATAGAGGTCTTTTGTTGAGGATTACAAAATTATTAGTATCTTTGCCACAATTGAATGAAAAAGAATTGAATTATGCAGTACTGGATTAACCATAACGGAGTGCAGTCGGGTCCTGTTGACATTGACGGCCTCAAGGATCTGGCGCTCACTTCGCGCGCCTATGTTTGGCACGAGGGAATGACTGACTGGGTGAAAATCACTGAGGTGCCCGAGTTGCAGGGTTTGTATGAGGTTGTGGCTGATGATGCCGAGGTCGAGACACCCCCAATTCCTCCTGTTGAGCCTGTGGCCCAGGAGCCGCAGCCCGAAGCCGCCATGCCCGAGGAAGCCGTTGTCGGGACGCCCTATCGTTCCGCTGAGCCTCAAGGCGAAGCCGCCATTCAGCAGCCCCAACAGGCCGTTTGGCCCCAGGACGGCGCTGCTGCCGCCCCGGTACAGCCTGCGGCGAAATGTCCTCCCACCAATCTGGCATGGGCCATCTTTTCGACCATCTGCTGCTGCTTGCCTGTCGGCGTCGTGAGCATTATCTATGCCGTCAAGGTGACGAACAAGTTCAATGCCGGTGACATCGAGGGTGCCGAGCGCGCCAGCGAGATAAGCGCCTGGTGGTGCATCGCATCGTTTGTGCTGGGCATCATCTCGTTGCCTTTTGGTTACCTGCTGCCGCTGCTTGGTGCAGAGTAACCGATAGGTCCGTGCGGCATGCGGCGCTCTCTTCTGCTGGTGGTCGCTGGGCTCGTGATGCTGGTGTTGGGCTTCATCTATTATGCCCTTGACCCGTCGACCAGCGATGCCTTTCCCCGATGTTCGTTCCTGTCGCTCACGGGCTACAAGTGTCCCGGTTGCGGCAGTCAGCGTGCTGTCCACGCCCTGCTGAATGGTGACGTGGCAGGTGCTTTCAGGTTCAATGCGCTGCTGATGATTGCCGTTCCCTGGATGGGGCTATGCCTGTTTGCCGAGAGCCGCCGTACCCGCAATCCGCGGCTGTATGCCCGTCTGAATCCCGAGTTGCTCATGTCGCTGTTCCTGGCCTTGACACTCTCGTGGTGGCTGCTGCGCAATATTTTTGACTGGTAAGAATGAGTTAACCGAGGCGCCGTGAAGTAGCGTCTCGACAAATGATAAAAAGACGATGAAACAGTATCTTGACCTGGTGCGCCACGTGATGGAGCACGGTGTGGACAAGGAGGATCGCACGGGAACGGGCACGCGCAGCGTGTTCGGCTACCAGTTGCGCTGTAATCTGGCCGACGGTTTCCCGCTGTTGACAACCAAGAAGGTGCACCTCAAGTCCATCATCTACGAACTGCTGTGGTTCCTGCGCGGCGACACCAATGTGCGCTGGCTGCAGGAGCATGGCGTGCGCATCTGGAACGAGTGGGCCGACGAGAACGGCGACCTGGGGCCCGTCTACGGCAGCCAGTGGCGCGCCTGGCCCGACGGCAAGGGCGGCACCATTGACCAGATTGCCCAGGTCATCGACCAGATCAAAAATACGCCCGACAGCCGCCGCATCATGGTCAGCGCATGGAATGTGGCCGAGGTGCCCACGATGAAACTGCCGCCGTGCCACTCGCTGTTCCAGTTCTATGTGGCCGAGGGCAAGTTGAGCCTGCAACTCTATCAGCGCAGCGCCGACCTGTTCCTGGGCGTGCCGTTCAACATCGCATCCTATGCCTTGTTGCTGATGATGGTAGCCCATGTCACTGGCTTGGAGCCGGGTGAGTTCGTCCACACCTTCGGCGATGCCCACATCTACCGCAACCACTTTGACCAGATCAGGGAGCAACTCTCGCGTGAGCCGCGTCCGTTGCCCCGCATGGTGCTCAACCCCGAGGTCAAGAGCATCGATGACTACAAGTATGAGGACTTCACGCTCGAGGGCTATGATCCCTGGCCCGCCATCAAGGGTGTGGTGTCGGTTTAATCAGATTTTAGCGATATGAAATCCATTCAGGCGATAGTTGCTATTGATGGGAATGGGGCCATCGGTCGCCAGGGTGACCTGTTGTGCCACCTGCCGGCCGACATGAAACACTTCAAGGAGGTGACCATGGGCCACAGCATCGTCATGGGGCGCAAGACCTTCGAGTCTTTTCCGCGTCGCCCGCTGCCGGGCCGCCAGAACATCGTCATCACCCGTAATGCCGATTGGCAATATCCCGGCGTGACAGTGGCGCACAGCGTGGAGGAGGCCATCGCTGCCGCACAGACCAACACCGTCTTCATCATCGGCGGGGCGCAGGTCTATGAGCAGGCGCTGCCGCTGGTCGATGTGCTGCACCTGACGCAGATACATGCCCGTTGGGCCAGTGCCGACGTCTATTTTCCGGCACTTGACCCCGACGAGTGGCAGGAGGTGAGCCGTGAGCACCACCAGAGCGACCACCGCAATGCCTATGAGTTTGATTTCGTTACCCTAAAACGACGCGACAAGGTATGAAATACTTCATCATCGCCGGAGAGGCCTCGGGCGACCTGCACGCCTCTCATCTGATGGCCTCGCTCAAGCAGGAAGATGCCCAGGCCGAGTTCCGCTTCCTGGGTGGCGACCTGATGGCCGAACAGGCTGGCTGCCAGCCCATCATCCACTTCCGCGACATGGCCTATATGGGCTTTATGGATGTGGTGAAGCACCTGGGCAAAATCCTCGGCTTCCTGGGCACTGCGCGCCGTGCCATCGACGAGTGGCAGCCCGATGCCCTGATTCTTGTGGATTATCCGTCGTTTAACCTTAAGGTCGCCAAATATGCCCACAATCTGGGCATTCCTGTGCACTATTTCATTTCGCCCAAGGTGTGGGTGTGGAAGGAGTGGCGTGTCAAGGACATCCGCCGCTATGTTGACCACATGTACTGCATCCTGCCCTTCGAGCCCGACTGGTACCGTGAGCGCGGCTATCAGGCCACCTATGTGGGTAACCCCACCGTGCAGGAAGTGGCTCAGGCGAGCAAAGAGTTCCCTGAATTTGCCGGTTTCATCGCTCAATACGGTCTTGCCGACCGCCCCATCATCGCCCTCGTGCCCGGTTCGCGCGTGAGGGAAATCCGCGACAACTTGCCGTTGATGATCGAGGCCGCAGCCCGTCATTCCGAGTTCCAGGCAGTCATCGCCGGAGCGCCGAGCATCGACGACAGCCTGTACCGTGAGGTGATGGGGGACAAAGTTGTGCCCGTGCTGCGCGATGCCACCTATCCGCTCGTGCACCATGCCCGCGTAGCGCTGGTCACCTCAGGCACCGCGACACTCGAGACCGCCCTGCTGGGTACACCCCAGGTTGCCTGCTACCGCTTCAACGGCAGCAAGTGGACCTATAATTTCTACAAGAAAATCTTAAAGGTTAAATACGTCACCCTCCCCAACCTCATCACCGGCGACCTCGTCATCCCTGAACTGTTGATGCACATGTGCACTCTGGATAACATCGACAGCCACTTGACCCAACTGCTCGGCGACACCTCTGAACGTCAAACCATGCTCGACGGCTACGCCCGCCTTGCCGAGCGCCTCGGCACTGAGGTGTGCACCGCCACCGCGGCCCGCCTCATCACCCAATCAATCAATAATTAGTCGGCTTCGTCTTCTGTAAGGCAGGCCGTGAAGCCCATCTGACGGGAGTGTTCCTGGTCGAACATGCAGTAGGTAACGTCGCCCTCGTCGCACAGGCGGCCCTGGCTGTCGTGCAGCGTGACGTGGACGGTGTAGTAGTTGCGCACGTTGCCGGTGATGTGTCCGCGTAGGGTGATTTTGGGGTCACGGGTGGAGACAGGACGGCGGAATTTCACTTCCAGTTTGGTGGTCACGCCGGCAGCCTGAAGGCGCCTCGAGAGGACCCAGTTGGCGAGTTCGTCGATGAGCGTGCTGATGATGCCGCCATGCAGGGTCTCGACCCAGCCGTCATAGTTCACGCAGGGCGACCAGGTGGTGACGACGTCTTCGCCGTCTTCCCAAAATTCAAGGTGCAGGCCGATGGGATTCGTCGGGCTGCAGCCGAAGCAGTTGTAACCCTGCTTGTCAAGATATGGATTAATCAGTTTCTTCATCGTTCTTTGTCAACAATAAATCAAGTTGTTGGAGTTGTCCTAGTTGTTTTTAAACCCGATGAGCGCGGATGCCATAGTTCTTCTTGTCTTTCTTGTCTTCTTTTTATTCTTTGTGTCGCTCTGTTGTTTTTCGGTGATGCCAAATCTCCAGGCTGTTGATGGCGTTCTGCCACAGGATGTAGCAGCCGGGGCCAGCCACCGACAGCGGGCTCAGGTAGGTGTAGGCAATCCACACGGCAAAGGCCGTGTTTTTCTGTCCCAGTCCCTGGCCGCTCTCGATGACGGTGCCGAAGAAGTGCCCGATGTAGCGTCCCACGGCAAACTGTGCCAGACAGATGAGCAGTGACACCAGGGCAATGGTGACGAGGAACACCACGGGAGCGCCGCTATTGATGATGTTCTTGACCGTACAGCCCGTGACAATCGTCAGCGAGATGCCCCACATGTAGAACGACAGGTCCTGGATGGCGACCAGCCGTTGCTGCACGCGCGGCAGGTAGTGCTTGACCAGGTAGGCGGCAATCAAGGGCAGCACCAGCACGAGGAACACCTTGTACATAATCATCCAGAAGGCCGTCCAGAAGTTAATGTCCACGTTGTTGTCGATGAGCGGGAACACGACTGGTACTGCGACTACCGTGACGATGTTGGACAGGAACACATAGGAGGTCATCGTCTCGAGGTTGCCGCCCAGTTTGCCCGTCACCACAGGGGCTGCGCTGGCCCCCGGGCAGATGACACACGTCAGGATGCCCTCCATCAGAATCAGGTCCTTGCCTTTCATGTCAAAGCCGATGATGAGCGCCACGATGAGCACGACAAAGATGACCTGGAACACCGACACCCACAGGTGCCACATCGCCGGCCGCATCTTGTGGAAATCCACACGCAGGAACGTGGTGAACAGAATCAGGCTCATGAACAGCGGCAGGATGGTGTCGAATATCGGTTCCATCACTTCGCTCACCGGGTCGAGGGCGCGCACCCAGTAGAATATCAGATAGATGACCGTGCCCGACACAATCGCGCTGGGCAACGTCCAATTCTTCAAAAAGGTAATGATGGCTTTCATAGCGGGTGCAAAATTACTAAATTTTGTCCAAATCGCGGGACAAGGCGTGGCGATAATGGCTTGGCGGGGCTGAAATTTGCCTATGATTTGAAAATGTTGTACTTTCGCAGTTGCCAATGAAAAAGATATTGAACAACATAGCGTTTTGGGTGGTGTATGGCGCGTGGTATGCGTTGTCGCTGCTGCCCATGTGGATGCACTACTTGTTCAGTGACATCCTGTTCGTGCTGGTGGCCTATGTGCTGCGCTATCGCCGTCGCGTCATCTGGAAAAACTTTTCCCAATCCTACCCCGACAAGAGCGAGCGGGAACTGAAGACGCTGCAGCGGCAGTTCTACCGCCACATGTGCGACCTGGTTGCCGAGACGATAAAGTATACCACCATCAGCGACAAGAACATCATGCGTCGCATGACCTTCAAGGGCAGCGAGCAGGTGGCCGAGATTTTGAACAGCGGCCAGTCGGTGGCGCTGTTGCTGGGACATTACGGCAACTGGGAATGGGTGTCCTCATTGGTGCTGTGGCTGCGCCCCCTGGTCAACGACAAGGTGACGATGGGGCAGATCTATCATCCGCTCGAGAACAAGGTCTTTGACCGCGTGGTGTTGAAGGCGCGCGGGCGCATGGGCTCGGACAGCGTCGCCAAGAACGACACGCTGCGCTGGATTCTGGGCAACAAGCGTGACGGCCGTCCCACCATCCTGGGTTACATCAACGACCAGGTGCCCAAGTGGGAGAACATCCACCACTGGCTCACCTTCCTCAACCATGAGGATACGCCCGTGTTCACCGGCATCGAACGCATCGTCCACTCCCAAAACCAAGCCGCCGTCTATGTTGATGTCAAGCATGTGGGACGCGGGCGCTATGAGTGTGAGTTACAGGTCATCACGCGCGACCCGTCGACGATGGGCGAGTTTGAGTTGACCGACGAGTTCTTCCGCCGCTTTGAGCAGACCATCAACCGTGCCCCGCAGTACTGGCTATGGAGCCACAACCGCTGGAAAAGGACGCGCGAGGAGTTTGACCGCCGCTTCAAGGTTGTCAACGGCAGGGTAGTGCCTAAAGAGTGAGGAATTAGGAGTGAGGAGTGAGGAGTTGAAGCAAAAAATCAAAGTTGTAGCAAAAAACTAATAGCAAATAACTAACACCTAACCGCTTTTTTACTACCTTTGCACCAAACAACGACTAATTAACTTAGAACTTAAAACTATACAACAATGAACCGACTTTCGGACCGTATTAACGCACTGGCACCCAGTGCCACTTTGGCCATGTCGCAAAAGAGCAGCGAGTTGCGCGCTCAGGGCGTGGATGTGATTAACCTCTCGGTGGGCGAACCCGACTTCTTCACCCCCGACCACATCAAGGCCGCTGCCCGTCAGGCCATCGACGACAACTTCTCGTTCTATTCACCCGTTCCCGGCTACCTGTCGCTGCGCCAGGCAGTAAGCGAGAAACTGCGCCGCGAGAATGGCTTGGAGTACACCCCTGACCAGATTGTCATCGGCAATGGTGCCAAGCACGAGTTGTGCAATGCCATCATGGCGCTCATCAACCCCGGTGATGAGGTCATCATCCCGACCCCCGCATGGGTAAGTTACATGCAGATGGTCAACCTCACCGGCGGCAAGAACATCCTGCTGCCCTCGAGCATGGAGAAGAACTTCAAGGTGACTGCCGAGGAACTCGAGGCCGTCATGACCGACAAGACCCGCCTCATCGTCATCTGCTCGCCCAGCAACCCCAGTGGTGCCATCTACACCTACGACGAGTTGAAGGCCATCGCCGCGATGCTTGAGCGTCACCCCAACGTGATGGTCATCGCCGACGAGATCTATGAGCACATCAACTATGTGGGCAAGCATGAGTCGCTGGCACAGTTCGATGCCATCAAGGACCAGGTGGTCATCGTCAACGGTGTGTCCAAGTCCTATGCCATGACTGGTTACCGTATCGGTTACATCGCCGCCCCGCTGTGGGTTGCCAAGGCCGTGACCAAACTGCAGGGACAGTACACCAGCGGCGTTTCCTCGATTGCCCAGAAGGCTGCCGAGGCCGCTTATAACAGCCCTCAGGACTGCGTCGAGGAGATGCGTGTCGCCTTTGAGCGCCGCCGCAACCTCATCGTGGGTCTGCTGCAGGAGATTCCCGGCTTCGAACTCAATATGCCTGATGGCGCCTTCTATGCCTTCCCCAAGGTGGAGCACTACTACGGCAAGCGCTGCGGCGACACCGTCATCAACGACGACAACGACCTCGCCCTGTACCTGCTCAACGAGGCACATGTCGCTACCGTGGCAGGCAGCGCTTTCTGCTGCCCGGGCTACATCCGCCTGAGTTACGCCACCAGCGACGAGAACCTGCGCGAGGCCGCCAAGCGCATCGCCGAGGCCCTCGCCAAACTCGCCTAAAACAACTGATACAAGGCTATACGGCTCTTAGCGAATAATTAAAGACAACTTGGACAACTGTTACAACTCTTTTTAAAGTTGTGTTCGTTGTCCAAGTTGTCTTTATGTTCAAGAGCGCGGAGCCCTTGTCCTTATTGTATTTCTTGTTGTTTAAAACAAATACAAAGAGTTGTTTGAGTTGTAATAGTTGTCTTTAATCTCAGCAGCGCGCAGCCCTTATATTTGTTGTATTTATTGTTGTCGTTTAAGTTGTTGTACAGCGGCGGCCAGTTGCTGCATAGCCTGCATGAGGATGGAGCGGGGCACGGCGACGTTGAGGCGCATGAAGCCGCTGCCTGACTTGCCGAACATCGCGCCGTCGTTCAAGCCCAGGCGCGCCTTGTTGACAAACAGGTCGATGAGCGCGTCATGGCTTAGGCCAAGCCCTGTGCAGTCGAGCCACACCAGGAACGACGCCTGCGGTTTGATGGCCGTGATGCCGGGGATGTGGTCGCGACAATAGTCCACCACCGCGTCGATGTTGCCCTCGATGTAGTCCAGACACTGGCTGAGCCACTCGCCACCGTGGCGGTAGGCCGCGCGTGTCGCCGTCATCGATAGGAAGTTGGGCGAGCATTGCTCGTTGGCCTCCAGGTGGTGGAAGAACGGCTTGCGCAGGTCGGGGTTCTTGACCACGCACCACGAACTCACGATGCCGGCGATGTTGAACGTTTTGCTCGGCGCGCCCATCACCACGCCCACGGCGCGGGCGTCATCGCTCACGGTGAGGAACGATGTGTGTCGCTGGTCCTTGAGGACGAGGTCGCCATGGATCTCGTCGCTGAAGACCACCACCTCATATTTCCTCGCCAGAGCGGCCACCTGGCGCTGCACCTCGGCAGGCCATGCGATGCCGATGGGGTTGTGCGGGTTGCACAGCACCATCATCTGCGGGCGCTCGGTCTTGAAGATATGCTCCAGTCCCTCGAGGTCCATCTCGTAGAAGCCGTCGGACGTGCGCTTGAGGGCGTTGTTCACCACCATGCGGTTGTTGCCCGTGATGAGCATCCTGAAGGGGTGGTACACGGGCTCCTGGATGACCACCTTGCCGCCAGGTCGCGTGAAGTGGTTCAGCGCCAACCCGAAGCCGTTGACGATGCCGCCGATGAAGCAGGCCTCCTCCTGGCTGAACTCCAGCGCGTTGCGCTCGCGTTGCCAGTCGATGATGGACTGCCAGTAGTCCTCGAGCGGCACGCTGTAGCCATAGATGGGGTGTTCCGTCACGCGGTCGGCCAGCGCCCGGGTGATATCAGGGCAGGCGGCGAAGCCCATATCGGCGACCCACAGCGGCAGCACGTCGTCGCGCCCGAACATCTCCTTGCAGCGGTCCACCATCACACAGCCGGTACCACGGCGGTCAATCACACGGTCAAAATCATATTTCTGGTTCATAGGGAATCGTAGATTAAGAGTCTTATCGCCTCACAAAGTTACTGTTTTTACTTCAATAGCCAAAACCAACCCGCTTTTTATGCAAGAAGTTGCCTATTGACGAGAAATGCGGTATTATTCAATTAATCGTTATATATCAGCGTGTTATGCGGTATTTGGTATTTGTGCGAAAAAGAAAATTGCACTTTTTTTTGAAAAAAATCGCAAAAATTGTTGGTGGTTCAGAAAAAAGCAGTACCTTTGCAGTCGCAATTGAACAAACGTTGACTCCGTAGCTCAGTTGGTAGAGCAATTGACTCTTAATCAATGGGTCGTGGGTTCGAGTCCCACCGGGGTCACCAAAAGGAAAGCCAAATGACTTGTAATGAGCCGTTTGGCTTTTTTGTTGTGCGTCATAATTGGCAACCGAGATTTTTATATTCATTTAACAAATACACGATATCCACATGTCAAACAGACAGCGAGTCTGGAAAAGAAGTAACAAGGCTGACACCGAGGAGGTGCCAGCCTTAAATATGATGACCTTATTTTTGTTGCTGTGAAATAGTGTGTTTTTTAGTTATTGAGATCCTTGCTGTTGCCACCCACGGCCATCTTACCACACAAAGTGTAAAAGAATTGGACATTTTTCTCTGAAAAACTTGGATGCTTTACATTTTCCTACATAATTATTTTTATTATTGTTGCTGAAATGACTATCTTTACCCCGTGGGAAGTGACTTTGCCCTCACTTCATCGCCATCAGTCAAGAATTTTAATTTCAAAACAATATCGATATGAAACTCAATTTTTTACTGAGCTTGCTGCTCCTATTCGTTGCTACCGTTGCCTCAGCCTACGACTTCGAGGTGGATGGTATCTACTACAACATCAACGGCAACGAAGCCACCGTCACCTTTTATGGTAACCCCTATACCGGTGATGTGACCATCCCTGCAACTATTGCCTACAATGGTGAATCCTATTCTGTCGTAGCCATTGGTGATTTTGCCTTCGCAAACGGCTATGGCTTGACGAGCGTGAACATCCCTAACTCGGTTTCCGCCATTGGTCAACAGGCGTTTCGTAATTGCAGCAATCTAAAGAGCCTGACCATCCCCAGTTCGGTAACCATCATCGGCAGTTTGGCGTTCGCATATTGCAGCAGCTTGTCTAGTATGACCATTCCCGATTTGGTAACAACCATCAGCGAGGGGACGTTCACTGGCTGCAGAGGTCTGACGAGCGTAACTATCCCTAACTCGGTCACAACCATCGGCGAAAATGTGTTTTCTTACTGCTATAACCTGACGGACGTTACCATCCCTGGCTCTGTCACATCCATCGGCGACCTTGCATTCTATCACTGCGATAGTCTGACGAACATAACCATCCCCAACTCGGTAACTACCATCGGCAGTTGGGCGTTCGCTGAATGTAGCGGTCTGACGAGCGTAAATATACCAGACTCGGTCACATCCATCGACAGTTGGGCGTTTGCTTATTGCCATAGCTTGTCGAGCGTGTCCATCGGTAAGTCCGTTCAATCAGTTGAGGGGAATATATTTGCCCACTGTGAGAGTTTGACAAGTCTTGTCGTATCTAACAGAAACACAACCTACGATTCCCGCAACGATTGCAACGCCTTCATTGAAACGGCAAGCAATACGTTGATTGCAGGTTGTAAAAATACAGTTATCCCAGGAACTATCACCACTATTGGCGAAGATGCATTCATTGGCTGCAACAGATTGACGAGCCTGACTATCCCCAATTCTGTCACATCCATCGGCAATGAGGCGTTCAGGGGCTGTACTGGTTTGACGAGCGTGACGATCCCCAACTCGGTCATATCCATCGGCAAGATGGCATTCTGTGACTGCCGCAGCCTAACGAGCGTGACAATCCCCAACTCTGTTAACTCCATTGGCAACATGGCATTCTATGATTGCCGTAGCCTGACAAGTGTGATAATCCCCAATTCGGTCACATCCATCGGCTACGCTGCTTTCACCAACTGTTGGATAGCGAATATATATTGTTACATCATCAACCCCTCAAGCGTGCCGGTTGGAGATTTCTTATTTATGGAATTTGACTATTTTGACTATTCGTATCGCACGCTGCATGTGCTGCAGGGAACTGCCGACGCTTATCGTGCCAATAAGTACTGGTATCCCTATTTTGGGCAGATTGTGGAGGACTTGCAGCCTGACCACCTGCGTGGTGACGTGAATGACGACGGTGAGGTCAACATCGCTGATGTAAATGCTGTCATCGACCAAATCCTGTCAGGTAACTATACAGATGTGGGCGATGTGAATGGTGACGGCGAGATCAACATTGCCGACGTCAATGCCATCATCGACATCATTCTCAGCGATTGACAGCATAGCATGAAGTATCAATGGAAAAAGCGACCCGAAAGTCGCTTTTCTTTTACTTGCTCACAACCTACCAAACATCATCGAGTGAAGAAATGTTCGATTCCCCATGAATAAACGGTTGACAAAAATGACAACCGAGATTGACACCTAATGGCACACGTTGACACACGATGACATAGTGTCAGTATAAGAATTTCATGGGAATCAGGCGGTTATAGTGTCAATTACTGTCATGGTGTGTTATGAATCAGAGTCCACCGGGGTCACGAGAAGGAAAGCCAAATGGCTTGTAATGAGCCGTTTGGCTTTTTGGTTGTATCAACCGTTGGCGTGTTATGTCTAACTTGGGTTAAAAATGTTTCAGCGGTTTGTTTTTCTGATTAACTCAATTCGTTATTGTCTATAAACGAAAAACCGCGGAAAGCACAGATTTTCGTCTTAACGGTGCTCTAAAGCAAAGTTCATCTAGAAAAATGGCAATGTTGCATTAAAGTTCCCCTAGAAAAGTGTAAGAATTACTTGGAAGTTCCCCTAGAAAAGTGTAATTTTGCGGCGTAAATAATTAGTTAACAAGATGAAAAGAGAACTTGAGAGCAAACTGTTAGCGTGGAAGAATAATTCCGGTCGCAAACCTTTGATTGTTATGGGTGCAAGACAAGTGGGAAAAACGTATTTGCTACAGCAGTTTGGAAACGATCATTATGACCATGTTGCCTATATCAACTGTGACAACAACCCTCGCGTTGCTAATCTGTTTGCGGAAGATTATGACATGGAGCGCATTATACTTGCAATAGGTGCGATAAGCGGTGTACCCATCATTGCTGGAAAGACCTTGATTATCCTCGATGAAATACAGGAACTGAAAAATGGTCTGACTGCATTGAAATATTTCTGCGAACAGGCACCGCAGCACCATGTAGCAGTGGCGGGTTCATTGTTGGGCATCACTTTGCACCATGGAGAATCGGCACCTGTCGGAAAGGTTGATATACTCAATATGTATCCGTTGACTTATACAGAATTTCTCCAGGCTTTAGGTCAAGAGCAATTGGTGCAGGTCTTGAAGTCCAGCGATTGGAAAACTATCCAGATGCTTAAATACGATTTCATCAAGTACCTGCGCATTTTCTATTTTGTAGGTGGGATGCCAGAATCAGTGCTGAAATATATTGAAACCCGCGACACGATGTCGGTAAGAGAGGTGCAGAATAATATTCTGGCCATTTACCGGAGCGACATGTCTAAACATGCCACTCCACAGGAAGTGGTACGAATCACTCAGGTGTGGCAATCTATTCCCTCACAACTTGCGCGAGAGAACAAGAAATTCATCTATGGAGCCATCAAATCGGGAGCACGCGCACGTGAGTTTGAACTGGCTATCCAATGGTTGCAAGATGCTGGGCTAGTAATTCGAGTCAATCGTGCATCTAAGCCAAATCTGCCATTAAAATTCTATGAAGACCCGTCCGCTTTCAAGTTATATATGCTTGATGTTGGTATGTTGGGTGCATTGGGAAATGTGCCTCCTGAACAGTTGTTGACTAAGGATAACGAACTCTATGACAGCAAAGGTGCTATTACCGAGAATTATGTTGTAAGCCAGATAGCAACCATGCGCGATGTGACAATGTGCTACTATAGCAACGAGAACCATACCCTAGAGATTGATATGCTGCTGCAAGAGAGGAGCAACGTTTGGCCCATTGAAATAAAAGCAGAGGAGAACCTAAGATCAAAATCGTTGAGCACTTATGTCAAGAATAATCCGTCACTTACAGGATTACGATTCTCAATGAGCGACTACCGCAATCAGCAATGGATGTACAATGTACCATTGTATGCATGTGCATCATTCTTCATGAATAATTAGATGAGAGATCTATTTCTTTGCCACACATAGTGAAAGAAATACTGGAATTGCTATCCGAATGGTGGTTGTCAAAATGACAACCGAGATTGACACCTAATGACACTCGTTGACACCCGATGACATGGTGCCAACATTAGAAATACATGGGAATCAGGCGGTTAGAGTGTCAATTACTGTCATGCTGTGTTATGAATCAGAGCCCACCGGGGTCACGAGAAGGAAAGCCAAATGACTTGTAATGAGCCGTTTGGCTTTTTCGTTGTGAGTCATCTTGGATTGTCCTTTATATCAGGCTCAGCATATATATCGGTAGCAGGATTGTGTCTCCATCTCGTCTTAATGCCTTGGTATAGACGACGTAGCGCTTGTCGATGCGAGAGGAGAATTTTGCGCAAAAAGCATCTAGAGAAGTGTGAGATTTATAACTTGATGATTTTACCTCTATGGGACAAATTTTTGCTCTGCGAGAGAGTAGAAAATCGACTTCAAAATTATGGCGATCGTCCTTTGCCCAAGTGTAAAAATACAACCTGTTGCCACTGCTACGCAGCATTTGGGCTGCCAAGTTTTCATAGACATAGCCTAAATTGGCCGGGAACTTGTCTGACAGCAGTTTATCATATAGTATGTTCTCGGTAAACTGCTTGTCCCAGAATGCGAGTGTCACCATCAAACCAGTGTCACCCACATATATCTTTTGCCTGCTGCGATCTTCGCTGAACGGCAATCCCACTTGTGGGTCAGTTGTATGGTAGGAAATGTTTACAGTCTTGCTATCCTCCAATGCTATAAGCAGATCTTCCATCTTTTCTGCTCCAACTCCCTTGATGATTGAGGTAGGATAGAATCGACCCACTCCTCTAGCCAACATCTGAGGTATGGCGCCATACAGTCGACCTATCTTGCCAGTCTTGTCAATCTTGCGGAAATCATCGAAATAAAGTTTGAGTATCTTGCGTTTAACGGCGTCAACAGCCCTAAAATTCTTGGTTTGTAGGTATTCACTCACAGCCTGTGGCATACCGCCCACCAGCATATACAAACGCAGATCGCGCATATAGCGGCGATTGATTTCATCATCCATCGTGCGGTTGCTATCTAGGAGTTGGCGCAGCAAGGGTATCGAAGCCGTATCGCCTAAAGCCCAACGGAACTCCTCATAGTCCATCGGGAACATCTCCAAGCGGTCTTCTTCGCTGGGTATCGTGATGCTCTCGGTGTTTCTCTTGATACTGATTAAGGACCCCGTTTCTATATAATCGTATCTGCCGTCTTGGACTAGATATTTGATGGCTTGGCGAGCCTTGGGGCATTGCTGTACCTCATCAAAAATAATTACCGACTCTCGCTGGTAGAGCGTCGTGCGATAAGCGCTTTGCAGATAAAGAAAGATGTAGTCCAAGTCCATCAAATCGTCAAACAGCGCTCTGATGCGAGCAGATGCTTTGTTGAAATCGATGAGGATATATGACTTGTATTCACGCTTTGCAAATGCTTCTACTATAGTGGATTTACCAATGCGTCGTGCACCCTCAATGAGTAATGCACTCTTGCCAGCATTGTCCTGCTTCCATTGCAGAATCTGACTATAAATTTTACGCTGAAAAATATTATCCATAATTGAAAACTAATTATTTGCTGCAAAGTTACTGATTATCTTTTATATATGCAACAATTATTGATGCAAGAACTATCTATCCCGTCATTTTATTTTTTCAAAACCATAACGTTCCCCAATATTTTTTCATCAAAAATTCTATCAATCCCCGTATTCTGTCCTGTTAGCAAATATAAAAGACTCAGAATTAAGTTAACACTATAATAAGTCAGAGCCCACCGGGGTCACGAGAAGGAAAGCCAAATGACTTGTAATGAGCCGTTTGGCTTTTTCGTTTGTGCACCAAAAATGACAACCGAGATTTTTATATTCACTTAACAAGTACACTATATCCATATATCAAACCGACAGCGAGTCTGGAAAAGAAGTAACGAGACTGACACCGATGGGGCGTTGGTCTCGACTTCTTTTTTCGGTTCTGCTGCTCCTATCTCGGTTATTGTAAAAAATATCACTAGAATCATTTAATTTGCAGCCCATTCGGGAAAATATTTGTATCTCACTTGCTGCCAATGAGATAATTATCATATATTTGTACCAAAATATTACTGAATTATGAAACAAGTGTTAACATTCGCCATTGCAGCCTTGACGGCCGTCACGTTGACAGCCCAGAGCGAAAGCATCCGAATTAATCAAGTTGCATTTTATCCGCAACAGTCCAAAATCGCAGTCATTGAGAGCCCTAAAGCCAAAAAGATGACTATCAAAAACACGGCCGACGGCAAACGTGTGGGCAAAGCCAAGGCCTTGAGAACCAGCACCTCGCCGTGGTCGAACAAGAAACGCACCATCGTCGAAATCACGGGTATTACCGCCCCCGGCACCTATGAGTTGAGCGTCAATGGACAAAAGACCCGCTTTGACGTGCAGCCTCACGCATTGAACAACATAACTCGTGCTGCGTTAAAGGCCTTCTACCTCAACCGCTCAGGCATTGCCATTGACGGCAAATATGCCGGTGTGTATGCCCGCCCCTTGGGACATCCCGACACAAGGGTCATGATTCATCCATCGGCAGTTTCGCCAGGCCGACCTGCAGGCACCATCATATCCTCACCGCTGGGCTGGTATGATGCAGGCGACTACAACAAGTATATCGTCAACTCATCCTATTCGGTGGGACTGATGCTCATGGCCTATGAACAGAACAAAGAGTATTTCAATCGTCTCAACGCCGACATCCCCGAGAGCGGCAACAGCACTGCAGACCTGCTTGACGAACTCATGTTTAATCTCAAGTGGATGATCACCATGCAGGACCCCTATGACGGAGGCGTTTACCACAAATTGACGACTCCCAATTTCGAGGGTTTTGTCATGCCCACCGATTGTCACCAACAGCGCTATGTGGTGCAAAAGAGTGTGACCGCCAGTTATGACTTTGCTGCTGTAATGGCACTTGCTGCACGCATCTACAAGGACAACAAAGACTATCCCGCATTTGCCGAGCAGGCCCAAAAAGCCGCTTTGGCCGCCTACCACTGGGCCGAACTCAACCCTGAGGCCGTCTATGACCAGGACAAGATGAACAACGAGTTTGACCCCGATGTGACCACGGGCACCTACGGTGACAATGATGCCAGCGACGAACATTTGTGGGCCGCTACCGAGTTGTTCCTGCTCACGGGCGACGAGTTTTTCCTTGAAGCCGCCCAGCCTTTGCGTGAGCGCGGATTCTCACAACCCGGTTGGGGAAATGTCACCGGGCTTGCCATGTATTCATGGATTACCTGCGGCGATGACAAAACCGGCATGCATGACCTCATGCTCAACAAGTTGTTGGGCTTCTGCGACTATCAGTTGTCGACCCTGAAGGCCTCGTCGTTCAATACGCCCGCCGGTAATCATGCCAATGACTACGGTTGGGGTTGCCTGTCCGAGTGCTTCTGCACCAGCGGGCTTGCCCACCTGTACTGCTACCGTGCCACGGGCGACAAGAAATACCTTGAAGCAGCCCTCCAGAATGCCGATTATGTTTTAGGCCGTAATGCCACCGGATACTGCTATGTGACCGGCTATGGCCACAAGCCTCCTAAGAATATCCACCACCGCATTTCGTCGGCCGACGGCATTGATGCCCCCATGCCCGGCCTGCTCGCCGGTGGCCCCAATCCTGGCCAACAAGACAACGGCGACGGCAGTCTGCCTTACCCGTCCAAGCAACCCGATGAGTCCTACATCGACGCTACAGGCTCCTATGCCAGCAACGAAATTGCCATCAACTGGAATGCCTCGTTGGTATCGCTTTTGGGGTGGATTGATGCTGAGATGAAATAACCCACTGATCCATGGGAATCAGGCGGTTATAGTGCCGATTACTGCCATGCTGTGTTATGAATCAGAGCCCCAGGGTTACCAAAAGGAAAGCCAAATGACTTGTAATGAGCCGTTTGGTTTTTTCATTATGCACCATAATTGACAAACAAGATTTTTATATTCATTGAACAAATACACTATATCCACATGTCAAACCGACAGCGAGTCTGGAAAAGAAGTAACGAGGCTGACACCGAAGAGGTGTTGGTCTCGCCTTCTTTTTTTCGGTTATTGTTTTTATTGCTGTGAAAAAATGTTTGATTTTTGTTTTTTATCACTAACTTTGCCTCATGGAAAACCATAATAAACTTTTTAAAAATAATCAATAACATCATGAAGAAATTTAGTTCTTTTTTAATCGTATTATTGTTGATGCTGGCCTCGTTCACTGCCGGTGTGGAGTATCAGCGTGGTGATGTGAGTCAGGATGGTCAAGTAGACATTTCGGATGCGACTTGTTTAATTAACTATTTGTTGACTGGGACATGGCCTGATGAGCCCGTAACTCCTCCCGACACCCATGAGTACGTTGACTTGGGTCTGCCCAGCGGCACGCTGTGGGCCACCTGTAACGTGGGTGCCACCGCTCCCGAGGAGTATGGCGATTACTTCGCTTGGGGCGAGACCAAGCCCAAGGAGGAATATACTTGGGAAACCTATCAGTGGTGCAACGGTAGTGATACTACGCTGACGAAGTACTGCACCAATAGCATTTGGGGTTACCAAGACTTCACAGACGACAAGGTCGAATTGGATCCTGAGGACGATGCCGCTTATGCCAACTGGGGTTCGTCGTGGCGCATACCGACGGTCGAGCAGTTGAATGAACTGATTGACAACTGCTCTTGGACGTGGACAACTCTCAATGGCGTTTACGGTCGCTTATTCACCGGTCCCAACGGGAACACTTTGTTTTTGCCTGCTGCGGGTCACGTTGGAAACAATATGCTCAGGTCATCGAACTCGGACGGCCTCTATTGGACGCGCTCGCTCGGCAACACCGGGGCGTACTATGCTTTAGCCCTCAGTTTCTACTCGGGCGGCAAGCAGTGGTGGAACATCAGACGCTACTGCGGCCTCACCGTGCGTGCTGTGCGTGTCCCGTAGAATTTAGCGCCCTCTTCAGGCATAACTCGCGACACGTTCATCGGCGGTGCGAGGACGAATGAAAAAGAAAGACGGCAATTTTGCCGTCTTTTCTCATGTTCACTCTACATAGTCTCATGTTGTATCAGCCTTCTCGGTCCTCGATAAACTCGTGGAAGCTGTACCAAGTGTCGTTGTCCTCATGCACCTCAAGATAGTCGTCGAGGGCTTGGTCTATGGCTTCGACGCTCTGCTCTACAGGATGGCCGACGATATCTGATACACATTTGGCCGCTTCATTGATGGTCTCGAAGTACAGCGGTTCATCATAACTGTCCAACAGGTATCGTTCGGGGAAGTGCTCGAAACTGTTGGTCGCGAATAACACGCACCCTGGTTCCTCCTGGAAATACACCTTGATGCTAGGCAGTTTCTGTTCAATGATTCTTCTCACGCCTTCCTGCTCGCCCCACGCGGTATTCTGCCAGATCATCAGCGTGGTCTCATTGTCCAGGCAAAAAAGGCTAGAAAAAGGGAAAGTTCTTGTACATGATAACACATTTTCCTGCCGACTTGTTCGGCAATTACGCACATTTTAGTGCCGACTTTTGGCGCAAAGTCACACATTGTTTGATAAATCAACATGAAAAATGGCCCCGAATAAAACGCGATAAAAAACTCTCTATGGGTGGTTGACAAAAATGGCAACCGAGATTGACACCTGATGACTCCCGATGGCACACGATGACATAGGGCCAGCATTATCATTTCATGGGAATCATGCGGTTATGGTGTTGATTGCTGTCATGCCATGTCATGCGGTGTTATGAATCAGAGCCCGCTGGGTCACGAGAAGGAAATCCAAATGACTTGTAATGAGCCGTTTGGCTTTTTCATTTCCCCTCCATCGGCATTCACCCTGCGGGGCTAATGCGAATTATAAAATTGATAAAAAAATTGTCCAAGGCGTTGCTGCTGCTGGCCGATGGCCGTTTCATCGAGGTGGGATTTCCTTGGCATCAATCAATGAGGTCGTATTTTCTCATTTCTTCGAAAAGTCTGCGCACAACGAAATATCGGTCATAGGGATCGGTGATGCCTGTCTCGTTCAGGAACAGATAAACGATGTCATAGCGGTTGCCAGAATAGGTGCCAGTCATTTCGCCATAGGAGATTCTTGTCCCATCAATGAAGCAACAACCCTTCAGATTGTCAAGGCACCAACGCCTCACGCGACCTTCCATCTCCTGCCCGGACTCGCTTGCGAGCCACTGGGCATAGGCATCATCCCACAGTTTCTTCTCCAGATAACTGTTCCAAACGCTTCCTAATGTTTTCATAACTGTCCTCCTTTCGTTAATGTGATTCATCATACTGTTTAATCATTTCAAGCAGCCTGTGGGCGGCAAACAGCCGGTCATACGGATCGGCGATGTCCATCTCTTTGAGCATTACATACACGATGTCAAACCGCCCGCCCAACTGCACGTCGAGCATTTCGCCATAGGTGTATCTGGCTCCTTGGTTACTTGTTCTCCTGCACATATTGTTTTCAAACCAGCGTGCCACCCGGCCCTGCATTTCCTGCCCGGCATCGCTATTGAGCCACTTGGCATAGGCTTCGTCACGCAGTTTGGCTTTCAGCAGCAGGTTTTCGGCCCTGCTTGGCGCAATTAATCTCACCATATGAATTCCGTTTTAAAGGTTGAACATTCACTTGATTTGCGTATCAGGCGGCGTGAAAACCGACTGACTTGGCAACCGTCTTGTTCGCCAACTGCTCGCTCTTGCAGTAGTCCACCAACTGCTCCAGACGAGGCTTGGCACCAGCACCATAGAGGATGCCGCTAATGGCATACTTACGGGCGACATTCTCGATTTGCCCTCCGCTGAAGTCGAAAATCTTGGCCAGATGCTCGGCCTCGGCCTCGGTAAGGTCTTTTATCATCTCTTGCCAAATCTTGGCACGGACTGTGGCATCGGGCGTCTCGAACTTTATCTTGTAGAGGAAGCGGCGCTCGAATGCGCTGTCAAGATTACCCTCGAGGTTGGTCGTGGCGATGAGGATGCCGTCAAGGTTCTCCATCTCCTGCAGCAGGATGTTCTGGAGGGTGTTCTCCATCTTGTCCACTGCATATTCGGCACCACTCTTGCGCTTGCCGATGATGGCATCGGCCTCGTTGAAGAACAGGATGGGCGCCACCTCGCAGCGGTTCACCGCGTCACGGTAGCGTTCAAACAACGCCTTGAGGTTCTTTTCGCTTTCGCCCACCCACTTGCTCTTGATTTGCGGCACATCGACCGTCATAATGGGGCGACCCGTGCGGCGCGCCAACTGATAGACGGTCTCGGTCTTGCCCGTGCCAGGGCCGCCGTAGAACAGGCAAGCAAAGCCCTGGCGGAATCCCTGCTGCTGCATCCGCTCGTGGATTTCGCCATATTTCTCCTGCGAGAGGAATGATGACAGTTCCACCACCTGCTTCCCGACTTCGGCGGGATAGAACATCTCCTTGGGTGTGATGTCGGCAGGACTGCGCAAATCGGAGATTCTGACATCGCTGGTCTTGAGATTGAGTTCGCATAACAGGCTACTCTTGGCCGAACTGGTGAGGCAGTAGGTTGTGGGGTCGGCGATGCCGTCTTCACAAACGTGTTCGATGAGTTTCTTCACCATCAATGGATGGTCGCCACTCCGCAGCGCACTGCGCGCCTCGCTGAAATGGCTCTGGCGGGTGAAGAGTTGGCTCAGTTCGCCGTAGCGGATGCGGTTATCGTCCTTATTGACACAGAGGTGGATGAAGAAGAAAAGAATCATCCAGTTGACTCCTCTGAGGTTGAGGGCACGAAGGCGCTTGACAAACTCCAACTTGGGATTGGCGGCGACAAGTTCCTCAAGTTCCTGTCGCGCGTCATCGACGGTGGCGGCATCATCAATCAGGTCGTTGAAGATGCGGTTTACCGCATCGAAGAAATCAAACACATTAAGCCCCTTGATATTGGGCAACTCGGGAACCTCGTCATTTTTCAAGGCCTTGAGCACATCACTGGGAACGCTGACAGTATCCCCGTCCACCACATCGCGGTAGCGGAGCAGGCGGCGTCGCACCAGCGCGTCAAGGTCCTTTCCGTAACTCAGCACCCGTACATTGCCCATATCAAGATGACCAGCCAGGTCGCTATAATTGACGCGGTAGGGACCGCAGTCCAGGCAGATGGAAAACAGCACAGCCTGCACAGGAGTCACGCCAAGTCGTGTCGACAATAGGGTCAGTTCAGGCTCAGCGCTCTCCAGGAATTCATCATCCAGTTCGCTGTCCTTGGACAATTCCACCACGCGCTCAATGGTTTGCAACAGTGTCAACTCATTGACGTCTTTCTCTTTCTTCTCGGAAATCAGATTTCCGTCCAGGTCAATTCTCAAACTAGGAGCGATGTGAACTCGTTTTCTTCCCATAATTCAATATTTTATAATTGTTATATAATGCGATGGGCAAACTACCCTCTTTCTTTATGGTAACATTGAAAGAAAGAATTCAACGGAAATCTGTTAATATTTGTTAATTAATTTACCTGCGGATGGGCTTTTTCCATGCCCAAAACCTTGTCTGTTGATGCACCGCCCAATCATTCTACTTTTGCTGAAAAATCTTGCAAGCCGAAAGCAATGCCAAACTTGTTTGAACTGCATTGTACCCCCAATGTAGACACAAACCTGTAGAAGTGGTGTTCATTCTCAGAGTTTATGGGATAAAGTTTGGAGTTTGTTGAAATGTTGGCACGAAAGGCCGATCAATCACAAAAGTTGAGTTAAATTTGTTGTCAGTCTTCTGATTAATAATGATGCAATATGAAGAAGTTCATCTCATTTTTGGTTTTATCATTGTTGGTGTTGCCCTCTTTGGTCTCCAATGCACAGGAATACTTTCGTGGTGATGTGAATTTAGATGGTCATGTCGATATATCTGATGCGACCTGCTTAATAGATTATCTGTTAAAGGGCTCTTGGCCTGATGCTGATGGTTACGAGTATGTGGATCTGGGATTGCCTAGTGGCACATTGTGGGCAACGTGTAATGTGGGTGCAAACTGCCCGGAGGAATATGGCGATTACTTCGCCTGGAGTGAAACGGTTCCCAAGGATGAATTCACCTATGAGAACTACAAGTGGTGGTACTTTGACGAGAACGGATATCGGTATATTTCAAAGTACAACACAAAAAGCGACTTTGGCCCTGTTGACAACAAAACGGAGATGGAACCCGAGGACGATGCTGCGCGCGTGAACATGGGCACATCGTGGTGCTTACCGTCGCTGGAGCAGGTCGTCGAACTCGTCAATACTTGTGTCTGGCAGTGGACCGAAAGAAGCGGGGTGAATGGCCATTTGGTTACAGGACCCAACGGAAACACCATGTTCTTGCCTGCCGCAGGATACTACGACGGCAGTTCACTTGAGTATGTGGGTACTTACGGCATCTATTGGTCGCGCTCGCTTTACTCATATCTCCCAGACCGTGCTTTTTGCCTCTACTTAGATTCGCAGTACTGGGACTCGGAAGACTTCAGCCGCTACTATGGCCATGTTATCCGCGCGGTGCGGGTATCCCAAGCACGGTAATACATAGGTTTATCGGCTGTAGGGCGCCTCCAATGGTTCTCCCGCTGGTATTATGCCTCAGTCATGCGACTGAAGGAGTTCCTACGAGGAGAACAATGGCAGGACTTTCTGCGGTATATTGGGTTTAGTGCTGTCTGATGATTTCAGACAAAACCACGAGTGAGGGTTATTCTTCTTCTTTTGGCTCCAGTTTATTCAGCGAAATATGAAGATTGATTGCGGCACATGAAAGTGCGGTCAAAGCGAGCCATAGAACGAACAGGTCTACGATAATACCCTTGTTCTTCAAGCGTGGTTGCACTTGATTGTCACGTTTTTTGCTGGCCATAGTGGTTATTATTAAAAGTGGTTATATGATAAATGCTTGATGCAAAACTAAGGTTTTATTCCGAAAAATCGTGTTTTTATTGGGAAAAATTTGTTTAATTTCCCGTGCAATAGCACGGTTGCATTACCGTGTCACAATTATGACACACCACCCGAACGTGAGCAGATGATGCCAGGAAAGCGTCTCGCCTTTTCATCTGGGCACTTTACTCTTCTCATTCAAAGATTCTTGGGCAAACGCTTGCGTGCTCCATGGATTATTGCGAAATTTGCGTACTTGTTGTTCATGGGTGAATACATTTAATGTTTTGATCACTACTAATTTTTTAAACAGTAACCGTATGAAAAGAATAATCATCATGATGGCTCTTGCGGCAGTGTGCTGCCTGGGCGCTATGGCACAGGAGAAACTCTTTAACAGTGCCAACGTTCAATCGCCCGTCGTCAATCCTGACGGTACAGTCACTTTCAACCTGTTTGCCCCCAAGGCCGTCAAGGTGGAGGTGACCGGCGACTTCTTGCCCACCCGCACCGTCGAGGTTCCTGGTCGCGGCGCGGTTGATGCCCCCGGGGTGGCTGCACTGACCGAGGGACCTGATGGCGTGTGGACTTACACCACCGGCAAACTGGCCCCTGAGTTGTACAGTTACACGTTCAATATCGATGGCATGACGGGAGTGAAAGACCCGGCCAACATCTATGTGAACCGCGATATCGTGTCGTTTACCAACATCTTCATCGTCAGTGAGCAAAAGGGTGATAAGGGTGACCTCTACCGCGTGAACGAGGTACCCCACGGCAACCTGTCCAAGGTGTGGTACAACAGCCCGACGCTCAAGATGCAGCGCCGCATGACCATCTACACCCCGCCAGGCTATGACAAGGGTGGCAAGTATCCCGTGTTGTATCTGTTGCATGGAGCAGGTGGCGACGAGAATGCCTGGAGCGAACTCGGTCGCGCCGCACAGATTCTGGACAACCTCATTGCCATGGGCAAGGCCAAACCGATGATTGTCGTCATGCCCAACGGAAACCCCAACTGCCAGGCGGCACCGGGTGAGTGGTCTTTTGGCATGTACACCCCCGGCTTCGGGAACAGCGGCACGGGCCCCACAGAACCCGCTGTGGCCACTATCCCCGCCAGTTTCATGGATATTGTGAACTATGTCGATGCCAATTACCGCACCATCAAGAAACGTGAAGGGCGTGCGGTCTGCGGCCTGTCGATGGGTGGAGGGCACACCTTTGCCATCAGTCTGACCTACCCGACAACGTTCGACTACTATGGCCTGTTCTCGGCCGGTCTGCACCTGGGCAGCGGCTACAGGAACCAGCCCTTCGCCGAGCAGATCAAGAATGACCCTGACTTCGCGCAGCAGTCTGCACGACTGTTCGGCAGCAAGCCCAAACTGTACTGGATGGGTATGGGTAAGACCGACTTCCTCTATCAGAGTACCGTCGACCTGCGCGACTACTGGGATTCCAAGGGCTACAAATACGAGTATGTGGAAACCGACGGAGGCCACATCTGGCGCAACTGGCGCATTTACTTGACCCTATTTGTCCAGAAGATTTTCAAGTAAGCCCTATATTAAGAAATCTCATATTGATTACCAACAATTGGGTGTGTCACCATGAAGTGGCACACCCAATATTTATCGTTCGTGTATGTTTTAATTGCCCTCCCGCAGGACGGGCGGCTTGCGCTACATCGCCCAAACCAGCAGGCCGGCGCAGATGATGACACCGGTGACGAGCAGGTCGATGAGGCAGTAGCCCATGATGTCCTTCGCGTCAAGGCGCGCGATAGCCAGTGCCGGGAGCGCCCAGAATGGCTGGATGAGGTTGGTCCATGCGTCGCCCCATGAGATGGCCATGCCCGTCAAGCCGGGGTCCACGCCGAGGTTGGCTCCGGCGGTGAACATAATCGGTGCCTGCACGGCCCAATGGCCACCGCCACTGGGTACAAACATGTTGAGCACTGCGGCACAAAGGAAGGTGAGCAACGGATAGGTCACGGGATTGCTGATGCGAATGCAGGCTTCGGCCATGACACCTCCCAGGCTGATGCCGCTGGCACCGATGCCTGTAATGATGCCCATGATGCCGGCATAGAAGGGGAACTGCAGGATGATGCCGGCAGCACCGGTAGTCGCCTTGCCGAAGGCGCGCACGTAGTCGACCGGCGTGGAGTGCAGCAAGAGTCCCAGCGCGAGGAATATCATGATGACGCCGCCAAGGTCCAGGCCGGCACCGCGCAAGCCGATATGGATCACGAGATAGGCAATAAGCATCAGCGCCACGAGCCACGAGAGCAACTTGCTGTGCTCGAGCCGCTGTGCCGGTGTCTTGGCCGGAGAGGAAACGACGTTCGTGATATGTTCATCGTCCTTCAGGAGCGCGGGGTCGATGGTGAGGATGCCCTGCTTGGGGTGCATCAGGGTGTTGGCAACGGTGATGCCGACGATTGCCAGCAGCACCGTCAGCAGGTTGTGCCAGTCGAAGACGGTTTGCACCAATGGCACTGGGTCGGTCAGTGCGCCATTGGTAGCCATCGCGAGGGACTCGCCGGGGGTGGCCATGGTGAGGGGGATGGAGCCGGAGATACCGGCATGCCACACCACAAAGCCGCTGTAGGCCGACGCGATGAGAAGCCGATAGTCGACATCGGAGCGCTGGCGTGCTATCGCCTTGGCGAACACGACACCCACGATGAGGCCAAAGCCCCAGTTGAGCCAGCAGGCTATTGCCGACACGACAGTCACAAGGGCTATCGCAGCGGGGGCACTCTTGGGCAAGCGGGCCATGGCATCGATGGCTCGTTTGACAACCGGTGCAGCGGCCAGGGTCGACCCGCACACAAGAACCAGGGCCATTTGCATGGCAAACGCCAGCAGATTCCACACACCGCCACCCCAGTGCTCAACCACCTCGAGGGGAGTCTGGTGACACAATGGCATCGCCACCAGCGCTGCTACAAAGGTCAGCAGGATGGCGAATATAAACGGTTCCGGCAACCATCGTTGCACTAATCGAACGCAGAATTTAATCATTTGAGGTCATTTTAGGTTAATGGCGCAAAAGTAACACTAATTTCTCGAATCCCGACCAATCCGACTACGGTTTTCCCTGAAAAAGGATGTCTTCGGCCAATGCGTCCATCAACCGATCAGGATGGGAAAAGGCATTATTCAGCGCTCTCTTGCGCAATCATATCTCCAAGTTCCTCGACGTCATAACAGAAATCATCATCAAGAGACCAGTTACGCATCTTCGCTCCCAAAATCGCACCTAACACCAACCCGCTATCAAACAAAATTGAGTATAGCCAGGGCTCCGGTCTATTCCTGACGAAACTGCCACAGGCCAATGCGGCAGCAAGTGGAATCCATAGCCGCAATTTATGGGTTGTGATTAACCGCTTCACTTCACGATAATACTGTGGAGCGGTGCTGGGGCTTTTCATCCTTGTGAGATAGCGCCACATAATCATTTTCAGGATATAGTCTGCAATTAAGGCGGCGCCGATAAAAATGCAGACCCAAGTGATAAATGCCTCCAAGTCATTCTTAACATAACTATATACTGCAAGCGCCACAATAATTGCGAGCAAAACGGTCATAATGGCAATACCTGCCCAACGTTTTGTTCTTCTTTCTGTACTACGCAATTTGACCAGGTTCTCGGCCTTTGCGTTGATGCGTTGCCGCAGGTCCTGCAAATGCTGTTCCCCGTTCATGGCCTGAGTCTCTTGAAAATCTTCCATAAGCATCTTCTTGTTAATATTTGTGCGGGGTCACGTGTGGGCATCGTCTGCTTGTTGCCGGTTCAGCAGTTGACGATGGGTCTTGGTGCCGGCGACATATTGTTCAAAATACCATTCCTTGAATCCTTGGGCATACCTATCTATCGAACCACCCATATAACAGTTCCAGTGCTCATAGCGGTTGAACAGCAACGCTTTTAGTCCCAGTGGCGTACCGTCGTTTTCAGGCAGGAGATTCGGCAAGTCATAGGCTTTGCTGTAGTGATCGATGTTTTTTTGGAGCCTGTCACAACCCTCCAGGACCCATCCAGCCCACACCCGCTCATAGTCCCAAAAGATGGCATCTCCTGCTGACAGCGTGGCCGGTACGTCGTCCTCGCCATTGTAATAACGGCAATCCAATATCAATTCTTCTTTTGTCATAATAGGTGCAAATATACTGCTTTTTCTCAACAATTTACCACACCGCCATCTGAAACAGAGCCAAGTGGTTTGAAATGGGCCGTCTGGATTTTCGTTTGTCGACCGTTCCTTCGCCTTAGCATGAATCCCGTGGTTGAGCCATGTTAACGGATGTTAAAAGCGAAGAAGTGAAAGATTTTGTGGTCCGAAAAGTGTAATTTTGTATTTAAATGTGGGGCCTTGGTAGAGGGTTAACAGGTTCTGCTCTCGATTTGGCTCGGAATAGTATTCTCTAGAACCTACCTTATGAAACCCAAATGAAACGGTATTTTACATTTCTCTCGACCTGTCTGCTGGCGCTGAGTGTGCTGGCCCAGACGCAGTTCACTTCAGGAAAATTCAAGTATGAGGTGATCGAAGGCACCAACTGGGTGCAGATTATTCCTAAAAGCAATTCTGACAGCGGGGCGGGCTACAGCAACCTGGTCTCGGCTGATTTCCAGACTTCGGTGACCTACGGCGGCGTGACCTATGATGTTGTGGGTATCGGCGCCAATGCGTTCTACAAGTGCAAACTCAATGAGCAGGCCATCCTGCAGTTGCCCGAAGGCTACATCTTCATCGATGCAGGTGCATTCTCCTACACTGAGATGGGCTCGCTGAAGTTGCCCACGACCATGGAGATGATTCACCCGAGGGCGTTTGACAACAACAAACTGGCCGGCGTGACCGTGCTGTCAGGCAACCCCTATTTTGCCCACCTGGCATCGACGCAGGGCAACGTGACCTACACCATGCTCACCAACAAGGAGAAGACCAAAATCATCTTCGCGCCGGGAGCCAAGCCCACTCAGTTCAGTGCCGGCGGCACCACCTACCTCACCTCGATTACCATCCCTGAGCAAATCACCGAGATCGGCGACTACGCCTTCTACGGCAATCCCACGCTCAAGACGGTGAACTTCCATGCCGGCATCACGCGCATCGGTGTGGGCGCCTTCTACGAGACGCTGCTCACGCGTGTGAGCATCCCCAACCCCGACTGCGAAATCGGCAACAGTTGCTTCAGCAACAGCCAGGTGAGCAGCATCTCATTGCCCCAGGGCATGAAAAAACTGGGCCGCCATGTGTTCTTCTACTGCGTCAACCTTACCAGCCTCACCCTGCCCGAAGGCATGGAGGAAATCGGCTTGATGTGCTTCAGCAGTTGCAACCTTACCACCGTGAACCTGCCCAGCACGATGGTCAAACTCGACAGTTGCTCGCTTCAGGACAACCCGTTCAGCAGCATCAACCTCAAGAATGTCAAGTTTGTGGGTCGCCAGGCCTTCAGCCAGTGCCTGAACCTGACCTCGGTTACCAGCAACGGGATGCTCGAGGAGATTGACGGAGCCGCCTTTACCCGCTGCCCGCTCACCACGGCCTACCTGCCCGAGGGTCTGCTGACCATCAACATGAACGCCTACTTCCGCTGTGCCGACATGACCTCGTTCACCGTTCCCACGACGGTGACCACCATCACTGGCAACCCCTGTGTGGGAGCGACCTCGTTGAGGGCATTCAATGTGGCTGAGGGCAGTGAATATTTCGCCACCTACGACGGCTGCCTCTATGCCACTGGCGGCTTTACGGTCAAGGGCGACCCCAATCGTGACGGGGACGATGTGCCTGCCGGACTGACTGCCCTGGTGGGTGTGCCCACCGGCTGGCAACAGAGCCTGCTGCATGTGCCCGAGGGCGTGACCGTGATTGCCAACCAGGCCGCCCGCGAGGCCACCTCGATTACCGAGGTGGAATTGCCCTCGACGCTCGTCGAGATCCGCCCCAGCGCCTTCAGCAGCATCACGGGCATCACCAAGGTGACCTGCCTGGCCACTACCCCGCCCACCAGCGGCGAATACTTTACCAACGACGTGTACCAGAACGCCACCCTGTATGTGCCCATGAACAGCGTGGAACTCTACAGGGCCGCAGCGGGCTGGTGCAACTTCCAGAACATCGTGGGCATCGACACTGGTGATGAACCCGGGATGAAGGGCGATGTGAACGGTGACAAGAAGGTTGACATCGACGATGTGACCGCCCTGATTAATTGCGTGCTCACCGGTGACGACAGCGGCATCATTGCCGAAAACGCCGACGTGTTTGAGAATGGCGCCATCGACATCGACGATGTGACCACCCTGATCAACTTCGTGCTGACCGGCGTCTGGTAATAAATCCCCCGACAATACCGAAATCGAAATATATCCCCTGCGCCCCAACCGGGCGTGGGGGATTGTTGTGTAGTATACCCGTTCCCGATTTTCAGGTGCTGATGTGTGTTTTTTTAGGGTTAAGGATGTTGAGGAATCCAAATAAAAGCACTACTTTTGTACATCATGATGTGTCTTGCAGCAGTGACCTTAAATTGCGTCCAATAAAAAATCAAACCTCCTGAATAACTAATTAAATACTACATGATTATGAAAAAAACCTTATTTGCTTTCGTTGCGCTGGTGGCCTATCTGTTGTGCCCGATGAGCGCAGAGGCCCTGGAGGGCTATATGGAGTATACTCCCGAAGACTCGACGGTGACCTTCTACTATGATGACTTGAGGAGTTCCCGCACGGGCTTCACCTATGACCTGCCCAAGAACCTGTATTACTATTGCCCGGGCTGGTATAATGATGGTTACAATAAGGACATCACCCATGTGGTGTTTGACCCGTCATTTGCCGACTACCGTCCCATATCCACGGCGCGATGGTTTTATTATTTGACCAACCTCAAGACCATTACGGGTATGAAGGAATACCTTAACACATCTGAGGTCAAACGCATGACAGAGATGTTCAAGGGATGTGGGGCAACAAGCCTTGATGTTAGCGGTTTCGACACCCACAATGTGACGGTCATGAGTGACATGTTTAGCAACTGCGAGAACCTGACAAGCCTTGACTTGAGCAATTTCAACACCGAGAATGTGACGGGTATGGGTGACATGTTCCACATGTGCCGTAAATTAAGGAGCCTTGATGTGAGCAGTTTCAATACCGAGAAAGTGACCTACATGTCGGGTATGTTCTCTAGTTGCGATAGCCTGGAAGCCCTTGATGTGAGCAACTTCAACACCGCCAGGGTGAAAAACATGCGCGACTTGTTCTACATGTGCAAAAGCCTGAAGACGCTTGATGTGAGCAACTTCAACACCGACAGCGTGACCAATATGGATTACATGTTCGGCAGTTGCGATAAGTTGGTGAACCTTAACCTGGGTAGCAACTTCAACACGTCCGCCGTGACCGAAATGTATTGCATGTTCCGCTACTGCCACTCGTTGGAAACGCTCGATGTGAGCACTTTTAACACCGAGAATGTGACCAGCATGGCCGCCCTGTTTGAGGGCTGTTATAAGTTGACAGACCTTGATGTGAGCAACTTCAACACTTCCAATGTCACATCAATGGGTAGCATGTTCTATGACTGCAGGCGTTTGCAGACCATCGATGTGAGCAACTTCGACACCCGTAATGTGACAACCATGTCAGGGATGTTTTACGACTGCTACTCGGTCAAGGCACTCGATGTGAGCAACTTCAACACCGACAAGGTGACCAACATGTCCGGTATGTTCTATAATTGCGGTGATGTGACATATCTCGACCTGAGCAATTTCAACACCGAGAATGTGACTAATATGTACGGCATGTTCTACGGTACCCAGAGCCTCGACAGCCTGGATATAAGCACCTTCAACACCGAGAAGGTCACCTCTATGGGTGAAATGTTCAGGTTGTGCAGCGCCAAAACCATCAACTTCGGCAATGATTTCAACACTTCTAATGTGACATACATGAGGCGCATGTTCTTCAACAGCGGTGCCGTCAATCTCGACCTGCGTTGTTTCAATACCGCCAGGGTAAAAGACATGGACCACATGTTCGGTGGATGCTACAGTCTGGAGAGCATCGATTTGACCAGTTTCAACACCGACAGTGTCACCAACATGACCGAAATGTTCTGGGGCGACAACAAACTCAAGAGCATCGACCTGAGCAGTTTCAATACCGCTAATGTGACCGATATGAACGAAATGTTCACCTACTGCACAGGCCTGACCACTATCTATGCCGGCGACGGGTGGAATACTGATGCCGTTACCAGCGCCGGCAGGATGTTCACCGGATGCGTCAAACTCGTGGGCGGCATGGGAACGCACTATGATGGTAATTATGTGGAACTTGAATATGCACGCATCGACGGTGGCCCCGCGCGGCCAGGCTATTTGACCGGCATCCCGGCGTTCATCGTGGGTGACATGAACGGTGACCGCATCGTAGATATCGATGACGTGACGATATTGATTGATTTCGTGCTGATGGGTGGGGTGAATACCCCTGCCGCCGACGTGAACGGTGACGAGAAAGTCGACATCGACGACGTGACCACCCTGATCAACTTCGTGCTGACCGGCGCCTGGTGATTAGAGTTCCGACCATGTCAAGACATATCCCCTCACGCCCATCATGGGTGTGAGGGATTTCTTTCTTTTCACGCGATGTTAGAGGGAACAGACTGTTATAATTGCGCCCTGGTTGTGATTGTCTGCCGCGAATACTTGTTCACGTCTATAATTTTGCATACTTTTGCGACAGCAATTAACAACACCCAAAACACCTGAAACTAAAATGAAAAGCCTTATCACATCCGCCATGTTGCTGCTGGCCCTGCTGTTGCCGGCCGCCGCTGCTGCCCACGACTTCGAGGTGGGCGGCATCTACTACAACATCAACGGCGACGAAGCCACGGTCACTTTCCGGGGAACGTATACCCACTCTTATTCCGATGAATACACTGGAGACGTGGCCATCCCCAGTGCAGTCACCTATAGCGGCACCACTTACGCTGTCACCGCCATCGGAGAGCGCGCGTTCCTGTTCTGTGACGAAGTGACTAGCGTGACCATCCCCAACTCTGTCACCTCCATCGGCAAGGACGCGTTCTATGCATGCGCAGGCCTGACGGAACTCACCATCCCGAAATCCGTCACCTCCATCGGCGATGGGGTGTGCGTTTCATGTGTCAATTTGACAAGCCTCACCGTGGCAAGCGGCAACTCTCATTACGATTCCCGCGGCAACTGCAATGCCATTATCGAGACGGCGAGCAATACATTGATAGCGGGCTGCCAGAACTCCTTCATTCCTAGAACCGTCACCGCCATCGGTGCATATGCGTTCTGTTCATGCAGAGGCTTGACGGACATCTCCATCCCGAGTTCTGTCACTTCCATCGGTGCATATGCGTTCGAGGACTGCTACGGCCTGACAAACATGACCATCCCCAACTCGGTCACAGAAATCGGAATCATGGCGTTCTATAACTGCATTGGCTTGACAAGTCTGACCATCTCCAATGCGGTTACTCATCTCGCCGACAATGTGTTCAGTAACTGCAGCGGCCTGACGGACATCACTATCCCCAATTCGGTCATCACCATCGGCAAAGAGGCGTTCGGCGGCTGCGATGGCTTGACGAGTGTGACTATTCCCAATTCGGTCACCACCATCGGCAAGAGAGCGTTTTGGAGTTGTGAGAACCTGGCCAGCGTGAATTTCGGCAATTCGGTCACCACTATCGACGAGGAAGCCTTCAGAGGGTGCCTCGCTCTGACGAGCATGACCATTCCTGCAACAGTCACGGCCATCAGCAATCTGCTATTCGTGGGTTGCAGCAACCTGGTGAGCGTGACTATCCCCAATACGGTCACCTCCATCGGGGCATTTGCATTCATGGACTGCATCAGCCTGACGGATGTGACGATTCCCAACTCGGTGCAGACCATCGGGATCCGTGCGTTCTCGGGTTGCCAGAACCTGACGGACATCACTATCCCCAACTCGGTCACTTCCTTCGGCGAAGCGGTGTTCAGGTTCTGTATCAACCTGGAGGGCATCACCGTGGAAAGCGGCAACACGGTATACGATTCCCGAGGCAACTGCAATGCCATTATCGAGACGGCAAGTAATACATTGATAGCGGGTTGCCAGAACACCGTCATTCCAAATTCCGTAAAAGCCATCGGTGATGAAGCGTTCTTGAATATCAGCAGCCTGAGGGGCGTCACCATCCCCAACTCGGTCATCTCCATCGGCGAGTGGGCATTCCATGGCTGCAGCGGCTTGGAGGAGGTAACCATGGGCAAACGTGTCATCACCATCGATGGGCATGCGTTCCGCGACTGCTACAGCCTGAAGAGCATCACCATCCCCGCCACGGTCACCACCATCGGCGAGTGGGCGTTCGACGAGTGCCGTAGCCTCACCGATGTGTACAGTTACATCGCCGACCTCTCGAAAGTATCCTATGGGACTTATCCTTTTTATCTGCATGATGGCAACTATTCTGGCCGCACGCTGCATGTGCCGCAGGGGACGGCTGGGGGCTACCAGGCCGATGGGAATTGGTATCCCTATTTCGGGCAGATTGTGGACGACCTGATGCCGGAGGACTATCCGCAGGGCGACGTCAACCATGACAACGAGGTCAATATTGCCGATGTCAATGCCGTCATCGACATCATCCTGGGTGGGAATACCTATACTCCCGAAGCCGACGTGAACGGTGACGGCGAGGTCAACATCGCCGACATCAACGTCCTCATCGACATCATCCTTGGCGGCGGCTCTCCCCAGGATGGCCATGAGTATGTTGACCTGGGCCTGCCCAGTGGCACGCTGTGGGCGACCTGCAACATCGGCGCTACCAGTCCCGAGCAGTACGGTTACTACTTCGCCTGGGGCGAGACCGTGCCCAAGGAGGATTACACGTGGGAAACCTACTTGTGGTGCAACGGCGCTTACAAATCAATGACGAAATACTGTACCAAAGGCAGTTACGGCACGGTAGACCACAAGATAAAACTGGATCCCGAGGACGATGCCGCCACCGTGAACTGGGGTCCCTCGTGGTGTATGCCGTCTGTGGGCCAGATCAAGGAACTGATGGAAAAATGCAGCACCCAGTGGACGACGATGAGCGGCGTGAACGGATTACTGGTTACCGGACCAAACGGAAACACCATGTTCTTACCGGCAGCGGGTGCCCTTGAGGGCAGTTCGCTTGAGGACGCAGGCGTGCGCGGCTACTACTGGACGTGTGCGCTTGACCCTGACGCGAACATGTTCGCGTTCATGTTGGGTGTCATGACTGAAGGCTCAGGCCAGTACTTCGGACTGCGTGACCACGGCTATACTGTCCGTGCCGTGCGCTCCTCAGGCAATTAGCGCCATCACTCCCGTTCGGAGCAAATTATTCACTTTTTTTATGCCGACGGGCCGCTAAATCGGGAATTATGTCTATATTTGCCTGTCGTTAGAGTTTTTGTTTAGTCTTGTTTGCAGCACTGAATTAGGTGAAACCTCTGGCACAACACTTGATGACCATTAAACCAAACAATAACCATATCAACCAGTTATCATGTATAAAATTGAAAATCATCCTATTCTTGACCTTCCAAAAGAAGAATTCGTGGAGTTCCAGTTCGAAGGGAGAACCGTACGCGGGCAAAAGGGTAAAACCATAGCCGCCGCCCTTCATCAGGCAGGACTTATTGTGCACAGCCACAGCACCACGGGCCGCAACCGCAGCCTGGAGTGCGGCATCGGCAAGTGCGGTGCCTGCGAAATGCTCGTCGACGGACAGGTGCGCCGCATCTGCATCACCAGCGTTGACGGTGTGAAAGAGGTGCGCGAGATTCCCAAGGACTACATGCCCGAGGCTAAGCCCCGCACTGCCGGCGAGACCAAGATCTACAAGACCACGGTAGCCATCATCGGTGGTGGCCCTGCCGGTCTGGCTTGCCGCGAGCAACTCACTGCCCTGGGAATTCCCAACATCGTGGTGGACAACAACGCTACCGAGGGTGGCCAGTTCAATATGCAGACCCACCAGTTCTTCTTCTTCGAGAAGGAGCAGAAGTTCGGTGGCATGCGCGGTTTTGACATCGCCAAGACTCTGGCTGGCGACAACCACGACGGCATCCTGTTGAACAACACCGTGTGGGACCTGCTCGAAGGCCGCCGCATCGCCCTGAAGAATATCGTCACCCAGGAGGTGAGTTACATCGACGCCGACCACTTGGTAGTGGCCACTGGTGCAGTGCCGTTCATGCCCGTGTTTGAGAACGATGATGTGCCGGGCGTTTACACCGCTGCGGTGTTCCAGAAGATGATGAACCAGGAGCACACCCTGCTGGGTAAGCGCGTGCTCACCGTGGGTGCCGGCAACATCGGCTACCTGACCAGTTACCAGGCCATGCAGGCCGGTGCGACCATCAAGGCCATCATCGAGGGTATGGACCACGAGGGTGGTTTCCCCGTTCAGGCCAACCGCGTGCGCCGCTTGGGCATTCCCATCATGACGTCGCATGTGCTCATCCGCGCCATCCCCAACGAGGACTACACCGGTGTCACGGGCGCCGTGATTGCCGAGTGCAAGAATTTCCAGCCCATCCCCGGCACCGAGCGCGTGATTGACGACATCGACATCATCAACATCTGCACCGGTCTGATTCCCGATAACCAACTGCTCGTGAAGGGCCGTTCGGTATTTGGCCGCAACGTCTATGGCGCCGGCGACGCTGTTCGCATCGGCGAGGGTACCAGTGCGGTGCTGCGCGGCAAGCAGGTGGCCTATGAGGTGGCTCAGGAGTTGGGCCTCCGTTTCCCCTATGAAGATTATCTGGAAGTTTCCCGCCAGTATATCGACTCGCAGCAGCGCCCCGTGCGTCTGCTCGAGCAGCCCCGCGTCCCTGATGAGGAGCGCATGGCTCTGAAGCCCTATGTGCAGATCAACTGCCTGTACGGCTTCGCTTGCAACCCCTGTACCTTTGCCTGTCCGCAGGGTGCGATTACCAAGCCGACCACCTCGTCGGTGCCCATGGTCGACTACGACAAGTGCATCGGCTGTATGCAGTGCGTGAACCACTGTCCCGGTCTGGCCATCTTCGGCTACGACAAGCGTAAGAACATCGTGTTCCTGCCCGTGGAATATGCCGTGGAAGAGGGTAAAGAGGTCTTCCTCGTTGACGACAACGGCGCCAAGGTGGGCCAGGGTGTCATCGAGAAGGTGCTCAAGAAGGACAACAAAACCGATGTGGCACGCGTGCAGGCTACCGAGGTCGACGACCTGAACCAGGTGAAGGGATTCATCCTCAAGGAGCGCTATCCCGAGCCCTTGAACCTGCGTCCGCTTACCGACCCCGAGGAGGGCAAGGCGTTTGTCTGCCACTGCGAGGACGTTGACGTGAAGACCCTGTTGGCTGTCATCGGCGACCGCAAGTACATCTCGGTGGACGAACTCAAGCACACCACCCGCATGGGTATGGGTCCCTGCCGCGGCAAGCGTTGCGTGTCGCGCGCCAAGCAGATCCTGCGCGCCCACGGCATCGAGGTGACCGGCGACAGCACTCCGCGTGCTCCGCTGGCCAACCAGGTTACCCTGGGCGACGTTTACAACGGCGAAAGCAAGGAGACCTTCGTGTTTGAGCACGGCTCCGTCATCGAGAAAGCCGAGACCGAGATCCTCGTCGCTGGCGGAGGTATGACCGGTAGTGCGGCATTCCGCTACTTTGCCGAGGCTGGCAAGCGCGTCGTCCTGGTCAACTATGACCGCGGTTCGACGTGGCGTTGCATCGGTGGTGGACGTCCCGCCTTCTCCAACCCCGACATCAGCGACATCGCCATGCACAACCTGGAAATCTTCCGCGACGACCAGCAGCATTGCAACATCGACCTGAAGATGACCCGCTACGTCAACCTTGTGCATGACGACGCCACCTACCGCTCACTCGACGCCTCACGTGCCTGGAGCGAAGCCTACATGATTGACCGCAAGGACTTCACCAAGGTCATCTCGCCCTATTGGAATCCCAACGACAACATCTACAGCCACGCCCTGATTTCGGAGAACTGCTGGCAGGCCACACCGGGACGCACCATCGACTATGTGCGCACCGTGGGCAAGCAGCATGGCGGCGAGGTGCTCGAGGACTGCGAGGTGCTGAGCGTTCAGCGCGCTGGTGACAAATACCGCGTGCTGGTGCGCCGCCACGATAAGCACTACGTGGAATACACCTGCGACCACTTCGTCAATGCCATGGGCTGGGGTTCGGAGAAGTTTACCGACATGCTCGGCATCGACACCCAACTCTATCCCGTCAAGCACCAGGCATTCATCACGCGCCGTTTGCCCAACATGGGTGTGAACGGCGACTCGCTCGACATGATTATCGACCGCCGTCACTACAAGGGCTTCAACGCCGTCTACGGTCAGCAGTTCCTGCACACCGGACAGATTATCGGCTGCGCGTCACCCGATTGTGACCCCTATGAGGCACGCCAGAACCTGAAGTACAACAGCCAGGCCTTCCTCAAGATTGTGAGCGAGATGTTTGCCCAGTGGATTCCCAACCTGGCATCGGTCGGCTTCCATGCCGTTTGGGCCGGCTACTACATCGAGCCGCGCTACATCATCGATCCCGAGGTGGGTCTGTTGACCGGTCTGCGTGGACACGGTTTCATGCTCGGCCAGTATCTTGCCAAACTTTATGTGGACAAGTATCTGGGCAAGCCCGTTCCCGACTACATGAAGGACCTCGCCATCGGTGGCAAGGGCCTCAGCGAGAACGCCTTCCAGTAATTGGACATTCCCTGAATAACGAAATGCACCGCCCCCCGAAAAGCCCTAAGAGGCACTTTCGGGGGGCGCTGTTTATTGCCACCACATCCCGAGGGGGCTGCTGGGATTGCCGCTGGGCCGACTGTAGCATTATGGTACAGTCGTCGCCCGTGGCCGGGGCCTTCCCCCGATTGCGACATGACGCGCGGGCAGTGCCATCATCTCCCTTGACTGGACGATAGGACGTGTTTGATTTGGAATTGTCGGGATTCTATATTATCTTTGTGCAATAACAAAATACCGATGCTGACATGGAAGAACTGAATATTGGCATGACATTTTCGGGCGGTGGTTACCGTGCCGCTACCTTTGACTTGGGTACCTTGTCGTTGATGAACTCGATCAGGCTTGATGACGGTCGCACCTTATTGGACTGTGTGTCGGTCCTCACGTCGGTGTCGGGCGGCACCATTACGGCCATGAAGTATATGCTTGCCCGTGCCCGTGGCCAGGCTGTCGATGAGATGGTGAAGGAAGTGTTCACCTTTCTGTGCACCGAGGACCTGGTGACCGATGCGCTGCAGCAGATGAGTGCTGAGAAGGCCAACCGCTCGGCATCAGCCATCAAGATGATGGCCGGCATCTATGACTCGCGACTGTTCGGCGGTGCCGAGATAGGCGAGATCATCGAACACTTCGACCGTATCCCCGTCAAGGACTACACGGCGCTGGCCACCGATTTTGACAACTCGTTGCCCTTCCGTTTCCGCTTGACCGAGGGCGTGATGACCGACGGTGCCCGGATGAGTTATGGCGTGTTCGGCAACCAGAAGCACAGTATCTCCCGCAGTCTGGTGGGCCACATCACCCCCGGCGAGGCGCTGGCCTGCTCATCATGTTTCCCGAGCGGATTTGAGCCGATGATGTTCCCCGACGACTTCAAGGTGTCGCAGCGGGACGATTTTGTCGCCGATGACAACAAGCGTTTTGGTCTGATGGACGGCGGCATTGTCGACAACCAGGGCATCGAGCCGCTGCTGCTGGCCGAGAAGCGCCGGCGCAAGTACCGTGCCGACAAGACACGTACCGACAAAGCCTTGGACCTCGTGCTCATCAGCGATGTGGCCAGTCCCTATATGGAGGGCTACACCCCTTGTGAGCAGAAGATATCCGACGGGGTGGGCAAGTTGACGTTGGGCCGCTTGCGCAACTACGGCCTGATTGCCGAGGCAGTATCGGCGGCGCTCTTTGCCGTCGCCCTGTTGTTGGGCAGCAACTTCTGGACAGGCGTGATGTCGGTGATACTGGCACTCGTCACGGCGGCCAACGTTGTCGGAATGGTGTTCAAGCGCAAGATGTTCGAGGCCATCCGCAAGACCTTTGTGGGCGACAGAGCCTCGTTCATCAGCCACTTGAAGTTCGCCTCGTTGGAGTCGCTGCTGATGAACCGTGCCAAGTCGATTCTGATGATGAGCAGCGAGGTGTTCCTCAAGCGTCTGCGCCAGATGAGTTATGAGAACATCTACGAGGACGAGCAATGGCATAACCGCGTCATCACCAGCACCGTCTATGAGTTGAGGCCTGGTGAGCGCTGGCAAAGCCGTTCCAACAACGGGACGCTGCCCGAAGGGCTGGCTCCCAGTGCGGCCATCCAGCAAATCAGCGCCCGTGCCGCCAACATGGGCACCACCTTGTGGTTTACCGAGGAGGATAAGGCCTCTGGAGTGCCGCAAGACCTGCTTGCCGCCGGGCAGTTTACCGCTTGCTACAATCTGCTGCAGTATATCGACGACCTTGAGCAAGACCCCACCAATCTCACCGACGGACATCGGCTCATCATGTCCTGCAAACCCCAACTGCTGGCCGCCTGGCACCGCTTCCAGGAAGACCCCCACTGCATGGTGCCGGAGTTGTAACGGCATCCATTTTACCCCATCATCCCACTGAAAATGTATAAATAATGAGGCATTATTATTACGGTAATTGATAATTCATTCAATTTATTGAGAAATAAATCGTTTTTGGTCGAAAAAATCAATAAATATGTTGTAGTATTTGCAAAAATGTCATTACCTTTGCATGCGTAACCAATGATTTTAGTATATATGTGAGATGGAAACAACAACGAAAAAACCTAGAAAAAAGAAAGTACTCGTGAAAAGAAAACGTGACCGTTTACAGTTGATCACTGATTTGATCAGGACGAATTGCATTGGCAGCCAGAGCGAACTGGCCGAGATGTTGCGTGAGCACAATATCAATGTGACTCAGGCCACATTGTCGCGCGACCTGAAGGCTCTGAAGATATCCAAGGTGGCTACCGACCGCAATACGTACATGTACATCATTCCCGACAGCAACCAGTTGCAGGACCGCTTGTTGAGTATGCGCCAGACGGATACCCATGCGGCCAAGCAGGTGGGTCTGGTGTCGGTGACCTACTCGGGCAATCTTGCCGTCATCAAGACGCGCAACGGTTATGCTCCGGGTCTGGCCTATGACATTGACATGAGCCGCCCGCCCGAGGTGCTGGGAACCATTGCCGGCGCCGACACGGTGGTAGCGATTCTCGCCGAGGGCGTGACCCGCGAGCAGGCTCAGGCTGTGTTTGAGCAGTTTATGCCCAAGAACTCGCTTCATGTCATGAGTCAGCCCCAAACTCCTGCGGTAGATGATTGACGTAGGTGTATGCGACTGTGACCATCCACGCGGGGCGGAGTTGGTGAGGATACTCATCAACCACCCTGATGTGGAATTGAAATGGGTGACCGGCAGCAACGCTGGCCAGCCCATTGCTCGTGTCGTGAGCGGTATCGTTGGCGAGTGTGACCTCACGCTCAGCAGCGAGGGACCGCTCGACGAGGTCGATGTGGTGTTCCTGTGCCAGGGTCGCCAGCATGTGGACGCTTGCCTGCAGGCGCTGGCTTTGCCCCCGACGACCCGTGTCATCGACCTGAGCGGCAGCCACAATCTGGATACTTGGAGTGGTGGTGACTGGACCTATGGCATGGGTGAGATGCAACGCCGTGTGCTCGTGCATGACGCACACCATGTGGCCGTGCCCGGCAATGCTGCCGCTGTGGCCCTGCTGGCGTTGATGCCGATGGCCCGCAACCTGCTGGTCAACAGCCCGGTGAAACTCGAGGTGGAAATGGGGGCAGCGGCTTTTGGCGATGGCCCGGTGCTGAGTACCGACCCCGACGGCATACCGCTCGAGCGGTGGACTGGGGAGCAGCGGCAAGAAGTGGCCCTGGTGCTGCAGCAGTGCCAGTCGAGTTTCGACCAGCCGGTCGAAATGTCGATCACGCCCGTGGACGGGCGCCGCTGGCTTGCTGTGACGGCCCGGGTGCGCTGTGGCATGGACGGCGACAGCGTCAGGCAACTCTATGAGGAATACTACGATGACCACAATTTTGTCTTCATGGTCGACCGTCGCCCCGTTGCCGCCGATGTGGAGAATACCAACAAGTGCCTCATCTACCTTGACAAGGACGACCAGACGGGAATGCTCACCGTGCACGCCATGATGGACCTGCTGCTCAAGGGCAGCGCCGGCACCGCTGTGCACATGATGAACCTGCTGTTCGGACTCCATGAACGTGCAGGCCTGGCACTGAAGGGCAGCGGCTGTTAGCAATCAAGATACATACATTATTATATATAACATACAACAAACAAAAATACCATTAATCATTATGTCAGTCAACAAAGTCATTCTGCTGGGCCGTGTGGGCCGAGACCCGGATGTGCGTTATATCGCGCAGAATCAGCCTGTTGCTTCTTTTACTCTGGCCACTACCGACCGCGCTTATACCAATGCTAACGGCGTACAGGTTCCCGAACGCACCGAGTGGCACAATATCGTGATGTGGGGCAAAAATGCCGAAGTGGCCGAGCGCTACATCCGCAAAGGGACTCAGATTTATCTTGAGGGACGCCTGCGCACGCGCGCTTGGGAGGACCGCAACCAGGTGAAGCGTTTCACTACCGAAATCTATGTAGACACGTTTGAACTGCTTGCACGCCCCCGCGAGGATGCCTCGGGGCAGCAGCCTGCCGCCAACGGTTGACAAACATCGTCGCTCCTTCACGCCTGCAGGCGCAGCGCGAGGGAGGAGCATGACCATTAGTTACAAAACCGCGGGACCACAGCACAATATCGGTGCTGCGGTCCCGTGGTTGCTTTTTGCACAGGCGTTGTGCCCGGCTTCGGTTACAGGTACTTGTCGCCGTAGAGGGTCTTCACCTCGTTGACATACTGCTTGATGCGCTGCTCCTCCTCGAGGGGCACGATGAGCAGGGCGTCGTCCACATCGGCAACGATGTATCCTTCTAAGCCAGAAGTGACAACGAGTTTGTCGCCCTTGATGGCGATGATGTTGCCCTTGCTGTTGAACATCAGCGCTTTGCAGTTCTGGGTGACGTTGCCCTCGCTGTTCTTGGGCGAGTGGTCATAGAGCGAGCGCCATGTGCCCAGGTCGTTCCAGCCGAAGTCGACGGTCTCGACAAAGACATTGGGTGCCTTTTCCATCACCGCAAAGTCGATGCTGATGCTGGGGCAGGCCTCAAAGTTGTTGTTGATGAACTCGGTTTCGCCCGGCGTGCCGAACTGCTCCTTGCCCATCTCGAAGATGGCATTGACCTCGGCAGCGTGGTCGTTGAGTGCCTTGATGATGGCGTCGGCGCTCCAGAAGAACATTCCGGAGTTCCAGAAGAACTCGCCCGACTTGAGGAAAACGCGGGCCAACTCCTCGTTGGGCTTCTCGGTGAACGTCTTGACAGCCATGAAGTTGTCCTCGACTTGCTCGCCCACCTGGATGTATCCGTAGCCGGTCTCGGGACGGCTGGGCTTGATGCCCATGGTGACCAGTGCTTCATGCTTCTCGATGAACTCGTAGGCCTTGATGACGCTCTGCCTGAACTTGTCGACGTTGATGATGAGGTGGTCGCTCGGGGCTACCATCATCTTGGCATCGGGGTTGATGGCCTTGATGTGGTGTGCGGCCCATGCGATGCACGGTGCCGTGTTGCGCCTGGCCGGTTCGAGCAGTATCTGGCTGTCCTGGATTTCGGGCAGTTGCTCCTTGATGAGTTGTCCGTAACTCTCGTTGGTAATCAGCAGTATGTTCTCGACTGGGACGATTCCCTGGATGCGGTCAAACGCCATCTGTAGCAGGCTGCGTCCCGTACCGAAGAAATCAAGAAACTGCTTGGGCTTTGCGGCTTTGCTGAAGGGCCAGAATCGGCTGCCTACGCCTCCGCACATGATCACGCAGTATCTATTGTTGTTCATAATGATGTTCTGTTGTTTAGATTGATTGACTGGATAATGTATCGGCTACAAAGTTAATGAAAAATTCCGATAGGTCATAGGTCGTCGGGCATTATTCTCATGGATATTAGTCGCATGAAGGTGGCAAGGCCCTTTCACAGCGGTATTGAGCGGCGATGTGCCGTGAACTGCCGTGGCGGTTGTGTTCACTCGTAGTGGATGGGCAGGGTGCGGCTGATGCTCTGTTCCAGCGAGATAAGGGTCTCGGTGGCAGCCACGCCCTCGATGTTCTGGATGTGGTCGTTGACCAGCGTCATAAGGTGCTCGTTGTCGCGTGCGTATACCTTAATCATCATGGTGTAGTGTCCGGTAGTGAAGTGGCACTCGACGACTTCCTTGATCTTGAGCAGTTCGGGCACGACGGTGCGGTACATCGAGCCGCGTTCCAGCGTCAGGCCGATGAAAGTGCAGGTGGAGTATCCCAGCAGTTTGGGATTCACGTTGTATCCCGAGCCGGTGATGACGCCGTCGTCAATGAGCCGCTGTATGCGCTGATGCACTGCAGCCCTTGACACTCCACACACCTGTGCTACATCCTTGCTGGGAATGCGTGCGTTGTTCATCACGATTTCAAGAATTTTCTTGTCCAGATTATCAATTTTTTCCATGAGATCAAATTTTTACTAAGTAATCGCAAATATAGCAACATTTTTTGTATGTTGCTATAGATTTCGGTGAATATTTTTTTATTATTTAATGTGTGTTATGGCTAAATTACTGATAATCTGCTATTTGTCGATTGACGAGTGAAAGATGCCGGCGGGCAGCGAACGCATATTGTAGGTCGAAGCCATCGATTCGCCGTAGGCCCCTGCCGAGCGGATGGCGATGAGGTCGCCGCGCCGGGTGACCGGCAACTGGCAGCCGTGGGCGAACACGTCGCTCGATTCGCACACGGGCCCCACCACGTCATAGGTCTCGATGTCGCTGCTTGTCGAGGTGAGGTTCTGCAGTTGGTGATGAGCGCCGTAGAGGGCCGGCCTGAGCAGGTCGTTCATGCCCGCATCGACGATGACGAACCGCTTGCCGCGGTTCTCCTTGACATACAGGACGCGGCAGATGAGTGAACCGCAGCCGCCGACGATGGCGCGGCCCAACTCGAAGTGGAGCCGCTGCCCCTCGCGCAGGTGGAGCCGCTGCTTGAAGGTGCCGAAATAGCGCTCTAGGTCGGGTAGGGGATGGGCGTCGGGGTTGTCATAGTCGATGCCCAGTCCGCCGCCCACGTTAATGATCTCGAACTGAATGCCTTGGTCCTCATATTGGTCAAGTATGCCGTTGATGGTATCGCAGAGCATCTCATAGGGCTGCATCTGGGTGATCTGTGAGCCGATGTGGAAATGGAGTCCGCTTAGGTGGATGTTGGGCATGCTCATGGCCATGCCGATAACCTGCTGGAGCGACTCGAGCGGTATGCCGAATTTGTTGTCGGCGGTGCCGGTGGTGATGTATTTATGGGTATGTGCGTCGATGTCGGGATTGACCCTGATGGCGACACGTGCCGTGGCATCCATTTCGCCCGCAATCGCGTTGATGACCTCGAGTTCGGGCACCGATTCCACATTGAAGCATCCGATGTCGTGGCTGATGCCGGTCCTGATTTCCCAGTCGGTTTTGCCCACGCCCGAGTAGGTCATTTCCGAGGCCGGAATGCCGGCGGCGAGGGCGGCTTCGATTTCATGTCCGCTGACCAGGTCGGCACCCAAGCCAGCCTGTGCTATCTCGCTGATAATGCGTGGATTGCCGTTGGCCTTGACCGCATAGTGCACACTGTAAGGCCCGTCGGCAGTGAGCCGTCGTATTTCGGCCAGTGTCGTGCGCAACACGTCAAGGTCGTAGAAGTAGAACGGCGTCGTCGTCAGTTGGAGGATTTCCATCGGGAAACCATGGTAGTTATGTCCTGTACCCATAATGCTATTCATATCATTTCGAGTTTCCATTTTGTGTCAAGTGCCCTGGATTGCCCTCCGTGTTCAACGTTCAGGAGATCAACACCGATGACATAAAATCGTGCGGCAAAATTATCAAAAAATCGCCAAAACTATACTAAAAAAATATTTACAATTCATAAAATATGTAAAATCGCATTCAGGCCCCTTGGTGGCGCCTGTTGCTAATGGCTGGAAACTACGGGCGGGAGCGGGAATGGGCAAATTGATTCCTGATAGATGAAATCAAGCCAAATACCCGAAATTTGTCCAAATTTTGCAGTTGTAAATTTTTGGCAACAAAGGATGTAATTTACTGATTAATAGCGCAATAAAAGTTATCAACAGGTGGTGTTGAAAAATTTTCTTTCAAAAACGTAAATTTTTTTGTTTGAGATTGTAAATTTTCGCGAAAAAAGTTGTACCTTTGGAGTCCTCAAAAAAGTGAGGCACGGAGACACACTCGATAGCAATGGAACAACAAGTTTACCACATACCTGCACTGCTCGACGAGAGCATTGACGGGCTTGCCATCAAGCCCGATGGCGCCTATGTAGACGTGACCTTCGGCGGTGGCGGCCACAGCCGTGCCATCTTGTCGCAACTGGGTCCCGGCGGCCGTCTGTTGGGTATGGACCAGGACATGGACGCGTGGGCCAACCGGCTTGCCGACGACAGGTTTACATTTGTACATGGCAACTTCGCCTACCTGAAGAATTTCCTGCGCTATTACGGTCTGCGGTATGTCGACGGCATCCTTGCCGACCTGGGCGTGTCGTTCCATCACTTCGACGATGTGGAGCGCGGTTTCACTTTCCGTGCCGATGCTCCGCTGGACATGAGGATGAACCAGGGCTCGTCGTTCACGGCGGGTGACCTGGTGAACACCTACACCGAGGAACAGTTGGCCGACGTCCTGTACCTGTATGGTGAGTTGAGACAGTCGAGGCGCTTGGCGGCAGCCATTGCCAAGGCTCGCCCGGTGATGAGCACCGGCGCGCTGGTCGATGCCGTGCGTCCGCTGTTGAAGCCCAGCCAGCAGAAGAAGGAACTGTCGATGGTGTTCCAGGCCTTGCGCATCGAGGTCAACGGCGAACTTGAGGTGTTGCGCAGACTGCTGGAGCAGTCGGTCGAACTCCTCAACCCCGGTGGGCGCCTGGCCGTGATCACCTACCATTCCCTCGAGGACCGTTTGGTGAAGAACTTCATGCGCTCGGGCAACATCGAGGGCAAGATGGAGAAGGATTTCTACGGCCGCTTGACCACACCATTGCGTGCTGTGGGCAAGGTAATAGCACCCGCCGATGACGAGGTGGAGCGCAATCCGCGTTCGCGCAGCGCCAAGTTGCGGGTGGCCGAGAAAGTTTAGAGTTTAGGATTTAGAGAGGTTTTTAGAGAGATTTAGAGATTTTTGTAGCGATGAGCGAGAAAGTAAACAGTGCATCCAAGACAGGTAAGAAGGCAGGAAAAGGTATCATCCAGGGCCGGCTCTTTTCGCTTGAGTTCTTCAAGCGTTACTGGTTCTATGTCGTTTTTGTCGTGGCGATGGCCTTGGCCTATATCGCCAACAAATTTTTGTTCCAGAGCAGCATGCAGGAAGTCATGAAACTCAAGGTGGAACTCGATGACTCGCGCACCGACCTGGTGAAGTCGAGCGCAGCCTACAACTCGATGATTCGCGAGAGCGAGATGACGCGCCTCATGCAGGAGCGCCATCTGGGTCTGAGTACGCCCGACGAGCCTCCCTATGAACTGAAGTCCAAGTAACCCCCCATAATTAGGAAAAAACGATGAAGCAAAACAACAAAAAACACATTCTGGCCCGCTATGCGCTGGTCGTGGGCATCATGCTGATGTTCTCGGCAGCCATCGTGTGGGACCTGTTCAAGACCACAGTGGTGTATGCCGCCGAGTGGAATGACAAGGCCGACAAGGTGCTGACCGACACCACCGCCATCGCGCCCGAGCGTGGACAACTGCTGGCCGACAACGGCACTGTGCTGGCAGCCAACCTGCAGTATTACATCCCGCGCATCGACTGGTTCACCGAGGGCATCAAGGAGGAGACGCTGATGAAGGAGATAGGCCCGCTGTGCGACAGTCTGGCAGCCTTTGACACGACGATGACCGCCCAGCAGTGGCGTCAGAAGATCCTGCAGGACCGCCGCGCGATACTCGATGCGCCCAAGACCGTCCAGGCCAATGGCAAGCCCGGCCGCAAGAACCGCGCCTACAAACTGTTCCCGCGGATGCTTACCCACAACCAGTATGAGCGCGTGCGCCGTTTCCCGTTCCTGAACCTCCCGAGGAACAAGAACGGCTTCTACTACGAGAAACAGGAACGCCGCATGAAGCCCTATGGCGACATGGCCTCGCGAAGCATCGGCAGTGTGGGCGAGGACACGGTCAACGCTACCATCCACGGCATCTCGGGCCTCGAGATGGCGCTTGACTCGTTGCTCTACGGCAAGCCCGGTATCTCCAAGAACATCCAACTCACCAACGGCATCTTCAGGGCCGAGAGCGTCCCTGCCGTCAAGGGTTATGATATCACCACCACCATCAACATCCAGTTGCAGGACATCGTGGAGGACGAACTCTACAAGATGTGCGTGCAGACCGGTGCCGAGTGGGGCACGTGTGTGCTGATGGAGGTGGCCACCGGCGAAATCAAGGCCATCAGCAACTTGGACATAAACAAGCAGACCGGCGAGTATACCGAGGGCGTGAACCATGCCGTGCTGGGTTATGAGCCCGGTTCGGTCATCAAGACCATCTCGATGATGGTGGCCCTGGAAGACGGCATCGTCACCGACATCAACGCACCCATCCAGACCGGTTCGGTGTGGTCCTATGCCGGTTCTGTCGTCAGGGACGAGCACGGCGGCGCAACGCGCACCCCTCGCCAGATCATCGAGACCTCGTCCAACATCGGTATGGCCAAACTGATTGTCAAGAAATACGGCGCCAATCCTCAGGGCTTCCATGACCGCTTGAAGGAGATGGGCTTTTTCGAGCCCTTCCATTCGGGCATTGCGGGTGAGAACATCCCCTGGTACCAGAACGTGGAGATCAAGAACGGCGGCCGCGTGACCTTGTCGCGCCAGGCCTACGGCTACGGTGCCCGCATCCCGCCGTTGTGCACGCTGGCCATGTACAACGCCATCGCCAACGACGGCAAGTATGTGCGTCCCCACCTGGTGAAGAAACTCTCCCGTGAGGGGGAACTTGATTCCATCATCCCGGTGACCTACATCCGCGACCAGGTGTGCTCGCCCGAGAATGCGCGCAAACTGCGCACCATGTTGCACGACGTGGTGTGGGGCGACCATGGTACGGCTCGCAAGTACCTGCAGGACGACAAGGTGGAAATCGCCGGCAAGACCGGTACGGCCTTTGAAGTCATCAAGGGACAGTATGGCGGCCAGAAGCGTCTGGCCTTCTGCGGCTTCTTCCCCTATGAGCATCCCAAGTACTCCTGCATCGTGCTGATGAGGAATGCCAACGTGGGTGCTGCCGCCTGCAGCGGCATGGTGCTGAAGAACATTGCCCTCAAGATGTATGCCATCGGACTGCTGGGCGATGCGCCCGACTACACCGCCAAGTCGGAGTCGGTACAGGACTATCCTGTGCTCTACGCCTCGATGAGCGACTACTCCTATAACAACATCATGCAGCACCTGAAAACTGGAGGCAAGCCTCACCGCTATGCGCGTCCCAAGGAGGCCGCCAAGGGTGTGGTGCCCAACGTCGTGGGACTGAACGTGCGTGAGGCCATCATGATGCTGGAGGATGCCGGACTGTCGGTGTCGTTCACCGGCTCGGGCATGGTCATCAGCCAGAGCGTGACCGCCGGTTCACAGTACACCGCCGGTCAAAAAATTAACCTAACATTGAGAAATTCTTAAAATCATGAAGAAATTATCACAACTGCTCACGTCGGTCAGCCCGCTTCAGGTAGTGGGTGACACTGGTGTCGACATCACCGACGTGATTAACGATTCCCGCCAGGCACGCCAGGGCGCACTGTTTGTCGCCGTGAAGGGCGTTGCCGTGGATTCTCACCGCTTTATCGCCGATGTGGTCGCCGCCGGTGCCCGCGCCATCGTGTGCGAGGACATGCCTGCCGTGCTTGACCCCTCGGCAACCTACATACAAGTCGAGAACAGCATCGTCGCCCTTGCCCACATCGCCGACGAATGGTTTGACCATCCCTCGCGTGCACTGCGCCTGGTGGGCGTGACCGGCACCAACGGCAAGACGACGACGGCGACGCTGCTCTACGAGATGGCGCGCCTGATGGGCTACAAGGCCGGCCTGCTGTCGACGGTGAAGAACATCATCGACACCCGTGAGGAGGTGGCCAAGCAGACCACCCCCGACCACCTGACGCTGAACCGACTGCTGCACGAGATGGTGCAGGCGGGTTGCGAATACGCGTTCATGGAGGTCAGTTCCCATGCCTGCGTCCAGCGCCGCATCGAGGGCATCACCTTTGCCGGAGGCATCTTCACCAACCTCACGCGCGACCACATGGACTTCCACAAGACGGTGGACAACTACATCGCTGCCAAGAAGATGTTCTTTGACGCCCTGCCCGCCGGTGCCTTTGCACTTGTCAATGCCGACGACAAGGTGGGCGAGGTGATGCTGCAGAACACCCGTGCCGGCAAGTACCGCTACTCGTTGCGCTCGATGGCCGACTACAAGGGCCGCATCGTCGAGTCGCGACTCGACGGCACCACGCTGGAACTCAACGGCCATCAGGTCGAGGTGCTGTTTACGGGCCGGTTCAATGCCTATAACCTGCTCTCGGTCTATGGTGCGTCGCTGCTGCTGGGCTTCGACCCGCAGGAGGTGCTCGTCAAGATGAGCATGCTCGAGCCCGTTGCCGGTCGCTTCCAGACGCTGCGTTCGCCGCGTGGCTACACGGCCATCGTGGACTATGCCCACACGCCCGACGCTCTGGTCAATGTGCTGGACACTATCCGCGAGGTGGTGGGCACCAACGGCCACATCATCACCGTGTGCGGCTGCGGCGGCAACCGTGATGCCGGCAAGCGCCCCATCATGGCCCGCGAGTCCGCCGTCCGCAGCGACCGCGTGATTCTCACCAGCGACAACCCACGCAACGAGGATCCCGATGCCATCCTGCGTGACATGGAGGTGGGCCTGCCCGAGGAATCCCGCCCCACGACCCTCACCATCACCGACAGGCGCCAGGCCATCCGCACTGCATGCCAATTGGCACAGCCGGGCGACGTGGTGCTCATCGCCGGCAAGGGACACGAGGACTACCAGGAAATCAAGGGCGTGAAGCACCACTTCGACGACCGCGAGCAGGTGCTCGAGGTGTTTGCTGCCGAGGGTCCCAACAACTGAGATTATTAACCACATCAAAGCAAGGATATGTTATACCATCTTTTCCATTACCTGCAAGATACCCATATTCCCGGTGCGCGCTTGTTTGAATACATCACGTTCAGGTCGGGCTTCGCGTTCATCTTGTCGCTGTTTATCGGCATCGTCATTGGACGCCGCATCATCTTCAAACTCAAGAACCGCCAGATGTGCGACAAGGAGCGCGACGAGAAGTTGGGCGGCAATTCCGCCAAGCAGGGAACGCCTACCATGGGCGGCATCATCATCATCATCTCGATTCTGGTGCCTTGCCTGCTGCTGGGCAAACTCAACAACGTCTACATGCTGCTGATGATCGTTTCCACCCTGTGGTGCGGAGCCCTGGGCTTTGCCGACGACTACATCAAGGTCTTCCACCACAACAAGGAGGGTCTGAAGGGCAAGTTCAAGATTGTGGGCCAGGTGGGTCTTGGCGTTATCGTGGGCCTGACCATGTATCTGAGCCCCGCCATCGTGATGAACGAGAACGTCCATGTCACCAACCGCAACGAGACCCCGGAACTTGTCGAGGTGCACAAGTCGCATGCCGTGAAGGCCACCAAGACCACGCTGCCCTTTGTCAAGAACCATAACTTCGACTATGCCTACTTCACGGGCTGGATGGGCAAGTACAAGCAGTTGGGCGGCTGGATTCTGTTCATCCTGGTGACCATCTTTGTCATCACTGCCGTGAGCAATGGTGCCAACCTGACCGACGGTGTCGACGGCCTGGCAACAGGCACTTCGGCTATCATAGGCGTCGCGTTGGCCATCATGTGCTATCTGGGTGGTAACGTCATCTATTCATCCTACCTGAATATCATGTACATCCCGGATAGCAGCGAACTGGTAGTCTATGCAGCGGCGTTTATCGGAGCCACAATCGGCTTCCTGTGGTATAATTCCTATCCGGCGCAGGTGTTCATGGGTGATACCGGCAGCCTGTGTCTGGGCGGCATCATCGCGGTGTTCGCTGTGCTCATCCGCAAGGAGTGGCTCATACCCCTGCTGTGCGGTATCTTCCTGATCGAGGAACTGTCGGTAATCCTGCAGGTGTGGTATGTCAAGCGCCACAAGGGCAAGAATATGCGTCTGTTCAAGATGACGCCCTTGCACCACCACTTCACTGCCGATCCCGCCAAACTCACGTGGGACTACAAGATCAAGACGCCTGACCACCGCATCCCCGAGGCCAAAATCGTGATGCGCTTCTTCCTGGTGAGCATCCTGCTGGCCGCCTTGACTTTTGTGACACTCAAGATACGTTAAACAACCAAACGAACGAAACAACGATATGACCAAACGATTAGTAGTATTGGGCGGTGGCGAGAGCGGTGCCGGTGCAGCGGTGCTGGCCAAGGTCAAGGGCATGGACGTGTGGCTGAGCGATGCCGGCAGCATCGGCCAGACCTACAAGGACCTGCTCAACCAGTATGACATCGCATGGGAAGAGGGCGGACACACGCCCGAGAAGATTCTCAATGCCGACGAGATAGTGAAGAGCCCGGGCATCCCCGACACGGCTCCCATGGTGGCACAGGCCATCGAGCGCGGTATTCCCATCATCAGCGAAATCGAGTTTGCCGGCCGCTACACCGATGCCAAGATGGTGTGCATCACCGGCAGCAACGGCAAGACCACCACGACCAAACTCACCTACCATATTTTCAAGAAGGCTGGCCTGAACGTGGGCTTGGCGGGCAACGTGGGCCGCAGCCTGGCGCTGCAGGTGGCTACCGAGCATCACGACGTGTATGTCATCGAGTTGAGCAGTTTCCAACTCGACAACATGTATGACTTCAAGGCCAATGTGGCCGTGCTGCTCAACATCACGCCCGACCACCTCGACCGTTATGACTACAAGATGGAGAACTATGCCGCTGCCAAGTTCCGCATTACCCAGGGACAGACCGGCGACGACTCGTTCATCTTCTGGAAGAACGACCCCATCATCGCCTCGCAGTTGCGCCAGCACCACCTGGAGTCGCGTCTGCTGGGCTTCACGGCCGACGATGACGCCACCCAGGCCGCATGGCTTCACGGCGACGATGTCCACTTCAACGTGGACGGCGACTGCTGGGACATCCCCCGTAGCGAGTTGTCGCTGCAGGGCCTGCACAACGTCTACAACACGATGGCTGCCGGCCTGTCGGCCCAGGTGTTTGATATCCGCAAGGACGTCATCCGCGCTGCGCTGGCCGACTTTGAGGCCGTGCCCCATCGCCTGGAGTATGTCGACACAGTCGACGGCGTGCGCTACATCAACGACAGCAAGGCCACCAATGTGGATGCCTGCTGGTATGCCCTCGAGAGCGTCAACGGTCCCTGCGTCCTCATCTTGGGCGGCATTGACAAGGGCAACGACTACAGCCAGATTGAGCCGCTGGTCAAGGAGAAGGTCAATGCCATCGTGTGCCTGGGCAAGGACAATGCCAAACTGCATGCCTTCTTCGACGGCAAGGTGCCCGTGGTGACCGATGCCGGCAGCATGGCCGAGTGCATGGCCAAGTGCCGCAACCTGGCCTGCAATGGCGGCACAGTGCTGCTGTCGCCCTGCTGCGCCAGTTTTGACCTGTTCAATGGTATGGCCGACCGCGGCAACCAGTTCAAAGAGTGTGTCCGTCAGTTCAAGGGCGGCAATCAACCCGCATAATTACCCCATAATTTCCACTTTACCCCCTTATGTCCCCAACTGAAAAAATAAACAGGTACAACGAGATTTCCCGCAAGTATGGTGATCCCTGGATCTGGGGCATCTACATTACCTTGCTAATCATCTCGGTTGTCGAGAGTTATAGTGCATCGAGCCGCGAGATTGCGGCCCAGGGCATCTATATGCCCATAGTCAAGCAGTGCGTGTTCCTGGGCATTGGTGCCCTGTGTGTGGTGTTCCTGCAACGCGTGGACTACAACAAGCCCAAGTTCCTGTATGCCATGATACCGGGTCTGGCCGTCATCACGGTGGTCAGCCTGATTTATGTGATGTTCTTCGGTGAGGTCATCAATGGCGCCCAGCGTGCGATGACCATCATTCCGGGACTTGTCACCCTGCAGCCGGCCGAGTTGGCCAAATTGTCGATTGTCACGATGTTGTCCTATATCTTCGCCAAGTCGCAGAAGAACAGGGACATCAGCAACCGTGGCATGTTCGGCGCCGCCTTTGTGGTGGCGCTCTATGGCGGTCTGATGATCCGCAGCGGCTTGACCAACACGCTGCTGCTGGTAGCCATCAGTTTCTCGATGCTGCTCATCGGTGGCGCGCAGTTCAAGAAGATCGGTTACCTGATGGGCTTCTTCGTGGTCATGATGGGCCTGTTCTTCATCATCAAGCAGAACAACGACAAGAAGCAGGAAGTATTCAACGAGACGCAGAAGGAGATGCAGGTCGCCGCTGCTCCCAGCGACGGCGTTGTCATCAGCACCAGTGAGCCGAGCAAGAATGTCGGACGCTCTCTCACGTGGAAGAAGCGCCTGCTCGAGTGGTGGCACAGCGACTCGCTGGTCTATCGGGACATCACCGACAAGAACCAGCAGGAGATGTTCTCTCGTATGGCTCAGGCCCATGGCGGCATCTTTGGCCGCGGAGTGGGCCAGTCGCGTGAGTGCAGCCGCCTGCCGCTGGCCTTCAGCGACTACATCTTCTCGATTATCGTCGAGGAACTGGGCATGGTGGGTGGCATCTTTGTGCTGCTGCTCTACCTGTCGCTGCTGGGCCGTGCCGCGATGATTGTGCGTCACAGCAAGCGCGTCTTGCCGTCGCTGCTGGTCATCGGTATGGCCTCGTTCATCACGTTCCAGGCCCTCTTCCACATGGCCATCAATGTGGGCGTGTTCCCCGTGTCGGGACAGCCGTTGCCGCTCATTTCCAAGGGCGGTACGTCAATCCTGGTAATCAGTATCGCCTTTGGCGTGATGCTCAGCGTGAGCCGCACCATCGCCAATGGCGGAAACAAGAAAGATAAGGCCGACGAGACCCCCGTCATCGAGGGCCTCGACGCCGTGAACCCAACCGAAATACCACCTAAAAATGTCTGGAAATAACAAAAAACAAGTCAACGTTCTCGTGAGCGGCGGCGGCACGGGCGGACACATTTTCCCCGCCTTGTCCATCGCCGGCGAGGTAAGCCGTCGTCATCCCGACTGGGGCATCCTGTTCGTGGGTGCCGAGGGACGCATGGAAATGGAAAAAGTGCCCGCTGCGGGCTATAAGATTATCGGACTGCCCGTCAGCGGCTTCGACCGCAAGCGCCTGTGGCGCAACGTGGGCGTGGGCATCAAGTTGCTCAAGAGCCTGAGCAAGGCGCGCGCCATCCTCAAGGAGTTCAAGCCCGACATCGCCATCGGTGTGGGCGGCTATGCCAGCGGTCCCATGCTCAAGGCCGCGCAGAAGCAGGGCATACCCACGCTGCTGCAGGAGCAGAATTCCTATGCCGGCGTGACCAACAAACTGCTGGCTGCCAAGGCCGAGTGCATCTGTGTCGCCTATGAGGGCATGGAGCGTTTCTTCCCCAAGGAGAAAATCGTGCTCACCGGCAATCCTGTCAGGCGCAACCTGCTGCAGTGCGGCGCCACACCCGAGCAGGCCCGTCAGGCCATGGGTGTTGACCCGTCCAAGAAGACCATCCTCATCATCGGCGGCAGCCTGGGCGCCCGCACCGTCAACAACGCCATCATCGCCGGCTTGAAGCAGATTGGTGACGCCTATGGCATCCAGGTCATCTGGCAAACGGGTAAACTCTATGACCAGCAGTGCCGCGAGGCGCTCGAGGCATCAGGCGTGAAGAACGTGGTGCAGATGCCGTTCATCACCAATATGGACATGGCCTACAAGGCCGCCGACCTGGTTGTCTCGCGAGCCGGAGCCAGCAGCATCTCGGAGTTGCAGTTGCTGGGCAAACCCGCCATTCTGGTGCCCTCGCCCAATGTGGCCGAGGACCATCAGACCAAGAATGCCCAGGCCCTTGCCAGCCGCGACGCCGCCATCATGGTCACCGACGCCGACGCTGTCAACACGCTGGTGGGCACGATGCTCGACACCGCCAACGACAGCGACCTGCTGGCCTCGTTGGGCCGCAACGTCGAGCAGATGGCCCTGCGCGACGCTGCCGAGCACATCGTCGACGAGGTGGAGAGAATCATCAACGACAAGAAAGCATAACAGGCTCAACAGCATAATTTTCAAGTAGATATGAAAGATTTTGATTCTTTATACTTTGTGGGTGCCGGTGGCATCGGCATGGCTGCCCTCGAGCGCTATTTTCTGGCTATGGGAAAGCGCATCGCCGGCTATGACCGCACGCCGAGCGACCTGACCGCAGCCCTGGAGCGCGAGGGTGTCCACATCGACTATGACGAGGACCCCGCCCTGATCCCCGACTGGTGCCGCGACCCGGAACGCACGCTGGTGGTGTATACCCCCGCTGTCCCCGACACGCACCAGGGACTCACCTGGTTCCGCAACAACGGCTTTGAGGTGGTGAAGCGCGCCGCGCTGCTGGGCGAGGTGACGCGCCGCTCGCGGGGCCTGTGCTTTGCGGGAACCCACGGCAAGACCACGACGTCGAGCATGGCGGCCCACATCCTGCACAGTTCAGGCATCGGCTGCAACGCTTTTCTGGGCGGTGTGCTGCGCAACTACGACAGCAACTTCCTGCTCTCGGCCACGAGTCCCTACTCGGTCATCGAGGCCGACGAGTTTGACCGCTCGTTCCACCACTTGAGGCCCTATATCGCCGTGGTGACGTCGACCGACCCCGACCACCTGGACATCTACGGCACGGCCGAGAACTACTTGGAGAGTTTTGCCCATTTCACATCGCTCATCCAGCCTGGCGGAGCGCTCATCGTGCACACGGGACTGGCCCTGCAGCCGCGGGTGGGCGAGCAGGTGAAGACCTACACCTACAGCCGCGACGGGGGCGACTTCCATGCCTCTGACATCCGCAAGGGCGATGGCGAGATCACCTTCGACCTGGTGACACCGTGGGAGACCATTGCCGACGTGAAACTGGGTGTGCCGGTGGACATCAACATCGAGAACGCCATCGCCGCCATGGCCGCCTGCCGTCTGGTCGACGTGCCCCACGACGCGATGCGCGAGGCCATAGCCACCTTCATGGGTCCCAAGCGCCGCTTTGAGTTCTGGCTCAAGGAGCCGGGTCCCAATGGCAGGGTGATGATCGACGACTATGCCCATCATCCCGGCGAACTGCGCGCAAGCATCACATCGGTGCGCGACCTGTACCCCGAACGCCGCTTGACGGTCATCTTCCAGCCGCATCTTTACACACGCACGCGCGACTTCGCCGACGGCTTTGCATCGGCCCTGTCACTGGCCGACGAGGTGATCCTGCTGCCCATCTATCCGGCACGCGAGCAACCCATCCCTGGAGTGGCCAGTGAAATGATACTTGAAAATATAACAAGTGCTAAAAAATGTATTTACACCAAAGAAAATTTGATTAAGTCAATACATTTGAGTAATTTTGACGTCCTATTGACAGCGGGTGCCGGCGACATCGCCAATCTGCTGCCACAAATATGCGATGAATTCAAGAAACAAGAGCGGTGAAACGGCTGATACAATATAGCATTCTGCTGGTGCTGGCGATAGGTCTGGCCACAGGAATCCTGTGGGCCCGTGGCAAGTCGCACGACGAGTTGTGCACCAGTGTGGTGGTAGAGGTCGTCAATGCCGACAGCACATCGTTCGTCACTCCCAAGGGCGTGCTCAACGACCTGAAGAGCCAGGGCGTGAAACTTGTGGGCAAGCGCATGGGTGACATCAATGCCTCCGACCTTGAGGAGGTGCTGCGCCAGTCGCCCTATCTCGAGAATGCCGACATCGTGAAGTGCCAGGACGGCCGCGTGCTCATCAGAGTGAGCCAGTTGGTGCCCGTGCTGCGCGTGTTCGACGGCACGGAGTCCTACTATGTGAACCGGGCCGGCAAGCGCATGATGGCGACGCCCAACTACCACTGCGACGTGCCCGTGGTGCAGGGCCACTTCAGCCGTGCCTATCCCGTCACGCGCATCCTGCCGCTGGTGGACTATGTCGAGAAGGACTCGCTGCTGCACTCACTGGTGACGATGTACTGCGTGCGCGACACCAACAACATCATCATCGTGCCCAACATCAGCGGCCACGTCGTGAACATCGGCAATGCGCAGGGCTTTGAGAACAAGTTCGCCAAACTGAGACTCTTCTACGACCAGGTGATGCCCAAGCGTGGCTGGAACACCTACGACACCATCTCGGTCAAGTGGAGCCATCAGGTGGTGGCCACGCGCCGCGTCAAGGCTGTGCAACAGGTCATCGAGGAAGATCCCGAGGACGACGAGCAGTTCCCTGACATCGAGACCTTGACACCCGGCTCGGCCGCCACAGCCAAGAAGGAGCAGGAGCAGGAGGCTGCCGCCGCCGCTACCGCGACTGAATCATCGGCAAACGATAAAGACAAGAACAAAAAACAGAATTAAAGAGTAAAAACCAAAATAAAAATAGTTCAATCAGTTTATGGAAAAGAACCAGTACATTGTAGCACTTGAAATCGGCAGTTCCAAGATTGTGGGAGCCATTGCCGAAAAGACTCCGTCGGGTTACCTGAGCGTCAGGCACCTGCAGGAGGAGAAGCACGTCAACAGCGTGAGATACGGCATCGTACAGAATGTCGAGAACATCAAGACGAGTATCAACCACATCCTCAAGAACCTTGAGGAGAAGATCGATGGCCGCGTGACCCAGGTCTATATGGGCGTGAGCGGCAGGTCGCTGCACAGCAGCCTGAGCGAGGTGAACCGCAGTGTCGGCTCCACCGAGGCCATCACCCGTGAACTCATCGACCGTATTATCCATGAAGCGACAAGCACCCCGTTGCGCAACTACGACACTGTTGACATCGTCCCCAGGGCATTCTACGTCGACAAGGTGGAAACACCGAACCCCGTGGGACAGTTTGGCTCGTCCATAAAGATCAAGGTCAACCTTATCGTCGCCAAGCCGGCACTCAAGTTGAACCTGAACAGGTTGATGACCTTCGGCATTCCCGCCAAGGACTACATCGTCACCCCGCTGGCCGTCGGCGAGCAGATCCTGAGCGACAGCGACCGCGAACTGGGTTGCATGCTCGTGGATATGGGTGCCGAGACCACCACGGTGGCCATCTACAAGGGCAATGCGTTGGTTTACCTGAGCACGCTGCCCCTGGGAGGCCGCAACCTGACACGCGACGTGATGAACGGCATGAATGTGCTTGAGGAGACTGCCGAGAACGTCAAGAAGAATATCAACAATCCGTTGGACCCCAACAACGTGACCATCGCCGACATCGAGGGTGTCAATGCACCCGAGGCCGCCAAGTATTTCAGTGCCCGTGCCGGTGAAATCATTGCTAACATCAATCAGCAGATTGCCGATGCCGGTTTGGCTTCAGATGCTATCCAGAGCATTGTGCTCATCGGTGGCGGTGCCCACCTGGGTGGCTTGAGGCAGAAGTTGGAAGAGACCATCAAGGTGAGGGTGCGCATGGGACAGAACCCCCCGATGCTCAATATCCTCAACCCCGACATCAACCGCATGGAGTACATCGAGGTCTTCTCGCTGCTGGCCAAGGCTGCTGATATGATCGAGGAGGGTGAAACCTGCGTTGAACTCAACAACTACGAGGATGCCCTGATTATGAATAATCCCCGCAGGTCTGAGAATACCGAACCCGAATTCGTCGATGATGTGCCTGCTCGCAAGCCGGGCAACAAGAAGGGCGACAAGAAGGGCGACAGGAAGAGAGGCAACACCTTCTTCAAGAGTCTGAGAGAAAAACTGAACGGCCTGATGCAAGAGGATGATGAAACCGTCGACGACGAGTAATAAGAATTAAGAACCCATTTACCCAAACAATAAAACAAAGTCAAACGATATATGGAAGAGAACATCATGTCAACGCTCGATCAGAATTCGGGGTTCCAGGATAATAAAGTCATGCCCACCATCATCAAGGTGATGGGTGTTGGCGGCGGCGGTAACAACGCCATCAACCACATGTACATGCAGAACATCGAGGGTGTTTCCTTCGTTGTGCTCAATACCGACAAGCAGCAACTCAACGAGTCGCCGGTGCCCAACCGCGTGCTGCTGGGTCCCAACACTACCCACGGCCTCGGTGCCGGTAACATCCCCGAGACCGCTAAGCGCGCTGCCGAGGAGAGCGAGGCCGAGATTGCTGCCCTCTTTGACGACGACACCAAGATGGTCTTCATCACCGCCGGTATGGGTGGTGGTACAGGTACCGGTGCTGCGCCCGTCGTGGCACGCATCGCCCATGAGAAGGGCGTCCTTACCATCGGTATCGTGACCATCCCGTTCCTGTTCGAGGGTCCCAAGAAGATTCTCAAGGCCCTTGCCGGTGCCGACGAGATGGGCAAGTATGTCGATGCCCTGCTCATCATCAACAACCAGCGTCTGACCGAGATCTACAGCGACCTCGACTTCACCAACGCCTTCGGCAAGGCCGATGACACACTGACCACCGCTGCCCGCAGCATCAGTGACCTGATTACCGTCAAGGGTGTCATCAACCTCGACTTCAACGATGTGAACACCACCCTGCGCAATGGTGGCGCCGCCATCATCAGTTCGGGCTACGGCTCGGGCGAGCACCGTGTGTCCAAGGCCATCGAGGATGCCCTCGAGTCGCCGCTGCTGAAGAACCGCGACGTCTATGGCTCGCGCAAGATCTTGATGAACGTCTACTTCAACCCCGACAGCGATACGCCGCTGCGCATGGGTGAGACCACCGAGATTCAGGAGTTCATGGCCAACTTTGACCAGGAGGTTGACGTCATCTGGGGTACTGCCCACGACCGCACGCTCGAGGATGGACAGGTCAAGATTACCGTGCTGGCAGCCGGCTTCAACGTGTCGCTCGACAAGGAGGCTCCTGTGAACACTTTCACTACTCGTCGCGAACCCGTCGCCGCCCATAGCAACATGTCTGACGCTGACCGCCTCAAGAAGGAATATGGTGAGAAAGCCATTACCGAGCAGGCCCTGGCTCAGAACCGTGCCCGCTATATCGTGCTCACCCCCGACGAGATGGACGACGACGATGTCATCGACTTGATCGAGAAGACGCCCACCTACAAGCGCAAACCCGACTTCCGCAACCAGATCAAGGAACGCCAGCAGGCCGTCAGCCAGGAGCGTCCCGTCGAGGTGCCCAAGTCGCCCAAGCGCGGTGGTGGTGACTCGCCGACCATCGACTTCGGTATGGATTAAATCGAACGATATATATAAATAATGTAAGAGTGAGGAAATCACCGCTATGAGTATTTTTGATCAAGTCAACAGTGGCATCAAGGAGGCCATGAAGGCTCATGACAAGGGACGACTTGAGGCCCTCAGGGGCATCAAGGCCGAATTCCTGCTGATAAAGACCGCGCCAGGCAACAACGGCGAGGTCAGTGACGAGAACGCCTTGAAGGTGCTCGTGCGCATGGCCAAGCAGCGCAAGGAGAGCGCACAGATTTACATCGAACAGGACCGTAAGGACTTGGCCGATGTGGAACTGCTGCAGGCCGCTGTCATCGAGGAATTCCTGCCCAAGCAGATGAACGACGAGGAACTCACCGCCCACGTCAAGCAGATCATCGAGCAGACCGGTGCCACAAGCATGAAGGACATGGGCAAGGTGATGGGCATCGCCACCAAGCAACTCGCTGGACGAGCCGAGGGCCGTGCCATCAGTGCCAAAGTCAAAGAACTCCTCACCGCCAATTAAAAACCAACCAAAAACTAGAAACTAAGGACTAGGGACTAAGGACTAGAAACTAGAAACTCAAATCATAATGCTGACATTACAACTCATCAACCAGGACCCTGAGGATGTGATTCGTCGCTTGGCCGTCAAGCAGTTTGACGGACGCGAGCCCATTATGCGCATCGTGGAACTGGACAAGCAGCGCCGTGCACTGCAGAAACAACGCGACGACAACGCCGCTGTACTCAATAAGATGGCCGCACAGATCGGTGCCCTCATGAAGCAGGGCAACCGCGACGAGGCCGAGAACGTCAAGGCCCAGGTGGCGGGCCTCAAGACCGCCAACAAGGAGATTGACGACAACCTCACCGCTGCCCAGAACGAGATTACCGAAATCCTGCTGAGCATTCCCAACGTGCCCTACAGCGGTGTCCCCGAGGGCAAGACCGCCGAGGACAACGTCGTCGAGAAGACCGGCGGCAAGATGCCCGAACTCCCCGAGGATGCACTCCCTCACTGGGACCTGGCCAAGAAGTATAACTTCATCGACTTTGACCTGGGTGTCAAGATCACGGGTGCCGGATTCCCCGTCTATGTGGGCAAGGGCGCACGCCTGCAGCGTGCCCTGATCCAGTTCTTCCTCGACGAGGCCGGCAAGGCTGGCTATCTCGAGATTGAGCCCCCGCTGGTGGTTAACGAGGCATCGGGTCTGGGTACCGGTCAGTTGCCCGACAAGGAGGGTCAGATGTACCATTGCCAGGTGGACAACTTCTACCTGATTCCCACGGCCGAGGTTCCTGTGACCAACATGTACCGTGACGTCATCATCCCGCAGGAAGAATTGCCCAAGAAGAATTGTGCCTACTCGGCATGTTTCCGTCGCGAGGCCGGTTCCTACGGCAAGGACGTGCGTGGCTTGAACCGCCTGCACCAGTTCGACAAGGTCGAAATCGTGCGCATCGAGCGTCCCGAGGACTCCTATGCTGCTCTCGAGGAGATGAAGGACCACGTGCAGGGTCTGCTCGAGAAACTCGAACTGCCCTGGCACATCCTGCGCCTGTGTGGCGGTGACATGAGTTTCACCAGCGCCATCACCTTCGACTTCGAGGTGTGGTCAGCAGCCCAGCAGCGCTGGCTCGAGGTGAGCAGTGTATCCAACTTCGAGACCTACCAGGCCAACCGCCTGAAGTGCCGCTACCGTGGCGACGACAAGAAGACCCACCTGTGCCACACGCTCAACGGATCGGCACTGGCTCTGCCGCGCATCGTGGCCGCCCTGCTCGAGAACAACCAGACGCCTGAGGGCATCCGCATTCCCGCCGCCCTGCAGCGCTACACCGGTTTCGACATCATCGACTGATAGAATAAGACACTCACGCTAAGACGCTAAGGCGCTAAGATTTTTTATTGATAAACTTTGCGGCTTAGCGTCTTGGCGTGAACTAATAATGACAGATGTATGAATAGGAAGGCCTGGCTCGACTACATGAAGTTCATCGCGATGTTCCTCGTGGTGGTTTATCACACGCCCCCGCGCTACGACAATGCCCACGAGGCTGCATTGTTCAACATGGGCGCACCGGTGTTCTTCTTTGCTGCGGGCTACCTGTTCAACATCGCCAGGCAAAAGAATTTCTTCTCTTTCCTGGCACATCGTGCGCGCCAGATTCTGGTGCCTTACACCACCTTCTTCATCATTTTCTATGCCCTGTGGCTGGTGGTGGGGCGCCGTATGGCCGGGCCCGAGGAGCAAGCCATCGGCATCTATGAGCCGCTGCGGCAGTTTGTCCAGGGCACGCCCGACGTCGTGCTGGGTCCCTTCTGGTTCCTGGCCGCCCTGTTCACGATGCAGGTCATCTATTACCCCATCAGGAAATTCCTCTCGGGCGCTTGGCCCCTTGTTGCGGCTCTGCTGCTCAGCCTGTCGCTGTTCGTGCTGCCCGACGTGCCGTGTTTCCGCTGGTGGAACCTCGACAAGGCCTTCCTGTATATGCCCATCTATGCCCTGGGCAACTGTTGCCATCCGTTGATTGAGAAGTTCGACTTCGCCACGGCGGGGCGCTCCCTGTTGTGGCTGCTGTGTGCCGCCATGGGCCTCGGTTTCCTTATCGTGGCGCCGTTGAACATCGACAGGGATGTCGCCTATGTCTTGGCGCCCGAGGCCGTCATCCTGGCCCTTCCGCTGTACACGGCAGTGTGCAAGGCATTGGAGCGCTGGCACGGCACAAGCCGCATCGCCCAAGGTGTCGCAATCACCGGCATCACCTATCTGGCTCTGCAGAACTACTTGATCGGCATCATCAAGATGGTAGTCGGCAAGGTGGCAGGACCGGCCATCTTCGATGACAATATCCTGCTCAAGGTCGCCGTTGCCGTCGCCGTGATGGTCATCCTCTATCCCATGGCCATGTTTGTCGAGCGCTACCTGCCCTTCCTCTTGGGCAAGCCCTACAGGCAAAGAAATCGGTGACGTTCGACCGAGAACAGAAAAAAAATTGTACCTTTGCGGTTTAATAAGGTGAAAATCATCAAAACTGACATAACATGAATGTACTTGAATTAAGCGAACAAGAGATTATCCGCCGCAACAGTTTGGAACAACTCAAGGCCTTGGGTATCAATCCCTATCCCGCAGCCGAGTATGTGGTGAATGCCTATAGCGACGACATCGTGGCCAACTTCAGCGACGATGCCGAGCCGCGCCAGGTGAGCATCGCTGGACGCATGATGAACCGCCGCATCATGGGCAAGGCCTCCTTCTTTGAACTGCAGGATTCCAAGGGCCGTGTCCAGGTCTACGTGAGCCGCGACGACCTGTGCCCCGGCGAGGATAAGGACCTGTATAACACGGTGTTCAAGAAGTTGCTCGACATGGGCGACTTCGTCGGTGTCGAGGGCTATGTCTTCCGCACCCAGACGGGCGAAATCAGCGTCCACGCTCAGTCGTTGAAACTGCTGAGCAAGTCGCTCAAGCCGCTGCCCGTGGTCAAGGTCAAGGACGGCGTGACCTACGATGCCTTCGAGGATCCCGAGTTGCGCTACCGTCAGCGCTACGTTGACCTGGTGGTCAACGCCGGCGTGAAGGAGACCTTCCTGAAGCGCGCCCAGGTGGTAAAGACCATGCGCCAGGTGCTGGATGATGCCGGTTACACCGAGGTCGAGACCCCGACGCTGCAGGCTATCGCCGGCGGTGCCACGGCAAGGCCGTTCATCACTCACTTCAACGCGTTGAACATCCCCATGTATATGCGCATCGCCACCGAGTTGTACCTCAAGCGCCTGATTGTGGGCGGCTTTGAGGGCGTCTACGAGATTGGCAAGAACTTCCGCAACGAGGGTATGGACCGCAACCACAACCCCGAGTTCACCTGCATGGAGTTGTACGTGCAGTACAAGGACTACAACTGGATGATGTCGTTCACCGAGCGCCTGCTCGAGACCATCTGCATCGCCGTGAATGGCAAGCCCGAGACCGAAATCGACGGCCAGGTCATCAGTTTCAAGGCGCCTTACCGCCGTCTGCCCATCCTCGATGCCATCAAGGAGAAAACCGGCTTTGACCTGGAGGGCAAGAGCGAGGACGAGATCCGTGAGGTGTGCCGCAAGTTGAACCTCGAGATCGACGACACCATGGGCAAGGGCAAACTCATCGACGAGATTTTCGGCGAGTTCTGCGAGGGTACATTCATCCAGCCCACCTTCATCATCGACTATCCCGTCGAGATGTCGCCGCTGACCAAGATGCACCGCAGCAAGCCCGGCCTGACCGAGCGCTTCGAGTTGATGGTCAACGGCAAGGAGTTGGCCAACGCCTACAGCGAGTTGAACGACCCCATCGACCAGGAGGAACGCTTCAAGGAGCAGATGCGACTGGCCGACAAGGGCGACGACGAGGCCATGGTCATCGACCAGGACTTCCTGCGCGCCCTGCAGTACGGCATGCCTCCCACGAGCGGTATCGGCATCGGTATCGACCGCCTGGTGATGCTCATGACCGGCAACAGTTACATCCAGGACGTGCTGCTGTTCCCGCAGATGCGTCCCGAGAAGGTGCCCGCACGCGACAAGGTCGAGGCCTTCACCGCGCTGGGCATTCCTGAGGAGTGGGTCGCTCCCATCCAGAAGGCTGGCCTGCTGACCGTGGCCGCCCTGGGTGCGCTGGAGAAACCCGGCAAACTCTTCCAGGACCTGCTCGACATCAACAAGAAGTACAAGTTGGGCTACAAGGTGCCCGTCGTCGATGAGGTCAAGAAGTGGGTCGAGGCTGCTGCCGCCGCCACGGCTTCACAGCAGTAAAGACACCTCGCCTGAAACGTATCATGGGCAGGGGCTGGCACACGTGCCGCTCTTGCCCATTTTCATTGGTTGCAGGTGCTTAGCAATTTGCAATTTTTAAGAAAGTTTTTTTCATCTTATTCCGGCAAAATGGGCCGGATTTTCGTTATTATTTTATAATTTTGGCATTTGATTCAGTGGGTTTTGTGTGAAGTTTTCACATATCTCGCTGTGTATCAATATGTTAATAATGTGAGAATAATCGATAAAACTAACAAGATATGTTTAAAAAACGCTTTATGTTTGTGATGCTGTTGGTGTTGGCTGTTGCCAGTGCCAGCGCAGGCACATGGAAGATGCATAACAGTTATGTGACCAAGTTGATCAAGAACGTGTTTGATACAGGTGACAAGGTCTACTATGTCAACAGCAACAAACTGTACCAGTTTGACAAGTCGACCCTGACGACGCTCTCTCTGGGTAAGCAGAACATCCTGTCGGACAACACGATTTCCCAGATTTACTATGACTGGGAGAACAATTTGCTGTTTGTGGCTTATGCCAACTCCAACATCGATGTCATCGACCAGGCCGGCAAAGTGACGAACATCAGCAACATCAAGGACATTATCGTGCGCGTGCACAGTTACTCGCTGAACCCCGAGACCGGAGACCTGCAGGACTATACCGGCAAGGAAATCAACGACATCAACTTTGCCAACGGCAGGGCCTACGTCGCTACCGGTTACGGCTATGTGTGCATCGACGAGACGACGCTCAAGGTGGTGCATAACTATGACCTGGGTCGTAAAATCAACTCCGTGGCCGTGATTGGCGACGAGATGCTGATTCTCTCCAAGAGTTACTGCTACCACGGCACCATCGAGGACGAAGACCCCATCAACCACTACACCAAGGAGTCGGGCTCGTTCAACGGCTGCAGGATGTATCCCATCAACGAGAATTCAGTGTTCATCATGGGCCCGTCGACGTTGTACAACTATGAGTTCGTGAACAGTGTGCCTGTGTTGACCGAACTTGTCGCCGCGCGCAGCAACAGCGTCCAGAAGACCCCGACCGGCTTTATCGCCAACTTCCCCGAGCAGACTTATTACTACACCTTTGACCCGACGGGCAAAGTCGGCACCAAGGTGGGCAGTGCTGTGGGCTATGCCACCAGCAACCCCCAAGGTGACGGCACGGTGTGGATCAACGATGCCAACGGTCTGCATGTCAGTGGTAGTACCGCTTACTACAAGATCAACTCGCTGACCACCGATGCCCCCTTCTGGCTGAGGTACAACGGTGACCTGAACAAGTTGTATGCCGGTTCATCGGGCCCGATCTCCCTGATCAACATTGTGGCGACCAATGTGCCCAATATCATCAACACCTATGACGGCAACAACTGGAGCAACGCCACGGCCTACACCGCTTCGGGTTCGGGATACGACTTCGTGTTCAATCCGCTGGATCCCAGGATGTATATCAGGGCTGGCTGGAAGAACCTGTACAAGGTGGTCAATGACCAACTGGTGACGACCTACAACAACTCCAACTCCAAACTGAGTACCCGCAAGTGCCATCCGGCATTTGACAACTACGGCAACATGTGGGTGGTTACGCCTTATGGCCTCCCCGAATCGCCCGTTTTGTTATTGCCCAAGGACAAGGTGTTCAACACGACATCGAATAAGGCCGACTGGCTTGTTCCTGCAGGTTTTGAAGCACTGAATACGGGCAAAATGCAACGCTCCCGCTTCCTGGTATCCAAGAAGAACAATGTGAAGATTTTCAGTGACTGTGACTACAGCGGTGCCATCACAGGTCGCATCTACTGCTGGGACAACGGCAACGAGGATCCCATGGTGGATACCTACCAGTTGAGTTCGATCGGCCACTTCGTTGACCAGAACAACAGCCAGGTGAGTTGGACTTACCTCTGCCATTTTGAGGAGGACCGTGAAGGCATGTTCTGGGTAGGTCACGATATGGGTCTGTTCGTTTTTGACCCCGACGTCGTCTTTGATGCTGCCCCTGCAGCCGTCCGTCCCTACGTGACCAAGTTCAGCGAGGGCCAGGGTTACCTGTGCGAGGGCTATACGGTCTATGACATCGGTGTTGACCGCGACAACAACAAGTGGATTGCCACCAACAACGGCGTTTACTTCGTATCGCCCGACGGCAGCGAGGTCTATAACCACTTCACCATCGAGAACAGTGACGTGCCCAGCAACCTGGTTTATACCGTCGAGTGTGACACGGTGCACGACCGCGTCTACATCTACACCGACAACGGCATCGCCGAGTATATCGTCAACGGTGACGCCACGAGCATCAACTTCGATAACGTGTATGCCTTCCCCAATCCCATCGAGCCCGACTTCACGGGTATGATCAAGATTGCCAACCTGATGGACAACTCCTATGTGACCGTTACCGACCGTGACGGCAACATCGTGGCCCAGTTCGGCCCGGTTGTGGGTAGCGCATTGTGGGACGGCAGCGGCGCCGACGGCGAGCGTGTGCCCACGGGCATCTACAACATCTATGCCGCCCAGGGAGCACAACCCGCGATTACGGGCACTCCCCAGACGACCATCATGATTATCAAGTGATGTCCCTTCTCAGGCTCATCGGTAAGTCGAGAGGTAAAGATCAATGAATCAGGAGGGCATGCCGTCGATCAGCATGTCCTCTTGTTTAGAATATAGCGAGTAGCGATAAGATGCTGTTTAATTCGTTCACATTCATGATTTTCCTGCCAGTGGTGTTCCTGCTCTACTGGTTTGTGTTCAAGCGGCTCAAGTGGCAGAATCTGCTCATCCTGGTTGCCAGTTACGTGTTCTACGGCTGGTGGGACTGGCGTTTTCTGATACTGATTGTCATCACGTCGCTGAGCAGTTATGTGAGCGGTTTGCTCATTAAGCGCTACGAGGGCCAACGGGGCAGGCAGAAAGCCGTCAGCGCAGCCAACATTGTGCTCAACCTGGGCATCCTGGCCACGTTCAAGTATTTCAACTTCTTTGTGGGCAGCATGGGGGCTTTGCTCCATACCTTGGGCATGGAGATGGACTGGCCCACGATGCGTATCATCCTGCCTGTCGGCATCAGTTTCTACACTTTTCAGGCCCTGAGTTACTCGATTGACGTATATACCCGCAAGATAGAGCCCACGCGGGACATCATCGCCTTTTTCTCGTTCATCAGTTTCTTCCCGCAGTTGGTGGCTGGACCCATCGAGCGGGCCACGAGCCTGTTGCCGCAGATACTGCGTGAGCGCAAGTTTGACTACGGTCAGGCGGTCGACGGCCTGCGCCAGATGCTGTGGGGACTGTTCAAGAAACTCATCATCGCCGACACCTGTGCCGAGGTGGTCAACCAAGCGTGGGACGGCATCGGCAGCCAGCCGGGCATGAATCTGTTCATTGCCTCGGTGTTGTTCTCGTTCCAGATTTATGCCGACTTCTCGGGTTACAGCGACATCGCCATCGGTTGCGCCAAACTGTTCGGCATCAGGCTGACGACCAACTTCCGGGTGCCCTACCTGTCGCGCAATGTGCGTGAGTTCTGGCGTCGCTGGCACATCACGCTGATGAACTGGTTCACCCAGTATGTCTATTTCCCGCTGGGCGGCAGCCGTTGTTCACGTGGCCGCACGATTGTGAACATCATCATCGTGTTCGCCCTGAGCGGCCTGTGGCATGGCGCTGACTGGACCTTTGTCCTGTGGGGACTCTACCATGCCCTGTTGTTTATCCCGCTCGTCATGCTCGGGAAGCGTGCCCGCAAGGACACGGTGGCTGCAGGGCGGCGCTTGCCCACCTGGCGCGAATTTGTCGCCATGGTGGTGACCTTCCTGCTGGTCAACTTCGGCTGGATTCTGTTCCGTGCGCCCGACTTCGCTCAGTTCGGTGCTTTTGTGCGCCGCATGTGCTCGCCGTCGCTGCTGGCCGTTCATGGCTTGACGATGAAGATGGCGACCACGCTGTTGTGGTGTGTGGGCCTGATGATTGTCGAGTGGATTCAGCGCGAGCGCGAGCACGTGCTGCAAATCGACGGCTACCGCCTGTTCTCGACGCGTCCCGTCCGTCTTGCGGCCTATGCCGTGCTGGTGTTCCTGATTTTCTATTTCGCCGGTCAGGTGCAAACGTTCATTTATTTCCAGTTCTGATGCCATGATGAAGAAGTTCCTCATCCAGATATCCTACACGGTGTTACCCGTCTGGCTTTTGCTGGTGGGCCTGGCGACCTACTTGTGGGTGACCGACGACAATTCGGGCGACCTGATGCGCTTGGGACTGATTGACAGTGCCCCCGAGTACAGCGACTCGATTCGCGAGACGCTTCTGCCCGAGGTCTACTACACGGGCCTGGACAACGACAGCCTGCTGCGTCTCGACACCTGTGACGTGCTGGTCATCGGCGACTCGTTCTCCCATGGCGGCGGTATGGGCAAGCAGGGCGACTATGTCAACTACCTGGCCCATGACAGCGGCCGCAGGGTGGTGGTGTTCACCCCCAGTGACCCCACGTTGTCGAGTCCCATGCAGGTGGCCTATGACATCTTGAATCTGGGCTGCATCGACTCAACCCATGTCAAGAACCTCGTCGTCGAGGAGGTGGAGCGCTACCTGGTCGACCGCCATTGCGGCTTTGTCACCACCCACACGTCGATTCCGCGACCTGTTGAGGCCGCCGAGGAGGATGCCGCGGCACCCGCCGATGCTCCTGGACCGCTGCAGCGCGTTAAGGACTTCGTGTTCTACCACCTGTTCGGTGCCAACCCCATCTACACCGTGCGCTTGTCACAGCCGGCCTTCAGCAGCAGTGAACCCGACAAACTCTATTTCTACAACGAGGATGTACAGTTGGGCTTTGGCGTCACCGCCGAGCAGCAGCGCAAGGTTGTCGACTGCTATGACAAGGTCATCGCACTGGCCCGGGAGAAGGGTGTGAACCTGGTGCTGGTCGTTGCTTGCGACAAGTATGACATGTACCAGGACTACATCATCGGCAATCCCTATCCGGCCAAGACGCTCAACGAGGATATCGGCCAGTGGATGGCTCCCGAACTGGACCGTTTCGTGTTTGCCAAGCGCGTCCTGCACCCGCTGGTAGAGCAGGGCGTCAAGGACGTGTATCTATTCAACGACACCCACTGGTCACCGTCGTCGTCGCGCATCATCGCCGGCGAAGTCATCGCCAAACTCAAGTAGCAGGACGATGGACGTTACCTCGGTCGAGTTCTATACCTTAGCCTTTGTCGTGGCGATGGCGCTGGTGGCGCTCCTGATTGGGAAGCGCGACAAGGGTACGCCCAGTACCCACATTGTGCAACTGTTGACCGCTGCCGGCAGCGAGGACGACGAGGACACGCTGCGTCTGGAACGCCAGCAGGGCGGACGGGTGCGACTCACGCGCACGGGATTGAGCCTGGGCCCCGAGGAGACCGTCAACCTTGTGTTCACCATCAGCGATGACCATTGCACCATCGTCGAGAAAAAAGGTATCAAGCGCCGCGGCTCGAGAGGCGAGCCGGTATCGGGCGAGGTGACGGTAAAGTGTCTGCGTCCCATCAAGTACCATATGCGCTTCGACAGCCAGGTGACCAGCACGTGGGCCACCTTTACCTATGATGCGGCCTCTCAGGAGCCCAAAGAGGTGAAACTGTCCTTCTGAAAAGCCATGTCACGTTGCCGCGAGGCATCTTTCGCCTGAAGGATGCCCGGTTTTTGCATCGGCTGTCGCGCGTGCGATACAATTTAATGCCGATTGTTGCGTTTAATAGTTATATAATCCACTAATAATAGATGTTGAGAAAGATGAAAAAGATGATATTATTGGTGCTGTCGGTCGTGGCAATGGCGCTGTCGGCCTCGGCACAGCATGCGGTTGGTGACTGGCGCATCCACACGTCATTTGTCGGCGATCAGGTGAAGTCCATCGCCGAGAGCCGCCAATGGGTTTACTACCTGTCGTCGTCGAGCCTGTTCCGTCTCGACAAGGAGACGGGCGAGAACGAGGCGATGACCCGCGCGGGCGACCTGAGCGACCAGACCGTGTCCAACATCTACTACAACAGCGACAAGGACTACCTGATTGTGGTCTATGCCAATGCCAACATCGACGTGATACGCGGCAATGGCAAGGTGGTGAATATGCCCGAAATCAAGGATGCCGTGATGACGTCGAGCAAGAACATCAACGATGTGACCTTTGCCCCTGGCAAAATCTATATGGCAACCGACTTCGGCTATGTGGTGATTGATGACTCCAAGTTTGTGGTCAAGGAATCACACATCTACGGCACTCCGCTGACCTCGGTGGCACAGGTGGGCGATGTGCTGCTGCTCACCACCCAGGAAGCCGCCTATTACGGCGATGCTGATGAATACTATGAGCAACTGTCATCGCTGTCGGTCGCCGACATCAAGACGGGTAGCCGCATCCGTCCCATCAACGACCAGCGCTTCTTCTGCCTGACGGGTTGGACCTGGTTGACCGTGATGACGGTCGACGGAGGGGGCAATCCGCAATTCTCCACGAGTTCTGTGATTCAGAACCGCACTGACCTGCTCCAGAAGACCGGTGGCGGTTTTATGCTCAATGTGCCCCTGATGGGCAAGTGCTTCGTAACCGATGAGCAAGGCCTCAACCCCGAGAGCACCGACGTGGGCAGTGAACTGTGCAGCAGCAATCCCGACTGTGACGGCACCTGGTGGGCCGTCGGACCCAATGGCCTGCATGAGTTGGGCAGCGAGAGTTACTACAGGCCCAATGCCATGTCGATGTCCAACCCCTTCTGGATGACCTATAACAAGTCCAAGGATCTGCTCTATGTGTCGACCACGGCTGCCAATGCCCTGCTCGGCACCGAGTCGCCCACGGTGGTGAATACCTATGACGGCATCACGTGGACCGATGTCACCCCCGATGGGGCGCCCGCCTATGGCTCGTACTGGATTGAATTCCTTCCCGATGATCCGGATACCTATTTCCTGGGCACCTGGCGCGAAGGCCTGATCAAGGTCGTGAACAACGAGATTGCCGTAACTTATAATGAAACGAACAGTCCCTTGCGCAAGAGATATGCCATGCACCCGGTGACAACAATCGACCGCTATGGCAACGTCTGGGCGCTGCAGTCGCTCGAGAACCCCGAGCATCCTGCCATGGTGCTGCCCGCTGCCAAGGCTAAGCAGAACGTGGCCAATGCCGACGACTGGCAGACCCCCACCATCGATGGCATCAACACGGGTCACACCGTGCGCGACATCGCCCTGTCGACCCGCAACAGCAACTACGACATCAAGATGTTTTCCGATGGTGACTTCGAGCAGCCCATCGTCTTCTGGAACAATGGCGGCGAACTGCAGTCGCGACCTCCGCAAGTGCAGTTCAACCAGTTCACCGACCAGGATGGCTTACCCTACACCTGGACCAACATCCTGTGCCTCACCGAGGACCTGACGGGGCTCGTGTGGATGGGCTCGACCGAGGGCGTCATCTCGTTCAACCCCGCCCAGGCCTTCTCGGGTGACTTCAGGGTTAACCACATCAAGGTGCCGCGCAACGACGGTACCGATATGGCCGACTACCTGCTTAGCGGTCTGCAGGTCAACGACATCGCTGTCGACGGCGCCAACCGCAAGTGGATTGCCACGCAGTCGTCGGGCCTGTTCCTCGTGAGCGCCGACGGCACGCAGATCATCAAGAAATTCAATACCACCAACAGCGCCTTGACCTCCAACACGGTCTTTCAGGTGTGCTGTAATCCCAATAGCAACTCGGTGTACGTCACGACACCCTCAGGCCTGTATGAGTACTTCAGCGACTCGAGTCCTGCCGAGACGTCCTATGACAACATCTATGCCTATCCCAACCCGGTGCGTCCTGACTATGGCGGCGATGTCACCATTATGGGGCTGATGGATAACTCGTTGGTCAAGATTGCCGATGCCGGCGGCAACGTCATCAGGCAACTCAAGTCGACAGGCGGCATGGTGACCTGGGACTGCTGTGACCAGTATGGTGACCGTGTCAAGACGGGCATCTACATGGTGCTCTGCTCACGTGCAAACGGTGGCAGTGAGTCCGTTGTGACCAAGATTGCCGTAGTAAGGTAACAGACAACCAATACAGTATCAGAGGGCGAACCACTAAGGAGATCTTTGTAAGGACCATCTTGCACCTGTTTAAAGACAAGTGAAGTGAATCACGATAAAACCATTGATACTATGAAACGATTGCTTTTATATGTAGCCGCCATTATGTTTGGCTCGTTTATAGCCCAGGCGCAACCTGCCGTTGAATTGCATGATGCCACAGCGGCCATTACCGACTCGGTGCGCATCGTGCCCAATTTTGCCATGGGAGACATGCGTTCTTACCGTGCCACGATAAAGACCGTAATGGAGGGGTCAAGGTCTGACTTTTTATCGATGGATTATCACATGAAAGTAGAATCGGTTGACAGGGATCACTACGGCATGTCCTTAACCCTTGATAATATTGTTTGCGACCAATCAGACTACCTGAACATGGAGCAGTTGCTTGAATTATTTGTCACCGAGGGAGTTCATTTCTACTTCAATCGCCATAGCCTGAAGGTGGACAGCATCGATTGTTCAAATTTGGTAAAGCCATTAACGGAATTGCTGATTAAAGTCTCAAGTGGAATTGACCAAGCGCCGGATGAAGATTCAACACAGTTATTAAATGATGATGGATTGGATGACAGGTTCATCAATGGAATGGCGAGCAAACTATTTGAAGGCATCATTCAAACCTGGGCCGACCAGTACGGTCGCACCTATGCCATGGGTGACTCCCGATGGATTGAAACCGATGAAGACCTTGAGAACACTGAGGTTGAAGATATTGATACCGATATTCAAGATGAAAATGTAGTCGTAGAAGAGTTCGAAGTTTCTGTGCAATGGGTTCATCAGGCATTTGCCCACATTAACGAGGACGGGACCTTCTTTTACCGGGATACAATCTCGTGGGAATCATTGATGCTCGACAACTGGTCGGAGCATAAAGAGGCATCATTCGACGCCAAAGGCTGGCCAGTAGAAATCAATAATACTACCACTATGGGTGATGCCACTACCACTATCCACTGGCAATTGATTGAGGAGGATGACTGACTGACAATGAATCATACTGATTCCTTCGTCGGTATGTATCGAATTATCGTATCGTCCTGTCGCCCTCTTTATTAAATAGCATTAGCCCCAAGAATTTTCAATACGAATCACGCTCAGTAAGCGAATTGCACGAAAAGAATAAAAATTTGCATTAGTTCCGCAGGGTTAGAGCCGACTTCAATATCATTGCGTTCTTTTTGTCACCGTGGTAGGTGGCGCTGTCACGCATCTGCAAGCGATGGGGTGGACTTGTTCGTTTTTTGATTGAAAATTTGGATTTTTTCTCTTTTTTCGCTTAATTTGCAACGATTTATAAATGACGTGTGATTTAAAAAGAGACAAACCCTTTAGTTTAACTGATTAAAATCTAAACATTATGGCAAAGAAATTTTTATTGATGATGACCGTGCTTGTGGCAGTGCTGCTGCAGGCTTGCGGCACGACCGACGGCTTGACCAATGCCGAGCGCCAGGCGGCGATAACCCGCCAGGTGCAGGAGGGGCTTGACACGCGGCACTACACGATTGCCGTGGACTGGATGAAACCCTTGGGTGGCATGGCTCGCCATGTGACCTCCAACTATGAGTTGAAGGTGAACGGTGATGAGGTGGACAGTTACCTCCCCTATGTGGGCGAGGCCTACCGCTTGCCCTATGGCGGCGGCAAGGGTCTGAACTTCAAGGGTAAAATCGAGGACTACACCATCACCTATCTCACGAGCAACCGCTCCCACATCGAGTTCCGCGTGACCAACGATGAGGATACCTACTACTTCCGTATCGACGTGTTCAACAACGGAAAATCCATCATCGACATCATCGCTCAGGAGCGTGATGCGATTTCATTTGACGGAGAAATGGTTTTCAAGAATTAAACTAATTACGGAAAAAAACATCTAATTAATAGAAGGCAGTTTTTTGCCGCTTCGTTTAACGTACTAACTCCATAGGATTATGAAAAAAATACTCTTCTTTGCCGTTATGGCTCTCGTTATGATGTCCTGCAATACCAGCAAGAATGCAACTGTCGACCCCGCACAGGTCGCGGCTGTCAAATCGTTGCTGGAGCAGCAACAGTATTTCGTAATGGTCGGCTCGATGCGCCCGTTGTCGGCTCCGACGATGCCTGTCAGCCAGGGGCACAAGATGATTGTGCGCGACGGCATGGTATCTTGCTATCTGCCCTATGCCGGCTCAGGACAGAATGTGGGCTATGGCGCCAGCGGCTACAAGGCCATGAATTTCAGCGCACCGGTGCTCGATTACAAGGTGGAGTATCCCAAGGATGACCGCGCCCGTGTCACCTTCAGGGTCGACAATGGCGATGACCACTACAGGTTCCATGTCGAGATCTTCATGAACGGTAAGACCACCATCGACGTAGAGCCGCGCGGACGTGATGCTGTTTCCTACAGCGGCATGCTGCACGGGCTGGAGATGCTGTAATGGCTTTGGAAGAGAGGCAATGAAAAAGAGGCGGGCCGCTTGGGCTCGCCTCTTTCATTTTCATATTGTTGCATCAGGTGGTGACCTGGACGCGGCTCACGGTGTTGTTGTCGGGGTCGCGGAAGACCTGGATCTGGGTGGGTACGCGCTCCTTGAGCATCTCCACGTGGCTGATGATGCCCACGCGTCGCCCGCCGATGTCGTACAGGCGGTTCAGCGTTTCCATCACATTGTCCAGGTAGTTGGGGCTGAGCGATCCGAAGCCTTCATCGATGAAAATCGTGTCCATGCTGAAGATCCGGCCGGTCATGTTGGACAGGGCCAGTGCCAGTGCCAGCGACACCATGAAACTCTCGCCGCCCGACAGGGTGGTCACCGAGGTCAAGTCGCCCTGGATGAGGTCGCGCACCAGGATGACGAGTGAGGTGGGTGAGGGCTCGAGTTCGTAGCGGTTGTTGAACTGGCGCAGGTAGCCGTTGGCGCTATGCAGCAGGTCGCCCAGGATGTAACTTTGGGCGATTCTGCGGAATTTGTTGCCGTCGCTGCTGCCCAGTATAGTATTAAACTGTTCCCACTGCTTGCACTCCTTCTCGGCCTGATCAAGCATGGCCTTCTTGCCCCGGAACAGCGCGGCATTCTTCTCGTCGTCGCTGAGCCGGGTCTTTTTCTCGGCGATTTGTGACTTCAGGCCGTCGAGGGCTTCCTGTTTTTCGGTGATGGTAGCCTCGAGACGCTCCAGGTTCTCCTCATTGTAATCGGGTTTCTTGCCTTTCAACTCCTGCAGTTGTTGGGTCAATGTGCCGATGGCGCTCTTGATGCCGATGATGTTGTCGTTCAGCGTCTGGTGTGCCTGCCTGATGCCGTCAATCTCGGCCTGGGAGTGGCCGATGAGTTCGTGCAGCCGTTCCATCGTCATGGCCGGGTTGAGCGAGAGGAATCTGTCCAGTGCCTGTTTGCTCGTGGCGGCATTCTCTTTGGTATGGGCCAACTGGGTCTGCCATTGCAGGTATCTGCCGGCCAGTTCGCGCCAGCGGTCTCCCAGGTTGTCGGGTGCCTGTGGCAGGGTGTTGCCATCATCGGTGAAGCCCTGGATGCTCTCTTTGTGCTTGACCATGATGGGGATGGCCGTGCGGCGCACCTCAAGCGACTGACCCAGTTCTTGTCTGGTGGTGACTAAATGTCGGTAATTGGCCGCTGTTGCCTGCAATTGTGCGATGAATTCATCGTCGGCATGGTCTTTCCAGTCTTTGATGACCAGCAGGTTGTCTAATTTTTGTGCCATTGTGGCGGCCTCTCTCTTGCTGAGGTCGATGAGTTGGCGCTGGTATTTGATGGCATCAGTGACGGTGTTGAGCCGCAGTTCGGCCATGTGGTGGGCCTTCATGGCCTCGTCAAGGTGCTTCTGCTCGGCTTTCATCTTGTCATCAAGTTCGCTCGCTGCCTTCAGTTGCCCGTTGAGCAGTTTCACATGGCCTTCAATCTCTGTGATAAGGTTGTTAACGATGGTTTCATCGCCCGTTTCATCGCCCATTTCATCGACGTTTTTCCCGCATTGTGCCAGCAGTTGGCGGGTTGCGTTCCAGTGCTTGGCGCGCTCGTCTTGCCGCTTGGCCAGGTCTATGCCTGCTTGCTTGGTGAGGTTCTCATTGTTGGCTATCAGTTTCTCGGCTCCCTTGATTTGAGCGAGGGTCTGGTTCAGGTCGTCTTCGGCCATTTTGAGTTGCTTTCTCAACTCCTCGAGTTCGCTCTCGGCTTTAGGAGCGAGAAGGGTGGTGATGGTGTTGCCGCACACGGGGCACGTGTCGCCCTGGTGCAGGGTCTTGTGGGCTTGCTCCAGCAGATTGCTCCAGTCGGTCATTCGCTCGACTTGCTCATGGCAGGCCTCTTTGCGTGCGCGTTTCTCACCGACAGTGGCTTTGACGGCCTCCAAACGGCCGATTTCATCGGCTTGCTGGTCCTTCAGTTCTTTAAGCCTGTCCTGGGCTTGAACAACCAGGTCTTGCTTGGCCTTGAAGGTGTCAAGGGCCCGTGAGGCGCTGTTCCAGTCATTGATTTTGGCGCTGATTCCGGTCACGTTGAACTGGGCCAGTTCCTGTTTCAGTTTCTCAACGATAGTCCCCATTTCATCGGCTTTGGCCTTGGCGGTTTCAACCGCTTTCTGGGCCTCGGGCAGCCGTTTCTCTTCTTTCTCCAGACCCTCGGCATATTCCTCGATGTTGCTGTTCTTCTCCCGCCACTGGTTAAACAACGAAACGATTTCGCCGATGGCGTCATACATGGCCTTGTTTGTGGCTTCGCTCTCGATAGTTTGCCCCATTTCATCGACTTTTTTCTGAGTGGCATCGATGTCGGCACTCATGGCGCGCAGGGCAGCGCACAGCAGGTTGTACTCTTGCTGTATGGAGGCTTTCTGGTCCTCGAGTTCCTTGATGTGGTCCAGTGCGCGCTGGTTCTCTTTGATGTGATGGCGCGCGTCGAGGGTGGCGTCCCAATCCTTGACCAGCGATTGCTGCGCCTTGTGCTCCTCGGTGCTGGTGCGTGCCACTTCCTTGTCGAGCAGTTCACTGTTCAGGGCAATGTCTTTTTCTATCCGGGTCTTGCTGTTGAGCCACTGGACCATGGCAATGGCTCGTTGCAGCACTGCGTTCATGGTCCTGTGCTGGGCGTCAAGTTGCCCCATTTCTTCGATGATTTTGGCCTTCTGCTCCTCATCGAGCAGGATGATGTTCTCCATCTGGCCGCTCAGGATTTTGCAGCGGTCGCTCTTCTCCTGGTAGACCTGATAGATTTTCTTGCCCAGTTGGGTGTAGATCCCGGTGCCCGTCATCTTCTCCAGCAGGTCGGATTTTTCGTTGTCATCGCTGTTGAGGAACTCGGCAAACTTGCCTTGTGCGAGCACTACGGTACGGAAAAACTGGTGGATGTCAAGCCCGACGATATTCTCGATTTCTTCATTGATTTTATCAGAGTTGCTGATGAAGGCCGCAGGTGTGACCCCGTCGGCGGTGCGCAGGACTCTGGAAACCGTTGATATTTTACCGTCAATCTTGCCGTTGGCGCGGTGCGTTTCCCACGTTGCGACGTAGGGGACGCCCTGGTTGTTCTCAAATGTCAGTTCAACGCTGGCTTTCACGCTGCCGCGCCGCAACAGTTGGCGGGGATTGTTGGTCCTCTGCTCCTCTCTTTTGTCTCCGATGTTGCGGTCGGTTTCATAGGCCACATTGCGGGCAGCCTTCAAACGTGGTGTGCTGCCGTAGAGCACCAGGCACAGGCAGTCGATGATGGTGGACTTGCCCGAGCCGGTCTCGCCGGTGATCAGGAACAGACGTTCGTTGTTGAGGGGGGCCTGGTCAAAGTCGATGACGGCATGCTCGATGGATGCGATATTCTCGATAGTGAGTCGGTGGAGTTTCATTGTCTGTTTTCCTCTTCTACTAATTGTTGAACATAGTTGAACATGGCTTTTTCGTCATCGGTCATTGCACGGCCGATTTTCTCGAGGTAATATTGGTTGGCGACCTCGATGGGCTGTTTGCGGTTGAACTCTTCCACCGTCATCTGCCGGGACGGGCCTGTAGCGGTGTTCAGCGCGGTCTTCTTGATTTCGCAGAAACGGCCCTGCTGTGCATTAACGGCTTTGGCGGCGCGCTCCTGTGCGCCGTTGGGCAGGTAGTGCTCAACGGCCACGTTGAGCCTGATGTAGGCGTTCTTGACGTTGTTGCGCTGTTCCTCCACCAGGGCCAGCGCGGTCTCCAGGTCCACGGGATCCTTGGCGGGGATGGTGTGCAGCGGTTTGATGTTCTTGATGGCGGTCGTGGTGACTTGGGGCAGGGCGCCGTGGGCCTCGATGGTGACGATGCTCACCGAGTGCTCGCACTGCTCGTCAAAACTTACGGGTACCGGGGTGCCGCAGTAGCGGGCGCGCTCGCTCACTTGTTGAGGGCGGTGGATGTGGCCCAGGGCGGCATAGTCGTAGCCCTGGCCCAGCGTATCGATCTCGACGCACTCCATCGTCATGTTGCGGTCGTGGCCGGTGAAGTCGCTGTTGTTGACGGCGAGGTGGGCCATGAGCACCACGGGCAAGGCGTCAGGATTCCCGGCGTTCACGTGCTCGATCAGGGCCTCAAAGTAGGCGCGCTGGCGCTCGCCGCTTTCGATATCCTCGTCGCTCACTTTGGGAAAACTGTTCCTGTGGGCATAGGGCACCGCGGCGACGATACCCTTGTCTTTCACGGGGATGATGTGGCGCTGCAGGTCGGCAAGGCCTTGGCTGTCGCGGGCAATGCCGCCCAGCACCCTCACGCCCGCCAGGCGCCACAGCAGGCTGTCGCTCTCGAGTCGGGACGCGCTGTCGTGGTTGCCGGCGATGACCACAATGGCCATGTCGGGGCAGGCTTTGTGGATGTCGAGCATTCCCTCGACATACATGCTCACCGCTGCGCTCGACGGTGCTGCCGTGTGGTAGATGTCGCCGCTCACGAGCAGGGCGTCGGGCTGCTCTTGGGCAACGATAGCAGCCAGTTGCCGCAAGAAGTCGCGCTGCTCCTCGCTGCGGTCATAGCCGTAAAAATTCTGGCCCAGGTGCCAGTCGCTGGTGTGGATAAGTTTAAACATGAACAATCACTGAATTAAATGGTTTGACAAGTTCATACATTTTTCCCTGTTAGGTTTTTCTTTAGGCAAATATAGTAAAAAGATTTGAGATATGCAAATCTGGCGCGTTAATAGATGTTAGCCGATGAAACCGGGTTTGGCTCATCGGCTCTGTGAGGGTGGCAATTGTCGGCCATCGGTCAGTGGGCGCTGCGGGTGGCGATTTTCTTGCCCTTCTTGTCCCAGGTGTAGTACCAGCCGCTCTTACGGCTCGTGAAGGTGTCGCCTGCTGCCGAGAGCACCTCGCCCACGCTGCTCTCCGAGAAGGTATGCAGTCTCTTCCCCTTGGCGTCGCAGGTGTAGTACCAGCCGCTCTTCTTGAGGACGTAGAACGACTCGCTGTAGGCCACCACTTCGCCCTGGGTGGTGCTGAAGGTGTGCACCCTCTTGCCGTTCTCGTCATAGACGTAGTACCACGAACTCTTGGCCTCGATATAACTGATTTTTTGGGCCTGAATGGCCGTGAAGGCCATCAGCATGGCCAGGATGATAAGGATTCTTTTCATGTCGGTATCTGTTGTTTATTTGATCAGTTTGGTGATTTGCTGTTCACTGGCACGGGGCAGCAGCCGCCTGAGGTGGTCCAGCATGCGCGCCATCGACTCCTCGGGCGAGCGGTCGCAGTGGCACGCCTCCTTGCCCAGCAGTTGCTCGGGCGTGGACAGCAGCGCCCAGCCCCAGCCGTACCGTTTCCCGTGCTTGTCCTGGGGATAGACGAAGTCCTCGGTGACGATGCGGCACGCCATCTGCAGCCGCGTGACATAGCCGTCGAAGCGGCTCCGCATCTTTGGCTCGGTGAAGCCGCAGGCCCGGCGCAGGTCGCGCGTGATCATGCTGCCGTGCTCGCGCAGCGTCATCAGGATGGTTTCTTCAATGGAACCAGGCGATGGAGCAGGGTGGGAATGGCGGCGCCAGTTGTACAGGTCGGGCCACCACGAGCGGCTCACAAAGCCGGCCTTCTTGTTGAAGAACTTGCCGTAGACGCAGTCGCTCTCGGTGACGATGGGGCCTTTCCAGTCCCACAGGGGCCAGTCCCAACCGCCGTCGTCGAGCAGCACATAGCGGCAGTCGGGGTCCACCGCCTCGTCGGCCGAATAACCCGCGATGCCGCTGTCCAGCAGGGGCAGGAACCCCACCTGCTGGATGTAGTCCATCAACTCGGTCGCGTTATGAATCATTGCCCGTCCCATTCACTCAATATCCCAAATCTCTAACCTCTAACCTCTAACCTTTAACCTCTAACCTTTAACCTCTAACCTTTTATTTAATGCACATCGATGCCGTCAAAGATGAAGTCGGCGATGACGCAGTCCTGATATTTCGCTCCGGGATACACTTCCTTGATTTCAAACTTCAGTGTCCACTTCGGGGCTTTCTCCACATCGGGACCGTAGCCCACGGTGTCCACGTCGAAATACTGCAACGAGCGGCTGTCTTCCAGTTCCAGCAGCCTGTAAGGCTTGTCGTTGTAGTACATCAGTAGGGTTTTTACCCTGGAGTTGTCGCGCCATGCTTTCTCGCTCTTGACATGGCCGTTCAGGATGGCGACCGATGTGATGCGCGGATTGTTGCCGGCAAACGTGAACGTCAGATACTGGCCGATGCCGTTGCCGTCGGTGGCCCACACGCTCTCGAGGTCAAAATCGTGCGCGTTCATTGCGCCGTAGGTGAAACCGCCCTGCGGAGCAAGGCACCCCGATGCCGTCAGCGTGTCTACAGCACCGCCGCAGTACCAACTGCACCCTTGATCATACAGTGCACCATAGACACCAATATAGCAGATGGAGTCAAAGTCAATCTCTCCCTGATCCACCAACTCGGCAAGATGCTCATATTCCGCCACGGTCATGTTGGCCATGGTGTCAATCGCAACAGGTTGAAGCCTCTGGACGCCGGCCGTCATTTCCCCAGTCGGAGAACTATGCCCCTGTGGGCTTGCCATCTGGAACGACACCAGTGCTCCGGCCAGCAGTATCAAAGTAATAATCTTCTTCATCATAGGTCAGTAAATTTAGTCTCTATTCAACAATACTTATCCACCCGCAAAGTTATCCATAAAACCCCACAATCCCAAAAAAAATGCTCCTCATTTCAGGATTTGGTCCAGGAGGGGGTAGATGTCCTGTTCGTGCTCGTAGGGGTGGATGTGGAAGTAGGGGTTGCCCGTGAGCATCGCCGACAGTTGCGTCTTGCTCTTGTCGTAGAAGATGTGGCACGGGATGCCATGGGCCTCGGCATAGGCCAGTTCGTAGCCCACGCCCAGCGAGGGGCATGTGCATTCGCCGATGAGCACGTCGCTCTCGCGCAGCCATGCCGTGTCTTGGTCATAGATGCGTGCGTCGCGCTCACGGCCCTGCTCCGTCAGACTCAGGTTGCTCTTGCCCACATGCTCGGTGAGCACGATGTCGGTGCGCTGGATGTAGGTGATGATGCGGTGATATAGTTCAGCATCCACGCGCCCGCCGCGGATCGACCCCGCAAAATAAATCTTCTTCGCCATAATGTCATTTATTTATTGTCTTACAAAAGTAAGTGAATCATCTCAAATTATCATTGTTTTTTGCTCTTTTTCAGCATAAAGAATAGGTATTCCTTTCATTGAGTGGTAGTAATTGCACATGATGATTGAAAATATTCTGGCTGTAAGCAAAACAGACAATAGGCATTGAGTCTAAAGAATTATTGCTATCTTTGCAGAAAACTAATTAATTATGAGGCAGATTTTTATTATACTTCTTTTCTCTTCATTTTTTGTGTCATGCACTTTTACGCAAGAGCAGAAAGTAAATAAACTGATTAAAGAAGAGATGAATAAGACTTTGGTGAATATTGACAGTTATGATCCTGTAGAGATGCAAATTGATAGTGCGTTCACACCTTATGATGATCCGACTTTCTTAAATGATTTAAAAGAGATGGGAGAAGAGTCTAAATCTCTTTTTATGATGAGCAAGGATGCTGAATGGGCAAAGTCGATGATGGATCTTTATGAGGAAATGAACATGCCATATTACCGAAATCAATACCTGAAAAACAAGGAGGAATATGATGCCTTTTTAAAAACGATGAAGGATTTTCAGAGTAAGTGGGAAAAAAGAATGCTCTCATATAAGCCATTGTTTGATAAATCCCCGTCATTTGTGGGTTACAAGGTGCGCCATAAATACCGTTACGTAAACGATGGTTACCAAACCGTTTTTGGTAATATGTTATTCATTATTGACAAAGACATAAAGCATGTTCTCTTTTCTTGCGATTTAGAGAGAGCATAGAGTATGATGCCATTAAAAAAGCAATTAATGAAATAAAAGAGCAAAGAGGAGAGGATTGATAATTCAGTTATATCCACTATGAGGCAGTTATCGTAGAATCATCGACTGGATGATTTCTTTAAACCGCCAAATTTATGGTAAATTTTTCGGTTGAAACCGCCAAATTCGGCTAAATTTTTCGGTTATAATCGCTGAATTTAGTTAAATTTTTCGGTTTTCTATCGTTTAGGATCTATCTGGGGGTCCGATAATACGGTTATTAATATTTCGGGCCGAGGCGCTTGGCCCCAGCCCGATGAGTGATGAATCCGTATCTGTTATTGTCTTTCTTGTCTTCAGAATAGGGTGGGGTTATAGGCGGATGAGGGCTACACCGCCGAGCATCAGCAGGATGCCGACGATTTGGGGCCAGGCGATGGCCTTGCGCGGGGCGCCGAGCCAGCCCAGGTGTTCCATGAGCATGCTCAGGGCGAGTTGGCCCACGAGCAACGACATGGTAAATACACCGACGCCGAGTTCGCCCACAAGCCAGGCATTGCCGAGCACGATGACCGCACCGCACAAGCCGCCCATCCACATCCACCACGGATAGTCACGACTGAAGGCCCTGCCCACCAGTTGGGTCTTGCCCATGCAGGTGCAGAACAGCAGCAGTGCCATCGTGGCGACGAAGAATGCCACCGTAGTGGCCTGGATGGGGTTGCCGACGATGGCCGACAACTGGGCGTAGGCGCCTGTGATGCTGGCCGACAGGATACCCGACACGACGGCCATCAGTTGCCAGAACGCCAGCCGTGAGCCTCTGCTGCTACCTGCCACCGGTCGTTGGCCGCCAAGCAGTTTGGGCAAGATGACCACCAGCGTGAAGCCGGCGATGAGCAGCAGCGAGCCGATGATGCGGTTGGTGCCCAGGGGGATGACCTTGGCGCCGAACCAGCCGAAGTGGTCGATCAGCAGGCTGAAAATCAGTTGGCTGAACATCGGGATGATCAAGGCTTGCAACTGTCCGATTTCCTTGAACAGATGGATGGCGATGGTGATGGTCACCACGGCGACGATACCCACAAACCAACTCCAGCAAGGCGCTTCGGCCAGCATCTCATGGGTCGGCAGGATGGGAATTCCCGCCAGCAGCGACACCAGCAGCAGTGCCAGCGTGGAGACCGAGAAAGAAACGAGTGTGGAGACATAGGCGGGGCCCACGACTCCGCGCAGGCGCGAGTTGGCTGCCGTCTGCAAGGGCATCAACAGGCCCATTGCCAGTGCTATGATTACAAAATACATATTGTCTTTCTTATCAATTAGGCCACAAAATTATCCAAAATTCACCACCTGGGCGAACGGAGTGGCTATTTCTCGTACATTTCGAGGGGTTGGTCGTCGGGGTCGTTGAAGAAGACAAAGCGTTTGCCTGTTGTCGCGTCGGTCCTGATATTCTCGTGGGCAACGCCCATGCGGTCCAGTTCGGCGACCTGGGCCTCGATGTCGTCGACCTCAAAGGCCAGATGTCTCAGGCCGGCAGCCTCGGGATAGGACAGGCGCTGCGGCGGCGAGGGATAGGAGAACAGTTCGATGACATAGTCGCCATTCAGCGAGAGTTTGGTCAAGTAGGACTGTTGTTCCTCGCGCCAATGCTCGGCCATGACCTGGCAGCCGACAACGCGGGTGTAGAAGTCGAGGCTCCGCTGATAGTCGGAGCAGATGATGGCAATATGGTGTACTTTGTTGAGTTGTAACATAATTCAAATAAGTTTTAAGCAGCCAAAGGTACAAAAGACTTGGCAATAAAGAAACATCATTGGTTCATCTGATTAATCAAGTTCACGACCACTTTCACCATCACGTCTTTCTCTTCGGGCTTGCTCTCGGCGATCATCAACGTTAAGGCGACGAGCGTGTTGTCGGCTAACCGCTTGGTTCCGTCCTCGCGGTAGAGGATGCGGTTGTTGTTGAGAAACCAAAGAAAGAGTGTGGCGGCGATGCGTTTGTTGCCGTCGCTGAAGGAATGGTTCTTAGTGACCAGATAAAGCAGCATTGCTGCCTTTTCCTCTACGCTTGGGTATAGTTCCTCGCCTCCAAAGGTTTGGTAAATCTGTCCGATGCTACTCTTGAAGGAATCATCTTTCTCATTCCCGAACAGATCACTGCCACCAAATGTCTTTCGGAGCCCTTCAATCTCATTGATGGCTTTTTCGTAGGTGGCATGGAAACGTTCCTCCTGAGTGGTCTTTTCAATAACTAACCGTTCGTAGTCATAGTTGTCGAGTGTGTCCAGTGCGTAGGCATAATCGGTCACGACGTCAAACAATGCCTGGCTGTCTTCAGAGGGCATCATGGGTTGACTTTGTATAGCACGGCCAAGAATGCCAACGAGTTGCCGCAATTCTCCTATCTGCTCGCGACGGATATTATCATTGACGGCATAGCCCTTGATGAGGTAGTCCTTCAAGATTTTTCTGGCCCAGATGCGGAATGCCGTGCCGCGCTTGCTCTTCACACGATAGCCGACAGAGATGATGACATCAAGGTTGTAGATTGAAGTAGGTCTATACTTGGAGAGAGTATTATGCAAAATTTGCATATTACTCGTCTTTTCCAGTTCCCCTTCTTTAAAAACGTTTGCTATATGGCGGGCAATTACGGACTGATCCTTCTGAAACAATTCGGCCATTTGGGCTTGTGTCAGCCAGACGGTATCGTTCTCGAGGCGGACGTCAATACGGGTTTGTCCGTCTTCGCTCTGGTAGATGATGATCTTATTGTCTTCCATAAAAACAGAATCATTGGATTTCGTCGAGGGCGCCGGTGACCGAGTCGATGATGAAGCCGCGCACGGTGATGCCGCGGGGCATCAGCGGGTGGGTCTTGATGGTCTCGACGGTCTTGCGGACCGATTCGGGCGTATCCTTGAAGCCCTCGAGCCACTGGTCCAAGTCGACGCCGCAACAGCGGATGGTGTCGAGCGTCTCATCGGTCACGCCGCGTCGGTTCATCTCCTCGCGGAAGTGGCTGTAACTCATGTGGCAGGCCCCGCAGTTGGAGTGCGCCACGACCATGATTTCCTCCACGCCCAACTCATAGACTGCAACGACCAGGCTGCGCATCGCCGAGTCAAAGGGCGAGATGACCAGGCCTCCGGCATTCTTGATGACTTTGGCATCGCCGTTCTTCAGGCCTAAGGCCGCGGGCAGCAGTTCGGTCAGCCGCGTGTCCATACACGACAGCACCGCCAACTTCTTGTCGGGGTATTTGTCGGTCACATATTGCTCATAGCCCTTGCGGGCAACAAAAGTCTTGTTGTATTCAATAATCTCGTCAATCATGATTTCTTCTTTTTCTTGGGTTTGGGTTCGGGTAGGGCTTTGCAGGTCTCGCTCACGAGCATCGCCAGGTAGTCGCGGTCGTCGACGTCGGCAATCAGGTAGTAATCCTTGGCGCCGTCGTAGGGTGGCCGCAGTTCCACCGTGCGCAGCAGCGTCCGCACGGCCTCGGTGGGCTTGAGGTAGAAACAGTCGTCGCAGATGAGCCCGAAGATTTTGCCGTCGCAGTAGATGCCGTAGTCCCCGAACATCTTCTTGACCGCAATCTCTCCCGCTCCGGCACACTGGTCGGCGACATACTGCACAAAGTCAGGGTTGCTTGCCATGACGATGACCGGGGGTTAGTTGCGCACGGCCTTGGGCGTCCAGTTCTGGAAGAAGCGCAGCACTTTCTCCTTGTTGTAGCCATTACCCTCCTCGAGGTAACTCGAGTCCTGGATGTGCAGCACGTTGCCCTGTTCGTCGAGCACGACAAAGACGGGGAAGTTGAAGCGCTCGGGGTTGTTGAGCCGCTTCATCATCGCTGCCGACCACTCGGTCGACTTGCGGGGGTGGTAGTTCACGTGGATGTAGACGAAGTTCTCCTCGACAACGGCGTTGATGGTGCTGTCGGTGGTGATGAACTCGGCAAAGCGCAGGCACCACGGACACCAGTTGCCGCCCACCTGGCAGATGACGAACTTGCCCTCGGCCTGTGCCTGGGCGACCGCCTGGTCAATCTGCTCGAGCGGGTTGATTTCCTCGTTATATACCTTCTTGGGTGCCGTCTGTTCCTGGGCGTTGGCCACGGTGGCCAGCAGTGCGACGGCGAGCACTACGATAGTGAGTATTCGTTTCATAATCTTGACATGAATTTGTTACGGTCTACAATAAAGCGCAGGTGGGTGCCCTCGCCCAGCAGCGTGTCGCCGCAGCGGGCCTCTACCTTGAACTCGATTTTCTTGCCCTCGCAGCGGGTTACCGTGGCGGTTGCCGTGACGGTGTCGCCCAGTTTGGAGGGTTTGATGTGCGACGAGGCGATATGTCCGCCCACGGTGGTGCTGCCCTCGGGCAGATGACCTGCCACGGCGAGCATCGCGGCGTTTTCCATCAGTGCCATCATCGCCGGCGTGGCCAGCACGGGCATGTCGCCCGAGCCCATCTCGATGGCCGTGACGGCCGGGGTGACCGTCAGTTGGCTGGTATGTGTCAGTCCTGTCTCAACCATACTAATACTTGTCAAAGTTGTACAGTTTCCTCAACTCGGCTTTCTTCTCGTCGCTCAAGCGGGTGAAATAACTCTTCCAGCCCGGGCAGAAGTTGATGTGCCAGCGCCAGAACTTTCCTAACACGGAGTCGGGCTTCTTGTGATAATGTGCCCTGAACTTGCAGTTTTCGCAGATATGTGCCATATATTTAAGTTTAAAGTTTAGTGTTTAGGGTTTAGGGTTTAGGGATGGTAGCCGAGTTGGCGGTCCATCCATGCGATACGTTCTTTCAGCCAGGTCTTGAGGAACGCGATCTCGTCGGCATAGTTGTTGCCCACGTAGTAGTTGTTCCACACCCACACGCCCCACCGTGGCCATGCCTGGCTGTTGCGCTGCTCGGCACCGTGCGAGGTGAGGACCGTGGCCAGCGAGTCGACAGTGGCCATCAGGCGTTCATCGCTCAGGTTGGTGCGGCGGTATTCTGCCCACCGCTGCCTGAGGGCTGCCGTGTAGGCCGGGTCCTCGTTCAGGCGTTGCCACCAGAAGGGGATGAGGTAGTCCTCGCCCTCTTGCCGCATGACGTCGTTGCTGCGGTACATCCACGTGTCGGTGCGCCAGCCCTCTTGCGCCCGGTAGTTGCCGAAGGCCATATTGGCATCCCACACCACCATCTTGAAGCGCGGGTCCACGCTGTCGCGGCGCTTGAAGAATTTGCCGCTCAGGCGGTAGGCGTCCACGTTGTGGCTCACCTCCATCACCAGTTGGTAGTCGATAAACGACATCATGTCCAGGTAGCGGCGGTAGCCGTTCACGGGGTCGCGATAGCCGGGCGAGGCCAGCGCCGCCTCCATCAGGTCGATTTGGTGCTCGATGTACTGGCGCTGCTCGGGCCTCAGGTCCTCGGGGTCAGGTTCCTTGTACTGGAAATGGATGACGCAGTCCTCAAAGGGTTTGCCGTTGCTGTCCACGGGGTGGTATTTCGAAACATAGGTCACCTCGTCCACGTTGTCCACCTCCATCAGGTAGCCGCCCGTGAGCGCGTCGCCCTGGCTGCCCGGCTTGCCCAGATTGAGGCGGTTCTTGCCCTTAGAGACGACCTCGGTGAGCACATACACCCCATAGTAGGTCCCGTCGACGATGAGTTCGCAGTGGCGCCCCAGCGGCGTGAATTCCATCCAGGGCCGTGCGATTTCCAGGGCCAGCATGTCGCGTATCATGCTCTTGTCGGCATAGGGGGCCAGCAGCGCCCAGTTGTTGTCTTTCGGCATCCCCAGGATGGAGACTTTCTGCTTCTTGCCGCCACGCTTCAGCGGTTCCTGCAGGGTGCGGAAGGAGTAGGGCTTCTTCGGGCTGTCGTTGTAGGTCGAGTTGCCGCGGTGGCGCAGGGCGATAAGCCCCTCGTAGTCGACACGCTGCCCTGGGTGGGCCGCTGTGTCGGCATAGTTGAGGTGCCCCTCGCCGTTGTGGATGATCTTCATGCGGGCTTCGATGCGCTCCGACCGCATGATGGAATCGCCGCCCACCTCAATCCACACGATGGGCAGGTTGGTCGAGTCGAGCCGCACCTCCGTGTTATCAGGCGGGAAGTTACGCGCCGGCTCCGGGCCACACGACACCATCGCGGCCAGCGCCACCATCAGTGCCGCCAGCCACCACTTCGTCACCCCAAAGCCAATTCTCACTTCCATAACACAAAGGTATATAAAAACCCCATCACTTGCAATACCCTATTGGGTGACAGGTTTTCTTTGACCCTCTAAGATTTCGCGGATTTCTCTTGGTTTCTTATATGTCCAGTCTTGTTTGTTCATTGGTCGTTTGGTGCAAAGTTACATATTTCTGTTTGAATGGGGCAGGTTTTGCAGTGGAATAATACTCAATAAAAAAGGCGATGCCCGTTTTGCTGTGGGCACCGTCCATGGTGACGACAAGTTTGTTTTTGGGTTGATTGCTGGTGGTTATCGCAGGATTTTGGCGTTGCCGTTGAAGGTGCAGATTTCGGCGGCAAGGTTGTTCATGTTATGGAAACGGCTGTAGTCGGTGTCGGCGGGCACTCCGTTGACTGCTGCCATCGTGTCAAGGCCCCATGGCGCAAGGATGAGAAGGCTGCCGTTAGCGCAGGCCTCAAACCGCGCCCGCTCGGGTTTCCAATAGGGGGTGATGGGCTCTTTCTGGATATGGATAAGGGGATAGCCGTTGTTGAGACATTCGTTTTTCATCATCAGTTCGCCATGCGAGATGCCGGGGGTGACCATTACCGTGGCTCCACGGAGGATGGCATCGACCCATTGCTGATGCTGGCGGGCATAGTCGGCCGTGTGCTCGTAGGGTTCCGTCGTGACGGGATGCAGGCGGTGGCACTGCACTTGTACCTTGCTTGGCCACCTCAGCAGGAACAGATTGCCGAAAGTGCCATAGTCGCGCCCTCCAATCTGGACATGCAGGGTGCGCTGCATCAACTGTGGCAATGCACGGCGCAAAATGGCGCGGCGCGGGTTATCGTTGACGTAGGCAATCATCGCCTGGCGGTGGCGCTGGTCGAGGCACACCGTGTCGTCGTAATTCTCGTCGAACAGGGGGCGCTGGTCACGGCCCACCAGGGTGTAGTACTCCTGGCGCTGCCGCTTGGACAGGGCACGGATGAGCGCGCCCTCGTTGTTGTGGTGGCGGGCCTTCTCGCGCAGCCATGCCGGCACTTGCGGGCTCGAGCAATCGACCGAGATCGGCCGATTGAAGGAATGGCCGTGGCCCTGTTGCTGCTGCCACTGGCTGGTGCAGACCGCCTTGAAGGCTTGGATGATGTCGCCCAGGCTCCATTGCATGGGCTCGAGCACTTCGAGCACACCATGGAAATGGTCGGGCATGCACACGCAGGCGTGCACTGCCACGCGGTTGCCGCGCGCCGCCTGTTTCTCGGGAGTGGCATCCCATGCCTGTTTCACCATTTCGCCCAACTGTGACAGCGCGACCTTGGGGGGATTGACATCATCGCCCAGGCGGCCAAGCAACGGCAACCTGTCGCTCACCACCAGCGTGATGAAATAAGTGCCCCTGCCGTAGTAGTCATGCCCTGGATTGCGTGGACGATAGGATGCCGTAATCATTGGCTTGGTGTTGTTTCATTGAACTACAAAGGTACAACAATTGTCTTGAAACATAACGAAAAACCGATGAAAACCGCGGGCATTCTGTGGGGGTGGCACCATTTGCTGTTAAGACACCAATAATGAACAAAAAGTTGCAAAATACAATTTTTTGTGGTAATTTTGCCGCGATAAAACACATTTTTCTCAACCTAAAAACAATATATCGTATGGATCCTCAAAAGAATGCCGAGGTCATCGCAAGAATCAAGTACCTGATGAAGGAGATGGGTGTCAGGCAAGTGCAGTTTGCCGAGCGCATCGGTGTCGACACCTCCAATCTGTCGAAATATCTCAATGCCCACATGCCGTTGAGCGAATCGCTGCTCAACCGCATCGTGGTGAACCTGGGCGTTTCCAAGGAGTGGCTGCTCGACGGCACCGACCTGCCCTTCGGCAAGACTCCCGTCCGCCTCGACGCCGGCGAGGGCGGCAACCTGTCTGCTTTGGCTCCTGCTGGCACGCCCGTCTATGACGTGGATGCGACGGCAGGGACGGAATCGGGCCGCAACGGGTTGTTTGCCAACGAGAACATCGTGGGCTGGGTGAACCTGCCCAACATGAGTCCCAACTGCCGCATCGTGAGGGTCAGCGGCGACTCGATGGCACCCGTCATCAATGACGGTGACTTTGTCGCCGTGCGCGAGTTGAGCAATCCCACCCAGATTTACTGGGGCCAGATCTACGTCGTGCAACTCGACGACTTCAGGCTGGTGAAGTACGTACGCCGCCACACCGACCCCAATATGGTGGTGCTGCGCAGCGAGAACCCCAACTATGACGACATGGACGTGCGCCGCAGCGACATCCACGAGATGCTGCTCGTGCAGCATGTGCTCCATATCAATTCGCGATTGTAGCGATTAACCATTAGCGATTGGCTGTGAGAGGTTTTTAAAAGAATAACTTTGACTACTTGACAATGATCAATTACCATACATTGCCCAATGGCCTGCCCCTGGTACACGTGACCACCGCGTCACAGGTGGCCTGGTGCGGCCTCGCCATCAATGCCGGCAGCCGCGACGAACGCGACGGCCATTACGGGCTTGCCCACTTTGTGGAGCACACCATCTTCAAGGGCACGAAGCACCGCCGCGCGTGGCACATCCTGAACCGCATGGAGCGCGTGGGCGGCGAACTCAACGCCTACACCACCAAGGAGGGCACGATGCTCTACTCGGTGTTTCCCGGGCAGCACCTGCCGCGCGCCGTCGACCTGCTGGCCGACCTGGTGCAGTGGTCGATTTTCCCCCAGGAGGAACTGGACCGCGAGCGCGACGTGGTGCTCGAGGAGGCTGCCAGTTACCGCGACACGCCCAGTGACGCCGTCTATGACGACTTCGAGGACCTGCTGTTTGCCGGCAGCGAGTTGGGTCACAACATCCTGGGCAAGAAGGAGGACCTGGAACGCCTCACCAGCGAGGACTGCATGAACTATCTCAAGACACTGTATGTGCCCGGTAACATGGCCTTCTTCTCGGTGGGTCCCGAGCGCCCCGAACGGGTGTTCCGCCTGGCCGAGAAATGCTTCGGAGCCATGAGCCACGGCATGGCCTCGCGCCACCGCACGGTGCCCCGCGACGTCGAGCCGTTCAACCGGGTGATGACGATAGGCACCCATCAGGCCCACACTGTGGTGGGAGCCCGCGTGCCCGCCATGGGACATCCGCTGCGTCACGCCCTGATGCTGCTGAACAACATCCTGGCGGGCCCCGGCATGAACTCGCTGCTCAATGTGGAACTGCGTGAACGCCGCGGCTATGTCTACACCGTCGAGTCGACGCTCACCACGTTGAGCGACTGCGGATGGATGGAAATCTACCTGGGCTGCGACCCGGCCGACGTGCGCTCCAGCCTGCGCGTCATCAAGCGCATCACCGGCCAACTGGCGGCCGACCTGCTGCCCGCACGTCGCCTGGATGCCTACAAGCAGCAATACTGCGGACAACTGGTTGTGGCCTCGGACAGCACTGAGTTCCTGGCGATGAATGCCGGGCGCGGACTGCTCTACCGCGGCAAGGTAGCCACCGTCGACGAGACCATCGAGCGCATCCAGGCCGTCACCCCCGAACAGATAGCCCAGGCAGCCGCCTATCTGGCCGCCGACAGGCTGTCGAGCCTCACTTTCCAGTGATTTTAAACATGATTATTTGCAGGTTTGGCAAAGAATAACTACTTTCGTCATCGATTTGTTGAACACGTAGCGACAAGACAATAAGCGACAATGAAAAAGATATCCGTACTCATACCGTGCTACAACGAGGAGAAAACGCTGCCGTTGCTCTATCCTGAACTGGTGAAACTCATGGAGGGACTTCCCGACTATGAGTGGGAAATCATGTTCGTCAACGACGGCAGTGCCGACAACACGTTGCACATCCTGCAGCAGTTGCGGCAGCAGGACAAACGCGTCAACTATGTGGACCTGTCGCGCAACTTCGGCAAGGAGGTCGCCATGCTCGCGGGCTTTGACTATGTCACCGGCGACTGCATGGTCATCGTCGATGCCGACCTGCAGGACCCGCCCGCACTCATTCCCGAGATGCTCAAGTATTGGGAAGAGGGCTATGAGGATGTGTATGCGCGGCGCCGCACGCGAGGCAAGGAGAGTTGGCTGCGCAAGTGGCTGTCCATCAAGTTCTACAAACTGTTGCAGCGCACGTCGCGCTTTGACGTGCTGCAGAATGTGGGCGACTTCCGCCTGCTGGACCGCCGCTGCATCAACGCCCTGAAGCGCATGCGCGAGAGCGAGCGCTACACCAAGGGCATGTTCTGCTGGATAGGCTTCAACAAGAAAGAGGTGGAGTTTGACCGTGGCGACCGCGTCGCCGGCCACTCGTCGTGGGGCTACAAGCAGTTGTTCTCGCTGGCCATCGACGGCATTACGTCATTTACCAGCGCGCCGTTGCGCATCTCCACGTTTGTCGGCTTTGTGGTGTCGATGCTCGCCTTCATCTACATGATTTATGTCTTCATCAAGGCCCTCATCTGGGGCGACCCGGTTCAGGGCTACCCCTCGATGGTGATTCTGATATTGTTCCTGGGCGGCATCCAACTGTTGTCGCTGGGCATCATCGGCGAATACATCGGCCGCATCTACAACGAGACCAAGAACCGGCCCGACTACATCGTGCGCGAGTTCAACGGTGTTCCCGACATGGGGGACGAACACAAGGACTGACAAAGAACTGACAACGGACCGAAATGGCATCATTTTTGGCAAAATATTTGCAGGGTTGTGCCGAAAGGTGTAATTTCGTGACCGCTATAACGATAAATCGACAACATCACAACAAAAACAACAATAAAAAACATTAGACTATGAACGACGTGAAATTTTATCTCGACGCAGCCGAGAAGAAGATGCAGGAAGCCGTGGATTTCCTCGATGACACCCTGGCACACATCCGTGCCGGCAAAGCCAACGTGAAGATTCTCGACGGCATCCGTGTGAACTACTATGGCAGCCCCGTGCCCATCGACAACGTGGCCAACGTGAGCACCCCCGACCAGCGCACCATCGCCATCATGCCCTGGGAGCGCAACATGATCGGCACCATCGAGAAAGCCATCATCGACAGCAACGTGGGTATCATGCCCGTGAACAACGGTGAGGTGATCCGCCTGAACATCCCGCCCCTGACCGAGGAGCGCCGCAAACTGCTGGTGAAGGACTCCAAGGCCGAGAGCGAGAAGGCCCGCGTGAGCATCCGTAACGCCCGCCGCGAGGCCATCGAGGGTCTGAAGAAGGCCGTCAAGGAAGGCATGAGCGAGGACGTCAGCAAGGATGGCGAGGAGAAGGTGCAGAAGATTCATGACAAGTTCATGAAGAAGATTGACGAAATCTTCGCTGCCAAGGAGAAAGAAATCTTGACGGTTTAATTGACCGTTTCCACTCCCTGAACAGTAGGGATAACAACAACGATGGATCTGGCCAAGATGATGGAATCGCCTGGCCACAGGCGCTGGCATGATGCCGCCTACTGGGTGGTGCTGCTGGCGGCCTGTGTGGTGATGTATGTGATGAATACCCTGACGCCCTTCAAGGAGGACGACATGGCCTACTCAGTCATCCCCAGCGGTTCGCTGCGGGAGTTCTGCTCATCGCTGGTCGACCATTTCATGACCACCAACGGCCGTTTTGCCGATGTGGTGGCTAATCTGTTTTGCGCCGTCCTGGGCAAGCCGGTCTTCAACGTGTGCAACGCACTGGTGTTCGGCTTGATGGCTCACTTGGTGGCGCTGCTCAGTGCTGGACGCCGTTCGCTGATGGCCCTGACGTTGTTCCTCGCCGTGGTGGGTGTTTGCTATCCCGTTCCCGGCGAGACGATGTTGTGGGTGGCAGGCAGTTGCAACTACCTGTGGGCCGTCACGGCATCGCTGGCACTGATTTACTATCTGCTGAACCATAAGGATGGCCCTCTGGGCTGGGGCCGGGCAGCCTTGCTGCTGTTGGGCGCTTTTGTCGCGGGCAACTTCAACGAGGCGACGTCCTTTGGCGTGTTTGCGGGCCTGTTCCTGTACTATGCTTTCAACCGCCGCAAGGTAGACCGCCGCGTGGTGATTGCCATGGTGGGCTATCTGCTGGGTGTGGTCATGATTGTGGCCTCGCCGGGCGCCTGGTCGCGCCTGGCCGAAGAGAGCGGCGAGGCCAACTCGGGCTTCATTGGTCTGTTGTCGAGCCACTGGTATATCTTTAACGAGAAGATGTGGCGTTTCTACACCCCGCTGACCGCATGCGCGGCGGGCTTGGTGGTTCTGCTGAGCAAGGGCTTCGGCATGGTGCGCCGTTCGATGTGGACCTACTTGTTCGTGTGCTTGGTGCTGTTCATGTTTGCGATGGGTTTTCGTGTAATCAACGAGCGCGCCTATGCTGCGCTGGTTACAGTCGGTTTCATCATCACGGCAAGGACGGCCTGCTGGCTGCTGTCGCGTTGGCCCTGGGCCCGTATGGCGGTCGCTGCCGGCGCATTGGCCATGAGCGCCTATGCCACCGTCCATGCCTACGGCCCGGTAAAAGCCTACAAGGCGTTTGAGGATGGTGTCGTCAGCGACATTGTCAAGGCTCCGCGCGAGGCGGTGCTGCTCGAGCGCCGTTTCGACGGTTACAGCCGTTTTGTATTCCCGCTGCGCTTCGTTTCGTCCGAGACGTTCATGCGCGAGAATGTCTATTGTGCCTACTACGATAAGGACAACGTGCAGTTTGTCAGCGACTCGGTCTATGCGCGTTACCATCAGGGCCGCCTGCTTGACGGCGCCGTCGAGGCACCCGTCAAGACCGACCGACCCGACATTGTCAATACCATGCTGATGATTCCCGGCCAGGAATATATGGTCATCACCCTCAATGTGGATACGATGCCCTTCACGTCACAACAGGCCAGTTATGTCGTGTCCGCCCTGTCACAGGAGGAGATGGAGTTCCGCAACAACTATGGCCTGTTCACCGACCACACGCCCCAAGGTTTCTACCCCTTGCGTTACCAGGACCGCCTCTTGCTCATATTCCCGTCGGTAAGCGACAGTGTGGAGCATATCGAATTCCCGATTGACAATCTTGAGCCGCCCACCCAGGTGACTCTTCATCTCAAACAATAAACGGGTCGGCAAACTGTCTTCACAACCAGGACAACAGTTATATGTATTACCATGTTGTTTTAGTTGTACAAGTCATCTATAAATAAAAACCATTAGTGTCCGGGAAAGCCCCGCTAGGGGCGTTTAGGGTATAGGCAGGGGTGTAACGAGGCGAAGCCGAGTAAAACCCCTGCAGCAGTTGGGAATGCACATTCAAGCCCCATCGGGGCGGCAGTAAATCAATGACGCACAATCTGTCACCCCTAACGGGGTTAATTGATGATTGGATGTCCATATACAGGGGTTCCGCTGCGCTCCACCCCTGCCTAAGCACTGATCAGCCCTAACGGGCTTCAAAGTAAGCCCCTTCATGCGATAACGCCATAACGACATTAATATTGAGGTGCTTATGGTACATTGTCGCTTTTTCCCTGGAAACTGATAAATAAAAACCATTAGTGTCGTTGCGGCTTAGCGTGAGAGCCCAAGTGCGCGGATGCCTCTTTAACCTTTAACCTGCGAGCGCAGCGAGCACAATCACAGGTATAGCCTGTAGTATTTCCCGTTGTGTGTCCATTGCTGGCGCGGCGGGTTGTCGCCGGGTGCCGTTTCCTCGTCTTGGCTGCTGCGGGTGATGGTGAAGCGTCCCAGGGTCACAGTCGTGCTGTCGCTTGCCGCCTGCTGCTTGAAAAGGTCCTCGATGTGCTGGGGCGAGTCGGGCAGGAATGCGGTGACCAGGTCGGTTTTGGCCTCACGGGTGAGGAATTTTGACAACAGGCTGGGCCCGTTGAGTTGTTCGTTGGTGATGAGACCCTCGAACGGGTTCTTGAGGTATTGCCTGTACAACGGTGCCAGTCGCGACGCGTTGTAGGGGCGGTCTATCTCGAGTGCTTCGCCCATGTTGATGATGCCGTCCTGTGACGTGCGCGCCTCGTTGAACATCGCCTGTTCCAGGTCCCACATCCGGTGACGGTAGCCGTACTGCACGCTGTAGATGGCGATGGTGCAGCAGGCGGCCATACAAGCCAGTGCAATCTTTGTCCAGCGGTGCGTGATGGCATGGCTGAACAGTTGCAGCAGCAGGATGGCGCTCAGCAACGAAATGCAGGTCAATTGCCATGCGCCGGTGTAGGCGATGATGATTGCGAACAGCAGATTCACGACGATGGCCGTGATGATGACGATGTTGTCCTTGAGGATGCGTGTCACCAGGTTACGGCGTGTCAGCGCTGCGACGATGAAGGCAAGCAACGTGAGTGCTACCACGGGCACCTTCATCAGGTCGATGAGGGCATACCAGCGGAGCCCTTGGCCCATGATGCCTGCCCGCACAAAACTGGCGGGAGCGAAGATGCAGAATGCCGCACCGACGGCATAGCAGATGGCAATGGCCCACGCCATGCGGGGCACCCGCCCACGGTGGATGAGCGCGTGAACGAGGAGGCCCGCTGCGATGCCGATGGAGAAACTCTCCTGCAACGATCCCACAATCAGGGCAAGCAGGGCGGCGACAATGCCGGAGGCCAATGCCACAGGTGTATCTCGGCGCTGGATGCGGTCATACAGGAGCAGCACCAGCAGATTGCCCGCACTGGCCCACAGGTAATTGGTCGTGCCCGAAATGGACCCCAGGTACATCTTGAGCGCATTGGGCATCAGCAGCCAAATGACGCCAAAGGCAATGACGAGATTGGCCACGTCGAGCCGTTTCTTGCCAAATGACAGCAGCACGAAGCACACCATCATCAGTGCCCACATCAGTGTGTTGGCCACAGTGATAAAAGTGTCGCCCTTAGTGCCGCTGAACCACTGCACCACGGTGTGTACCAGAAAACGCCCATTGTATTGCTGATAGGCGTTGACCTGAGAGCGCAGCGCGTCGCCCAGGCTGTTCACCGGCTGCTCATGGATGATGATGCGGGAGCCGTCGGGCAGGTCCACCAGTTCCATGATGGTGCTGAAGCCATAGTCGTCGATGTCGCGTGTGAACCACTGGTCCTGCATGAAGTACAAGACCGATGCAATGATGACAAATGCGGCCAAAAGCCATTTCTTGGAATTCATGGGCAACTTCATTTATTTTGCAAAGATAGTGCAAGCCGAGTGGAGAACAAAACGAAAACGAAGTTTTTGTTTTTTTATCCCGAGGCACCGCCTATCTTCGCCAACGAGTAAGGAAAACAAGAAATACAAGAAAAACAACAATGATTATGGCATCCGCGCCCATTGGTTTTTTGCCTGCGGATTATACGGATTAATTGGATTGGCATCCGCGCACATTGGTTTTTAAAGACAACTATTACAACTGGGACAACTTTTTATAACAGTTTCACTATGTTGTTTAAGTTGTACAAGTTGTCTTTAAATAAAACTTAGCGGCTTTGCTGCTTAGCGTGAGAGTTTCTGTCGGGTAGTGGGTGTGTGCCACTTTTTGGCAAAATTGTTGCTCCAAGTGTTGATTCTTTTCGTCAAAGTGTCTAATTTTGCGCTATAAAAATCAAAATTCAACTCAATAAAAAGAAATGATGAAGCACATAAAAGGATTTTCGCTATTGTTGTTGGCTTGGCTCTTGCTCTCGTCGATGACAATGAAGGCCTGTGACACAAAAATCAGTTCGCAATCTACTGATAAGGCCGATACAGAACAGCAGGCGGCTAACGCTGCGCCCAGCGGCGAGGTGGTGCTGGGTGCGGCCCGCACGAGTGAATATGTGCCGTTGTTGAAGGGCAAGCGCGTGGCGCTGTTCAGCAACCAGACGGGCATGGTGGGCGACAAGCACACGCTCGACCTGATGTTGGAGAATGGTGTGAACGTGGTGACGATTTTCTCGCCCGAGCACGGTTTCCGTGGCACGGCCGATGCCGGCGAACACGTGTCGAGCGGTGTCGACGAGAAGACCGGCATCCCCATCGCGTCGCTCTATGACGGCAAGACGCCGATGCCCAGCCGCGAGGTGATGAATGGCATCGACATCATCGTCTGCGATATCCAGGACGTGGGCCTCAGGTTCTACACCTACTACGTGACGATGATTAACCTGATGGATGCCGCCGTGATGTATGACAAGCAGTTCATGGTGCTGGACCGTCCCAACCCCAACGGCATGTATGTCGACGGCCCCATCCTGGACATGACGCTCAAGTCGGGCGTGGGACGCCTGCCCATCCCCACGGTGCACGGCATGACGCTTGGCGAATTGGCGAAGATGGCCAACGGCGAAGGCTGGCTCAAGGACGGCCGCAAGTGTGACCTCACGGTGATTCCCTGTGAGAATTATACCCACCAGACGCGCTACCAGTTGCCCATCGCTCCGAGTCCCAACCTGCCCAATATGCTCGCCATCTACCTGTATCCGTCGATGTGCTACTTCGAGGGCACCACGGTGAGCCTGGGACGCGGCACCGACTGGCCCTTCCAGGTCTACGGCCACCCCGACATGACGGGCTATGACTTTGAATTCACCCCGACGAGCCGCTTTGGCGCCAAGACCCCGCCCCAGATGGACCAACTGTGCCACGGTGTGGACCTGCACAACCTCAACGCCGAGGAGGTCATCGCCAAGGGCATCAACCTGGAATACCTCATCGACGCTTACCGCAACCTCACTAAGGGCGGCCACCAGTTCTACCTGAAGAGCAACTTCTTTGACCTGCTGATGGGTACCACCAAGGTGCGCCAACTCATTGCCGAGGGCAAGAGCGCCGACGAAATCAAGGCCACATGGCAGGACGATGTCGCCCTGTTCAAGGCCCAGCGCAAGCCCTATCTCCTCTATCCCGAATAACGCGATACAGGATGCTCTAGATAAACTGGATGTTCTAGATGCTCTAGAGTTCTAGAAAAACTATTAACTGTTCACTGTTAACTATTCACTAAAAAAATAATGACTCCCTGGATTGTACTTGCCACGATTGTTGGCTACTTCATTCTTCTGTTTATCATCTCGTGGGCCGCCTCGCGCAAGAGCGACACCGCCACCGCCCTGAGCGGCGGCCGCCAGGCCCCGTGGTTCATCGTCGCCATCGCCATGCTCGGCGCCCCGATCTCGGGTGTGACCTTCATCTCGGTTCCCGGCATGGTCGTCACCAAGGGCTTCAGTTACCTGCAGATGGCGCTGGGCTTCATCGTGGGCTACTTTGTCATCGCCTATGTGCTCATTCCGTTGTTCTATAAGCGCAACCTGGTGTCGATTTACGGCTACCTGGAGCAGCGCTTCGGCGGCAGCACCCACAAGAGCGGCGCATGGTTCTTCTTCATCAGCAAGATGTTGGGTGCCGCGGTGCGTTTCTATGTGGTGTGTGTGACCTTGCAGTTGCTCGTGTTCTCGCCGTTGCACATCCCCTTTGTCATCAACGTTATCGTCACTATCGCCCTCATCTTCCTTTATACGTTGCAGGGTGGCGTGAAGACCGTTATCTGGACCGACACGCTGAAGAGTTTCTGCCTCATCCTGTCGGTGGTGCTGAGCATCTACTTTGTCGCCAAGGGTCTGGGATACGACCTGGGCGGCCTGTGCAAGGCCGTGGCCGGTGACGACACGTCGCAGGTCTTCTTCTTTGACAATCCCAAGGAGGGCACTTACTTCTGGAAACAGTTCATCGCCGGCATCTTCATGGTCATCGCCACGACGGGCCTCGACCAGGACCTGATGCAGCGCAGCCTGGCCTGCAAAAATGCCAATGAGTCGGCCAAGAACCTCATCGTGAGTGTCTTCCTGCAGGTTATCGTCATCGCCCTGTTCCTGGTTCTGGGTACGCTGCTTGCCATGCACGTGAAGGCTAACGGCATTGCCATGCCCGAGAAGACCGACGAGTTGTTCGGTACGGTAGCCTTTAGCGAGGGCATGCCTGTGTTGCTCGGCGTGGTCTTTATCATCGGCCTGATTGCCGCGGCCTACTCGGCTGCCGGCTCGGCGCTGACCTCGTTGACCACCTCGTTCACCGTCGACATCCTGGAGGCCGACAAAAAGCAGGACGACAAAGCCCTGGGACGCACCCGCCGCATGGTACACATCGCGATGGCTGCAGGTATGGGCCTGGTCATCCTGATATTCTATGCCATCAGCAACAGCGACGCCATCAGTGCGGTTTACACCCTTGCCAGTTACACCTACGGCCCCATCTTGGGTCTGTTCGCCTTCGGTATGATGTGCAAGAAGCCCGTGCGTGACGCACTGGTGCCCATTGTCTGCATCGCAGCACCCATTCTCAGTTGGTGCATCCAGTGGGGGCTCTACAAGCAGTTCGAGTACACCCTTGGCTTTGAGTTGCTGCTGCTGAATGCCGTCTTGACCATGATTGGCCTTGCCTTGCTCATCAAGGGCAAAAAGTAATTAACTCCTAACTCCTAACTCCTAACTCCTAACTGAACAACCATGGCTCGCAACCTGATTAACCGCTACGTGTGGCTGGTGGACACCATCAACCGCTACGGGCGCATCACCCTCAAGGACCTGAACGAGGCGTGGCTGCGCAGCGACATCAGTGAGGGAAAGCCGTTGGCACGACGCACGTTTTTCCACTACCGTGACGGGGTGGAGGAGATGTTCGACATCAACATCCAGTGCGACAAGGCCACGTTTGAATACTACATCGACGACACGGGAAGCGAGAGCAATGCACGCCTGCGGTCGTGGCTTGTGGACTCGGTGTCGATGAGCGACATGCTCAGTAGTGCCCAGGGCATCAGCGGACGCATCATGCTCGAGAATGTGCCCTCGGCGCGTGAGCACCTGCCCGTCGTCATCGATGCCCTCAAGCAGAACCGCCGCATCGGTTTCTCCTACAAGAGTTACACCCGCAGCCGTCCTACCGACGGCATCGTGCTCGAGCCCTACTTCGTCAAGATTTTCAAGCAGTTGTGGTATGTCATCGGCCTCAATGTCAAGGATGGGCAGGTCAAGACCTACGCCCTGGACCGTATGAGCAGTCTGAACCTCTTGCAGGAAACTTTCGACTTGCCCGAGGACGTCAACCCGGCAGAGTTCTTCAAGGACTGTTTCGGCATCATCACCAACCGCAACAGCGCCAAGCGCATCGTCCTGCGCGTCGAGCCCACCCAGGCCAAATACTTCCGTGCCCTGCCGTTGCACAGTTCGCAGCAGGAGGAGGTGCATGACGATTACTCGCTGTTCTCCTACACGATGCGCATCACCTATGACCTGAAGGAAGAAATCATGTCCCATGGCGCCAGCATCGAGGTGCTGGAACCCAAGGAACTGAAAACGCTTATCCGCACCGAACTGGAGCAAGCATTAAAGAACTATCAATAAACGCGAAACCCGATGAAACGACAACTGCTGATATTACTGGCCCTGCTGCCGCTGATGCTGGCGGCGCAAGTCGGCGACCTGCCCCGCACCGCCCCTGCCGCCGAGGGTGTGAGCACCCAGGCGGTCATCAACATGATGGACTCGCTGATGGCGCTGCCCGATTGTGAAATACACCACGTGATGGTCTTGCGCCACGGCCATGTGGTAGCCGAACTGCATCCCGCACCCTTCCGTGCCGAGGATGCCCACACGCTCTACTCGGCGAGCAAGACGTTCACCTCGCTGGCGGTAGGCATTGCCATCGACGAGAACCTGCTGCGCCTCGACGACCGTGTGGTGACTTTCTTCCCCGACAAGCGGCCCGGCATCGTCAGCGACAACCTGGCGGCGATGACCGTTCGCGACCTGCTGATGATGGCTGCCGGCATCAAGCCCGACTGGACCATGCGTGACCTGGAAGACACCGACTGGATCAAGGTGTGGCTGGCCAAGCCGTGTGACGAGGCACCGGGTTCACATTTCCAGTATGACTCGATGTGCACCTTCATGCTCAGCGCCATTGTGCAGCGCGTGACGGGACGCACCCTGCTTGACTACCTGAACCAGAAACTGTTCGGCCCCATGCACATTACCCAGGTCGATTGGGAAATGAGCCCCGACGGCATCAACACGGGCGGCTGGGGACTGCGTGTCCAGGCCGAGACGATGGCCAAACTGGGCGAGTTGCTCATGAACAAGGGAAGGTGGTATGGTCAGCAACTCGTGAGTGCCGACTACATTGAGGAGGCCTGCTCACCGCTCATCTACTATAAGGACAGGAAGGAGACCGATGCGCCCACCGACGGCAATCAGGGCTATGGCTACCAGATTTGGCAATGCAAGTGGCCCGGTGCCATTCGTGCCGACGGTGCCTTTGGCCAATACACCGTTGTCGTTCCACAGGAGGATCTTGTGGTGGTCATCTTGGGTATGATTCCCAACGGCCATCCCGAACTGGCCTGCATCTGGAACCAGTTGATGCCGGGCATCAAGAGTGACAAACCCTTGCAGCCCGAAAAGAAACTCCAGGCGCGCCTCAATCAATTGTGCGCCACCGCATCGCAGCCCCTCCCGCAAGGAAGACCACAGACCCAAAAGGGAACGCAGATTGTCGGCATGGTCATGCAGTTGGATGCCAATCAGCATGGCTACAAGAACCTGACTATCACCTATGACGGCTCATTGATAATTACCTATAACGATGGCATTCAGGATCTCTTGAGCAGTGGCTACGGCCAATGGCGCTACACCAAGATGAGGGGCTTCCCGCCTTATTCCATCAACGCGGTGAACCGTATGCGCGACCTCAAGCATGACTTTGTGGCTGCGTCGGCCTATGCCTGGACATCGCCCACCACGCTTGAGGTGCGGGTCCACTATGTCAACTGGATCAGCGGCACGACCTTCACCTTCGACTTCGACAAGAACGAGGTGACCATCTGCGATAATTTCCCGAGTTCCAAACCCGAGACCGTGCATTTCCTTGGATTAAGAAACTGAATCATAGAGGGCGAGTGATGAAAATTCGGCTATCGGTATTCAGCGTGCTTTTGGGCATCTGCCTGGTCTCATGGGGCCAGACGGGTGACCTGCCGCGTTCGCATGCCGAGGACGAGGGCATGAGCAGCGAGTTGGTCAACTCGTTTGTCAATCACCTGACTAAGCTGCCCGAGGTCGACGTGCATCACCTGATGATGCTGCGCCACGGCAAGGTCATCGGCGAGTGGCATGCCGCCCCCTACCATGCCGAGCAAATGCACACGCTCTACAGCGCCAGCAAGACGGTCACCGCCATGGCCGTGGGACTGGCCGTGGACGACGGGCTGTTCACGGTCGACGACAAGGTGTCCAAGCACCTGCGCGACAAGATGCCCGCCACGCTGTCGCCTGCCCTGGACAGCCTCACCGTGCGCAACCTGCTGATGATGGCTGCGGGCCGCGAGCCCGACCTGACCATCCCCGAGGGCGAGGCCGACTGGCTCACCGCATGGTTTGCCGGCGACTTCAGCGGGGTGGGGCAGCGCTTCACCTATGACTCGATGTGCACCCATGCCCTGGCGATGATTGTCACGAGGGTGACTGGGCGGCCGATGCTGGAATATGTGCAGGAGCGCATCTTCACGCCCCTGCACGTCACCGAGGCCGATTGGGAACTCGCTCCCGACAGCGTCGAGACGGCAGGGTGGGGGCTGCGCCTCCAGGCCGAGAGCGAGGCTAAACTCGGTCAACTGATGCTGCAGCAGGGCCAATGGCAGGGCCGACAACTGGTGAGCCAGCAGTGGATGCACGATATGACGCAACGCCTCATTAGCACGCGTGAGGAGTCCACCGAGGATTTGTCCTGGTGGGACCGCTTTGTGCGCTTTTTCCGCACCCTTTGGCACACCATCCGCTCGTGGTTCACGGGCTACAATATTGACGATTACTACCTGGGCTACGGCTACCAGACCAAGGCCATCCAGCACCCGCGGGCCGAGTGCTACTTCGCGGCGGGCTATGGTGGTCAACTCATCTATGTCGTGCCCTCGCTGGACCTTGTCGTTGTAATCAACGGCCGTGCCGCCAACTACGGTGACGAACTCAACACGCTCTACTACCACCTTGTCGAGCCGATGCTTGACGAGGATGTCCCGAAAGCCGCTCCCGTCAATCTGGCCATCGAGATGCCCCAGGGCGAGGCAACCAGTCCGTTGGAGAATCAACTGTTAGGAATTAACTTCGGCTTTTTTGAGGAAGAGAATCTATTGGGCCTGCATTTACTCAGAATCACCCGCTCGGGCGATGACCTCGTCTTCACCATGACCGATAAGCACGGCCCCTTGCGTGCCGTTGCCGCCTGTGGCCAGTGGCGCATCACCACGGATGGCGAGCGTCCCATCTACATCATGGAGTGCCGCGAGCAACTCGTGGGCACTAAGCGGCCCTTTACGACTGTGGCGGCCTATGCTTGGCAGGGAGATACCCTGTCCATGCGCATGGACTGGCTGGACGGTGGTGACAACCGCCGCCTGAAGATTATCCCTGAGGGTGCCCACATCACAGTGATCGCCAATGATAACTTCGACCCGCTGTTGACCGACACCATCCGCGGGGAAATCGTTGAAATTGACTAGATGTGCCAATGCGAGATATCACCGACATAGCAGACGTGAAGCGGCGCTTCCTGGGCTACCTGACGCTCGAGAAGGGCATGAGCCGCAACACGGCCCAGGCCTACGGCGACGACGTGGACAAACTCACCCGCTACCTGACCGGGGCCGGTGTGGCCGTTGAGCATGCCACAACCGATGACCTGGAGCGCTTTGTGTGCACGCTGCAGGACGTGGGCATCCAGCCGCGCTCACAGGCTCGCATCATCAGCGGCATCAAGGGGTTTTACAAATTTCTGCGTCTTGAGGGCTATATGGACTGCGACCCCACTGAACTGCTGCCAACGCCCAAAATCGGACGCCACCTGCCCGAGGTGCTCACCATTGCCGAAATCGACAGCATGATTGCCGCCATCGACATGTCCAAGCCCGAGGGCCAGCGCAACCGTGCCATCATCGAGACGCTCTATGGCTGCGGCCTGCGCGTGAGCGAACTGGTGAGCCTGCGCCTGTCGCAACTCTTCCTCGAGGAGCGCTATGTCGTTGTCCTGGGCAAGGGCAACAAGCAGCGTCTGGTGCCCATCTCACCGGTTGCCATCGAGCAGATTGCGCTCTACCTCGAGCAGACCCGTTCCCGTCAGGTCGCCCAGCGGGGCAGCGAAGACATCCTGTTCCTGAACCGCCGCGGCGCCATGCTCACGCGCCAGATGATTTTCCACATCATCAAGCAACTGTGCGAACTGGCAGGCGTGCGCAAGGTCATCAGCCCCCACACCCTGCGCCACAGTTTCGCCACCCACTTGCTCGAGGGCGGCGCCAACCTGCGCGCCATCCAGCAGATGCTCGGCCATGAGAGCATCACCACTACCGAGATTTATGTCCACATCGACCGTTCGCGTCTGCGTGACGAGATTCTCGCCCATCATCCACGCAACACAGTAACACATCAAGAATCACAATCAATATCTAAAGACTGAAAACGATGAAACGATTATTTTTGCTTGCTTTGACCCTAATGGCCTTGACGGGAACCGCCCGCGCATGGGTATGGTGGAATTACCCGCCCGATGACCAGTCGGTACAACTCACATCGACCAACCTGCCCATCGTGTGGCTCGAAGTAGACGGCCAGTACATCGACCGCTATGAACGCATCACCGCCCGCATGAAAATCATCCATAACGGCGATGGTCAGATCAACTATGGCGACACGGTGGCACATCCCGGACAGAACATCGACTACGAGGGTTATGTGGCCCTGCGCTACCGTGGCAGTTCGTCGTTCAGCATGAGCGACAAGAAGCCGTATTCGTTCCGTCCCCTGGACAAGCCTCTGGAGGAGGGCGGCGTCAAGAAGAAAGTCAATATCCTGGGCATGGGCAAGGACAACAACTGGGCCCTGCTCGCCCCCTATGCCGACAAGAGCATGATGCGCGACCTGCTGGCCTTTGAGGTTTCCAGGCCGTGGATGGAGTACACGCCCCAGGGTCGCTACTGCGAACTCTTTCTCGACGGCATCTACTATGGCGTGTTCGTCCTGACCGAGGTGGTGTCCGACGGCAAGCATCGCCTGAATCTGCCCAACCCGGGCACCGAGGGTGACGAACTCACGGGAGGCTACATCATGGAGGTGAACCGTACCGAGGGCGAGGTGACCCACACGTCCAAATATCACCCGCTGAGCAGTACTGGCTCGCCCTACAACAACCAGTACATCCACTTCCAGTACAAGTCGCCCGACTACGAAGACATGACCTCGGAACAGATTTCCTATATCAAGGGCCGCATCGACCAGATGGAGACTGCCTTGTGGAATTACAGGCCCACGGGTTCGTCGACCTATAGCGAGTACATCGATGTGGACAACTTTGTCGACTACCAGATAGCCATGGAACTGGGTCATAACGTGGACGCTTACCGCTTGAGCGGCAAGTTCTTCAAGCGCCGCGATAGCGAGGACGCGCGCTTCAAGATGGTCGTTTGGGACATGAACCTGGCCTACGGCAACGCCGACTACTACGATGGCTGGCGCAACGACACGTGGATGTACAAGAACAACAACGTGATGAATGCTGCCGGTGACCCGCAGTTGATACCGTTCTGGTGGTACAAGTTGAACACCGATCCCTCCTACACCGCAGCGCTGAAGGCCCGCTGGGCCCAGTACCGCCGCAACAACCTGCGCGAAGACCGCATCATGGCCACCATCGACTCGCTGGCCACGGTCCTCAACAGCCGTGGTGCTGTGCGCCGCAACTACCAGGCTTGGCCTCGCTGGGGACAGTACGTTTGGCCCAACTACTATGTGGCGACAGGCTTTGCCGACGAGGTGGCGTGGCTCAAGCAGTGGCTCACCGACCGTATTGCCTGGATGGACGAGCAACTGGGCTTTGACCCCAATGCCAGCATGCGGGGCGACGTGAACATCGACGGCTCCGTTGACATCAACGACGTGACCGCGCTCATCAACATCTTGCTGACCGGCGCAACCGATGGTGTTGACCTCGAGGCGGCGAACTGCAACCTCGAAGGCGGCGTCGACATCAACGACGTGACGGTACTCATCAATTACCTGCTGAAAGGCTCCTGGCCATAAGAATTCATACTGAGGCACAAAAAACGGGCGACCCAATTGCGGGCCGCCCGTTCTGTTGTCTGCTAACAGTTAACTGTTAACTATTAACTCTTAACTGTTAACTGCCTTACTTCATCACCTTAACGGTGCTGGTGGTGCCGTCGGTGTAGGTGGTAACAACGATCGTCAGACCGTTAGCCTCCTGCATCTCCTGACCGGCTACGTTGAAGTAGCGTACGCCAGCAACGGTCTTGCTGCCAGTCATCTCGCTCAGGCCAGTGGCGGGATTAACGATGAACTCATAAGCGATGGGATCGCTAGCGAGTTTGCCGTTGGCAACAGCGTAAGCCTCGATGCGGTACCAGCCGTCCTGGGTGAAACTCAGGATGTCCTCGTACTCGGCCCACTCGGTGAACTCACCGTTCTGACCAAACTGTACGCGGTAGTAGATGGTGCTGGGCTCGCTCTCCTGGATCTCGATGAAGTAGGCGTGGATGCCGTCGGTGGTGTAGCCGTTGAATACGGGAGCACCGGTCTTCTCGGTGGGTTGAGGAGTCGTGCCAGGCTCATAGGTGAATGTGCACTTGGGCAGGAACTGATGCAGTCTGTTGGAAGGAGTGCCGTAGGAATCGTAAGATGAGAACGAAGCATAGTTCTCAGTTTCGATGCCGAGGTAGTAGGTGGTGGTGTAGTTGTAGTCACCGGCAAAGGTCACCTTAACCTCGACCAGAAGGTTGCCGCCAGTATACTCGTAGGGCTGATACAGGTCGAAGGTAATGGCGGTGTTGTTGTAGAAGACATCCGTTGTCGAAACAACAGTGGCTCCGGTAATAGCGGTGGCCGTCTCAAAACCATTCTCATCAACGGTCTTGAAAGCCAACTGCAGTTCACAATCGTCAAATTCGATAGTCTCCTCGGGATAGAACTTCACCTGGGTAATCTGGCCGTTCTGCATATCGGCAAGCATATCGGCAGGATAAATCATCTGACTCATGGTGCCCTCTTGGTCTACATACCAACCATTGATGGGAACCAGGTAATTAGTTGCAGTACCATCACAAACGGTCAAAACGTTGGCTTGGGCTGCCAATGCCAAAAAGGCAATTGAAATTAAAGTAAAGAATTTCTTCATGATGAATAAAATTTAAGAATAAATAAATATAATTTATAAAAATACAAAGCATCAGATAGTCTTCTAATTTCTTGCAAAATTACCTTATTCTTTCTTTGTGGCCAAATTATAATGGTAAAAAAGGTGAAAGTGTGAAATAATGTGTTGCACAATAGCGGGTTTGAGCAAATTTTTTATACTTTTGCGGCTTGAAACCAGAAGGTAGTCTACAGAGGTTTATGAAACGTATCCCTTGGCTCGTCATATTGTTGGTGTTGTTGATGCAGGGCTTTGCGCTCGGCACGAAGGCCTACACCAATTTCCCTCCCGACAATCCCACGGTGGTCATCGACTCGACCAACCTGCCCATTGTGTGGATTGAAGTGGGCGGTGACTCCATCATGCGCAGCGATGTCATCGGTGGGCGGATGAAGATCATCCACAACGGCAGGGGACGCCTCAACTATGGCGACACCATCGCCCATCCCGGGCAGCGCATCGACTACGAGGGCTATATCGCGATACGCCATCGTGGCAACACGACCTATACCCAGAGCCCCAAGAAGCCTTACCAGTTCCGCACCTTGAGCCAGCCCCTCGAGATGGGCTACGACAAGAAGAAGGTGGAGATCCTGGGCATGGGCAAGGACAACAAGTGGGCCCTGCTGGCTCCCTACAGCGACAGGAGCATGATACGCGACCTGCTGGCCTTTGAGGTGGCACGCCCGTGGATGGAGTACACGCCCCAGGGGCGCCTGTGCGAGGTCTACCTCGACGGCGTTTATTACGGCGTGCACATCCTGTGCGAGGTCGTTTCCAAGGGCAAGCACCGCCTCAACCTCGATGACCCAGGCCTGGAGGGCGATGCCTTGACCGGCGGTTATCTGCTCGAAGTGGGTACCAACGAAGGACCTATCCACATCTCCAAGTACCATCCCGTCAGTGCCGACGGTTCCTACACCTATACCGACCGGTTTATCCTGTTCCAGTTCAAGTCGCCCGATTATGTCGATATGGACTATACCCAGGTATCCTATATCAACGGCGCCGTCGACAGGATGGAAGATGCTTTCGCCTCGCCTAACTTCAAAGATTCTGTCGAGGGCTACCGCAAGTATATCGACGTGCAGTCGTTCATGGACTACCAACTGGTCAACGAGTTGGCGCACAACGTGGATGCCTACCGTCTGGGAGCCAAGTTCTATAAGCGCCGCGACAGCATTGACTCGCGTTTCAAGATGGTCATCTGGGATTTGAACCTGGGCTTCGGCAACTGCCGCCACAACTTCGGTTGGGCAACCAACAACTGGATGTCGCGCCAGAACCAGATACTCTATGACAACGGGGACTACATGATTCCGTTCTGGTGGAACCGCCTGATTAAGGACAATGCCTATGTGCTGGCCCGTCGTGCCCGCTGGAAAGAGATGCGCGAGTCCAACTTGCAGGAACACCGCCTGATGGGCGTTCTCGACTCGCTGGCCAACGAGGTGACCCGCTGCGGCGCCGAGGCGCGCAACAGCCAGGCCTGGCCTCGCTGGGGCGTGTGGGTATGGCCCAACTACTATGTGTCCAAGAGTTATCAGGATGAAATCAGTTTCATGAAGCGGTGGATCAAGGAACGCGTCGCCTGGATGGACGGGGCCTTGAAGTATACTCCAAGCCCCGACCCTCCCGATCCCCCCGAACCCGTCAAGGGTGACGTGAACGCTGACGGCCAGGTGACCATTGCCGACGTCAATGTCGTGACCAATATCATCTTGGGAGGCGCGGCCGACAAGGATACCTTGAAACGGGCCGACGTCAACGGTGACGGAGAAATCACCCTTGCCGATATCGCTGCGATTATCGACATCCTGCTGAGCCCTTGACCGCCGTATCCCCACCGATGGAGCACCCCAAATTCATCATCACCACTGGCGGACACCTGCGCTTGGGCATGGTGACCCTGCACCGCGACCTGTTGCAGCCCCACGAGGACTGCCTGGGTGGCGGTTTCTATGAGTTTGACTACACCAGTGGCATGGTGATACTGTCGGGCAAGTCATTCGACTACGGCCCGCCGCGCTGGGGAAAAATCGGCGTGCTCCGCGTGCCCGAGGCCTACCGCGGCATGACCATCGTCTACCGCGACCCTTGGGGTGACCAACTCAACCTCACCACCGCCTTCACCATCGAGTACTATTGACGCTTGGCTTGTCATAATTGTCATTGTATCACATTTTTCTGTTTTTTTGCCTGGTGTAAGAGATAATTGTCTTATCTTTGAAGGTGTGATTCAATGTCAAGGGCTATGAAGGATTATAGTGCTTTTATCAAGGAAATACGGGCGGTGTTGCCTGCCGAAAGGCTTTACACCGACGAACTGCGGACGCTGGCGTGGGGCACCGACGCGAGTTTTTACCGGTTGACGCCCCGGGTGGTCGTCCGTGCCAAAGACGAGGCCGAAGTATCAACCATCATCAAGGTGGCCATGAGGCATGATTTGCCGTTCACCTTCCGTGCGGCAGGCACGTCGCTGTCGGGCCAGAGCGTGAGCGACAGCATCCTCATCGTGGCGGGCAAGAACTGGGAAGGCTACAGCGTCGCTCTCGATGCCGAAAGCATCACCTTGCAGCCCGGCATCGTGGGTGCCCGCGTGAACCAGATTCTCAAGCCCCTGGGGCGTGTCTTCCCGCCTGACCCCGCCAGCATCGGCTCGGCCATGGTGGGCGGCATCGTCGCCAATAACGCCTCGGGCATGAACTGCGGCACCCATGCCAACAGTGACCGCATGCTCCTGTCGGCACGCCTGGTGCTGCCCGACGGCACGGTGCTCGACACGGGTGACGCGGCGAACCGCGAGGCCTTCAGCAAGTCGCATCCCGAATTCATTGCCAAGATAGAGGCCCTGCGTGACCGCATCCGCAGCAACCAGCCGCTGTCCGACCGCATCCGCAAGAAATACAGCATCAAGAACGTGACGGGCCTGAACCTGCGGCCGTTCGTCGCCTATGACGACCCGTTTGACATCATCGCCCACTGTGTGGTGGGCAGCGAGGGCACGTTGGCGTTTATCAGCCAGGTGACAATGCGCACGCTGCACGACTATCCCTGCAAGGCGTCGGCGATGCTCTACTTCTTCACCATGCGCGAGAGTTGCGAGGCGGTTGTGGCCCTCAAGCAGTTGCGGTCCGGCGACGAGGACATTGCCATGAGCGAGGAGAACCTGATGGTCAAGAGCGCCGAGATGCTCGACTACCTGTCGCTGGCGTCGGTCGATGACCCCGTCTATCTGCAATACAAGCAGGACGTGGATGCCGGCAAAATCGAGGGTGTGGAGCCTGGCGACTACCATAACCTGACGGCCATCCTCACCGAGACCAAGGCCATGACCCCTGAGGACCTGCAGCACCGCATCGATGCCATCACCGCATGTCTGTCGCAGTTCAAGACCTATATCCCCGTCTCGTTCACCACCGACCCCGCAGTCTATGGCAAGTACTGGGCTATCCGCTCGGGCATCTTCCCCAGCGTGGGCGGTGCGCGTCCCGTGGGCACCTCGTGCCTGATTGAGGATGTCGCCTTTGCTGTCGAGGACCTGCCCGAGGCGACCGTCAAACTGCAAAAACTCATTGCCGACCACGGCTACAAGGATGCCTGCATCTACGGCCACGCCTTCGAGGGCAACTACCACTTCATCATCAACCAACTCTTCAGCGACGAGAGCGAGGTGCAGCGCTATGCCGCCATGATGCGCGATGTGGCGCGCCTCGTGGTCGAGGAGTATGACGGCTCGCTCAAGGCCGAGCACGGCACGGGCCGCAACATGGCGCCCTTTGTCAAGTATGAGTGGGGTGAGGAGGCCTATGCCGCCATGCGTGAGTTGAAGGAGATTTTCGACCCGCAATACCTGCTCAATCCGGGTGTCATCTTCAACGATGACCCCGAGTGCTTCATCAAGCACTTCAAGCCGTTGCCCGAACTCAAGATGCGCGGGTTGGACCTCCCGCCCGGCGAGGGGAATGACCGTCATGACAGCGTGCGCGAGACCGTCGAGGGCGTCCTCAAGGCCAACAAGTGCATCGAGTGCGGCTTCTGCGAGGTGAACTGCGTGACCTGCGGCTTCACGCTCTCGTCACGCCAGCGCATCGTCATCCAGCGCGAGATTTCTCACCTGCGTGAGACCGGCAGCGACCCCAAGCGGCTGGCAACGCTCGTCAAGCAGTACCGCTATCAAGGCAACCAGACATGCGCCGGCGACGGCCTGTGCGCTACCTCTTGCCCGATGAAAATCAATGTGGCCGACTTGACCCACCTCATGCGCCAGGAGGCTTTGCTGCCTGGCAGCATAGGCTACAGGACAGGCGACTTTGCCGCACGCCATTTCGCGGGCATCAAGAGCGGCCTGCGTTTCACCTTGGACGTCGCGCGCCTGGGCCACAACGTGCTCGGCACCACGGCCATGCGGGGCATGACTGGGGCCATGCACAAGGCTGGACTGCCCCTGTGGACGTCCGCCATGCCGGGTAAGGCCAAGCAGCCAAGGGCCGGCAGGGCAGGCGAGGAGAGCGACCACAAGGTGGTCTATTTCCCCTCGTGCATCAACCAGACGATGGGCCTGTCCAAGGGTGCTCCCGTCAAGAATACCCTCGTCAACGAGATGGTGAGGCTGTGCCGCAAGGCGGGCTACCAGGTCATCTTCCCCGAGGGACTGGAAAAGATGTGCTGCGGCACCATCTGGGAGTCCAAGGGCATGCTCGACATCGCTGATCGCAAGACCGCCGAACTCGATGAGGCCTTGTGGCAGGCCAGCGAACAGGGTAAGTATCCCGTCATGTGCGACCAGAGCCCCTGCCTGCACCGCCTGCGCAAGTGCATCAAGCGCATGCGCCTGTACGAGCCTGTGGAATTCATTTGGGAATTCTTGCGCGGCCGCTTGGAGTTCACGCCCATCGACCGACGCATCGCCCTGCATTTCACCTGCTCGACGCGCGAGATGGGTCTGGTAGACACGATGACCAATCTGGCACGCCTGTGCAGCAACAACGTCTTCCTGCCCGAGGGCGTGGGCTGCTGCGGTTTTGCCGGTGACCGCGGCTGGACGCATCCCGAGGTCAACCGCTGGGCGCTCAGAAAACTGCGCCGTCAGTTGGAAGAAAACCGCATCGAGATGGGCTACAGCAACAGCCGCACCTGTGAGGTGGGACTCGAGACCAACGGCGGCATCCCCTACCAGAGCATCGTCTACCTGGTCAACGAAGTCACCCGCCCACTCTCTAAACCTCTAACCTCTAACCTTTAACCTCTAACCTTTAACCTGTAAACTGTAACCTCAATGAAACGATACACTCATGCATGGTTGGCCATGATGGCCATGAAGCGCCTGGACAAGGCAGCAATCCCCGAGACCGAGGGCCGCGGCAAGAATCCCCAGCAAGTGGCGAAATATGCTCGCAGCCTCGTCCGTTGGTTTAAGAATTACCGTGATTTTGTGGTGCAGGGCGCCTGGTACCCCGATGAGGTGTTCTGTGACCAGGGCAGCAGCCATGGCCGCAAACTCGAGCACGATACCATCAGCCTGGAAATGCAGCGCTTCATGACGCTGCCCAAGACCATGGAGGTCTATAACCTGATGCAGAAATCGGAACTCTATGAGGAGCCTTATGCCGACAAGAAGGGCAACGTGTGTGACCGCTGCGATGCCATGGCCCACAACATCGTGGACAACTTCAAGATACAGTACCGTGAAGAGAAGGGCAATCCCATCGGCCCGACGTCGACCCACATGGCGATGCGCTTCTTCATCATGAGCCACTATATCGCCGACTCCCACATGCCGCTGCACTGTGATGCCCGCAAACTCGACAAACTCCATACCGCGATCGAGGGTGCCTGGGAGGACCAAGTCTGGGATTCCTACTGCATCGATGATGACAACCGCCGCTTCTTCTACGACCGTGACGGCTATCCCTTGGCCACCGACAAGATGTCTGCTATGATTGCCGCCGTCGAGGATAAGATAGTGTCGCGCCCGTTCATCTACGGCTGGGGGGGCGACTACAGCACCCGCGACTATATCAAGGCCGTGACCGAGTATTCCTACTTGATGGCCCATGAGATGATTCCCGAAGAGTGTGAGAAACTCTCTTGGAGCAAATACAAGAAGCACGAGCGCTTCCAGCACTTCGACGAGTACTCGGCTATGCTGATGGCCGATGCGGTGGATTCGATTGCACGCGCCTGGCTCCACGTGTGGATACGTTACCGCGAGTGGGGCCCCGACAAACCGTAATCAGTTAAGAGTTAAGAGATAAGAGTTAAAAGTTAATAGTTAACAGTTAAGAGTTAAAAGTTAAGAGTTAAGAGTTAACAGTTGGTGGCCTGTTAAGCCCCGTTAGGGGCGGTCAGGGCATAGGCCGGGGTGTAACGAGGCGAAGCCGAGTGTAACCCCGGTAATAGTGGGCATTGAAGTTCTAGCCCCGTTAGGGGCGGCAGATGGTTCGAGTAAAATCTGTCGCCGCTAACGGGGCTGGTGTTTGGGATGAGCCTTGTGGCTCGTGTTACTTGAGCATCTCCTGGATGGCGCGCTCGAGTTGGCGGTCATGACCGGTGAGATAGTCTTCGGGGGTGTTGTAGACCTCGATGTCGGGATAGAGTTGGGTGTTCTCGCAGTAGTTGCCGCGCATGTCCACGCAACCCACCTGCGGGATGCCGAAAATGAGCGTGTTGTCGATGAGCGTTTCCCACCACACGGCAGTCATCGTGCCCGCTACGGGAGTGCCGATGAGTTTGCCGATACCTAATTCCTTATAGACGAACGGGAAACCGTGGCCGTTGCTGTAATCGTCTTCACACATGAGCACGCATGATGGCTTGTTCCACTTGTTGAAGGGGTCGGCTCCGACAAACTTGCCTTTAGGCACGAAACTCTGATACTGCTGACCGCCGAGCAGGGTACACAGGTCGTCGTGCAGCCAGCCGCCGCCGTTGTGGCGCTCGTCGACGATGACGGCCTTGCGGTTACGGTTCTTGTCGCTCAGCAATTCGCGGTAGACGGTACGGAAACTCTCGCTGTTCATCTCCTTGACGTGCACATAGGCCAACTGACCGCCCGACAAACTGTCGACCAACGCGCGATTGCGGTCCACCCAGCGCTTGTAGAGCAGTTCGGACTGCTCGCCCTTGCTGATGGCCTTGACGTTGACATCAAAGCGCTTGCCGCTCTTGGGGTCGAACACCGTGACGCGGATGGGTTTGCCGGCCTTGCCGTCGAGCATCCAGTTGTAGTCCTGGTTGGCCAGGATGGCGTTGCCGTCGATTTTCTCGATGATGCATCCGGCGGTGACACCCGTCTTTTTCACGTCAAACGGGCCGCGCTTGATGACCTCCTCGACGCGCAGGCCGTCGCCCTGATAAGTGTTGTCGAGGAAGAGGCCCAGCGCTGCGGTCTTGAGGCTCGGTCCCCCGGGATTGTAGCGGGCTCCCGTGTGCGAACCGTTCAACTCGCCGAGCATCTCGCTCAGCATGTCGCGGAAGTCATAGTTGTTGTTGATATGAGGCAAGAAACGCTTGTAGTTGTCGCGATAGGCCTCCCAGTCCACGCCGTGCAGGTTCTCGACATAGAATTTGTCCTTGACCTGTTGCCAGACGTGGTTGAAGATGTATTCGCGCTCCTCTTGGGGGCGGTAGTTGAATTGGGCCTCAAAGTTGACGGCCTCGGGTTTGCCTTTGGCCAGGTCAATCTTCTTGATGCCGCCATTGGTGCACAGGAACAGGTTCTTGCCATCCTTGTCGGCCATCATGTTGCCCTCGCCGACGCCCTTGAGCACGATTTCGGTCTTGTTCTCGCGCAGGTCGTGCTTCCACAGGTCCATGTCGCCCTCAAAGGCGGCCTGGTAGTAGAGCGTGTCGCCGCCGTTGGACAGGACGGCATCACCCAGTCGCGACGAGTTCACGGTCAGGCGCACGACGCGGTCGCGGCAGTTGTCCAGGTCGAACTGAAGTGCCGGCACGGCAGGTTTGTCGGCCTCGGCGCCTTTTTTCTTCTTGTCGTTCTTTTTCTTGGTGTTCTTGTCGGCTTGCTCCTTATCGGCCGCTTTCTTCTGCTCTTTCTCGGCCTCCTCGCGCAGGACTTTCTCTTCCTTGGTCATCTTGAAGCGCTCATAGGCATCCAAGTCCAGGAACATGATGTACACGTCGTCCTCCGAACCCCAACTGCCGTGGCTGCGGAAGCCCGCACGGTCGCTGGTGAAGATGAGGGCCTTGCCGCCCAGCACCCACTTGGCGTTGCCCTCGTTGTAGCCGCTCTCGGTCAGGTTGTGTACCTCGCCGTTGCCGCTGGCGTTGACCAGTGCGACGTCCTGACTGTTCCAGCCGCCCGTTCCGATGTAGGAGGAGAGCAGCCAGCGGCTGTCGGGACTCCACTCAAACCACACGTCACCGTCGCTGTAGGAATAGATGTATTTGTCGTCCATCAAGGTGCGCACGGCCTTGGTCTTGACATCCACGGCGCTCAGCGTGCAGCGGTCTTTCAGGAAGGCGACACTCTTGCCGTCAGGGCTGTACTGGGGCTGGAAAGAGGTGTGGCCCGTGTTGGTCAGTTGCTCCTCGACGAGGTCGGTGGCATAGGTGAACTGTTTCTCGTCCTTGTTCTTGATGGACGTCTGGTAGATTTGCCACATGCCGCCGCGCTCGCTGTCATAGACGATGCTGCGGCCGTCGGGCGAGAAGTCGATGGTGCGTTCCTGCTCGGGGGTGTTGGTGACCTGCTTGGTGGTCTTGTAGTCCACCGACGTGACATAGACGTCGCCATGCATCACAAAGGCCACTTCCTTGCCGCTCGGCGACACGCTGATGGCGGTGGCACCGTTGCTCTTGATCTGGCGGATGAGTTCCTTGTCGTTGCGGTCGGCAGCGATGGTGATATTGACGCGCTGGGGCTCGCTGCCCTCGCGCAGGGTATAGATTTCGCCGTTGTAGCCGTAGCACAGCATGCCGTTGCCGGCCACGGTGAGGAAACGAACGGGGTTGTCCTTGTGATGGGTGAGTTGCACGGCCTGCCCGCCAATGGTGTTCTTATAGACGTTGAAGGTGCCGTCCTGCTCGCTCAGGTAGTAGTAGGCATTGCCGTCAGGGGCCCAGCGGGGCGTGCGGTCCTCGCCGTTGAAGTCGGTGAGTTTGGTGAAGTGGCCGTCCCTCTGGAGCCAGATGTCGCGCGTGATGGCACTGGTGTGGTGCTTGCGGAACGGGTCCTCATAGCCCTTGATGTCATGGTAGAGGATGTCGCCGCGGCTGTTGATGCTCAGGTCCTGCATCGGCAACGCCGAGAACAGGCGCGCCCGGCCGCCGCTGGTGCTCACCTGATAGACCTGCGGGAAAGAACGGCCGGCAAACAGGATGGACTGGGCCGTCGGCATGTTGGTCGCCTCAAACAGGACCGTCTCCCCGTTGAGGAAGCACAACGGCGTCTCATCGCCGCTGTCGGTGGTCAAGCGTTTGGGCGTGCCGCCATCGCGGTTGACGACATACACGTCCAGGCTGCCTTCGCGGGCCGAGGCAAACGCGATGCTTGTCCCGTCGGGACTCCACACGGGATAGGCGTCATAGCCCGCATTGGAAGTCAACTGGTGGGCGGTGCCGCCCTGTGTCGATACCGTGAAGATGTCGCCCATATAGGAGAAGGCGATGGTCTGCCCGTCGGGCGAGATGGCGCAGAAGCGCATCCACAGCGGGCTGGTTTGTGCCATGGCACCGAGGGCCAACAACAGCATGGCCACGAGGGTTAATCTTTTCTTGATGTTCATGTTGGGTAATAGTTAAGTTATTTTCCTGCAAAGTTACACAAAATTTTTGGTAACGCTATAGCAGTCGCCCTTAACCCTGCAGGGCCAATGCGAATTTCATGTAACTATTCAGCCAAAACACCCGCCACCAAATATCACGCAAAGACGCTAAGTTTTATTTAAAGACAACTTGTACAACTTAAACAACATAGTGAAACTGTTAAAAAAAAAGTTGTCCCAGTTGTAATAGTTGTCTTTAAAGCCCTGGGCGCGGATGCCATAGTATTTCTTGTATTTCTTGTTTTTCTTTCTCGTCACCGAAGATAGGCTGCGCCTCGGGATAAAAAACAAAAACTTCGTTTTGTTTTGTTCTCCCCTCGGCTTGCACTATCTTTGGCTATCGCCGAAGACAGGCTGCGCCTCGGGATAAAAAACAAAAACTTCGTTTTCGTTTTGTTCTCCCCTCGGCTTGCACTATCTTTGTCTGTCGCCGAAGATAGGCTGCGCCTCGGGATAAAAAACAAAAACTTCGTTTTGTTTTGTTCTCCCCTCGGCTTGCACTATCTTTGTGGTCGAGAAATTGACAAGAGATGAAGAGGAAACACAAGAGGATTTTATATTATGTGTTGTTGGCAGTAGCGTTGGCTGTTGCTGGCTATCAGAGTTATCATCGCACTTCGTTCTACAAGAGCGCCTACAACGATGAACTCCCCGGCGAGCAGAGCCAACAGGGCAAGGACTACCAGTCGACTGGCGACTTGGGGTTGCTCGACGTGAAGTTGCCCGAGCGCCTCGAGAACCAGACGGTGCGCTATAAGGCTATCACGGTCTATTACAACAAGAATTACCGCGTGCCCAACTGTGTGGCCTATGAACTGACCAACACCATGACGTCGATGGCCGACTCGCGCGACGCCGAGATACGCGACGACTACAAGTTTGAACGCGACCACGACGTGAAAGGCTGCCCCGACTGGTGGGAATACAAGGAGAGCGGCTATACGCGCGGTCACATGGCCCCCGCGATGGACATGCGCTGGGACAAGACGGCGATGCGGGAGTGTTTCCTGATGACCAACATCTGCCCGCAACTCGACGCGATGAACGACGGCGAGTGGCGCCATGTCGAGGAGGCTGTCCACAAGTGGTCGCGCACGGCAGGACGGCTCATCGTGTTCACGGGCCCCATCTTCTCGGACGACATGGACCGCATCGGCAAGCGCAGTGACATCGCCGTGCCCGAACGCTTCTTCAAGGTCATCTATTCGCCTTCACAGAACAGGGCCATTGCCTTCGTGATGCCCAACAAGGCGATGCCCAACAGTTGGACCAACTACGCCACCACCATCGACGAGGTGGAGGCGCTCACGGGATATGACTTCCTCTCCACCCTCGAGGATAAGGTGGAGAACGTCATCGAGAGTAAAGAAAACATCAAGGACTGGCCTAAATACTATCCACGTCGATGAACATGAATGACTTAACCGGAATAGGCAGCGATACCATCTGTGCCGTATCGACCCCGCAGGGCCGCGGCGGCATCGCTGTGATTCGCGTGAGCGGGCCCCAGGCGCTTGACATCGTGCAGCGCCGCTGGCAGGGCAAACCGCTGACCGACATGAATACGCACACCGTCCACCTGGGACACCTCACCGACACCGATGGCGGTATCCTGGACCAGGTGCTGCTCACCATCTATCGTGCACCCAACTCGTTCACGGGCGAGGATGTGGTGGAACTGGCTTGCCATGGCTCTACATGGATTCAGCAGCAGGCCATCCAGACGCTCATCGACACGGGCTGCCGCCATGCCACAGCGGGCGAATTCACCCGCCGCGCCTTTGCCAACGGCCGTATGGACCTCTCGCAGGCCGAGGCGGTCGCCGACGTCATCGAGGCCCAGTCGCGTGCGGCCCACCACGTGGCGATGAGCCAGATGCGCGGCCGTTACAGCGACGAGTTGAAGGGCCTGCGCGACAAACTGCTGCACTTTACTGCGCTGATGGAGTTGGAACTGGACTTCAGCGAGGAGGATGTGACCTTTGCCGACCGTGGCGAGGTGACGGCCCTGGCGCGCGACATCCATGCCCTCATCAGCCGCCTGGCCGACAGTTACCGTGACGGCAACGCCATCCGCAACGGTGTGCCCGTGGCCATCGTCGGCCAGACCAATGCCGGCAAGTCCACCCTGTTGAATGCCCTGCTGCGTGACGACCGCGCCCTGGTGAGCGACATCCACGGCACCACGCGCGACACCATCGAGGACACCGTGGTCATGGGCGGCACGCTGTTCCGCTTCATCGACACGGCGGGCATACGCCAGTCGAGCGACACCGTCGAGCGCATGGGCATTGAGCGCACCTGGCAGGCTATCGACAAGTCCAACATCGTGCTCTGGGTCGTTGACGTCACTAGTGCCGACACCAGTATGATCCATGACATCCTTGACCGCTGCGAGGGCAAACGGCTCATCGCGGTGCTCAACAAGACCGACCTTGACGACGATGTCGCCGCGAGGAGTGAACTCAGCGACCTCTTGCCCGAGGGCACGCCGGTCGTGGCCATCAGCGCCAAGAGCGAGGCCGACGTCGAGGCCCTGCGCAGCCTCATCGTCGAGACCGTAGCCCTGCCCGAGGTGGACAGCGACGCCGTCTTCGTCACCAATGCCCGCCACTATCAGGCCCTAACGCATGCCCGTGACGCGATTGCCCGCGCCATCGACGGGCTTGACAGCGGCCTCAGCGGCGACCTCCTTGACCAAGACATCCGCGAGTGCCTCCACTGGCTCGGCGAAATCACCGGCGAAATCACCACCGACAACATCCTCGGCGAAATCTTCGCCCACTTCTGCATCGGCAAGTGAAACAGGATTTATTGATCTGTCGTTAAGACTTCTTGCGCTTGAGTTTGTTTTTGAGACGTTTATAGCCCTCGACACCGAGGATGGTCAGCCCTCCGTACTGGCAGGTCTTTGCCAGCCCGAAGAGGATGGTCCACAATATGCCCTTTGCCGAAACGCTGATGGGCAGCAGCATTTGGGCAAAGGACAAGATGTAGAACGGGATGCAGCACGCCAGCACGATGACACCGGTCCTGAATGAGAGTGACTGCAGCCAGGACTTTAACCGGTGCCACGCGTGATGGAGGGCTTGTTTAGGTGAACGGGAGGGCATTAAATAATCTTCTCGGCCATGCGCTTGCCGGCATCATAGGCCGCCTGTAGATCTTGCTCCCAATGCTCGTCGCGATACTTGCGTTTGACCTCCTCCGAGAAACCGGCCAGTTCAAAGTTATCGTAGTTCTTCACCTGATAGGTGTTGTAGGCAATCAGGCGTTCGGGTTCGCCCAGGGCAGTCATGATGCAGTACTCCATCGAGCCGTAGCCCTGGCTGTTGTTCCGCTCGGGCGTTCCGTTCATGGTCTCCAGCAACACCACGGGCATCCGCTTGGGAGCCGTCATGCTGTAGTCATTATAGGACAGCCAGGGGAATGCCAGGCGCTCCAGAAAAGTCCGCATCTGGCCCGTGACGTCGCCAAAGTATATCGGCGAGCCGAGCACCAGACCGTCGGCTTGGGCAATCTCTTCCAGGACAGGCGTCAGCGCATCCTTGAACTTACAGACGTTGGACGCCCTGCCCTTGATTTTGCAGGCCATGCACGACATGCAGCCCTTGTAGTCGAGGCCGTACAGGCGCACGGTTTTGACTTCGACCTCACTGCCCACCGAGGTTGCGCCTTCAGCGAATTTCTGCAACATCAAGGCCGTGTTGAAGTTCTTGCGCGGGCCTCCGTCGATAATGATAATCTTCTTCATGATGGTATAGTTTTTTGTTCGTTAAATTGGTCTGATGCCTGCCAATGTGAGCAGTCACGACAATAACTCGCCACCAAAATCTGGCGAGTCACTGTCAGTTGGCCATGCTGTGACAAAAATCAGCGCTGTGCCGTAAGCCGCCGCGAGTGTCGGCATCAGGGACTTGAGAAGGCTGACAAATTTGTTCATGCCGTCAAGTCACCGTCACTGTTCGCGATTCTCACTTGATCTGAGCGCCGTCGGCAAATGCGTTGCCCACCTTCTTGCCCAACTGGATGTAGGTGTGGTGAATGGGATCGAAGGTGATGATTTCCATTTTCTCCACATCGGGTTCGCCGTCGATAGCCAGGTATTTCTCATCACATAGGACGTTGACGATTTGTGCAACGAGGTTATAGCCATGTTCCGACTGATCGAGTTTCTCCTTCACACGGCATTCCAGTGTCATCGGGAACTCCTTGAACAGCGGCGCATTCACGTTAGGCGCTTTCTCGGCAGTCCAACCCGCCTTCTCCATCTTGTCGGGCGTGTTGCGGCCGCTGGTGATGCCGACGTAGTCGGCTGCCACCATGGTCGGGGCGGTGGCAAAGGCAACAGTCAGGTCACGGTTGTTTTTGAGATTATCGGTTGTGGCGTGAGAGCCCAGCGAAATCATGATTTCGCCATTATCCCACTGTCCGCCCCATGCCGCGTTCATGGCATTGGGCTTGCCATACATGTCGTAGGTGCCGATAATCAATACGGGTTGTGGAAGAACCCAGGGTTTTGAACCAAAACTTTTCATACTCATGTCTCCTTTAAATTGGTTATTGGATATATTTAACTTTAGAAGCGTCGCGGGGTTTGGCCTCGGGCTGCTCGTCGGGATAGCCGATGGCGAGGATGTAGTTCAACTTGTAGCCCTCCGGGATGTCGAGGCGGTCAAGGAAGAACCTGGCGTCGGCATTGGTGTTCAGGAAACGCACGGGACCGCCCAGACAGCAGGTGCCGAGCCCCATCGCCTGTGCCGCGAGCATCATGTTCTCGCCCAGCAGGCCGGCATCGAGTTCACCACCGCCCTCGGCAGGGGTGCAGACGCAGATCAGGTTGGGTGCGTTGCGGAACATGTTCTTGAAATTCGGGTCGCGGGCTACCTGCTCGGGGTTGTTGCGCTTAAAGACCTCGTTCACATCGGCAATCAGTTGCTGGTCTTCTACCACGCGGACAATCCACGGCTGGCGGTTCATGCCGCTCGGGGCATTGATGCCGGCACGCACAATCACCTCCAGTTTCTCGTGCTCCACGGGCTTGTCGAGATACTTGCGGACCGAGCGGCGCGCCATGATGTTGCTCAGCACGGGATTCATCTCCATCATGATGTCGGCATCGACGTCCGTCATCTTGTCGGTCGGCTCGTAGCGCTTCACGACGCGGCCGTCACGCGAAACGAGGAACTTGGTGAAGTTCCACTTGATGTCGCTCTTCTTGTCGTAGTCGGTATCCTGCTTGCGCAGCATCTCGTCCATGAACTTGCCCCGCTGGTCATTGAGGTCAAAGCCGCCAAAGCCCTTCTGTGCCTTGAGGTAGGTGAACAGTGGGGACTCGTTGGCACCGTTCACGTCGATTTTGTCAAACTGCGGGAACTTGATGTTGAAGTTCATCGTGCAGAACTGGTGAATCTCCTCGATGGTACCGGGAGCCTGCTCGCCAAACTGGTTGCAGGGGAAGTCGAGGATTTCAAAGCCCTGGGCGTGATATTTCTCGTAGAGGGCCTCCAGTTCATCATACTGGGGCGTGAAGCCGCAGCGGGTGGCGGTGTTCACAATCAGCAACACCTTGCCCTTGTAATCGGCAAGCGACACGTCATTGCCCAGGTCATCTTTGACCGAGATGTCGTAGATGCCCTGTGCCGACATGCTCAGCACGCTCATGATGGCCACAAGGCCTATTATCATTTTCTTCATGTTGGTTATTGGTATTTGGTGAATGTTTAGTTAAAGCAAATCCTTCTGTTTGTCACCCGGGCGGTCGAAGTGGGCCTTCCTACCCCGGGCAGTGGCGTGTCATTGACACATCCTCTTATTTCTTGAATGAGTTGATGATGGCGTCGAGTTCTTTGGCCAGGTGTTGGTACTCCTCAAGGCTGAGCGGGCAGTCAGCGAGGCGCTCGCCCATGGCTGCGGGAATCAGTTCGTAGGCCTTTTTCTCGAGGCGTTTCCCTTTGACCGTCAGGTGGACAATGTGCTGCCGCTTGTCGTGGTCGCCTCTCTTGCGGCTGAGGATGCCCTCTTTCTCCATGCGTTGGAGTAGGGGGGTGACGGTGTTGGTCTCCAGCAGCAACCGTTGGGCGATGTCGTTCACGGGCTGGCCGTCCTTCTCCCACAGCACCAGCAGCACGAGGTATTGCGGATAGGTGATGCCCAAGGCCTTGAGCATCGGCGTGTAGGCCTTCGTGATCAACCTCGCCGCCGAATAGAGGCGGAAGCAGATCTGATTGTCTAACAGTAGTTCAGCGTGCATAATCCCCGGTTAAGCCAGCATGGCTTCAACATCCTTTTCAAAGTCCTTGGGCTCGGTGGTGGGAGCATAACGCTTGATGGTCTCACCGTCCTTCGAAATCAGGAATTTGGTGAAATTCCACTTGATGTCGCTGTCCTTCTCCACACTGGTGCTGAGGGTCTTGAAGAGCAGGGCGGTACCCTTGGCCTTCAGGCCGTGGTACTCCTCGGTGGGAGCCTGAGCCTTCAGATACTCGAAGATGGGCTCTGCAGCAGGACCGTTCACGTCGGTCTTCTTCATGATTTGGAAAGTCACGCCGTAGTTCAACTGGCAGAATTGCTCAATTTCTCCGTCGCTGGCGGGGTCCTGCTCCTTGAACTGGTTGCAGGGGAAGCCGATGATGACCAGCCCCTGGTCCTTATACTTCTGGTTCAGTTCCTCCAGCCCTGCGAACTGGGGCGTGAAACCACACTTGCTGGCGGTGTTCACAATCAGCAACACCTTGCCTTCAAACTCCTTGAAATCAATCTCTTTACCTTTGCTCGTCAGAGCCTTGAAATCATAAATCTTTGCCATATTTGAATCATGTATTATTGGTTTTTTATATCGTTCACGATACAAATTTACCCAAAACAATTCATATCGCAAGCGATTTGTCCTGAACTTTAAGATAGTTTAACATTATATCGCACACGATATACTCGCCGCTCTATCGAGAACAGTATGATGCCCCTCACGCAAGTTTTTTCTGATATCTTTGCCTTGTTCGCGGTTTTTTCATATTTTTGTGTTCGATATTATAAATCCTGATTATCAAGTACTTTTGGATTATGAAACACAGATATTATATCATTACGCTCCTATTGGCGGTTTTTGCGTTGCTGCCGATCAGTTCTTGGGCGCAGTTCAACTGGCCCTATACCATCCAGGACGGGACCATCGTGACCGAGGTGCCAGTGCGGCCCGCCGGGCAGCAGTCGGCGCTGGGGCTCACTGTGGACAAGATACCGGTCGTGAGGGTCGCTTTTGTGGGGTTGGGCATGCGCGGCCCTGACGCGGTGGAGCGCTGGACGCACATCCCCGGCATCGAGGTGAAGGCGCTGTGTGACCACGAGCGGGACCGTGCCGAGGGTTGCCAAGACATCTTGCGCAAAGCCTCCATGCCCCCTGCAGACATCTATTACGGTGAGGATGGCTATAAGGACCTGTGCCGGCGCACCGACATCGACTTGGTGTATATCGCCACCGACTGGCTCCACCACTATCTGGTGGCGCGCGAGGCACTGGAGCATGGCCATCATGTGGCCATCGAGGTGCCCTCGGCGATGAACATGACCGAAATCTGGTCGCTCATCAACCTGAGCGAGAGCAAGCGCCTGCACGTGATGATGCTCGAGAACTGCTGCTATGACTTCTTTGAACTCAACTCGCTCTATATGGCGCAGCGAGGCCTGCTGGGCGAGGTCATCTATGTGCAGGGCGCCTACCGCCACGAGTTGTCGCCCTACTGGGACGAGTACTGGAAACGCGGCGATGACGACCAATTGGGCTGGCGTCTGGACTATAACAGCAAGTTCCGCGGCGACGTTTATCCCACCCACGGCCTGGGGCCCATCGCCCAGGTGCTGAACATCCACCGCGGCGACCGCATGAGAACGTTAGTGGCGATGGACACCCGCTCCTTTAATGGCCAGGAACTGTTCAAGGCTCGCACGGGCGAGTATTGCCCCGACTTCAAAAACGGAGACCACACCACCACACTCATATCTACCGAGCGTGGCAAGGTCATCGAGATTCATCACAACGTGATGACGCCGCAACCCTATAACCGAATGTATCAACTCAGCGGCACCAAGGGCTTTATCAACAAATATCCGATTGAGGGCTTTGCGCTGACCTCCGAAGTGATGAAAAAGGCCGGGGTCAACGTCAGCAAAGAATATACGGGTCATTCCTACCTGAGCAAGGAGGATACCGAGGTGCTGCTGCAAACCTTCACCTCGCCGCTCGTGAGACGCTATGGCGAGGAGGCCAAAGAGGTGGGCGGACACGGCGGTATGGACTTCATCATGGACTCGCGACTGGTGTATTGCCTGCAAAATGGCCTGCCGCTCGACATCGACGTGTATGACCTAGCCGAGTGGTGCTGCCTGGCAGAATTGGGCTGCCTCTCGATGAACAACAAGAACATGCCCGTACAGGTGCCCGACTTCACCCGCGGTGAGTGGAGCAGGTTCCGTGGATACCGCCATGCGTGGGCCAAGCCCGAGGACGAAGCCGCCACACGCGCCGCCGCCATGGAATTCACCAGGCAACTGAAAGCCAAGGGCGCCAAATACTGGGAAAAGCATTAAAAGTTAGGAGTGAGAAGTTAGGAGTTAGGAGTTGGAATTTCTAGAGCATCTAGATTATCTAGAGCATCTAGAACCTCTAGAAACAAGAAACTAAAAAACTATGAGCAACATCGACACCGCCGGCATTCTGGCGCAATTTGAGATATCGGGCACGGTCAGGGAGGTCAAGCCTCTGGGCAACGGCCTCATCAACGACACCTACCGTGTCATCACCGAGCCGGACGGCGCCCCAGACTATGTCTTGCAGCGCATTAACAACGCTATCTTCCAGGACGTGGAACTGCTGCAACACAACATCGAGGTGGTCACCGCCCACATCCGCCGCAAACTCGAGGCCGCCGGCACGCCCGACATTGACCGCCGCGTGCTGCAGTTCGTCAATGCCCGTGACGGCAAGACCTACTACCGCGACGAGGCCGGCCGCTACTGGCGCGTGATGGTCTTCATCCCCGATTCCGTCACCCACGAGGCGGTCACGCCCGAGCATGCCTATGACTGCGGCAAAGCCTTCGGCAACTTCGAGAAGATGCTGGTCGATGTGCCCGAACAATTAGGCGAGACAATCCCCGACTTCCACAATATGGAACTGCGCATGCGACAGTTGCGTGAGGCCGTGCAGAACGATGCTGCCGGCCGCCTAGCCGAGGTACGTGGCATCGTTGACGAACTGGAACGCGATGCCGACGAGATGTGCCAGGCCGAGCGCCTCTACCGCGAGGGTCGCCTGCCCAAACGCATCTGCCACTGCGACACCAAGGTCAACAACATGCTCTTCGACCGTGATGGCCAGGTGCTGTGTGTCATCGACCTCGACACTGTGATGCCGTCGTTCATTTTCTCGGACTACGGCGACTTTCTGCGCACCGCCGCCAATTTCACTGCCGAGGACGACCCCGATCTGTCCCGTGTGGGTTTCAACGAAGAGATTTTCAAGGCCTTCACCACAGGTTATCTCGAGTCGGCCCGCGACTTCCTCAAGCCCATCGAGGTGGAACTGTTGCCCTATGCCGTCGCCCTGTTCCCCTTCATGCAGTGCGTGCGCTTCCTCACCGACTACCTGAACGGCGACACCTACTACAAAATCAAATACCCCACCCACAACCTCGACCGCACCCGCAACCAGTTGGCCCTCTACCGCACCGTCCGCCGCCACAACGACGCAATGTCCACCTTCATCCACACCCTGCTCTAACCCCCAAAACAACTCCACTCCCGCCACAAAACCAAAAGACAACTCTAACAACTTTGACAACTTATTGATAATTAAGTTGCTCCAGTTGTTTGAGTTGTCTTTACAATGAGGAGCGCGGATGCTTCTTTAACCTTTAACCTACGAGCGCAGCGAGCATCATGCCCACTGGAAGTTGTCTTTGCCGGCGGCGAGTTCGAAGTGGTATTTGGCGATGCCCAGGTCCATCTGGGTGTAGCCGACGAGCGAGAAGTGGCGCTTGGCGAGGACGCGGGGCAGTTGGCCAGCCTCGGTGGGCAGCAACTCAAAGGAGAATTTCTGCTGGTTGATGGCGGTGGGGGCGAGCAGGGCGGCCTCAACACCGTGGCGGAACCAGTCGGGCGAGTCGTCATTGACGTTGCTCACCTGGTCGATGCGCTTGATCTTGTGCGCCACGCCCTGGGTCTCGCCGTAGCCGATGGAGATATAGGCCTTGATGACCTCACCCTCGTTGAGGACGTAGGTGCCCGGAATCTTGGTATAACTCAGGCCCACCCAGCAGGTGTTCATCCCGAGCGTCTGTGCCAGCAGCACCAGTTGCTCGCCGTAGTAGCCGATGCGTTCGTCCAGGTCATCGGCCTTCTCGCCAATCATGACGAGATAGTCCGTCACGTTGCGGAACTTGCCGTAGCGCGCGAACGGCCCCAGGAATGCCTTCCGCTCGTTGCGTATCAACTGGATGTGCAGCCGTCCCTCGCGGTTGACCTGATCAATCTTTTTCTGCAGGGCTTGGGCATCAGCGTCGGTGAGCGGTTGCCCCGTGTAGTACCTCACGCTGTGGCGGGCTTGAATCGCTTCTAACAGTGTCATCATTTCTTCTTTTTGGCTGTGACTTTCAAGAGGATGTCGAGTTCGCGGACATCGACGAGCAGGTTCCACAGGCCGTCCTCGCTGAGGACACCCCGCTTCAGGTCGGCAGGCAAGAGCCCTGCCTCATCGTCGGCAAAGTCCTGTCGCCACAAGTCGCTGCCATAGTATTCACCGAGTGCGGTGATGTCCTCCTGTGCGGCCTCCCACTTGTCAAGGGCCACCGAGAGGCGCTTCACTGCTGCCGCGGCACGGTTCATCCGTTGTTCCATCGTGCGGATGCGTGCAATCTGTTGTTTGTTGTCTTTGTTCATCTTGCTGTTATTTTGATTACATATTATACTTGCCGTCCTGGTAGCAGTGCCGGCAGTAGTCGTAGTTGGTGCTGCCGTCGGCATTGGTGCCGAAGTCCTCGGCCCTGGTCAGCGGTATGCCGCAACTCTGACAGAACTGGGGCAACTGGCCGGGCTGGAAGGCTTTTTCCTTGGCGGGGAAGGTCGCTTCATAGGCTTCAAACGCCTCAGGGTCGGCATCGGCAACAAAGTAGCCCTTGGGCGGGCAATAGGTCGCCTCGACGATGCCGCGCGCTTTCAGCCAGCCCGGGATGAGTTCCTGGGCGAGGAAATAAGGCACCTCGGCATCGCGCGGCTCGGCATGGTAATGAATGCCGAGTTTGCTGGCCAGGCCAAAGCCCGCCTGGCTGTAGAAGGCGATGTTGCCCTCCATGCACAGGAAGCCGACACCCATCCCGCGCGCCTTTGCCAGCGCATGGTTCAGCAGTTGCAGGCCATAGCCCTGCCGCTTGTAGTCGGGATGGATGCTGATGGGCCCGAAGGTCCACGAGGGACACTTGGTGCCGTCGTCGAGGACGAGTTCTGCCCTGGAGAACATCACGTGGCCGATGATGTGGCCGTCGTGCTCCATCACCAGGTCCAGTTCGGGAATGAAATCGGGATTCTCCCTGAAGCGGTTGAGCACAAAATGCTCGGTGCACCCCGGACGATAGACGTTCCAGAACGCTTCGCGTGTGAGGTTCTCCACCTCACGGTAATCACTGGGTTGTTCTTGTCGGATATTCATTTCTCGTTTAGAAAATTATCAGTTGCTCCTGTGGCACATTGTCGCTGCCATTGACCGTGCTGCGCACGGGAAATTGAACAAATTAATTTTAAATATCATTCCCTGTCATCACTTATTGGTCTTGGAACCGCTGGTACCTTGCCCACTCGGCGTGGATGCTGCCGTCATGGTCACCGATGAAGAAATCGGCCTGGCTGCCGTTCTTGAACGGTGCCCAGTTGCCGCAGATGATGCCGTCGAGGGCGACGACGGGCTGGAAGATGCCGCTGTTGTTGTGGGCACGGTGGCGGTAATCGGGCGACAGGACGACATCACGGCTCTTGTAGCCGATGAGGTACTCGTCATAGGGCGGAATCAGCAGGTAACGGCCCTTGCGGAAACCGCGCGTGCGGCAGGCGTCGGTCAGGTAGAAGGTGCGCCCGCGCCACCTCTCCTCATGAATCGTGCTGCCCAAGAGTTCGATGCCCCGCCTGCAGTCGCTGATGTTCAGCCCCGACCACCACACGAAGTCCTCGAGTGTGGCGGGCTGCCGGCTGTCGAAGTATTTGCGGGCGAGCCGCATCAGGGCCTCGTCGCGGTCAATCGGTGCCATCCGGGGCACTTTGGCCGCCGACAACGCGTAGGTCGCCTTCATGGGCAGCAACTCGCCGCTGCACAAGGTGCCCGACATCTCGGCCATGCGGATGTGGTAGGATAAGCGATGGTTGTCCATGCGGATGTCCTTCCGGGCCAGTGCCTCGACAAACTCTTCCCGGGTGACACTGCCCTGGTCGGCGGCTGTCTGGGCGAGGACGTCGCGGATTCTCGCCACCTCCTCGTCGGGGATGGAAATGTGGTTGCTGTGCATCCAGCCGCGTGTCACCGCCATGGCCTTGGGGGCGCACAGGTCAATCATCGGCCAGTAGTCCTCGGCGCTCACCAGTTGCCAAGTGCCGCGCATCAGGTGCAGGCGGATGACCTGCCCGCTGTCGAACGCGCGTTTGAACGCCCGTGCCGACGGCTTGCTGGTGCGCATCGCCACGGCCCACCGCATCATGCGGTACTCCTGCGCCTGGACGGCCCCCATGTGGCTGACCACCGCGGCAGGATCGCTGAACTGCGGGCAGATGAGTTGCTGGTTGAGCAGTCTGATGGCAATCGGATTGGTCATGTGTGCAAAGATAGTGCAAGCCGAGGGGAGAACAAAACGAAAAACGCAGTTTTTTGTTTTTTATCCCGAGGCGCAGCCTATCTTGGGCAAGGTGCCAAAGGTAGAGATTCCCTTCCATTGCAGCATTTATTTAGGACAATCTGCGCTGTTATGTGACCCATGGGCGGTCAGGTGGATTTTTCGGCATGATATTTGTGATTTTATCGAAAAATGATGTATCTTTGTAGCGATACCACCATTGGTCATCAGCAAATAACGTAAGATTATGAAAAAGGTAATTGCTATCATCTTCACGGCGCTGCTGTCGCTCAGCAGCATCAGCGCCTACGGCCAGAAGAGTTATCCCAAGGATATGTTCATCTACGAGTTGGAACCCGTGGTGACCTATAAGGGCAAAGCCCCCAAAATCACTAACTTTCTTGAGGCATTTCTCGCGCAAGACGAGACGAGTGAGGTCTTGTGGCACCTCTCCATGTGCTGGAACCATTATTTGCAGGGTGAGCCCCAAGAGCCATGTAGTCAATTTACGGTAGACGAGAAAAACGGGTATATACGATACACGTTTGATTCCAACCTGTGTGGTGACTATGACGACGTGGACGATTATTTCTATCACGAGATGTGTTATTGGAACTGCTCTGACGGCAAGCACAAAATCATAGCCGAGAACGATGTGTCGATGATGGACGGTAAGTATTACCTCGGCCAATACAGCGGCACCTTGTTTTACATCTACGACAACGCCACTCGCAAGATATATTCCGCCGATGATGAACTACTCGGCGTTTACATTGATGCGGAGGACTTTAAGTCCAGTTTTGAGAAGGGTGATGAGATGACGCGATATGATGAGACTGTTGTCGTGTACCATCTGCCGCAACAGGGCAAGGACATCACCGTGGATATTTACAGAGGCTCCTTGAAAAAGACGGGGATACGCCTCGTGTGGGACGGCATGTACTTCAAGCGACAATAATTCAGTTAGGAGTTAGAAGTTAGGAGTTAGGAGTTAGGAGTTAGAAGTTAGGAGTTAGGAGGTTGAGACTATGAAACGATTCAGGATTGTGCAGAGCATTGCAGCCTTTGTGCTGATGGTGGTAACCTGTCAAGGCGCCCAGGCTGTGGAGTTGAAGCGGCAGGGCACGTCGGTCGAGGACATTGTTCCCGCCGGCTGGCTGCATCAGGAGTCACAGGGTGACTTGAACAAGGACGGTATCGCCGACCTCGTCGTGATAGCAACGCCCGACTACGAGGAGAACCTGAAACGGCGCGACGACGGCTACGTCTACAACTTCAACCAGCCCATCCTCGCCATCTACTTCGGCAACGCCCAGGGCGAGTTCAGCCAGTGGCGCCAGTATGACAATGTGATACCGGCTGATGATAACGAGTATTGCAGCCATGATATCGCATTAACGGTCACCGAGCGCGGCACGCTGCGCATCGCTGTCGGCGTGTGGTGCAGCGCGGGCAGTTACGGCACCTCGACAGACACCTACATCTACCGCTTCCAGAAAGGCGACTTCCACCTCATCGGCAAGGACACGGAGGAGATGATGCGCAACACCGGTGAGATCAACATCGTCAGCGAGAACTACCTGACGTGGAAACGCCAGGTGACGACCTCCAACGCCTTTGACGACAAAGCGCCAACCACCGAGAAGTGGTCGCGCATGCCTAAAAAAGCGCTCGAGAAACTCGGCGCCCGGGAATTGTAACGTAACTATTCAGCGATTTTCCTCACGAGGACGTGTCATAAATCAAAGGCTGGAACTCTAACCGCCCTGCGTGCGTGCGTGCGATAGCACGGTTATGATACCAAGTCGCAAATTGTGACTTGGCGTGAAATTTGGTAGCGGGTGTTTTGGCTGAATAGTTACATTGTAACCCGACAATCAGAATCTTTGATTGCTGTCGGCCGGTTTTATTACCTTATCGGCCTGGATGGTGCCGTCGCTCAGGTGCTTGACACTGATGTAGATGCCATCATGAGAACCGTTGGGGCCCACTCTCATACCACCAACCGTATACCAGTCGGTGGCATTGACACAGACGGCATCGCGCGGCGATTCGTCCAACCCGTCCTCTCCCCAGTTGATGTCGTCGAGTTCGGGCATCTCACTCGGCTTGAGTGAGTTACAGGTCATCATATAGACGCCCATATTGCCGTATTTCAGGTAGTTGGCTTTGGTGTCAACGGTCCACATGGCCACGTTCAGGCCCATGTCGTGGAAGATCTTCACCGTAGCAGCATCAAAATTGCCGGTCGAAATGCTGGGGTTGAGTCCGTACTCGTGGCACCACTCCTCGTTGCCCTCCCAGTTGGCATTGCACAGCCATTGGCGCGTGAATTGGGGGTAGTGGGTGGCGATGTATTCCTGCGACTTTTTCATCGAGGTGAGGAAGATGACCTTGTCGGTCAGCCCCTGGTCGATGACCAGGTGGGCGAGGCCGTCAAAGTTGCTCATGTCGTTGTTGTTGATACCCGTGGTCCACTTGAGTTCGATGACGGGAAAAACGCCCTTCTCGACGCAGATGGCCAGATACTCGGCCACGGTGCAGATGTGGCCCGTGTAGGTCACCCCGCCGCGTGTCTGGGTATACTGCTCGGCCCGCAGTTCGGCCAGCGTGGCATCGGCAACGGTGAGATTGCCGCCCAGGCGGTTGGTGGTCTCGTCGTGGCTGATGACATAGAAGCCGTCCTTGGTCACTCGCACGTCACACTCCAGCCCGTCATAGCCATAGATGTCAACACCGTTACGGTAGGCCTCGGCGGTGTTTTCCACACCGATGTTGCAGCCGCGATGGCCCACAAACAGCGGCTTCCAGGCCCATGCGTCGGCCACCGCAAGGGCCGACAGGAGCAGTATGGTAAAAAGTCGTCTCATCATCGTTATACTTGAATCAGTTTGGGCAAATTTACATCAATTTTCTGAATGTCAATTTATTTCTTGAGGTAACGCGAGAAGAATTGCCAGATTTCCTCGCCGGTGTCGATGTCCTCGGTGTGCCAACTGTGGACGCCGCCCACGATCTCATAGAGCCACACATCACAGCCTGTAGTAGGACTCGAGTAGCGGTGCTTGATGATGGGATGCCCCTCGGCTCCCTTCAGGCTCTCGGTGCGCTCGGTCTCTTCATGCGTGCAGCGGTTCTTGGCAACCCAGTAGCCCACGGCGACAGGCACGGGCAGATAGGTGCCCCAGCCAGTCTTGTCTTCCATGTCGCCGGTCCACTCCGACAGGCGGTCTTCGGTGCCGTGGATTTCCATCAGCGGCATGGGGCGCGGGGCCTCCATCTGCTCATAGGTCCACGCCATCGTCAGCCCTGAGATGGCGGCAACGGCCTTGAAAATCGATTGCTTGCTGTAGGCCATCAGGTAACACATCTCGCCGCCGTTGGACATGCCGGTCAGGAAGGTGTTCTCACGGCTCAGGCGATAGCGCTTCTGGACATGGCGTGCGATGCGGCACAATGCCTTGACGTCATCGACCAGCCACCCTTGCTGGAAGGAATAGCCCACATTCCAACTGGTTTCCCCTTGCGGGTCTATCAAGGCTTGCGGGATGCACACGGCGAAGCCATGGCGGTCGGCCGGGCCAATCATGATGTTGTCGTGCTTGATGCCGGAACTGTAGCCGTGCAGCATGAAAACCAGCGGGGCATCAGCCTGCAGGCCGTCGGGCAGATACATCACGAACTGCCGCATGTGGCCGTCCACCTTGAGCGAGTCGGCGATATACCGCCCCGCGTGGCACGGCATGGAATAGAGCGAAAGCAACAGCGCCGCAATGGCAAAGATGAATGCTGGTCGTTTCATTTTTCTTTGTTGGGTATCACGAGGTTGAGGATGACGCCAGCCAGCGCCGACAGGCCGATGCCGCTCAGCGAGAAGGACCCCATTGGCAGGATGGCACCGCCGATGCCTAACGTCAGCACCACGCTCACGATGATGATGTTGCGCGTCTGGTCCAGGTTCACCTTGTGGTTGATCAGGTTCTGGATGCCCACCGAAGCAATCGAGCCGAACAGCAGCAGCATGATGCCACCCAGCACGGCGCTGGGGATGCTCTGCAGGATGGCGCTCAACTTGCCGAGGACCGAAATCACGATGGCCGTGCCCGCAGCGATGCGGATGACGGCAGGGCTGGTGATGCGCGTGATCTGCATGGCCCCGGTCACCTCGCTGTAGGTCGTCACGGGAGGACCGCCGAACAGGGCCGCTACCAGGCACGCCAGGCCGTCGCCCAGCATGGTGCGGTGCAGACCGGGATCCTTGACGAAGTCCTTATCGGCTACGGCACTCACTACGAACACGTCGCCGATGTGTTCAATCACGGGGGCAATGGCCACAGGTATCATGAACAGGAACGGTTCCCACGAGAACTCCGGCAAATGGAAGTTGGTGATACTCGCTGGCAGGGCAAACCACGGGGCACTGCCCACTGCCGTGAAATCCACCAGCCCCATGCAGGCCGACGTAACGTAGCCCACCACGATGCCGCACACCACAGGCACCAACTTCAGCAGTCCGCGGCCCAGCACCAGCACCAGGATGGCGGTCATCAGCGAGATGAAGGCCAGCAGCCAGTTGTCCTTGGCCATATCGACGGCCGTGGGTGCCAGCGACAGACCGATGCAGATGATGACGGGACCGATGACCACAGGCGGGAACAGGCGGTCGAGCAACCGTCGGCCCTGCCACTTGATGAGCGCCGACATCGTGAAGTAGACCAGCGCCACACCGGCCATACCCGCCAGTGTGCCCGGCATGCCCCATTGCTTGGAGGCCGAGATCATGGGCGCGATAAAGGCAAAACTTGAGCCTAAAAAAATGGGCACCTTACCTTTGGTGACCATGTGAAAGATAAAAGTGCCGATACCTGCAGTGAACAACGCCGTTGCCGGGTCAAGCCCCACAAGCAGTGGAACCAGAACCGTGGCGCCAAATGCCACAAACAGGAATTGAACACCCACAATCGTCTTGCGGACGGAGGTTAGATTAGAGTTTTCGATGGTTTTGCTCATAGTCCTATTGACTTATTTTTGTCACAAAGATACAACACTTTTCATTTTTTCGCTATACTGCAGGTATAAAAAATAAATATGACGTACCTTTGTGCTATGATGACGGCTAAGGAGATTATAAGGTATATGGAGTCGCTGCGCAACGAGGAGCAGCGGCAGGTGCTGATGCGGTTCTTCAAGACGGGACCGGGAGAGTATGGCGAGGGCGACGAGTTCCTGGGACTGAAGGTGCCGCAGACGCGCGAGGTGGTCAAACTCACGGCTGGTGACACGCCGCTCGACGAGGTGCCCGAACTGCTGATGTCCCGTTGGCACGAGGTGCGCCTGTGCGGCTTGCTCATCATGGTCGCTCGGTTCGAAAAGTTGGCGAAAAAGCGGCTGGCCGATGACGAGCCGGCCATCAGCGGGCGCGATGAAATCGTGAAGATGTACCTGCAGCACGCCGAGCGGGCCAACAACTGGGACCTGGTCGACCTGTCGGCCCCCAAGATTCTGGGCCATTGGCTGCTGTTGCCCACGCATCTGGGCGATAAGCGCGAATTGATGGACGCCCTAGCGGCAAGCGACTGCCTGTGGCGGCAACGCATGGGCATGGTGAGCACCTGGAAGACCACCCAGCAGGGCGACCCGTCGTGGTGCCTGCGCTATGCCGAGGTGCACCTGCACCATCAGCACGACCTGATGCACAAGGCTGTGGGCTGGATGCTGCGCGAGGTGGGCAAGCGCTGCAGCATGGACCTGTTGCGCCAGTTCCTTGAGCGCTATGCCCACGAGATGCCGCGCACCGCCCTGCGCTATGCCATCGAGCAGATGTCGCCCCAGGAACGCCGTCACTGGCTGGAAGCCTGAGGCCCGCGAATCGTTTTTACATCATCCTCTTTCTTTCCTTCTGCAATACTGATTTCGAAGCCCTTGGCGCCCCTAACGGGGCTTTCCCCGGACAATACTGGTTTTTGATAAAAAGAAACCATAATGCCCTAAAAAGACGCAGAAAAATACTGGTTTTTGATAAAAAGAAACCATAATGCTCTAAAAAGACGCAGAAAAATACTGGTTCTCCAAATTTTTTTGTATTTTTGAGAACTTGAAAGCAAATTAATCATTTCTTAAACTAAAATGACAATGAAAAAAGCATTACTATCTCTCATTTTGTTGTTAGCGGCTTTGTTGCCGCAAACCGCAAGTGCCGACAATGTAAAGTTGGGTGACGTGAATAGCGACAGTTATGTGGACATTAACGATGTGACGGACCTGATAGGCTTTGTGCTGGGCATACCCGGTGATCCTATCGACACTGTGGCAGCCGATGTGTTTGAAGACGGCATGGTCGACATCAACGATGTGACCACGCTCATTAGCATCGTGCTGGGCGCCATCGACCCCAATCCGCCCGGGACCGTGACCTTTACCGTCAATGGCGTGACCTTTACGATGGTGATTGTCGAGGGCGGCACATTCACCATGGGCGCAAGCGATGATGACTCAGAAGCCTACGATAATGAGAAGCCAGCCCATCAGGTGACCTTGTCCAGTTACTGCATCGGCCAGACCGAGGTGACGCAAGAACTATGGCAGGCTGTGATGGGCAGTAATCCGAGTGACTGTCAGGGCGACCTGCAGCGTCCTGTGGAGCGCGTCTCCTGGCACGATTGCCAGACATTTGTCAATAAATTGAACGAGTTGACTGGCATGGCTTTCCGCCTGCCCACCGAGGCCGAGTGGGAATATGCCGCCCGTGGTGGCAATCGCAGCAAGGGATATAAGTACGCTGGCAGCAACGACCTCAATGAGGTCGCCTGGTATACCAATAACAGTAGCGATGGAACTAAGCCTGTCGCTACTAAGGCACCCAATGAATTGGGCATCTATGACATGAGTGGCAATGTGTGGGAATGGTGTCAGGACTTGTACGGCAGTTACACGAGTGACGCTCAGACGAATCCTACGGGTCCGACTGTGGGTTCTAGGCACGTGAACCGTGGCGGCAGTTGGTACGAGTACCAAGCCGTGAATTTCCGGGTGTTGCACCGGCACTACGACTACCCGTCGTACACGGGCGGCCACCTCGGTCTGCGCCTCGCCTTATACCTGAATCCGCCAGGGACCGAGACCTTTACCGTCAATGGCGTGACCTTCACGATGGTGACTGTCGAGGGCGGCACCTTCACGATGGGTGCGACTGCCGAGCAGGGCAGCGACGCTGGTAGTGAAGAATATCCCACTCATCAAGTAACCTTATCCAGTTACAGCATCGGCCAGACCGAGGTGACGCAAGAACTATGGCAGGCTGTGATGGGCAGCAATCCTAGTTACTCCCAGGGCAACCTGCAACATCCCGTGGAACAAGTCTCTTGGGAAGATTGTCAGACGTTCGTCGCTGAATTGAACGAGTTGACAGGAAAGACTTTCCGCCTGCCCACCGAGGCCGAGTGGGAATATGCAGCCCGTGGCGGCAACAAGAGCCTGGGCTATAAATATGCTGGCAGCAACGACCTCAACGAGGTCGCATGGTATTGGGATGGTACTAGCACTACCTCTACCATACAGCCTGTCGCCACCAAGGCACCCAATGAATTGGGCATCTATGATATGAGTGGCAACGTGTATGAATGGTGCCAGGATTCGTGGGGCAGTTACACGGGTGGCGCTCAGACAAATCCTACGGGTCCAACTTCGGGCTCTCTCCGCGTGGACCGTGGCGGCAGTTATGGCCATGACGGTGTGCGCTGCCGTGTGTCGCACAGGAACTACTACCACCAGACGCTCAAGGACGGCCACCTCGGGCTGCGCCTCGCCCTCTAGTGACCTTGCCCCTTCATCATGGGTTCGGGCTTCATGCTTTGTATGCGGGCGCCCTCAGACAACTCAGACTGTTCAGTTGTTTGAAGAAAGCGTGCGGATGCAAATTAACTACATTTGTGTAATTTGTAGTTTTTTGAAAGCGTGCGGAAGCCCTCAGACAACTCAGAAAATTCAGTTGTTTGAAAAAATCGTGCGGATGCAAATTATCTCAATTTGTGTAATTTGTAGTTTTTTTGAAATCGTGCGGATGCCCTCAGAAAATTCAGACAATTCAGTTGTTTGAAGAAATCGTGCGGATGCCGAGTTAAAGATTTGTAGTTTATTATTCCCAATCGGCGACTTTGCATTGCCGCTTAGGGATGGCGCTCGAGAAGGTGAGGCCCGTGCGGCGCTCCACCTCGGCGACTGTGACGGCATACTTGCTGATGCCGCCGGGGCAGGGCTGGTTAGGGTAGATGAAGGCGATGGCGCGCCCCTGGTCAGGAGCGTACAGCACCTTGAAGAAGGCGTCGGGCACGGCGATGTCGGCCTTGTTCTTGCCGATTCTCTTGGGGCTCTTGCCCATGATGGGCCCGGTGAAGACCAGGATGCGCTTGTCACGCTTGGCCCAGCGGTGCACTTTCTCCTCGAGCACGCGCCAGTGGTCGTTGTTGAGTTTGGTGTCCTGCGGACACATGTTGGTCATGTAGAAGCACTGCGCCATTGCGGTCTTGTCCCATCGCATGTCCATCGCGGGCGCCATATGCCCACGGCTGTAGCCGCTGCCGCGGTATTCCCAGTTCTCGGGGCACTCCTTGACCTTGGGGTCGCGGGCATAGTTGTAGTTCTTGCGGTTCTCGTGGCCCGGGGCATCGGCCATGTCGACCATCGTCGCCGTCAGTTCATAGGCTACGCAGTTGGGAATCCGCAGCGACGGGTTGAAGTTCACCCTGATGCTCTGGTACTGCAGCACCTGGTTGGCAACGCCGCGGGGAATGCCCACGGCAAGCGCTGAGCCGCTGGTTGTGGCTGCGGGCTTCACGGCCGCGCTGCTGCTCTGCTGCTTGGGCTTCTTTGTCTTGGCTTTTTTCTGCTTCTGCTTTTTGGGCTGTTTCTGTTTCTTTGCTTTGCTGTGCTTGCTCTTGGCCTGGGCACACCACTGCGAGGTGATGACGTTGTCACCTGTCACTTGCGGCGGCAGGGCACCGCCCAGCACCATCGCTGCAACAAGAATCCAGATTTTAAAACAATGTTTCATTCTCAATCGACTATTGGTTGTTACCCGTTGACGGGAATAAATGTCATCAAAGGAACCGTCCCTTTTTTCCGCTTCAGTTGAGCCAGGCGTCGAGGTGCACCGCGCTCTCCAGGCGGTGTTGCTCGTCTTGGGGCAGGGTGGGGAAGAAGTCCAGGCCCGTGCGGCGCTCCACCTCGTCGATGCTCACGGCATACTGTTGCAGGCGGCCGCTGCTATGGCCGTTGGGGTAGATGAAGGCAATGACGCGCACGGGACGCACACACGGGGCCATCACGATCTTGTAGTAGGCGCCCGGCACCACCACCTTGCCGTTGAGACGCGTCGTGTCGCCCACGTCCACGACGGGGCCGGTGAAAACCAGCAGGGCGCTGTCGCGGGCCGTCCACTCGCGCACTTTCTCCTCCAGTTTGGCCCAGCCGCCCTCGTTGAGGGCTTTGTGCATCGGGCACACGTTGGTGAGCAGGAACGACTGGCGCATGGCTTCCTCGTCCCACTTGAGGTCGGCGGCTGGCACCAGATGGCCGCGGTCCATGCCGCTGCCGCTGTAGTCGTCGGGCGAGGGGCAGCCGTTGACGCCCGCCTCTTGGACGAACTCATTGCTGCGCTCTGCTGTCCCGTTGAGTTCATTGATGACGAACTCATAGGCAGTGCAGTTGGCGATGGCGCGCTCGGGGTTGAAGTGCACCTCGAAGGCGTCGCGCCTCAGCAGCGTGTCGCTCATGCCGCCGGGCACGCCGACGGTCATCAGGCTGTCGCAGCCGGCTGCGCTCAGGGGCGCCAGATGTGTCGCAGTATCTCTCATCGCGATGCGATACAGCAAAAAGCATACCATAACCACCGTCAAGCCCCACCCGAGGAACCTGACAGTGTCGCCCCATCGCTGCCACAACTGCTCTGTTTTGTTCGCCATGATGCAAAGATAGCGCAAGCCGAATACAATGGCAAGAAAAAGCCATTTTTCTTGCATTGTTGAGGCGCCGCCTATCTTGCCCACAGGGAACGTAGCGCAAGCCGAATACAATGACAAGAAAAAGCCATTTTTCTTGCATTGTTGAGGCGCCGCCTATCTTGCCCGCAGGGAACGTTAGTATTTTCTTTTGCTTGCTTGCCGTGGTTTGAAAGAAAAGTATTAACTTTGTGGGTGAGAAATGAAAAATCCATTAACAACCGTATAATATTGCTATGACTAAATTAGTTGACAGATTTTTGAAGTATGTGAAGTTCGACACCCAGAGTGACGAACTCACCAACCTGACTCCCTCCACCCCGGGCCAGATGGTCTTCGCCAAGGAATTGGAGCGTGAACTCCAGGCTATGGGCCTGAGCGACATCTCGCTTGACGAGAACGGCTACCTGTTTGCCACCTTGCCCGCCAACACCGACAAGGCCCTGCCCACCATCGGCTTCATCGCCCACATGGACACCGCCCCCGACATGAGCGGTCACGACGTGAAGCCCCGCATCGTCAAGTATGAAGGCAAGCCCATCGTCCTGAGCGAGGAGCCGAATATCGTGCTCGACCCCGCACAGTTCCCCGAAATGAATGATTACATCGGCCAGGAGTTCATCGTCACCAGCGGCGACACCCTGCTCGGCGCCGACGACAAGGCCGGCATCGCCGAGATTCTGAGCGCCGTGGAATGGCTGCAGGAGCACCCCGAGGTGAAGCACGGCAACATCCGCGTGGGCTTCAACCCCGACGAGGAAATCGGCCTGGGCGCCCACCACTTCGACGTCGAGAAATTCGGCTGCGACTGGGCATACACGATGGACGGTGGTGCCGTCGGTGAGTTGGAGTATGAGAACTTCAACGCCGCCAGCGCCAAAATAACCTTCAAGGGTTTGAACGTGCACCCCGGAGCCGCCAAGCACAAGATGCTGAACTCGATGCGCGTGGCCCTGCAGTTCGCTGCTATGCTGCCGCGCTGGGAGACCCCCGAGCACACCGAGGGCTACGAGGGCTTCTACCACCTCATCAGCATGCAGGGCGGTGTGGAGAAGACCACGCTGAGTTACATCATCCGTGACCACGACCGCGCCCGCTTCGAGAGCCGCAAGCGTGAGATTGAGCACCTGTGCAACAAGATCAACGCCGAGTTCCCCGACTGCGCCACCTGCGAAATCAAGGACCAGTACTACAACATGCGCGAGAAGATTGAGCCGGTGATGAACATTATCGACATTGCCAAGAAGGCCATGGAGAATGCCGGTGTCACCCCCAAGGTGCAGCCCATCCGCGGCGGTACCGATGGCGCCCAACTCTCGTTCAAGAACCTGCCCTGTCCCAACATCTTTGCCGGCGGCATGAACATGCACGGCCGCTTTGAGTATGTGCCCATTCCCTCGATGGAGAAGGCCATGATGACCATCATCGAGATCTGCAAACTCGTGGCAGAGTAACCCCTCACAGCGGTGGCTGGAGCGTTTCGTTAAAGCCTTCAAAAAACGGCTTTTATCAAAAATCGGCCAAATTATTTGGCGGGTATGGAAATTTGACGTACCTTTGCACCGCTTTTTCGGAGATTCGCTAGCTCAGCAGGTAGAGCACATCCCTTTTAAGGATGGGGTCGTGGGTTCGAGCCCCACGCGAATCACAATGACGGGTAATCGCCCGTCATTTTTTTATCCCTAAATCCCGTATTTTTCAAGCAGTTACGAATTGGTTGACACTTGCCGACAATTACCGAAAGTTACGGAATAGTACATTTTTTAGTACAAAAAAAGTACATTTTTCAAATAAATGTACTACCTTTGTTGCCGTAACCGAAAAATGATATTATTATGGCAAGTGTAAGATTTGAACTTTCAGTCAAAGGCGGCAAAGAGAATGACCGCCCCGAGTTCCAGGCCGTGATGAGGTTTGGTAATCCACAAAGAAAAATCAGGTGCCGCACAGGGCTGTATGGCTTCCGTGACTACTGGAGTGACAAGAAGCAGACACATGGCACCAAGTTCGTTAACCCGCTATTCAGTGCAGAAGTCATTGAGGTAAACAAGAAACTGGCTACACTCAAGACCGAAATCGAGACCTCTGCTGCGAACACCGCCGAAAGCGCCATAAATCGCCCGTGGCTGGCCGCAATCGTCGAAGATGTATTGCACCCTACCAAACAAGAAAACGAGCAGGACGATACTCCCAAAACGTTAATCCAGGCCGTTAATGATTTCATCGAAGCCGCGCCGACCACAATCCGGCACAAAGGCAGACCGATTTGCGCAGCCCGTCTGAATCACTACAAGCAAGTATTAAAGAATCTTCAAGGCATGGGCGCTGATGGAGTGACCATTGAGAAGGCCGATAAATCCTTCTATGATTCCTTTGTCCGCTACATGTATGCCCAGGGCTATAAGCAGAACACAATCAGCACCCGCGTCAAGTGCATTAAATCCGTCATCAATAGCCTGCCTATGGCCGAGCGCGTGGGGTGCGAGTTCGTGGAGCCCAAGAAGTGCAAGGCCGTGATGGAGGATATAGATAACATCGCCCTCGACGAGAACGAACTGCAGGCCCTGGCCGCCCTTGACCTGGCCGATAATCCCTACCTTGACCGGGTGCGTGACCAGTTCCTACTGCTGGCCTGGACGGGCTGCAGATACAGCGACCTGGGCAAGTTGACGCGTCGTTATATCGTCCAGGAAGATGGCGATGACTGCTTTAGCCTGGAGCAGCAAAAGACGGGCGCAAAGGTTGTTATCCCTATCTTGCCGCCGATTGTGCCGATACTGGAGAAATACGATTACCAGCCTCCCAAGCCTATCAGTAACCAGCGATTCAATGACTACATCAAGGAAGCGGCCCGCATGGCTGGTCTCGACGATGAAGTGGTAACAATCCACACCCAACAGGATAAGGGAGAGTTTGCTCCTGGCCGCGTCGAGACGCGCCGCCCGAAGTGGCAAGCAGTCACGGCCCACACCGCCCGTCGCTCGTTTGCAACGAATATGTACAAGCGAGAGTTCCCGACACTGGCTATCATGGCTATTACGGGTCACAAGACCGAGAAGTCATTTTTAACCTATATCAAGGTTAGCGAGAGCGAGAACGCAAAGATGGTTTTGCGCCAATTCAAATCACAATGGACTAAATAATCTGACGGCATGTATAAGACTATAGACACATTGAACGCGCTTTGCGTCACCCTTGACGGGATTACAGCCGAGAACTACGAACTGAATCAGTCCAACCTTGACTGCAGCGAAGTGCACGAACAACTGGCTGATGGCGAGATTTCGCTCATCATGTACCTGGAGAGCACCCTTGGTAAACCCAAAGGCCCGTTCATCAAGAGCCTTGAGTGCGCATTGCTGGCGGCTGAGGATGTAATCAACACCGCCCTCAAGGATGCCAACAAAGAAGTTTTTCATGACTGGTGGGCCGTGGCCGCGCTGTGCCGCCAATGGATCGATAGGATAGACGGTTATTATCGCTATAATCCCGAGCCAGGCACCATTGCTCATGCACTACGGAAGAGGATGGAAGAACTGCCAACCAAACAGGCACAGGTGGAGTCACAGGCGCGTGGGAAGAGTAGTAATGAAACTCTTGCAGATGATAGATTTTCATCACGGGAATTGCAGGACATAAAGGATAAATTTATAGAAATTGGCTTGATTGCTGATGGACGATGGACGGGCACAACTGCCGAATTTGAGTGCTTTGTGAAATTGGCTGGTGATTTATTTGGTATAAGGACAAAGAAAGGCATGTTAGAGAGGAAGGCCTGTGCGTCTTTTGTGGGTTTTACTGGTAGTTTAGAGAGTGCCCGCAGCAGCACCTGCCATGAGCAACAAAGTCCACAAGCGAAACAAATAAGGGCTATTTGCAAAGAGATTCATACAAAGTATGTTAAATAACATCTACGCGTAGATACACGCGTACAAGCCTAAGTTAATACTCACTATTACTTTCGCCGTTGACAACGATGTCAGCGGCTTTTTGTTTGCCATGACGGGAAGTGTCTCACCAACATTTATGACACCACAGGGAATAACAAGAACGCAGATTGTCATGGACTATGACGATTTCACGCGAGTGCTCGAAGAGTTCGCCGACAAGGTGGCCGACAAGGTTAAGGCAGCAGCGCCTTCTCCCTGCAGCCAGGACGATGGCGAACTGATGACTGCAAAGGAAGTGCGAACCATGTTTGGAGTAACCGACAAGACTTTGTATGTATGGAACAAGACAGGCTTCCTGTCGAGGATAAGGATTGGCGGAGTAGTCCGCTACCGTCGCGCAGATGTCGAGCGCGCTGCCCAGGTCAAGATTAAGTAACAAGTTCAACCAATTAAATTTGCCGAAAAATGGAAACCGCAAAGAAAAGCAATGACAATTATGTTAGGTACATTGATTTCGTGGCTGATGTTGCTGCGAATTGCCAAATAAAAACTGAAGTCAGCATCGCAGACCTGGCCGCAATCTATGCGCGCCTGATACAAGCAGCCCGCCGTCTCGAGGTGGAGATGACGAAGGCTGCCGATCTGGAACTGCAGGAAGTCAAGCCAGCCATAACGATGGCGGTAACATCCGCTGCCCTGGATTTGGCCGCACGGGTGACGCGTCATTATTATGTTGAACAGGATAATAACGCGGCTGATGGCGCCGGGCTGGAGGAAGAGTGATGGCTGGACGGGATTATTTCACTTTTTATCGCTCGTTCTTCGAGCAGATAAGCGACTGCGATGAACCTACAGCGAGACTGGAAATGTATGAAGTCCTCCTTAATTACGCGTTCAATAAGACTGAACCGGATTTCAAGAACGGCCATTTCCACTCGATGACGCGTTTCTTTTGGAAGGGCGCCAGGGCTGTGATGGCGAAGAACTGGGCGCAGTTCGAGAACGGATGCAAAGGCGGTGCGCCCATAGGCAACACCAACAACAAAGGTAAGAAGAAAGTCAACCCAAAGTTAACCCAAAGTCAAGCCTATAAAGATAAAGATAAAGATATAGATATAGATATAGAGGGAGAGGGAGATAATATTTTCCGCCCGCCCTCACTTGAGGATGTTTTGAATTATTGTTCTTCTGCTCATGCAACCGATGGCGATGGACTTGCAAAGAAATTTTTCAACCACTATGCCCGCCAGGGATGGGTGATGGGTAACGGTATGCCGATGACTGACTGGCAAGCAGCCTTTGAATCATGGTGCGACAAAGAAACGGAGTTCAACCACAAAAATACACACAACGATGAAGACGATAGCACAACAAGTGAACAACGCTCTGCAGAACTTGAACGACTGTGTGCAGAACAGCGCGCAGCCGAGGCCAGGATTGCTGGAGAAGTCAGAGGCGCTTAAAGCCCGATTCAGTGGCATTCAAGCGTTCAAGAGTTATTACTGCCCTGACGCGTCGGCCGTCTTTGGCCAAAATCCAGGAATGGCCTATAGCAGCACGGTGCCGACACTTGAGGTGGTAATGCGCGCCTTCGGGGAAGATGCTGCTATAGCATGGCTATATATGCTCATCGACTCCTTTGTCCAGTACTGCAACAAAGGTGCCTTGACTGGAAAGCAGATGATGGACACGGCGCGGCGCCTGAGCGTGAAGACTCATCTGAAGGTTACCGAGTTCATGCTCTTCTTTTGGAGGCTTGGCAACGGCGAATACGGGAAAATCTTCGGCAATATCAGTCCGATGGACATTACTGAACCTTTCTACAAAGAATTCCTCAAGCAACGCAATGATGAAGTTGGCAGATATACTGTAACCGCTACCGATGACGTGGCTGAATCAGGCGAACGGCATATATTAAAAGGAGAAGAAATCCGAGCCGTTCAGCAAAATTTGTTAGATCGGGCGAAACAAGAAAACAACGAAGATGAAATCAGATGGCTTGAAAATTTCGTCCTACCTCCGGAGATAGCCGAGACCACCCTCAAGTTGCTTGGGCCATATTGATGAACCATGATTTTCGACTTGAAATGTGGCAGAATCAGGTAGAAAGTTTATCTTTGTTCCTGTAAATAACAGACAAATTAACAGGAGGTAAAGTAGATGAAATTTCAAAAAGGCACCAGCGGCAACCCTGCAGGCAGACCCAAAGGCTCGAGAGACAAGAAGAGCGAGAATATACGCAAATGGCTGCTTAACATCATCGACAGCCACCGCGATATCATAGCGGAAGACCTGGCTGCAGTAGACCCTGCAACCCGTCTGCAGTTCATCGTTAAACTGCTGCCCTATGCCACACCGCGTCTCTCGCCCATTGAGACCACCGCAGACGAGGGAGGACGCACGGTTTTTATTTTGGAAGAAGTGGATGCCGAAGTGGATGCTGAACCTCTAATTATCAGGAAGCACAAAACAGGAGCCACACCCGCCAGCAGCGAGGAGGAAGTGATGCAGCGCGAGGGCCTGGAGAACATAGAACAAGAGCCTTCGGGTGAAGAGATAACCGTCTATTCTCGTGATGATGCCAAGAGAGTTAAGGTGGATATAGCGACGCAAGACGAGGAGCAACGCGCCCGTGAACGGCTCATCTATGAGCAGCGCAAACGGATGCAGCGCTCCGGAGTTATTCGGCAATACTGAACAACCGCCCGTCCCGGGGCCGTCCCGGTGGGCATTAAATAAACGAGTTAACTATGGAAATTTTAACACAAAAACAAATCGACGAGTTAGCGGAAAAATACCCGCTGGACTCACAAAAGGACAAGGGCCTTGATGCCGTTGTATGTTGTAAACTGCTTTTCCCCGACCGCCGCAACAATCCCGAGGGCTACTGGTATATTACCGGGTGCAGCCGCGTGGATGATGATGTAATCTTTTCGGGTTTATGCACCACCTCCGGCCCCATGGGAGCCAACCGCATAGCCCCGGTGTATTTCCGTTTGTCGGGCCTTAACGAGATAACCAGTCGCGACAAGGTTATCGAAATGGACAAGGATTTCAAGCCCGCCACCGTCCGCGTCCTGGGGGATGTCGAAGCACCGTTAAAGAGTTATGTCCGGGTCGAATCGGAGAAAGAGCGACGCGCTGCGATCTGGGCCAGCCGCCAGGATGTGGCCGACACCATCGCCGGGCTTTTCCTGGGGCTGGATAGCGAAAAGGGCACCGCGTCGCGCACCATCGCCGAGGAGTTGACAAATGATGTGTGCAACGATATGGCCAGCAACCGCAAGGAGCGCGGCCCGGCAATTTTGCGGGTAATCGCCAGGCGCCTGGGCATTAGAAACAACATCATCAACAAATTTTGATGCTGAACATGTGTTCTCAACAAACGTGAATCCGATATGAAAAGATTTTGCTATCTTTGCGCCCGATAGACTTGTCGATAAACAAGGATATCATTTTTCGGTTAGACTGGTGCCGCCGTGAGGTGGTGCCAGTCATGCTTTAGTGCAAAATGTACTATTTTTGTACTATTTTTGTGCTAAAAAGGTCTTGCTATGCAAGTGATTTGATTGGTCAGCCTGGTGCCCCAGGGATGGGTTTTAGTCATATTTTAGGACAAAAAAAGTACATTTTTGGGTGTTTGTGTTTATAAGTTATTGATAATCAGTAGTGGGTTGTAATCCCACGCGAATCACTGGGGAAATGATGCGGGTCCGCACAACGCGGGCCCGCATTTTTTGTCCCCATTCGGGATTGAGTATCCTTCTCCCCCCCCTTGGTTGGCCTTGTCTGTGTATTGCGAGCCTGTGGCTCGTATGTCTGCCTGTCCACCATGCGCTGGTTTTCTTTATGCCCTGCCCCACCGCTGCGGGGGCAATAAAAAACGGGCTCCTGCACAATCGTGTGCGGGAGCCCGAATGGGTGTCAATCGCCCGAAACAGGCGTTGTGTGATTATTGCAGGATGATGTCGATCAGGGCATTGACGTCGGCAATGTTGATCTCACCGTCCTCGTTGACGTCGGCGCGAATCAAGGTTGCATCATCGGCCTCACCGCCCAGGATAATGTTGATCAGGGCGTTGATATCGGCGATGTTGACCTCACCGTCACCGTTCACATCTCCCTTGATGAAGGGAGGAACGGGGTCTACCCAGTCATGGAATACATGCTCGTCGATGTAGGGCATATGCTTGCGGATCCAATCCTCGACATAATCCATCTCGGCGCTCAGGTCGAGTGTCTTGTAGGCGAGGTCGTAGTCTCCGCTCCAGCGCTGCTCTTCACGTGCTGCAGCACCACTGTTCTCGAGTTCGTTGACTGCGGCGCGGTAGCGGTTCACCAGGCTGTCGGTGTCCAGATAGGTCTGGCGCAGTTCGCGGTAGCGTTCCACGAGGCTGATGTAGTAGTCCTTGACTTCGAGCATGTCGCACATAGGCACGAGGCCTACCCATTCGGCACCGCGCTCGGGGTTAATCATATCGGGATAGTTAACCCAGGGTGAGTAGTTCTGGCCGAGGCTGATGTCGAGGTCCCAGGGAGCCATGGTCAGGCGCTTGGTGGTCTGGGTGTCGTAGCAAGCCCAGTAGATGTTCTTGCACTCGTTGTCCAGGGCCTGCAGGGCAACGATGAAGATGTAGTAGTCCTGCATCACGGGCAGGTCAAAGTACTCGCCCATGCTGTCGACACGCAGATCCATGTCAAGGTCGGCGCGGCCAACGAATTGGACGGCATTGTAGAGTGCGGTCCAATTGTAGGGTGTTACCTCATCGGGGTCGGGATACTTCAGTTCAAATCCGTCCCAGGTGGCCATGTTCTTAATGAGTGGTTCGGGATAACTCATTGCAACGGTGCGCGTCCTCTTGTAGGACATCCACAGTTGACCGTGGAATTCACCGTTCTCCTCGTCATAGCGCTTTACCTTGAACTGCTTGCGGTCCAGGGGCTCGCACATGTTGTAGATACCGGCATATTCGCCATTGAGCAGCACCTCGACCATCTTGCCGCGCGAGCCGTTGCGGGCGTTGGGCAGCGTGTCGGCATACCAGGGGCGGCGTGCCATGTCGAGCCACAGGTCGGTGCTCACGCGGTTGCGAACGCGCAGGAAGTCGACCTGACCGGCATCCAGAATCCAACTGTTGTCGTTGCGCAGGCCGAAGAAGCGGTGGTCCTCCTTGGTGGAGTCCTCTGCGTTGATGAACTTGATGCGGTAGTTGCGTTTGTGCTTGTCGGCCAGGTTGGTTGCACCACCACGCCATTTCACCTTGGCTACCAGCGGCTCGGCGTAGGCCGAGTCGGGCTCGCTCACGGTGACGCTACCGATAACGTACTTGTTGCCGAAATCACCGACCAGTTCCACGATGGGCAACCAGGTGAAGGTGATGTTGCCGGTGATGACCTCCTCGCCCATGTGGGCAGTGACGGTGTAGTTCTTGCCTCCCTCGACGCCCTCAAAGGTGATGGTGTCGCCGCTCTCAACGGCAGTGCCGTCGATGACCAGGTCGGTCAACTCGTCGCCGAAGGTTACCGTGGCTTCGAAGTCGTTGCCGAAGAATGACTGCGGAATGCTGCACAGCCAGATGTTGTTCAGGCTGTCAGGCACAGCGCGATGGCCGCCGATGTTGAGGACCTGTGCCCACGAGGCCATGGCCGTCAACATGCAAGCCAAAGTCAGAAGTAAATTTTTCTTCATTTTTACGTCGTTATTATTGATGATAATTGATGTTAGTATCCTCTTTTATGGCCGCAAAGATAGTAAAAAGTTGCCATCTGAATCGAGTAGGGCCTGTTATTTTCAATGATTTTCGCCGATTATCGGCTTAAAATGCCGTGCTAAGTAGCAAAAAGTTACCGCTGCGGCCCTTAAAACGGCCCTAAAAAACTGTTGCACACCACTGTTGGACCCTGTTAACAAAGTTTCAGTAAAAATATTTTTGTCTTTTTTGGTTTTTTTGCCTGTCATCCGCTAAAAATGAAGTAACTTTGCTAACTCAATCAAACAACTGGAAAATACCCTATCACAATGAAAATATTTACCAACGACGGGCTGCGTCGCATTGGCGACCATACCCTGGAGAAAGAAAATATAACGATGCTTGATCTCATCGAGCGGGCAGCGTCGGCTGTGTCCTATGAGTTGATCTCGCGCTGGAGGGTCTCCAAGCGCTTTGTCATCTTTGCGGGACCTGGCGACAACGGCGCCGATGCCCTGGCTGTGGCCCGCATGATGTATGAGCAGGGCTACCGCCCCGAGGTCTACCTGTTCAACATCAAGTCGGCACAGTTGTCCGAGGCTTGCCTTGTCAACCGTGACCGTCTGCTCGAGACTGTCGACGAGGACTTCGATTTCATCGAGGTCATCACCAACTTCACGCCACCGGCCCTCGACAAGAACGACGTCGTGGTCGACGGCCTGTTCGGCAACGGCCTGCGCACGCCCCTCAAGGGCGGTTACACCGCACTGGTGCAGTACATCAACTCGAGCGGCGCCTATGTCGTGTCGATCGACGTGCCCTCGGGCATGTTCGGCGAGTGGAACATGGGCAACGACCGCCGCAACATCATCCGCGCCAACCTGACGCTCACCTACCAGAGCAAGCGCCTGGCCTTCTACTTTGCCGAGAATGCCGAGTTCGTCGGCGAATGCAAGGTGCTGGACCTGGATCTGGACAGCGAGAGCACGGCGCGCACTCCGACCGACTTCTACCTCATCGAGCGTGAGGACGTGCGCGAAGTGCTGCGACCACGCAACCCCTTCATCAACAAGTATGACAACGGCACGGTGCTGCTCATCGCCGGCAGTTACGGCATGATGGGCGCTGCCGTCCTGGCGGCCAAGGGTGCCCTGCGTGCCGGTGCCGGACTGGTGACGGTGCATGCCCCGCGCTGCGGCTACCAGGTGCTGCAGACCGCGGTACCCGAAGCCCTGTTCGAGCCCGACCGTAACGAACTCGTGACCACTAACATCGACCTGCACCACACCTACAGTGTGGTGGCCCTGGGTCCCGGCATGAGTGTCAACGACGAGACCCTCGAGGCCGTGCATCAGTTCATCATGAACTTCAAGCGTCCATGCCTCATCGACGCCGACGCCTTGAATTGCATCGCACGCCGCTCAATGCTGCTCAAGAGCATCCCGCAGCGTTCGATCATCACCCCCCATGCCATCGAGTTCGACCGCCTGTTCGGTGAGCATCACACCGACGAGGAGCGCCTCAAGAAGGCCATCGACATGTCCAAGCGCCACAACATTACCATCGTGCTCAAGGGACACTACACCATGACCGTGCGTCCCGACAGCAAGGTCTATGTCAACAGCAGCGGCAATGCCGGTATGGCAACCCCGGGTAGCGGTGACGTGCTCACGGGTGTGATCTCGTCGCTTATCGCACAGAACTACCAGCCCGACTGGGCCGTCGTGCTCGGCGTCTTCCTGCACGGCCTGGCCGGCGACCTCGCCGCCCAGGAGCACGGCACCTACGGCATGGTGGCCAGCGATATCGTCAACAACCTGGGCAAAGCCTTTATCGAGGCGATGAAATAAGGCGCCAAGTCTTTGGTAAACCGTCCATCGTCGTGATATTCTGCCAGTACTATATTAATCATCTCCTTGGTGAGACCAGTCACCTTGTTCTGGGTGCCTTTCTGGCGACATCCACTTTTAAAACATCTTGCCGTAAACCTCTTTTTGCTGCAAAGATATAAATGGTTTGCCAAGTGGGGGTTTTATCCGTTAATCTTGTAGCATGATTTTTCAAAAGCATGAAACAAAAGGTTAGCAATGTAGAAGTAGATGATTCAAGACCAGTGGATGATAGTGGTGAAGATATGCATGTTGAGTAGAAACTAAATAAACTGGGACAAGATTTATTTCTTGCCCCAGTCCTTTATGTATAGGTCTTATCACTCTTTACCCTGAAGAACTGTATCAATGAGTGCTGTCACATCATCGATATCGAAAAGACCGTCGTCGTTTACATCCGCATTCTTGATGCATATTAGAGAGCCATCTCCCCTCAGTAGGTAGTCAATTAATGCAGTCACATCATTAATATCAACGAAGCCATCACTATTCAAATCGCCTGCCTCAGTATAGACCGTAACAAGACATGTTGCAGGAATAGCATTACCATCAATAGAGCTAACTGTAATTGTTGTCGTTCCCTCCTTGATGCCGACGACCTGTACAATACCGCTGCTCAGTAGACGAGCGGCAGCGACAGTTGGGTCACTTGAAGATACGGCATAGATTCCTGGTGCTGTGGGCATGGGTGTCAATGTCAGGATATGGTTTGGTAGCAACATTGCCTCTTGCTGGTCAAGTGTAATCCGATTGACTACTGAAACATGGCATACGGCTTGCATACCAAAGCACGATGCGATGATGTCACACTCACCGCAGCCAACAGCAACTACCAAACCGTCATTTACGGTTGCTACGGTACTATCGGTTGAAATCCATGTGATTTCTTTGTTAGAAGCATTGTCTGGTGTGACAGTTGCCGTCAATGGCAACTGCTCGTATAATTGAAGGTTGGCACTATCCTTACTTATTGATATCTCAGCAGGAGCGACAGCATCTCCAATAATAGTTTCGAAGTTTTCCCAACAAGTTGCAGTAAAATAACTAGCCAAAGAAGCGGCTGGCACATGGAGTGTAGCTGAATAGTCTGAGAAACAATTATCTAAACACGATGGTGGTATAGAAGAATAGCAATAAACAGACTTTAAGTTTGAACAATAACTGAACGCATTTTCACCGATGCTGCTCATTGAATTGCCAATATCGATTCTGGTTAGACTATTGCAGGACTGGAATGCGAATTCTCCGATGGTTGTCACTGAATTGGGAATCACAAGGTTCGTTAACCTAATGCATCCTCCGAATGAACTTCTACGGATGGTTGTTACGGAATTAGGGATTACAATGCTGGTTAGACTTTGGCAGTTCGAAAATGCGGCTTCACCGATGCTTGTCACGGAGTTGGGAATAACGAAACTGGTCAGTCCTTTGCAGCCGCTGAACGCACTGTTGCCTATGCTTGTCACTGAATTGGGAATCATAGTATTCTTACATCCGACGATGATTGTATTGCTGGACGTGCTAATGATAGCATTGCAGTTGTCACGAGAATCAAAGATGGCATTACCACTCTCTACACTAATGCTAGTAAGTCCAACGCAGTCGCTGAATGCCTTCAGTCCGATGCTTGCCACGGAATTGGGAATCACAATGCTGGTTAGATTTTGGCAGAAACTGAAAGCACCCATGCTGATGCTTGTAACAGAGTGGGGGATATCGATGTCGGTCAAATTATAGCAAGCAAAGAATGCTTCCATCCCTATTTTTGTCACGGAATTGGGAATCTCAATGCCTGTTAGTCCACGGCAATAAGCAAATGCAGAACTACCGATGCTTGTCACGGAATAAGATGTACCATAGAATGTTACGGTAGGGGAGAGGCTCACAACACCGGTATACTCATTTTCATTACTATAGGCATCAGAACCTTCATATGTAACAGCAACCTCGTTTTCATTAATTATGTTATAGTAAATTCCATCAACTTCAAAATCGTGGGCACTTGCTGCCATTGACAGTAGCAAAAGAACCAGTGAAAGTAAACTCTTTTTCATAATGATATCTATTGTTTGATTATTAGTCTCGAATTATAACTGTTAACGCTATGCTTCTCACGCGGCGGTCCAGCCGTAGCCTTGGACGGCCATGTCGATGAAGTGGTTCATCAGCAGGTTGGCCTTGTCGGTGAAGGCGGCACGGTCGTAGTTCTCGGGCAGGTCTTTGTCAAGCGATATCTGGATGAGGGCAAGGACTTTTTTCTTGGGCTGCTCGTCTTTATTCCAGTCGACGACCATCACCTGGTCCTTCTCCTCCAGCAGTTTTTTGTAAAGGTTCTTGGCTGTCAGGTGGGCACCGGCACGCAGCATGTCAGCCGAGTGCCACAGGTTATCCTTGAGTGTATTCAGTTCAATATCCGTCATTCCAGTATGCATATAAAAAGACCCCAATGCGGTCCCAGCAGGCCGACCAAAGCCCATATACCAACAGCAAAGGAGTATGTGATGTCATCAAATTTCGGTCGTTTGCGGGCATCATCCCCACACCATGAGAATGAATTGGCAACCGCAAATTTACAAAAACTTCACCAAAACCTTTGCAATAGTGTTTGCAAATAATATAGTCAACTAATAAATACAGTGGATTATGGTTTAATGGGTTGGGTTCTGCGATGTCATTATCTCTCATGGATACTTCTTTCCAGATATCCTGCAATAATGCCGTTGTCAATGCCTCTAAAAGTGAAGTATTGGTTGATTTGTTACACCAAATAAATAAAAATAGGCTGGTAATCAACTGATTACCAGCCCCTGTGCGTACCTGAAGTGGGACTTGAACCCACACGGCCGCAATGGCCAAGGGATTTTAAGTCCCTCGTGTCTACCGATTCCACCATTCAGGCGTGCGGTGCGGTTGCGGGTGCAAAGATACTACATTTTGCAGATATCGTTGCTATTTACCATTATTTTTTTGCCTTGGCGGCTTGGTCGTCGAGTTCGACGAGGGGGAGGTCTTCGGCTCCTTGCTGGCGTTCAAGCAGTCGCTTGAAGCGCTCGAAGATGGGTGCAAAGCGGTCGTCGGCGCTGGGGATGAACCCGGTGTTGCCCACGCTGCCCAGGCGGTTGAGCGCCTCGTTGACGGTCATGTCGTCGGGGTCGAATGCGGGTTGGTAGCCCTGTTCGTCCTTCTTGTCGCTGACTGCGATGGTGTTGAGCAGGCCGGCGCGGCTCAGGTGGTCGAGCAGTTCGTCGGCCAGGCTGGCGGGCAGTTCATAGTCGCGGAGCAACTCGGTGCGCGTCAATGCCGGTTCGCGGCGCTTGAAACGGCCTGCAGCGACGCTCAGGATGGCAATCGACAGTTGTGACGTGTAGTTGGTGGAGATGTCCTTGGCCTTCTCGCGGTGGGCATAATTCTCGAAGTTCTGCCAGGAGTAGGTCAGCACGACGCCGGCCAGGGCAATGAGCCACGAGAGTTGCATCCACACCAGCAGCAAGGGCAGGAAGGCGAAACTGCCGTAGATGGCGTTGTACTTCGACACGTACATCTGACCGGTGACGAACAGCCATTGCACACCCTGGAACAGCGTGCCGCACAGGATGCCTGCAAACACGGCCCCGCCCAACTTCACTTTGGTGTTGGGGATCATGTAGTAGGCTGCAGTGAACACAATCCATGAAATCACCAGGGGCGTGAAAGCCAGCAAACGGTGCATCACCGGTGACAGCGTGTCGCCAAACACGTGCTGCACCGCGTCGCTCATGAAGATGGAGATACCCGCCGAGCACACCATCAGCACCGGCAAGAGCAGGAACAGGGCGGTGTAGTCGGTGAACTTGCGCTGGAGCGAGCGCTTGGTGGTGATGCCCCACACGTGGTTGAACGTGTCTTCCACGTTGCTCATGAGCGATATCAATGTCCACAACAGGAAAACCAGACCGATGCCGATGAAGGCTCCCTGTGACGCCTGGGCCAGATAATTGTCCACATAGGTGGATGCCGTCTCCAGAGCCTCGCGCTGGGCGGGGAAGTAGCGGAACAGTTCGCTCTGCAGCAGGTTCTGGAACCCGAACCCGCGCCCGATGGCAAACAGCATCGCCAGTGCCGGAACAACGGCCAGCACGGTGTTGTAGGTCAGGGCGGCGGCGCGTATCTGCAGGTCACGGTCCAGGAAGGACTGGATGCTCAGATTCACGATTTTGACGGCCTTGACCGACCACAACGAGCGGGTATCGTCCCACACGTTGGTGATGCAGTAGCGTATGTTGCGCATGATGCGCTGCCACAGGCCCTGTCCCTGCTGTTCCTCTTGCTTGTCGCTCATCGTTGGTTGGGCGGCACTTGCCTTAACGGTGGTTAGACGTTGTCGAGTTCAGCCTTGATCAGGTCAAAGATGCCGTCGATGCTTCCCAAGCCGTTGATGGCGCGGTACTTGCCCTGCTCCTCGTAGTAGGCCTTGAGCGGAGACGTCTGGTTGTGGTATACCTCCAGGCGCTTGCGGGCAGTCTCCTCGTTGTCATCGGCACGGCCACTCATCTTGCCGCGCAGCAGGATGCGCTGGATAAGTTCGTCCTCGGGAACCTCGAGACCCACGACGGCGTCGATCTGCGTGCCGCGGTCGGCGAGCAGTTGCTCGAGTGCCTCGGCCTGGGGAATGGTGCGGGGGAAACCGTCAAAAATGACGCCCTCGCTGGCCTTGTCCTTGTTCTCGTCGAGCACTTGGGCCAGGATATCGATGATGAGTTCGTCGGGCACGAGTTGACCCTGGTCGATGTAGCCCTTGGCCGTCTTGCCCAGTTCGGTGCCGCGGCGGATGTTGTCGCGCAGCACGTCGCCCGTCGAGATGTGGAACAGGTGATAATGATCGATGAGTTTATCGCTCTGGGTGCCTTTGCCCGAACCGGGCGCACCAAAAATGACAATGTTCAGCATAATCGTCAGTTAATTATAGATAACAATAATGTGGTTATTTCTCTTTCAGCACATAGATGTCGGCCAGGTTGCGGGCCAGACCGTCGAGGTCCAGGCCGTAGCCCAGGATGAACTTGCTGGGAATCTTGAAGCCGACATACTCGGGCGCCTCGCCTATGGTCAACGCCTCGGGCTTGAACAGCAGCGACACCATCTTCACGCTCTTGGGGTTGTACTTGGCCAACTCCTTGCGCAACTGGGCGGCAGTCACACCGCTGTCGATGATGTCCTCGACGATGAGCACGTTGCGGCCCTCGATGTCCTCGGTCAGGCCCATGATTTCCTTCACCGTGCCGGTAGACTCCATGCCCTCATAAGATTTGAAACGGATGAAGGTAATCTCGGCATCGTGCAGGCCGCACGCGCGGAACAGGTCGGCTGCAAAGATGAACGAACCGTTGAGCACACACAGGAACAGGGGCTTCTCATTAGCGTAGTCTCGCTTGATTTCCTGAGCAAGGCGATGAACTTGCTTGGCAATCTCTTCACGTCTGATGTAGGGCTCAAACGTCAGGCCCTGATAAGTTACTTCTTCCATTTGCTTACAGAATTAAAGCGCAAAGTTACAAAGAAGTTTTCACTTTTCGGTTTTCACTCCTTCGGTTTTTTCAAGCAACGTGAAAAAATAAAGCGAAAAAAAAGCGAGCCGCAGGCTCGCTTTGTGCGTGGCTTGCTCTCTGTTTGGCCGTCACCGTCGTGTGGCGATGGCTCGTGCCAGGGCGTTCATCTCATGGCAGCACTCGGCGGTCAAGCGCTGGTAATCGTTGCGGTGCTCGAAGGGGGAGATCATCAACACCTTGCCAGCGGCACAGGCATCGAATAGCCGCCCGCCGGGTTTCGAGATGTCTGAGAAGCCGTTGTTGCAGATCAGTATCACGGGAACCTCCGCCTCGAGGGCCCTAGCCATGATGTCTTTCTCGCCAGGGCTGATGCCCGGAGACACCAGCACGCCCCCTTGGGCAAGCAAACGGTCGCCCTCGCGCGCGATATCCTCCTTGCTCATGCGTCGCGAGCAGTAGACCTGCAGGATTGTCGGGTGCTGCAGGAGCCGGTGGTTTCCCATGGCGCTAACGGAAACGCCCGCAATGGTGAGATTGCGGGAAACCGTGAAGTAGTCTTGATGCTCCCTCTTCACCCACAAGCGACGCGGGTTATCGTTCAGGTACTCTATCCACCTGTTGAGTTGTCCCTTGCCACGAAGCACACCGTCGTTGTAGCCCTGTTCCCATAGCGGCACGGACAACTCCAAGTCGCGGGCCGCCTTGTTGCAGCCGGTTTTGAAGCCATTGATGACCTTTCCCAGATGGACGGGCAGCGGCTCGGTGACGAACAGGATGCCGTGCAGGTGGTCGGGCATGACGGTTAAAGCGAGCACACGGATTTGAGGGTAGTAACGTGGGATGCCCAGCCATTCGGCCTTCACGCGCTCACCTAGCGGCGTGAGGCTCACCCACGGCAGCGGGTGGCGGTCATCGGACCCGCACAGGGAGCCTAGCCGTGGCGCGCGTCCATCGACGCACAAGGTGATGAGGTAGACAGCCCTCTCCCGGTAGTCATGGCTCACCATGCGGCGCTTCATTGACGCCGTAGCGGTGACCTCAGGATGCTTCAAAGCCCACTGCTTGCGCCCCTCGTTGCGCTTCTCCTCCATTGCTTTTCACTTTTAAAGCGAGCCACAGGCTCGCAATACTCCAACGTGTCACAGCCGGGGTTGTCGCCCCTCGCGGCCGTAGTGGCCGCCGCGGGTTGTCGGGGTATTGCGAGCCTGCGGCTCGTAGGGGTTGATTACTTGGCGACCTTCTCGAGGCGCTTCATCATGGCGAACATGAAGATGGCGGCTGCGAGGCACACTGCGATAAACACAGTCCACACTATCCACAGGGGCAGGTCACCCCACAGGTAACCACCGACGCTCACCAACTTGTTGCCGATGGCGGTGGCACCAAACCAGCCACCCATCATCAGGCCCTTGTACTTGGGAGGAGCCACCTTGCTGACGAACGAGATGCCCATCGGCGAGAGCAGCAACTCTCCAAAGGTCAGTACCAGATAGGTCGAAATCAGCCAGTAGGGCGATGCGAGGGCGCCAAGTTGGCCAGTCTCGGCCAGTGCGGCCTGCTCGTTGGGCGTGTTCAAACCCTGGGAAGCAAACAGCATGATGAAGAAGGCTGCGCCTGCCACAAGCATACCGTAGGCAATCTTGCGGGGTGCCGAGGGCTCCTTGCCCTTGTTGGCCAGGTAGGTGAAGATGGCCATCGACACGGGCGTCAATGCAACCACATAGAACGGGTTGAACTGCTGGAAAATCGGGGCCGAGATGTCGATGGTGCCCGTGGCGCGGGTGTACTTGTAGCCAAGCACGGCCAGGGCTGCCACGATGATGGCGGCCGAGATGCCCTTGCCCTTGCCCGTCTTGCTCTGGAACAGCGAGAAGCCGGCATAGACGATGAGGATAAGCATCACCAGGTTGATGACATCGAACGGCATGGTGTGCACGCCCGATGCGGTCTTGGCGGTGAACTCATCGGCAAAGTAGGTCAGTGACAGACCGTTCTGGTGGAAGGCCATCCAGAAGAAGATGACCACGGCAAACACGAGCAACAGTGCCACGATGCGCTGCTTGGTCTCTTCCTTGCTCAACTCGGGCTCGGCAGCGGCAGCAGCGGCTTTGGCCTTCTTACCGGTATCCTCGGTGTGGCGGAAGGTGCTGCGGGTCAGGTAGTAGATGGCGATGGAGAGCACCAGCGATGCGCAGGCCACCATAAAGGCAAAGTGATAGGCCTCACCAGGGGCGGTGTAACCCAGATGGGTCTGGGCATATTCAGTAATCTTGACGGCAGCGGTCGGGGCGAACAACGCACCGATGTTGATGGCCATGTAGAACAACGAGAAACCGGCGTCACGCTGGTTGGCATAGCGCGGGTCGTCATAGAGGTTGCCCACCATTACCTGCAGGTTACCCTTGAACAGACCTGTGCCCAGGCTAATGAGCAGCAAGGCGGTCAGCATAGCGATGATGGCGACGGTCTGCCCGCCCAGCGGCACAGACAGCAGCAGGTAGCCCAGGAACATGATGATGATACCGATGGTCACCATCTTGCCATAACCGAATTTGTCGGCAAGGTAACCGCCGACAATCGGGAGGAAGTAGACGAGCATGAGGAAGTCACCATAGATTTCCCCGGCCCATTTGGGGTCGAAACCGAAGTTTGACCTCAGGAACAAGGCGAACACGGCAATCATCGTGTAGTAGCCGAAGCGCTCGCCCGTGTTGGCCAGTGCCAACGCGAACAGTCCTTTTGGTTGGTTTTCAAACATGATAATGTCTTTTTAATTAGAGAATCTAGAAAATCTAGTCACTCTAGATCCTCTAGATTCTCCTATTTGTTAATAATGTGATAGGCAATTACTTGTCGCTGGTCACGCGTTCAAGCCACTTCACCATAGCGAGCATCACGCCCATCGAAATCAGGCAGACGATGATGAAGACACCCCAGCACTGCCACAGCGGCATCTTGTTGTACATGATGGTGCCGATGGGCAGCAGCATGTTACCGACTGCCGTAGTGCCGAGCCACAGGCCCTGGCACAGACCGAGCATGGTCTTGGGAGCCACCTTGGACACGAATGACAGACCCAGGGGCGAGATGAACAGTTCGGCGACGGTCAGCAGGAAGTAGGTAACAATCATTACCCACCAGCCGGCCTTCACGCTCATCTTGGAACCTGCATCGAGCAACTTGAACTCGTCACCCGAGGGATAGTTTGCGGTGTAGGAGTAGATGGCCAGGAACAGATAAGCCATACCGGCGATGAACATACCGTAAGCGATCTTGCGCGGGGTGGAGATTTCCTTGCCGCGCTTGCTCAGTGCACCGAAGATAAGCATGATGATCGGGGTGAGCACGATCACGAAGAACGGGTTAACGGCTTGCCACAACTCGGCGGGCAACTGGTCACTCTTGACGAAGTCGCGTGCGAAGAACGACAGCGTCACGCCGTTCTGGTGGAACGAGAACCAGAAGAAGATCACAACACCAAGCACTGCAAATAGGGCATACAGGCGCTGCCTGAGTTCCTTGGCCATGGACTTCTTCTCCTCGGGAGTCAACTCAACCGAAGCAGCAGCGGTCTTCTTGCCGGGGGTGGGGAAGAGGCCGCGCTTAGCGATAAAGATGCTCAACGAGATCAGCATGGCGATTACCGATGCGATGAAGGCAAAGTGAACACCCTGGTTGAACACCTCGAGGTAACTCTGGCAAGCCTCGGGGCTTGCACCGCCCGCCACACCTGCCTGGGTGAGGTAGGTCTGCAGGTTGGTCATCTGGTCAGCGGGGATGGTGCCGTCGATGTACTTGTGGCACAGGGCGGGCAACTCGGCAACATAAGTGAAGCCGTGGCGGCCGAGCCACCACTTGCGCAGGAAGGGGGCGATAAACGGAGCCAGCAAACCACCGATGTTGATGAACACGTAGAAGATCTGGAAACCGGCGTCGCGGCGGCCCTTCATGGCCTTGAGTTCCTCTTCAGGTTTGCCAGCAGCGGCAGCCTCGGCCTCCATGTCGTCATACATCTGGCCCACGATAGCCTGCAGGTTGCCCTTGAACAGACCGTTACCGAAGGCAATCATCACCAGTGCCACGCAGGTGAGCACGAGCAGCATGGTCATCGTGCCCTGGGTGGCGGTGATGGGAATGGCGAGGGCTGCATAGCCGAGTGCCATGATGATGATACCCGTCATGATGGTGCCCTTGTAGTTCTGGGTACGGTCGGCGATGATACCGCCCACCAGGCTCAGAATGTAGATGGCAGCCAGGAAAATTGAGTAAATCAGGGCCGCTTTGTCATCGGCCAGACCGAATTTCGAGCACAGGAACAGCGACAGCACGGCGGCCATGATGTAGTAGCCGAAACGCTCTCCCATGTTGCTCAATGCGGCGGGGATTAGACCCTTGGGATGGTTTTTAAACATAATTTTGTTTAGGTTTATTGGTTAATATATTAATAATGTTGTTGTTGTCGTTTCAACAGCCGGAATGCTCGCGTGCCTGATAGGCGATGGCATAGGCGTGGATTTGCTTGACCATGGCCAGCAGGCCGTTGCTGCGCGTGGGCGACAGGTGCTCGCGCAGGCCGATGCGCTCGATAAAGTAGAGGTCGGCGTCCAGCACCTCTTGGGGAGTTGCTCCGTCGAGCACGCGCACGAGCATCGAGATGATGCCCTTGACGATGATGGCGTCGCTGTCGGCCTGCAGGCGCATCTTGCCGTCGATGCAGTCGGCCTGCAGCCACACGCGGCTCTGGCAGCCGTCAATCAGGTTGTCGGCCGTCTTGTACTGCTCGTCGAGCGCGGGCATGGCGTTGCCCATGTCGATGATGACACTGTAGCGGTCCATCCAGTCGTCCAGACCCTCAAATTCCTCAATGATTTCGTCTTGTCGCTCGTTGACTGTTGACATGTTAAAAAGATAATGTTTTGGTTTAACCTCCAAAGATAGTCCATTTTTTTGACATAGGAGGTCATCGGCCCGATAAAAATGCGATTTTTGGGCAAAAAGCAAGTCCCGCCAGCATTGCCGACGGGACTTGGAATTATCGGATTCAGTTAAAGCATCAATTGAACTTGATCAGGTGCCGCTCTACCTTCGTGGCCTTGGACAGGACATTGAAGATGTAGTTGGGGTTGGCATAGATGCCGGCACCGCGCGTCTGCGAGTAGCGCTGGTTGAGTTCCTCCTTAGAGGGCTGGCGCTCGGCCTTTTCCTGACGTACAACCTGATAAACGTAGACGGCGTTCAAGCCCTTCCACGGACCCTTGAGTTGACCCTGCTTGGCGGCTGACATGCGGCCAATCAGACCGGGCTCGTTACCCAGTTTGGGATCGCCGGCGGCAGCGAATACCACGTTGGCGGTGTCAACCTGGACGCCCATGAGTGTAGCATAACCGTTCAGGTCGCTTGCTTTGCCCTTGTACTGAGCCACGAGGGCGTCACCCTTCTTCTCGTTGATGATGCGACGGGTCAGCATCTCCTTGCCTCTCGGGAAGGTGTAGGGCAGGTAACCCTCGCTATAGATGTCGTCGAGAGCGACGGCAACCAGCATGTCCTTGTTGTCGTTGAAGATGGGAGATACCTCACCCTTCTTGCTGTCGAAGGCCCACTTGATGACCTTGCGGGTGTCCTTGATACCCTGGCCGAAGGGACCTGCCGACAACTGTGCCTGGCTGGGCGAGATGAGCATTTCAGCAGCGTTGTAGCCTGCTGCAGCGGCGTTCTTCTCGAAGTCGGCTGCGGTCTTGTTCTTGTTCAGGAAGGCCTGGAACTTGTCGGTGAGTTCGTCGATGGTCTTGGCGCTGGCATAGGCGTCATAGGTGACGGTTGCCACGGTATAGAACAAGTTGGCGGGTTTCTTCTCGTTCACGGCTACCAACTGTGCACCGTTCTCGCCGCTGTTGAGCACGAAGTAGTTGCCAATCTGTGCGTCGGCAATCTTGGCCTTCATCGAGTCGGCAACCATGTAGATGCGTTGCCACTGGTTCAGGTTGCCCTCAACCTTCTGGGGGTAGGTCTTCTTCAGGTCGTCGAGCGTCTTGCCGGCGTTGAGTTGGTCCATGACGTCCTTCTGCAACTTGGCATCACCTTGTACTACCACGAAACTCAGTTGTACCGAGTCAAGGCTCATGCCCTTGTTGATGAGTTTGTACATGGTGTGGCGGTTGTTCATCACGCTGTCGCGCAGGGTCGAGCCCACGGGAGCGTTGGTGAAGTAGTCGCGGGCCTTGGCGGGGATGTCCTTCTGGAGCACCTTGGCGGTGTCGACGTTGACGGTACCCAACAGGCGAACCGAGTCTACACCCACACCCTTCTGCAGGGCGATGTAGGCGGCGTCGGCAATCGTGTTGGCCTCGGCAATGTCGGCGGGGCTGGGCTGGATGGGCACAGCGATGAAGTGGATGTTACGCATCTCCTCGTCGATCTTGAACATCGGTTTCATCTTCTCCCACTCTGCCTTGAGTTCGGCATCCGATACCTTGAACTGGTCATCGGGCAGCGACGAGTAGTCCTTCTTGACGAAGGTTACTACGTTGGTGATGGCTTCCTCTTCGGCCATCTGCTTGCGCTCCAGGTCGTTGGGCTGCATGCAGCCGGCCATGAGCATCTGGAGTTTGGAGAATTTATATTCCTTGGAAACCTCTTCCTGGAGGTCGCTCCACTGCTGGCGCAGTTGAGCCACGTCGCTTTCGGCAACGCCCTGCTTGCCGGGGTTCATGATGAAGTCATAGAACTCCTCAGGGGTCTTGGCACCGGCCTGCTGGATGAATTGCATGACTGCGGGGTGGGGCGTCTTGCCCAGCATCAGTTGACTGATCTCCCAGTCACAGATGTCGATACCCACTTTCTTGTACTCCTGGTTGAGCAGTGCGTCGTTGATCATCTCTTCGAGCACTTGCTGCTGGCGTACGGCGGGGTCGGTTTCACCGTTGTCACCGTTCTGCTGTTCCTGTGCAGAAACCTTTGCTACGCGGTTTTGGAAATCTACAATGTCAATCTTCTCACTGCCGACTTTTGCGGCTGAAGTTTTTCCAGCCATACGTCCGGCTGCTTCGACACCAGCCTCAACAATGAATGCGAGCAAGGCCAGTCCGATCACGATGGCAAGAATCTTTTTTCTTTGCCTAATTTTCTCTAATGTTGCCATTTACAATGATTTATATTACGTTATTTCTCTCGATTTTAGGGCATTTCGCCAAATAAACACGCAAAAGTAGTTATTTTTTGTATACTGACAAAAATCTTAAATCATTTTTTGATTTTTTCTCCAAAAACACGGGTTTCGGCACTCGGCATCCAGTCGGTGCCTCCAGTAGCCTCAATGGCAGGTTTTCATGGCTTTTCTGGGTCCTGATGCGCTCCATTGCCGTTTTTATATTACCTTTGCGATAGAATTTGATAATTACCGTTATGAAGAAGATTACCTTTGCGTTACTGTGTGTGTTGATGATGGCACTCTATTGCGTGCCGACCACGGCGTCTGCCCAGGGCTACGACCCGGAGCAATCGCTGCGCGAGATGGTTGAAACGGCCAATGACGCCTTGCAGGGCAACGAAGATGACCCCTATGCACGGGTGTGGCTTGATGATTCACGGGGAGAGTTGATGATGTCCTCTGGTTTTCAGCCGTCTGAGATTCCTGATCTGGATGATGAAGACACCTACTTCCGTTACAAGGAATTCCTCATGTCGGTCTGGATGAAGAGCGACTTTTTCTCCGAGATGTTGCGCCTGGCGGGGTATGTCGGCTATGACGTGAGGTTCGTCCTGGTGGACATGTCGGCCGATGCGGTGGCGGCTACGGTGCTGTTTTCTACCGACGAGTTGACAATGGCTTATATGAAATACAGCCCCAGCGAGCAGGAGGCTAAATCGCAACTTGACGAAATCAACGAGGACCTGCTCAGCGAGATGGTTGACAAGGCCGATGCCAAGGTGCGTGCCGAGGACCCTCATAACAGTGTACGCATCGACAACAGCAACAATGCGGTAATCGTGTCGCTGCTGGTGGGACCCGGATTGGACCCCTTGAGCCCCGAGGACGAGGAGAATATAGACCTTAAGGAAGTGTTTCTGTCCCAGATGATGAACGCCGACATCGGCTCTGACTGGTTGGCCTTTATCAATACTATTGCAGCCACGGGACGCGGGCTCTGGTTCCGTCTGTATGAGTTCCCGGGCGAGAGTACTCCCTGGACGCTGCGCTACAGCAATGATGACCTCTTCATTATGTGTGAGAGGTTGTGGGATTGATAGGTGATGGCAAACGACAATAATGAACATTAAATATCACTTAAATCACTAAAACTGAAACAATTATGAAAAGAATCTTAATGACGATGCTGGTGGCCCTGGCTGCCGTGCTGATGATGAATTCACGTGCCGCCCAGGCACCAGTGTGCGCCCCCGACGATTTCGACGAAGCCCTTGAGTTGCTGGGCGCCAAGACCCCCGAGCAGAAACTCGACATGACAATCACCATCCTCAACAATGCCTATGAGAACATGGGTGATTATATAAAGGTCCTCAAGGATGATTATAATAATAAGGTTGTGATGCTGATCGACGGCGATAACCTGGGCGTCGATGTTAGTGACATGTCGTCCGGTATGACCGATTTGATGAAAGGTGTATTCATGTCAACCTTGTTCGATGACGACGAGGACGGCGCGATCAGCGCGTTGTTCAATGTCATCATCAACACAGGACGTAGCCTTGAGGTGAGTATTTACAATGACAAAGACATCGACAATGCTGCTCGCCTCATATACACTCCCAGCGAGATGCGCCGCGCCATCGAGGAGCATGCCAGCGGTGGCTCGTCAAGAGATGGCTCGGTCAAGCCTCTTGTTGACGATGGTTTAAACTTTGCCGACGATGACGATCCCGAGACGACGCTCAAGAAACTCGTTGATGTGATGGATGAATACATGTCGGATGGCCTCGATATGGATGCCCACGTATGGCTTGACCCCAATGCTAAGCGGGTCGTGATGACCATGACTTCCGACGACTTTGCCGATGTGAATGAGTATCGCGATATGATGTATTTGTTCAAGCCCGTATTTTTGCAGTCGTTGACCGAGGACGATTCAAACCTTATATTCCTCGGTTTGTTGGTCCAGACGGGACGCGGCCTGCAGGTCCAGTTGAGAGCACCCGGTGACGAGGACAACCCCATAGTGCTGGACTATACGCCCGACGAACTGATGGATGCCCTCGGCGACGAATAACGCAGCCCTGCAATGATTATTTAGCCAAATAAACCGATGAAAAGAACCATAATGACGATTATGGTGGCCCTGGCCGCCATTCTGCCAGTGCAGATGTTGCATGCAGCGACAGATGGCAACCCCGAATTGCGCTTGGTGCAAGTGATGGACTCGTTAAATGCTACAATGAACGAGGATAACGTGTCCAATCCTATGGCACGGTTTATTTCCTCATCTGGCATGGTTGTCCTTGAATTGTTGGGTTACGATTTCCCCACCGACCCCGAGGAAATCGCTCAATACCAATGCGAAGCGGCAACCGAAAAATGGGATTTCATCTACGGCATGATGTATGATAGCGACCAATTTGCCGAGTTGGTTCAGTTGATGGCGCAGGCAGACCGTTCATTCAGGGTGAAATTTGGGGATATCAATAATCCCGATGCCTTCTGTGTTTCGTTGGATTTCACTAATGCGGAGTTAAACGAAGTGGTCACCTCTTTTGAAGATTATGCCAAAAGTTGGGAGGACAGGATTGTTGATGTTGTGGGGACGGTAGACACCATCCCTGAGTTGCAGGTGAATATGGAAATGCTCGAGGATCCTGCGACGTCACTCGAACTCATGATGGCCAACTATTATTGGGATAATGAGGCATCGGGCAACCCCAACCGCATCTGGCGTGAAGACACCAAGGTGATTGCAACGTTTGTTGATGAACCTGCAGTGAAGGCTGACATTGCCAACTCTGTTGACGGCAAGGAGGATCTGGAGTACTTGGGTTATGGAATGCTGATTAGCGCCTCCGGCCTTCTCGACGGACCTGTCAAAGACGAGGACGAGTTTGATTGGTTGACTTTCTTCTGTGTGGTCTTGACATTGGGCTATGATATGGAATTCCGGATGATGGATTCCCCCGACGATCCTAATCCGTTCATCATCCCCATTCCCGTCTCAGAACTGCGGTCAGCCGTCTTAGAATAAGGTCTCACTCGACCTGAATCCGCTCTGCGGCCGGGTTCTATTCAAGTTTGATGAACAACCTGGCCGCAGGGCGGTCGGTGTGTCTGGCGCGTTGATGTTGATATGCCGGCATTGTAACAGTTGTGTCGGTATTATTCCCGTTCCCGTCTCAGAACTGTAGCCCTTCATCATGCCCAGCGTGTCAGAAAATGAATAGGGGGTATTGTTTAGACGTCTGTCTTGACAGGCAATCTGCTTACTGATTGTTGATGGGTTTGTCCACTACGATGAAATCATAGAATAGAATGTCGCCAAGTTTGACTTTCTGCCCCTTAGACTGCAGGAAGATGCTGCCGGTGTCAAGCGGTTTCAGGTCACGGTAGAAAAATGAGTGACCTTTTATATTGTTGTGTGTCAACACATAGGTGCTGCTGTTGTGGACGAGCAACTTTAGAGCATATTGGTGTGTGTCTCCTCCCGTGTCAATCTTTTTCTCTTTTCCATTGATGATGATCATGGGTGTTGAGTTTCGTGTATGGTCTTCATCATGGAAAGTACCGCCTAAGATGTAGGTGTTGCCTTTATCTAGCAATGCTTGGCCGAATGAGAAATCATCATTGAGCGTCCAGGTTTGGCCATTGTACATGCAATAAATCCTATCTTTGAACGTGATGCCATCATTTTCCTCGATGGTCAGGCGATAGGCGAGCAGAGTCTCGTTGTTTTCGATATCGTAACCGAGTATCTCCCCCGGGATGTTTTCGGGAATCTGGAACTCTTTTCCGTTCACCCACGGCATATTGCCGCTATTGCCGCCCGTGCGATAGATGATGATGTCGGTTTGTCCGCTCGGGGCTTGATGCAATTGCATGTCCTGAAAAGGCGCGCCGTTCCATGTGCCCAAGTCATAGAGCAGCGCTCCGTTCCGGTACACACCCCAGATGCCGCCCCATTCAGATGGGTATTCTGGGCCGTCGGTGTACAGAGGCTCCTTTTCAAGAGTATAGTAGCCATCATTTCCCGCTCTCAGATAGAGGACGGTTCTCGGGGTCGTGTAGATGGCGGTGCCATTCTTGACCACAATGTCATCACTCCTTTTGGGCTTGACGAGGGCATACCAGTCCTGACCGCCGGCGGCCATGTTTTTGATGGAGCAGTCTGGGTCGGCCTGATAGATTAAATCGCCCTCGAGACTATAGATATAATCGATTCCGTTGTCCGTGACGGTGACATAGATGCTTGTCGGGTCATTGCTGGGAGTGGGCTCGTCGTGATCACTGCAGGCGACAAGCGCCAACAAGCATACCAATGTGAATAAAATCTTTTTCATGATGTTAAGGGTTTAGAATTGCTAACATTAATATAACGCCTTGGCATCCAAAAAATTGTGGACAGAACTTAAACTTATTCGAAATTTGTTTACTTTTCCCCCTGGCAGGGCGGTCGTTGTTTTAGACGAGGGTGTTGCATGAAAACCGCGTTGCGACACAGCAATAGGCATTTAGCAATTATTTAGCACCCTTTAGGATTATTTTAGAAGATGTGTGGCTGCCGTATGGCAATTTATGGCTAAATTTGCAGTTATTATTAATGTGAAATGTGCGGCGACCCCT
>Ga0310695_10000055_pt1 | contig 280743 bp, 197 predicted proteins | sample RumenRJG_04DNA_FD_203882 | JGI IMG/M metagenome (GOLD analysis project Ga0310695, IMG submission 203882) | Bovine rumen microbial communities from Lethbridge, Alberta, Canada - RJG_04 (v2) (version 2) | ecosystem: Host-associated > Mammals > Digestive system > Stomach > Rumen | place: Canada...
ACCTGTATCAGTTCCGATGCGTGCCCCTTTAAGATGGCTTTGTTCACGTCACCTGCGTTTGAGAGGCGCATGATAATGTCCCAATGAACTTTCTCGGCAAACATATCATAGGTGTGGGGCTGCTCTTGCTTTTCCGACAACACAAGCGGATTCTTCTTGTCGGGAACACGAAGCAACAGACCTTCACCGTAACGTTCTAAACCCCACACCTTCAAATAGCCGGCCGAAGGCACCAGCGGACCGTAATAATAGTCTACGGTGTCGCCCAGCATATAATAGTCGGTGTAGATCTGACCGCTTGTCTCTATCAGTTTCACTTTGTCAGAAAAACCTCTCTCAGAAAATACTCTCACAGCCTCTTCCGTTGTAGCCTCAAAACGCCGGAACGGCATGTCTAGATTGATGATTTCCTGGATGCGCGCTTTTATCTTGTCGATGTCATCATCCTTGACCGGGTCATTGCCGCGCTTTTTAAGATTGCAGTAGTAGCCGCCCGAAAGCGGATGTTCAATAAACAACTTGCTGCCGGGGAAATTATCACAAACAGCTTTATAGAGCACAAAGCATAACGACCGCACGTAAACGCGATGGCCGGAGCCTTCACGGGCATCGAGAAACTCCACGTCACGGTTCTGAAACAGTCTGAACTTCAAGCCCTGTGAGGCATTGTTCACTTTTGCAGAAACCACGGGATAGGGCAGATTCACTTCGTCTGAAAACTCATGATAGACATCCAGTAGGGAGCATCCCTCAGGAAAGCTCTTCGTCTTGTTGTTGTTCTTGCAGCGAATTTGTAGCATATGAGGTGATTGAATGGTGTTTTTGTTGGTTTTGCAAATTTAAGAAAAAAATCGAGAAGTACCAAAAAAATGGTGTGTTCTATTATTGGGAATCAATAGAACACACCCAAATGACTTTTAATCTATACGCTCCTTTCCTATCAGTACCACTTGACTGTTCAGACCGCTCGCCACAGGCGACCACCCTTCATAGGTGGTGCGCTTGTAGTTGATGTCTACCACATTTATTTCTTTCATCTTGCGCCATTGAACACCGCGGCGGTCCAAATCGGCTATTCGGTTGGCGGGCAGATTAGTTACCTCTATCCGGAGGTGGTTCTTGCCCTTGCGCAGATGGTTCTTGCAGTCGAGTGTGAACGGTACCGCCCATGCACAGCCTATGTATTCGCCGTTTATATACACACGGGCACTCTCGCGCACATCACCTAAGTCTATCCACCACGATAAATTCAGGTCTTTTTTCTTCAATTTAAAGTCGGTTTCATAGACACCCGTTCCCATCGTCACTTTTACAGAATCGTCATCCAAGCCTTCCCAGCTGCGAAGACCGTCCAGCTGGAAGGTCTTTTCAACAGCGGGGTGCGACTCGCTGAAAGAGAGCTGCCAGGGTCGTTGGGTAAGGTCTATCTGCATCGCATCCTGATAGGAGCTGCCTTCGGGCAAGGGTGTGGAAAGCTGATGGTCATAGGTCTGCAGGATGCGCGATTCTCCAGAACGGAGGGTTATACGCACACGGCCGTTTAATATATCGGCAGGATAGATGTCACCGGTCATAGGGTCAAACCATACAGCATCTTCGAATCCTACGGCCAAGTCGCAATATTGGTCTCGGTCTTTGGGGGTCAGATTGGCGATGAAATAATGATAGCCACTTTCATTACGGCGGCGTATCTCGCGCAGACGCAGTTTGCTCTTCATGGCCTCTGGTCGGGCCAAACGCTGCATCGAAGTGGCATCCTCGCCATAAACGACATAGGCCGAAAGGCGGTCTACCATCTTTTTCGTTTCTTCAGGCAGGTTGGCACCAGTAGGGATAATCAGACCTTTGTAGTGGGTGCCGCCCTCTGTCACGAGCCGGTTGCCTTCTATCCTTACTTTCGATAATTGAAGGTCGGATATGTAGTCGCAGTCGTATCCCAGCTCATCGATACGCAAAATGCTCTTGATGAAATCGGGCGCTTTTTCTTCCATGGCATGAATATCAAACTGCATCAGCAGGCCTTCAGCGCCGGGCTTATGCCGCTTGTTCCACATGTCGCGTACGGGAAGATAAACCAGGAAGTCATTGTCGGGCTGACCCCATTGTAGGAAACGCTGGCTGCGCTCTATATATTCCATCAGCGAGGGGGCATCGTGCCAGATACTGTTCGTCGGACTCATATCGACCGATGCATAGAATTTCCATCCGGGCCATGGGTCGTCTTTCGGCGAATAGCAGGTGCCGTGAAAGTATACATGGTTCACACCACAGGTGAACATAAGGTCCAGGTCGGGTTTCATCTGTGACAAGGAGGTGCGGAAATGCTCGGTCAGCCAGGTGAAGGTCTCACTCGATGTGAATGGTTTGCCTGTCACATGGGCGGCTGAGGGGGCATATTTCAACATAGACACGTCGGAGAAGTTCTTGCGGGTAAAACCGGGGTCTACCCGCAGGCCCTTGATGCCGAAGTCACTTAGGCCGAAACCTTCAATTTCAGGGATGTCGGCCATGGCATAGATGTCCAGAAGATTGGCAGGGGAACCGTGGGCTTGGTTGCGTATCTTTACCCCGTGGCCGTGAGCCCAGTTTACCCATGGCTTCATGAAATTGTCAAACAACAGGTCGGAGAGGGTCTCACGATAGTCGGAAAGCACTTTGCCGCCGTCGTCCACATCTCCCAATAGTTCGGGCAACTTGTCTTCCAGACGATAACCGCGGCGCTTGGCAAACTCGTCAAAAAGAGTAGGGGTCCAGTTGGCGCCATACACTTCATACGAATCGTTGAAGAAGGTGTGGGGCCATGGGGTACCGGTACGGCTGAATGCATCATCAAACCGGGAAAGATAGTGGGCTACGGCCTTACGGTCGAAATGGTCTATCACCCAACCCTCACCACCGGGGGCGGCTCTTTTCACCTTTTGACGGGTCCTTGATGCGTATACGGCTATCACACGCCATACGTCAGCTGCGTCTGTGGCAAAGATGCGGGTGCAAAGATGCTGGGCATAGGGCTTCTCCTTATCGGGCACTTCCAGGACAATCTTGTCAAGGATGGGCTTTTTCGCCTTAATCAGTGTATCAATGAAGATGGCTTTGCAGGCGGCTTCCTCGATAGGCACGGTCGGACCGCCGAAAGGCCAGCCGGTTCCGTTGTTCATGTCTACTTCTATGCCGTTGTCGGCGGCAATGTTTTCAACTGTGCGGAGGGCCGACATCCATCGGTCGGAAAGAAAGGGTATGTCTCGGGCTTCATTGTTCTGAACACCGTAAAGGGGGGTTATCTCAACTGCGCCAATACCCACACGGGCATATTCTTCAAGATTCCACTTAAGATTGGCGTCATCTACCGCCGAGCCCATCCACCACCACCGCGTGCCGGCCTTGGCTTCTGGACGGGCTGCAGGCCAGGTTTGGGCATAGAAACACTGAGGTATGAACACCAGTAGGGCAATGACGGTTGTTCGGATTGTCTGTCGGAGTTGCATATTCTATTTCTTTTGTGTCAGTTTGTAGTATTCTGTGGCACCCAAAAGGAAACAGCCTGTGCCATAGTCCTCAAAGTCGGGCAAGCTGTTGTAGGTTACCGGCTGGCCAGCAGAGGGATCTTTCCCGGTTCCTTGATTGTAACCGAGAAAACCATCCTCATGCACGCATGCCTTCAGGGCTTCCCATGCCTTGTCGCAAATAGGGCGGTAAACTTTGCTTTTCAGCAGACCGTGGTTGATGCCCCAGCTCATACCATAGAGAAACAGGGCGGTACCAGTCATCTCGGGGCCGCCATAGGTCACTGGCGACACAAGGCTCACATTCCAATAGCCGTCCTCACGCTGGCAGCCAGCCAGTCCTTTCGACATGAGGAGGAAGTCTTTCTTCAGTTGCTTGTAGTAGGGGTCTTTTTTGTCAAGGTCACTCATCACTCTCACAAGGGCGGCATAAACCCATCCGTTGCCGCGGCTCCAATAGCAATTGTTGCCGTCGGCCTCCTTATAAGGGGGCACATAGTCTTTGTCGCGCCACCAAAGGCCTTCCTTCGTATTGAAGAGACCGCCGCCACAGGTGTTTCTCGACCAGTTGTAGCTCTCCATGGCATAATCCATGTATTTGAGGTCTCCGGTCAGCTTGCTGTATTTGGAGTAGACGGGCATGGCCATTTGGATGGCGTCAATCCATGTCCAATAGTCGGCACGGCCCGTTGCCATCTGCAGGTCAAGATTCTTACCTATTTGTTCTATCATTTCCCGACGCCCTGTCAAATTGTATAGGTCTATATAGGTCTGCTCGCAGCATTGATCATCGGCATCTGTCGTCTTGTTGCCGTTACGGGCTGTCCACTTATGAAAACTGCCCCACTGGGTGGCATAATCCAGATAGCGTTTGCTGGGGTCTATACCGTACAGGGCCATCAATCCTTCATAATACACAGCACGCGTCCACAAGTTACTGGGGCGCTCCTTGTTCACAAAGGTGGGCTTCGTCGGATCGGGCACCTTTGCCATGAAGTAATTGTTCACCTTTCGTGCTGTCCCCATAATGTCGGATTGTCCTTGGGCCTGCACTGTGGTCAGAAGAAGAATTGAAATGAAAAGGGATTTCAACATAATTTCAGGTATTATTTAATGCTGTTAATAGTTTGTTTTTCAGAAATGGTTCTTTTATTCCTATCGCACTCCCTGCAATAGTGATTTCCCATTTTTCCGCAAATTTACAAAAAACCTTTCTCTTCACATCCTTTTCTTATTCTTAATTTGTCGGGTGTATCATTTTATAGTAGTCTTTTTATCATTATTTTTAGATTGAATGCTTTTGATTTTTTGTATTTTTGCATCACAAACTACATACCTCTTTAAAGTTATGATAAGAAAAATACTACTTTTGCTTTGCATCGTCATGTCAATGCCGGTTGTGGCAAAAAAACAAAAACAAGAACTGTTTCCGGATGGGACACCGATCCCTCAATGGTTTTCAGACACTACAAAGGTTGTGCTTTCTGACCTCGGAAAACAATATGTCATAACCGATTATGGCGTAAAAAATGATAGCACGGTCATTCAAACAGCTCTGATACAGAAGGTTATCGATATGGCGGCTGCCAACGGGGGCGGAGTGGTCATCGTACCTGAGGGCACGTTTCTCACTGGGGCGCTCTTTTTCAAACCGGCCACGCACTTGCATATTCTTGAGGGCGGACGACTGAAGGGTAGCGACAGAATAGCCGATTTCCCCATTCTCTCCACCAGAATCGAGGGAGAGACGTGCGACTATTTTGCCGCTCTTATCAATGCCGATGGCGTAAACGGCTTTTCCATCTCCGGTAAAGGCGCTGTCGACGGCAACGGATTTCATTATTGGGAGGAATTCTGGATTCGCAGAAAGTGGAACCGTGCCTGCACCAATAAAGACGCTCAACGCCCCAGACTGGTCTATATCAGCAATTCTGATAATGTAACCGTGCAGGACGTGAAACTGATGAACAGTCCTTTCTGGACCAATCATCTGTATCGATGCAATTATGTGAGATTCCTCGATTGCTATATTTATGCACCGACTGAGGGTGTTAAAGCGCCCAGCTCGGATGCCATCGACTTGGATGTATGCCACAATGTGCTTGTAAGGGGATGCTATATGCATGTCAACGATGATGCCGTAGTTCTGAAAGGCGGCAAGGGCACCTTCGCCGACAAGGACCCCAACAACGGACCCAATTCGAATATTATTGTCGAGAACTGCCGCTACGGACGCGTACACGGATGTGTAACCATCGGCTCTGAGTCACTGCACAGCATGAATCTTATCCTGCGCAATTGCCAGGTCGACCACGCCAGCAGGGTGCTCTGGCTGAAGATGCGGCCCGACACGCCTCAACATTACGAATATGTCAGGGTGGAGAATATGAAGGGTATGTGCAACAGTTTTCTCGTAGTCAGACCATGGACCCAGTTCTTCAAACCGCAAGAAAGAGCAGACATGCCGCTCTCACAGTGCAACAACATTACCATCAAGAACATCAATATGGATTGTGACAATTTCTTCGATGTGGGCACCAGCGACAAATATGCACTCAAGGATTTCTCTTTCGAGAATATTAATATCACTGACAAGAAAAATGCTTTCGACCCCGCTATGATAGAGGGGACCAAGGTTGCCAAAATGGTGGTCAACGGCGTAGCTGTTCCTAATAAAAAATGATGATGATGAAAAAAGTTCTCATGTCGCTCTGCTGCTGTTTACCGTTGGCGGTGGCTGCTCAAAGAATAGTGGTGCCTGCCAACATGGAGTGGAGATTCCAGTACAATGATTCCGTCTTCTCCGACAAGGCTGAGAAGGTCGACCTCCCACACGATTTCCTCATCGGTCAACCTTGGATCGCACCTGGCGCTGATGAGAAAGCGGACAACAGCGATATGGCCGCCAACGTAAAAAGCCGGCTTTCCTCGCGCGGATTTAAGGAAATGGGTATCGGTTGGTACAGAAAAGATTTTGTGCCTGATGAGAGCTGGAAAGACAAAAGGGTGCTGGTCGATTTTGGTGGCATCATGCTTGTCGGTTATGTCTTTCTCAATGGGGAGCGTATCGGCGGTACCGACTATGGCTATCTGGGATTTGAAACCGATATCACCAAAAAACTGAAATTCGGCACCAACAACACGTTGCTTGTAAAAGCAGATACCGGACAGCCCAACAATTCCAGATGGTATACGGGTGGAGGACTCTACCGTGAAGTCAACTTCATTGTCACCAACAGCAAACTCTATTTCCAAAGACATCCGCTCTTCGTTAGAACCGAGAACAACGAGAATGTCCTCATTCAGGCCGAAATCAGCCGGTTCAGTCAACAAGCAGAGGGGGATGTACTCATCAGGATTCTCGACAATGCGGGGGCTGAGGTGATAGCACATAAACAGCGGCTCCGCTTCAATAAGAAAACTCGTACTGCCGAATACCAACTGGACACGCTGTCGCTGACCAATCCTTATCTATGGTCGGTCGACCATCCTTATTTGTACACTGCCGAGGTGACTTTGTTCGATGAGAATGGATTGCCAGCTGACAAAGTGACTGAGCGGTTTGGGGTCAGAACGTTCGAGTTCTCACCTGATTTCGGACTGAAAGTCAATGGAGAAAAGGTAATTCTCAAAGGTATCGCCAACCATCACACGCTCGGAGCGTTGGGGGCCGCCGCTTACCCCAAGGCGATAGAGAAACGCATCAAACTGCTGAAGGATTTCGGATTCAACCATATCCGGACTTCTCATAATCCTTATAGTGAAGACCTTTACCGGCTCTGCGACGAATATGGCATTCTGGTGGTGGATGAACTGTATGACAAGTGGCTCAAACAGTATGCCGGAGGAAGGGCCGATTGGACGGCTCAATGGCAGTACGATTTGCCCGAGTGGGTCAAGCGCGACCGTAACCATCCTTCCATCGTGTTTTGGAGCCTTGGAAATGAATTGCAGACATATACCAACCTGCCTTTTAACGACTGGGGCGTAACACCCTATAAACTGCAGCGCGAACTTCTCCACCGCTACGACACCACACGTCCTGTCACAGTGGCAATGCATCCCAGAGGTCGCAACCTCGAGACCGACAGCCTTCCCTGCGACCTGGCCATGATTACGGATATCCAGGCTTACAACTATCGGTACATGTATTTCCCGGGCGACGGAAAACGCTTCCCTTGGATGAAATTCTATCAGAGCGAGGCCAATATCACCAATATGGGCCCCAATTATTTTGATATGGACTTGAACAAGGTGATTGGATTGGCCTATTGGGGAATGATCGACTATATCGGTGAGTCGAAAGGATGGCCGCAGAAGGGATGGGCCGACGGCGTGTTCGATATCTCGCTGCAGCCTAAGCCTATGGCTTATTTCCTTAAATCCTATTTCGCTGACGAACCGGTAGTAAGAATTGGTGTGGAAGAGAAATCGGGTGGAAAAATGGAATGGAACGGCATCCTGTTCAACGGTGAGCGTATCACCGACCACTGGAACCGCACGGAGGGCGAATCTCTCAATATCTATACTTACACCAACGCCCAGGAGGTGGAGCTTTTTGTAAACGGGAAAAGCTTGGGAGTGAAGTCAAATACCTCCTACAGCAAGTCGCGAAATAGAATCAAATGGGAGAATGTCGTCTACCATAAAGGATCTATTGAGGCCGTGGCCAAAAATGACGGGAAAATAGTGGCCAGACACAAAGTGCTGACCTCCGGCAAGACTGCCAAGCTGAAACTTTCGGCAGAGGATGCTACCTGGAAACCCGATGGCATGGATCTCATGCACGTCAGGGTGACTGCTGTCGACGCCAAAGGCAATAGAGTGGTCGACAACAATGAAATGGTCTACTTCGATGTGGAAGGCGATGCGCGTATCGTGGCGGTTGACAATGGTGATATGACTTGTCATGACATCAACACGCTGCCTAAAGTGCACCTCGCTAATGGATCGGCGCTTGTGATTCTCCGTGCGGGGACAGATTCCTCAAAAATCATACTCCACGCACACACTGACAACATGAAAACGAAAATTCAACTTTCAACAAAATGAGATATTGTTTCTTTTCAATAAAAAAGGTTTTCGCTTTTGCATGCCTTGCTGTGGTTTCCACAGCCAATGCACAGCTGCATTTCGACATGACACAGAAACAACCTGTTTACTGCGATGCTGCCGGATATGGATATGATGTGCTTCCCGCACCGCAAAAAACGGGAGAGCCGTTCTTCTTCTCTGCCAAATTGCCCGATGGCAATTATAAAGTGACGGTCGAGTTAGGCGCAAAGAAAATGAAAGGATGCACGGTGGTCAGAGCTGAGTCGAGAAGGCTCATGGTCCGCGAAACGGCCACAGCAAAGGGTAAGTTCAAAAAAGTGGAGTTCGTGGTCAACAAACGCTCTCCTTTCATTTCCGACAAGATGAATGTGCGCATCAAGGAACGCGAGAAAAATTATCTCAATTGGGACGACCGCCTCACGCTCGAATTCAACGGATCTTGCCCCACGGTAAAATCGATTTCCATAGAACCCGACACCACCGCCGTCACGCTCTTCCTATGCGGCAACTCTACTGTCGTCGATCAGAACGAAGAACCTTATGCCAGTTGGGGACAGATGATTCCGTGCTGGTTCAATACAGGCGTGGCAATCTCCAATCATGCCGAGAGCGGTCTGTCGGCTGCCACGTTTCTTGGCTCCAACCGCTTGGACAAGGTGCTTGCCATGATGCGGAAGGGTGACTATGTATTCTGCGAGTTCGGCCACAACGACCAAAAAGAACACCGACCTGGCGACGGAGCTTGGTATAGCTTTCAGTACAACCTGAAACGCTTTATCGATTTGGTCCGAGAGAAAGGGGGACATATCATATTTGTCACGCCTACCCAGCGTAGAGCATGGGATTCCACCAATACCCACATCATAGAGACGCATGGCGACTATCCCGATGCGATGCGCGATGTGGCCAAAAGGGAAAATGTACCTCTAATCGAACTGCACGACATGACCCGCACCTTCTTCGAGACACTGGGGTTAGAGAACAGCAAGAAGTCGCTCGTGCATTACCCTGCCGGCACCTTCGCCGGACAGAAAAAAGACCTGGCCGACAATACGCACTTCAATCCTTACGGGGCTTATGAAGTGGCAAAAATGATGGTCATGGGAATGAAATCAATCGGACTGCCCGTCACGCAGTTCTTGCGGGAAGACTGGAGCGATTTCGACCCTGCAAAGCCGGATGATTTCAACCATTTTGTGTGGTATCCTTCGCCCTTGAACAATACTACAAAACCCGACGGCAATTAAATTGTATTTTCATTTTTACAGCGGCGACAATCTGCAGGTTGTTGCCGCTGCTTTTGATTCTACATTCGTAACTATTCAGCGGTTATGTTCATGGTGGTTTTTGGGTATTTAAATGTAAAAGTTGAGCTAAGTCATGAGAAAATGTTAAAATTGTTCTTGCATTTTTAAATATTATGTATATTTGCGAAACGAACGTGATGAAGGCAACTGTTATCCGGTCTTAGAAATCTTAATTCTCCATAAACCGCCCCACAATCCATGAAGAGACCACAGGCAGGAATTATTACATTGGAGCTCGGCTCCTACTACTCCATCTACGATGGGAGTGACGCCTACGATTAGTGAACGAGGGTACAAACCATCCTTCATCTCCATTAGGAGATTATCCGAAATTATATACTTAATGCAAAAACTAATGATTTGTTTCGTTATGACACATCTCATTCATATATCAAGCCTTAGGCAAAACTGCCAACCAAGTGTTTACCAATCGTATAAAAAGAATATGAATAGGAATATAATAGTGTTTATGTTTATGCTCTTCATCTGTGGATGTTATAATCATAATAATAATGATTACAAAGAGACATTTTATCATACAGATGGGATATCTTCTTATATCGTGGAATATAAAAATGATTCTATTATTATATTTAAAATAAGAAGAGATAATTCTTCATTTAATGATACATTGAGGATGTATTTGAAAAATGGTGTGTATTATACAAAAGACTTACATGATGAGCACGAGGAATTAATCATGTCAAATGCTATTGTAAAAGATACGGTCTTTGAATTTGATGATTATGAGAAATCACCATTGCGTAGATATAAAATTATAATTAAAAATGATGGAGATTCCATATATAGATCCAATATTTTTGAAATTACCCCACTTATTATTCATGATGGCAAAGGGGAAGAAACCCATCCTGTCCATCTAAATATGGGTTTATCTTATGATAAAGATTATAAGATAAAAACGATTACTCACTGGTTCATTTACGAGACTTTTAAAGCTAATGGACAGTAATTCTGAATCACGGGAACAGTGTGTTTACGGCTATTTGAAGTCCCTGTGTTTTTGTTATTGGTTGAATTGTTTTTTTTGTGGCAATGTTTAAGAAACGGCTCTCTTTGGATAATCTTCATATCCGGCCCGAGGAAGTGTACCGGCAGATGGGCTATGGTGACAAAATGCCCGATGAGCGCACGGCGGCAGAGGTAAAGCGGCTGTTAACAGCTGCTTCACAGATTGCCGTACCCCGTTATTGCTACATGGTGTTGGAGGGCAGGCTTGAAAATGATGTGTTGAGGATGGGAGAGCGTGAGTTTCGTCTTGGTCACATCATTGAGCGCCAGTTGGCCGGAGCAACTCATTTTGCAGTTTTTGTGGCAACGGCAGGAACAGAATATGAGGAATGGAGAAAGAGGGATAATCTTCTCGAGTCGTTTATTGCCGATGCGCTCGGGTCTGTTGCGGTGGAGCGGTGTGCCGATGAGATGGAGAAAGACTTGCAGGCGAGTATTGACAAGTTGGGATGGAAACGCACCAACCGTTTTTCACCTGGTTATTGTGAATGGGCCACCGACGAGCAGCGGATGCTGGTGCCTCTGCTCGGCAATCCCAATCCCTGTAGGGTCAGGCTAAATGAAAGTGCGCTGATGTGGCCCGTCAAATCCGTAAGCGGCATCATTGGACTCGGAGAGAATGTCTCATACCATGACTATGCTTGTCGTCTATGTCAACTCACCCATTGTTTCCGACGGCACTAACTGATCAAATCTTTGGCTACTGTCACAGCTGCGTTGGCATTGTCGCTGTAGCCGTCGGCACCTATCTCGCTGGCATAGCTTGCTGTAACGGGCGCTCCACCCACCATCACTTTAACTTGGTCGCGTATGCCAGCAGCTTCCAGAGCATTGATTACCTCACGCATATAGCCCATCGTGGTGGTGAGCAGTGCACTCATGCAGAGAATGTCGGGATGGCTTCGCTTTACTTCCTCTATAAAACGATCTGCCGACACGTCAATGCCAATGTTGATCACCTCAAAGCCACATCCCTCGAGCATCGAGGCCACCAGATTCTTTCCGATATCATGAAGGTCACCCTTCACGGTGCCAATCACAATGCGCCCTATCGCCTTGGGGCGGGGACCTTGCGCCTGCGATTGGATGGCCTTCAGCGCAGATTTCATAGCACTGCCTGCCATCAACAACTGCGGAACGAAAGCGTTGCCTTCCTCAAAATCTTGTCCTAAGCGGGTCATTGCGGCAATCATTTCGTGGTCTATCACAGTCTGTAACGATTTCCCTTCTTCTATCGCCCGTTGGGCGAGGTTCACAGCCGCTCTCTCTTCACCCTTGTAGATGGCGTCAAATAGTGTCTCAGCTTTTCTTTCTTTTGGCGACTGTTCTCTCCGCACAATCTTTCGGTCTAATTCACTGATTTCATCCTTTTTCTGCAGACAGAGCAGGCTACCGCCTGCTGTCGCTGGTTGTGGATGATAGGGAGAGAGGAAAATACCGGGTGCAGGTTGGACAACTTGCGCAAACTTGCGGATGTAAGCATCGGTGGTACCGCAGCAACCTCCTATAATGTTGAGTCGATGGGCGTCAAGCAATGGCCACACTTCTGCCAGCAGTTCGTCTGGTGTTTTGGAGTAGATACCCTTACTGTCTGGCTGCCCGGCATTGGGGTAGAAGGAGATGCGGAAGGGTACTGTCTGTGACAGTCGGTGCAGCAAGGGGATAAATCGCCGCAATTCCGACAAGCAGTTTAGTCCGACAGAATAAATGGGCTGGTCGGCCAAAGACTGCACAAATGGAAGAATGGACTGTCCGAGCATGTTGTGCCCGTCGGGTGTGGCGACAGAGAAGCTGAGCATAAGAGGCAATTGCTTGTTTTGACGCTTCATGGCTTCTATGGCGGCGTCGCAGGCGATACGGGCATTGCAAAGGTCGAAAATTGTTTCAATCAGGATGGCATCCACACCGCCCTCAATGAGGGCTTCCATCTGTTCAAGATAGGCTTCGTGGAGCAGGTCTGGAGATAGTGGATTGCCATTGGCGGCTTCCGGTGAACAGATACGGCTGGTAGGCCCTACACTGCCCAACACGTAGCGGGGTCGCTGCGGGGTCTGCCGTGTAAAGGCATCGGCAGCGCGGCGGGCTATCTGGCATGCGGCCAGGTTGATGGCACGTGCCTCCGTTCCAAGACCGTAGTCGCCGAGGGAGATGCGCTGCGCGTTGAAGGTGCAGGTCTCTATCATATCGGCACCGGCTTTGAGATAGCGCCGGTGTATCTCCTCGATGATGTCTGGCCGCGTCAGGCAGAGCAGGTCGTTGCAACCAAGCAACTGCCCTTCGTGAGTGGCAAACAAATCGCCTCTGAAATCTTTTTCTTTCAGATGGAATTGTTGTATCATCGTGCCCATGCCTCCATCGAGCACCATGATGCGGTTGGTGGGGAAGTGCTGGTGGGGCAAGGCTGCGGTGGTGGGCGATGTGTACTGTGCTTGCGCTACGATTTCCATGGCTTGCTCCACCTCTTGCTCGTTGTGGAAATCCATCTCGATGTGCACACCCTCAGTACCGATGTGGTCGAGTAGGTCGGGCAACTCATCCAGTGTCACCCATGACGCAAGGATACTTTTACCACCGTCAAGTATCCGCCCGTAAAGGTCATACCACTTGCTGCTTCCGCCTTGGGGTTCACCCACTCCGGGGGTCCATTGTATGGCGTTGAGTTCGCTGATTTCCAAGAGTGCGGGTAGATGGCGGATAGCACCCACACCATCCAAATGGTACAGGGTGTAATCGATACGCTGGCATTGTTCCCTGATGAAGGGCTGCACAAAGCGGCGGTAATCGTCTTCACTAATCATCGTTGATATGTCGCTTTGCAGCTTGGTCATCTTGCCGGGGGCCCAGGAAGAGAAATAGCAGAAGGCCATCTCGTCACCCTCGCGGATAATATCGTAGAGTTCGTCGAACACGGTGAAATACACATCGTTGATGCGTTGCATCTGCCGCTCCACCATTTCGGGGTGCGTCACGGTATCGACGAGCACCTGGTCGGTGCCTTTCAGAGCGGCCAGCACGTCGAGACCTTCCATCAGGTCGGGCATCCCAACATAGTAATGGCCTTGTGAGCGTTGCTTGCAGCAGCGTAGCAATTGCTTGTGCAGTAGATAATTGGGATGATTGGGGTCAAATGGGAGGGAAGGGTCGAAATGGGGGTTGGGATGAATCCAGATGGTGTCCTCACCGCCTTCATATACACCGCCAAGGATGGCGGCCAGCGAGCCGGGTCCTAATTGGGTGTTGGCCACAGGCAGGATATCGGCTTTCAGCGAACTGTGTGACACATACCAGTCGAGATAGTGGGCGCGCCATTCGGGATCGAACCATTTCTGGTGGAGGTCACGATATGGGGGTGGGGGAGCAATGTTGTCGTGGGCAGCCACGCCTTCCTGGAAGTGCTCCCACATATTGAGAACCACTCCTTTATGATTCCACCAGTCGATATAGCGACGCTTGGTCGCTTCCATATTAGGCTTCCACGTTTTCATCATAGAGTTCTTTGACAATGTTTATTGCAAAATTAGCCTATCAGCACTAATTATCCAAACAACACCCGATTTTTTTATCAATAAAGGTTCTTTCTGGAAATTTTATCACCATATCTGTCAAAGAAATCAACGATTGTTTTGTCATGTCAGTATTTTCGCTTAACTTTATCGCTCAAAATAATGTTTGTCATTTTTTTGATTACATGGACATGCACCGATGCTTTCTTCTAAAGAACTGGTTGACAATCATCTTCTTGAGTCTCTCAGCGGATACCATCCTCCTCGCTCAGGACAACGTGGTCCGTGAAGACACGCTTGGAGAAGTGACTGTGATGTCGATTTCAGCTCAGCGCAGGCTTGAAGAGGTGCAGGTGGCTGTTGAGAAAATTGACATAAGCACTATGGCCAAGGTGCCGTCCATTTTCGGTGAACGCGACATCCTCAAGAGTCTGCAACTTTTGCCCGGTGTGAAGAGCGAGGGCGAGGCATCCAGCGGTTATCAGGTGAGAGGGGGTACAGCTGCGCAAAATCTCATCTTGCTTGATGGAGCGACGGTCTACAATGCCGGTCACCTGATGGGCCGGCCGGAAGAGGTGATGGACGCTACAGATTATCAACCTCCATTCAATGGAAAATAGGTATATATTCATCTATGACAAACCTTAACTATTATGAATAGAATCATGAAAAAAACGCTAGTTGTTGCAATGATGCTGTGCTTTGGCGCATCGATAGCCATGGCCCAGCCCTACAAGGACCCGAATCTAAGTCCGCATGAACGTGCCGTCGACCTTTGCAGTCGACTCACCCTCGAAGAAAAAGCTCAGCTTATGCTGGACGAAAGCCCTGCCATACCGCGCCTTGGCATCAAGAAGTTCTTCTGGTGGAGCGAGGCGCTGCACGGAGCGGCTAACATGGGCAATGTCACCGTGTTTCCTGAACCTATAGCCATGGCGGCGTCGTTCAATCCCGATTTGCTCTACAAAGTGTTCGATGCTGCCAGCACTGAATTTCGGGCCCAGTACAACAAGCGGATGTACCAGGACGGAGGAGAGGACGAGAAGTTCCACAGCCTCAGTGTATGGACGCCGAATGTGAATATCTTCCGCGACCCGAGATGGGGAAGGGGCCAGGAAACCTATGGAGAGGACCCTTTCCTGACAAGTGTCATGGGAACGCAGGTGGTGCGGGGACTTCAAGGACCGGAGGAGGCCAAATACCGCAAATTGTGGGCGTGCGCCAAACACTATGCTGTCCACAGCGGTCCTGAGTATACCCGGCATACCGTGAATATTACAGATGTATCGCCACGCGATTTCTGGGAGACTTATATGCCGGCTTTCAAGACCTTGGTGCAAGACGCCAAAGTGCGTGAGGTGATGTGTGCCTACCAGCGCCTTGACGACGATCCCTGTTGTGGTTCACAACGGCTGTTGCAGCAAATCCTGCGCGATGAGTGGGGGTTCAAATACCTGGTGGTCAGCGATTGCGGTGCGGTCAGCGATTTCTATTCCTCGCACAAGAGTTCCTCGTCGCCAGTCACAGCATCTGCCAAGGCTGTGCTGGCCGGCACGGATGTGGAGTGTGGCTACGGCTATGCGTATAGAAGTATACCCGAGGCCGTGCAACGAGGACTCATCAGCGAGGCTGAGGTCGACAAGCATGTCATCCGTCTCCTGGAGGGCCGTTTTGATCTCGGCGAAATGGACGACCCGTCGCTTGTGGAGTGGTCGAAAATACCCTACAGTGCGATGTCGTCGAAGGAGCATGCACGTATCGCGCTCGATATGGCACACCAGTCAATCGTGCTCTTGCAAAATAAGAACAATGTGCTGCCGTTGAAGAAAAATGCTGAAAAGATAGCTGTCGTGGGGCCCAATGCCGACAATGAGCCGATGATGTGGGGCAACTATAACGGAACACCCAATCACACCGTCACCATCCTCGACGGTATCAGGACGAAGAACAAGAAACTCTTTTATCTGCCTGGCTGTGATCTGACTTATGATAAGGTGATGGACTGCCGTATGGCTTCAGAGTGCAGTTTCGGCGGGAAAAGAGGAATGAAAGGAACGTTCTGGAACAACCCCGACATGGAGGGGAATCCTGTCACCACTCAGTATTATAACAAACCGATCGCTGTCACAACTGCTGGTATGCACAATTTCGCACCGGGCGTACAGCTTGAGGATTTTTCTGCTAAATATGAGACGACCTTCACGCCCAAAGAAACTGGTGAATATGTGGTGAACGTGGAGGGATGCGGACATTTCGAACTCTATGTCGACGGCGAGAAGAAATTCACTCACCATATCTGGCGTGCCACACCCACGAGAACCGTCTTGAAGGCAGAGAAAGGACAGTCGTTCCACATAGAGGTACGTTTCCAAACTGTAAAGACATGGGGCGCAAGCATGAAAATCAATATCGCCAAGGAATTGCCCATCGACTATGATGCGCTGATAGCACAGATGAAGGACATCAACAAGGTGATTTTCGTTGGCGGCATTTCTCCGGCATTGGAAGGTGAGGAGATGCCTGTCGACATCGAGGGATTCAAAGGGGGCGACCGCACTGACATCGAGCTGCCGCGTGTACAGCGTGAGTTCTTGCGCGCCTTGAAGGCGGCCGGAAAGACCATTATTTTTGTCAACTGCTCTGGCTCTGCTATTGCTCTGCAGCCTGAGACAGAGACTTGTGATGCTATCGTTCAGGCTTGGTATGCCGGACAGGAAGGCGGATATGCTGTGGCCGATGTGCTCTTCGGCGAATACACCCCGGGGGGCAAACTGCCCGTCACATTTTACAAGACAAGTCAGCAACTGCCCGACTATGAGGATTACTCCATGAAAGGCCGCACCTACCGCTACTTCGACGACCCGCTTTTCGCTTTCGGCTATGGACTGAGCTACACCTCTTTCAACATTGGTGATGCCCAACTGTCGGGAACTCCGGGAAAGAACGATTTCTCCCTTGCTGTCCCTGTGACGAATACAGGGAAAAAGAATGGCACTGAGACGGTGCAGCTTTACATTCGCGACCTCGCCGATACGGAGGGGCCTATCAAGTCGCTCCGTGCTTTCCAGTGTGTCGAGGTAAAAGCAGGGCAGACTGTCACCGCTCATCTCAACCTTACCCCGCAGTCGTTTGAGTTCTGGGATGCCGCCACAAATACAATGCGCGTCAAGCCTGGCCGCTACGAACTGCTCTATGGCAACAGCTCCCGCGCTTCCGACTTGAAATCTCTCCTCATTACAGTCAACTGATGGCGCGTTGTGCTCAGATGGCGTTGGAAATCAGCCATAATTCCTTCCCCGTTCGTCGCCTCGAGGCCTATGCTGCATGGCACGACCGTGATGCGGCAAGAATGAATGCCACATGGAAAGCTCTCTGGGGATTGGGCGACCATGGTCTGCGTCTGCCCGACTCGTCCACACGGCTTATGCCGCCAGAAGTGCCCATGCCGATGGATGAATTAACTGGACTGAGCACAAACAATGCCGCACTTTGGAGTCTGGATGCCATTTATATGCTCGAAGTGATTGACCCGTGATTCTTTCTGATGCAAAATAGATATCTTTAGGAGTAGCTTCATTTGAAATAACAGCAAGAATGATGAGACATGTGTTCCTCAGTGATAATTTTTGTTAATCATTATAACCATTGATGGGTAATTCGGCTTTTTTCAATTAACTTTGAACTTTCAAAAAAGTTTAACCGCTTTCCCTTTATGATTCATTTAAGAGACATCAACAAAACTTATCAGGGTGCACAACCGCTGCATGTATTGAAAGGCATCAATCTTGACATAGAGAAGGGCGAGTTCGTCAGCATCATGGGAGCATCCGGATCGGGAAAGTCTACCTTACTCAATATTCTGGGCATCCTCGACAATTATGATACTGGCGAATATACTCTCGCTGGCACACTGATAAAAAATCTAAGCGAAAGCAAAGCAGCCGAATACCGTAACCGGATGATTGGATTTATCTTCCAGTCATTCAACCTTATAGGTTTTAAAACTGCGGTCGAAAATGTCGAACTGCCTCTCTTCTATCAGGGGGTATCGAGAAAGAAACGGCATCATATGGCATTGGAATATCTTGAAAAACTTGGACTACTGCAATGGGCGGGACATTATCCCAACGAACTCTCCGGTGGTCAAAGACAAAGGGTGGCCATTGCAAGGGCGCTTATTACCAGGCCGCAGATTATCCTCGCCGATGAGCCTACAGGCGCGCTCGATTCGAAAACGTCGGTCGAAGTGATGCAGCTCCTCAAGTCGCTCAACCAGGATGAAGGTATGACCATCGTCGTAGTAACCCATGAGAGCGGGGTGGCAAACGAAACCAATAAAATCGTTCACATAAAAGACGGCATCATCGGACAAATAGAGGAAAATCTTGATCACCATGCTTCTCCATTTGGTATCGACGGCGTAATGAAATAACTGACTATGAGAGATGTCTTGACCGAAATATGGAGCACGGCCAAACGCAACAAACTGCGCACAGGTCTCACCGGTTTTGCCGTGGCATGGGGCATTTTTATGCTGATTGTGCTGCTGGGAGCCGGCAACGGACTCATCAATGCGCAGATAAAACAGTCGGGCCGCTTCCTCGCCAATTCGATGGTGGTCTTTGGAGGCGAGACATCCAAAGCCTTCCAAGGAATGAAAGAGGGTAGGTCAATTTCACTGAAAGACAAGGATGTAAACGCCACACAGCACGACTTTAAGCAAAATGTCGATGATGTGGGTGCGCAACTTCTCCAATGGGGGGTTACGATTAGTAACGGGCAGCAGTATATCAACACGACGCTAATCGGCGTTTATCCTAATCACAACAAGATTGACAAAGTGGAGATGGTTCAAGGTCGATTCATCAATGATATCGACTTGAAGGAAAAACGAAAAGTCTTGGTGTTGAGCAGCAAACAGCAAGAAGAACTATGCGAGCACGAGGCTTCTCTGGTTGGGAAATATGTCAATGTGGGTTCTTTCGCCTTCCGTGTGGTAGGCATCTACAAAGACCAGGAAAACGGGCAGGCCAATGCGGTCACTTCTTACTCCGTGCTCAAGACCATCTATGGTAAAGGCGACGACGCCGGACGTATTGAGTTCAATTTCCACGGTCTGGAAACCGAGCAGGATAATGAGAATTTTGAAACGGCTTACCGCAAACGTATCAATGCCAACCACATGGCTGCTCCTGACGATGAGAGTGCCATTTATCTTTGGAACCGGTACACGCAGAGCATGCAGATGACAAAAGGTATAGGCATCATCCGTACCGCTCTCTGGATTGTAGGTCTCTTCACCTTGCTGAGCGGCATTGTCGGCGTTTCTAATATCATGCTCATCACGGTGAAGGAACGGACGCGCGAATTCGGCATACGAAAGGCTATCGGCGCCAAACCGTGGTCCATCCTTCGGCTCATTATTGTGGAAAGTGTTATCATCACCACGGTCTTTGGATATGTGGGCATGTTGCTGGGTGTTTTCGCCAATGAATATATGGATGCCACACTGGGACATGATGTCATCGACACGGGACTTTTCAGAGCTACCATGTTCGTTGACCCTACTGTCGGACTGGATGTCTGCATCGAGGCGACAGCCGTTATGATTATTGCAGGAACAATAGCCGGACTGGTACCGGCTATGAAGGCTGCCAAAATTAGACCCATCGAGGCTCTGAGAGCCGAATAATGCTTACTGCCATGAGAGTTGACCTGGATAGCTATCGCGAAATAATAGAAACGCTCACACGCAACAAAAGTAGGTCGTTCCTTACGGGATTTGGCGTCTTTTGGGGCGTTTTCATGTTGGTCGCGCTAATCGGTGGAGGCAAGGGACTGAAAGAGATGCTCAACTCCAATTTTGAGGGATTTGCCACCAATTCGGCCATGATATGGTCGCAACAAACCACAAAACCCTTCAAGGGCTTCAGAAAAGGGCGATGGTGGACCATGGACACCAACGATATTGAGCGATTGAAAAGAGGGGTGCCGGAGCTCGATGTGGTGGCCCCGGTCCTTTTCTCCTCACAATGGGGGTCGGCATCAGGGCAGGCCTATCACAACGAACAGAAAAGTACCGTCAATGTGCAGGGCGTTTCTCCTGAATATGCCAAAATCAATACACCCCAACTGTTTTATGGCCGTTATATCAATGATATGGACATCCAGCTCAAAAGGAAAGTCTGTGTCATCGGGAAAAAGGTTTACAAAGAGCTATTCCGCGAAGGGGGTGACCCGTGTGGAAAGTCAATCCGGGTCGATTCCACCTATTATCAAGTGGTAGGGGTGGATTATTCTTCGAGCAATATCTCTATCAACGGTAGAGCCGACGAACAGGTCACATTGCCTTTGTCGCTTGTCAGACAGGCTTACAACCGGGGCAATGTGGTGGATATCATCGCAGTAACGGGAAGAAAGGGCGTGGTTATGAGTTCTATCTCACCACAGATACGGACCATTATCGCGAGGGCTCACACCATTGACCCGACCGATGAACAGGCAGTCATGGTTTTCAATACCGAAGTGCTCTTCCAGCTGCTCGATAATCTCTTCAAGGGGGTCAACTTCCTCATTTGGCTGGTTGGCTTGGGCACATTGCTGGCCGGAGCCATCGGTGTTTCGAACATCATGATGGTTACCGTCAGGGAAAGAACAACCGAAATCGGTATTAGAAGGGCCATCGGAGCCAAACCTCAGAATATTCTCACACAGATTATCTCCGAAAGCATTGTGCTGACACTCGTTGCCGGCATGAGCGGCATCCTCTTCGCCGTCTTCATACTCCAAATGCTCGAAATCGGCAATACCGAAGATGGAATTGTGGCTGCTCATTTCCAAGTCGATTTCTGGACCGCTGTCGGAGCGGCCTTGCTTATCAGTCTGATGGGAGTACTGGCGGGTTTGGCACCGGCTGCAAGGGCGCTGTCCATCAAACCGGTCGACGCCATGAGAGATGAATAATTGAATAGAAATCTTATCATAGAAAAATGAAAAAATACAGCAAATTATTAATCGCGCTGCTGGTAGCGCTCATTTTCCTAGGCACTTTCGTTTTCCTCTGGCAGAAGTCAAGGCCAAAGCCTGTGGTTTACAGCGAGTTCAAACCTTCTGTTTCCGATGTCGTACAGGCTACTATCGTCACCGGAAAAATTGAACCTCGTAACGAGGTGAATGTAAAGCCTCAGATTTCGGGTATCATCACAGAAATATTGAAAGAGCCGGGCGACTATGTCAATGCGGGTGAGGTGATTGCCAAAGTGAAGGTGATTCCTGACATGAGCCAACTCAGTTCTGCCGAAGCAAGGGTCCGGCTGGCGGCCATCAACCTCAAACAGGCGCAGGTCGATTTCAGCCGGGTCGAAGAGTTGTTTAAGAAAGAATTGATCAGTGCCGATGAGTTCGACAAGGCGCAGCAGTCACTCAAACAGGCGAAAGAAGAGAAATTGGCTGCCGATGATGCGCTGCAGGTGGTGCGCGACGGTGTATCGAAAAGCAATGCCAATGCCAGCTCCACACTTATCCGAAGCACCATATCCGGAGTCATCCTCGATATTCCTGTCAAGGTGGGCAATTCGGTCATTCTGTCCAATACTTTCAACGACGGTACCACCATTGCCAGTGTGGCCAATATGAACGACCTGATCTTCAGAGGCAATATTGATGAAACCGAAGTAGGAAAACTGGTCGTGGGCATGCCGATGATAATCACTATCGGTGCTTTGCAGGATTTGAGCTTCGATGCCATTCTCGAATACATCTCGCCCAAAGCGGTGGAAAGCAACGGGGCCAACCAGTTTGAAATCAAAGCGGCGGTACATGTATTGCAAGACAGTAAAATCCGCTCCGGTTATAGTGCCAATGCCGAGATTGTACTCGACAAGGCAGCAAACGTTCTCACCATCCCAGAAAGTGCCATTGAGTTCAGCGGCGACTCTACTTTTGTCTATTTAGTTAAAAAGAGCGGAAAAGAAACATCCTACGAGAGGAAACTGGTTAAAACGGGGCTGAGCGATGGAGTCAACATTGAAGTGCGGGAAGGTCTCAGTGAGAAGGATGTGATCCGTGGACCGCAGATTATGGCGGAAGAAATAAAAGAATAAAACCTTTTTCTATACTTCGTAAATCTCCCAATGATTTCCCGTATGGGGTGTCATTGGGAGATTTACATTTATTTTTGCTAATATATTATATTTTTTTGCTCTTTTTGTTACATTTGTCAATAATATTTGCTATTTTTGTCAACAAACAGCTAATTTACTGATTCTATTATATTTTCTTACTTTAAAAACAAACTATATGAAAAAACGTTTATTCTCAATTGCCCTATTGGCAGTTGTGTGCCTGGCTGCTATAGCTTTCGGCATCAACTCCAGAAAAGCGGCGGTCGAAGTTACCGCCCCAAGCGGCACCGAGTTGTCTGCATTTATGACACAACTCGTTGCCGACAATCCCGAGGCCGACAGTTATGTTATCATGCTCGAGGCCAATGGTGTGTATACGGTGGAAGCTTCTATTGTTTCCGACCGTGCGGTGTCGTTAGTCGGCGATGCTGCCGCCCCTGCTGCCATCGACGCTTCCGCACTTGAAAGCCCGCTCATTCAGATGAGCAATACGCCTTATGAACCCTTTCTTAACGAACAGGAGTTCTACAACATCGGCAACATCCGCATCGCCAACGTAGCCGTGAAGGGACTGGCCCGCCAGCTCTTCTACGCCAACGCCACTAAGTATCTCATCGGTGAGCTCGCGCTCGACAACAGCATTGTGGAGATAGCCGGCGGCAACAAGAACGTGTTCGACACACAGGGTGGCGGCGTCATAGGCAAACTCTCGGTCACAAACTCCACCATCTACGGCAATCCTGCACACACCGGCGCCCTCTACAGCTCGCAGAGCGGACAGAAGGCCACCGACGCCGGACTGGAGAAGCAGACCCTGAGCCTGCAGAACTCCACGCTCTACAACATCGCACTCGACAAGAACGTGTGCTCGCACCGCCAGTCCGGACAGAAGTGGCTTGAGTTCGTCGTGCAGTCGTGCCTCATCGTCGACTGCGGCAAGAGCGGCCAGTTCGTCAGGGGCCTGAACCAGGGCCAGGCGAGCGCCAACCCTGTTTGGACCGTCTCGGGCAACTCCTTCCAGCGCACGGTCGATGGCGTTCTCACTGACGTGAGCGCCGACGAGTCGACGGGCGACGACGAGGAGCCCGTGACCGACAATGTGGAGGGTGTCGTGGCCTTCGCAGGCGACATCGCCACCGGCGACTTCACCTTGGGCAACTGCCCGCAGAACGACGCCAAGATTGGCGACCCGCGCTGGCTGGTAGAGATTATCGGCGAGCCGATAACGCTCGCGCTGACCGGCGGCGCCGACATCTCGTCGGCCCTCGACGCCGCGCTGGCCGAGAACGCGAAGCCCCAGTCTGTCACCATCACGCTGGGTGTGGGCAACTACACAGTGTCCTCTCCGCTGGAGGTTTCCTGTTCCCTCACCATCGAGGGCGACGCCTCCGGTCCCGTCCGCATCGACGCCTCTGCCCTCGAGGCTCCGATGATTCAGTTGGGCAAGGAGGGCTATTCCTCCACGCTCAATGAGCAGGGCTTCTACACCATCGGCGGTGTCCGCATAGCCAACGTATCCGTGAAGTACCTTGCCCGCCAGCTTTTCTACGCCAACGGCACGAAGTATCTCATCGACGAGCTCTCGCTCGAGAACAGCATCGTGGAGATAGCCGGCGGCAACAAGAACGTGTTCGACACACAGGGTGGCGGCGTCATAGGCAAACTCTCGGTCACCAACTCCACCATCTACGGCAATCCGGCACACACCGGCGCCCTCTACAGCTCGCAGAGCGGACAGAAGGCCACCGACGCCGGACTGGAGAAGCAGACCCTGAGCCTGCAGAACTCCACGCTCTACAACATCGCACTCGACAAGAACGTGTGCTCGCACCGCCAGTCCGGACAGAAGTGGCTTGAGTTCGTCGTGCAGTCGTGCCTCATCGTCGACTGCGGCAAGAGCGGCCAGTTCGTCAGGGGCCTGAACCAGGGCCAGGCCAGTGCCAACCCTGTTTGGACCGTCTCGGGCAACTCCTTCCAGCGCACGGTCGATGGTGTTCTCACTGACGTGAGCGCCGACGAGTCGACGGGCGACGACGAGGAGCCCGTGTCCGACAACGTGGAGGGTGTCGTTGCCTTCGCAGGCGACATCGCCACCGGCGACTTCACCTTGGGCAACTGCCCGCAGAACGACGCCAAGATTGGCGACCCGCGCTGGCTGGTAGAGATTATCGGCGATCCGATAACGCTCGCGCTGACCGGCGGCGCCGACATCTCGTCGGCCCTCGACGCCGCGCTGGCCGAGAACGTGAACCCCCAGTCTGTCACCATCACGCTGGGTGTAGGCAACTACACGGTGTCCTCTCCGCTGGAGGTTTCCTGTCCCCTCACCATCGAGGGCGACGCCTCCGGTCCCGTCAGCATCGATGCCTCTGCCCTCGAGGCTCCGATGATTCAGTTGGGCGGCAAGGAGGGCTATTCCTCCACGCTCAATGAGCAGGGCTTCTACGCCATCGGCAACGTGCGCATCGCCAACGTCGCCGTGAAGGGCCTGGCCCGTCAGCTCTTCTACGCCAACAGCACGAAGTATCTCATCGATGAGCTCTCTCTCGAGAACAGCATCGTGGGCATTTCCGGCGGCAACAAGAACGTGTTCGACACGCAGGGCGGCGGCGTCATAGGCAAACTCTCGGTCACCAACTCCACCATCTACGGCAATCCGGCACACACCGGCGCCCTCTACAGCTCGCAGAGCGGACAGAAGGCCACCGACGCCGGACTGGAGAAGCAGACGCTCAGCCTGCAGAACTCCACGCTCTACAACATCGCACTCGACAAGAACGTGTGCTCGCACCGCCAGGCCGGACAGAAGTGGCTTGAGTTCGTCGTGCAGTCGTGCCTCATCGTCGACTGCGGCAAGAGCGGACAGTTCGTCAAGGGCCTCAACAACGGACAGGCAAGCGCCAACCCGGTGTGGAACGTCGTGGGCAACTCCTTCCAGCGCACCGTCGACGGTGCGCTCACCGACATCGCCGCCAGTGAGGAGACCGGCGACGAGGAAGAGCCCGTCAAGGACAACGTGGAGGGCGTAGTGGTCTTCGCAGGCGACATCGCTACTGGCGACTTCACCCTGGGCGACTGCCCGCAGAACGACGCCAAGGTGGGCGACCCGCGCTGGCTGGTGGAGCTCATCGGCGAGCCCATCGTGCTGACACCCGAGTCGGGCAGTGACCTCACCGCAGTGCTCAACGAGGCACTCGCCTCCAACGGCAAGCCGCAGTCGGTGACCATCACCCTGGCCACCGATGCAGCCTACACCGTGAGCGGACCGCTCGCATTCTCCTGCCCCGTCACCATCGAGGGCGACGCTGCTGCACCCGCCACCATCGACGCCTCGGCGCTCTCCGAGCCGTTCATCCTGATGAACAAGGAGGGCTACACCTCCACGCTCAACGAGCAGGAGTTCTACGACATCGGCAACGTGCGCATTGCCAACGTCGCCGTGAAGGGCCTGGCCCGTCAGCTCTTCTACGCCAACGGCACCAAGTATCTCATCGGTGAGCTGGCGCTCGACAACAGCATCGTGGAGATAGCCGGCGGCAACAAGAACGTGTTCGACACACAGGGTGGCGGCGTCATAGGCAAGCTTTCGGTCACAAACTCCACCATCTACGGCAATCCGGCACACACCGGCGCCCTCTACAGCTCGCAGAGCGGACAGAAGGCCACCGACGCCGGACTGGAGAAGCAGACGCTCAGCCTGCAGAACTCCACGCTCTACAACATCGCACTCGACAAGAACGTGTGCTCGCACCGCCAGGCCGGACAGAAGTGGCTTGAGTTCGTCGTGCAGTCGTGCCTCATCGTCGACTGCGGCAAGAGCGGACAGTTCGTCAAGGGCCTCAACAACGGACAGGCCAGCGCCAATCCGGTGTGGAACGTCGTGGGCAACTCCTTCCAGCGTACCGTCGACGGTGTGCTCACCGACATCGCCGCCAGTGAGGAGACCGGCGACGAGGAAGAGCCCGTCAAGGACAATGTGGAGGGCATAGTGGTCTTCGCCGGCGACATCGCTGCTGGTGACTTCACCCTGGGCGACTGCCCGCAGAACGACGCAAAGGTGGGCGACCCGCGCTGGCTCACAGAAAAAGCCTTTACAGAGCCTATCGACATATTCGTGGAATCGGGTGGAGACATTGCTGCCGCATTGAACAGCGAACTGCTCACCAGCAACAATCCTGAAAGCATAACCATCCGCCTGGCATCGGGAGGCAATTACAAACTGAACCAAAGCCTCAATGTTGCCAACCAAATCACCATCATTGGCGATGCTGCCGGTATCGCCGAAATCGATGCCACCGAATTGAATGGACCGGTGATTAACATGGACCAGCCCAATGATTCGTGGCTCAATGAATTGGAGTTCTATGAAATTGGAGATGTAACGGTTGCCAACGTGAAGATAAATGGATTGAAGAACCAACTGTTCTATGCCAATAAGAACAAATTCCTCATTGGGCAATTCTCCATCCAAAACAGCATCATCCATATGGACGGCGGCAACAAGACGCTCGTCGACACCAACGGTGGCGGCGTCATAGGCAAACTCTCGGTCACCAACTCCACCATCTACGGCAATCCGGCACACACCGGCGCCCTCTACAGCTCGCAGAGTGGACAGAAGGCTACCGAAGCCGGACTGGAGAAGCAGACCCTCAGTTTGCAGAACTCCACACTCTACAACATCGCACTCGACAAGAACGTGTGCTCGCACCGCCAGGCCGGACAGAAGTGGCTTGAGTTCGTCGTGCAGTCGTGCCTCATCGTCGACTGCGGCAAGAGCGGACAGTTCGTCAAGGGCCTCAACAACGGACAGGCCAGCGCCAACCCGGTGTGGAACGTCGTGGGCAACTCCTTCCAGCGTACCGTCGACGGTGTGCTCACCGACATCTCCGCCAGTGAGGAGACCGGCGACGAGGAAGAGCCCGTCAAGGACAACGTGGAGGGCATAGTGGTCTTCGCAGGCGACATCGCTGCTGGCGACTTCACCCTGGGCAACTGCCCGCAGAACACCGCCAACATTGGTGACCCGCGCTGGCTCAATCCTGATGCAATCATTAATGTCACGACAGAGAATGCTGATGGATATTGGTACAATATCAATGGACAGAGAGTAGTCTCACACAGCCAGAAGGGTATTTACATTCACAATGGCAAGAAAGTGGTGGTGAAATAATCCATTATCTCAGCAACAATAAAAACGGGGTGCTCAGCAGCTATTGAGCACCCCGTTTTTTATGGATAAAGTTCAACTTACATGGTAGAGGAAGAAACAACCACTTTTCCATTTGAATTGGAATAGAGGCTGGGAATAGTAAAGGTGACACCATCGTAACTCAAGGTGCTGCCGCCGGTCACATTTACATTGGAGTACTTTTTGTATCCATGCGTCGAAGAGGACGATGGTGTTGTAGCCTTACCGCCAATGCCCATCACGGTTGCTCCATTGGTATACACATAAAAGTCGGTTTTAAAGGCTGTACCGCTGTTACTTGAGGCGCACGACAGAACTTTCCCTCCTGAAAGGGTGATATTGCCATCACTCTTGATGCCCTGCGGTTTGGTGTCATCCTCTCCGCTTTTATATACACTGCCCGTTGTAACCACCGTCAGCGTGCCACCACTAATCTGGATATTTCCTGTCGAATTTAATCCTTTGCCGCCGGCGCCTGTGCTGGTGAGGCTCACCGTACCGCCACTCATGGTGAAGGTGCCGTCACACTTGGCACCGGCACAACTACTGAAATCATTGGCACTGGAGTCATAAACAGCTGTTCCAGATGTAGTGGCGGTTATGGTGCCGCCGCCAATAGTCATGTCACCTTCGCATTTCAACGCCTTTCCGGCCACACCGTTTGTACTCACCGACAGGGTGCCGCCTTCAATCAAAAGACAGCCGTTGAGTTCTTTCTCCGTCTTCTTCTTGCCCACGTCTATGCCGTCGCTGCCGCTGATTATTTCAACGGTACCGCCCTGCATGCGGAAATACTGGTTCACGTGCATACCGTCGCCATCCCTGCTGCTGAGGCTTAAAGATCCTAATGTGGATTCAAACAAAGTGTATTCGTCAGAGAAATAGGCATGCTTCACGTTGCCGCTAATACTTGCAGTTCCGGCACCGCTCCATTTGGCATGACCTTCAATATAAAAAGCAGCTTTGTGACCGTCACTCCCGTCATCGCTGCCGGTGAGCCCGTCGCTGAAGTTATTGGTGCTGCCGTCGGCAATGATAACCCTTGTGCGTTTGCCGTTCTGAAGATTCACGGCGGCACTGTCAGGATTGTAGAGGGTCACACCCTTTAGTTCCAGTGCCTGGTCGTATTTGCCGCTCATATAGAAAGAGCCATTGGTGGTGGCACCACTGAGCGAGTAGGTGATTTCCTGATCCAAATCGCTTGTAGCTACAATGCTTACATGAGCGCCCTTTACCGTGGGAGTTAAATATTGGGCGATATTGCCCGAAATGGTCACATGGGCACTATTGCCGTTGTATACGACATCCACTCGGCTGTCGGTCACCTCATTGTCGGTCACTTCTAAATTGGTTATTTCAGATAGATTGTAGCTCTTGTTGCCAATAAGGAGCGTCTGGCCGGATTGATAGTTCATCTCACCGGCTTGGCTGGCAGGTATCGCAAAAGTCACATCGCCTGTATTCACAAGCAGGGTCTGGGCAGAGGCATACCCTGCCATAATGGTCGCTGCCAGAAGAAGTGTTTGCTTTTTCATATGTCACTTATTTGTATATTGTTTTCTTTCCTTTGTGTATGTATATTCCTTTTTGAGGCTGAAGGCTGCTTCTTCCGTTTAGGTCATAAAAACGGTCTGAAGCCGTTGTTGAAACAGCCGTATTCTCAATTCCATCCTGACCTCTCAAGCGGGCGATATTAAACGTTCTGGTCAGGCTCACCCCTCCTTGTTCGGCTTTTATATGAATGGTGCTCAGACCGGGAACTGACGATGTGGCTGATACAGTCAGACGGCCTTCTGTCAATTGACAGGTGAGACCGTCACTGACAGAGTCGACAGAGAAATCGGGGTGGGTATAACCGGCAAAGTAGGGTAGGAGGTCTATCTCCAAGTTGTTCTCCATGGTGAAATGAGGGGCGGCCATCCAGTTCAAATAGTCCTCCAGGTCTGTATAACCGTCACCATCAGGGTCGGAATTGTTGTTGGCAGCACTGGCATCGGTTCCTTTTAGGGCCTCAAACCAGTCGGGCAGGCCGTCACAGTCGGTATCCCAACCTTCACCGCGCTCCGAGGGGTTGATGTCAAGCCCCTCAAATCCCTCTGCGTCCATCTCGCGGTCTATAAGACCTTTCTTGTTGGTGTAGTAACCGGTGGTGCTCGTCGTACCGTTCAGCGTCTCTAATACCATACGGCGGTCGTGATTGATCATCACTGGGAGGTTACAGCCGGCATCGCTCAACACATTGCGGAATGCGGCTTCGGCACTTTCTATTGTCGCGTAGGAAGGGAAAAAGGGTTCTGTGCGGAATACGTCCCAGTCTACCGTCTTCCCGTCGTAGATGCGCATTCGGTAGGTATCGTTGAGCTTGTCTGGACTCTTGCTGCCGTCTTTGTTCTCGCGGATATTGCCGCTTAGATAGTAGGATTGTGTTCCCATACCTACATTCTCAATGTCGGCAGTGAAAATATACCGGTTGGTCGAGGCTGGCCCCATTTTATAATAATTGTTCACAAACTGGCCTTCGTGCGTACCGCCGTCGGTGGTACGGTTGCCCCAGTTGTAGCATACATTATTGAACATGTCATGATGTCCGTCGAAAAAGCCGCCACCGTCCAAACCGCCCGACATGCTCCAGTTGCGGCCTTCATTATGCACAAGCAGATTGTGGTGGTAGGAGCCTACCGTTCCTTCCATTTCACCGCCGCCTATCGTAGCGGCATAACCATGCTCCACATAGCGGCCGTCTTGCTCCACATAGTGGCTATGTCCGCAATAATTGAGGGCTTCGGCTATAAGGGTATGCTGAAGGGTGAGATTCTTTGCGCCCCGGCTGGAGAATCCTTCGTCAATGGTCCATGCGATAGAACAGTGGTCGATGATGCTGTGGTTGGCACCCGCAGCACCGATACCGTCAGAGGTATGGGGGTTGGCACTGTGCCCGTCCCAGTCATCACCACCGCCCAAATAGAGACGCATATAGCGGGCAATGCTTTCACTGCCTACACCGAAAGCGGATCCTCTGAGCAAAATACCTTCTCCCGGCGCTGTCTGACCGGCTATCGTTACAAAATCGTCGGAACTGGTGAGACGCGATTTGAGATAAATGGTCCCGCCTACATCGAATACGATGGTCCGGGGACCTGTCATACGGCTTATACCATAGCGAAAACTACCGAAGGAGGGATTGTCAGGGTCGTCTTCCAAAGTGGTGACATGGTATACTGCTCCTCCTCTACCTCCGGTGGCATACCGGCCATAGCCTTCGGCACCAGGAAAGGCCAGGTGGCGCGGACGGAAGGTCCAAATTTCTCCCTTGTGTATCACTCCGTCTGTGTCTTCCTCATCTACCCGCCAATAATAAAGATGATGGTTGTCCAAACCATGTAACTCATATTGTGAGACAAACGTCTGGCCAATTTCTGTCAATCCTTCAGCACTTTCACCAAAATATACATGATGAAGAACTGCCGACTCGCCTGATTTCCAACTTAAGGTCAAGCCTCCGTCATCGGCATCGGCGTGGAGATCTCCTTTCGAGGGATAGGGGTCAAGGGCCACCTTGCGGTTGTCGGCTTCGTTGAATACCAAAGCGTTGATGGTGACGGTAGTAGTTCCGTATGACTTGTCGGCTTCCGGCCTCGATAGATAGGACACCAAAACGGTCTCGCCTCCAGCCACGTCAAATTCGACATACGACTGGCCACTCGCCGAGGCGGTAGTCTGGCGGTTGGTCTGCTCCACCCCCTCAAGCTTCAACTCACCGTTCACATACACATCCAAGATAGGGGCATCCAGACCGTCAATGTTGTTATGGAATGCTTGGAGGGAATGACGTCCTGCTGGCAAACCATTGATACTGACATCCAATTTTACGGCACCGGATGTTATATTGGCATGGTCGGTCTTATAGGCTATCACACCGTCGCCCACCAGTTTGGCTCCGTTGGTCACACCTTGCTTCCAATAATTCGACATGACGGTTTCACCCGCATAGTCAGGATCACAAGAGAGGGTGATAGTGATGCCGTCGAATGTTTCTGTAGCGGTTTCACTCTCATTGACCACCCAGGGCAAATAGCCAGGCTCCAGTCCCTCTGTTTCAGGACGGCCGCCTTTGTTGAAATCTATTTTCTGAGCCTGAACAACGGTAGACAAAAAAACTACAAGCAGCAGTGTCGCAATTTTCTTCATAGGAAAAATAGTTGGGGATAGATTCCTTTTACCTTATAATTTTATGCTGCAAAATTATAAAAAATCATATTCTTGACTGCATCTTTTATGATTTTTTTCGTACCTTAGCATCCGCTAAACAGTTTTTATGTCAATACGCCTCATTTGTGATGCTTTCCAAACTGTATTTCCGTAGGAATCTCATGCTTCGAATCGCAGCAATCGTCTTGTGCTGCGGCGGATCTACCGTCATCTGCGCGCAGACACTGCTGGGACGTTTGCAGAAATTCCAAAAAAACATCCCCCCTGGCAACTATAGCGGTATAACGCCTATCGGCAATAATCGATATGCCGCCGTAAGCGACAAGGACAATACGGAAGGCTTCCACATTTTTCATATTGAGATTGACACACTGAAAAGACGTGTCTTGACAATAGACGACGAGGGCTTCCGCTCAAGCGGTGTGAAAAACCGCGACATGGAGGGCATCACTTTCCAACCCTTCTCAAAAACAGTCTTTATCAGCGGCGAAAGCGACAATGAGGCATACGAATGTACGCTAGACGGCAAACGGACTGGGCGACAGCTTCAAATGCCTCAAATCTTCAAGAAAGCAAGAAATAATCGCGGTCTCGAATCGCTTACCTACGACAGTTTCTCCCGCCGTTTTTTCACTACCACAGAAATGCCGTTGACGGGCGATACCGTTCTCCGTATCCAATCGTTCAACGATGATTTGTCTCCTTCTATGCAATATCTTTACAAACCAGATGCGCCTTTTGCAAAAAAATGTATCTGGGGAGTATCTGAACTATGCGCCGTGGGCGATGGAAGTCTGTTGGTGCTGGAACGGCAAATGCGTATACCAAAATTAAAAATCGGTTCCAAGGCGCTGGTAAGAATCTATAGGGTGGTGCCTGAAGGACAAACAATTCTTAAGAAGTATTTGATGGCAGAATTCACCACAAAACTGAATTTAACCCGGCAGAATTTCGCTAACTTTGAGGGCATGTGCATGGTTGCACCTGGATGGCTGCTCCTCATAGCCGACTCGCAAAACCGCTTCAAAGGCATTTTGCGGGATTGGTTCAGATTGGTCAAAATAGACAGTAGCTATGAACAAAAATAAGTACGCGCTCTTCTTCGACATCGACGGGACTCTGGTGAGTTTTAAGACACATCAGATACCACCTTCCACCATTTTTGCCCTGACGCAGGCGAAAGCAAACGGACACAGGGTGTATATCGCAACGGGGCGGCCCATCACGATTATTCATAATCTAGGAGCAATAGAGCATCTGATTGACGGATACATCACTACCAATGGCGCCTTTTGCTTCGTCGGGGATGAGGAGGTGTGCTGTATTCCTATCGCGCAGCATGATGTGGATCTGATTCTCAACGATGCCAAAGAAAAAGACTATCCTTGCATCATCTCCAGTGAAACGAAATTCGTGGTCTTCAATCCCAAAGAGTGCGTAGAAAGAATCTTCTGCCATGAGCTCGCTGTAAGAAATCTTTGCATAGATGCCCCATGGCAACCTGCACTTGAAGAGCGAATACTGCAGTTCTCTCCATTCTTCTCGGCTGAGTACGAAAAGGAATTCCTGAAAATGGTTCCAGGATGCGTGTCGGGGCGATGGCATCCGGAGTTTACGGATGTAACAGCAAGAGGGGCCGACAAAGGCAGGGCGCTCCAGCTGATGGCGGCGCATGAGGGTTTCGACCCCGAATTTACTGTGGCCTTCGGCGACGGCGGAAACGACCTCACCATGATTCAGAAAGCGGGCGTCGGGATTGCTATGGGAAATGCCGTGGAGGTCTTGAAATCGGATGCAGGTTACATTACTTCCACTGTCGACGAGAATGGAATTTTAAATGCTCTCAAATATCTGCACATAATATAGCACTTATCAAACCGTTATCGCTTCTTTGCACACATAGCGAGTTGAAGAAATGTGCTTTCCTCTTCTACTATAGATATATCGGGGGCTGCATGTGAAATGCAGGTGCGCTCCATGAACAGTATCTGGAGATAGATTCGATTTTTTTGGTTTATAGTTTATATTAGGTGCCTTAGCGTAGGCTTACATAATTAGGTGAGAGATTGTTTCAGGATAACATTTTTATTTGATAGTATCTTCGTTTTTTACTACTTTTGCACTCGTAAACGAAAGGCCAACACAAAAAACGGCCTTGTTGATGGAGGATTAAAGGTGGGTTCTATTAATTATGTCGAGGCGATTTTTGATTTTTAGTCGTGTGCAGAGTGTAAGTTGAAGAGGGAGTATAGCGGGCTATACGACCGATGAGACTTGACGCTATGCACCGAATAAAAACAAAAAGCGACCGAAACAAATTCTATGGAATACTGCCTTTAATATCAAACAGAATTAATAGAACACACCTAAATTGAGTAAAGACCGACTTTGGAATGCTAATTATTGGAGAGTGATGACAGCGAATTTTTCCATGTCATTCGCTTTCTATCTGCTCACACCGCTGCTCCCGCTCTACCTGACCGACCGCTTCGGTGCAAGTAAAGACATGATTGGTCTGGTGCTCTCCGGCTATACCATCACGGCTCTTTTGGTCAGACCTTTCAGCGGATTCCTCGTCGACAGCTTTCCAAGGAAAAGGGTTTTGCTCATCAGCCTCTTTTTCTACTTTATCTGTTTCAGCGGCTATCTCGCTGCAGGCACATTGCTCCTCTTCGCCATCGTGCGTACTATGCATGGTGCCCCCTTCGGAGCTTGCACCGTGGCCAACAGCACCATGGCCATCGATGTGCTTCCATCCAGCCGGCGAAATGAGGGCATAGGCTATTATGGCCTGAGCAATAATGTGGCCACGGCCATCGCTCCTACGGTTGGCATATTCCTATATCGCTACACGGCCAACTTCGAATTGCTCTTCTGGCTGGCGTTTTTGGTGGCGGGCGTGGGGTTCATAGCAGACTATACCATCAAAACGCCTCAAAAACCTGTTCAGACTATCAAACTCACTTGGTCGCTCGACCGTTTCTTCCTGCTCAAAGGGTGGGCTATCGGGGTAAACATGGCTTTCTTTGGCTTATGTTATGGAGTGCTGAGCAACTATCTGGCCATTTACGGAAAGGAGATATTGAATATTACGGGGGGAACGGGAACCTACTTCATGCTGCTGGCCATCGGCCTCATCATCTCACGCATACAGGGAGGCAGGATGCTCCGTAAAGGACGGCTCACGCACAATGCGGCCGAAGGAATCATTATCTCTACCATCGGCTATACGCTGTTCGTGGCTTGTCCGAACATGGTGGGGTATTATGGGTCGGCCTTGCTCATCGGTCTGGGTAACGGTCACATGTGGCCGGCCAGCCAGAATATGATTATCGCCATGGCACAAAACAACCAAAGAGGTACGGCCAACTCGACTATTCTCACCAGTTGGGATTTAGGAATGGGTCTCGGTGTCCTTTTGGGAGGTGCCATTGTTGAATATGCCGACTATTCCACCGCATTCTGGTGGATTGCCGTCATGCATGTGCTGGGAGCGCTCTTTTTCTTCCTCATCACCCGCAGACAATTCCATAAAGGGAAAATACAGTAGGGGGCTTAAGCAATACCTAATAACAAATGTACCGCCACAGGTCTCTGACCACTTTCTCTGGGTCCCAAAGACCATTAAAGGTCCATTGGGCTGTTACGGTATAGTATTGTGGAGCTCCTTCGGCCTCCTGTAGATTGTCGTTCATCCACAATCCGTGACCGCCTTCGCGGGTGCAGTTGTAGAAATACACACGTTGTCCCCATGGACAGGGGTCAAGCACCTTGTCGGTGTAGGCATAGCTGATGTTGCTGTCGAGTATCTGCTTCGACATCGTGCAGGATAAGAAGTAGAATTGTGAGTCGTGGTGATATCGACCCAGGGCGTGGGACTGGCGGCGTCAAACTGTGAATTGGTGATGACGAGTTTCTTGCTTTTGTCGCCCCGGCTTTGCTCATAACATGCTGGCCTATTTCAGGGTCATTCTTACTTGATGGGAGCCGCTGGTGTACTCCTTACTGCTGGTGGCACCGGGAAGGGTGACTGTGGCGGTGGAACCGGAGGGTATGATGAAATCCCAAACCCAGTCACTGCCTTCATAGCGCCAACTGCTCTTGATAAGGCCGGCGGCCGACTGATACTCTGCCTCGAGATGGCCCAGACGTTTGTCGGGAATGGGGCGCATGATGATATGTTTAAAGCCGGGTGCCTTGGGGTCGGCGGCGATGCCGGCGCAAGTCTTCCATATCCACTCGCATACACAGCCGTAGGCATAGTGGTTGAAGCTGTTCATGCCCTGCGGACCCATGCCTTTGTCTACCATATAGCTGTTCCAACGCTCCCAAATGGTGGTAGCACCGTTGTCTACAGAGTACAGCCAACTGGGATTCTTGCGCTGGAAAAGCAGTTCATAGGCTATGTCGGCCATGCCGTTCTCAGTCAAGGTGGTCATCAGAATGGAGGTGCCGAGGAAACCGGTCTGCAGGCAGTTGCCGTGCTCTTCGAAATTCTTACGCAGCCGAGCCGTCATATTTTTGTAGGCCTCTCCCTCCACCAAGTGGTTCTTCAAGGCAAAGAGGGCGGGGGTCTGCATGGTGTTCAGAATGTCGATGATGAAAGTCCCGTCGTCCTCCAGGAAGGTCTTCTTGATATAGTCTCTCGCTTCTTCGGCAATCTTCTCATAAGGTGCGGCGTCACGGCCGGTGGCACGCGCCATGTCGGCCATCATACTGGCGTCAATAGCCCAGTAGTTGGCGCCAAGGTAGCTCCAATAGCCTATGGCGTCGGGCTTGGGGCCGTGGTCGAAGGCGCGGCCGCTCGTACTTTCAAGTGCCTCGTAGCTCAGCCAGTCGGCCCACTGATAATTGCCGTTCTCGCTGGTCAGGGCTTGATGGTCGTAATGGGTTTCATTCACATGGTTCAGATAGCGGTTCATAGCATCCCAGTTCTCTTCCACTATCTTGAGGTCGCCAAACTGTTTCCACACCGTCCAGGGTACGATGACACCGGCATCGGCCCAGCCCAGACGCATGTAGTCATTGCCGTATTGGCCCCAAGGTGCTACACCGGGGAAACCACCTGTTTCGCTCTGTGAGTCGCGCATGTCGCGCATCCACTTGTGGAAGAAACGGTCGGTATTGGCAAAGAACGTGCCTGTCTCGGTAAAGACCTGTGTATCGGCCGTCCAGCCCAGACGCTCGTTGCGCTGAGGACAGTCGGTGGGTACAGACAGATAATTGGAGCGCTGTCCCCACACAGTATTGGATATCAATTGGTTTATCAGTTCATTTCCGGTTTTTAGGGTCCCAATTTCAAGGTTCTGGGCGATGGAGGTCACGGGGACTGATGTAAGTGACTTGATATGAACTTCTTCTGTAGCAGTAATGGATACATATCGGTAGCCAAAGAAGGAATAGCGGGGCATATAACTGGTATAGCCTTCTCCGCGGCCAAAGGTATAAACCACCCGCATGCCGTAGTTGGGTACACGCAGGTTGTCACGGTGGACACTGCCTTCCGGACCGTCCATGCCGCGGCTCTTGGCTCCATTGCCGTCGTTGAGCAACTCGCCGGGCAGGCAGGTAAGCACGGTGCCCTCTGCTGCCTTGAATACGAATGAGGGTACGGCAGCGGCATTCTGGCCGAAATCTACTACAAGCGTCTCGCCGGGCTGCAATACCATTTCTTCATGGCCGTTGTACCTGCGGGTCACCACCACATGGCCGTATTCTCCGTTCTTGACACCGGCGGCATCCCGCCATACATAAGCTTCCCTGGGACGAAGGGCGATGTCTTCACGTAGATAGATTTCGGCTCCATCCGAGGGGAATATCTCACCGGTGAATTCGGTGTTTTCCTCAGGAGTAGACAACAATTCCTGGGTCTTGTAGCCGGCTTCGATGCGGGCATCATACTCTTCTCCATCGAAGATGGCTGCATGACGGACAGGCCCTGCAATGCCGGCGCGCCAATGGGTCAGATCGGTGCCGAAAACTTGGGTGGTCCCGTCGGCATAGGTCAATTGGAGCACTCCGCGGAAGGCACACTTCTTGCCCAGCATGCCTTCACTGCCGGAAGGAGTCACAATCTTGTCGGCCCACCAACCGGGTGTCACTTGCACGGCAAGTTGGTTCTCGGCATTGGCACCACACTTAAAAAGGGAGGTCACATTATATGTAAAGGAGCGGCGGGTCTTCTTGACATGGGTAAAACCGGGCTTCAGCACTTCGTCACCAACCCGCACACCATTCACAAACAGGTCATAGACACCGAGGGCGGTAGTCATCCATCGGGCCGAAACAACAGCTTTCTCATTTTTCATGGAAGAGACAAACCAACTGGCACCATCGGCGGCGCGGCTGTTCTTGCTGTCATCTATTTTGCCGGTTACGACGGGTGCGTTTGCCGCAGAAATCCATTGCGATTGATTCCACAAAGTGGGACTCAATGGATTTGCCAACGAGGTCTGAGATTTCAACTGGATGCCGGACGAGGTCAAAACGGTTGAGTCATTGGCTACTTTTGAAGAATGGCAACTGGCAGTGAACATCACCAAACTTACAATAGCAATGTATCCTAATATTTTTCTCATGGTGCTATGATTTATTATGGTATTTTTGCAAAATTAGGAAAAAATGTCTTTTCTTCCAATTTTTAATTGATATTTTCTTTCCTTTTTAATTTGTACTTTCCGCTCTCTTTCGTAATTTTGCAACCTGATAAAGGTGGTTCCCATTATGCTATATAACACGAAGATTATTTTGATTTCCACGATATTGGCCTTTATGGCCAATTTGTCGTGCGGAAAGCATCAGGCCAATTTGCAATCGGCCGACTTGAAGCCGGTCGAAACGCTTTCCAATGATAAGCAGTCTCCCAGCCAGGTCGATGTCGAGGTGTTGCAACAATGGAGGGCAGGCGAAACAGTAAGCCCGGAAGCCGTAAAAGCCTTCGGACTGGACTATTGTTTCGCATCAGAGCCCATATCCGACAATGTCTGGACGCGAATGCAGGGAAAATCATACAAAGAGAATCCATACATCAAGCGGAGTGACTTGAGGCACATACGCATCCTCCATTGGGACTACGACAACAAAATTCATATCGGAGAGATGGTGTGCAATAAACTCATAGCCGATAAACTGGTGGATATTTTTAGAAAGCTTTACGATGCTAAGTATCCTATCCAACGAATGGTGTTGCCGGATGTCTACAATGCCGACGATGAGAAGCAGATGAGAGACAACAATACGTCTTGCTTCTGCTATAGGGTGGTGGCAGGTTCAACCAAATTGTCCAAACATGCCCGCGGACTGGCAGTCGACATCAATACTCTCTACAATCCTTATTGTAAAGTAAATGCCAACGGTAAACGGTTCGTACAACCTGCCAATGCCGGTGAATACTGCGACCGCAGTAAGTCATTCCGCTACAAAATAGACCACAACGACCTGGCATACAAACTCTTCAGAGAAAGTGGATTCAGATGGGGTGGCGACTGGAAATCGCGAAAAGACTACCAACATTTTGAATGGATGGAATAGGAGCATTAAGAGTATGCGCTTTGGTGGGGGACAAAAAAAGAGCCCCTAAAGGCTCTTTCCGTGATTCCGTTGGGGCTCGAACCCAAGACCTACTGCGCTTTGGTGGGGGAACAAAAAAAGAGCCCCTAAAGGCTCTTTCCTTGATTCCGTTGGGGCTCGACCCCAAGACCTACTGCGCTTTGGTGGGGGACAAAAAAAGAGCCCCTAAAGGCTCTTTCCGTGATTCCGTTGGGGCTCGAACCCAAGACCTACTGCTTAGAAGGCAGTTGCTCTATCCAGCTGAGCTACGGAACCGTAATGGAGGTAAAAAACACCCGATTCCATTTTCGGCTGCAAAATTAGTCTTTTTTTTGGAAACAACCAAATAATTCACATTTTACTTTTTTCCAAAGCAAGTTTTTTGTTTTGAGATGCTTCCTGAATACTTTCAAATAGCATTTTCCACAAAAAGACAAGACTATTTCACGAAATGATAACGAAATACGCGATTATTTTAGTAATATTGCAGAAAATTATGCTAAAACTATTCAGTATGAACAAAATAAGTATTTTATTTTTAGTCTTGTCAGTTTGCTTTGCACTGACGGCTTGTGGAAGCAAGACGTCTGAAACCGCAGAAAAAGCATCGGCAGCATCCACCGATAGCGAACAGCCCGTCGCAGTACAGACTGCAGATTCTTCTGCTGCTCAAGTGGAAGACGAAGAGGACGATCCCACCAACAGTGAGGAATTCAATGTGAGTGTAAGAACATTCGACATGGACAGCCAAGATCCCGGTCCAGGCTACGAAGCCACAGTCAGCAATAAGGCAGGCAAGACTATACAGGTATTGGAGGGCCGCACGGAAGGCTATCCCCCTGACATGCTGAAAACCTTTGGCGAGGTATGGCAGACCGACATCAATTTCGACGGCCATAACGATGTGCTCATCTGCCTGGGATGGGTGCCTGTGAGCGACCAGCATTTTGTACTCTACGACGCATGGCTCTTTAATCCTGATGAGGGGAAATTCATCTGCTCGCCTAACTTCCGTGATATATACAATCCTGAAGTGGACCGCGAGAAGAAACGCATCCTAAGCCATTACATTGCCCGCGACGGAGTGCAGCGTGTCTATTCGGCGCTATACTGGCAGCCCGACGGCAGCCTCCAGGAGGCCGGCGAGACATGGGTGGTGAAATAGCCGCCTATTTATACTTATCCAGCAGCGTCTGTGCCTGTTCATTGCCCATTTCCTTGGCGGTGTTGAGCAGTGCCAGACCTGCTTTTTTGTTGCCTTTCTGTATCTGCGCCACGCCTTTTATCACATAGGCGGTGCTGTATTTCTCATCCAGTAGCAGACACTGGTCGGCTGCGGCAATGGCTTCATCGTTCTGGTTCAGCCGGAGCAGCAGCGAGGCTTTTTCTGCATGGAAACCGACGTCTTGCGGACTCAGATAAATGCAATGGTCTATGTCGTCGAGCGCCTGTTTGAACATCTTGGCGTTCACTTCACACTGCTCGCGCTGAAAATAGAATTCGGCATTACTCCTGCCGTAGGTCAGGGTGTCGTATTGGTTGTAGTCGGCCACGGCTTTGCGGTATTGACCGGCTTCGTCGAAGGCCACGGCACGGGCCAGCAGGTAGGGAGCAGCAGAACTGGTATAAGGCTTGGGGCAGTTCACCACCGCACTGTCAAGCAAAGCGAGCACTTCGCTTTTGTCAGCCCCCAGCTGGGTCTTGCATTGGGCGGCCTCATAGAAGAGTTCCGGATTGCGGAGCTCCGTCTGCGTCAAAGCGGTAAAGAGGTCGTAGGCTTCCTGATAGGAACCTTTGGTGTAGAGAATTTGAGCCTGCAGATGGCGGTAGATGGGCTGTGGGTCGATGCGGTCGGCCTCACGGGCTTCTTCCATGGCGCGGTCCAGACTCCAGGCTTCGTAGGGTTTGTCACTGAGATACACCTCTTTCTGATAAATCAAGTTGGCATAGCGGTAGTGGGCATCGGCCTTGTTCTCCGCCACTTGGATGGCTTTTTCCATATCGGCCTTGGCGGCGTCGAATTCTCCCTTGTTCACATGTATCTGCGCACGAGAGGTATATCCTTCTGTCTCTTTGGGAAATTTCTGTATGAAATTTTCAACCGTCTGAAGATATTTCGACTCATCACTGCCTTGGGCGCTGAGCATCAAGGCTAGTTGGGCGTCATCCTTTCCGTCGGGCAGGGCAACGGGGATGTTGCAGCGGCGGAAGATAGGACTGTTGGCAGTCAGGCTGTTCACTTGAAAATCCTGTGCATAGCGCACATCGGCGGCATGCAGCTCACCTGAGCGGGTGGTCTGGAGTAGACCGATTACCTGTCCGTTGCCGCTTACAAGCGGGCAGCTTACTACATTCTCGGGGATATCCATATCCACCACATAGTAGTTGTAGTGGTCCATGAAGGTCTCCGCTTTGGTCACCTTGCCGGTTATGATGTTGGGCTTTTTCACAGCATAGTCTACAAGATAAATGGCCGTACCGGGCGCTTGGGCCTCGGCTGAAAGGGAGGCACCTGTGGTCTTGCCGTTCACATGAAATTTCACCATGTCGTATATCTCATTGGCATCCACGATGTCGGTCACATCCATCTTTTTTCCTGACGCATCTATTACCACAGCTTTTTCAGCGCCCACAAAGGGTGTCCAGTCGCTTACGGCTGTACCGTCATTGCCCACAAATACACCATGGCTGGAGGCGAGCAAAGAGCCGTCGGCCTTAAAGGTGGTAAGTGTGAAAACAGATTTGCCTACATTCTTCACCGGTCCGGGTTGGGCCGACACCTGCAGGGTGAGGGCTGCAAATAGTGCGAAAAATATTTTTTTCATCCTTGTTTGATTAAAATTCATTTTTTGGAGAGAAGAGCCAAGGCATTCTCGCGGGCGGCCGCTGTCACATCGCTGCCACTCAGCATCTGGGCTATCTCATCGATGCGCTCAGCGCTTTGCAGCTGTACCATGTGGCTCTCCGTCACATCTTCTTTGTCTTCTTTATAAACACGGTAGTGGGTCTTTCCGCGTGAGGCAATCTGGGGCAGATGGGTGATGCTGATCACCTGGCGGCCATCATGTCCCATCTCCTCCATGATGTGGGCCATCATTTCTGCCACCTTGCCGCTCACACCGGTATCGATTTCATCAAAAACTATAGTCGGAAGCTGTACAGCATTGCTAATCAGTGCTTTAAGAGTGAGCATCACGCGGGCTATCTCACCCCCTGAAGCCACTTGCGTAAGGGGCTGCAGGGGCATGCTCTTGTTGCCGCTGAAGTAGAATTCCACCTTGTCGCTGCCTTCATGGCTCAAAGGCTTGGTACTGATGCGCACTTCAAAGCGCACATTGGCGATACCGAGGGGTACCAAGCGGGCCACGGTCTCTTTCTCGATGTTCTTCGACGCCTTCTGCCGAACGGCATGAAGCTCTTTGGCCAATTCCTCACAACGGGCTTGCGACCGTTTGACGGCCGACTGGTATTCGGCCAGCATGTCGTCGTTGTGGTCTATCTGCTCAATCTGCCGGGCATACTCGTCACGAAGCCGCAACAGGTCTTCTACCGTGCTGACATGGAATTTCTGCTGCAAGCGGTAGATGGTGTCAAGGCGGGCGTCAACTTCCTCCAAACGGTGGGGATTCACCTCCAGGCTTTCGGCTTCGCGGTTGATGTCACTCCCGATGTCTTTCAGTTCTACATAACAAGCGTCCAACCGCTCGGCGGTTTCCTTGATGGTGGGTAAGAGCGTCTGCAGGTGGTCAAGGGCATGGCTCACGGTGCGCAGCATTTCCACTACGCCACCTTCGTCGCTAAGCTGGCTGTCAGCCTCGTAAAGGGCGGTCTTTATCTCTTCGGCATGGGTCAGGAGTTCGCTTTCCTGTTCCAAGGCTTCTTGCTCGCCGCTTTGCAGACGGGCTTCGTCCAGTTCATGGTGTTGGTAGCGGAGAAAGTCTTCATTTTCCTGACTTCTTGCTATTTCCTCACGCAGACGTTCCAATTTGCGCACATCGTCCCGATAGGTATTCCAGGCGGCAGAATAGGTATCGAGCAGGGGTTTGTCCTGTGCGATGATGTCCACCACGCCCAACTGGAAATCATCTTTCTTCAGCAGCAGGTTCTGGTGTTGGCTGTGTATGTCAATCAGTTGCTCGCCCAGTTCGCGCATTACCGACAGGGTGACGGGGGTGTCATTGATGAAGGCACGGCTTTTGCCGGCCGACGATAACTCGCGGCGCAGTATGCAGTCGGAGGCATCATAATCGAGGTCGTTAGATTCGAAGAAGGCTTGGAGCGGATAGGAACTGATGTCGAAATGGCCTTCTATCACACAGCGGTCGCAACCAGGCTTCACACTTTTGGTGTCGGCACGGCCGCCGAGCAGCAACCCCATCGCACCGAGAATGATACTCTTGCCGGCACCTGTCTCGCCGGTGATAACGGAAAAACCGGGATAGAAATTCACGTCCATCTGGCTGATGAGCGCATAGTTCCTGATATAAAGTCGGGTCAGCATGTTATCCTTATTGTTTTATCTTTTCCCAGGCGTTGTTCTGTGAGGCATTGATGCCGAACAGTATGTCGTACACTTTCTCTTTCTCGTTTTGGGTTCCCTTGCCTTTGTAGATGCTGGCCAACTCGTCGCGCTTGTAGTCGGTCCATATCTGAGGGAGCATGCTCATGGGGCGGTTCTCATGGGCTTTCTTCAAGCCTTCTTCCAACGCGGTGGTCACAGCGGCACGGCCGCGGTCCACATTGGTCGACATCTCGTCCAGTCCCTTGCGGTAGTAGTCGTACTGCAACTGGCGGAAGGGCTCCATAGCGCCTTCCAGATAGTCGTTGATGATAGCAAAACGGTTGCGGTCGTTCTCAAAGGCTTTCCAACCGGGAAAATTCAGATTCTGAGCGTTGTTGGTCAGGTTCATGCAGCGCTGCAGGATATCGGTACCGCCCATGGGGGCAAAACTGTCCAGGTCGAGACCGATGATGAGGTAGGCATAATAGGCGATGAGGGCTATCAGCTGGTTGTCAATCATGTCTTCGTTGAATTCCAACTGGTCGAACTGGGCAAACTCAAAATTGAAGTCGTTGTCCTTGTTGTTGTAAAGGGTCGTGGTGTAGGCTGAATTCCAAACCGGACGATTGGCCTGTATCATCGCAGTACAGGTGAACTGATTGGAAGAGGCGTCATATTTCGTCACCGTGATGTTGAAATTGCAAACGATGCGCTCATTTTTCTGAAACTGCAGGTTGGTCCACTGCTTGTCGTTGATAAACTGCTCCAGGGTTTCCTGCAGGTTTTCAAAAACACTGACATCGGTGCCTTGTATCTGGGCATGATTGATGTTCACCTTGGCCTGGAGTTCCTGACCCCAGGACGACTGAACGAAAAGAAAGGCCAGCAGGGCTGTTATGATGGTTTTTCTCATGTCGCTTGTGTTTTGCCTACAGTGATTTGTCTTCTTTCAAGTGCAAAAGTACTCATTTTTTTATAAACGCACCATTCAGCAACTTATTTTATCATTTATTTACTTTATTCTTTTTCTTGCTCACAATTAGCGTATTTAATCATGATTTTTAGCAAAAAAACTGTTTTAAATGGGCTATTCTGCATCATTTCACCGATTTTTAACAATTTAAACTGAAAAAAATCAAAAAAGTATCAGTTTTTGACGAGATTATATTATGCTATATCATCAAAACGTTGTAATTTTGTACCAAAATTCATCAATCAATAACCTAATTAAATATTTTAAAGCGTATGAAGAAATTTTTTACTCTTATTGCCGTGGCCGCAATGGCCATGACAGCAGGCGCTCAGGAAGTGGCACTGTTTGACTACAGCGCTAGCTATGAGGACGGCCAGTCTATCTCCACCGCCAACGCCAAACTCACGCTTGGTGATGACATGAAGGGATGGAAAGTTGGTGCAACCAAGATTACCGAAGGTGGTTATCTCAATGCTTTCGGCCAGACCGTCACTGTTTCCACCGACGATGGCGACAAGGAGCAATTTAGCGCCATCACGCTGAACGGACAGAACAACCCCAAAGACGAGGCTGCTTCCGGCAAAGGAAGCGGAATCAACTGCGCAGAGGGAAAGACAAGTGCTCACCTTCCTCAGAATGGTTCTTATTACATTTTCCAACCCACAGCCAGCGGCACTGTCCAGATAGGTATTGTTCTTAATGCCAACAAGGCTTTCTATCTGATTGATGCTACCGACGCTCAGATGGTTCACGACGACAGCAAGGACAAGGATTATCTCGATGTGGTCCTTCCCGATGCCAATCTGCAAAACTATGTCATCAAAGACGCTGAGGGCAATGTTGTAACCCTCGCTGACGATGAAGATGGTAAAGGTGGCAAGATTGTAAATGAAAAGATTAGTAGTGGTACGCTCGAGTTTGATGCTGAAGCCGGTAAGACCTACTACTTCTTCTGCACAGGTTCCAAACTGGGTTGCTTCGGCTATGTCTTCAATGCTGCAAGCACTCCCGCTCTCAACGAGACCACACTTTGGGAAGGCACTGCTACCGTTACCGGTTGGGCCAATCAGCCTTACATCCTGAGCGACGGTGGTGCTGAGCTCAAGGCCGCCAATGCCAAGGCAGGTGATTTGATCCGCATCTATATGTCGGCTCCCACCACCAACTGGCAGATGGAGCTTTTCGAGGGCCACTGGGGACCCATGTACCTCCGCTTCTCTGAGGTTCCTCTCTACAATGAGGACGGCTCCGCAAGAGAGTCCGTTATCAGCGACCTCACCAACAAGGGATATGTTGAGTTTGCTCTTACCGAGGATATGCTTACTGCTGCCTACACTTCACAGGGCTGGGGTGGTACCTTCCTGCTCAATGGCGACGGCGACATCACCGTGACCAAGGTCACCATTCTCAACGACGGCGGCAGCGTTGAACCGCAGCCCCAGGGTGAGAAAGAGAGCCTCATCGACCGCTTTACCTATACTTGGAACGACTCCGAGACCTTGACCCACAACGAGGACGGTTCCATCACCTACAACTCCGTTTCTTGGGGTGGCCTGGCCGCATGGCTTAAAGGTGAGACCGAGCCTACCGACTGGTCGGGCTATGAGAAGATTGTGTTCGAGTTTGCTGAGCCTACCACTGTCAACACTCAGATTCTCATCGGCGGCACCGATGCTACCGCTTGGGGCAATGCCGGCATCACTTCGCTTGAGTGTCTCTTCGAGGGCCACGACATGACCAACGTGGAGCAGTGTGCTCTCCAGACCAGCGAGGCTACCACGCTTGTCATCACCGCTATCTACCTCGTGAAGAAGGCTGACGGTATCCAGCAGACTGTTTCCGTGAAGAATGAGTTCAACGCCAACGCTCCCATCTACAACCTGGCCGGCGTACGCGTGAACAAGGATTACAAGGGTATCGTAATCCAGAACGGCAAGAAATTCGTTCAGAAATAATCCAAAATAGAAAAACATCCAAGGGGGTGGCTGAGCCAGCCACCCCCTTTTCTTCTAACTTTACCTAATAACAACTAATTATGAACCAAAGCAAAAGCATGAGAAGTCATATTTTGGCCAAAAGCTGGGGTATGATTCTCTTTCTGATGCTGTTGCCCCTCACGGCCTTCGCGCAAAATGTCAAAGTGGAAGGCACGGTCACCGATGCCACCAACGGCGACCCTATCATTGGAGCGACAGTGAAAATCAAGGGCTCAGGTACGGGTACCGTAACCGACCTCGACGGTAACTACGCCATTGATATGAAAGCCGGTCAGACCCTTGAGATTTCCTATATCGGCTATACCACACACAGCATGAAAGTGTCGAAATCCGGTCGGGTGGACGTCAGACTTGCTGAAGACTCACATACCCTCGACCAGGTGGTGGTGGTGGGTTATGGTACCATGAAGCGAAGTGACCTCACCGGTGCTGTGTCATCCATCTCCGAGGCACAGATCAAACAGGGTGTCAACACGTCGCTCGAACAGGCCATGCAGGGACGTATCGCCGGTGTGCAGGTGATGCAGAACTCTGGCGCCCCTGGCGGCGGTATCTCCGTGCAGATTCGTGGTGTCAACTCGCTCAACGGCAATGAGCCGCTCTATGTGGTCGACGGTATCGCCATGTCGGGACAGACGGGCGACAACTCAAGCGTGATGAGCACCCTCAACCCGAGCGATATCACCAGCATCGAGGTGCTCAAGGATGCTTCGGCCACCGCTATCTACGGTTCGCGCGCCTCCAACGGCGTGGTGCTCATCACCACCAAGCGCGGACAGGAAGGCAAGCCGAAACTCTCCTATGAGGGCTACATGGGATGGCAGCAGCTGCCCAAGACCCTGGAGGTGATGGACCTCTACCAGTATGCTGATTTCTATAATGTGCGTGCCGGCATCATGGGATGGGGCGAGCGCGAGGACTACAAAGACCCCTACCTGCTCACCAAGGGTACCGACTGGCAGGACGTTCTCTTCCAGACGGCGTTCATGCACAACCACCAGCTCAATATCAACGGCGGTTCAAACGCTTTACATTATTCTATATCGGGAGGTTATCTCGACCAGGACGGTATTGGTATCGGTTCCGGATTTGACCGTATCTCCGTCCGCACCAATTTCGACGTCGATGTGACCAAGTGGCTCAAGGTGGGTGTCAACGCCTACTATGCCGACACCAAGCAGACCATCACTTTTGATGAGTCGAATGTGATTCAGACTGCACTCAACCAGTTCCCCGATGTGGCGCCGAAAAATCCTGACGGAAGCTACGGCTTCGTTGAGACCAACGATTTCGCCACCTACTACTCCAACCCGCTCTTCGAGGCACAGATGAAAGAGAACGACGTAAAGAACCAGCAGCTCGACTACAACTTCTACGCCAACATCACACCCATCAAGGGCCTTACCCTCCGTGTGGAATACGGCGGCAGCAAAGGCTGGGGAAACACCTACTACTTTACGCCCGAATACCAATATGGTACGGTGAAAAACGAGTCACTGCTCACCCATGGCGAGTCGCGCAACTATTATGAGTCATTCAAACAGTACGCCACCTACGACTTCGAGCCGTGGAAGGGACACCGCTTCCAGATTATGGCCGGTCATGAGTCGCAGGAGGGTGAGTGGTTCAAAGGTTCTTCCAGCAGAAGGGGATACATCTCCACTTCTGTGCACAGCATTGCTGTGGGCGACGCCACTACTGCCACCAACGATGAGCAGGGCGCCGACTGGGCCATCGAGTCTTACTACGGACGTATCAATTACAACCTCTTTGAGAAATACCTCCTCACGGCCACACTCCGTACCGACGGATCGTCCAACTTCAGTCCTAACAACCGGTGGGGTACTTTCCCCTCGGCAGCTCTCGCCTGGCGTATCTCGCAGGAGAAGTTCATGGAGAAACTGCCCTTCATCAGCAACCTCAAACTCCGCCTCGGATGGGGTCTCGTGGGTAACCAGAGCTCCGGCAGCTATGCCTACGGTGTGGCCATGAAGAATACCGCCACAGCATGGGGCACCGGCTATTATTCCGGAAACATTCCCAATCCTGACATGAAGTGGGAGGAGACAAAGGCTTGGAATGCCGGTCTCGATATCTCGCTCTTCCACAACCGCATCGAGTTCATCGTCGATGCATACCTCAAAAATACCGACAACCTGCTCATGGAGGCTGCGCTGCCCTCCTATATCATCAACAACGACTATATGGGCATCTCGGCTCCTTGGGTCAACACCGGCGCCATCGAGAACAAGGGTCTTGAGTTCACCCTCAACACGGTGAATATCACTTCCAAAGACTGGCAGTGGAGAACAGGACTCACTCTCTCGTTCAACCGCAACAAAATCAAGAGTCTCAACAGCGCCAGCTCGGCCATCCAGGGCAAAATCGGCACCGAGGTCTACACACTGTCCGAAATCGGCAAACCGGTGGGCCAGTTCTATGGCTACAACGTGATAGGCATGTACACCAAGGAAGATGACTTCTACCAGAAGAACCAGCTGGGTGAGTTCCTCCTCGACCAGAACGGCAACCGCAAACCGGTGGCACGTCCCGTCGACACCGAGGGCAATCTGTTCCCCATCGCACAGAACAGTGTTTGGGTGGGCGACTATATCTTCGAGGATGTGAACGGTGATGACATCATCGACGAGAAAGACCGCAAGGTAATCGGCGACCCGAATCCTGACTTCACCTTCGGTATCAACAACGTCATCACATGGAAAGACTTCGAGCTCTCCTTCTTCTTCAACGGAAGCGTGGGCAACGATGTGTACAATATTGTGCGTCAGCGCCATACCGATCCCCTCGGATGGGGTAACAAGATGGCGGTGGTGGCCAACTACGCCCGCCTGGGCATGTACGACGAAGCCGGGTCGGCCAACGACATAGCCAATGTCTATGTCACCAATCCCGAATCGGCCGCCGTGCAGCGTGTGAGTGCAGCCGGACAGAGCAACAACGATAACAACCGTGTGTCGAACCGATTTGTCGAGGATGGATCCTACATCCGCCTCAAGACGCTCTCTCTGGCATGGAACGTACCCAAACCCTGGCTGCGCAAGATAGGACTCGACTGGGTGCAGGTTTATGCCAACGTGCAGAACCTCTTCACCATCACCGGCTACGATGGCTACGACCCCGAGCTGGGTTCTGTAAAGCAGAGCGTCATCCTGCAGGGACTCGACAACTACCGTTATCCCTCACAGCGCATTTACAACTTCGGCCTTAAACTCACATTCTAATTTTTCAAGGATTTCAAGATATGAAAATAAAGAATCTATTCAAATATATGGCTGTGGCAGCAGTGACGCTCTCCATGGGCAGCTGCGGTGAGGACTTCCTCGACAGAACTCCGCTTAACCAATACACAGCTCCTACGTTCTATTCTTCCGATGCGGCAGTGATGAAGGCTACCGAGCCGCTCTACAACAGGGCTTGGTTCAATTTCAACCGCCGTGCCATGCTCGGTATGGGGTCGCAACGTGCCAACGACGCGTGGAACCCCTATGTGAGCGCAGAGTTCGCACGCTTCCAACTCACCGGCCTCACCGAAGACCTCGGTCTGGCATGGTCCTCGCTCTATGTGGTGGTTACGATGGCCAACGCGCTCATCGACGAAGTGCCTAAATACAGCACCGAAGATGTGACCGAGGCCACCAAAAATGCTGCCATGGGTGAGGCTTACCTCATGAGGGCTACCGCCTATTTCTACCTCCTCAGAAGTTGGGGCGAGGTGATTGTCTTCGAAGACAATATCCAGGCATCGCAACTGCCCGTCATTCCGCTTACCAAGGAAGAGGATGTGCTTAAATTCATCGTCCGCGACCTGGAGAGAGCCTCCGAGCTGCTTCCCGAGGATGGCGTAGACCATCATCCTTCCAAGTATGCCGCTAAAGCCATGCTGGCCAAGGTGCTCCTGGCACAGAGCGGATGGCAGACCAACCGCACGGTCGACGGTGAACGCGACCAGGCTACACTCGACCGCGTGGTGGCACTCTGCGACGAGGTCATCAACAGTGGAAAATACGCCCTCATGGACAATTACGAAGATCTGTTCAAGTATGCCAACAACGACAATGAGGAGACCATCCTGGCCATGCGTTGGGCCGACCCGCTCTCGGGTGAGTGGGGCGCCATGAACGCCATCTATTCTGACCTGGCCTTCCCCGAGGTGAGCGATGTCAATGTGTGGGGCGGTAACCTCTACGCATCGGTCGACATGCTCAACTACTACAACGAGGAACCGGCCGACTCCTTCCGCCTGCGCGCCACCTTCTTCACACCGGGACGTCACTACGACTATGTCAAGGCAAGCGAGGGTGGCTATACCTACAGCCACAACTGGGTGCAGGTGAAGAAAGGCGTGGTGGGCACAAAGGCCGACTGCAACGGTCACCTGGCACAGATGGCTTCGCCCATGAACACGTATATCATGCGTCTGGCCGATGTCTATCTCATCAAGGCCGAGGCTATCCTGGGCAACGCTCCCTCCACCTCCGATGCTGAGGGTCTGGCGGCCATCAATGCAGTGCGCAACCGCGCAAAGGTAAAGCCGCTCACCTCCTACGACTTCAACACGCTCATCCGCGAGCGCCGTATCGAGTTCTGCGTAGAAAACGCCAACTGGTTCGACATGGTGACATGGTACCGCTGGCGCCCGCAGTTCATGCTCGACTTCTTCAACAACAAGCAGTACCGCGCATTCGAGATTCGCGAGGGCGACCTCCGGCTCAATGAGGACGGAACCTTCAGCTACACTTGCTATCCTGCAGGTACCTGGTACTTCACTGTTTGGGACTATGACCTCGACGGCGACGGCAAAAACGACGAGGTGCGGCTCTGGAACGACTCCATGCGCGACACCAACGGCAATATCATCTCGCTCAACGGCGTGCCGCAGGACAAGGCACACGGCTACGAGTTCGACCTCGACAAGCTGTTCCGTGAGAAACTGGCCGACGGCGCCGTACATGTCACCCTCAGCGAAGCCAATATCTTCATGCCTTATCCCGAGGCCGACGTACTGCAGAACCACTACTTCCGTGAGGCTCCGCAGAATTATGACTTCGGTGAATAAACTGGCTGCTTAAACTCATCTAATCAAAAATAGATTATATATGAAACGAAATATTTTCAATTTCAAATGGAGCGTCTTCATGCTGATGCTGATAGGGGCTATGCAACTGTCGGTCACCTCATGCTCCGACGACGATTCTACCGGCGGCACACCTGAGATTACGGCGGTGCGCGTGCCCGACCCTGCAAAGGCCGACAGCACGTTCACCAAGTCGGGACCCGGACAGGTTATCGCCATCATCGGTAAGAACCTAGACCACACACTCAAGGTCTATATCAACGACCAGGAGGTGTATTTCAACCCCATGATGAACACCGACCACAGCGTCATCGTGACGGTGCCGTCCGAGGCCGATGGCTTTAAACTCACCGCCTTCAACAGCGAACTGAAAGATGAAATCAGGGTGGAGACCACACATGGTACGGCTACCTATGCCTTCAAAATCACCGCACCCTATCCCTCCATCTCGCAGGTGAAAGCCGACTACCCGAGAGAGACGGGCGACTCCCTCTATCTCTACGGACTCAACCTGGTGGATGTGGAGAAAATCTACTTCACCGACATCGAGTCGGCACAGCTCGATTCTACCGTATGGGAGACACCAGGCGGCAATCATGTCGAAGTGACTGATTTCAAGGAGGTACTGCAGGACCACCACCTCAACAAGCTCAACCAGTCGTATGAGACGTCGTCCGTGCTCGGACTTGTCGTGCCGGAACTGGGATTTGAGAAGGGTACCCTCGTCGTGGAGTGTGCAGCCGGTACCACCTATGTGGGATTCTACAAGTATCCGGGACAGCCGGTCATCTCTTACCTCTCGAGTGAGATGCCTGTACGCGGCGAGAAAGTGGTCATCCGCGGTCTTGAGCTTGTCGACGTGCAGTCCATCACCTATGGCGACGTTACGGTGCCGTATGAGGACATCACCCAGTCGGATACTTATACCGAGGTGTCGTTCATCTTCGACAAGGAACCTGCCGTGGGCTGCAAGGACCTCACCCTCACCACATCGGGTGGAAGCGTCTCTGTGCCGTTCTACAACTACGCCTGCATGCTCTTCAATTTCGACGACTATGGCACCGACCTGGGCTGGAGCCCGGCAGCTGAACTGATGGAGGTCGATGAGGAGTATCCTCCTTATTCCGCATCCGGACAGTATGCTTCCTTCGATATCGGAAATGTGGCCCAGCAGTGGTGGGGCACTATGGTCTACTTCATCCGCGAATGGGGAACTGAATTCAACGGCCACAATCTCTTTATCCTCCCGAGCTACGACGTCATTCCTGCCGACGCTTCGACTAAGGATATCTATCTGGCCTGCGAGATCTTCAACAACAACACACGGTGGGATGAGTCTACCGCTGAGTCACCCAAGAATGCTTACATTCGCTACTACATCCATACCACCACAGGCGAACTGCAATACGACAACGGATTCGACTGGGAAGACTACAACCTGATGTGGGGTAAATTCGCACATCCGGTACTGTGTGACATCGACAACCAGCAGCCGCAGAGGGAATGGTACCGCCATGTGGTGAGCCTCGACGACCTCGGATTCAAGGGCACTTATGCCGATGTGGTGGCTGCCGGTCTCGACGAAGTGCGCATGCAGATTATCAACCAGAGCACCGTGGCCATGAAAGTGAGCTTCTTCATGGACAACGTGCGCCTCTATTACCGTAAACCGGGTACCAACTATTAATACCTAACAATGATGAAGAAAATATTTTTCATATATACGCTCTTAATGCTCGTGGCTGCGATCTCTCTGCAGAGCTGCAGCGACGATGACAACGCCGCACCAAAGGCCACGTTCCTCGATGTGTTCCGCGATTCTACCGCCATCGACCAGCTGCGGTTCCAGATACCCGCCAGCTATGCCATCATTGGCATCGACTGCGACGGCGACTGGACGGCATCTGTTGCCGACGAGTCGTGGGTGACCATCTCCAACCATGCCGGCTATGGTTCGGCCACCAAACGCTCGTATGTAAAGGTTTCCGTCGCCAAAAACGAGGGTGACCTGAGAACCAATTCCATCACCATCACTTCGGGCAGCGTAAGCAAGACCATCAACATTGAGCAGTCGGGCACAGGACTCGATCCCAACGACCCCTTCGAGAGTTCTTACTCGTTCGTCATGAACATGGGACTGGGTTATAACCTGGGCAACACGCTCGACGCCAACCCCGTGGGCTCGTGGTGGGACCCGGTGGGCAAGACACCTACCGACTATGAGACATCATGGGGACAGCCTGTCACCACGCCCGAAATCATCAATGCCATCGCCGAGAAGGGATTCAAGGTGATTCGCGTGCCGGTGACATGGGGACCTCATGCCGATGAGAACGACATCATCAACGATGCATGGATGAACCGTGTGGAAGAGGTGGTCAACTATGTGCTCAATGCGGGCTGCTACTGTATCCTCAACATCCAGCACGACTCGGGTACCGACGGTTGGCTTTGCGCTGATCCAGTCAACTATACAACCATCAGTGCAAGGTTCCAAAAGTTCTGGAACCAGATTGCCACACGATTCCAGAAGTATGATGACAAACTGCTCTTCGAGGCTTTCAATGAGATTCTCGACACCAACAACACATGGGGCGACCCGACTGATCCCGCCGCCTACGATGTGGTCAACAAACTGGAGCAGGACTTCGTGAACACCGTGCGTGCAACTGGCGGCAACAACGAGTTCCGCAATCTGGTGGTCAACACCTACAGTTCCGGTCATACAGCCGCCAAACTGGCTGGATTCGCCGTGCCTGCCGATGTGCACCCCAACCACATCCTGGCCTCCATACACTGCTACGACCCGTACAACTTCTGCAACAACAACGGTGAGTGGAATATCGCTGTCTTCGACGCAACCTGCGAGGCTGAAGTCGACGAGATTGTGAACCGCGTAGCCAACGCGTTCGAAAGCAAGGGCGTACCGTTCTTCTTCGGAGAGTTCGGCGCTATCGACGAGGACAAGAGCATGGGCGAGCGCATCAAGTATGCCAAGTACATCACCAAGGCCATGCGCTCAAGAGGCACCTACGGCCTGTGGTGGATGGGACTCATCGACCGCAAGACGCTCAACTGGTACGAGTCTGAAATCGTGGATGCTCTCTTCGAGGGTATCAAGTAAAATACTCGGCAACGCATCTGAAAAAGGGGGAAGAGGCAATGGCCTTTTCCCCTTTTTTTTCTCATAGTATCATTGTTGGATATGAGAGTATTATCTATTTTGCATTTTTTTTCGTTATTTTGCAAAGAAAATACTATACCATGATGAAAATAAGATTTTTTCACTTCTTCCTTACAATGACTGCACTGATCATGGCCTCTTCCTGTGCCAATCAAGACAACGACCGCAAAGGGTTCGTAACCGTGAATGACGGACATTTCATGCGCGACGGAAAGCCCTATTATTATGTGGGCACCAACTTCTGGTATGGAGCCATTCTTGCCAGCGAGGGACAGGGCGGTGACCGTGAAAGACTCATACGCGAACTCGACTGCATGAAAGAAATGGGTATCGACAACCTGCGCATCCTGGTGGGAAGCGACGGTGAAAGGGGCGTCACCACGAAAGTGGAACCCACACTCCAAGTATCACCAGGGGCGTATAATGATACTATTTTCGACGGACTCGACTATCTGTTGGCAGAAATGGGCAAAAGAAACATGGTGGCTGTGCTCTACCTGAACAACTCCTGGGAATGGAGTGGGGGATATGGCTTCTACCTGCAGCATGCAGGCGAAGGGGTGGCGCCGAGACCCAACGAGGATGGTTATCCAGCCTTTATGGAGTTTGTTTCCAAATATGCTTCCTGCGAAAAGGCGCACCAGCTCTTCTATCAGTATGTCAAAGACGTGATATCACGGACCAGCCGTTACACAGGTAAAAAATATGTCGACGACCCGGCCATCATGTCGTGGCAGATAGGCAATGAGCCCAGGGCTTTCTCCAAAGAGGCACTCCCCGATTTCGAGAAATGGCTCGCCGAAGCTTCCGCTCTGATAAGGAGCCTGGACCCCAACCATCTCATCTCCATCGGCAGCGAGGGATCGTGGGGATGCGAGAACGACTACGGCGTGTATGAGCGCATCTGCGCCGATAAGAACGTCGATTATTGCAACATCCATCTGTGGCCCTATAACTGGGGATGGGCCAAGCCCGACTCACTCGTGGAACACCTGCAAAGAAGCTGCGACAACACTAAAGAGTATATAGACAAGCATATCGCCATCTGCCAGAAACTCAAAAAACCGCTCGTCATGGAGGAGTTCGGCTACCCGAGAGACGGATTCAAGTTCACCAAGGAGGCTTCCACCAAAGGACGCGACGGCTACTATAAGTTCATCTTCTCGCTCGTAGGCGACAACGCCGAGAAAGGCGGTTGCTTCGCCGGCTGCAACTTCTGGGGATGGGGCGGATTCGCCAATCCTGCACATGAGCAGTGGATGGTGGGCGACGACTACACCGGCGACCCCGCACAGGAGGCCCAAGGATTGAATTCGGTGTTCGCCACCGACACTTCCACCCTCGAGGTGGTGAGACAGGAGGTGATGAGAATGACTAAAATAGGTGAAAAATAGCTGGAATCATGATGAAAAGAACTTTTCTGCTGCTCCTCGTATGGCTGCCGGTGGCGCTGTTCGCTCAGATAAGGGGCAACAACATTGTCGTCAACGTCTATGCCGACCATGACGACTGGAATTACCAAGTGGGTGAGAAAGCTCAGTTTGCTGTCGAGGTAAGGAAATCGGGGTCGCTGCTGAAAAACGTCAGCGTCGACTATGAGGCGGGACCCGATATGTATCCCGAGGTGAAGAAAACAGGGGTGGTGCTGAAAGACGGCACCATGAAATGGACGGGCAAGATGACGACACCGGGATTCTACCGATTGAAGGTCATCGCCACGGTCGACGGAAAGAAATACGACGGAATGTGCACGGCGGCCTTCTCGCCGGAGAAAATCATGCCCGAGACAAAATGTCCTGCCGATTTCGACGAGTTCTGGAAAAAGACGCTCGATGAGGCTCGCCAGTACAAACTTGATGTGCACAAGACCCTGCTGCCGGAGAGATGCACCGATGAGGTCAATGTCTATGAGGTAAGCTATGTGAACAACAAACCGGGAAGCCGAATCTACGGCATCCTTTGCGTACCGGTGAAACCAGGCAAATATCCGGCTCTGCTCAGAGTGCCGGGAGCCGGTGTTAGACCCTACGGCGGTGATGTATGGACCGCCAGCCAAGGGGCTATTGTGCTCGAAATCGGCGTGCACGGCATTCCGGTCACCATGGAGCAAAAGGTGTACGACAATCTGCACAACGGAGCACTCGACGGCTACTGGGACACCAATCTCGACAATCCGTACCGAAATGCTTACCGGCGCATTGTGACGGGAGCGGTGAGAGGTGTCGACTTTATCGCTGCCATGCCCGAATGGAACGGTAAGAGCCTGGGCGTGACGGGGTCTTCACAAGGCGGATTCCTTTCGCTCGCTGTTGCGGCGCTCGACAGCCGAGTCACCTTCCTCGGCGCAGTACACGATGCCATGTGCGACTATGAGTCGGCCCTGAAAGGCAAAGCCTGCGGATGGCCGCATTATTTCTACGGACAGAAGTCGCCCGACATGAAAAAGGTCGAGGGTGCCCGCTACTACGACGGCATCAACTTCGCCCGTCGCATCAAATGCGCGGGATGGTATTCCTTCGGCTACAACGACGATGTGGTGCCGCCTTCCACCGCATGGAGCGTATACAATGTGGTCAACGCACCAAAAACCATCAGCCTGTATCAGATGACAAGGCATTTCTGGTACCAGGAGCAATGGGATGAGTGGGAACTCTTCCTGCTGCGCCAAATGGGCCTTAGAGACTGATTCTATAATTAATAACAAGGAAAAAAACTGTAAAAATGAGCAGAATCCTCACATGGATGTGCCTTATGGCCCTTTGTTCTTCAGTAAATGCGAAAACGCCTATCGAACTCCTTAGAGCCCGACTGATACAACTCCAAAAGAGGGGTATCATGATTGGGCACCAGGATTCGCCCTTCTATGGCACAACTTGGAAATGGGACGAGAACCGTAGCGATGTGAAAGATGTGTGTGGCGACTATCCTGCCGTACTGGGTTGTGAACTGGGACAGATTGAGCTCGACTCACTGAAAAACCTCGACGGAGTGCCTTTCGACAGAATGAGACAGGAGATTGTCGACCACTACAAACGGGGAGGCATCATCACCATCAGCTGGCATGCATGGAACCCTGTGACAGGAAAAAACGCATGGGATCCTTCCGGCCGACCGGTCAAGGAGGTCCTGCACGGTGGTTCGGCTCATGCAAAGTTTGCCGGATGGATTGCCGTCGTGGCCGACTTTCTGAAGTCACTCAAGACGGAAAACGGACTTTCCGTGCCCGTCATCTTCCGCCCGTGGCATGAAATGCATGGGGGATGGTTCTGGTGGGGAAAGGATTCCTGTACACCGGAGGAATACAAGAAAATGTTCCAGTATACCGTCAACCGGCTCAAACACTACGGGGTGGACAACTGCCTCTATTGCTATTCGCCTGGCGGATCGCCCGGTGAGACGGAGGAGTCGTACATGCGCTATTATCCGGGCGATGAATATGTTGATATGCTCGGAGTGGACATCTATGGCAACAAAGAACGCGACAAATACATTCAGGATGTACGGCAGGACCTGGAGGTGATGACCCGCATTGCGCAGGAGCGCAACAAGCTGTTGTGTCTGGCCGAGACAGGACAGCGAAACACAACCGACCCAGAGTGGTTCACAAAGGCCATGTGGGAGGCGGTGAAAGAATTCCCCATTTCATACGTGCTGCTATGGCGCAATGCCTGGGACCAACCCACCGAGAACTTCGGTCCGGCACCGGAAAAGGCGTGCGCAGCCGACTTCGTCAATTTATATAACATGGAGAAGACCCTTTTTGCAAAAGATATCGCCGACATACCCTATACCGGAGCGGCTGCACTGGAAAAAAGACTGCGCGCCATTCTGCCAATGGGCTATATGTATGGCCATCAGGACGACCCGTTCTATGGACTCACCTGGGAGTGGGAACTCAACCGCAGCGATGTGAAAGAACTGGTGGGCGACTATCCCGCCGTCATGGGTTTTGACCTGGGTGGCATTGAGAAAGGTGACCGCAAAAACCTCGACAGCGTGCCTTTCACCCGTATCCACGACGAACTGATTGCGCACCACAAACGGGGTGGCATTGTCACCCTGAGCTGGCATCCGCGCAACCCGCTCACCGGCGGCACTTCGTGGGATGTGTCGTCCGACCAGGTGGTGAAGAGCATTCTGCCCGGCGGTGCCCGGCATGAGCTTTTCAAACTATGGATGGGACGCGTGGCGCGTTTCATCAATACGTTGAAGACAGAAGAGGGCATACCTGTTCCCATCATCTTCCGTCCATGGCACGAGAACAATGGCTCGTGGTTCTGGTGGGGACAGAAACTTTGTACCGACGCCGAATACAAAGCTCTCTGGAACATGCTGCAGGACTATATGATAAGCCAGGGATTGGACAACCTGCTATGGAGCTACTCGCCCAATCTCGACGGGGGATGGAATACGGAACGTTTCCTGCAGCGTTATCCCGGCAATGACCGTGTCACCTTAATAGGCGAGGATGCCTACCAATGGGGCACGGAAGAGGACTTTGTGAAACAGATTACGGCCGACCTCGACTTCATCAGTGCTTTCGCCAAGGACAACGGGAAGATTTTCGCCCTCACCGAGTGCGGATACAAGAACATTCCGGATGCCACTTGGTGGACCAGGGTATTCAAACCCATCGTCGACCGCTACCAGATGTGCTACTTCCTCAACTGGAGGAACTATAAAGAGGAGTACTTCGGACCGTCCTCAACACAACCGTCGGCAAAGGACTTCAAAAAGCTCTACAAAGCCAAGAATACGCTCTTCCTTAAAGAAATACAAAATATTAAATAACAACACATAACATGAGTGATTTTAAAGAAAAAGTTGAAGCCCTCAAAAAACGTCATGAGGCGCTCCTGACAATGAAAAACGAACCCGCTGAATGGGGAAACGGAATCTATACACGGTATAAGAATCCCATCGTTACTGCTGAGCACACACCGCTCACATGGCGCTACGATTTCAACGAAAAAGACAATCCCTTCCTCATGCAGCGCATCATGATGAACGCCACGCTCAACAGCGGCGCCATCAAGTGGAACGGGAAGTATGTCATTGTGGTAAGAGTGGAAGGCGCCGACCGCAAGTCGTTCTTCGCAGTGGCCGAAAGTCCCAACGGCATCGACAATTTCCGCTTCTGGGACGAGCCCATCACCATGCCCGACGATGTGGTCCCGGCCACCAATATCTATGACATGCGCATCACCGCCCATGAAGACGGATGGATCTATGGCATTTTCTGTGCAGAGCGCCACGACGACAGCAAACCGGGCGACCTCTCCGCGGCTACGGCTACGGCGGCTATCGCACGGACAAAAGACTTGGTCAACTGGGAGCGCCTGCCCGACCTGAAATCGAAGAGTCAGCAGCGCAATGTGGTGCTGCACCCTGAGTTTGTCGACGGTAAGTATGCTTTCTACACCCGCCCGCAAGACGGTTTCATCGACACGGGCTCCGGTGGCGGTATCGGATGGGCGCTCGTCGACGATATCACCCATGCTGAGATAAAGGAGGAGAAAATCATCAATGCGCGCCACTATCACACCATCATGGAAGTGAAAAACGGCGAGGGACCGCATCCTATCAAAACCGACCGAGGATGGCTGCACCTGGCACATGGCGTAAGGGGATGTGCCAGCGGACTGCGCTATGTGCTCTATATGTACATGACGGCACTCGACGACCCCACACGCGTCATCGCACAGCCGGGCGGCTATTTCCTGGTGCCGGAGGGATGGGAATACATCGGTGATGTGATGAACGTGGTGTTTGCCAACGGATGGATTGCGGATGAAGACGGCAAGGTGTTCATCTATTATGCTTCCAGCGACACCCGCATGCATGTGGCCACCTCTACCATCGACCAACTGGTGGACTATTGCATGAACACACCGGCCGACGGACTCACCACCTCGGCTTCTGTCGAGACCATCAAAAGGCTTGTGGCAAAAAACAAATCCAATCTTTAATTCATTATAACAATGGCTAGTATAAAAGAAAAAATAGGCTACGCATTGGGTGATGCAGCGGCTGGTGGTATTACTTGGAAAATCATGTCCATCGCCTTCCCGCTTTTCTTTACCAATGTTTTCGGACTTACCTTTGCCGATGCGGCAACACTGATGCTCATCGCACGTATGTTCGATGTGGTGACCGACCCTCTCATGGGCTCGCTCGCCGACCGCACGCAGTCTAAATGGGGCACCTACCGGCCTTGGCTCATTTTCGGAGCCATCCCGTTCGGACTCATCTTCGCACTCTTGCTCTACACGCCCGATTTCGGTCCGGTGGGCAAACGTATCTGGGCCTACTCGCTCTATCTGCTCATGATGGCCATGTACACGGCGGTCAATGTGCCTTACGGTTCGCTGCTCGGTGTGATGACCAACGACGACAACGAGAAAAACCAGTTCTCGTCGTACCGCATGGTGGGTGCCTATGCCATGGGATTCATCACCCTGCTTTCTTTCCCTTATCTGCAGAAGTTTGTAGGCGGCACACCGCAGCATCAGTATGCTGTGCTTGGCGCTTTCTTCGGTACTATCGCCGCTCTTGGCACTCTGGCCTGTGGTCTGCTCACCAAGGAAAGGCTCAAACCGGTAAGAGCAGAGAAATTCTCTTTCAAGCCTTTTGCCGACCTCTTCCGCAACAAGCCGTGGATTTATCTCACACTGATAGGTATCTGCACCAATTTCTTCAACGGTTTCAGATATGCCGTGGCAGGCTATCTCTTTGAGTATTGCCTCAAAGGCGATGTCACTGTGAGTGGACTCATCATCAACTATACCGTGTTCATGACTTTCGGTGAGCTTACCTGTATGGTGTTCGGAGGTGTCTCGCCGGTGTTCACAAAGTGGATGGGGTCGAAACGGAAGGCATTCCAGGTGTCGGCCATCATCTGCCTCGTATTCTCCATCGGATTCTTCTTCATCCCAATGGATCCCGCCTATATCTGGGTCATGGTGGCGCTGGTTATCCTCACCTCCATCGGTATCGGTCTCTATTCACCGCTGCTTTGGTCGATGTATGCCGATGTGGCCGACTATGCTACAGAAAAGAACGGCACTTCCTCCACCGGCCTGATTTTCTCGTCGGGTACCATGGCGCAGAAGTTCGGTACAGCCATCTCCGGTTCACTGGTGGCTTTGTTCCTCGGACTGGCTGGCGCCAGCATGATGACCGACGAGATGGGCAACACCATGGTCGACCCGGCGTCTATCACCGATTCGGTGCTCAACATGGTATGGTGTCTCTTCTCCATTTTCCCGGCTATCATCGCAGCCCTGATTATTGTGCTCACTTATCTCTATCCCATTAAGAAATGATAAAAGAAGAAATTGCTGAGATAAAAAAAGAAATGCAGGATGTGTTGGAAAACAACATCCTGCGTTTTTGGCTCGATAATATGGTCGACGTCGAGCACCGTGGCTTTTACGGACAAATGACAGGAAAGGGCGAATTGAGGAAAGATGCCGACAAGGGCGGTATCCTCTCGGCACGTATCCTGTGGTCGTTCTCCGCTGCCTATCGGGTGCTGCGCAAGCCGGAGTATCTCATAGCTGCCACGCGAATGAAGGATTATATCCTGGAGCATTTCTACGACGAGGAGTTCGGCGGCACGTATTGGGCTGTCGACTATCTGGGAAAGCCCAAAGACACCAAAAAGCAGTTCTATGCCATCGGGTTCATGATCTATGGCTTGAGCGAATATGTCAGAGCAACGGCCGACAAGGAGGCTCTCCTGTATGCCATAAAACTCTTCGAGTGCATTGAAGAACACTCGCTCGACAGAGAATACAACGGGTATATCGAGGCTTGCACGCGAGAGTGGGGGGAGATAGCCGATATGCGGCTCTCTGAACTCGACGCCAATTATCCTAAATCGCAAAACACGCACCTCCATATTATCGAACCCTATGCCAACCTGTACCGTGTGTGGAAAGACGAACGCTTGGAAAAGGCGCTCCGCAACATCATAGGCATTTTTACCGACAAGATTCTCAATCCTGAAACGCATCACCTCGACCTCTTCTTCGAAAACGATTGGACAAGAGGTGCCGGACACCTCGAAAGCTATGGCCACGACATAGAATGCTCATGGCTGATGCATGAGGCGGCCTTGGTGCTCGACGATGAGGAGGTGCTCCGCAAGGTGGAACCCATCGTACAGCTTGTAGCAAAGGCTTCGGAAAAAGGACTGAACCCTGACGGTTCGATGATTCATGAGGCCAATCTCGACACCGGCCATGTAGACGACGACCTGCACTGGTGGGTACAGGCTGAGACCGTAGTGGGGTTCGCCAATATCTATCAGTATTTCGGCGATGAAGAGGCCTGGAAGAAAGCGGTGGGGTGCTGGCAGTATATCAAGGACAACCTCATCGACTATGAGGGAGGAGAATGGTTCTGGAGCCGTCACAAAGACGGGGCGCTCAACACCGTCGACGACAAGGCAGGGTTCTGGAAATGCCCCTACCACAACAGCCGGATGTGTCTGGAGATAATTGAAAGAGACTTCAACCGCTGATTCAGAAAAAAACACGAATTTCGAAGTGAAACCCTCAGCAGGCCGTTAGAGTCTATTTTTTGACCCCAACGGCCTGTTTTGTGCCGTTATAGAAGTTTAGTAGAACAAATAAATACTAAAGAATTGATAAAAACTATCACAATGATTTGGTTTCTTCGAATTATTTTGTATTTTTGCAAAGATTTGTAAAGAAGTTTTTAATCATTCATCTTATAATTAAATCGCAATTATGAAAAAAATGAAATTTATGACACTCGTTATGAGTGCAATGCTGGTTCTCGGATGTGGAACCAATGCTGGTACAGGTAGTTTGCTCGGAGCTGGCGGTGGCGCTGCTCTGGGAGCTGCAATCGGTCAGATCATCGGACACAACACCAAGAGCACTGTTATCGGAGCCGCTATCGGTACTGCCGTGGGTACAGGCGCTGGCGCACTCATTGGCAAGCACATGGATAAAGTAAAGGCTAAAGCTGCTGCCGTGGAGAACGCAAAGGTGGAGGAAGTGACCGACGCCAATGGTCTCGCTGCCGTGAAAATGTCATTCGACGGCGGTATCCTTTTCGCTACCAACAAAGCCGACCTCAACGCTACTTCCAAGAAATCGCTGCTCCAGTTCTGTAATATGCTGAAGAGTGAGCCGCAGACATTAGTAGATATCCAGGGTCATACCGACAGCACTGGTACTGACAAGGTGAACCAGCCTCTCTCGGAGAAAAGAGCACAGTCTGTGGCCAACTTCCTGGTTGCTAACGGTGTTCCCTCCAGCCAGTTCGTGAATGTTTCCGGTTTCGGTTCTTCTATGCCTGTTGCCGACAACTCGACCGCTGCCGGACGCCAGCAGAACCGCCGCGTTGATGTGTACATCTACGCCAGCCAGTCGATGATCGACGCTGCTAATGCCGGTACCCTCCAGTAATTTACTTTTTTAAGACATTAAGGTCTATAACAAGTAGTTAAATCAAACTATATGGGCGGATTCTCGTTAATCCGCCCGTTTTTTTCAAAATGATTGTTGTTAGATTCTTCCTGCGCATTATAAAGTGGTTTGTCATACTCTTTTTCTCCACTTCCATCCTTGCCGTTATTGCCTACCGCTTCCTGCCTGTTTATATCACCCCCCTCATGCTGATTCGCTGCTATCAGCAAGTGGCCGACGGACGTCGGCCGGTCCTCCATCATTCATGGAAACCTATCAATGAAATATCACAACATCTGCCGGTGGCGGTGATGGCCAGCGAGGACCAGCTCTTCCTCCTGCACCATGGTTTCGACACCAAGGCCATCGGTGATGCCATACAATATAACAAGACGCATGCCCACCGCAGAGGTGCCAGTACCATCACGCAACAAACGGCAAAAAACGTTTTCCTCTGGCCAAAGTCCAACTTTGTAAGGAAGGGTATCGAGGCGTATTTTACCGTCCTTATCGAACTCTTCTGGAGCAAACAGCGCATCATGGAGGTCTATCTCAACTCTATCGAGATGGGGCCGGGCATCTACGGGGCACAGGCCGTGGCCGAACAACATTTCGACACCAATGCGGCTCAACTCACCCGCAATGACTGTGCCCTCATCGCAGCCACATTACCCAACCCGCTGTTCTTCAGTTCCAAATCGCCCAGTGCCTATATGAAGAAAAGGCAGCGCTTTATATTGGGACAGATGAGAACCATTCCTTCCTTTCCGAAAGAGGGTGAGCGGTACGACCCCAATACGGTTTCGGGCGGTGTATACAAAAAATAACAGAAAAACTATTCTTACGACTATCTGACGATGGACATTTCTTTTCTTGAACAGCTCAACGACAGTCAGCGGAGCGCTGTCGAATATATCGACGGGGCATCACTCGTCATTGCAGGCGCCGGGTCCGGAAAGACAAGGGTGTTGACGTATAAAATCGCTTATCTCTTACAGTCTGGCTACAAGCCATGGAACCTTCTGGCACTCACTTTCACCAACAAGGCTGCCAAGGAAATGAAATCGCGAATCGAAAAGCTGGTGGGGACTGAGGCAGCCCGCGGGTTGTATATGGGCACGTTCCACAGTGTCTTCTCCCGTATCTTGCGAATGGAATGCCAGCACGTGGGTTTCACCAACAATTTCACCATCTACGACGAGGCAGATTCCAGGTCGCTCATCAAATTGATTATCAAGGAGATGAACCTCGATGACAAGGTCTACAAACCGGCTTCGGTGCAGAATGTCATCTCCATGGCAAAAAACCATATTGTATCCGCCGAGATGTATGCCCAGAACAAAGAGGCGCTGAAAAGAGACGAAGAGGCCAGAATGAAGGCCATCTATCAGATTTATCTGGCCTATGCCGCACGATGCCGGCAGGCCAATGCAATGGACTTCGACGACTTGCTGCTCTACACCTTCGTGCTGTTCAGAGACAACGAGGACGTTCGGCAGAAATATGCGCAGCGCTTCAGGTATGTGCTCGTCGATGAGTACCAGGACACGAATGTGGCCCAGCAACGCATTGTCTACCAACTCACGGCCGAGCATCAGCACGTATGCGTCGTGGGCGACGACGCTCAGAGCATCTATGCCTTCCGAGGAGCGAATATCGACAACATCCTGCAATTTCAGCAACTCTACGAAGGCTCCCGTCTGTTCAAACTGGAACAGAACTACCGCTCCACCCAACGCATTGTAAAAGCGGCCAATAGTCTGATTCAACACAACCAGTGGCAAATAAAAAAGGATGTGTTCAGCGACAATGATGAGGGTGACAAACTGGTCTACTGCCCTGTTTCTACCGACAAGGTGGAGGCCATCACCGTGTGCCGCTCCATCAAACAACTGATGAGAGACGAGCATGCCGGGTATGATGACTTCGCCGTGCTCTACCGAACGAATGTGCAGAGCAAAGCCTTTGAGGAGCAGATGAAAAAAGACGGTATTCCCTACCGGGTGTTCGGCGGTTTGAGCTACTACCAGCGCAAGGAGGTAAAGGATATTGTGGCTTATTTCAGAGTAGTGGCCAATCCTGACGACGAGGAGGCGCTACGGCGTATCATCAATTATCCAACCCGCAGCATCGGAGCCACAACTGTCAATAAAATCAGTGAGGCGGCTCAGCGCCACCAAGTGAGTCTGTGGAGCGTTATTTGCAATCCCGCCCAATACAATCTGGAGGTGAGCGGTAGAACACTCACAAGCATAGGCGGATTCCAGAAACTCATCGCCGGGTTTATCATGGAGAGCAAGACCACTGATGCCTACACACTCGGAAAAGACATCATCACGGCATCGGGCATCGCCAAGGAACTCATGGCCGACACTTCAATCGAGGGACAAGCGAGAAAGGAGAATCTCGACGAGATGCTCAACAGCCTGGTCGATTTTGTGGAAACAAGAAAGGAGGAAGGCCGCGGCGATGAAATCTACCTTACCGACTTCCTGCAGGAGGTGGCGCTCTTCTCCGACCTCGACAGTGAGGATGCTGACGACAGCGGCAGGGTGTCACTGATGACCATCCACAGTTCCAAAGGTTTGGAATTTCCCACAGTATTCATAGTGGGACTGGAGGAGAACATCTTCCCCAGTCCACGCTCTTCCTCATCGCCTCGCGAGTTGGAAGAGGAGCGACGCTTGCTCTATGTGGCCATCACCAGGGCTGAGAAGCATTGTTTCCTCACTTGCGCACGGCAGCGGATGAGATTCGGCAAACCGGAATTCAACCCCGAAAGCAGGTTCCTCCACGACATCGACACACGACTCCTACAAATAAGGCAAGAAACTTTCGATGGCGGCTCATCCATGAAGCGGCCTACTCATAGATGGCAGGACGATATTCCTGACTATGGACACTATGGAAGGACATTTGTAAAACAAGTGAAACCAACCCCTGTTCGTCCTTCGCGCGTCACCCCATCGCCAACCACCTCCCATGGTGGCATCACAACGCCCAAGCCTTCCTCAGCGACACCTTCCGGACCATTACCGGTACTCAAGGTGGGCGACAAGGTAGAACATTTCCGCTTCGGAGTGGGGGTCGTGCTGAAAGTGGAAGGTTCGGGCGAGAACACGAAAACCACCGTCGAGTTCTCCATGGCGGGCACCAAACAGCTGCTGCTGAAGTTTGCCAGACTGAAGGTCATCCAGTAAGGACGGCTTCTCTCTATTTCTTTTATGTTTCCAGGTACTTGCCTGTCACGGACTCTCCGCAGGCGAGCATGCCGGCGGGTGGCCCGGCATAGAGCAGGCGTCCGCCTGCCTCACCGGCACCCGGTCCCAATTCCACCACAAAATCGGCCGCTTTTATCACATCTGTGTTATGCTCTATGATGTAAACCGTATTGCCGGTTTCTACCATTTGGTCGAACAAGCTGATGAGATGGCGCACGTCTTTCAAGTGAAGGCCGTCGGTGGGTTCGTCGATGATGAAGATTTTGCCTTGCTCGCCCAGATGTGAGGCCAGTTTGAGCCTTTGCAACTCACCACCCGAAAGGGTAGAAAGCGACTGGTTAAGATGCAGATAGCCAAGACCCACATCAAGCAGGGGTTTCAATTTCTCCTCTATAATGGTGCCGCGGAAGAAGATACTGGCTTGACGGGCCGGCAAATCCATCACCTCGGCAATGTTCAGGGCCACGGTACCTTGCCCATTCCCCACGTCACCTTCCAGAGTGTACGCTAAAGTTTCTTTTGAGTACCGAAGTCCGCCGCAGGCGTCGCACACGGTTTCTATGTCGTCCATGAAAGCCATTTCCGATACAACAACGCCCTTGCCGCCGCAGACGGGACAGCCGCCTTTGCCGTTGAAAGTGAAAGAAGCTTCTTTCATCTTGTATTTCCTGGCAAACAGCTTGCGGATGTCGCCCGCTGCTTCCAGATAGGTGGCGGGGGTGGAACGCAGACTGATACCGATATTTTTTTGGCTGATATAAGTAATATCCTGTGGCTCAGGATATTCCGAACGGAAACACTCCATCAGCGAGCTCTTCCCGGAGCCTGCCACGCCCGCTATCACAACAAACAGGCCCAATGGAAGATTGATGGTTACACCTTTTAAATTATGGAGGGTAGCATCACGGAGTGGGTAATAGCTCATAGGTTTTCGGACAACAGGTTTGAAGGGACCGATCTTGCCCAGCATGTCACCGGTGCTGGTGCCGCTGTGGAGCAGTTCTTCATAGGTGCCCTCAAAAACAATCTGTCCGCCGTCCGTTCCAGGCCCTGGTCCCATGTCAACGATATAGTCGGCCAGACGTATCATCTCTTTGTGGTGCTCCACCAACAAGACGGTGTTGCCATGGTCGCGCAGGCGTTGAACCGAATGTTTCATCAGTTCGATATCGTGGTTGTGAAGACCTGTACTGGGTTCGTCGAGTATGTAGAGCACATCACACAGCGGTGAGTTGATATATTTGGCTATCTTGCAGCGTTGTGCCTCACCGCCCGAAAGAGTGCCGATACTGCGGTCCAGGCTCAAATAGCCAAGACCAATCTCTTCCAGGGCGGTAAGACGTTCACCGATAGCCACTTTCATATCGGCAGCCAGCGGATCGTCTAATCCGCGAATCCAACTGTTGATGGCGGTGATGGACAGTGAACAGACTTCGGCGATATTCTTGCCGGCTATCTTACAGGAAAGAACTCGTTTGCTCAGACGGGTGCCGCCACAGTCGGGACAAGTGCCCATGCGGAGCATCGGGTTCAGAACCGCGCTGTGAAGAAGTCCTTCTTCCGAATTGATGATAGAACGGTACATACGGGGAATGAGGCCTTCATATTTGGCTGTCTTCGGCCAGTTGGAAGGTGGATTCTTCAAACGGATTTGGGGACTGTTCAGAAAGAGGTCCAGTTCTTCGGGCGTATAGTCGCGTATCTTTTTATCCAGGTCGAAAAGACCGCTGTGAGCATAGCGTATCCATCGCCAGCCACCCTTGCCGAAGGCGATGTAGTGGATGGTATCTTCATCGTTCAGACTCTTGTCGAAGTCAACCAGCTTGTGGATGTCGAGCTCGCGAATCTCGCCCAGACCGGAACAGCGCGGACAACTCCCTTCAGGATGATTGAATGAGAACGACTCTGAATATCCCACAAAAGGTTTGCCCACGCGCGAGAACAAAAGACGGAGCAGGGCATAAATGTCGGTATAGGTGCCCACGGTGGAACGGGAGTTTTGGGCGGGCTTGCGCTGGTCTATGACGATGGCGATGGGCAGACCTTCAACACTGTCTACATGGGGCCGGCCGTATTTAGGCAGATACTGCTGCACGAAAGTGGGGAAGGTGTCGTTCAGTTCTCTGCGCGACTTGGCGGCTATCGTGTCCAGCACCAATGAACTCTTGCCCGACCCTGAAACACCAGTAAAAATGGTTATCTTGTGCTTCGGTATCGACAGCGATATGTTTTTAAGATTGTTTTCCCGTGCACCGCGCACAAGAATATAGTCGGAGAGGGTGTGTTCTTCTTTTTCTTCAAACATGGGCAACACTTGTAGGTCGAGCGCAAAATTACGAACTATTTATCGAAAAAAGCCGCTCTTACACATAAATTGTTGCTCTGCGGTACTCATCTTTTGAAATATTCAAGACATTTTTACTCGACGTCTCCGCTTCTCTTGCTTATAAGGACCTCGGCATTTTAAAAAGAATGTGAAAATAAAAGAAAATTCAACTTTTATGAAAGTTTATGGGAGGAAATTTGTATTTTTGCACCTTAAAAATAAAGATAATCATTTTAACACAATACGAATAAAGAATGGCTAAGAAGTTTGCCGAGTATAAAGGACTTGATTTGACGCTGACCAACAACGAGGTGCTGGCGTCTTGGATGAAGAACGATTTGTTCCGTCGCTCTGTGACCGAGAGGGAAGGATGCCCACAGTTTGTATTTTATGAAGGTCCTCCTTCAGCCAACGGACACCCCGGTATACACCATGTCCTGGCCAGAGCCATCAAAGACACCTTCAACCGCTACAAGACGATGAAGGGATTCCAAGTGCACAGGAAAGCTGGATGGGACACCCACGGACTGCCTGTGGAACTCAGTGTCGAGAAAGAACTCGGTATCACCAAAGCCGATATCGACAACAAAGAAAGCGAAAACTATATCTCCGTTGCCGACTACAACAAGAAATGCCGGGAGAACGTCATGGCCTACACTGCCGAGTGGAGAGACCTGACCGAGAAAATGGGATATTGGGTTGACCTCGATCATCCTTACATCACCTACGACAATAAATATATTGAGACACTGTGGTGGCTGCTCAAGCAGTTCTACAACAAGGGACTGCTCTACAAGGGCTATACCATCCAACCTTATTCTCCTGCCGCCGGAACGGGTCTGTCGAGCCATGAGCTCAACCAGCCGGGCTGCTACCGCGACGTGAAAGACCTCACTGTCACCGCACAGTTTCTGATGAAGAATCCCAAACCGGAGATGGCAGAGTGGGGCACACCGTGTTTCCTGGCTTGGACCACCACCCCCTGGACGCTCGCAGCCAACTCAGCACTCTGCGTAGGACCGAAAATTGACTATGTGGCCGTGCAGACCTACAACCAGTATACTGGTGAGAAAATCACCGCTGTAATGGCTGAGGCACGCCTGAGTGCATACCTTAACGAAAAAGGACGTGACGCCGACCTCGACAGTTACAAGAAGGGCGACAAGGTGATTCCTTGGAGAATCGTCGGACATTACAAGGGCACCGACCTTGTAGGAATGGAGTACAGCCAGCTGCTGCCCATGATCAAACCGCTCGAAGACGGGGCTTTCAGGGTTATCCCCGGCGACTATGTAACTACGGAAGACGGTACCGGTATCGTGCATATCGCCCCCAATTTCGGTGCCGATGACGCCCTTGTGGCCAAGAAGGCCGGTGTGCCTCCTATCGTCGTGGTCGACAAGAAGGGACACCATAGGCCTATCGTAGACCTCACCGGCAAGTATTTCGCTTTCGACGACATGGACGAAAACTTCGTCAGTGATTTTGTGGATGAGAAACTGTGGGCACGCTATGCCGGCAGATATGTGAAAAACGCCTATGACGAGACGCTCACCGAGAAAGATGAGACCCTCGACATGAGCATCTGTATGGACCTGAAACAGGAGAACAAGGCTTTCAGGACCGAAAGACATGTGCACAACTACCCGCACTGCTGGCGCACCGACAAGCCTGTGCTCTATTATCCGCTCGACAGCTGGTTCATCAAGAGCAGTGCCTGCAAGGAGCGCATGAGCGAGCTCAATACCACTATCAACTGGAAACCGGAGTCGACCGGCACCGGACGATTCGGCAACTGGCTGGAAAACCTGAACGACTGGAACCTGAGCAGAAGCCGATTCTGGGGAACTCCGCTTCCCATCTGGCGCAATGAAGATGGTGAAATCATCTGCATCGGATCGGTCGAGGAACTCTACAACGAAATCGAAAAGGCTGTAGAGAAGGGAGTCATGGCTTCCAATCCCCTGAAAGACAAAGGATTTATTCCTGGTGACTTCTCCCAGGAGAACTATGAACGCATCGACCTGCACCGCCCGTATGTTGACGACATCATCTTGGTGAGCGAGACCGGCAAACCGATGAAACGCGAAGCCGACCTCATCGATGTGTGGTTCGACTCTGGCGCTATGCCATATGCACAAATTCATTATCCCTTTGAAAACGCCGACGCCGTGGATAAGCACACGGCTTTCCCCTGCGACTTCATCAATGAGGGCGTAGACCAGACACGTGGATGGTTCTTCACACTCCATGCCATTTCAACCATGATCTTCGACAGCGTGGCCTTCAAGAATGTCATCTCTTCTGGATTGGTGCTCGATGCGAAAGGAAACAAAATGAGCAAGCGTCTGGGTAATGCCGTAGATCCTTTCAAGACTATTGAAACCTACGGAGCCGACCCTCTGCGCTTCTATATGATCACCAATTCACAGCCCTGGGACAACCTGAAATTCGATCCTGAAGGGGTGGACGAGGTGAAGAGGAAATTCTTCGGAACACTCTACAACACCTATAATTTCTTCGCCCTCTATGCCAATGTCGACGGTTTCGACTACAGTCAGCCGGATGTTCCCCTGCAGGAAAGGCCCGAAATTGACCGATGGATCCTCTCCGAACTCATGTCGCTGGTGAAAGGGGTGACAGAGTGCCTTGACCAGTACGAACCTACAAGGGCAGGACGCCTCATCGATGAGTTCGTAAGCGAGGACCTCTCCAACTGGTATGTACGCCTGAACAGAAAACGCTTCTGGGGCAAGGAGATGGATACCGACAAACTGAGTGCTTATCAGACGTTGTATCTATGCCTTGAGACTATCGCAAAACTGTTGGCCCCGTTTGCTCCTTTCTATGCCGACCAGCTCTACAAAGACCTCACTACAGTAAGCGGACGCGGTGTCGACAGTGTACACCTCGACACCTTCCCTGAGGTCAACGAGGCCTACATCAACAAGGGTCTTGAAATGCGACAGGAGATGGCACAAAAAGTCACCTCTATGGTTCTCGCACTCAGAAGAAAGGTCAACATTAAGGTGAAACAGCCCATGCAGTGCCTGATGATTCCCGCCACCGACGAACAGCAAAAGGAGAACATCGAAATGGTGGCTCCGCTCATCCTCAATGAGGTCAATGTCAAGGAAATGAAATTCGTTGAGGGCAGCGACGTGCTCGTGAAGAAAGTGAAATGCAACTTCCGGACCATGGGAAAGAAGTTCGGCAAACTGATGAAGGGCGTGGCTGCCGCCATGGCTGCGCTCTCCCAGAAAGACATCGCCACACTGGAGAAAGATGGACAAATCGGACTGGAGGTCGAAGGACAGCAACTCAATGTGGAACTCGCCGATGTGGAAATCATCAATGAGGATATGCCGGGATGGCTCGTTGCCAATGAGGGCAACCTGACAGTGGCACTCGACGTCACTCTTACAGACGAACTGCGTAAGGAGGGTCTTGCCCGTGAGCTTATCAACAGGATCCAAAACCTTAGAAAAGACTCCGGTCTGGAGATAACCGACCGCATCAACGTCACTATCCAGCCCAACGAGGCCATGGAGCAGGCAGTAGAGGCTTATGGCGAGTATGTATGCAACCAAGTGCTGGCCGACTCCATCTCCTTCAAGGAAAATGATGGTAAGACCGCCGAGTTCGATGAATTCAACCTGAATATATCATTACAAAAGAAATAACATTATCAACTTAAACCTATCACGTTATGGCCGAAATAAAACGATACAGTGATGAGGATTTAGAGGAGTTTAGAGCCATCATCAACGAGAAATTAGCCCTGGCGAAGAGAGACTACAGTCAGATGATGCGCCAACTGATGAATGCAGACGGCAATGATGTGGACGACACTTCTCCAACGTATAAAATACTGGAGGAAGGCAGCGCCACTCAAAGCAAGGAAGAACTGATTCAGTTGGCTAGCCGGCAGCAGAAGTTCATACAGGGGCTTGAAGCTGCCTTGGTGCGTATTGAAAACAAAACGTACGGTATAGACAGGCTTACAGGCGAGCTGATACCAAAAGAGCGGCTCAGGGCAGTGCCTCACGCCACACTCAGTGTGGCTTCAAAAAATGCCCGCCGAAAATAAATACGATAGATGAGAAAACTCTTCTCCAAAGGCACTATAGTCTGCCTGATTATCCTTGCTGCAATCGTTATTGACCAGATTATAAAAATCGAGGTCAAGTCGAACATGTGTATCCATGAATCGATAAAGATTACCGACTGGTTCTATATCCTTTTCATAGAAAACAATGGCATGGCTTATGGAATGACGTTCATCAACAAACTTGTTCTGAGCATCTTCCGTATTATGGCAGTGGGTGTGCTGGCGGTCTATATTTCGCGCCTGATAAAGAAAAGCAACGTGCGCATGGGATATCTTGTCTGCCTTGCTCTGGTCACAGCCGGGGCGGCAGGCAATATATTCGACAGCATGTTCTATGGATTGGTCTACTCAGAGTCTACCCCCTACGAGGTGTCTTCTTTTGTGGGATGGGGCAATGGTTATGCCCCCTTCCTCATGGGAAAGGTGGTCGATATGTTCTATTTCCCGCTCATTGAAACAGACCTGCCTCAATGGCTGCCCATATGGGGAGGTGACCACTTCATCTTCTTCAGTCCGATTTTCAATTTTGCCGACTCGTGCATCAGTGTAGGAGTCGTCATCCTGCTCCTTTTCTATAGAAAGGAGTTGTCGCAGATTTCATTCTCTTCCGACAAAAACGAGCAAAACGAGGCCAAAGACATGCCCGATTGAAGCAAGAAACTGATTGTGAAACTATGAGACCATTTTCATCTTCCATCTGTCTGAAATGCCTGGCATGGTTGTGCTGCGCCCTTCTACTGATGGGTTGTAAGCCGAAGGTGCCTAAAGGCGTCATACAACCGGGGAAGATGGAGAAAATTCTTTACGACTACCATCTGGCTGAGGGTATGGCTTATGCCACAGGCGACTATACCAATTCCGAACAGAAAAGAATGGAATACAGAAAAGCGGTCTTTGAGAAGCATAATGTCACACAAGCTGAATTCGACTCCGCACTGGTTTATTATTACCGACATGCCGACAAACTGCACGATATTTACGTCAACGTAAGCAAGAGACTGGAGGATGAGTCGGTTGCATTGGGAGCTCATCCCAACCAAGAAACGACAGGACAATTCGGCAATCTGACAACAGTGGGCGATACGGCACTGATATGGAACGAGGTTTCATCGGCTGTACTGATGCCTTACCCTCCCTTCAATGTAGTGTCTTTCAGCACAAAGGCCGACTCTGCTTTTCACAAAGGCGACAAGGTGCTGCTCAACTTCGACACACATTTCATCTTCCAGGAAGGTTCAAAAGATGCCGTGGCTTACCTGGCCGTGGTCTTTTCCAATGACAGTGTTGCCACACAGGTCCTTCACCTTTATTCCGACTCTCATTATTCCCTTCAACTGCCCGATGCCAACAATGTGGGCATAAAAGAGGTGAAAGGCTTTGTCGGACTGATGAAAGGTCAAAACAACGATTCAGAAACATTAAAATTGCTCAGCCTTTCCAACATTATTGTAATCAGAATGAGGGAGACAAAAAAAGAGCAAAACAGCGACGCCAATCAAACGCAAGCTGCGACTGACTCTGCTTCACACGATTCCACTTCACACAATAGCCTCGCGGATAAAATGCCTCCCAGAACTTTGCAGGAGAAAATGGCTGCTGAAGGGCTCGAAAGACATAAATGATACAATGAAAAAGACCGGAAGGAGAATAGCTTATCATGAAATATTGTTGCCCGACGGCTCTATCATAAAACTGGGAGTGGTAACTGTGGTCGACGGCGTAATTGCCGATGTTCAACTTCTCAACGGTGAGATGCCCATGACAGAGTGGCGGGGCGGCACCGCTCAGATAAAAAAGAACGAGAACGGACAACTTGCTCTATATGAGGGAGATATCCAAGTGATTTAATATTTAACTTTAACGATAATTGCAATATGCTTACAATCGACGAACTTGAAGACAGACTGATAGACCTTTCCTTTGCAGAGGATATTGGCGACGGTGACCATACCACGTTATGCTGCATTCCTGCCGATGCGATGGGTAAATCAAGGTTGCTGATAAAAGAAGACGGCATACTGGCCGGAGTTGAGGTGGCAAAAAAGGTTTTTGCACGATTTGACCCGGACCTGAAGGTGGAAGTGCTTATCAACGATGGTGCGGAAGTGAAAAAAGGTGATGTGGCCATGGTGGTAAGCGGACGCGTGCAAAGTCTACTCCAGACCGAACGCCTCATGCTCAACATCATGCAGCGCATGAGCGGCATCGCCACCATGACACACCGCTATGTGGAGCGGTTGAAGGGTACGGGTACCCGTGTGCTCGACACACGCAAAACTACTCCTGGCATGCGTATGCTGGAGAAGCAGGCTGTGAAAATTGGAGGTGGCGTGAACCACCGCATCGGACTCTTCGACATGATTCTGCTCAAAGACAACCATGTGGACTTCGCCGGCGGTATCGGAAATGCTATCGACCGGTGCCATGCCTACCTGCAAGAAAAGGGACTCCACCTGAAGATTGAAATAGAAGTGAGAAACTTCGACGAACTGCAGCAGGTGCTCGATAAAGGTGGTGTGGACCGTATCATGCTCGACAATTTCACCGTGGAGAACACGAAAAAAGCTGTCGAAATCATCAACCACCGCTTCGAAACAGAATCCAGCGGAGGCATCACTTTCGATACGCTGAGAGATTATGCCGAGTGTGGCGTTGATTTCATATCTGTGGGTGCCTTGACCCATTCGGTCAAGGGACTGGACATGAGCTTCAAGGCATGCTGATTCTAAACATGCTGCTTGCGGCGGTAACTTACCTGTCGCCTGTGAGATTCGAGGTGTTGCTCGCCGGAAATTTCGGCGAGCCAAGACCCAATCACTTCCATGCTGGTCTGGATATCAAGACCGATCAAGTGGAGGGGAAACCCATTCATGCCATTGGCGACGGCTATGTGAGCCATGTGTCAGTGAACAAGGGGGGCACTGGTTACTGCATTCACGTAAGGCACCCCGAGGGCTATACCAGTGTCTACGGACACTTGCAGAAATTCTCGCCTATTATTGAGGCTATCGTGAAACGGAAACAATACCGCGAGCACCAATGCGACGTTGAGGTGGACCTAAACGCTACCGACTGTCCGGTGAAAAGAGGACAGGTCATCGCACTAAGCGGTGACACGGGCGCCAGCGAAGGACCTCACCTGCATCTTGAAATCCACCAGACCGACAATTGGAAGCTGGTCGACCCGCTGGAAATGATACCCGACCTGCTCAACGACACCGTTCCGCCGGTAGCCAATGCTTTCATGGCCTATCCGGTAAAAGGGAGCGGCGTGTTTTGCGGTGAGACGGAAAACAGACGTGTCGATTTCGTGGGCGACAGCATCGCTGAAAGACTGACAGCATGGGGAAAAGTGGGATTTGCCTTGAATGCCGCCGACTTCATGCAGGGGTCTTCCAACAGATGTGGGGTGCGCTTCACCTCGCTGTTGGTGGATTCGGTCGAGGTGTTCTCATGCGACATGAACAATGTTCCGCCTTCCATGCACAAATTGGTGAATCTTTGGGGCGATTATGATTATTATGACAAAAATGGTGAATGGTTCCTCAAATCGTTCATCCACCCATCCAACCGCCTGCCGATGCTGAAGGCCGACAAGAACAAAGGTATCGTCAATTTCAACAAGGAAAAAGACTATCATCTTACCTATGTGCTGAGCGATTTCTTCGGAAACAAGTCGGAATATCATTTCATCATAACGGGTTCACCGCACCATATCGATTCGCTACAGCAGGCGCCGCAAAAAGCGGAAAAAGGCGATTCACTTGTGGTATCAGCCCATGAGGAGACCTTAATTAAAATGGAGGGAGGCATGATGACTATACCAAAGGATGCTTTGTTGAGCGACGACTGCAAGATAAAGCCGATGGCCAGGCACGCGAGAAACGGACTCTCCGATACTTACCGGTTTTCCGACAAGGCTTTGCCGCTGGATAAGGAAATGGAGGTGAGGATTAAGCTCAACCGCTTGCCCGATGACCCGTCAAAAATCTTTATAGCCACACATCATAAGAACCATGACGGGTGTTTACCGGCTAAGGTAAATGACGGATGGCTGACAGCTAAAGTGAACAGCGCACACGTGTTTCTGCAGGCTGCCTATGATGATAAGCCTCCTCAGGTGAGCATGGCTTTCGCCGCTGAAGCTGATTCCATACCGCTCATAACCATCACTGCCGCCGATGCCCTCTCGGGAATAGACAAGATAGAGGGATATGTGGACAATGAGTTCATTTTGTTCGAACGAGTGAACAAAACCAACAAGATGACCTGCAATCTCACCAAAACACCAGTAAGACCGAAGGGTGAAGAACGCGAACTCACTGTGGTGGCTACAGATTTCTGCGGTAACGAGTCTCGCCAATCGATGATGATAAAATATTAAATTTATTAGAGTTATTATGAGAAATACACTGCTTTCTTTGTTCTTTTTATGCCAGGCTTATGCTTTCGCCTGCACCAATTTCATCGCCGGCAAGGACGCCACGACCGACGGCTCCGTGCTCTGCACCTACAATGCCGACGACTATGGCATGTTTCAGTATCTGTGCCATTATCCCGCAGCTACCCATCAGCCGGGCGAAATGAGAAAGATTTACGACTGGGACTCCAATGTGTACCACGGTGAGATTCCTGAGGCTCCTCAAACTTATAATGTGATAGGCAATATCAATGAGTATCAGGTCACTATTGGAGAGACTACATACGGAGGCCGCGAGGAAATGGTCGACAATACTGGAATCATCGACTATGGCTCTCTCATTTACATCGCCCTGCAGCGGTCAAAGACCGCCAGAGAAGCCATCAAGGTGATGACATCGCTCGTTGAGACCTACGGCTATAACAGCGAGGGGGAGACATTTACCATCTGTGCCCCCAATGAGGCTTGGATTATGGAAATGATGGGCAAAGGACCCGGCAGCAAAGGCGCTGTATGGGTGGCGATTCGGATTCCCGACAATGCTATCTGCGCCCATGCCAACCAAAGCCGCATCACCACTTTCAATATGAAAGACAAGCAGAATGTGATGTATTCAAAGGATGTAGTGAAATTTGCCCGTTCCAAAGGTTGGTTCACCGGAAAAGACAAAGATTTCAACTGGAACCAGACCTACGCAAAGCCTGACTTCTCCGGCAAACGTTACTGCGAAGCCCGAGTATGGAGCTTCTTCCGCCATTTCGACAAAAGCTTCGACAAGTACCTGCCTTATGCCATGGGCAAAGAACCAAACGCCGAACCCATGCCACTGTGGATAGTGCCCGACCACAAAGTGAGTGTGCAGGAGATGGCTGAATGCATGCGCGACCATTACGAGGGTACGCCTCTCGCTCTCGATGACAATATCGGCGGTGGTATATGGAACATGCCCTACAGGCCCACACCCTTGTCATTCGAACTCGACGGGAAAAAATATTTCAACGAGCGTCCCACTTCCACCCAGCAGACTGGGTTCTCGTATGTGAGCCAGATGCGTTCATGGTTGCCGAGAGAAATCGGCGGAGTGCTCTGGTTTGGCAACGACGACGGCAATATGGTGGCCTATACGCCCGTCTACTGCTGCACCACCAAACAGCCTGAATGCTACAACACACCGGGAGCCGATGAGCTCAACTTCTCCGACAAAAATGCCTTCTGGGTATGCAACTGGGTAAGCAACATGGTCTATCCCCGTTATTCACAGATGTTCCCCTCGCTCAAGGCTGTGCGTGACTCGCTCGAGAATTCATATTTCGCCGCTCAACCCGCAGTGGAGGAGAAGGCGCTTAAACTTTACAATGAGAATCCTGCCCAGGCTGCTTCTTTCCTCAACGACTATACAATAGAGAAAGCACAGCAGATGCTCAACAGATGGAAACAACTCGCCATCTACCTGATTGTGAAGTACAATGACATGACCGTGAGACCTGAGGAGAACGGACGGTTCCTGAGAACAGAAACCGGACTTGGCGCACGCGTGCAGCGCCCCGGATATCCGGAGAGCTACAAACGCGCACTCATCAAGCAGACCGGCGAAAAATATGCTCAGCCTGAAGAATAAAGAAATTATTTATTAATATTGCCGCAAGGCGGCAAGTAACTGTACATTCTCTCCCTTTGTTCCAATTGTCACTCGAAGACAATTGCGGCAAAGGGAGATATTGTTACGGTTGCGAACAATGATACCCTTGTCTATCAGATAACGGTACACGGCATTGGCATCCGTCATCCGGGCCAGGAAAAAATTGGCATTCGTGGGGTATACTTCCTCACAGATAGGCAACAGTCTGAACGATTCCATCATCTTGCCACGTTCCAAAATAATCATCTTCACCCAGTTGTCCACTGCATATGGATCGCTCAACACCTCCAGCGCCTTCTGCTGGGTCAGCAGATTGACATTGTAAGGATACTTCACCTTGTTCATGATCTCGACGATATGCTCACTGGCAAAGGCCATACCCAGTCGGATGGCAGCACATCCCCATGCTTTGCTCAAGGTGTTAAGCACCACAAGGTTGGGATAGTCCGACAGGTCCTGACGGAAAGGTCGGCGGCGCGAAAAATCAGAATAGGCTTCGTCTATCACCACGATGCCGTCGAAACGGTCCAGTATTTTCACCATCTCAGCGCGGTCGAGATGATTGCCGGTAGGATTGTTGGGCGAGCAAAGCCAGATTATCTTAGTATGGGCATCACATACCGAAAGCAGTTTCTCTGCATTCAAAGCAAAACCCTCGTCCAGTTCTACGGCACGGTATTCCACATCGTTGATGTCGGCACAGACTTCATACATACCATAGGTAGGGCAGATGGCGACGACATTATCGCAATGAGGCTCGGCGAAGCATCTGTACATCAAGTCGATGGCTTCGTCACTGCCGTTACCGAGGAATATCCGGGAAGTCGGCACACCCTTTATCTGGGCAATCCGTTGCTTAAGCTCTTCCTGCAAGGGGTCAGGATAGCGGTTCAAAGGCGCATTGTAGGGATTCTCGTTGGCATCAAGAAACACCGTGGCGTCTTTTCCGGCGTATTCTGTCCGAGCACAACTGTAGGGCTTCAGACGGAGTATGTTGGGACGGACCAATTCTGACAGTTCTTTCATAGCATTATGATTTTGAGTTGATGGCTTTCAGTCGTAGCAACATAGCTTGCTGATGTGCGGCAAGCTGCTCATGCCCGGCCATGGTCGACACGGCCGGACCGATGGAGAGCACGCCTTCTTCCGACAATTTCTGGAAGGTGATCTTCCGGCAGAAGCTGTCGAGGTTTAAACCGCTGTAGGCGCGGGCATAACCGTGAGTGGGCAATGTGTGGTTGGTGCCACTGGCATAGTCGCCGGCACTCTCACACGACCATGAACCCAGGAAGACACTGCCGGCATTCACCACCTGATCGGCCAGTTCGTCACAGTCAGAAGTAGACAGAATCAGATGTTCAGGAGCATATTCATTGCAGATTTCCATCGCCTCCTGTTTGTCGGCAGCGAGAATGGCGATGCTGTTGGAAAGAGACTGGCGGGCGATGTCCTGACGGGGCAATAACGGGAGCTGACGGTCTATCTCTTCCTCCACTTCCTGTATCTTGGCAGACGAGGTGCTAACCAACAGCACTTGTGAATCGATACCGTGTTCGGCCTGAGAAAGCAGGTCGGCGGCAACAAATGGGGCACAGCTGTTCTCATCGGCCAGAACGCATACTTCGGAGGGACCTGCCGGCATGTCGATGGCAGTGCCTAAAAGCGAAACCTGCTGTTTAGCTTCCATCACAAAGCGGTTGCCGGGACCGAATATCTTATACACTTTAGGTACACTCTCGGTTCCAAAGGCCATGGCGGCGATAGCTTGTGAGCCGCCCAACTTGAAAATCTTGTGTACACCGGCTATATGGGCAGCACATAGGATAGCGGGATGGATGTTCCCCTCTCTGTTTGGAGGCGTACAGAGCACAATCTCTCTACAGCCGGCCAGACGGGCAGGAATGGCAAGCATCAGCACAGTGCTGAAAAGGGGGGCGGTGCCTCCCGGTATATACAGGCCTACTTTTTCTATGCCTATGCTCTTCTGCCAACATTCCACCCCGGGACATGTCTCCACACGTTCCACAACATGTCGCTGCGACGAATGGAAGCGGCTGATATTGGCATGAGCGGTCAGCAGGCTCTGATACAAATCGCTGTCTACGGATTCTTTTGCTTCAGAAAACTCGCTTTCACTCACTAACAGCCGATCCAGTTTTACATGGTCGAACTTCTCTTCCAGACGGAACAACGCCTCATCGCCATGCTGTCTCACGTCTTGTAAGACTGCTGCAACGGCATCTTTCACCATCTGCGTGTCAAGAGCCGGTCGGCTTAGTATTTTGTCCCATTCCGAACGGGCGGGATATTGATACAACTTCATAAATATTCTCTACAATATCATTTTTTCAATAGGGGTGACCAGAATTCCTTGTGCTCCCAATTCTTTCAACTGTCCGATAATCTCCCAAAAGGTCTTCTGCGACAATACGGTGTGTACGCAACACCATTTCTCGTCGGCAAGCGGTATCACCGTGGGGCTCTTCAGACCGGGCAACACGCGAACGATTTCGTCGAGCTTGTCTTTGGGCACATTCATACGCACATACTTCTTGTCTTCTGCCTGGCGGACGGCTTCAAAGCGGAACAGCATCTCGTTGAGCAGACGACGCTTCTCGGCATCCATTCCCTTATAGCCTATCAGCAAGGCCTCACTCTCGGTTACCACTTCCACTTCCTTCAGATTGTTGCTGACCAAAGTGGAACCACTGCTCACAATGTCAAAGATGGCATCGGCAAGACCGATACTCGGAGAGATCTCCACACTGCCTGTGATTACATGGATATGGGCTTGAATGCCCTTCGATTTCAGATAGTCGGTCAATATATTAGGATACGAAGTGGCTATGGTCTTGCCCTCGAACCATGACGGGTCTTCATAATGCACATCTTTCGGAACGGCAAGAGACAACCGGCAACGACTGAAACCCAGCCGGCTGATGACCTCAACATCTTCATGTTTCTCCAAATACTCATTCTCACCCACAACACCTATGTCGGCAACACCCGTGGCCACACTCTGTGGTATGTCATCATCACGAAGAAACAACACTTCCAACGGAAAATTGCTCGACTGTATCAGGAGTGTCCGCTTTATACTGTTCACTTTGATGTCGGCCTCACTAAGAAGACGGACGGTATCTTCATACAATCTACCCTTTGACTGAATCGCTATCCTAAGCATTTTATCTAATGTTATTTAAAATAATAGGCAAAATTACACCTTTCTAACCGTTTTTGCAAATAATGTGTTAATTTTGTAGCCGAATTAGATTATAATGGATAGAAAGTGAATAAATTATATACTCTTTTAATGGCACTGGTGCTGTTTACCGCCTGCCATAAAGATGTGAAAAAAGAGGCTCCTTCACCCTGGCAAATAAAGGACACCGACTCGCTCGCTGCCACTGACACCTTCTCTCTAAGAGACATCATCGAACATGGCGAGATGATTATTCTCACCATGTCGGGCCCCGACACTTATTACTCTTACCGTGACAAGTCGCTGGGCACACACTATATGCTGTGTGAGGATTTCGCCAAACGCCTGGGGGTTTCACTCAGAGTGGAACTCTGTCACGACACCACCGAGATGGTCAGCAAATTGCGGCAAGGCGAAGGCGACTTGATCGCATTCCCGCTGAAAAGGGAAGTAAGGGGTGGAGACAGCCTGCTCTTTTGCGGACCCAGCGATGAGAAATGGCAGTGGGCCGTCATTCCTGAAAACCATGAACTCGCCGATACGCTCAACCGATGGTTTGCCGACGACATGATTCATTCAATCCGGACAAGGGAACGTTTCATTCTCAGCATGGGACAAGTGCAACACCGCGAAAACTCACCCGTACTCGACAGCGTCATGGGACGTATCTCCACTTACGACGACCTCTTCCGGAAATATGCACCGATAGCCAGAATCGACTGGCGCCTCATGGCTGCCATGTGCTACCAGGAGTCATGCTTCGACCCTGATGCCAAATCCTGGGCCGGTGCCTGCGGACTCATGCAGATTATGCCGTCTACCGCACAACATCTGGGACTTCCGCTTGACCAGATATTCGAAAGCGAGCCCAACATAGAGGCCTCTGCCAGATATATTAACCAACTCTCCGTTCAGTTCCGGGATATTCCTGACCCTGCCGAACGTATCAACTTTGTGCTGGCGGCTTACAATTGCGGCCCGAACCATGTAAGAGACGCCATGGCGCTCACCGAGAAATATGAGGGCAACAAACACATCTGGGAGGAAGTGGCTCCCAACATCCTGAATCTCAGCGAACCTAAGTATTATCTGGACCCTGTGGTGAAATACGGCTATATGCGCGGTACCGAAACATTCAATTATGTGGCCAACATACGGAGGCGATACAAGCTCTATGCGGGTGTGGCGCTCGGAGAGGGAAGTTACGAAGTGTATGGCCCCGGGAAAAATGGTGTCTCTTCCGAACCGAAAAGAGCCAAAAAGAAAAACAAGAAATTCAAAGTATAACATAATGAAGGAGCGTGGCCAAAAGGTCACGCTCCTTCATTTGAAAAGATTATTTGAAATAATACAAGAAAGTGCAGATTCCCTCCAGTGCGGGCTTGCGCTGGTTTTCTATCTCAATCTTGAACTCGATTTCCACCTTGCAGATACCACGCAGATTCTGTATCTGGTGAAGTTTGGCTACCATGCGTATACGGCTGCCGACAGTTACCGGCTGACCGAAACGCATCTTGTCCATGCCGTAATTCACCTGCATCTTGATATTGTTCACTTCCGCAATGTCATTCCAAAAATGAGCCAAAAGCGAAACAGTGAGATAACCATGGGCGATGGTGCTCTTGTAAGGGCTTTCCTTACTGGCACGTTCCGGATCTACATGAATCCACTGATGGTCAAGGGTGGCATCGGCGAAAAGATTGATGCGGTCCTGATCTATCTCCAACCATTCCGACGTGCCTAATTCTTTGCCTTCATAAGAGGCAAACTCATCATAAGAGTTGATAACTAATTTTCCCATATTATTATAGTTAAGTTGATGCGGTTACAAAACGCCTTTCGTTGATGGTAGGTCATAATGGTAGATGTCGCGTTTCACTGCCATCCGGAGCGAACGGGCAAATGCCTTGAATATGCCTTCTATCTTGTGGTGCTCATTGGTGCCTTCGGCTTTGATGTTCAAGTTCATCCTGGCGGCATCGCTCAGACTCTTGAAAAAATGCAGGAACATCTCCGTGGGAACATCGCCTATGCGCTCACGCTCAAAACGTACATCCCACACCAGCCAAGGGCGGCCACCAAAGTCGAGCGCCACACTGCAGAGGCAGTCGTCCATAGGAAGTGTATAACCATATCGTTCGATGCCTCGCTTATCGCCAAGAGCTTTCAGCAGGCATTCTCCCAAGGCAAGGGCCGTATCCTCTATGGTATGATGCTCGTCTACATGCAAGTCGCCCTTCGTGCGGATGAACAAGTCGGACGAACTGTGCTTGCCTATCTGCTCGAGCATATGGTCGAAGAATCCCAGACCGGTTGAAATGTCGCAACGGCCATGACCATCGAGATTCAATGATATTTGAATGTCGGTCTCTTTGGTCTTGCGTGTCACCGTGGCGGTGCGCTCTCCTGCAAAGAGTAGCTCGGCTATGCGGTCCCAATCCAGTCCTTCCTCACCCAATATGAAGGCTTGGCACCCTAGATTTTCGGCCAACTGGCGGTCGGTAGCTCGGTCGCCAATCACATAGCTGCCTTTCAGATCATAGTCGTCGTTGTCGAGGTATTCCTTCAGCATTCCGATACCGGGCTTACGGTCGGGATGGTTATCCTCGGGAAAATGGCGGTCTATGTGAATGGCATCGAAAATGATGCCTTCTCCAGCCAGTGTCTGAAGCACAAAATTATGTACAGGCCAAAAAGTATTTTCCGGAAAAGAGTCAGTACCCAAACCGTCTTGATTGGACACCATGACAAACTTGAAGTCCAGCTCTCTTCTTATCAATCCTAGACCACGAAACACACCTGGTACGAAGCGCAACTTTTCAAAACTGTCCACTTGCTCATCGTAGGGTTCCTGAATCAATGTTCCGTCACGGTCTATGAATAGTATTCTCTGTTTCATGTTCTTTATCTTCTATTACGACTGTCACCGCGTTTTTTTGTTTGTCCTCGTCCTGCTTTTCGATAGAACCATACATCAGATAGCAGACAATGATTTCATAGGTCATCACATAAAAGGAGACAAAATAGGTAATAAGAGCGGTAGCCCAAAATAGTATCGGGAAATAGGAAGGCATGTCGGGGGCATCACCGTTAATCATGCCTATAAATGAAGCGGCATTGGCTACATAGAGTGTCATTAAGGGCAAGTAAACCACTGACATCAGTATGCACATTATTATGCCGCACATAAACAAGGTGAGGAAAAGGTAGCCGGTGTAGCGCAAGCCACGTTTGTAGCAAGAAGGGAAACACTTCCAAAAACGCATGTCTTCCTTGTCCAAATAGCGCATGGAAAGATAATAAATGGGTAGCAAAACGATAATCAGCAACAAGACCAACAAGCCGACTATCCACCAGAGCGACAATAAATGTTCGGCTGTCTTTGCTTCGAAAGCCCAAAAAGCTCCCCCCAGCAACAAACCGACTACTATTTCCACCCCCAAATATATCAATATCAGATTGAGTATCAGCAAGGCGCTCCGTATAAAAGTCCATTTGCGGGGCTTCTCGTTGAAAAGGCTCATCACACGGCTGAATGACCATAACCAGAGAGCTATACTGCCTATGCCTAAAATAACAATTGCAGCCAACTGCAGCCAACTGAAAGTAGGGGGAAATGATTTAGGCAACAGGACTACTGTCAGAGAAGACAGGGCCAGACTGGCCAGTAATACCGGCAACCACGATGCCTTGATAATACGCCCGATGTTGTCGGTCAGTACATTGTAAGCAGTAGCAATAATAGAGGAGGAACTCCGGTCTTTGAATAACGATTCTCTTTCCATTTTTCTTCTAATGCAAAAGATTATTGGTTTCTACGTCTGAATTCTGCACACACGATACCCGTAGCCATGGCTACATTAAGACTGTCTGCCGTATCACGGCTAGGAGGATAGGAGGGTATGCGCAAACGGTGCGTAATTTTTCCGCGCATGGAGGGTGACAATCCCTTGCCCTCGTTGCCCATTACTATCATGCCATGGGTGCTGAGCGGGGTAGAGTAGAGGTTGTCGCCATCGAGTAATGTGCCATAGATGGGCGTCTGAGCGCCCATACGCTCACACAATGCGGGCAGGTCGGTATAGGTAACCCTTACACGAGCTATGCTGCCCATCGTGGCCTGAACGACCTTGGGATTGAAGGCATCTGCTGTGTCATTACTGCACACCAGTCGGGTGATGCCGAACCAGTCGCACAATCGGATGATGGTGCCAAGATTGCCAGGGTCCTGCACACCGTCAAGTGCCATAATCAGCTCCCTCCGGGCCGTATCACAAAGCTCGTCCACCTCATGGTCGGATGAAAGGGGAATGGGAAACAAAGCGATTACTTGCTGGGGGTGTTGGAGAAAGCTCAACTTATGCAACTCCTCCTGGCTGATACGCACCAATCGGTCGCATGAATGGGGCGGATTCCACTCCGGGGTAGCAAAAACTTGACGGGCCGGCATGACTGCGAGCAAGTCGCCCACGACTTTCGGTCCTTCGGCAACAAAAAGGCCATTGGCTGTACGGAACTTCTTTAGCTCCAACTGCCGTACTTCTTTCAGCTGATTTTTGCTAATCATCATGCAAAAGTAAAGAAAAAAAGCGAATTTTCCCCACTATTTTATAACATTAACGTTGTAAGCCTCATATATTGTCTTTTTGCGGTTTTGTAAAAGGTCTCGAAAAGGGGGCACGACAATTGTCATACCCCCTTTTCGAGACCGGGTTCTTGACCGATAGGGTCATCAGCCGGAATAACTTACATATTGGGAGTATCCCAGACTTTTGTCTTGTCGCAATGAACTGTGAGAATCTCTTTGCCCACTTTCAATTGGAAGTCGCCTTCCTCCAGAATCCACCTACCATCGGTACCTACAAAAGCAAGGTCCTTGGCGGGCAACTTAAAGACGACGGTCTCTGTCTCACCGGGCTGGAATTGCAGCTTGTGGAAAGCACGAAGACGCTTATTGTCGGGCACCATCGAGGCTACAAGGTCGCTGGAGTAGAGCAGAACGGACTCCTTGCCGGCCACATTGCCGCTGTTGGTCACTTCGAGCTGCACGGTCAGAACATCGTCGGCTGTGAAATGTGTCTTGTCTACACGCAGATTGCTGTAAGTGAACTGGGTGTAGCTCATTCCGTAGCCGAATGGCCACAACAGTGATACCTTTGCATCATAATTGTAAGCACCCGACATGGTGCCCACTTCTTCACTCACCTTATAATCGTAATTGGAAAGTGAGTTGATTTCACGGGGATAGGTATATGGCATCTTGGCCGAAAAATTGGCATCGCCAGCCAACAAGTTGGCCAAAGCGTCGGCTCCGTAATTGCCGGGCAGGAAGATGTCGACAATAGCGGTGGCCAAGGGTTCTATGTCAGTGATAAGACGAGGACGTCCCTCATTGAGTATCAGAAGTATAGGCTTACCAGTCTTATGCAATGCTTTAACCAGATTTCGCTGATTCTCCGACAGCCATAAATCGGTCAGATTTCCAGGTGTCTCACAGTAGCTGTTCTCTCCGATACAGGCGATGATGACATCGGCCCGGCCTGCTGCCGAAACGGCTTTATCAATCTCGGGCACATTCTCATCGTAATAGGCACCCTCTTCATTATAGGTCACACCTTGTTCCAAGATAATGTTTTCTTTGCCATATTTATTGCACAAAGCCTCGTAAATGGTGTTGTAGCGTTCGGCCAGGTCTTCCGCACGCGAGCCCTGCCAGGTGTAGCTCCAACCACCGTTCAGACAACGCATCTGATTGGCATTCGGACCGGTGAGCAATATCTTGACACCTTTTTTCAAAGGCAGCAAACCATTTTCATTCTTCAACAGCACCTCGCTTTCCTCGGCTGCATGGAGGGCTTCAAGAGCGAACTCCTCGCAACCGAACTTGGAATATTCCTTGCCGCCGGTATTGGGAGCATCGAACAGGCCCAGCCTATATTTAAGCCTCAGGATGCGGCGCACTGCATCGTCTATACGCTCCATGCTGACCTTGCCTTCCTCAACCAATTCTTTAAGAAGAATGCAGAACTCCACACTATAGGGATCCATGCTCATGTCGATACCGGCATTGATGGCTATGCGTATGGCGTCTTTCTTGTCCTTTGCCACCTTCTCACGGGTGTAGAGGTTGTTGATGTCGGCCCAGTCGGTCACAATCATACCGTCCCAGTTGAGGTCTTGTTTCAGCCATTTGGTAAGGTATTCATAACTGGCATGCACCGGCACACCGTTGATACTGCCGGAATTGACCATAATCGTCATAGCACCCGCACGGATTGCAGCTCTAAATGGTTCAAAATATTTCTCTCTGAGCATGGATGGTGAAAGATAAGCCGGGGTGCGGTCCTTACCCGAGAAGGGGGCGCCATAGGCCATATAGTGCTTTACACTGGTGGCCACATGGAATTTGTCAATGTGATTATTGTCTTCGCCCTGGTAGCCATTTATTTCGGCCTCTGCCATACGGGCATTCACAATGGCATCCTCACCAAAGCTTTCCCAAATACGCGACCAGCGGGGGTCACGGCCCAAGTCAAGTACCGGATTATACACCCAGGGGCAGTTGCCGGCACGACTCTCATAGGCTGTGATGCGGGCCATGGTCCTGGCCAGTTCTACATTGAACGAGGCGCCGAGATTGATAGGCTGGGGGAAAAGGGTGCCGCCCTGGGTATAGGTGACGCCATGATTGTGGTCCAGACCATAGATATCGGGAATGCCGATATGCTTCATCGACTTCTTCTGGATAAGTTGTATCCATTTCTGCCACTGCTCAAGTGTGGCGGCACGTGTGCCGGGAGCATTGAGTATCGACCCTACTTTATATTTTGAAATCAGCGTGTCGAGCATGGTTTCATTCATTTGCCAGACGCGCTTTGTTCCGTCTTTATAAATGTCTAAATTATAAGATGCAAGAAGGGAAAGTATTTCCTTATCCGATTTTTGCAATAATTTATTCACCTCCGACTCCGGTGAACCGAACTGGCGAAGCGTTTTCTTCACTTTCTCCCGGTCCAATTGGGGGTTCTCGGCTGTCATCGTGCCAATCACATCAAGATTGAGTTCAAGCATTTGACCCACTTTCTCGTCGAGGGTCATTTTTGAGAGTGTCTTCTCCACCTTGGCCTCTATCCCCTCATCCCGCGGAATGGCTGGAGTAGTATACCCTTGGGCGAAAACTTGCATAAATACGCCGCTAAGCAGCATCAGTGTGATTCTTTTCATTGTTTATGGTCTTTATTGGTATGAATTATCAAAAGGGTTGCGGTAAGCATATCTCTGCAAAAGTAATGATTTTAGACGACATACTTTTATTTTTACAGCAAAAAATGATGTTTCTGTTTTTTTTGCGTACCTTTGCACAATAATATACAGCTATATGACCCTTTTTACCAAAAGGGACCGCAAATTAGAGCATTTACCCAGTTGAGTATAAAAGCAACATGATGGTTCCAGAAAATCCGTTCTGCAGAACAAAAGTGTCCGAACAACCCACTTGTTCGGAAAGAGCCCATATAAGAAGGCCATTGCTTTGGTGTTGCCATTCTCTTTTTATCACACTGGCCGCATTGCTCACCGCTTGCTCCACCACCAAATATGTGCCCGACGGCAAATATCTCCTGGACGGCGCAACCCTCATTACCGACGACAATTCGTTCAACACCAGTATATTGCAGCAATATGTCAGGCAAACTGGCAATTCAAAATGGTTCTCGCTGGTCAAGATACCTCTCGCCACCTATTCGCTGTCGGGAACCGACAGCACCAAATGGATAAACCGTACATTGAAAAAAATAGGAGAGGAACCTGTCTTCTACGATTCTCTTCAGGCCAAACGCACCTGCAATGACCTGCAGATGGCCATGCAGAACATGGGCTACCTGCAGTCTACCGCCACACATGATGTGGTGATACGCAAAAAGAAAGCAAGGATTTTCTATCTGCTGCACCCCGGCATTCATTACACCATCGGTGCCATGAATTATGATGTTCAAGACGAGAACATCCGTATGTTGCTCACCGAAGACCCGCAATCGCCCATGCACATTTCGGCCGGAACGCCCTTCTCTGTCAACTTGCTGGATCAGGAGCGGAAAGACATTACCGCATTCCTGGCAGACAGAGGCTTCTACCGGTTCCACAAAGAGTATATCAGGTATGATGTCGACACCATTCAGGGCAACAACCAGGTAACGGTTAGCATGCATCTGCTACCGGCTGGCTTCAGCAGCGACAGCTTACCGGTGCCGCACAAACGCTATATTGTAGAAAAAGTGGACTACGTACCTTCCGACCTGACCAGAACTCATGTGAGAAACAGTGTCCTGCAATCAAACACAATGATTGAGCCGGGCATGTTCTACAAGGCATCAGACGTAAAGCGGACCTACAACAACTTCAGCCGACTGCAGGCTATCAAATATGCCAACCTGCGCTTCAAGGAGATTCCCGACACCAACACCCTGCACTGCCAAATCTTTTACGGCACCACGAAACCCAGCACCATCGCTTTCCAGCCAGAAGGAACCAATACAGCCGGCGATTTGGGTGCCGCAGCTTCCATTACCTACGAGAACAGGAATCTCTTCCATGGCTCTGAAAACTTTTCCGTCAAATTGAGAGGAGCCTTTGAGGCCATTACAGGCCTGGAGGGATATCAAAATGACAATTATATAGAATACGGCGCCGACTCCAAACTTTCGTTTCCCAGCTTCATCATGCCGTTTCTCAACAAAGACTACCGCAGGAACATCAATGCTGTTTCAGAATTGTCATTGAGCTACAATCTGCAGAACAGACCGGAATTCCACCGTAGGGTCTTCTCAACAGCATGGAGATATAGATGGGACGAGCCTGCGAGAAACTTGCATTACCGACTCGACATGCTCGACCTCAACTATATCTATATGCCATGGATATCAACCACTTTCAAGCAAGAGTATCTGGACAATTCCACCACCAGAAATGCTATCTTAAGATACAATTATGAAGACCTGTTCATCATGAAAACAGGTTTTGTCCTTACCTATTCTCACAAAGACCACGCCATTAGGGCTAATATCGAGACGGCCGGCAACCTGCTCGACCTGGCCTCACATATCTTCGAATTCAAGCACAATTCAAACGGACAGCACACGTTGTTCAACATCGCCTTTGCACAATATGCCAAAGGAGATTTCGATTATACCAAAGCCTTCCAATTCGACGCGCAGAACTCGCTGGTGTTCCATGCCGGACTGGGAATAGCCTATCCGTATGGAAACAGCAGAATCCTGCCTTTCGAAAAAAGGTATTTTTCGGGAGGGGCCAACTCTGTCAGAGGATGGGGCGTGAGAAGACTCGGACCTGGCAAATTCAAAGGCAATAATGGCGCTATCGATTTCATCAATCAGACGGGTGACATGAAATTGGACCTGAACCTTGAATACCGTACCATCCTATTCTGGAAATTCTACGGAGCGCTCTTCATCGATGCCGGCAATATATGGACACTGAGAGACTACGCTGAGCAACCGGGAGGGCAGTTCAAGTTTAATGAGTTTTACAAACAAATAGCAGTGGCCTACGGACTGGGGGTGAGACTGAATTTCGATTATTTTATTCTCCGATTCGACATGGGCATGAAAGCGGTCGACCCGGTTTACGAAAACAGCAAAGAGCATTTTCCTATCGCTCATCCTAATCTGGACAGGGACTTCTGCTTTCATTTTGCCGTCGGTCTTCCCTTCTGATACGCCGCAGGAACCTTTCTTTACATAAAAATCAATTAACCAGCCATAATGGGAAGAAACAAATTCTCACAGAAAGAAATACAGCAGATTGCCAAGTTGCTCAAAATGAAGAATGCCGGCAACAGGGCACAACAAAAAGTAATCAGACACGAACTTAGAGTGAACTATGAGTTCAATATTTCTGATTTCAACGAACCAGGAAAAGCTTTTGGCGAAGCCGAACTTCAAGACGCCATTAAAAGAGGAGCCATCGTAATACTCGACGATGCCACCATTGAGGCCATGAAGGCCAAGAGGGCACGTGACAAAGCCCGCGATGAGCAGGCAAGGCAACAAGAGGCAGTGGCCAGTGGCGAACAGACCGACTGGCAGGAGGCAATGCGCCAATGGGAAGAATGGGAAAACAACAATCGTAATCAGCATTCATAAATATGCGGAACAATAATGTCTTTAGTAAAAGAGCATGGCAAGTGCTTATCATGGCCGCCTTCGCTTTTATCCCCGCCGCACTTGAAGCGACGGAGAATGCAGGGCAAGCAGACAAGGACCTTGGCATACGGTTTCTTCCATCCGACGGTTACCCGGTCAAAGGGTTAGTCGTCGACACCGAGGGCAACCCGCTTGTCGGGGCATCTGTTCTCATTAAAGGCTCCGGCAACGGCACTGTGACCGATGCCGAAGGACGCTTCTCACTAAACGCCCCAAATAGGGGTGTGAATCTCGTTGTCTCATACGTGGGCTTCAAGACCATAGAGGTGCAAGCCCGGAGCGACATGCGGATTGTACTGCAGGAAGAGGTTTTTATGCAGGGTGAACTTGTGGTGACGGCTCTGGGTATAAAAAAAGAAGAACGGTCACTGGCTTACCATGTCCAACAAATAGGCGGCGACAACCTGATGAAAGTGCAGGATGCGAATTTTGTGAATTCGCTCAACGGAAAGATTGCAGGTGTGCAAATCAATGCCAATGCCTCGGGCATTGGAGGGTCTTCTCGTGTGGTCATGAGAGGAGCCAAGTCAATCGACGGTAGCAACAATGTGCTCTATGTGATTGATGGTATTCCCATGCTCAACGTACAGAACGCACTGGATGAAAATGCGGGCATGTACAGCGGCAACGGACAAACAGGTGATGCCACCGCTATGCTGAACCCTGACGATATCGAATCCATATCGGCCCTTACCGGTCCATCAGCAGCCGCTTTGTATGGCAGCGCCGCAGCTAACGGCGTGATTCTCATCACAACGAAAAAAGGGAAGGAGGGAGTCACCAATGTGACCTACAATGCCAGCATACAATTCTCCTCACCGCTCCGTCTGCCGGAGTTTCAAAAGAAATACGGACAGACTGAACCTGGAAGCTATTACAGTTGGGGAGATGCCTTATCTACCGAAAGTTCTTACGACCCGGCCGATTTTTTCCGCACCGGCACCAACTTCTCACAGTCGGTCGCACTGTCTACAGGAAACAAGAAAAACCTCACTTATCTATCGGCGGGCAGCGTTACAGCCGGAGGTATTGTCCACAACAACGATTATGACCGCTACAACCTGTCCGTGCGCAATACCACTTCGCTGCTTCACGACAAGATGAGCCTCGACTTAAGCTACATGTTGTCCAATGTGAAGGAGCAAAACATGATAGCACAAGGACAATATTTCAACCCGCTGGTACCGGTATATCTCTTCCCGGCCGGCGCCGACTGGAATGCTGTGCAGTATTTCGAGCGCTATGATGCCGACCGCAACTTTCCGGTGCAATACTGGCCATACGGACGGATGGATATGTCTATGCAAAATCCTTTTTGGATTACCGAGCGCAACCGGTTCGTGAACCACAAGACGCGCCATATGATTACAGCCTCGCTGAAATGGGATATCTGCGATTGGATATCTCTGACAGGCAGAGTGAAATATGATGACAGCAACGATAAATCAGAAACCAAGCTGTCTGCCGGAACCGACCTGCAGTTTGCGTCAAAATTCGGACATTACGGGCTCATCAACCGTAAATACCGGCAACTCTACGCAGAGTCCTTCGCCACTATCAACCGCGATTTTTCTGACCATCAGTGGAATACAACAGCCATTGTGGGAGCCAACTATGAGCAGGACGACTATGAAATGAACGGCTTCGACGGACATCTGGCCTCTGTACCCAATATTTTCACAGTTTCTAATGTCGACACCTACAATTCGAAAACCAAGTATTCGCAAGAAGGGTATACCACCAAGAAAGAGGCTGTTTTCGCCAGTGCGCAATTAGGTTTCAAACGCGCAGCTTATCTGGACCTCACTGCGCGCAATGACTGGTCATCGAAACTGGCCGGAGCCGAAGAGTCTTATTTCTATTGGTCGGCCGGTTTCTCCGGCATCCTGACCGACCTCATTCCGGCCATCTCTCATCTCAACGGACTCGACTTCCTCAGAGCCCGTGTTTCCTACTCGGAAGTGGGCAATGACCCGGCAGTTCCTTTCATCACACAGCCCACCTATCCCATCACCAACAGCGGCGTGACTACGACCACCACCATGTTCAATCCTGACCTGAAAGCAGAACGGACCAAGTCGGTCGAGGCGGGCATTGACTTGCAAATGCTGCACGGCAGACTGAAACTGGATGCTACTTTGTACCATTCACGCACCTATAACCAGTTCTTCAACATCCAGCTGCCGGCATCCTCCGGATATACCAATGTGATTGTAAATGCCGGAAGGGTTGACAACAAGGGCGTGGAACTGAACGCTCAATTTGCCCAACCGCTGGGTGCTGTTCAATGGAACACGTATCTCACATGGACCCTCAACAGGAATGTTATCAAGAAAATGCTCCATAACTGGCGCAATCCACAAGACGGGCAACTCTACGACCTAACCGAACTGGACCGCGGCGGAATGCTTGGCTACAAGACCAGATTGGTGGAGGGGGGCTCACTGAGTGACATTTACGTCAATACACTCAAAGTGGATGAGCACGGCATGATTTATCTCGACGTAAGCCGAAGCAACCGCCCGGAGGCAACCGACAACATTTGGGTGAGAGCCGGCAATGCTGCACCCAAATACCAACTCGCATGGGGCAATGAATTTGCGTGGAAAGGATTCAAAGTGGGGGTTTTGCTTTCGCTGAGAGCCGGAGGCATCGTGGTCTCCCAGACACAAGCCATCATGGATGCTTTCGGAGCCTCCAAGGCATCGGCCGACAGCCGCGACCATGGTGGCGCCATCGTCAACGGCCACCCCATTGATGCCAGACAGTATTACGATGTGGTGGCCAGCACCGGACATGTCATAGGTTCACAATATGTATACAGCGCCACCAATCTGCGCCTTGCCGAACTCACGCTGGGCTATTCGGTTCCCATTCATCGCTTGGTGCCAGTCTTCAAAACAATGGATGTATCCTTTGTAGCACACAACCTTTGCCTGCTTTATTGCAAAGCACCATTCGACCCCGAGCAGACGGCCAATACAGGCACCTACTTCCAGGGGGTTGACTATTTCATGCAGCCCAGCCTGCGGACCCTGGGCTTTTCGGTTAAATTTGTTTTCTAATGTGCTGAATCTTTTCTCATGAAGCGTTTATTTATATATGTATCCTTGGTTTTATTCGCTGGTGCTTTCTTCACCGCCTGCACAGGCGACTTCGTTGAAATCAACACAAACCAGCACGAAGCCACCGAAGAGGATCTCAACAAGGACAACTTGCGCCTCGGTTCTTTCTTCACCCAAATGGAAAACCATATTACGGCATTCACCATTGGCGGGCAACAAGACGACAGCTATGGTTCCACAGGAGCCTACCAGCATGTACAGGGACTCAGCAGCGACATGTATGCGGGATATCTGGGTTCAACGGGCACTTGGAGAGGTGGTAACCACAATGGCTGCTATAACTTTTCTGAGAGCTGGGGCAACTGGATGTTCGCGCTTGCCTTCACACAGGTAATGCCTGCATGGCAAAAGATGCATGGGGCAGCAGAAGAAATGAACCTTCCCGCAGTGGCTGCACTGGCCGATATACTGAAGGTGGAATGCATGCACCGTGTAACAGATTTCTACGGCCCCATACCATATCTTCATTTCGGTACGGGCAACATAGGAAACGCCTACGATTCGCAGCAGGAAATCTACAACAGTTTCTTCCGTGATTTAGACCATGCCATCGATGTCCTCACGCCTTATGCCGAGGCAGGGGCCACACTGCTGGCCGACTATGATGTAATCTACAAAGGCGATGTTGCTGCATGGGTAAGATTCGCCAACACGCTGCGTCTGCGCCTGGCCCTCAGAATTGTATATGCCGACGAGGCACTGGCTAAGGCCGAAGCGGAGAAATCGGCTGCCAACACCATCGGATTTATTGAGGAGACAACGGGAAGAGCACAGTTTAATGGCTCTGTCTTCGTCAATCCCATTTGGGAACAGGCATATGCATGGAACGAACAGCGCATGAGCGCCGCCATGGACTCATATCTCAACGGCTATAAAGACCCGAGACTGCAGGTTTATTTCGTACCGGCTGCCGCAGATGGCAAATATCACGGGGTGCGCACAGGCGTCGTCATGTCAAACAACACCAACTATATCGGCGACAGAATATCCAATGTGAATGTCGCACAGACCACCCCCGTCTTGTACATGGCAGCTGCCGAGGCTTTTTTCCTCAGGGCTGAGGCAGCCTTGAGAGGATGGGACATGAGGGGAACCGCAAAATCTTTCTACGAGAATGGTATACGCCTGTCTATGGCTGAACACGGGGTGAACAGTGGGGTGGACAATTATATAGCCGACAATACCTCCAAACCGGCCAACTTCGTGGACCGAAGTGGAAGAAACAATGGTGCCAATACGAAAAGCCGAATTACTATTGCCTGGGAGGACAATGCAGATTTCGAGACCAATCTGGAGAGAATCATCACACAGAAATGGATAGCGGGATGGCCCAACTCGCCAGAAGCGTGGGCAGAATACCGGCGTACAGGATATCCTTATCTCTTTCCTGTAGTAGTCAACAACAGCAATGGTACCGTAGATACAGATCTGCAGATTCGGCGCATGCCGTATCCTTCTACCGAATATGACACCAACGCCGATGCCGTTTCTACCGGTGTAGCACAATTGGGTGGTCCCGACACTGGAGGCACACGGCTGTGGTGGGATAAGAAAAATCATTAGCAACAGATAAAGCCATGACCAAATATAATTCTTTTCTTTTCATAATAGCAGGCTGTTTCCTAACCACCGCTTGCGACACTGATGTGGAGAAATTAGAGGTGCAGAAACCCTACACCTACTCTGAGCAGTATTATGAGCAACTTCGCGCATTCAAAAAGTCGGCCCATGAGATAAGTTATGTGTATTATGCCGACTGGGCACCTGTTGAAGGCAACACCAACATGAAAGATCCTGCTTCTTGGAACGAACGAATTGCAGGTCTGCCCGACAGTTTGGACATCTGCAACCTCTGGATGGGCATTCCTACACCAGAGACACAACCGGTGGCTTATTACGATATGTTGGAATGCCAGAAGAAAAAAGGCACACGGTTTGTCTTCCATGCCGATGCCTCCCATTACAATCATGTGTTCTACTACAGAAACGACCAGTTTGAATATGTCGTCAACCCTTCAACAGGCAGTAACCGTTATTACGACTTAAGACAGACCCGGACCGAAGATGCATTAAAAGCGTATGCGAGATGGGCATGCGACACGGTGGTAAAGTGCGGACTCGACGGTGTGGATTTCGACTATGAGGGATGGAATGCAGCCGACTTGATGGTGGTGGTGAAAGAATGCGACCGATTTTTCGGCTCCTCATCACAATATGCCGACAAGCTGGTTATTGTGGATTATTTCAATGCGTCTCCCCCCGTGGAAATAGACAATTATTGCGATTATATTGTAAAACAGGCGTATAGCGGACAAGGGGCCGGAGTGGGTGCCAACGGTCATGCCGATGAAAAAATGGTCTACTGCGAGTCGTTCGGGCAAAATCCCACAGGAGGACAGATATGGAAGTATGCGGCATGGGAGCCGGTCGACGGACGGCACAAAGGCGGTTGTGGCGCCTTCTATGTGGAACGCAATTATTTCAATACGCTCAATGGTGTACCTTATCAGGCTATCCGCGAGGCCATACAAATCATGAACCCGGCTGCCAGCATCAGTCAGTAACAATCGTATCACTATGAAATATTCATACAGATTCTTTTTGCGGGCTTTCATCATTGCCTTTTTGACTTCGGCCTGCTCCGAAGGCGATGACATGGATTACAACAAAAATGGACTTTTCATATCAGGAACCGAGGCAGTAGCGTTGCAGAAATTTGTAGTCGATGACACACCAGCCACATACACTGTGACAGTTCAGTCAACAAAGAAAATGGACCGGAATATAACGGTAGAGCTGGCGCTGGCTCCCGATATGGTTCAAACATATAATGCCCATAACAAGACCAATTATTTCCCTATCCCCGACGGGGCCGTCGAGCTGGTGAATCCACAGGTCACCATCAGTGCCGGAACAGCTTTGTCCACGTCCTCATCGGTCAAGGTCATCTCTACCGAACAATTTGAAGAGGGCCGCACTTATTTGATTCCTGTCACCATCAAACAGGTGGAAGGCAATGTAGAGGTAATAAGGTCTTCACAGACCATTTATCTCTATGTATCCCGCATCATGCAGTTCTGGGCGGTGAACAGCAATGCCAATGCTTCGAGCAATTATGTTTTCCCCGATGAGAAAATGGTGAATCTCACCAACTACACCATCGAGTTTAAATGCTATTCAAATGTCTTCGGGTCTGGAAAAGGCGATGGAAATATAAAGCGCCTGCTTGCCATAGAGGGGAAAAATGAGGAATGTGCCAACATGTTCAGGTTTGGCGAATCGGGCTACGACGCTCACTGCCTCCAATGGATCAATCCGTCCGACGCCGGACGATACCAGTCGAACACACTATTCCAAACCCACCAGTGGTACCTTGTATCCTGCACTTACGACGGTTCCACATTTGCCATGTATGTAAACGGTGAACTCGACGGAACCACAACAGGCGAGGGAAAATACTTGCCCTTCCAAAGATACGAGATGGGCATGTCGTGGGGTGGATACCGCAATTCACAGTTCTTCTCCGGACGTTTCTGTGAAATCCGCGTCTGGGACCGTGCTCTCTCAGCAAGCGAGATACAGGGTGGCATGTGCGGTGTTGACCCCAATTCGAAGGGTTTGTTGGCTTACTGGAAAATGAATGAAGGGACGGGAGCGCACTTTGCCGATGCCACCGGCCATGGATACGACATGGACTGGACACGGACGGCAAGAGACGACCGTGAAAACGGGGTGATGGTAGACCATGACTACAGTCAGTTCATACAATGGATAAGCGATGAGAGCAACAAGTGTGCGCAGTAGCATTTTACTGCTCTTTTACTGCCTCTTAGGAACACTGTTGCTTCTGTCAAGGGGACAGAAGGCCTGTGCTCAGTCGCCATCCGGCTCTTTCATGTATGACAAAAGGATACACGACTTCGGCCGTATCCACGAGCGGAAAGGAACGGTTAAGTATACTTTCACTTTTAAAAACACGTCATCCAAACCCATTGTCGTAAACCGCGTCAATGTGGGATGCAGCTGCATCAAAGCGGATTTTCCTAAGCAACCTGTGCCACCGGGCGGTAAAACCGCCATCACAGTATCCTTCAACCCCTCAGGACGAACTGGTAAGTTTTCGAAAGAAGTGGTCGTGATGCTCAACAACTATCAAGAATATGTGAGAGTCTGGATAAAAGGAGAGGTCATCGCCGACAACCGCCTTGCATTGGAAGACTATCCCTACGATTTCGGAGGGGGGCTTATCATGAGCCACAAAGTGCTGGCTTTTCCCGACATCAAAGTGGGGCAGACTGGCGCAATCTCTTTGAGAGTGGCCAATAAGGCAGACCACCCAATAGAAGTGAGGTTCAAACGGGTGCCCGACAACCGGGTGCTGCAGATGCCAGAGCACATATCACTTGCACCCGGCGAGAACAGACAGTTTGAAGTAACCTACAAAGCGGTGAGGAATTATTCCTATCATAGGCATATCGACATAGAGACCACTGTAAACGGGGAAAAAAAGAAGAACATGAGAGTGACCTGGCTTCCCAATTCTCGTTGACGGTTCAGGTCCAAAATTCTTTCTCACCAGTATACAGCATCATGCCGCCACACCGGGGGCAGGTTTTGTTATCCCACACCCTGATACCGTCGCTGCCGCAGCGCAGGCAAAGCCTACCGACCTCACTGCGGAAAGAGGGAGCCACATCGGCAATGATTCCGCCTACCACAAGATGTTGGATGGTTTTGCAGTCCGGACAGCTCACCGTGACGATTTCCTGACGGAACAAGCCACGGCCTTCATAAGCCTCTGCTGTATATCCACAGCTTTCACAACGGTATTGTTTCTTCCAAGCCATAATGGGGCTCTGCCCGACACATTTAAGGATTGACTTCTTTGCCCAGCGCCTTCAGAAGATGGGTTTCTAAAATATGGAAACTTGGCTCAACCATACCACCGTGACCATGGCCGTCAATCTCGTAAAGATAGGTTTCATGATGTCCTACGAGTTTCATCATACGGGCCAGGTACTGATTCTCATCATAGCGGCCATACAGTTCCAGCTCGCGGTCGCCGCATATCAGAATAAGGGGCGCACAGTCTTTTCGCACCCAATAGAGGGGAGCATACTGATCGATGGTGGGCTGAAGGGGCGAAATACCCTGCATCTTCCTGACATTGTAATGGGTGATGGCTTGACCACTGAAGGGAACGTAGAGCAGCACACGGTCTGCATCGGTCTGATAACGGGCCAGAAGCGACTTGTTCAGACAGAGCATCATGGAAAGATAACCTCCTGCAGAGTGACCGCTCACTACGATTTTTGAAGGGTCACCTCCATAGGTGGATATGTTCTTAAACACCCATGCCACAGCCTCGGCAGCATCATCAAGCGTCTCTTCTATGGTAACTTTAGGCAACAAACGATAGTTGACACCGACAACCACCCAGCCTTTATTCTGTAGGCGGGACGGGATTTCCTTCTGGCCCACTTCCAGTCCACCACCATGAAACCATATCACTACCGGACAGTCTTTCTTGTCTGTAGGGTAATAAATGTCCAGTTTCAGACGTTCCGACGAATAGTTGTCTTTCTTCGTAGTATACGAAATGTCATTGACTTGCTTGTAGCCCTGGCCGAATGCGGCCACTGTCAGCAAGTAAAGAAATAAACACACGATGTTTCTCTTTCCGGTGGTCATAGCATTATTGTTTTTTGAAAGAATTATTTCCCTCTTCATGGTTTCATGATGCAAAGATATAACATTTTGTCTTCATTTGTCTCACCAGAATATCATTTTTTGTCGATTGTCGCTTTTTCCGTTTCAATTAGGCAGATATTACAACGAAAAAGAATATATGTGGAAAAAAACTGCTACCTTTGTGCCAATGAAAGATTGTATTACTCCACATCCTTTGGTAGCTGCCATACCCCTCATCGTACTGATAGCAGTCTTAGCCATGTCGGTTTATCTCTTCGGCAGCGACACACTGTCCGGTGCCAGTCAGATTGCACTCATCTTTGCCAGTAGCGTGGTGATAGGTATTGCCATGCTTTTCTACCATATACCATGGAAAGTGTTCGACAAGGAAATGAGGAAGATATTCGGCGGAATGTCAGTGACGCTTTTCATTCTCCTCTCCGTAGGCATGCTTTCTGGGTCGTGGATGATAAGCGGCGTGGTTCCTACCCTGATTTATTACGGGGTACAGATCATGTCACCTACATACTTCCTGCTTACCACCTGTGTGATTTGCTCGCTCGTCTCCGTGCTGTCGGGAAGTTCCTGGACCACCGTGGCCACCATCGGTGTGGCTTTGTTGGGCATTGGGCAGGCATTGAACATATCGCCGGCCTGGACCGCCGGCGCCATTATATCTGGTGCTTATTTCGGCGACAAACTCTCCCCCCTCAGCGACACCACCATATTGGCATCCTCCTATTCCGGCACCGACCTATTTGTGCACATCCGCTATCTCCTGCTCACCACGGTGCCAAGCATACTCATTACCCTGGTGTTGTTTCTGGCCATGGGTTTTTGGGCCAACAATGAGGAAGGTGCCATCGACGTATCAGTCTATACCGACGGACTGTCAGCAAAATTCAACATCTCTTTGTGGACTTTGTGCGTGCCCATTCTTACGGGTGTCATGATTGCTCGCAAAATGCCTTCTCTTTTCGTTCTTTTCTTATCCTCAGTGCTGGCCGGCATCACTGCGTTAGTATTGCAGCAGGAGGTCCTGTACGAAATAGCACATACTTTTGGTGATTACTCCAATGGAGCACATGGACTGATAAAAGGCCTGTCGATCACGTATTTCGGCTCAACGGCTGTAGACATGGGCAATGAATCGCTCAATCAACTCGTCTCGACAGGCGGCATGGTGGGCATGCTTAACACCATCTGGCTCATTCTGTGTTCTGTCTTCTTCGGCAGTGCCATGGTAGCAGCGGGTATGGTGAGAAGCATCACTAATGCCTTGATGTCATTTATAAGAAACCGCACCAGCCTGGTCACGTCGACGGTTTTTTCCGGACTGTTTCTTAATTTCACCACAGGCGACCAATTCATATCCATTATTCTCGCCTCCGACATGTTCAAGGATGCCTATCGGAAAATGGGGTTCGAGTCGAGACTTCTGAGCCGGTCTATCGAAGACGGGACAACTGTCACATCAGTACTCGTCCCATGGAACACTTGCGGAATGACCCAGGCCACTGTATTGGACATACCAACGCTGACTTATCTTCCATACTGTTTTTTCAACATTCTGAGTCCTTTGGTCAGCATCTTCGTCGCTGCACTGGGATGGAAGATTATACGTCGTTCTTCAGAATCTGCTACTTCATAAATTCCCACCAGTCCAAACGGATCTCTCCCTGGCTGCTGTCGCAGACAATATACAAGTCGTGCACACCTGTGGAAGCATTAACGCCGAGCTTGGCTTTGAAGTTACGGTACTTATCAAGGCTACCTGTTGACTGTATGCTCACGGTTCCTATCGACGGACCGTCTACGGCATCAAGATGAAGTGTAAGCACACAGTTTCCGTCACAACTGGCATTCATCAAGATACTGCGGGGCTTCTTGGTGCCGAAATCCACACCTCTGAGCTGGATGTACTCGCCTTTGTCGAAGTGGCTGACATACATGCTTTTATATCCTGTGGAGTAGGGCATGTCGGCCACAACACCCGTATTGGCAATACCATGCTTGGCGGTCTTCAGCCCATTTCCCCATGACATCGTTTCGGCCTCTACTCTTTCATAGGGATTGAGCCACTCCAGCTGCGTCAACGGCTCCTGGTCAAGCCAGTAGGGTACTTCAGGGATGGTTCCATCGGGCAGGTAGGTTATCTCGGTGGCCGAAACCGAACGACGCTCATGATGCACAAATGTGTCGAGATGCATCAAGTCGTAGTTTTGACCGAAAATATAGGAATGGCCCTTATAGTCGGTTATACCGGGATGGTTGCCGCGGTCGCGCTGAGTGGGCCTCATGATATATCCTTTGCTCTCCCATGGTCCGGTGGGAGAATCGCTCATAGCATAGCCCAATGCCTCAGGACAGCAGGTCGTAGCATAACCAAGATAGTAATGCCCGTTGCGTTTGTAGAACCAAGGCCCTTCCTGATAGTGTTCAATAGGATAGTCCAATTTCACGATATCGCCTTTTAGGGATATCATGTCATCGTTCAGTTTCACATAATACACGTTTGGATTGCCCCAGTACATATAGGCCTGCCCATCATCGTCGACAAACACTGTAGGGTCTATGTCGTCCCAATGTTCCTTTTGCCATACAAGAGGTTCACCGAGAGGATCTTTGAAGGGACCATATGGACTGTCACTCACCAATACGCCTATTCCGTGGCCATGCAGGGGTGCATAGAGATAATATTTTCCATTACGTTCCACACACTGTATGGCCCAGGCGCCGTTCTCCCTGCTTCGCCATGCGAAATCCTTCAATGAGGCTACAGCGCCATGTTCGGTCCAGTTCACCATATCTGTAGTCGACCACAACAGCCAATCGTACATAAAGAAGCCGGCAGAGCTTTTTTCGTTAGGGTCAGGGATGTCTTCTGGCGAGGCATCATGCGAGGTGTAAAGGAAGAGAGTGTCACCGACAACAAGCGGTGAGGGGTCGGCAGTATACTTGGTCTGGAAGAGCGGCATATTGCATTGTTCCAAACCTCTCATCTCCCACCAGTCAAAATTAAACAGCTTGGGGCCTTTACGTCCGGAGAAGGTGAGAAAGAGGTCGTGAGTACCGCTGGCTATAGAGGTCAGGTCTATGGTTATCTCTTGCCATTGCTCCCAACCGCCGGTTGCAGGAACTTCAAGCCGTCCTATCATTTTTCCCTTCACGCTGTCAAGATGCAGTTCCATCACACCACCGCGGAGTCCACTGGCCACAGATGCAGTAAAAGTTCTGGGCACTTTGTTGCCGAATTCAACAGCTTGCAATTTGATGTAGTCACCATTGTGCAGGTCTGTGACATACACACCCCTCAACTCGTTCTGCTCGGTTCTCACGCCCGAAGAGAAGGCCATGGTCTCTGCCTCAACACGGCGGTAAGGACTGAAGGAGCCGACAGGTTTCACACCTTCATCGGTAGGAAGAATCATGGGGAAGGTGCCGTCGGCGTTATATTGGAATTCCTCTACGGCCACACTACGGCCGAAACCGCCGCCATGAGGCAGTTTGCCAGTATGGTAGAAGAAGTAGCTGTGACCCTTGTAGTCGGCCACACCGCAATGGTTGGTGAAGGAACCGGTTTCCGTAAGAGGCATGATTTCTCCCTTATAGGTCCATGGTCCGGTAAGCGAGGGGGCGGTGCTGTAAGAAATATGTTCGGGCACACCGCCTGCTGCATACAGCAGCTGATACTGCCCGTTGCGTTTGGTAAGCCAGGGGCCTTCTACATAGCTGTCTTTGTATTGCTTGTCCTTTTCACGCTCGTCCATGGCTGGAGAGCCGAAAGCCTTTTCCGTCATGGGCAACTGGCCTACTTCGCCTTCATAAGAAATCATATCGCGGTTCAGCTTCAGATAATACACCCGAGGATTGCCCCACATCAGCCATGCCTGACCGTCGTCGTCGATGAAAACTGTCGGGTCGATATGGTCCCATGATCCGTTCTCAAAAAGAGGTTTGCCAAGGGCATCGTGAAACGGGCCAGTGGGTGTGTCGCCCACAGCCACCCCGATAGCCATACCGTTCGATATTTTTGAGTGGGCACAGATATACCAATAGAATTTGCCGTCGCGCTCCACACACTGGCTGGCCCAGGCACGGTCGTCGGCCCAGCCGAAGTCTTCCAGTGCAAGCGGACTGCCATGGTCGGTCCAATTCACCATATCCTGGGTGGAATATACGCGCCATTCCTGCATCCAGAAGAAATCAGCGCCGTCCTCGTCATGCCCGGTATACACATAGAGGGTTCCATCATGCACCATCGGTGCAGGATCGGTAGTAAAACACGTCTGAACGAAAGGGTTCTGTGCATTGGTATTCACTGCAACCATGAACAGGAGTGCAAGTGAAGTGGTGAATAACGATTTTCTTAAAAGAATCATGTGTGTATAGGATAGGTTTTCTATAAATAGCTTTTACTTTCTGCAAAAGTAATATGAAAATGCGACACATACGTCTTAGTATGTATCGCATTCTTTATATTGTGTTACAATTATTTCCCCTGAATTATCTTGTACTTCTTCCCAGCTTGGGTTTCAAGGTCATACTCATAAACCTTCCTCACTGGCAAAAGAGTAAAGGATTGAAGCTCCTCCGATTTTTTGTAGGGTTTTATTTGTGCCGTCTGCAGAAGAGGGTTCTTACAGGGGCCGCTTGCAAGATGAAGATGTTTACCTTGCAGGGGAACGTACGACCGAAGCCGCAACATGCCGCCTATCGATGAAGAAACCACCGCTTCCTCAAGCTGACCATCCTGCCACTTCATGTCGACAGTGAAACCACCGCGGGACCTAAGGCCGCTCACCTGACCATCTCTCCATTCATCGGGGAGAGCAGGGAGCAGATGCACGGCTCCGTCATGGCTCTGAAGCAGCATCTCACAGATGCCGGCACTGCAGCCGAAATTACCGTCAATCTGGAAAGGCGGGTGGGCATCGAATAGATTGGGATAGGTGCGCCCCTCGGGATAATCCTTCATCTTAGAGTCGTCCGGCAAAAGGTGAAGCATGTTCTTGATGATTTTAAAGGCGTGATTGCCGTCAAGCATTCGGGCCCAGAAGTTGATTTTCCACCCCAGACTCCATCCTGTGGCCATGTCCCCGCGTTGATGGAGTGTGTTCGAGGCTGCTGTGAACAATTCGGGATGAGTGAAGGGGGATATCTGATTGGATGGATAGAGACCATAGAGATGTGAAATGTGACGATGTTCATCTTTGGGATCATCACCATCCATAGTCCATTCCTGCAATTGTCCGTAGCGTCCTATCTGCATGGGTGGCAGCTGGGCTATGGCACGGCGCAGAGAGGCAGCATAAGACTCGTCTTGAATACCGAGTGCTTCCATGGCACCCAGCGTATTGTTCAGTACGTCAAAAACTATCTGATTGTCCATGGTAGAGCCGGCTGTCACCGTGGTCTTCTTGCCTTGCGGACCATGTTCTGGTGATACAGTGGGCACAGTCATCAACCACCCGCTGTTGGGATCGGTCTGCATATAGTCGAGCAAAAAGTCGGCGGCCCCTTTCATGACATCAAAATTGTCTCGCAGCATCTTCTTGTCACCGGTGAAAAGATACTGCTGCCAAATATGGGTTGTGAGCCAAGCACCCCCAGTGGGAAACATGCCCCATGTGGCGCCATCCACCGGACCGGCTATTCTCCAAAGGTCTGTATTGTGATGGGCCACCCATCCCTTGCAACCATACATCACATTGGCGGTTTCAACTCCTGTCTGACTCAAATCGCGGATCATTGCCGTCAGGGGTTGCTGCGTCTCTACAAGGTTGCCTACAAGGGCTGGCCAGTAGTTCATCTCCGTATTGATGTTGATGGTATATTTCGAGTCCCAAGGAGCATTCATCTTGTCGTTCCAAACACCCTGAAGATTGGCGGGCTGGCCTCCTGGCTGAGAAGACGAGATAAGCAGGTAACGGCCATACTGCATCATGAGCGAAACCATATCAAGGTCATTTTCACCGGAGAAAGCCTGGAGCCTTTTGTCGGTCTCAAGATACGAGGCTGAAGTCTTCGGCAAGTGTAACGACACCCTTTCGTATTGCTCATGATAGGCTTGTAAATGCCGTTTTTTCAGAACCTTGTACGTCATATTTCCAGCATTCTCAAGAATGCGGATGTTTTTGTTCATTGCGTCACCATTTACTTGGTGATAATTCTCATAATTGGTTGAAGCCACAATAAAGAGCGTGGCATGGCTGGCTTTCTCAACATGAACACTCTGACCATCGATGACCGTCTGACCATCCGACGATACTGAAATGACACAGTTTGCCTCCAGACCGCCTTGGATACCTTCCTGCTCCACGTTCTTCACAGTATAAGAAAGCACCTTTACTTTTTCCTTTCCGGCAATATGGGGAAGAGGACCAGTATTGTACGAGAGAGGACTGTCAAAGGCCACATCAAACGCAAGCATTCCCTTCTTACCGGCTTCCAAGTGAACAACAATCACCTTATCGGGCAGAGAGGCGAACACAGTGCGCTTATATTCTACCCCTTCAAAAATGTAGCTGGTAGTGGCTAAAGCATCACCTAAGTTCAACTCGCGCCGGTAATCACTGACTTCATGGTGACCGCTCTTTATACGGACATTGCCCAAAGGAAGAAAACGCATGCCATGCGGGCCCTTTATAAAATGCTGGTCTATGAGCTTATGGGCCTCTTCCTCCCTGCCGGAGAAAATCAGGTCTCTTACCGCTGGTAGATACTGCAGCGACTCGGAACTGTTGTTGGAGTGGGGAGAACCCGACCAGAAAGTTTCTTCATTGAACTGGATGGTCTCCATATCAGTACCCCCATAGACCATGGCGCCCATCTTTGAATTGCCGACAGGAAGCGCCTCCAACCAATGATGAGCGGGCTCACTGTACCACAACAGGTGTTGCTGGGCTGAGAGAGGGCCAACGGCCGAACAGAGCAGCAAAATGGACAAAAACAGTTTTTTCATGTATTTAAGAATTAGTAGGACAGATGTTTCAAAGAACCACATAATCACTTCGAAAAGACTTCGTCAAGATAGGTATAGAACTCAGGATCTTCGCCAATGACAATTTTCATGATATTTCCGTCGGCATCTACAACAATCTTGGTGGGAAAGCCCTGTATGCCGTAGTCGCTTAAAAGTGTCGATTCCTTAGGGCAATAGACATGCAGCCATGGAAGCGCCAATTCTTTTACCGCTTTTTTCCATAACGCCTCATCCTCATTGCAGTCTATACCGAGAATTTCAAACTTTCCTTTGTATTTCTCATAATATTCTTTCATCTGGGGCACTCCTTTCACGCACCATCCACACCAGGAGCCCCAAAAATCAAGTATCACGGGTTTTCCTTTCAGCGACGACAGCGACAATGGATTGCCATTGATGTCGTTGAGCGTGAAATCAGGGGCTGCTGCGGCGGCGGGAGCAGCGGGAGTTGGTTCAGCCGTTTCTACCGCTTTTTGATCGGCGGGTAGGGGCTTGACACTTTTATTGCACGACACCATGGCAGTGGTCATGGCACCAAGGACAAAGAATAAGAGTATTTTTTTCATATATTAAATTGGTATGATGAATATTCTTTTATTAAAAAAACGACAACAAGAGAAACCAGATAAGAGGCACCAGAAGGGATGGCAGATAATTGAGAACCTTGCAGTCTTTCAGGTTCAGCAACGACAGTCCGGACCCTGTTATCATCAGTCCACCCACAATCAGTAGTTCGGCCATCAAGGCATCGCTGACAGCACTGCTCGATATCTTAGCTATGAGATAAAACATTCCTTGCCAGCAAAACAGCACGGGGGCAGCCAGAACCATGCCAATGCCATAGGTTGAGGCAAATACGGTAGAACTGACAAAATCAAGGGTGGCATTGGTGAAGAGGAAGGTGTTGTCCGATTTCAGGGCACTGATGATAGGGCCCAACATGGACAAGGGACCTATACAGTAGAGTAGAATAGCGGTAGACAAGCCGTCGGCTAGACGTTTTCCCTGCTTGGAACGGGAACGCTTGTCGACCATTTCCTTGAAACGGCGGTCTATGTCAAGGGCTGTGCCGACCACGCCACCAATCGCAATGGAAAGAATAAAGAGAACAGGATATTCGCTCTTGGGCAAATTGGTCAATGCAGCATTCAGACCTATTGCCAAGGATGCCAGGCCCAATCCGGTGTAAAGCACTTCCTTATATTTATCCTTAATGCCACGGTTGATGACAGCACCAATGATGCTGCCGGCCACAATGCTCAGGGTATTAACGATGGTTCCCGTCATCTTTCTTTATTTACATTTCTCGTTTGTATAACATTTCCATTCAAGCCATTGACACAGCTTTGCCGGTTCAGTCTACAAATTTAATGGGTTTTTCGAAACAGACAAAATAATAAGGCATGAATCGGACTGTCAGAAAGGTAAAAAAATAAGGAGAGGCGAGCCTCTCCTTATTATAAAAAACCGAAAAAGGATGGTTATTACGAAATCTCAATTGCGTGTGATTTGATTTGCTCTTCTTTCTTAATTTTAGGCAAAGTGACGGTAAGAATGCCGTTCTCCACCTTGGCCGTAATCTTATCACGCTCCACATCGTCAGGCAGCAGGTAATTTTGCTCGTAATTGGAGTAAGAGAACTCACGACGCAGATAGTGATGCTTCTTACCTTCCTCCTTGTGCTCCATCTTGTTCTCAATGGCAATGCTGAGATTGCCCTCATCGTTGATGTTGATACGGCAATATTCTTTCTTAATGCCCGGAGCGGCCACTTCCATGGTGTAGGCTGTTTCACTCTCCTTGACATTGACTGCGGGTGCTGTAGTGTTGGCACGAGGCATAAAATCAGTGTTCAAGAAATCGTCAAATACTGTCGGGAACCAACTGTTTCTAAAAATCTCTGGTAACATAATCAATACCTCCTAAGTTATATTTTAATTGTACATCTTTTTAATTGCCTATGCATTCGCATCGGCGTTCATACATCAATATGCAACTTTTATACCATTACGACATTGGGCCATTTTGTCATTAAAAAACTGACAAAATGGCCCAATGTGTTCTGTCTGAACGATATCTGTTCAGGGCAGAGGTTTTATATAACTGAAAAATCGTTCGGGCCAATAATTCATGATAAGGTCTTCGGGAAAATCTGTTTCCTCAAGCAGGGGAAGAATCCTGTCATAATCGGCTATCATAAATGAGATATGGGCATCACTTCCGAGAATGACAGGCATGTTGCGTTCCTTGCACAGACGGAGAATCTGAAGATTGTTGTCTCTGGCAGCCACTCGGCCTCGAACAGGAGCCATACTGTGATTGTTTATTTCCAAAAGGGTATGTGTTTCACACGCTGCATCTACAATCGGCTCGAAATCCAAGTCACAGGTGGCATCGCCAGGATGGCTGATAATCTGTACATAGGGATTGCGGATGGCAGACACCATGCCCCAGGTGTTCTCCTGGCGCGTGCCGCCCTTCCAACAGACACCATGGATACCGGCAATACGGATGTCCAAACGGGGCATGAGACTTTCTTCGATGTCAAGATGGCCTTCTGTATCCAGGATATTCATCTCGCATCCTATCAGCAGCCGTACGCCATACATAGTGCGGGGGATGCAGTGTGCATTCTTAAAATAAAGGAGTGGGCAACTGCCTGGAACGGCGGGTCCATGCTCTGTAATTCCCAACAGCTGTATTTCCTTTTCTGCTGCTGCATGTACCATTTCCTGTAAACTACTGTAGGCATGCCCTGATGCCACAGTGTGGGTGTGAACATCCAATAATGGCTTACGACTTATCATTCTGCTCTAATTTATGAATAACGGGGGTTCTTGGGAGGTGCAAAATTAATCATATTATGCCATTATTGATGATAGCGCAGAGACTTTTTTATTTTTCAGTACGCATTTTTTTTGGGAAAAAGACATTTTATATTTACTTTTGCATTGAACATTTTTATCATTATTTCCATGAAAAGATTCGCTTTTAAGATGTTTCTCAAACCTGGGTGCGAGAAAGAATATGCCAAAAGACATGCTGCTATCTGGCCCGAACTCGTCAAGATGATCAAAGAGCAGGGAGTGGGCAACTACAGTATCTTCTGGGACAAAGAAACCAACATTCTTTTTGCCTACCAGGAGTGCAGTGGTGAGGGAAACAGCCAAGACACTACCGATGTGGACCCCATCACCCAGAAATGGTGGGACATGATGGCCGACATCATGGAGGTCAACCCTGACAATTCACCCGTCACCATACCTATTGAGGAAGTTTTCCACTTAGATTAGTCACCTTGAGACCGATGGGTGCGTCGATTTTGACCTTCCATTCCGGTGATTTCTCCCAGTGAACGGTCAGAGGACCATAGAGCGTACTCATGGTATAAGTGGCCGAATCCAAGTCTCCCATCGGATGGGGGGAGACAATAATTTCATGTGCACTGACAAATTGTATCCCGGCAATGTATCTTCGGAAAACTTCTTCTATCTGGCCCATCATGAAATGGTTGCGCGAGGACCCCATACGCGGGTCCCACTGTTCTGTCAGGGTAGTGGCTCCCCAAAGCAGCTGATAGCCATAGCCGGGCACCTCGTGGTGATTCACCATCTTATAAAACAGTTCGTCCTGGCCGTTTTCCAATAATGCAAGGTAAAGGAAACGGTTGCCTACATCTCCTGTAGTAAGCCGGTCGTGGTGCAGGTGTATGTCGTCCACCAGACGCTGGAGCACAGCGTGACGGTCTTCTTCGGGCATGAGTCCCAACACCAGAGCGATGGAGTTGGCGCATTGGCTGCCTGATGAGAAACTGTGGGTGGATGTGTTATAAAACCGGGAAACTATGCTTTCTTTGGTCTTCCCCGCCAGCATGGTATAGCGGGTGGCATCAGCATCGTGTCCTGTTAGGAGAGCCGCCCGGGCCATGTATCGATACATCATCAGAAGATGGCAGGTGCCCACGTAATCACGCGGAGTGTTCTTGGCGAAACCGGCTTTCTCGCCTTCCACATAGTCATACCAGTCACCAAGTCCCATATCGAGAATTCCGTCATGTGTCCTGGCCTGCAGATAGTCTACATAGGCACGCATACCGTCATAATACTGATATACGAGTGAGGCATCGCCATAATGTCTCCAATAGAGAAAGGGCAAATAGAGGTAAGCCATACCCCATTCAGGCGACTCGGCAAACATATCCACTCCCTTCCCCTCGAAGAGCACGTATTCAGGGGCTGTAGTGGGCACGCTTCCGTCAGTACGTTGCGCATCGGCTATCTGGCGCATCTCTTGACGGATCATACCGGCCAGATCGAAATTAGACACAAGCCCCTCACCGTTGAGATAATCCTGCTCCAGCCAACCCAATTTTTCCCGATGCGGACAGTCGGTGAATACCGACTGCATATTGCTCTTCATGGCCGCCACGATAATGCGGTGTGTATCGTTGAAAAGTGGATTGGAACAGTGAAAATAAGCCTCAGATGGAGAAGAATCGTATACGAAGCAAGATTTAAGCTGTTCTATCACAGGAAGACCATGCGGATTGGTATCTCCCAACATGACGGCGCCCTCCACCTGTACATACTGAAAACCGTAGTAAGAGAAACGGGGATGCCATATTTCCTCTCCACCGCCTTTCAACACATACTGATAGTAATGGGGACGGCCAGTCTGACGCTGGTCGCAAAGACTGTCGGCGTTGAGTACTTCTGAGACAATCAAGCGCACAGTGTCGCCACGATGTCCGCGGACCACAATCTCGGGAAAACCGGAAAGATTCTGTCCCATGTCAAAGACCGGCCGAGAGGAACTGACTCTCCGACTGGCAGGAAAGATTTCATGTATACGGACACCGTAAGCCTCTTGGGGTCGCAGCACACCTGTGGGCGGTTCCTGCACCACAACCGCACGGCGGGTGACGATGTCTTCCAGTCGGGCATCGTAGTCCTCCCCGCCATAGATACTGTTGAAGGTGATGGGGCTCAGACAGTAAGTCCACTTGCCATCGCTGACTATCTGCTCAGTGGTTCCGTCCGCATAGGCAACAGAGAGTCTGAGACGAAGGGTAGGGGGACCGTAGCTGACCAGCAATTTCCTGTATCGTCCGCCCTGCTCGTTGTAGAAGCCATTGCCCAAAAGCACCTCCAAGTGGTTGCCGGCACGGCTGTTCAGGCTTTCTGTGATGTCGAAAGTATTGAAAAAAACCGTTTTGTCATAGTTGCTCCACGAGGGCGCGAAATAATTTTCGCCCACTTGCTTCCCATTGACAAATAAATGATAAAAGCCCAATCCGCAGATGTGAACCACAGCATTTCGAATCTTTTTCTCCAACCGGAAATCCCGCTCCAGGATAATACTGCGCCGGGAGAGTGTATCTGCGACGGCCCAGGCGGCTTTCACAGCCGGATCTTTAAGAATGGCACCTGTATAGTTGCGCCCTGTGGGAAGATGGGCGTCACGGCGTGTAATGGCCCCAATCCACCGGCTGGCTCCAAAGGCTTGGTCTGCTGTCGCAAGAATAAACGGATGGGGAGAACTCCATCGGCTGGACTTGCCCTTATTGTCCCAGACCCGAACCCGCCAGACATAGGAACCGGACGACAGTTTTGCCCCACACGAAACCAATTGACTGGCCGTTTCCTCCCGCTTGTTGCTGTCGAAAACTTTCTTTCCGCTGTCGCGGTCGAATATCTGCACACGCCAGGCGGTCTGCATGTCATGAGGCGACGAACTATTAAGCTGCCATCCCATAAGGGGGAGGGTGTCGCACACCACCAGACCATACTTCATGTTGAGTGTGGTACGGCCGACGTCCATGCCTTGGGCAAGACAGACGGAAAACGACAGTATTATCGCTGCAAGATATCTTCGCATACAATTTTTCCTAAAGTGGTCCTATTTCCTACCAGCCTGCCGTCGACGTAGACAGAAAGGCCCTTGCCGGCATGGTAGCGGCTGCCGTCTTCATCCCATACAATGGAGAGATGATGGCCATGGTAGAGAACGTCGTCCAAACAGAACCAGGGCCATTTGCCTTCGGGAAGAAGGGGATGTACTTCAAGGGTGTTGTCTGAACGGGGACGTAGCCCTACAAGGCCACTGATGACGAGGTCACAAAATGTGGAATGATTGTAATACCGGCTCCGCTCCTGGTCGCCTTTCAGCCAATAGCCAGTTATCTCATCCAGATATTCACCGATATAGGGCAAGCCACGGTGATAGTGACACTGCACATATTTCTCCATCTCAGCGAAATAAGCACTGTCGGTGAGCAGTGGGGCGGGATAGTCGTTCAGGTAATTGGCCAATGCAGTAAGTGTTTGCGATGTGGCAAAAGGCCATACGGCACCATCCCACTCGCATTTTCCCACTCCATGGGTGCGGAATTGGGGATGCCTACGCTCGGCGGTGGTGAGGCCACGGGGTGCACAGAACCCTTTTTCATCGGTCAGTTGCAGCCAGGCCTTGTCGTAGATGCCGGAGGGCGGCAGATGGAAATACCAGGGCAGGAAGCCTATCGCTTCACGCACATTGGAAGAGCTGTCGCCACGATGGGTTTCAAAAAAAGCCTGCTCGTGGTTCCATAGCGAGTCGACAATTAGTCGGCGCAATGTTTCGGCCTTTGTCGAATATAGCCGATGGTTGTCATCGTCGCTGTCCAGCTGTGCCATATTGGCCAGCGCCATGGCATTGCCATACATATAACTGTTGATGGAGGGGCGGGCATATCGTTTCTTCCTTCCGCCACTGATGGTTTCCTCCATGGCATCCTGCACATCCGACTGCCAGTAAAGCCCGGTTTTGAGCAGGTGGGTGTCTTCCCAGTGGCGGTATTCGGCTTCAAGGGGAGAGCGCATGCTCAAGAGCCAGTCTTTGCGGCCGTCGACCAGATAGCGGTCCCATACGGCAGCGGCTGTCCACGAACTGTAATTGCTTATCTTCTTCATGGGCTGCCCTTCACGGCCGTAAAACCAGGTATGCAGGCACTGATCCAGATAATCATGATTGCGAATCCAGCGCGACTCATGTATGTGGTGTCCAAGGGCAGATGAAATAAGATTGTACTCGTCGGCATAGGACCGGTTTACCAGAAATTCCGTCATGGCCAGACCCACGGGTGTCTTTTTCAGGTGTTTACGGAGCGTCCACCAACGATAGTAATAGATTTCCTCGAAATTCTGCTGCGGACACTCAAACAGCGGCACGTTTTCCGTCATCCATAGCCAGGAGGAGTCATTGGGAATAGCCTGAACAATGTTCTCATCTTCCATTCCGTTGAAATAGTCGACGTAATGTCTATAATCGCCATAATGGAGAAAGAGGGCATGGGAGTCGGCATCGGTAGAACGGGTAGTGAAATGAGCTATCTGAAAAGTGGCAGCCGGGCAGCTGTCGCCCGCGCCTGGCAAAGTGCCGTACCAATCGGCAGGGGTGTCTATGTCGGGTTGTGTCCTGCGTTCACCTGTCCTGAACACCACACGGTCTATGAGTTCCACCGGAGCCATCAAAATGCGCTGCCCGGCTTTTTTGCCGTCGACAAAGACCTCCACCAACCGACGTTCCACAGAAGCTTCTATTCTGAAATGCAGTGCCTGTCCGGCAGCATATTTGCCCATGCCGCCATAGCGTGCGCCTCCTTTGCAGCGAATTTGTCCCTCGTCGGTTAGTTCAATCCGCGTACAGGCAAGCCCTTTGTGGTCGGTCAGTTCTATGCACAGTTGTCCATGGTCCGACTGCCGTGCAAGAAGGTCGAACTCTACTGTGAGTTGCTTGGAAGCGGGGACAAGGCGTTCTGCCTTGGCATAGTCGAAAGGATCTCCGTCGGTGAGGAGGAGCCATTGCTTATCTAACGACACCGGGGCCATGACGGGGGAATAGGTGTTCCAGGTTTCCAAATCGTGGATACTCGCATATCGGGAGAAGTCATCGTCTGCATGACCGCATGCCTGAAGTCTGACGGGCACTGGAATATGGGCCACCCAAATGTCTTCCTTGTTCATGCTATATGTCACCCAAAGATCACTGTCGGGCGGTGTGCCGTTGCCTTCTTGAATACCACGCACATATTGAGGGCCGTATGATTTGTAATTACCGCCATAGCGCATGGGAGGCACTTCTCCATTCACCAGGTTGAGGGTGGTGTATTCCAAGCCATCGGTGCTCAGCGACAGAGCCAAAGGCCAACGCCATTCAGAGGGATTGTAGACTGTGGCATATAGCCCGTCACTCAGTCTTTCACCCCATATTTTGGCATTGCTGTTCACAAAGCCTCTTGCTCTTTCCACGGGTTGCTTCCAAGTGTGTCCGCCGTCATTACTTACAGAGGTAAGGGCATGTTTCCAAAAAGCCACAATACGGCCGTCGGGAAGTGTATAGTCATTGTAGGCCTTATACTCCTTATGAAGCGGTATCAGGGGGTCATTGCGGTCGGCTTCCTCTACCCACTGCATCAGATAGCGGGGATTGGAGAGAATCTCCTCGCATGCCTTTCTTACAGCTTTTGATGCTTTACGGTAATGGGGGTAGTCGGTATTCTTCTCGTTGAATCCATGATTATAGTAGATAAAATAGATGGGACCGAAGGTGCCGTCGGACTTTATCTCACGCACCACACGGCCTATGCCGTTGCCGTCGTTGGGGTCGTCCTTACGGTCAAGCGCTACACCGTAATTGCCCGTGGCGAGCAGGGTGCCGCCTTTAGAGACATAGAAACCCACCCGCTGGTGCATAATAGCAACCAAGTCTTTGGCAGAGTCTGTACGACCAGGCTTGGTATATCCATCAGGCACCTTATACTCAGGGAATAGTACCACAGGGTCGGTCCAGCGCATACCGTCGGCAGAGGTCTGCAACAAAGTATGCGAAGGAGGGACATGTTCGTCCGACGGGTCACTCAGATAATGTAAGTAGAAACGTCCTTTCCAATAGGCCATCATAGGCTGATGGTTGTAGGTCCATCCTTGACCGTTGGACACGGAGGGATGTTCACGGTTGGCCCGCATCACCTGAATATTGTGCACACCCATAACCGGACTGAGCCGGCCGTCGTGTGAGGTGGGGTCACTCAGCTGCTTGCCGCTATAAAACGGCACGTCCGACTTTTGAACTTGAGCATGCACATGCATACAAATGCATGCCAGCAAGGAAAATATAAGAATTCGTGGTGCGTTCATCGTGCTCGGGAGGCTTTAATTATTCTGCTTACTGTCTTTTTTGGTACCTTGATTATCGTGCCGTGCTTATGTAGTTCGGGAATACGGACTTGGTGCGAGATATCTTCGAAATGTTTGAAATCGGTGGTTAGCACGGCGCCGAAATCTTTCTGCTGATAGCGGTCATAATAAATAACGTATCCCTTAGGCAGCTTCACAAAGGAAGGCCCCTCGGCAAATGACTCCGAGAAAGTAGCCGAAACATCGTGCCAAGGACCTGTGGCATGATTTGAGAAGGCAACCTTTAAATTGCGGTTAGGACGGGTATTGTCTTTCAAGACCATCACATAGTCTGACTTGGAACGATGGATGAGAATGGCGTCGATGCAGCTGAAGCCCGGGTCAATGAGAAGACGGGTAGGGGAGAAATGGATGAAATCCTTTGTCATCGTATAATAAAGGCGATGGTTGTTGAACTCATCTTCTATTCCTTTTTCAAAACGGTAAGGAACACACGATGCCCAGACTATCATGGTGCTGTCGGTCTCTACATCATAAAACAATTCTGGTGCCCAGACGTTGACAGTCGTTGTATCATCCATTACTTTAATAAAACGCTCTTCGCTCCACTGTATCAGGTCTTTTGATTGGGCATAACCAAACCCAAGATCACCCTTCCAACTGGAAGTCCACACCAAATGGTATACGCCATCAGGGGTCTGACTGATGGAAGGGTCGCGCATCACACGCTGTCGGCCAACCTGCGGCGACAGCCACACATGAGGTATGCTGTCCCAATGCTGACCGTCCTCACTATAAAGATAACGAAGGCCGTCAGTGGCAGGCTCATGAAAAGAGGTATACAGATACCAATCTTTTGCCTTACATGATGATAGCGTGAGAAGAATTGATAAAAACAATAAAAAGAATACCGACTTTTTCATTTTGCAATTTATTTAATGACGATAATGGAGGACAAATGTCCATAACCTTAGGGTTTTGATAAAATTAAAAGAAATTGAAAGAAAATGACGCAAACGTTTGCGTAATTATTATTATTTGACTATTTTTGCAAAGAAAAATTAGTCTTTGCCATACCATGAAACCCCAGCGAACATCACTAAAGGACCTGGCCGAGAGACTTGGCGTATCCATTGCCACAGTCTCCAGGGCACTGCGTGGCAGCCATGAGGTGAGTGCGGAAATGCGGGAAAAAGTAAAGGCACTGGCCAAAAAGATGAATTATCGGCCCAACCCTTTTGCACAAAGTCTGCGTAAGGAAGCACCACGCATCATCGGCGTCGTCGTGCCCAACCTTGTCACCCATTATTACGCGGCAGTGCTCGACGGCATTGAGGATTATGCCAAGCGGTTCGGCTACTCGGTATTCAGCAGCAACAGTCATGAGGACCATCTGATGGAAGAACAGGCTATAGACAATTTCATCTCCCTACATGTGGAGGGAATTATAGCCTGCCTGGCTCAAGACACGGTCAACTACGACCATTTCAATGAAATTCATGACATGGGAATACCACTCGTCTTCTTTGCCCGCACCTGCCTGCCGCAATTCTTCTCGCATGTGGTGGCCGACGGTGATATAGCCGCGCAGAAGGCCACCCAGCACCTGTTGGAAACCGGGAGCCGGAGAATCGCATTCATCGGCGGGCCCAACCATCTTGACATGGTGAAAAGGCGCAAGCACGGCTATTTGGAGGCACTGAGAGAATTCCGCATTCCCATTGACCGAGATTTGGTGGTGTGCGACAAAATAGACTACGAGGTGGCGAGAAATGCCACCATCAAACTACTCAAGGGAGAGAATCCACCCGACGCCATCCTGGCTTTCAACGATATCATTACCTATGCCGCCTTTGAAGCCATAAAAAGCCTGGGGCTTCGGATACCGGAAGATGTGGCCATCATCGGGTTCACCGACGGCGACAGTGCCGCTTATGTCACGCCGAGACTCACAGCCATCATGGATCAAGCCCGTATTCAGGGTATGAAAGCTTGTGAACTGCTACTTAGGAATATCAACGGCGACAAGAAAATCTATCATGAAGTAGTGCCCATGATTTTGAAAATCAGGGACAGTAGTGCGAAACAAATCTAACTAAAATAATATTTATGCGAAACGTAAAACTTTTATTTATGGCGATTTCGCTTTTGCTGTCAATGACAGCAAATGCCGCAAAAAAGACAAAAATCGCCAAAAGTGACTTTGTGACTGTCAAAGTGGAGAATCCCGCAGCCAATGGTGCCAAATGGGTACGGCTCCAGGTGATGAACGACAACATCATTCGCGTGGAAGCCACGCCGGAAGATGCTTTCCCCAATAAGACCAGCCTCATTATCGTACCCCAGAAAGCAAAACCGGCTTTCTCCGTGAAAGATGAAAATGGTAAGGTCACGGTTGAGGCCAAAAAGGTGAAAGCTGTGGTCGACAAGAAAACCGGCGAGGTTAACTTCTTTGACGCCAATGGCAAATTGATGCTGAAAGAGGCAAAGGGCGGAAAAACATTTCAACCATTCAGGGTGCCTGAAAGGGAAATCGGTATCGGCACGCTCACCGAGGAGCAGAGAAACGGTTTTACCTGGAGGGCTCTCTTCGACAGTCCCGATGATGAGGCTTTTTATGGCTTAGGACAGCATCAAGCTGAAGACTATAACATGAAAGGTGTAAACGAGGACCTTTTCCAGTATAACACCAAAGTAAGCATCCCCTTCGTACTGAGCAACCGCAACTACGGTATCCTCTGGGACAGCTATTCCTATTGCCGTTGGGGAAACCCCAACGAATATCTTCAACTGAACAGGGCCTTTAAGCTTTACGACAAAAACGGAAAGCCCGGACACCTCACCGGCACCTATGTTGACAAAGACGGGAAGAAACTTATGAGAGATGAAGACAGTATCTACTACGAGTTTGACTGTCCTGCCACATCAGCCATCGCCAACCAAACCGAACCGGGCGGCATCAAAAACCTGCCCAAAGGATTCAATCTCGACGGCGCACATGTAGTGTATGAGGGATTCATCGAAGCACCCGAAACCAATCTATACCACTTCATCCTCTATTATGCAGGATACACGAAGATTTACATTGGCGGACAGGAAGTGGTAAGTGAGCGGTGGCGCACAGCATGGAACCCCAACTCCTGGAAATTCAGAACCCAGCTGCAAAAAGGCAAGAGAACGCAGATTCGTATTGAGTGGGAGCCAGATGGCGGCGTGAGCTACTGCGGCCTCAGAGTGGCCCAGCCTCAGACGGCCAAGGAACAAGGCAACCTGAGTATTTGGAGCGAGATGAGCCGCGACATGGATTATTATTTTATTGCCGGAGACAATGCCGACGAGGTAATTGGCGGATACCGCACACTAACAGGCAAGGCTCCTGTATATCCCAAATGGGTGCTCGGTTTCTGGCAGAGCCGTGAACGCTACAAGAGCAGTGCCGACATAGAACAGACACTGGCCGAATTCAGACGGAGGCATATCCCTGTAGACAATATTGTTCAGGACTGGAACTACTGGCCGCTTCCCGATTGGGGCAGCCACAAATTTGAAGCTGCTCGTTTTCCCAACCCACAGGCCATGCTCGACAGTGTGCATCAAATGCACGGCCGCTTCATGATTTCCGTATGGCCCAAATTCTATGACACGGTCGACAACTACAAAGAACTCGATGCAAAAGGATGGATTTACAAACAGGCCATCACCGACGACATTCACGACTGGCTGGGATATAGAGGGTCTTTCTACGATGCTTACGATGCCAATGCGAGAAAAATGTTCTGGCGGCAGATGGACGAGAACCTTTTCACCAAATTCAACTATGGTATCGACGCTTGGTGGATGGATGCCTCAGAACCCAATGTGCGCGACTGTACACCAATATGGTACCGCAAGGCACTGAGCGGCCCCACGGCGTTGGGAAGCTCCACTGAATATTTCAATGCTTACTCTATTGTCAATGCCGACGCCATCTACAACGGACAGCGGTCTGTACGGCCCAACCAGCGCGTATTCCTGCTTACACGAAGCGGATTTGCCGGCGAGCAGCGTTACTCCACCGCCACTTGGAGCGGTGACATTGGTACCCGCTGGGAAGATATGAGAGCACAGATGACAGCCGGACTCAACTACTGCATGAGCGGTATTCCATACTGGGGAATGGACCAAGGCGGATTCTCCGTAGAGAAAAGGTTTGAGGCCGCCCAGCGTGCCTTCGATGCCACCGGCGTGGAGAACAGCGACCTGACAGAATGGAGAGAACTGCAGACAAGGTGGAACCAGTTTGGCTGTTTCATACCCCTTTACCGGGCCCATGGACAATTCCCGCTCCGCGAGGTGTGGAATATTGCTCCCGAAGACCATCCGGCATACAAGACCATCGTATGGTACGACCGTCTTCGCTACCGCCTCATGCCCTACCTCTACAGTATGGCAGGATGGGCTCACTTCAAAGACTATACACTAATGAGGGGACTCATCATGGATTTCAACGGCGACAAGAATGTGGAGAATATTCCCGACCAGTGGATGTTCGGCCCCGCACTCATGGCATGTCCTGTGGGATACTATAAAGCCCGTAACAGAGCGGTCTACTTCCCCAAACAGTGTGGATGGTATGATTTCTATACCGGACAACACATTGAAGGCGGACAGACATTGGTGGTGGACGCTCCCTACGAGCGGATTCCGGTATTTGTGCGCGAAGGCGCCATCATACCTTTCGGACCCGAAATGGAATGGTGCGACGAAAAGCCGGCAGAACTCATTAATCTCTATATCTACGAGGGTGCCGACGGACAGTTCCAGCTCTATGAGGACGAGGGAACCAACTACAATTACGAGAAAGGCAAATATGCCACCATCGACATCACCTACGACGACAGCACCAAGACAGTGAGCTTTGGACAGCGCAAAGGTTCATTCAACGGAATGCTCAAAGACCGCCGTTTCAACATCGTACTGGTGAAAAAAGATACTCCCGTAGAGCTGAACCTCGAGAACCCCAAGGGCATGATGGTCAACTATTCGGGTAAGTCTACTCAAGTGAAACTCTAATCCCCATACAACCAGGGATAATTATCAACACAGCATCTTGCACCTCCTGTCATAGGAAGGCAAGATGCTTTTCATTCTTTAAATGATGCCATGATTAAAAGATTTTTCTGTTGCAGCCTGCTCCTTACTGTCGCCCTAATCGCCCGGAGCTATGAAAAAAAGAATTTCGACTGCGACTGGCTCTTCACACTGGCCGACTCTGCCGGGATGGAGAGTCCAGAATATAATGATTCCAAGTGGAGAAAGCTCGACCTTCCACACGACTGGGCTATTGAAGGCGATTTCTCTCCCTCCAACCCATCGGGAGCTGGCGGGGGAGCACTGCCAGGGGGCATAGGATGGTACCGCAAACATTTCTCTGTCAGAAACTTGACAGACAAACGCTTCTTTGTAGAATTCGACGGTGTATACATGAACGCTACGGTTTATATCAACGGGCACAAACTGGGAACACGCCCGTATGGATACAGCTCGTTTGAGTATGAACTCTCACCATTTCTGAAAGAAGGCGACAATGTCATTGCCGTGAAAGTGGACAACAGCGACCAGCCCAACTCAAGGTGGTACAGCGGATGCGGCATTTATCGTCACGTATGGTTGGCGGAAACCGGCCCCATACGCATTAATCATTGGGGGATACATGTTCAGACTACCCCCTCTGGCGAGGTCAGGATTGAGACTACTGCCGATGCTGGAAAGAGAGACATTCCCTCAAAACTGATGTATAAACATGTAGTTTTCGACGGTAACGGCAATGTCGTCGCCTCTACGACTTCTCAAAAGGCATCTGTACGTCTCAAAGTGCGGCGGCCACACCTTTGGTCGGTAGAGTCACCCTATCTTTATACGGTAAAGACGGTAATAACCGACGGAAAAGGGCAGGTGCTCGACACACAAATTACCACAACCGGATTCCGCAGTTTCTCGTTCGATCCGAAAAAAGGATTCTCACTCAACGGCAAGTCCATGAAACTGAACGGTGTATGCGAGCACCATGATTTCGGATGTCTGGGCGCAGCACTTCATGAGGATGCCCTGCACAGGAAACTGGTCATACTGAGGGAAATGGGTGTCAATGCCATACGAAGCTCTCACAATCCTCCTGCACCCGAACTGCTCAACATGTGCGACTCTATGGGCTTCATCGTGATGGACGAATCATTTGACATGTGGCGGCGCAAAAAAACACAGAACGATTATGCGCGGTTCTTTGATGAATGGCATGAAAGAGACCTCTCCGACCTGATACTGCGCGACCGTAACCACCCCTGCATCCTCATGTGGAGCATTGGCAATGAGGTGCTGGAACAATGGTCCTCGGCAGAGGCCGACACGCTCTCTCTTGAGCAGGCCAACCTCATTCTCAATGCCGGACATGATGCCTCCACCCTGGCCAAGGAGGGCGAACTGAGCGTTAATTCACTCCTTACAAGGCACCTGGCTGAGATAGTAAGAAGATACGACACTACACGGCCTATCACAGCTGGATGCAATGAACCCGACCCCGGCAATCATCTGTTCAAAAGCGGCGCCATCGACATTATCGGATTCAATTACCATCATCAATGGGTGAAAGATGTGCCAAAGAATTTTCCCGACAAACCGTTTATCTTCAGCGAGAGTGTCTCCGCACTGCAAACAAGAGGGTTCTATATGATGCCGAGCGATTCCGTCTACAAGGCACCCATTGAATGGTGGCTTCCCTATACCGACCCATCCTTCCAGTGCAGTGCCTACGACAATATGCACGCATCGTGGAGCAGCACACACGAGGAGACATGGGACGTTGTAAAACATAACGATTTCGTGGGCGGACAGTTTATATGGACCGGATTCGACTATATCGGAGAACCTACGCCTTATTCCTATCCTGCAAGAAGCAGTTATTTCGGCATTATCGACCTTGCCGGGTTCCCCAAAGACATCTATTACATGTACCAAAGTGAATGGACCGACAAGCCTGTGCTGCACCTGTTCCCACACTGGAACTGGCTGAAGGGCCAGACCATTGACCTATGGTGCTACTATAATCAGGCAGACGAAGTGGAACTCTTCATCAACGGGAAAACTCAGGGTGTGAGACGCAAAGCCGACTCTCACCAATATCATGTCATGTGGCGCGTAACCTACGAACCCGGCGAGGTGACAGCCGTGGCCCGAAAGAACGGACAGGAGGTAAGAAGGCAGACTATCCGTACTGCCGGAGCGCCACACCACATCCGACTTCAAGCCGACAGAGCCGGCATGTCGCCCGACGGAAAAAGTCTTTGTTTCGTAACGGCTGAGATTGTGGACAAAAACGGGAACCTGTGCCCCAATGCCGACAATCAACTCTTCTTCGAAATTGACGGGAATGCGACAATAGCCGGAGTGGACAATGGATGTCAGACTTCGCTCGAACGGTTTAAAGACAATAAACGGAAAGCGTTTTATGGTAAGTGCCTCATTGTGCTGAGAGCCGGCAAACAAGAAGGCAAGGTGACCCTTACAGCACGAGGAGTAGACCTGGAAGACGGCACTATGCGACTGGAAATCAAACAAAACAAATAATGACAATGAAAAGTATCTTTCTTTCATGCCTGCTGGGGCTGACATTATCCTCACAGGCCGCGCCAAAGGATGCCGCCATACGCGTGAACCAAGTGGGAATGGCACCTTCACAGGAAAAAGTGGTTGTCTTTGACGGGATTGACCCACAAAAATCTATCACGGTAAAAAAGCTGATGCCCAACGGCAAGTGGAAAAAAATAGACGGCACATGGAGCGTCACCCGCTCGGCCACATCACCTTGGTCGGGAAAGACACGGTTCGTCGTTGATTTGTCGACTATAAATGAATGCGGAGAGTACATGATAAGCGCCAAAGGCCTCTCGGAAAGATTCACTGTGGCAGAACAGCCTGTTCACAAGATAGCGGAGGCCGCATTGAAGGCCTTTTATTTGATACGGTCTGGCATGCCTATAGAGGAGCGCTATGCGGGCAAATGGCACCGCACAGCAGGACATCTCGACACGCAAGTCATTGTACATCCCTCGGCCGCCTCTGAAGGACGGCCTGCAGGAACGGTCATCTCTTCTCCAAAAGGATGGTATGATGCCGGTGACTATAATAAGTATGTGGTCAATTCGGCCTTCTCAATCGGCTTGGTGCTTTGCTGCTATGAGGAGAATATAGATTACTTCGACAAGCTCAACACCAATATTCCCGAAAGCGGCAACCAGACGCCCGATGTGCTGGATGAGATGATGTACAACCTGGAATGGCTGCTCACCATGCAGGATCCCACCGACGGGGGCGTCTACCACAAACTCACCACGCCTTTTTTTGAGGGGTTCATCATGCCTGATGCATGCGCACAAAAAAGATATGTTGTACAGAAAAGCGTGACAGCATGTCTTGATTTTGCAGCTGTCATGGCACAGGCGGCAAGACTCTTCCTGGGAAATACTGAATATGCCGATTTCTCAACGAAAGCAATCAATGCTGCAACAATGGCATACAAGTGGGCCCAAAAGAACCCGAATGTGCTGTACAGGCAGAATGAGATGAACAAGACTTTCAAGCCAGAAATCACAACAGGCGAATACGGAGATTCGCATACTGCCGACGAGTGGTTTTGGGCGGCTACCGAACTCTACCTCGCAACCGGACAAGACTGCTACCTGAAAGATGCCGAGAAGAATATGCCCGCACTGTTCGTCACCCCGGCATGGGCCGATGTGTCCGCTCTTGGCCTCTACGAATGGGTGGCAAGAAACGACGGCAACCGCCTCTCTCTTTCTGCAAGGAATCTTCTGAGTCAATATGTGGAAAAAATCACAACATCGGTGCCTACGTCATGCTTCCAGTCGGTATATGGCAACGAAGCAGGCAATTTCTATTGGGGATGTCTGGCTGAATGCTGCTGCCAGGCAGTCTCCATGCTCTATGCTGACAAATATCTTGCCACAGGGAAATACAGGAAACCGGCCTTCATGAATGCCGACTACCTGCTGGGACGAAACCCTCTCGGCTTCTGCTATGTAACAGGTTTCGGCTCAAAGAGCCCTATGCATCCACACCACCGCATCTCGCAAGCCGACGGCATCGAAGAACCGTTTCCTGGACTATTGGTGGGCGGACCGAATCCTGGACAGCAGGACAAGGACGACAAGACATTCACCTATCCTTCAAAATGGCCCGATGAGTCGTATGCCGATCATGCCGCATCGTACGCCTCAAACGAGATAGCGCTCAACTGGAACGCATCGCTGGTAGCCATGCTCTGCTGGTTAGACGCCATCAAATAAAGAAAACAGAAGGCAGAGTGCACATCGCGCACCCTGCCTTCTTATAGCTTACGCCCTTATGCGTAAAGGATCAGCTGTCGGCTATCTCACTCAGTTCTAACCATCGCATCGACTTCTCGTCCAACTCCTCGTTTACAATGGGCAGACGCTTGCTCAGTTTCACGATCTCGTCCGAACTTAGCTGACCGCCACTGAGAGCTTGTTCTATTTCCTTCTTCTCTTTTTCCAAGCCGTCTATCTCTGTCTCAAGGCGGGCAAACTCAGTCTTCTCCTTGAAAGTCATCTTGCGCTTGGTCTCATTACGATAGCTCCGTTTCTCCTTCGTTGACTTTTCTTCTTGAGCATCCTTCTCCGATTTGAGCGACTGCCAGTCACGGTATTGGGTATAGTTGCCGGGGAAATCCTTTATCACACCGTTTCCTTTGAAAACGAGCAGATGGTCCACAACCTTGTCCATGAAATAGCGGTCGTGGCTCACCACGATGACACAACCCGGAAAATCGGCCAGATAGGCTTCCAATATCTGAAGTGTCTGGATATCCAAGTCGTTAGTAGGCTCATCGAGAACCAGAAAATTAGGATTGCGCATCAACACCGTGCAGAGATATAATTTGCGCCTCTCCCCACCGCTCAGATTGCACACGTAGTTGTGCTGCTGCTCAGGAGTAAAAAGAAAATGCTGCAAGAACTGGCTGGCTGTAAGGTGCCGGCCTCCGCCCACATCGATATATTCGGCAATATCGGTGACAACGTCAATCACCTTCTTGTCATTCTCAAACTGGAGTCCTTCTTGTGAGAAATAACCGAAACGCACTGTCTCTCCTATATCGAAGCGGCCCCCGTCGAGCGGCAACTGACCCAGAAGAAGCTTGATGAAAGTCGACTTACCTGTGCCGTTATTCCCTACAATGCCCATCTTCTCAAAACGGGCAAAATTATAATAGAAGTCTTTCAGAATAACCGTTTCGCCAAAACGCTTGGAGGCGTACTGGCATTCGAATATCTTGCTGCCTATATAGAGATTGGAAGACTTCAGCCGCATCTGGCGGTCCTCAATTCGCTGCTTGGCCTTTCGCTCCAATTCATAGAAGGCCTCCTCACGGTAACGGGCTTTATGGCCTCTGGCCTTGGGCATGCGCCGCATCCACTCCAATTCTCTACGATACAGATTGTTGGCACGGGCTATCTCTGCACGGGTGGCATCCATACGCTCCTCGCGCTTCTCCAGATAATAGGCATAGTTGCCGCGATAAGTGTAGAGTCGGCGACCATCGAGTTCAACAATCATGTTGCACACACGGTCAAGGAAAAAGCGGTCGTGCGTCACCATCAGCAGCGTCATGCTGCTTCTGGACAGGTATCCCTCCAGCCATTCTATCATGTCCAAGTCGAGATGATTGGTGGGCTCATCCAGTATCAGGAAATCCGGTTCGGTGAGCAACACATTGGCCAGTGCGACCCGCTTCTGCTGACCCCCGCTCAACTCACCCATTGGCTGCGACAAGTCGCGAATCTTCAACTGGGTGAGCACTTGCTTGGCACGAAGCACTTTCTCCTCTTCACCTTCGTGATTGAAGCAGGCGTCAAGCACCGTATCGTCTGGCGAAAAACGGGGAGCTTGTTCCAAAAAGCCTATCTTCAGATCTTTCCTGTAGATGATTGATCCACTGTCATAACCCTCACGGCCCGTCAGCACCGAAAGCAATGTCGACTTGCCCGTTCCATTCTTGGCTATAAGACCCACACGCTGGCCTTCGGATATGCCAAACGATATGTTCTCAAATAAGACAAGCGCACCAAACGATTTGGTGAGATTCTGGACATCTAAATAGGGAGTCATTACTCTTCGCTGGTTGATGATAGTTCCTTGTTGATAAGATCTATATAATCCAGCACCTCTGTACGTCCCTCTTTCTTCTCACTGCTGGTTATAAAGTGTGGGGGCAGCTCTTCCCATGTCTCACTGAGTTTCTCCATATAGGTGCGGACGTTATTGCCCAACTTCTCACGTGATATCTTGTCGGCCTTGGTAAAAATGATGGCAAACGGGATGCCGGCCTCACCTAAAAAGTTGATAAACTCCAAATCTATCTTCTGAGGTGAGTGGCGCACATCGATTAAAAGGAAAAGATTGGCCAATTGCTCCCGCTGCAGGATGTAGGACTTGATCATAAAGGAAAGTTTTTCCTGCGTCTTTTTCGAACGCTGCGCATATCCATAGCCAGGCAGGTCAACAAGATACCATTGGTCGTTCACAATAAAATGATTGATCAGCAGGGTCTTGCCCGGGGTGGCCGATGTCTTGGCCAGTCCCTTGTGATTGCACAGCATATTAATAAGACTCGACTTTCCTACATTCGAACGGCCTATGAATGCATATTCAGGTTTTGTGTCGACAGGACATTGGGCTACTTTAGAGCTACTAATAAAAAATTCAGACTTCCTGATTTCCATTGGTCAAATAATTATGTCATTGGGAGGGTTTTGAGTTGCAAATTTACGAAAAAAAACACAACCTGCCAAATTATGAATGCTTTAATCAAACATTCATTCATCTACCTGATGAATCTGGACTGAATGTGAAACAATTCTTCCGTTTTGTTTTGCTTTTCGCTCACTTTGCATTATCTTTGTACGCAAATGAAAGGCACTTCACCGATACAACCGGTGATTTGGCACTATGAAAGAATGCATTGATTATGGAACAGCATGATGACAGCAAGTCTGATTCATGGGGGAAGCTTATGGACGAATTTTACGATTTGTTGAATAGGCTTGACGACCATCAAAAAGACCAACTTTTTGAAGTGATTGCCGACCCTGACAAATTGGGCAATTTGGTCAATGACAACTACCTTGGCAAGGACCGGCCCAACTTTATAGACGAAGTTGAGCCCATCGCCGACTGGCTGCTGCCACTTTGGAGACTGGAGACCGACTCTTCGGCCGGTTTGAGGACTTATCTTGAAGACATAGCACATAAGGCAGAAGACAAGAGGAAGGGTCTTTTGGAGGCCGACATGCACAATTATATCCTCAATATCATTGCTCTTTTCGACCATCATCAACAACAATATGTATGGCGACTCTGGGGGGCCCTCTGGTTAATGGAAAGACTTGACTTGAAAGGGTGTGCCGACCTTGTTTTTCTACTGTTGAGACAGGACTATTTCTTCCTTGACTTCTATTTCGGAAACGACAAAATGGAGGTGGCCCAAGCGTCATTGTATCATTTCTTTTCCGATAGCCCCGATGCTTTGTACGACTTCCTTAGAGAAAGGAGAATTATTCCCGAATCGCGTATTCCTGTCTTTGGGGCGCTGGCACTGATGGCCTCGCAATCAGAGAAAAACAGACTGCAAGCTGTCAGCCTCATCATTAAATATCTGAATGTGGTGTACGATGTAGGCAAGCAGAACGGGAATATGCAGAACGTAGAGTCATACATCTATCTTTTAGCTCACAATAAAGTGAAGGAAGCGCTGCCCATGCTCCAAAAAATCTACGACGACACGGTATTCCTCCGCGTGTCTATTGCTGATTCCAACGATGTGGCATATATCATGAATCATCCTGATTCTGACAGTATTCCAAACCATACCCATAATTTTGCGCTGAATTTGGACAACGTTCTTGAAGACGCCGCACTGTGGGAAAAGTTGTTGATGAACGATGAGCAAGAAGAATGGGAAGAAGTGTTTTGACTAACTTATAATTAGCAGCTATTATGAAATATATCAAATGGGGATTCATAGGATGCGGCGAGGTTACGGAGAAAAAAAGCGGACCCGCTTTCAGTGAGGTTGAAGGGTCGAGCGTGGTGGCCGTCATGAGTCGTAAAGAAGAGCATGTGAAAGAATATGCTCAGCGACATCACATTGCCAGATGGTACACTGATGCGCAACAACTCATCAATGACCACGAGGTCAATGCCGTATATGTGGCTACACCGCCTTCCAGCCATGCCATCTATGCCATCATGGCCATGAAAGCAGGCAAACCTGTCTATGTGGAAAAGCCTTTGGCTGCCAACTATGACGACTGCGCAAGAATTAACCGCATCAGCGAACAGACGGGAATACCCTGTTTCGTGGCTTACTATAGAAGATATCTTCCGTATTTTCAAAAAGTAAAGGAAATAATAAAAAACAACGTCATCGGCAAAATACTAAATGTCCAGGTACGTTTCGCGTGTCCGCCAAGAGATGCCGACAGAGCCAAGGATGGCCAGGGTCCGTGGAGACTGAATCCGGAAATCGCAGGGGGAGGCTATTTCTACGACCTCGCCCCACATCAGTTTGACCTGCTTCAAGACCTCTTCGGCATTATTGTCGACGTAAAAGGCATATGCTCAAACCGCGGAGGCCTGTACAGCGTGGAAGACACACTGAGCGCATGTTTCCAGTTCGAAAGCGGACTGCCTGGAAGCGGCTCGTGGTGCTTTGTGGGCCATCCGTCTGCACAGGACGACAGCATCGAGGTGATTGGAGAAAGAGGCACGCTTTCATTCTCGGTCTTCAACTACAGTCCCATTCAGCTTGTCACCAGCACTGGAGCCAGCTCCATCACCGTACCCAATCCACCTTATGTCCAATTACCCATCATCAAGGCCGTAATAGAGCATCTGCAAGGTATCAATGTGTGCGACTGCACCAGTGTATCAGCCACGCCTGTCAACTGGGTTCTGGACCGCATCTTAGGAAAATACTGATGCCTTCAGTCCGCACTATACTGTCTTTGCTATGCCTTATGGCATGCAGTCTTTGCCATGCCGAGGACAGCATACCCCAAAAGAAATCTTTCGGGGCTACCATTGTGGGGGGATTAAAGAGTGTATTACGCGAATTCAACAACATCGACACCACCTACATCGAACCACAGCATTACAAATTCTCTGCCATGGTTCAGTCTACTTATTTCTTTGAGCGCTACAGGATAACAAGCAAATCGGGACAAACCATCACATTCGCCCCTGAGGCAAGAGTCAAGGTGGGACCCTATGCGGGATGGAGCCTCCTCTTTCTGGGATATACAATCGACCTGGCCTACATCAGTGCGAACAAGAAAAGAGAATTGGAATTAAGTCTATATTCTTCCATGATTGGTGTAGACCTCTTCTACCGCCGAACAGGATATGAATACAATATAAAAGATATCGACCTAAAATCTGACGACACTCCAACCTTATCGCAAGATATTCCCTTCGGTGGCTTAGGCGTGAGCATAACAGGACTGAACGCTTACTACATACTGAATCACCGCAAATTTTCTTACCCTGCCGCTTTCAGCCAAAGCACTTGCCAACGCAAAAGCTGTGGCTCTGTTATTCTGGGTGCCGGCTATACAAGGCATTCACTCAGCATGGACGTAGAAAAACTTAAACAGACACTTGAGCCTTACGGCATACTGCCCCTGATAGACGAGGGAATCTTCTTTAAGTCTATCAACTATACCGACATATCCTTTACCGGGGGATACGCCTACAATTGGGTCTTTTCCAAAAACTGGCTGTTGAACCTTTCCCTTTCAGCGGGATTGGCCTACAAGCATTCTACCGGAGATTTCGTGAAGGACGCCCTCATCTTCAGAGATTTCTCTTTCAGTAATGTCAATTTTGACGGCGTTGCCAGGTTTGGATTGGTTTGGAACAACTCCAAATGGTATTTTGGCAGCAATGCTGTCTTACATTCCTACAATTACAGGAAATCTCAATTTTCGACATCCAATTATTTTGGCAATGTCAATGTTTATATAGGATTTAATTTTGGAAGAAAAAAAGGACATTGAATAATATGAACAGTTTTATAAAAAAGACTTTATCCGCATTCTGCTGTCTGACACTGGCCACGATAGCCACAGCACAGCCCGAGTACAGCAAAACCGACAGTATCAATATTGAGAAATGGCTCAACGAAAGCCGCCAAATTGAGGGCACCCCACAATTGGTCATGTTTTTTGCTGAAAAATTAAAAGACATTCCCTATGTGGCTTATACCCTTGACCAAAACAGCGAAGAAAGGCTGGTTGTCAATACAAGAGAGCTCGACTGTACTACTTATGTTGAAAACGTGATGGCTTTGGCTCTTTGCGCCAGCAACAAGATGTATCACTTTCCACAGTTTTGCTTCGCACTTCAAAAAATAAGATATGTGAAAGGACAGATACACTACACGACACGCAAGCACTATTTCACCACATGGATCAACGACAACACCAGCCTCGGACTCATTGAGACAGTTGACCAACCCAATCCGCCCTTCTCCGCCACGCAAATAGTCGATGTAGACTACATGTCGACACACCCTGACGCCTATGCAATGCTGAAAAAACACCCTGAATGGATGGAAGACATCACCGGAATGGAAAAAGAAATTTCGGGCATGAAAGAAAGATACATACCCTCGGCTGTGGTGAGCAACAGTTCCCTGCTCAGACAATTTGTCTTCGACGGCGACATCATAGCCATCGTCACCAAGAAAAAAGGGCTCGATATCTCACACGTCGGATTTGCTAAGTGGCACAAAGATGGACTGCATCTGATGAATGCATCGATGATACGCAAAAAAGTGGTCGACGAACCCATGACGTTGGCCGACTATCTGAAAAAACATCCATCACACCTCGGAGTCAGAATAATTCGACCCATATTTTGATTTTTTATTCAACTTTTTTGTTAGTATTGGATTATTTGACTACTTTTGCAATTGTAAAGTCTACATTGCAAATCTAAAACAAAAATACCGCTCATGGATAGAATATCACATGAGGGCGTCGTTGAATCAAAGGATGCTGACCTGCTGAGAATTAAGATTTCACAGACATCAGCATGTGCTGCTTGTAAAGTGTCGAAACACTGCAATGCTATGGAAAGCAAAGACAAGATAGTAGAGATACACGACCCCAACGCTGCAAAAAAATACAAGGAAGGCGATGATGTCGTGGTTTACATGCCGAGCAGCTACGGACATAAAGCTGTACTATGGGCATTTCTTGTACCGTTCCTGTTGCTTGTGGTTACCATTTTTCTACTGATGTATTTTGTTGGCGACGAAGGACTGGCGGCTCTGGGAGGAGTAGCAGTATTGATACCCTATTACGGACTGCTCTACTTGTTGAGAGGGAAGATGGCTGAGGAATTCGTGTTTTCCATTAAAGAATAATTGATAACTAAATATACAAAAAATTATGGATTTTATTTTCAGTGCAATGATCGTACTTGGACTGATAGCGCTTGTGGCAGCTGTCATTCTCTATGTATGTTCAAAAAAATTCGCCGTTGAGGAAGATCCGAGATTGGGAAAGGTGACAGAAGCATTGCCTGGTGCCAATTGTGGTGGATGCGGATTCCCCGGTTGCAGCGGATTGGCAGCCGCGCTGGTCAAAGCTGCTGATGCCGGTTCCATCGAGGGACTTGCCTGCCCCGTAGGCGGTGCCGAAGTAATGGGACACGTAGCCGACCTGCTCGGTATTGCCGTAGCCAACACCGAAGCCAAAGTGGCTGTGGTAAGATGCAACGGCACCTGCGAAATGAGACCGCGTACCGCTGAGTATGACGGTCTACGCTCTTGCGCAGCCATGCATGCCTGCGGTGCCGGTGAAACAGGATGCGGATTCGGATGTCTCGGATGTGGCGACTGCGTTGCCGCATGCCAATTCGGTGCCATCACCATCAATGAAGAAACAGGCATTCCTGAAGTGAATGAGGACAATTGCACCTCATGCGGTGCCTGTGTCAAGGCTTGCCCCCGCAACATTATCGAACTCCGCAAGAAAGGGCCCAAGAACCGCCGTGTTTATGTGCGCTGCGTGAACAAGGACAAAGGTGCCGTGGCCAGAAAATCTTGCAAGGCTGCGTGCATAGGATGCGGCAAATGTGTGAAAGAGTGCAAGTTCGAAGCCATCACCATGGTGAACAACCTCTCTTACATCGACCCGGAGAAATGCCGCCTCTGCAGAAAATGTGAAGAGGCATGTCCTACAAACGCCATCGTCGCTGTTAACTTTCCTCCCAGGAAAGAGAAACCGGCAGCTCCTGCAGCCGAGACCGCAAAGCCTGTGGTGAAAAATGAAACCGTTGAGCAAACCCAAATAAACAAGGAGGCTGAGAAATGAAACTGAGAACTTTTAAAATGGGTGGTGTTCATCCTGAAGAGAACAAACTCACCAACAATGTCGCGACAGTAAAAGCCGCACTGCCGGCACAAGCTGTGTATCCTCTGTCTCAACATATCGGCGCTCCCGCAAAACCGGTTGTCAATAAGGGCGACCATGTGAAAGTGGGCACCCTCATTGCTGAGGCAGGAGGCTTCGTATCGGCACCCATCTATTCTGGCGTGTCCGGAACCGTCTTGAAAATAGACAATGCCGTCGATGCCACCGGTTACTTGAAACCCTGCATTATAATTAAGGTGGAAGGTGATGAATGGGAAGAGTCTATCGACCGCTCCGAAAAGCTGGAAACGCTGGCCGACCATCCTGAACTGACACCCGAGATGATAGTGGAAAAAGTGAAAAAAGCCGGTGTCACCGGTATGGGTGGAGCTGGATTCCCCACATTCATCAAACTATGTCCTCCTCCCACGGCCAAGGCTGAGTGCGTCATCATCAACGCCGTGGAGTGCGAGCCTTATATCACTGCCGACTTCCGACTCATGATGGAGCATGCCGATGAGATACTGGTGGGACTCGACCTGCTGATGAAAGCAGCCAAAGTAACCAAAGGCTATATCGGTATTGAAGACAACAAACCGGAAGCCATCTCGCTGTTTGAGCAGAAAACAGCCGGGCGGAACGATGTGGAAATCGTGCCACTGGCAAAGAAATATCCGCAAGGAGGTGAGAAGCAGCTCGTCGATGCAGTCATCAACAGACAAGTACCGGCACCTCCCGCCATACCCGTGAATGTGGGTGCCATCGTGCAGAATGTAGGTACCGCCTATGCTGTATATGAAGCGGTGATGAAAAACAAGCCACTATTTGAAAGATATACCACCGTAACCGGAAAATCGTTAAAGAACCCCGGCAACTTCCAGGTGAGAATGGGAACACCGATGAAAGACCTGGTAGAGACTTGCGGCGGCATGCCCGAAGGCGACAACAAGGTGCTTGCCGGCGGTCCGATGATGGGAAAAGCCCTCACTTCTCTTGAAGTGCCTATCTGCAAGGGCACCAACTGTGTGACTGTGCTGACTGGACAAGATGCACACCGCAAACCGGAACAGCCCTGCATACGCTGCGCCAAGTGTGTGAGCGCATGCCCCATGGGACTGGAGCCCTATCTTCTGGCTACAGTATCCTCCATGAAGAATTGGGAACGCGCCGAGGCAGAGGACATCACCTCATGCATTGAGTGCGGCTCCTGCATGTTTACATGTCCGGCACACCGACCGCTGCTCGACAACATCCGTCAGGGAAAGTCTACCGTCATGGGAATTATAAGAGCTCGAAACGCAAAGAAATAAAGTTATATCATTATGTCTAAATTCATAGTATCATTATCACCGCATGCACACGGCACCGACTCCGTCGAACGCAATATGTTTGGCGTGATAATCGCTTTGGTGCCCGCTTTGCTGGTCTCCTTCTTCTATTTTGGAATCGGCTCGGCCATCGTTTGTGCCGTAAGTGTGGCTGCATGCGTGTTTTTCGAATGGGCCATTACAAAATACCTGCTCCACAAGGAACCCACCATCACCGACGGCTCGGCCATCCTGACTGGCTTGCTCCTTGGATTCAATCTTCCGTCCAATCTTCCACTATGGATCATCATTATCGGTGCCCTCGTGGCAATCGGTATCGGAAAGATGACCTTTGGCGGCCTGGGATGCAACCCGTTCAATCCCGCACTCGTGGGACGTTGCTTCCTGCTCGTTTCCTTCCCCGCACAGATGACCACATGGCCTGTGGTGGGACAGCTCACCTCCTATGCCGATGCCGCTACCGGTGCCACACCGCTCAGCATCATGAAAACGGCCATCAAAACTGGAGACGCATCTGTCCTCGACAATCTGCCCAGCTCACTGAACATGCTGCTTGGCAATGTTCCCGACGGCGCAGGTACCATCGGTGAGGTCTGCGCCTTGGCACTGATTATCGGCCTCTGCTACATGTTGTGGAAACGGATTATCACCTGGCACATACCTCTGAGCATCATCGGAACCGTATTCGTGTTCTGCACACTGCTCCATTTCGCCAATCCCATCTATGCCAACCCGTTTGCTGAGATTCTGAGCGGAGGTCTGATGCTGGGCGCTATTTTCATGGCCACAGACTATGTTACCTCACCGATGACGGCAAAAGGTCAGATTATCTATGGCGTCTGCATCGGACTGCTTACGGTCATCATCCGCAACTGGGGTTCTTATCCCGAAGGCATGTCGTTCGCCATTCTTATCATGAATGCTTTTACACCGCTCATCAACACCTATGTAAAACCCAAACGATTCGGGGAGGTTCCTGAAAAGAAATAAGGAGGAAGAAAGATATGAAAAAATTAGAATCATCACTTCTAAACATGGTCCTTGTCCTCACTGGGGTGGCGGTCATTATGGGCGGAATACTGGCCTATGTGAACCATCTTACCAGCGGACCCATCAATGAACAGAAGGAAAAAGCACTGGCCGACGGCATCAAAACGGTTATGGTTTGTGAAGATCTGAAAGTAGCTAAGACAGACACCGTAAAGCAAAACGACGCCAAAGGAAAAGAGCTGACCTACATCATCTATCAGACACAGGATAAAAACGGCAAAGACCTTGGAGCTGCAGTGGAAAGCACTACGGGCGGCTTCGGCGGCGACCTGCGTGTTCTCGTCGGATTCGACCCCGAGGGGAATATACTGGGTTACACCCTTCTTGAACATGCCGAGACCCCCGGTCTGGGCGCCAAGGCTGACAAATGGTTCCAAAAGGGAGAGAAAGGCGACATTATTGGCAAGAACCCCGGCACCAACAAGTTAGGTGTAACAAAAGGTGGTGAAGGCGAAATCGAAGCCATTACTGCTTCAACCATCACCAGCCGCGCCTTCTTGCTTGCCGTAGGCAATGCTTTCAAAGCATACAAGGCCACACCCGTCGAATAATTATTCATTATTAAGAAAAAGTCTGTTATGAGTTACATAGATATCATAAAAAATGGCATCATCAAGGAGAATCCCACATTCGTCTTGATGCTCGGTATGTGTCCCACATTGGCCACCACCACTTCTGCCATCAACGGTATGTCGATGGGACTGGCCACCATGGCGGTGCTCATCTGTACAAACTTTGTCATATCGCTGCTCAAGAGCGTAACACCCGACAAGGTGCGAATCCCGGTCTTTATTGTCGTGATTGCGGCCTTTGTGACAGTGCTTCAGCTCTTCATCAAGGCATTCCTGCCCGACATCGACAAGGCTTTAGGCCTTTTCATCCCGCTTATCGTGGTCAACTGTATCATACTGGGGCGTGCCGAGGCTTTCGCCTGTAAGAACAATCCCGTTTCAAGCCTGATGGACGGTATCGGAATCGGACTGGGATTCACCTTCGCACTCACTCTCCTTGGCATCATTCGTGAATTTTTCGGTGCCGGCTCCTTCTTCGGTATGCCACTGCTGCCCGAGACTTTCAATGTGCTCCTCTTCGTATTGCCTCCGGGAGCCTTCATCTCCCTGGGTTACCTTATCGCTATTGTTAATAAATTAAGGAAAGGATAATTATGGAATATCTGCTTATTTTTATCTCCGCTATCTTTGTCAACAATATCGTACTGTCGCAATTCCTCGGTATCTGCCCGTTCCTCGGCGTATCGAAGAAAGTGGATACAGCTCTTGGCATGAGCGGTGCTGTGGCTTTCGTCATGACTTTGGCCACAGTGGTCACCTTCCTTGTTCAGAAATATGTCCTCGACCCGTTCGGACTCCAATACCTCCAGACACTGACCTTTATCCTTGTTATCGCAGCATTGGTGCAAATGGTGGAAATTGTGCTCAAAAAGGTTTCACCCAGCCTTTATCAGGCTTTAGGCATCTTCCTTCCTCTCATCACGACCAACTGCGCCGTGCTCGGTGTGGCCATCCTTGTCATTCAGAAAGACTTCAACTTGCTGCAGTCGGTTGTTTACGCTTTCTCCACAGCTATCGGTTTTGCCTTGGCTTTGGTGGTCTTCGCCGGACTTCGAGAGCAGCTGTCGCTTGTTAAAGTGCCTAAAGGAATGAACGGCATGGCCATCGTGCTCGTAACGGCCGGACTGCTTAGTCTTGCTTTCATGGGCTTCTCGGGTGTCGACGGCGGCTTAAGGACTTTGTTTGGACTGGACTAATATTCAATAAATAATTATGAAACAAACTATCTTGGTCACAGGTGGAACTGGTTTCATCGGTTCCCATACCACAGTTGAGTTGCAACAAGCTGGCTATAAGGTGGTCATCGTCGACAATCTTTCCAACTCCAAAAAGGAAGTGGTCGACGGCATTGAAAAGATTACAGGTGTAAGACCTGCATTCGAACAGGTAGACTGCTGCGACTTGAAAGCACTGGAAGGCGTTTTCGAAAAATACCCCGATATTCAGGGCATCATTCATTTCGCTGCCAGTAAAGCCGTAGGAGAAAGTGTGGAGAAGCCTCTCCTTTACTATCGCAACAATATCAACAGTTTGATCAACCTGCTGGAACTCATGCCCAAGCACCATGTCAAGGGCATCATTTTCTCATCAAGCTGCACCGTCTACGGACAGCCAAGCGAGGAGAACCTGCCTGTTACGGAGAATGCCCCCATACAGAAGGCCCTGAGTCCTTATGGCAACACCAAACAGATTAATGAGGAAATCATTCAGGATTTCATTCACAGTGGTGCCGACATAAAGTCAATCATCCTGCGCTATTTCAATCCTATTGGCGCTCATCCCTCCGCACTCATCGGCGAACTGCCCAATGGTGTGCCCATGAATCTGATTCCTTTTGTCACACAGACAGCCATCGGCATAAGAAAAGAACTGAAAATCTTCGGTCATGACTACAACACTCCCGACGGCACCTGTATTCGCGACTACATCTATGTGGTAGATTTGGCTAAGGCGCATGTAGCTGCCATGGCCCGAGTGCTTGATCAGGAAACCGACAGGGTGGAGGTGTTCAACATCGGAACCGGCCGCGGTCTCAGCACACTGGAAGTGGTGGAAGGTTTTGAGAAAGCCACCGGTGTGAAACTGAACTGGACCTATGCTCCCCGGCGTGAGGGTGACATTGAGAAAGTTTGGGGCAATGTCGACAAAGCCAATAAAGTGCTGGGATGGAAAGCCGACACTCCTGTCGAAGACGTCCTTGCCTCTGCCTGGAAATGGCAAAAGAAACTGCGTGAAGACGGTATCATGTAATGTGATATGACATAAGGCTGAGGGGGACTACATGAGCAGTTCCCCCTCTTTTTTCACCTTTTCTCCATTTTGCCACAGACGTCTTTCAAATCGCAATTGATACAGCGTTCGATATGGGTCGTGGGATGGAAGGGATAGGAATAGTCGAATATCTCTCCAAGCAGACCAGCAAGCCTCTCCCTAAACTCACTGATGTAAGGACGAATGTCATCAATGGGCAACTTGCTGTTTTTCTTCCCTTCACCGGTAGAGAAGTAAATAACGGGAGTGTAGTCTTTCTCACTGGCCTTTTGGATGAAGAGCAAAGCCGGACTGACCGGCAAGTGATGCGGATTGATTTCCTCCGATTGGCTGACAATCATAGAATACAGCATCACTTGGAAAAAATAGTCGCTGTGATTCTCTACCGCATCAGTCGAAAAGACTTCTTCCAAGCTCTTTATGCTGGGTAATTTGGCGCCTGTTTTGTAGTCTACTACTCGAATGCATCTTCCCTGATGGCTTGGTGCTTCAGTCTCATCAAGCCGGTCTATGCGGCCACCTATCTCTTTCTCCAGAGTCTCACCATTGGCCTCAAACTGGAAATCCATAAAGGCGTCCCCCTCCAATCCACGGATAGACAAAGAGGGTGTCTTGAGGTCCAGCGACAAAAGTTTTTCGAGGTAATGGCGTATTACCTGACGGTTCAGCAACTGCAAACCGTTGTACTCTCTGCGATGTCCTCCATTTCCCGACCCGCCAAACAAATCCATTTCAAATGCCTCCGTGAGAGACTTGTCTATTACACCCGACTCCTTTTTCAATGCCCATTCTATCAATTCTTTACTCACCGCTTTTCCCGGACCGGCAAAGGGGTGGTCTTTGTCGATGGAAGCACGGTCGGTGCCGGTGAGGTTATCGTACAAGAACTCCGACGCATCATGGAAAATGCTGCCGAACAGTTTGTTGTCTATTTCCCCATCCAGATTATCATCATGGTCTCTTATTCCAAGTATATAGCTGTAGTAGAACAGCAACTCGCATCGCATATATTTATTAAGAGCACTCGGTGATATACGCTGCAGACGACTTAGCCTGGATTGTATGTCGGCATCTTTTTCCACCATTGTCCTTGTTCTTATAACACTCTCCTCATTGGTCTGCAATATTTTTTGTGAGATGTGCTTTCCGCTCTCTACCAACAGTTGCGACATAAAACGGCTTCTCTCTCCCCGATTGGTGCTATCTGTCACATTGCCATAGACAAGGGTAACATCCTTGGCACGCTGCAACATCCTATAAAAGTGATAGGCATACACCGAATCCTGACGAAAAGGTGTGGTCAGTTCGAATGCCTCCCTCAAAAGGAAGGGGATGAAGGAAGGGATGTCGGACGATTTGGGCACGTTTCCCTCATTGCACCCTAGAACAAGAAGATGATCAAAGTCGAGATTACGGGTTTCCAGCAACCCCATAACCTGCAACCCCACCACTGGTTCACCGTGATAAGGTATTTTGGTGGTATGTATAATCTGCTCCAATAGTCGCTCATAAGTTACGAAGTCGATTCGCAATTCACCGCTCTCCAATAACGACTGCACACGATTCACAACCGTAAAGAGTCTGAAAACCGATTCTTTAAACAGCGGGTCAGCATCAGGATTGCTCACAGCGATGCGTTGTATCACCTCGAGCAGCCACCTACCCATTCTGCAGTTACGATCCTCTATGCGTTCCTCTTCCGGCTTGAGGCAGTCGATATCCTCAAACAGGAGACACAAGCCCTCATCACGTTTCAGGTCGTCCACCCGGGGGTAGTAAACTTTGTTCTTGACCAATTCAGCCGCTATACCCGGCGACAGTGGACTCAACAGTTTGGTATAAGGATGATTGAGCAAGGTCTTCACAAATTTCAGGGTGTAGGAACGTGTCTTCCCGTTTTTGTTGCCTTGCAGATGAAACAAGAGCCGCATGTAGTCGGTGGCAGGTGTCTGCCCCAACGGATAGCCCACGGTGACGTTCAGATGCTCCACTTCAGGAGGAATGCTGTGGGTTACAAGTGGCAACATTTTCTCATCGCACAGCACCACTGCTGTACGACGTCCGGCATCGATGCGGCTTCTGTCTTCGCGCAGCCATTGACTCACATACCGCGCCTGCATGGAAAGAGTAGGGGAGGCCACATAGGTGAGCTGCTTCTCCTTGTTCCAATTATTGAAAAGAGCCTCATCGCTGTATTCAAATTCATTGGGATATTTCTTAAGCAAGGTGGCTATATGGAAACCGGCTTCATTGTCAGCATTCTTGCCGTGGGGAAGATAGTAATGGTCGTAATCCCAATAGAAGAGTGCTTTGTCTTCTCTCTGAAGACGGTCAAAAAGGCTTTGTTCTGCCTTGAGGGGCGCATCGATACCTACAAAGACATATTGTTTGTACTTAAATGGCAAAGCGGTATTGGAAGCCACTTCACGATACTGAGCTCCTTCGTAAGACAACCCCTTGGCTCGCAACCGCTGATTGAAATCCTGATATATGGCATAGAGATTCTGCCATAAACGCATGAACCGCTCCTTCAGACTGGTGATGCGCTCCTCACTGAAATCAAGGAAAAAATGTCTGAGCACGTCCTTCTGTTCCTTCGTGAGATAGTCTACCTGGTCATAAGCCTTCAAGTCATGCAGATTGGCGAACAGTTTCTCCGTATCGGCCATACATTTGTCGACATCGTTGAAATCGGACAGCAGAATCTGCCCCCACCCGAAGAAATGGTCCAGGCTCTCATCATAATCATTGCCCAAACAGTCACAGAAACTGCCGTAAAGCTCGCAGATCAATTTCAGGTCGTCTGCTTTCTGATAGCTGCTCCATTCGGCAATGAGCTCACTCATAGTATAATAGGAAGGCGACCAAATGGGTTTCCTCTCCTGAGCCACCAAATACTCGTTGAGATAGAGAGCAGCCCGTTTGTTCGGGAATACAACGGCTATGTCCGACAAGTCATCGCCGAATTTCCGTCTCAAGTCAATCGCCACTCTATATAAGAAATCATTGTTCATGAGAAAAGTCAAATCTTAATTGTTTCGTTTTGATATACATACCATAAGTATCCTTCCACCTCGGTGTAACCCATATCGCGAAGCAGACTCATATAGTTGAGCACCTGGTCACGGTGCTTCTCGTTTTTATTGCCGAATTTAAAATCTATCACCACCACATGGTCTCCATTACTGACCACACGGTCCGGACGATACTCCTGATGGGCATTCTGGCCTCCGCCACCCACAATGATGCTGCACTCATTATGCACTCTCCATGTGGGTGAGAACCATGGCCTCACCTTGGGATTCTCCAGTCTCTTACGCAGCATTTCTCTCATTTGGGCTGCTTTCCCGGTATTGTTCAGCAAGCCCTCCGACATCATCTTGTCAAGCACGGGTTCCACATCCTCACTTGTCTTTATTTGAGAGAGAACATGATGGAGCAGTGTGCCCACCTTTATGTAAGAGTCATGCCTTTCATCCTCTTCTTCATCTTCAGTATTTACAAAGCGCTCACTTTGACCGCTTTGACGAAAAACGGCCTTTCGTTCGAATGACTCAAGCCTGACGAATATGGGTTCCTGCTGAGCAGTAAAGACATTACCGTCGGCAACGTACACTTTTTCCTTCTCAGCAAACGAAAAGGGTTCTCCATATTCGAAGGTGAATCCGTCGTCGTCATCGTTTGAAACGAGCGTGGAGCCCTGCAGCACTTCTGTATTGTCCAACTCCTGTACGACATTTTCCACCAGAAATCCTCTATAATTCTTCGCCCCTTGTTTGGTTGAGACATACAAACGGTCGACAGCTCTGGTAAAGGCCACATAAAGCAGGTTCAGATTGTCGACGGTGTTTTGAAGCACCTCATTTTCGTAATCGCTCTTATATATAGTGTCGATGAGTTTCTTTCCGCTGCTCACAGGAACCAAAGGCATCTGATTGAACGGGGAAACCTCAGGTATGCACCAAAGCGTCTGCACCTGTTCCAATGCCCAATTGCAGAAAGGAATGAAAAGATTGGCCACTTCCAGGCCCTTACTTTTATGAATGGTAAGAAGCCGTATCCCATCTACTTTGTCACTCTGTATGGCAGTATTGTACAAATGGTCGTCCCATGCAGCAAGGAAGTCATCAATCGTACCCAGCTCTGTTTGTATATACTCTGCCACCACATCAAAAAAAGTGCAGAGATAGGCCTCTTGACCCGACAGACTGTAAAGTTGGAATGCATAGCAGATTTGTTCTATCAATTCTATCAACGGCAGCGATCGAAGATCTTCCTGCTGTTTTTCGTCTTGAAAGCTTTCTGGCAGCAATAAGCCAATATTTCCGGTGTTCAGGAACAGGTCATTGTCCGTCAACGCCTTGTTCAGAATATCACACTGATAGTTTTTTACAAGTGCTTTGAGAGTCAGTTCATCCCCGGGATGTTCCAACCACCTCAGTGTGCGTATTATAATATTGACCGCCAGGGAGAAATTCAATTTGAAAGCTTCATCGGATATCATCTTCCATTCCGGTCTGACGGTCTGAAAATGTCGCGCGATGCCTGAAAGCTCATCATTTTTCCTTGCGAGTATGCCAATTTTACTGGAGGGGACACCATGTTCAATCAGTCTTTCGATCTCTGTCTCAAGCCACTGCATGATACTTTCATGAGAAGCGCTCTTGGAAACAACCCTCACCTGCACATATCCGTCGTCACCCTTGTTCGATGGTACTTGCTGCTCTGTATCGGCATAGGCATCTACTATCTGCTGTGCAGCATCGGCCAACTGGTCGCTGATGGCCTGATAAGACATTTTACTCGCCAGGCGAAAAAACGCATTATTAAACAGAACAATCTTCCTGCGCGAACGGAAGTTGGTGTCAAGACTGGTGATACGGAGCATATCCTTGCTGTTGCCGAACTGTTTGTCAATACCTGCCAGAAGGCGCCAATCGCCGTCTCTCCAACGGTAGATGCTCTGTTTCACATCACCTACAATAAGATTGTTGAAGCCGCGGTCCATACAGTCTTTCAACAGTATTCTAAAATTCTGCCATTGCACCCTGCTGGTGTCTTGGAATTCATCTATCATGATGTGCTGCAGCCGGGTTCCCGACTTCTCATACACAAAGGGGGTGTCGCTGTCGTCTATCAGTTGCTGCAGAAGGCCCTGCGTGTCACTGAGCAGGAAGCGGTTGCTTTCCTGGTTCATTTCACGCACCCGCTTCTCTATACTGCCCAACAGACGCAGATAGTCGAGCTGCTGCAACGTGGCATCAATAGTGGCACACATTCTATAATAGGAAGGACGTTTCTCTTCTATCGCTTTGAGCAAATCGAACAGCGAATTGTCAATCAACGTTATTATGTCCTCCCGTTTTCTATGGTCACGCTTTACCCAAGAGTCTGACGATTCAAAGCACGGAGCGCAATATTTATTGACAATCGAGTCGTTTATCTCCCCCCGCTGAACCTTCTGGAAATAGCCATAAATCCCTGATTTCTTTTGGAAGAAGTCCGTTTCGTCTAAGCCTTCCAATTGGATTATACTGAAAAAGGCATCTGCATGTTCTTTGAGTTCAGCTAACTCCTGGGCTTTGATTTTTCGAAGATGGCTGGTATACTGTTCAAAAAAGTGTGGAGTGGACAGGCACTGCTGTATCTTCTCCCGGTTTTCCTTATAGTAGTCTTTGAACATATGTTCACCGAACTTCTTCACCTCACTGATAATGTTCCACCTCTTGTTGTCATTCAACTGTGACCTTATATATTCCCAAAGCCACTTGAATTCAGGGTCAGTGGTGCGTAGTGAGTCGATCAGGTTGTCGACAGCGAGTTGCAGAACATCCTTATCTCGAATCTCCAAACGAAGGTTGGAGGTGAGATTCAATTCCCGTGCCAGATTCCTGAAAATGTGCTGAAAAAACTTATCGATAGTCTGTACCTGAAAATGCTGATAGTCATGGAGCAAATTGTGAAGAGCCTGTCCTGCCAGTTCTCTCACACTCTCCTGTGTCCTTCCGGTTTCTTCAGTCAATTTCTGCAAGTAAGAAGCCGAACTCTCCAGTCCGTGACACAATCCATACAAAGTGCTCAAGATTCTGGTTTTCATCTCATCGGTGGCCTTGTTGGTGAAAGTTACAGCCAGAATGTTCTTATAGCAATTAGGGGCCTGAAGAAGTAATTTTATATATTCAACTGTAAGTCTGAAGGTCTTTCCGCTACCCGCACTTGCCTTATAAACGGTGAGAGTGGATGGTTGATTGTTATCGGTCATATCTCTATTAAAAAAAGCATGCTTTAAATGTATTTTCACAAAAATACGGATATTATGGCAGAAAACAAAAAATAACAGAAGAAAAATTCACTCAATATCACAAGATATTTGCTTTATTAGGGAAAAAATGTTACTTTTGCCTATCAAATTACTATTTAAAACCTAATAAAGTAAACTATTACACAAACAATGAGAAATTATCCTAAAATTGGCATTCGACCCACTATCGACGGCCGACAGGGGGGAGTACGTGAGAGCTTGGAAGAGAAGACCATGTGTCTCGCTAAAGCAGTTGCTTCATTAATTACCGAGAATCTCCGCAATGGAGACGGTTCGCCAGTGGAGTGCGTCATCTCCGACACAACTATCGGACGCGTGGCCGAGGCTGCTGCCTGCGCTGAGAAATTTGAACACGAAGGGGTAGGGGCCACCATCACCGTAACCTCTTGCTGGTGCTATGGTTCGGAAACCATGGACATGAATCCTTATTATCCCAAAGCAGTGTGGGGATTCAACGGAACCGAACGGCCAGGTGCCGTCTATCTGGCTGCTGTACTGGCCGCACATGCACAGAAAGGCCTTCCCGCTTACGGTATCTACGGTCATGACGTGCAGGACCTTGCCGACAACACCATACCTGCCGACGTAGCAGAAAAGATACTGCGCTTTGCAAAGGCCGCACAGGCCGTCGCTACCATGAGAGGCAAGTCATATCTCTCACTTGGCAATACCTGCATGGGTATAGCCGGCAGTATCGTCAACGCCGACTTCTTCCAGGAATACCTCGGCATAAGGACCGAATATGCCGACCTGGTGGAAATCCTCCGCCGCGTAGAACTGGGTATTTACGACCCCGAAGAATACAAGAAAGCGATGGCCTGGACAGAAAGATACTGCAAGGTGAACGAAGGCCATGATTACAATGAGAAGAGCAAGAGCCGCGAAGAAAAAGACAAAGACTGGGAATTCACCGTTAAGAACATGATGGTCATACGCGACCTTATGCACGGCAACCCCAAACTGCGTGAACTTGGCTTTAAAGAGGAATCGCTCGGCCACAATGCCATACTCGCCGGTGTGCAGGGACAAAGACAGTGGACCGACCACTGGCCCAACTTCGATTTCCCTGAAGCACTCATGTGCACATCTTTCGACTGGAACGGACTGCGCGAGGCTGAAGTGCTTGCCACTGAGAACGACTCACTCAACGGTGTCTCCATGCTGTTCGGCCACTTGCTCACCAACAAAGGTGTCATGTTCTCCGACATTCGCACTTATTGGAGTCCGGAAGCCGTGGAGAGAGTGGCCGGCAAACGGCCGGAAGGCATGGCGGCAGGCGGATTCATCCATCTTATCAACAGCGGCGCCACCACACTTGATGCCACCGGTGCCATGAGCGACGAGAACGGTAACCCCGTAATGAAGAACTTCTGGGATATGACCCAGGATGATGCAGAAGCCTGCCTCAAAGCTACGACTTGGTACCCTGCCGACCGCGGTTATTTCAGAGGCGGCGGCTATTCGTCGAACTTCCTGACAAGGGGCGGAATGCCGATGACCATGATGCGACTCAACATCGTGAAAGGACTCGGCCCTGTGATGCAGCTGGCTGAGGGATGGACGGTCGACCTTGATCCCCAAACCCACGATATACTCAACAAGCGCACAGACAAGACCTGGCCCACCACTTGGTTCGTGCCCAGACTCGATGAGAAGAAAGACTGCTTCAAGGATGTCTACTCTGTGATGAACTGCTGGGGTGCCAACCACGGTGCCATTGCCTATGGACATATTGGCGCCGATGTTATTACACTATGCTCCATGCTCCGCATTCCGGTATGCATGCACAATGTGCCCGACAGCGACATTTTCCGTCCGTCGGCATGGAACGCATTCGGTATGGACAAAGAAGGTGCCGACTACAGAGCTTGCGCCAACTTCGGACCTATCTACAAATAATCGTATTGAACTGAAAAAACAAAGATATGCAAAAGCCCAAACTGGTGAGCAAGAAATATTTGTTCACATTTATCCTTGTCACATCACTGTTTGCCCTATGGGGATTTGCCAACGACATAACCAACCCTATGGTGGCCGCCTTCCAGACCCTTATGGAACTCTCGGCCGCCAAGGCTTCACTGGTTCAGTTCGCATTCTATGGAGGCTATGCCACCATGGCCGTCCCGGCCGCTCTCTTCATCAGGCGCTTTAGCTACAAAAAGGGAGTAATGCTCGGACTGGCACTCTATGCCACTGGTGCTTTTCTCTTCATACCGGCTGCAGCCAATCAGAGTTTCCTGTTCTTTTGCATATCCTTGTATATTCTGACGTTTGGATTGGCTTTCCTTGAAACGACAGCCAATCCATTCATCCTCTCTCTTGGCGACAAGGCCACTTCCACTCAGCGGCTCAACCTTTCACAAGCGTTCAACCCGATGGGATCTTTGTGCGGCATGGCAGTGGCATCGTTCATCGTCCTGCCACAATTGATATCCGACAAACGCGATGCTGCGGGAAAAATCATTTTCTCCACACTGTCGGAAGCGGAGAAGGCCCAGATACGGCTTCACGACCTTGATGTAATCCGCAATCCCTATGTGGCCATCGGATGCGTGGTTCTGGTTATGCTTATTGTCTTTGCCATCTCAAAGATGCCGAAAACGGAGAGCGAAGAGCGTAAAGCAATAGGTGAAACACATACCACTGCCGAAACTTTGTCCAACCTTTGGAAAAACGTGATATACCGCGAGGGCGTGTTGACACAGATGTTCTATGTGGCTGCACAGATAATGACATGGACTTTCATCATCCAATATGCCGACAATCTTGGCATTGACAAAGCGACGGCTCAAAAATACAACATCGTGGCAATGGTCCTCTTCCTATGCAGCCGTTTTATAGCCACCTTCCTCATGAGGTTTGTCAACACACGGCTGCTTCTGTCTGCTTTTGCTGTCGGAGCGGCACTATGTGCTGTCGGAGCCATCACCATTGTGGGCATGACCGGTCTCTACTGCCTCATAGGCATCAGCTTCTTCATGTCGCTTATGTTCCCCACAATTTACGGAATAGCGCTCGAAGATGTAGACAGCAGAGACACCTCGCTGGGAGCTGCTTTTCTTGTGATGGCCATCGTGGGCGGTGCAATCATGCCGCCCTTACAGGGCATGATCATCGACCAAAAAGTCATCATGGGACATCCGGCCGTAAACGTGTCGTTCATCCTTCCTCTCTTCTGCTTTGTGATTATCTGTATCTATGGCATAAGAGCCTATAGAAAGATGAAAGCATGACGCCAAACTTGAATAACAAAAATCCCCTTGCCTTTGTAATGAGGCAAGGGGATTTCTTATGCTTTAAAATGAATATTAACCCAAATATTTCATCAATATTTTAGCATTTCCGCTATCACGAAGCTTGGCGATGCTCTTTTCACGAATCTGGCGGACACGCTCACGGGTAAGACCCAACTGGTCGCCTATCTCCTCCAATCCCTTCTCATGGCAACCAATACCAAAGCATTCTCTGATAATGGTTATCTCACGCTCCTTCAATACCTTGTTAAGCACACTGTTCAGCTCCAACGCCATCGACTCATGGTCTACCTGACGGTCTGTACGGCTGTCCTCACCACTCGGCATCACATCAAGCATGCAATTGTCCTCACCATCCTGGAAAGGAGCATCTATGGAGACATGATGTCCGTCGGCCATCAGGCTCTGGCCTATCTTCTCCTCATCAAGCTTGGTGGCTTCCGACAATTCAGACACTGAGGGATGACGCTGATGCTCCTGCTCAAACTTGTTGATCTCATGATTGATCTTGTTCAGCGAACCCACCTGATTCAAAGGAAGACGTACAATACGGCTCTGCTCAGCTATTGCCTGAAGAATGCTCTGGCGAATCCACCAAACAGCATAAGAAATGAATTTAAAGCCTCTGGTTTCATCAAACTTCTGTGCCGCCTTAATCAAGCCAATGTTACCCTCATCAATCAAATCTGTCAGAGTAAGACCCTGATGCTGATACTGCTTGGCAACAGATACAACAAAACGCAAGTTGGCTGTTACAAGTTTGTCCTTAGCACGCTCGCCTTCAGGTCCTCCTTTCTTGATCTTTTGGGCAAGTTCAATTTCCTCGTCGATAGATATCAACGGAGCACGACCAATTTCAACTAAATACTTGTCTAATGCTTCACTTGAACGATTGGTAATGCTTTTTTGAATCTTAAGTTGTCTCATCTTTGCGCTTGTCCTTTCTAACTATCTGAAAATCAGATAAATAATAATTAAGTGCCTCTAAAGCGAAGCAAAATTATATAAAAATATAACAAATTCCAAATAATTCTTGAATAATTTAATTACTTTCAACTATATTTAATTAAATTTCATAATTCAACTTTTCTGATAGTTATAACAAAAAAAACAGAACTCCCAAAAACAGGATACCATATCATGCCTTTTTCAGTATTTATTTTGCCAAAAAACAAATAATTCGTACTTTTGTAACAAAATATAAAATTGAACATGATTCAACTTACAAAAAAGCAATATGTATACGCTGCACTTATCTGCGTAGTTTTATTTATGATGTGGCTATTCAGTGGTAACGACTCCACGCCGGAAGCTGGAAAGGTAGACGGTATTGAAGTTTCTGAATTGCTTAGCATATACGCATTTGAGAACTGTGATGTAGACTATTGTGACTTACTCTCTGATGCTACCGACAAGAAAAGGGAAGCAATCAGGAAAATTTCCCTTCTCGACATCAGCGGTGACGCCTTTTACGATCACGGATGTGTCATAGTAGATCTTATCGACGAGATAGGTGAGGAAAGATTTATTGAGTCGCTCGGTGCCCTTACATGGGAAGAAGAAAGGAGAATTTGCGACTGCATCCTTGCGGGTCTTGATTATGGCAATGGCAAGCACCAAAACCAAAAACTCGAAGAGGCTTTCCCAAAAATCACCGCCTTATTCTCCAATCCTATAAAAACAAATAAGTAGATAAGGGGAGTTATAATCACGCATAGAGCGGCAAACGGGGTTCGAACCCGCGACCTTCGGCTTGGGAAGCCAACGCTCTGCCAACTGAGCTATTGCCGCAATCAATCTTCGGAGGGAGCCGATACCGGGACTCGAACCCGGGACCTATTCATTACGAATGAATTGCTCTACCAACTGAGCCATATCGGCATAAAACCGCATTCCAACTGAAATGCGATGCAAAAGTAGTGTTTTTTTTTTATTCCGACAAATTATTTTAATGGAATTTTCTCTCTAAGGAATTTCCCCGTAAAACTGTCCTGGCATCTTGCCACCTCTTCCGGTGTCCCTGAACACACCAAATTGCCACCACGGTCACCACCATCTGGCCCCAGGTCAATAATATAGTCGGCACATTTCACCACATCAAGATTGTGCTCTATCACAACGATACTGTGACCTCGCTCTATAAGCGCAGAGAAAGCGTCGAGCAAACGTTGAATATCATGAAAATGGAGACCGGTAGTAGGCTCATCAAAAATAAAGAGGGTGGGGTCGGTGCGCTCAAGACCGATAAAGTAGGCCAACTTCACACGTTGATTCTCGCCTCCAGAAAGCGTAGAAGAACTTTGACCCAACTTGATGTAGCCGAGTCCGACATCATTAAGACTCTTCAGGCGCTGCGATATAGCAGGCTGCCCGTTTTCTGTGAAAAAATCTAAAGCCTCCGCCACAGTCATATTGAGGACATCGTTAATGTTCTTACCTGCAAAGCGGACATCCAGCACGTCTCGCTTGAAACGCTGGCCATGGCAAGCCTCGCAAGTAAGCACCATGTCGGCCATAAACTGCATCTCGACCGTTATGACACCAGCACCGCTGCACTCCTCGCATCTGCCGCCATCGGCATTGAACGAAAAATATTGAGCTGTAAGACCCAGTTGCTTGGCAAGCGGCTGCTCAGCATAGAGCTGACGGATAGCATCGTAAGCCTTGACATAGGTGGCGGGATTGGAACGGGTGCTTTTACCTATGGGATTCTGGTCGACGAACTCAATTCGCTTTATCGCCTCCCAATCTCCTTCTATCGCGCCATGTTCTCCCGGAGCATCACACGTCTCACCGAGTTTTCGCTTTACGGCAGGATAGAGGATTCCTTTTATAAGCGACGACTTTCCGCTTCCGCTCACACCCGTCACCACCGTGAGAACATTCAGGGGTATTTTCACATCAATGCCCCTAAGATTATTCATGCGTGCTCCTTTCACATCGATACTCATATTCCAGGACCTTCTCGAGGTGGGAACAGAGATCTTTTCCTTTCCCAACAAATATTTCAAGGTGTAGCTTCGGTCGTATTTATCCAATGCCGACTGATCCAGGCCATCGAGACTGCCATCGAATACAATCTCACCGCCCAAGCGCCCCGCATCAGGACCCACATCAATCAAATAATCGGCAGAGCGGATTATCTCCTCATCATGTTCTACCACCAGCACCGTATTGCCCACCTCTTTCAGTTGTTTCAGCACATGAATGAGCCGGTCTGTATCACGGCTGTGAAGTCCAATACTCGGCTCGTCCAAAATATAAAGCGAGCCCACGAGCGAGCTACCCAACGAAGTGGTGAGATTGATGCGCTGACTTTCTCCGCCACTCAACGAGTTGGAACGGCGGTTCAGGGTAAGATACCCCAATCCTACATCAACTAGAAACTGGAGTCTGTTGTTTATCTCCGTGAGCAGCCGACGCGCTATTTTCTCTTCATGCTCTTCAAGCTCAAGATGCTTAAACCATTCATAAAGATTATTAATGGGCATCTCCACTAAATCGGAGATACTCTTGCCATTCAGCTTCACATAATTGGCCTCAGGCTTCAGCCGTGTTCCATGACAAGTGGGGCAGACGGTCTTGCCACGATAGCGGCTAAGCATAACACGGTATTGTATCTTATACTGGTTCTCCTTCACCATCTGGAAGAAGGCGTCGATAGAGACTTGCTCATGCGGGTCTTTACTGTCGGAGGGCAGACCATGCCACAGCCAGTCCTTGTGCTTGCGCGACAGTTGATAATAGGGGGTGAAGATCGGAAAGTCGTCGATGGCTGCACGACGGCAGAATTCCTCCTTCCATATTTTCATTTTCTCACCATGCCAACACTGAACACAGTCTTCATAGACACTCAGCGCAGTATTGGGAACGACAAGTTTTTCGTCTATTCCGATAACTGAGCCGAAACCCTCACAGGTAGGACAAGCCCCCAAAGGTGAGTTGAAAGAGAAAAGATGGTCGGTGGGCTCCTCGAAAGTAATGCCATCTGCCTCAAACCTAACCGAAAAGTCATAGGTGATGTTTGAAGGCAACACCACAACGCGGCATCTTCCGTCACCCTCGAAAAAGGCAGTCTCCGCCGAATCGGTCAGTCGAGAAAGGAAATCGGCAGTGTCGTCAACAGCCAACCGGTCAATCAAAAGATACAAGTCATTTGCCGTAATGCGGCCCAACTGATCTTTATCGGCCAACAAATCTTCTATACGCTGAAAGTCACCTTTATAATATACACGCACGTAGCCTTGCTGCACTTCCATCTGCAGTTGCCGTTCCAAAGTACGGCCTTCAACTGCCAAAATAGGCGCGAGAATACAAAACCTGGTTCCCTTTCCGAACGTCTGGACACACTGAATGATGTCGTCGACAGAATGTTTCTTTACCTGCTGGCCGCTGACAGGCGAATAAGTACGGCCTATACGGGCAAAAAGCAGACGCATGTACTCGTATATCTCAGTAGAAGTACCCACGGTGGAGCGTGGATTGCGGCTGTTCACCTTTTGCTCTATGGCAATAGCAGGGGGAAGGCCTTTAATATAGTCGCATTCCGGTTTGCTCATCCTACCAAGAAACTGGCGTGCATAAGAAGAGAGGCTCTCCACATACCGACGTTGTCCCTCGGCATACAGTGTGTCGAAAGCCAAAGACGACTTACCACTTCCACTCACCCCAGCCACGACGATAAACTTGTCGCGTGGAATACGAAGACTTACATTCTTTAGATTATTGACCCGGGCATTGCGGATGTCTATATACTCATTCATGTATGCTGCAGATGTATTTTTACTTACCCTTAGATTTCTTTTTTTTGTTTCATCTCATGCCGTTCTCATCGGGCTTATCGTTCATGCCGGCGGGCCTTTCTGGCAAATTCAAACAATTCTGTAGGGAGATGGCAATAGCCGTCAGGATTCTTGTCCAAATAGTCTTGGTGATAATCCTCCGCATCATAATAATTCTCAAGCGGTTTTACCTCAACGGCCAACGGCTCACTGTATCGGGCCTGCTCTCTTGCATATACGGTTTTGATGACTGACAAGTCATCTTCGTCTATATAATAAATACCCGTACGGTACTGTGTGCCCTTGTCGTGCCCTTGCTGGTTGATACTGACCGGATCAATGGCCTTGAAATACATTTCAAGAAGAAATTCAAGATCAATGACGGAAGGGTCGTATGTGATACGGACAGTTTCGGCGAATTGCGTTTTATCTGTACACACCTGCTCATAAGTGGGATTCGCTATAATACCGTTCGCATACCCCACACTGGTGGCCACCACGCCATCTATCTGTTTGAAATAATGTTCTGTGCCCCAGAAGCAACCACCAGCCAAATAAATCTCTTTTTCCATTTTCGAATCCGAATAATTATCTTTTCTTGTCAATCCGACTTCCTTGCAAGCTGCCACACAGAGCACCGCCAGCAGGAACCAGTGAAGTGTCGATTTCATTTCGAATGCAATATTAACGATTTTTTGGCACTAAACAAAATAAAAAGGAATCTAAATGGATATACATGAAGGAGTGCCGGCTCTTTTACAAGTTTTCAGCACTCCTTCAGTAAGGGTCGATGTCAAGAAAAGACGCAGTACTATCAGAAGCTCCAATTCACGCCACCCATGAAGGTGGCACGGGGCATGGGATAGCCCAAGTTGATTTCATATTCCTGCGCAAGAAGATTCTCTCCACGCAACCACAATGCCAGCCCTTTAGCTACCCTACATGTCACTGTGGCGTTCAACAGGCAGAAATTCTCCTTCTTCTCAGCCACACCCACCTCGGTATAAAGGCCATTGACATATTGAATTCCCGCATGGGCCGTCCAAATGCCAGAATGCCAATCGACACCCAAAAAGCCTTTATAAGTGGGAGCGGCCACAACAGGATTCTCCATGTGCAGCAGGGCATGGTTGGTGTTTACCGACCAGTGCTGCCCGAAACGGTAGGCAGCATCCAATTCCAGACCATAATTCTCTATCTCGCCGGTGTTCACATTCTTCCGGTTGACAGTCTGAATCATGTTGTCGCCTTTGAGATAAAAAAGGTTTGCTCCATAATGAAAAGCCCCGATCCGATGCCGCCAGGCGAGCTCATAGTTCCAGATTCGCTCTGGTTCCAGCTCTTCGTTCGAGGGAGGATAGAGATACATCTCCCGCATAGTGGGATGGCGGAAGCCCTTGCTAGCCACGGCCTTGATTTCGCCACTGTCTATAGGACGGAAAACCAGCCCGGCCTGCGGTATCCACTCATTGCCGGTTATGCTGTGATGATCGAGCCTGAGTCCGACGTCTACAGTAAGCCAACTAAGTATATCCTGTCTGAAATCTAAATAACCCGCTACATCATTACGGTTCGACTTGCCACTCTGCTTGTTAGGTGTGTCAAGGACCTCGCCCGTCGACTTAGAAGTATAGTAGGCGTGTCCGTAGATATGCTGATAGTCGATACCCACTGTAAGGCGGTTGCCCTCGAAAAGACGGGCACTTTGATACCATGACACACCCGTCAGGGCATCTTTCGAACGGAAATATCTTGCCGTGGGCTGGGCGGCATCGGATGAGCCATCGTCTATTTTGTGCCTACCAAAATTGGAATAGACACTCAATGAACCACTGGTGCGGTCGTAATGGTTGGAGAGAGCGGCCGACACCACACCACGGGTTATCCATTGATTACCCTCATAAATAGGCGACGTCACCGACCCGGGGTAAGAGGCATTGAAATGAGTCAGATCAGCATCGACAAACGCATCCCAATGGTCGGCGATACCATATCCAATCTTGAGATAGTCACCATACTGCTCAAAGCCCATACGTGGCCGGTGGTTGTCGGTCCGTCCATACTGAGCCGACACCGTGGAAGAAAACTTCCCGCTGCGCACCTGATTGGCGGTTTCGGCCGTGAAAGTGCCGTAACTACCGGCTCCAACACTAATATTCGACTGCACGCCGTCTTCGTGCATGCTCCGCGTCACAATGTTCAAGACACCGCCCATAGCATTACTGCCGTAAAGCACAGAAGCCGGCCCGCGAAGCACCTCAACACGGTCGGCCATCATGGTCTGGTAACTGTCGGAGATAGGATGTCCATAAACGCCGTTGTACTGCGGATGTCCGTCGATAAGAACGAGCAACTGGCCCGCTCCTCCGGTAATGCCACGCATATTAATACCACCCGCCGCACCGGTCGATACGCCATACCCCATCATAGACCTGCTCGTAAGCATCAGTCCCGGCACCTGCTGCATCACAGTAGGCAAGACAGAGGGTTGGTATTGTTCAGTCAGTTTGGTACGGTCTATCACAGTCACCGTCATGGGCAGATGTCGCACATCAACTTCATTTCTGGTTCCCGTAACCACCACTTCATCGAGTGTGAGCGAATCGGTCTGAGCCGTGATAGGTAAACTCGACAACAACAAACCTGCCGCTATGATACTTTTCAAGTCTATCTTGTACATTGATTGTGATTTTGAGAGCGCAAAATTACGCTTTTTATTCCTCATAACACAATGATTAATCTTAAACTATCATTATATGGACTCATTTTATTAACACCATCGGGCTTTTACCGGCAAATCATAATAAATTCGAATTAAATTTTGCCCATTCATGCGTTTTTTTTAATTTTGCACTTGTCAGAATCTAATATCAAATAATCATATTTATGAAAAGAATTCTTTCCTCTCTTTTTTGCTTAGCTGTCGCTTTCGCTTGCATGGCAAAATGCCCCGTATATGTTTGGATGCACGGTCAGGATGACATGGAAAAACTTCGTAGCGACTTCACCAAATGGAAGAGCCACGGTGTAGTAGGCGTGTGTGTAAACTGCGGCACAGACCTGGAGAAAATACGTGCCTGTGCCCAAGTGGCCCATGAAGTGGGGCTGGAATATCATGCATGGGTGCCTACCATGATAATGGGAGGGCAGAAGCCCTCATGGTATACCGTCAACAGGAAAGGTCAGTCGGCCTTTGACCATCCCGCCTATGTGTCGTATTACACCACCTTAGACCCCTACAACAGCGAGGTGCACGCTTTTTTGAAAGAACTGTTTACAAAGGTAGCCGCCATTCCCTATGTCGACTATGTCCAACTTGACTACATCCGCTATGCTGATGTGATTTTGGCCCGCGGGCTTTGGGACAAGTACAATCTGGTAATGAATGAAGAATATCCCGAAGCCGACTATTGCTATTGTGACCAATGTGTGAAAGCCTTCCATAAGCAAACCGGAATAAACATACGCGAGGTGAAAGACCCGTCAAAAATCAAATCTTGGGCACTATTCAGATGCGATGCTGTTACCGACTTGGTCAATGAGATTTGTGAGGAAGTCCACAAACAAGGTAAAAAAGTGAGCGCCGACGTTTTCCCGGGTCCTAAAAGCTATGCACGGTGGATGGTGCGTCAGGAATGGAACAAATGGAATGTAGACGCCGTGTTTCCCATGAACTACAATGACTTCTATCTTGAACCAGCCAAATGGGTAGGGAAAGTGACAAAAGAAGAAGTGAAAAGCGTGAAGAAACGGGGCATACCTGTCTATAGCGGACTCTTCATCTGCCGCGAATGGCAGCGGAAAGCAGAACTTATTGACCCAGAGAACTCCGGACTTCTGCCCAGCGAGATAGCTGTTGCCGTGAAGGGAGCCGTAAAAGCAGGGGCAAAGGGCATTTGCCTCTTCACCCCCTACTCAATGACCGAAGACCACTGGAAAGCACTCGATGAGTGCAATCAATAACCTAAGATATTGGATGCCGTCAACGTTTGATGGCATCCAATATTCCATTTATTTCTGAGGCTATTCCGTTCACACTGTTCAGGATACCCTCCTTCACACCTGTAACCATATATTTGGCGCACTGACCTTCCAATTCGCCAATCTTCCTACGCTCAGCCGGCGTATAGTCATGATTGCGCATTTTCTGCCGTATCGACATAAATTTCTCACCGGCCGCCTTCCAGTCATCTACTTTATAATAGGCACTGTTGTCACGCAAATCGACCGAGAGATCTTCCAACTGGCGGATGGCCGTCATCTTGGTGGAACATGAGGATAGGAAGAGCAGAGCGAACAAAGCTACCGCCCAAAATGAAGTGAATGATTTTTTCATATTATTGCTGTTTGGTTCTCTTTTGAGGGCAAAGATAACATCTAACAGCATAAATTGAAAATAATTCTTCCATTATTTTTGTAGCAATGGGAATAAATACGTAAATTTGAAGACAAATTTTGACTGACAACTATGAAAACGATAACCGAACAGAATTTCGATAATGAATATATTGACTGCATTGAGCAGGAGCGTATAGACAAATTTGTTGCCGATGAACTCGACCGGCAGATACACCGCTATATAAAGGCTATGAGCGGCAGCAAACAAGTGATGGACGAGTTCATCAGTCGGCTCAAGAGCCTGGGGCAGGAAGAAAAAGAAAGGGCCATCGCCCAATACATCGACTTCCATCATAAAGTAATCGATGGACTGGACTTCCGCATCGTTCTCGCCAGAGCCTATGCCAACTATTGCGACACGTTCGACTATTTTAAGATACTTCTGGCAGACCGTCGTAAATTCGACTATTATCTCGAGAGAATCGAAGACAAATATCTTCAATTCCACAAGGTATTCGAGGAAAATGGAAAATTCGGGCTTCGCAACCAAAAAGGAGAGGTGCTCATAAAGCCCGAATTTGATTTCCTGAGAAGAGTGTATTGCTATGTCGACGACCTTGCCCTTATACCCTTAATCGCAGAGAAGAACGGTCTATTCGGTCTCATCCTGCCCGATGGGGGAAATACGGTGGTGGCCGATTTCATCTACGACGACATAGCACTGCGCGACGATTATCCACATTTTGAGGCTACGAAAGGCTCAGAGGTCTTTCTCATTGACCATCACGGGAGAGTTTCTCCTGGTCAGCCTTCTTCATGTGATATTTGATATGGTCGAATCCCTTGCCGTAGACACCAATTACAGCACTCTGTGAGACGAAGGCACCCGGGTCTATCTCATTGATAATGCTGAAAATCATAGGCGATTCACTGCGTTTGGCCAGCACGAAGAGCATTTTCACATCATTGCCCGAGTAATAACCCTGCCCGTTAAACACCGTTACACCCCGATGCGGGTTAGAGGTATTTATGGCATGGGCTATTTCCTTATATTTCTCGGAGATGATGAAGAATTGCACTGATCTGCGCCGTGAATTGATAACCTGGTCTATGCAGAAAGCCACAACCCACAGAACCACATAGCCATAAATCACCTTCTCCCAATCCTTCAACACAATGATGGAGGAGGTGACTATGATGATATCGCACAACAAGATAACACGACCCAAAGTAATGTCACGATACTTGTTGATCATGGCTGCGATGATATCCGTGCCTCCTGTACTGCCGTTGAAAGCCAAGCCTAACCCCACACCACTTCCACAGAAGATAGCGCCGATGATGCTTGCCATAAAAGGCTGGTCGGCCAGAAGATGGGTATCACGCGTATACTTGCCGAACAACGCCAATATGATGGTCAGGAAAGTAACAGCATAGACAGTCTTCACACAGAACTTCCATCCAAGAATCTTGAAGGCGAAAACAAGCAGCACCGCATTGATAAAGAAATAGGTGTTCTGCACAGGTATACCCGTTCCCCAATAGATGATTGAAGCGATACCGGATACACCTCCTGTAGTGATTTCATTGGGCAGCAGGAAGATATTCCAGCCTATGCAATACGACATCATGGCAATGGAAATCATCACATAGTCGCGTATCTCATTGTTGAGCGTTTTCTTAGTCATGCGTCTCTTTCTGATTTTTGTTTGATAGGATGCCTTTTTAAAGCGGGTGCAAAAGTAGGCATTTTTTCTCTAATACCTCCATGGAAGATTGAATTATTTTTTAGTGCCGAAATCCGACTGCTGTTGCTCCACCTCATTCAGGAGAGTGGATTTCTGGCTGTCGGAGAGTACTGGTGAAGCATGTGAGGATGTCGACACCGCATGCTGAGTTTCCACGCCATGCTCCAATTGGCAAAACGGCAGGGACGCTGGAACACTCTCAAATGTGATTTCGGCAGGCTCCGGCGCATGGGTACCGGGATATTCCACCGATGCACGGACCTTTATCTGGCCCGCCTTCTGTGTAGATCTGATTAAAACAGGGGCTGACCCCCATTCCACTGCACGCGGATTGGCATTGATGGAAGCATCCCCGATAATCTCTCCCTCACCTTCAACCGTGAACACGATGTTTTCCTTGGCAAGCCGGCGAACATATCCACTGTCGTCGGTCACCTCAGCCACAACAACGACAAAATCGCTGCCGTTGGCGGTAAGAGGCATTCCCAAATTGTCGACAGTAAGACGCAGTTTTGTGCTGCGGCGTGAAGGCATCCGCTCATGCGTACATACCACATGCCCGTTGATAATTCCCTCAGCCTTGATTTTCACCTTCTGCCAATTCTTTTTCTTATAACTCAAATCACGCGCATCATAGAAGTTCCAAGCGTTTTTAAACACCACAGGAGGATTGGGCATATGCCCGTCGACATGGGGGACCGGGAGAATCATGGTTTTGGCACCTTCATAGAAGGTTAGGCGCACGGAATCACAATTACTGAAAACCGTCACGTCCGGGTCGGAGAAAGGTGTCATCTCATGGGCTATATAAACCATCGGACCACTCTCGACTGTCTCACTGCTGAAAGATGCCGGCGATTGGCTGCGGAACATATAGTAAGATGTCTTACGCTGCCGGAAAGCATCGTAAATGCCGCCCCAATATGGGTCGGGATGATATCCGCGCTGATGATCGAAAGGATGCCACAGGCAACCACCCAGGAACTGTCCGGTGGTATGGAACATCTCGTCGCAGCTCGACGCCAAAGACAAGGCCTGAACCAACTGCGGATGTTCTCCCCAACTCCGGCTGGCGCGGTTCTGACAATTATGTGCATACCAATCGTCAACCAATTCACCGAATTCGCGCGTGAAGATACACTGGCGAGGTTTGTCGGCTTTCTCGTCATCGCCCGGCCATCCATAAACCAAGTCGTAATTATCCTTAATACCCGCCGAATTCATGTCGGCAGCAGCCAATGGTCTGTAGGCGTAGGGATACTCTTCACGTGTCACCTGCAAAGCATCCAAAGCGAAACTTTCAGGGAATCGGGTCTCATTAAGAATCGGTTCCCACATCAGCACTGAAGGATGATTACGGTCACGCCGAATAATCTCACGGGTATTCTGCTGCACTTTGACAGCAAAAAGACTGTCCTTGTTCCAATACTGCCATCCTGGAGTAGCCACAATTACGAAGAGTCCCAATTCATCACAGGCATCCATGAAAGAGGGATCCTGAGGGTAATGGGCGGTCCGGATAATGGTAAAGCCGGCATTGCGAAGACGAAGCGCGTCACGCCACTGCTGACTGTTGGGAAGAGCATTGCCCACATAGGCAAAATCCTGATGCCGGTTGGCACCTACAAATTGATGATACCGTTTGCCATTGAGCCAGAAACCTTCAGCCCCTTTAAACTCAAACGACCGAATGCCAATTCTTGTAATACCGCCGTCAAGCGCTTGGCGACCTTGCACCACTTTTGTTTCCACCTGATAAAGAACGGGCGACTCCGGCGACCATAGTTCAGGCCGTGCGACCGTCATTTTGTGTACATCCGTTTTTTTAGAATAGGGGGGAAGCAAGATACTGCTTTTAGCATGGCCCTTAATCTGTCCTTTAGGGTCTCTTAAGGCGGTGAGCAGCGTCACTTTTCGGGGTATGCCGCTTTTGTTCTCCAACTCCGTGTTCACATAGACGGTAGCACTCTTTTCGGAGATATCGGCATAGTGTACGAAAATGCCTCCTCCTGCTTTCTCATTCGAGGCCACTGCATCGGTAATGCTTACCGGCGAGGTCTCTATAAGCCATACATCACGGTATATGCCTCCATGATAGGCAAAGTCGAGTGCATATTGCGGCTTTCCTGGAGGATAGTTCTTGTCATTGCTGTTGTCTGTCATAACAGCCACGACCAGTTCCTTGCCGCTCTCAATAAGCGAGCTCTCAATCGGTATGCTCACAGGTGTATAGCCACCCTCATGCTCAAAGACCTTTTTCCCATTGAGATAAAATGCCTGTTTGCCCATTATAGCTTCGAAGTGCAGTACATAATAGCGGTCGGAAGAGGAAGAGGGGAGGCGGAAATGTTTACGGTACCAAGCCACACCCTGGTAATTTCTACCGCCACTGGCTTCTGCCGGTTCCAAAGCCACCGCATGCGGGGTGGACACAAGACTCCAGCCGGTATCGTCGAACGAGGAGGCCTCAGCCCCTGAGACATCTCCAAGATGGAAACGCCATCCTGAATTGAAGTCGAACACTTGTCGGCCCCTGTTCTCCAATGGAAACAGGCCGGCTACTGATATTTTCTGCTGTGCTGACACAGCCAGAAAGCCGCAAAGCGACAAAAGGGTTAGAATACGAAATTTTAGTGCCATATTATGATGTCTTTTCTTCTCGATTGAGGTTCTACTGATAATTGGGTTATTTCGCCGTTTCTGAGGGTTGCCTCTACGGTAGTTTTCTTACTGGCGTGAAGCTTGAAATGCACATCTTCGTCCTTCGGCCATGCCGGGAAGAGCAGGATACTGTCGCCAACTTCCTGCAGCAGCATGCTCTGCAGGCCAATCATGCCGCTACCACCCCAGTTATGGTCGGGTGACCAATCGAATCCCGGTCCCCAGAATGCAGGATAACGGTATGGACCGTCTTGAAGTTTCTGTCTGTTCAACCGGACAGCCTCATCGGTCAATCCCAGACAGGCTGCCCAGATATTGTCTTGCTTCCAACCTTCATGTGAACGAAACTTCAATGCGTCGGGGTCGTAGAGGTAAGTGTTGCGTGCCACTTCTATATCCGGTCGTCCCACACCATAAATCCCCCAAGGGAAAACCGGGTATAACTGCGGGGTCTCAACATTGTTCACTCTTTCCCACACTACAGCGGGGGCCAGCATGCGACGGCCGTCACACTCTCTGAACGGCAAGGGAGGAAGACGCTGAAGCAACGACTGGACATAGGCTGTGTCGACCAGTTCAACATACTTCTCAGCTACTTTTCTAAGTGCGCAGATAGTTGACGCGGGATTATAGGCCATCTTGTAGGTCTCACAAGCCGACCCTGGGTAGATGACGAGATGTCCCTGCTCATCCAGTGACTTGCGCCCTCTTTGGGAGGCCAGCAACTGATAATGGTTGTCGAAAAACTGGAGAACACTTTTTATCAGCGGGATGTAAGATGATATATCGGCATCAGAATACTCCTTGTCGAGCAATATCATGAGGCAGAATTCCAATACAGTATCCCATTCATACTCCAGCCATTGATTGTATTCCAACCCCTTGTCATAATATTCCGGACGCTTGGTGCCGTATTCAGCATAGTTGGGCAGGCCAAAATTTTCAATCTGCTCAGCAAAACAAGCTCCTTGATGGTTCCAATAGACCTTGCTGCGCAATTGAGCGGTTTCAAGGATACGGCGGTAAAATTCAAATTGCGGAGTCAGCATTTCGAAGTCGCCCGAGCGGAGCATGGGCCAGTAAACCAGACGTTGGTTCTGCGCGGTATGGGTGCCGCCGCCCCATTTACGGAAGTCGGGTGTGAAAGCGCATTTGGCATCCACCCACTCCGGATCAAAAGTGAAAAGTCCACCATTGAACTTTGTAGGCCAGTCGCTTTTAGCATTACAGCCCAGCATATAACGGAACAAGGTGTAATTTCTTGCCATAGTGGATGCAGTGCCGCCCTCCGACTCGATAAAGCTGCGTTTCCAAAAGTCATTCCACCACTTTCTCGACCGCTTTTTGTCTGAAGCAGTACGTATTCCGTCCTCGGTCGTGTTAAGCCGTCGGAGCCATTCTTGTTTTACCCCCTGGAGTGTGGCCATCGTAATGGTGTAGTGTCGTGAGGAGCCAGTCTTGGACAGCAGCCTCATTCTTCCGCCGAAAATAAGATTCCTCAGCGGATTGTACAGAGAGGAGGCCACTGAATCAAGTCCCTGCTGTGACACCGTCTCATCGAAGATAGTACGGGGACCGTTTTCGTGATAGAACAGAGCCATTTCATCACTTTGCATCACGGAGTCGCAAGACGTGAAGGCCTTCCCCTTGGCAGTCCATTTATAGGAACATTGCTGTCCCTCTGTCCTGTCAAGAGCCCTGTCGTGCGAACGCCAGTTCTCATAATGAAGATTGGCGCGGAGCCCCTTCACTCCCTTCACCTCTACATGAACAACCGGCTTGTCGGTGTCCACCCAAATATCAACGCATGTGCTGCCGTCTTCCACACTCACATAACCATCATTGAGATGAAGGGTCTGACGGAATTGATCCATCCGCAATGCAGGGGAAAGCTGCAAGACAAATTTACCTGCCTTTAATAGCGTATTGTTCTCATCGAACGAGCCACTGCGGCACAGGTAGAACCGCAACACGCCGTCTTGTTCCACCCACACATTCAGCCCGATGTCTCCTCCTCCGCATGGCATGGAACCAGCAGAATTGAGACTTGGCGTTTTCCACACCAAATCCTTTGGCTGTGCCGACAATGCGGCAGCAACCGAAGCCCATAAGCATAAGAGGAGCAATCTTTTCATCCTACCAATCATCTGAACGGAACGACGAAACGGGCAGGTCCTCACAGAACAAGTCGCCATCGGCCCAATCCTTGAAAGCATATCTCACCGCCACGGGATGAGGCACCCGGTCGCTGTGTACCAGCATACGGCTGCGGCTCACCCATGCTTTGGCGGGATAGAACACCCGGTCTTCACCTGCCAATTCGAAAAGGGTCGACTCAAAAGATCCGTGACAGTTGATCCACATGTCGGCTCTGTTGAAAAATACGGTAACGGTATCATTGCTTACCTCCATCTTTTCATACCGCGCGCTCTCGGCAGTAACACCCTTCATGCCGTAGGTCTTCACCAACGCCAGACGCGCCAAACGTTCGCCGGCAGTCTGCTTTTTCATCGGGTGAATGCCCTTTTCCAATCCAACATCCATCAGCACAGCCATTCCGCTGTTCGGTATCATGTCTTCGGCCTTCAATTGCTGCTCTCTGAGGAAGGCGGAACAGATAGTGTCTTGTCCCTCGGCCGTAATAAGTGTATAATCGTAGGGGGCTATCTGGCAATAGTAGAACGGGAAGTCGCCCTGACCGAACTCCTTGCGCCATCCACGCACCATGGTAGAGAAGAGGTCGGCATAGTTCTGATATCTTGGCCAGTTGTCCTCACCCTGATACCAGATGACACCAGCTATCCTCATACCGATAAGCGGATGGAGCATGCCGTTGTACAAGGCGGAGGGACATCTCTGCTTGGTCTTGTCGACCTCAGCCTGGGTCACAGGCAACTTCACGGTCGGGAAAGCTTTCAGCCAGTCGGGACTCAACCAAGCCTCGCAGGCAGATCCGCCCCATGAAGTCACGATAAGCCCCACAGGTACCATCAACATTTTTTGTAACCGGCGGCCGAAATAATAGGCCGTTGCACTAAATTCACGAACCGTTTCCGGAGAGGCTTCAGCCCATTGCCCCTGCACATCATTCTCGGGATTTATCGAGGCCTTGCGCTTGACTGTGAAAAGTCTTATCTGGGTGTTTGCACTCTCCATGATGTCAGTCGACGCACCTTCCACAGGTTGGTTCTTATATCCCTTCATGGGCATTTCCATGTTGCTCTGTCCCGAGCAAATCCATAGTTCGCCCATCATGATGTCTTCCAAAAGGGTTACACTGCCGTCGTCGAAGGCAATGGAGTAGGGGCCACCGGCTTCAGGTGTTTGTAATACAACTTCCCATGTGCCATTGTCATTCACTTTGCAGGAAACCGCTTTTTTCTGCCAGGAAGGTTTTACGGATACACTTTTCCCCGTTGACGCATATCCCCATATACGGCATTCGCTTTTCTGTTGTAGTACCATGTGATTGCTGAAAAAAGCGGGGAGCGTGACTTTTGCACCGATATTCATGGCAGTCATCATAAGAACTGCCAAAACGGAAATAATTTTCGTTTTCATTTTCATCAGGATTATTCAAACATTATCTTAACCGGACCTAGCAAACCAGCGGGCAAGAGTTGGTCGGATTTAATTCTGTATTTGGCATTGGTCCATATATGGTCGAAAGGAGGTGTTCCTTCTTCGCTACCACGCAGGGCATTGGCCCAGGTATTCACCACCTTGATGGACAAGGTATTTTTACCCGGTTTGAGCGCATCGGTTATGTCAACCTCGTAAGGTGGTGCCCATACCACGCCGCAATCATGACCATTGACATAGACACGAGCCACATCATGCAAGCGGTCAAGTCGTAGGATGGACGTCTGTCCATTAAAACCTTTCAGCACTGTTTTTGCGGTATAGGTTGCATAACCGCTGTAATAGCGGATCAAAGGGTTGACATTTTTTGACCAGTCGGGCAGGGTGTCTGTCTCAAGGCGTTGTCCGTTTCTTTCAAAGGAAATCTGCCAGGTGCCGTCAATGTTGAGTGAATCAGAATAGGTCTGGCTATGAAGATTGGAATACCCCACCTGATTGGAACAAATGACGAAAAGCGAGCCATAGGGAGCCATTTGAAGTTCGACTGATGTCCTGCCGCCTTTCTTTTCAACCCGAGTGGGTCTGTAATACTTCCTCGACAAGGGGTTGTACAAGACCACCGTATCCGGATTGTCCACTCTGAACGACACTTTTATCTGACGTTGCCGGTTCTCCTGATTGGTAAGGAAATAACGTTCACCCGACAATTCATCCGGCAAATGAATAAAGTCCATACCGCTGGGGAGTTCCGCATCACGGGGCAAGTCAAACTGAGAGAAATCGTCCTGCAGGTAAGGTTCATCGACGACAACGACCCCTTGCTGCCTGAGGAAGGATATTTTTTCCTTCAATTCTGCAGACAATTCTGTCACCGACGGATTCATGGAGGTTTTGCCTGGAATCACCAATATCCGGTAGGAGGCTCCTCCGGGGAGGTTGAGCCGCCCGTCTTGAACAGACGAGAGCCGGAGCAAGGCGTCGGCATTGATGCAGTCGTAATGATATCCTTGCAGCGCATTGCACCAGTCTTGCGGGTCGACAATTCCCGCCGCATGATTCACACCGACAGGACTCTCCTCCATGGGCAGTCCCACATTGGCCCTGCGGGCCATTTCTTTCTCCACCCGTTCTTTTCCAATAATACCTGGCAGAATATCAACCAATTGGTCCGGACGGAGGGAACGTGACGGTATTTCCTCGCCGGTGAACACTGCGATATCGACCACGGGCATGCGGTCTTGTAATATCTGCTGACATCGGGTGATATAGTCGACAAGACCTTTAGCCTCGGGAAACCACGTCTGGTCGCGCTGGAAGAAGAGACCTATTCCGTCGAGTGTCATACCCGGCTGTCGGTCCATCCAGGGATTGTGTGTGAACACATGGAAGAACAACTGGTTCATACCGAGTGCGAACTCACGATCCAGAAGTGGTTTGATGAGTGCAGGTGTCTCATTCCAGACCCCTCTCACCTCCGTAAAGCCTTCTGCCTGTACAGTCCTTTTCCCATAGATATGCGCACCACTGATAGCGTCGAGCATGTCATTGGGTTTGTCATGAGTAGGTGAATTCAACCAAAACTCTCCCATTGGAGCATCCGCATATCTGTAGTGCGAAAGTCCGTCGCTCACCATCGTCGGAGCGACGCTCTCTGTAGAGAGGAAGCAGTCGTGCGCATGTGCATATTGCTCCACTGTAGAGAAGAAGCATTCGTTCAGTAATTCAGCAATCGTTTTCCTGACATCCCGCAAGACCCGTTCACTCTCCGGGCCCGACTCTATGGGATAGCCGCACAAGAGAGGCAGGTAAGGAATAAGATTATAGTGACGCCGACTTTTGAACTCGCCGGCGAAAGAGTCGCTCCAGTTTTGAGAACCACACTCCCAACTGTCTACATGGAGATATTTCACCACCCCGGCATGCTTGCGCTTTTTAAACTCACCGAACCAATGTGCTATCTGTTTCTCTACCGCAACCGTAGAGAATTTGTCGCACTCCAAACCTTTACCGCCGCCAGCAGTAGCATTGGTGTGGCCTGTTGTGGTATGTCCCACACGCAACAGGAGCCACTTGCCCTTGGGCAACTTGTTGGTCACGCAATCTTCTTTCAACAACACACGATGTATGTCTTTCAACCTGAAACAGTCGGAAGCTGGGAGCTGTTGTTCACTCAATGAGGGCGCAATGCGCCATACATAACCAGCCTTACCCTCATATTGATGCACCCGGGGTAGTGCCGAGAAGCGGATACGTGATATTTTCAGATTCGGTCTCCATTTGGCGGCATCCAAGTCCTCGCTTCCTGGCTCTGTACCTTCCGCGCTCCATGACAAACGGTAATAGCGTGCCTCTGTAGGAGGAATGGAATAGGTGAAGGAATAGCCATCGGTCTGCCAGCCCTGGCGAGGCGGCTGCATTTGGTATATCTCATGATAGTTTTGTCCGTCATCACTCGCAAGAACTTTCAGACGCTGACTTTGGATATTGTTGCCGCCGGGCGATACCTCTATGGTTCTCACCATGCTGGGGGTTCCAAAATCGTAGTCGATATAGGAAGACTTGTCATTGCAGCGAAACACGCCCTTTTCATCACGCTGCATGGTGGAGGGAAGTGACACTGCAGGCTCATCATACCAAACTGATGTGGTGCCACTAACAGGCAAAGCGAAACAAGCTATATCCTCATAGTAGTCAGTTGCCGTACGGGGGCGGGGCAGAAGGAAGCCGGTTTGGCCACCATCAACAATGGTATCACAAAAGACTATCTTCTGCATTGATTCCTCTGGTGAGAACCAAGGACCGCCAGCCAGGGCAAAGCCATCGGAAACATGAATGCCCATCTCCAACTCCAACTGGTCGGCTATACCAAAGGCATAGTCAACCATTTCCCAGAAGGGAGGGGTTAGTTGCTGGGCTGTTCCTCCATATTCAGGCTTATCCTCGACACCTCTGATAGGCATGAGATAACATCCGCCCAGCCCAACATTCTTCATGGCTTCAAGGTCTGCTTTGATACCTTCTTTGGAAACGGCGCCATACATCCAGTACCAGAATGTCCATGGTTTCTGGCATCTTGCATACTGCCAGACCAGCAGTACCAAAAAGCATATAAGGATTCTTTTCATCTTCATTCAAAAGTAAAAATCAATGAGCCGGAATATTGTCCGTCGGCCCAAAAAGGTTGTGCTGACGGACCGTTCAAGTCAGTGGTGTTGACCTTGTTCCTTACGGCGGGGATAACTTTAAGAAACGACAAGCCTGTTGTAGGCAGTTCATAGAGCAAGTGGTCTCGTCCGTCCTTGGGGGTGAAGACACCTACATAGTCGCCACCAAGATTCTGTATGCCGATGTTGCCTTCCGTTGTTTTCAACATCATCCATTCAACATGGTCGAAATAGCCCTTAAATTCGGGATAGGTAAAACTCTCTCCCGGTATGGCATCATTGTAGGACGTCTCCCAATAGCCATATTGGGGACCTTCAAGACGGTTCTGCCATACTCTATAAGGGCCATTGCCCACCCACGACTTGCTTTCGACAGTGGATTCAGGCATGTCGAACGTGATGCCCATCTCATCGACTACACCACCAAAATGATACTGATAGTCCAAACGCGCCTCATTGGCATAGAACCGCCACTGGATAGCATCAATGGCACCTAAGACATAATTGGCATGTAATATCAAGGTATCACCCACGTATTCATAACTGAAATCTTGGAAAGATCCATAGTCTTTATATTCCGTATATTGAGTCATCTTCTTTTTTGCATCAGGGTCATCGTGGTTGTAGAACTGGTCGAATGAACGGTCGGAGCGGCGGGCGGCGATAAACCGAGGACCATTGGAGAGGTTGACATGCTTGCCGCCGACTATTACCTCTGTCAAAAAACCGGTTTCTTGAGAGAATACGTACATTCTTGATGGACTTTTCACAATGAGATGCCCTTCCTCTTTCTGAACATCGTGCCGCACGACCTGCTGACTGGAGAAGCGCTGTTCTCTTTCCAATGGAAATCCCCATGTAAAGAGGTCGCTTCCCACGGAATCTTTCACCGTTATCCGAAGCAGATGGCACTTGCTGTCAGCATCAGCCACGACCAATTCACCTTGGCCATGCGGCGCTATGTCAGGCCCATCGTAGGTCACCTCTTTCAACACTTTTTCTGCAGTTCCGCCCAAGGCTGGCAATTGAACATACTGGCATACAAACTTGCAGCCTCTGACATTCAAATAGTCATAATGATTGGAAATGAGCAGCTTGATGTGACCATTCGCTTTTACCATGCTGTCTATCTGAACAGGGCACCATATCTGCTTGATTGTATAGTAGCTTCCTTCCTTCTCAAAATGAGGTCCCACTATACCGTCGGCGCCGAAATTGCCCACACAATCAATCACGCCCTCACGGTCGGTCCTTACCACGCCCTCGTCGGCAAGGTCCCATAGGAAACCTCCGGCACATCTGGGATTGCCCATCATAATATGCCAGTAATCGCTCAGACCAGCGCCGTGTCCGCCGTCGTAGAGTCCATGGAGGAACTCTGTAGGCATGAAGATTTCGGGTTGCCGCATATAATCAAGCGTTTCCCCCCATGAGCGGTAGTGTTTCGTCTCAAAGCCGTTTCGGTTGGCCCATGGATACAGTACCACGCGGTGTTGCGGGTCGAAGCGGTCGAATTCCTGTTCCAACTCATAATTGAAACCGCCCTCATTGCCGTTACTCCAGAAAACCACACTGGGATGATTCACATCACGTGTCACCATTTCGCGCACCAATTTCTGTCCCACAGCGGTTTCATGCGCCCAATGCCATCCGCTGAGTTCGTTTTCCACATAGAGGCCAAGCGAGTCGCAGGCATCGAGAAATTCTGGGTCAGCCGGATAATGGCTAAGCCGGACAGCATTCATATTCATGCTCTTGATAAGCAGCACATCTTCAATATTTTTCTGTTTGCTAAGGGTGCGTCCGCTTTCCGGACGGGAACTGTGACGGTTTACCCCTTTAAAGATGACTTTGCTACCGTTGACATAAACTCCGTCGTTCTTACGTATCTCAATCGTACGGAAGCCGAATTTCTCACGATGGGTATGGAGAGTCTTGCCATGCTGGTCGAGCAGGGTGAACTGTGCGGTATAAAGAGCCGGTGTCTCAGCTGTCCATAATTGAGGCTTGCTCACCTGCAATGCCACCTCCACACGATCGCTGCCACGTGTAGGGCAGGAGCCATGTCCCACTTCTCTACCTTTGCTGTCGAGGATGGATACCTTAAGCGAAGCACCGGCACCCGATTGGTTTAGGTAGCAATCTGCCTTGAAGCGGCCGTCCATACCGGCATTGATGGCCACACGGTCAATATTGTGAACAGGCTTGGATATTACATAGACAGGACGGAAGATACCGCCGAAGTTCCAATAGTCGGCTCTTCTCTCTGCCATGTTCACTTGCTGGTTCTCACTCTCCTTGGCCACCTCCACCTCCAGACGGTTTTTCTTCTTTCCATAAAAAATACGGTCGCTCACATCAAGGGCGAACCGATAGAACCCGCCCTGATGACTACCACCCTTGCGGCCATTAATGGTGACCTTGGCATCCGTCATCACCGCTTCGAACACGATGAAGGTCTGTCTGCCCTTCCAGGATTCCGGCAAGGAGAATTCATACTTGTAGAGACCTTTTTCATTAGCTATTCCTTCCGGCTTGGGAAGCCCGTAAAACCTCATGCCATACTGATAGGTGCCAAAGCCCTGTAGTTCCCAGCAAGAAGGGACACCTATTTTGGTCCATTTGCCGGAATTGTTGCCGTCGGTACAGAAGAAATCCCATTCTACCATATCATCACAGCCATGTCCCGACAGATAAAGCTTTTGGGTCTCACTGAGCGGCTGCGCCGACAAATACGTGCCAGTAAGCAAGCCTAATATGAAAAAAACTGTCTTTCGCATTTCTTTCTTCATTTTACACCTCTTATAATGACGTGAAGTTTATATGTTTTATTTTTGTCTATAGCATATTTTTTTAATACACCGGGGCCGCAACTGCTGTTGCCCAATCCCATCACCGCAGCATCCAGGTGAACATAGATGTATGGCTCCGGCTGCAACATGGCATCATGGCCACAGGTGGCCAACTGGTGGGTAGAATAGGGTAGGACCTGGAAAGAGAAGGGAGCATCGAGAGCGGAAATCTCTATCTTTCCGTGGGGAGACTCCAGTCTTGCCACCACACAATCCTCATGATTGCCACAGTCCTGAGGTCGCGCATAATGACTGAACGACTGAACTACAGGCATCGAATACCAACCTATGGGTTCAGCGTCTTTCCGGTCAGGATAATTCTCATGAGGTCCCCTTCCATACCAGGTGAGCTGCTTGAAGTGGGCCGGCAGTTTCAACACCATACCCAGGCGTGGCAATTCCGGCAGGTCACCCTTGCACTGATAAGTCTGCTGTATCTCAATCTTTCCATCAGCTATTGTATCTGTCCGTGTCGTCACCAGAATGGAGCCATCCCCGAATCGGTATTCCTCCACTCCGTTACCACGGGATTCTACGACGGCGCTGTCCAGACGGCAGCGGGCCCAGTCTTTTGCTATCCAGTTTCCAAAGCCCTTGTCATTGTCGGTAGGGGCGCGGTAGGCCTCAAATTCGGTTCCCAGGATATTACGGAGAACGCTTTTGTTGCCTTTTTTCTCTTTAAGTGGCTTAGCCACAGAGAGAAGGTCTTCCTGTACGGCAATCTGCTCTTGGTGAAACACATAAGAATCCTGTATTGTCCAAACGGGTTTATCGCGCAATTCTGCAAAAAGATTCAATCTTATATCATGCTGTTTCTTCGTTCCGAATTGACTTAACATACCAAGGAAGCCTCTATCTTCGTCTATAACACGAAGAGGCAAGTTGCCTTTTTGGACCACTGTGCCATTGTCGCACAATGTATAACGGAAGGCAAACTCACTCCACTCGTAATGGTTGTACAGATTGGCCACCAGCAGACTGTCATTGCTGACATAGAACTGTATAGGCGAATAAATCTGTTTCAGTTCGAAATATTTTGGAGTAAGGCTGCGGTCACTCCTCACCACGCCATTCAAACAGAATGCTTTCAAGTTGGGATAGTCGTGAAAATCACCGCCATATGCCTCATATTCTTTCCCATCCTCCCTACGGGTATAGATACCCTGGTCTACCCAATCCCAAACAAAGCCGCCCAACATTCGCCGGTGACTGTATATTTCTTGCCAGTATTCCCTAAGGTTGCCCATGGCATTGCCCATGCTATGAGCATACTCACTGGTGAGCACCGGCCGTTGGTCATTGTTCTGATTGGCGATGTCGAGCAACTTCTCCCAACGGGCATTTTCCGCCCGTTCCTTGTCAGAGCCTTCTTCTATCCCAGGATTAAGGTATTCCTGCCTGACACGCGGATAGAAACGGCTGATAACGTCGACACAGTCGGGGTCAGGCTGCCCGCCGATGCCCTGAGCGCCTTCATAATGCACGAAGCGGGTTGGGTCAAAAGTGTGGAGCCAACCTGACATAGCAGCATGGTTCGGGCCGAATCCACTCTCATTTCCGAGACTCCAAGCGATGATGGAAGTAAAATTCTTGTCTCTTTCCGCCATTCTCACAGCCCGGTCTAAGAAAGCAGCACTCCAAGAGGGAGTGGAGGCCAGTGTACCGCGCAGGCCATGCGTTTCGCAATCCGCCTCGTCCATGAGATAAAGGCCGAGTGAATCGCACAGTTCGTACCAACGGGGCACATTGGGATAATGGCTGAGCCTGACAGCGTTGACATGAGCTGATTTCATCAGCTTTATGTCCTGGAGCATCCGTTCTTCGCTCATGACACGTGCCGTGCGCGGATCGTGCTCATGCCGGTTCACCCCCCGCAGTTTGATGGCTTTACCATTGACCAGCAACTGGCCGTCTTTTATCCAGACCGTCCGAAATCCGAAACGATGGCGCAGTTGCTGCACCACAGTGCCGTCGGGTGAGAGCAGCATCAATTGAAGTGAATAGAGATGGGGGTGTTCGGCATCCCACTGCATAGGGGAGGCAAAATGGAAGTTCAGACGGGGAAACTTACGGCCTCCACGTTGCGGATACCACTCGTTCATGCGGGCAGCCTTGTGGTCAAGGTCCATCAGTTCCTCCACTGAAAGCACAGAATCGCAGCATTGCATGCCGTTCTCATCATAGACCACTGCTCTTAACATGAAGCCCTTGCCTGTCTCTGCGTTATGGACAGCGCACTGCGGTGATATCTGCAGGTCATAATCAAAGGGAATGCTGTCATCGGCGATGGTTCTAATTGCGAAATCACAGATTCGCACATCGGGAGCATGGACGAGTGTCACATCACGGTGAATACCGCCAAAACGCCAAAAATCCTGATCCTCCAAATAGGAGGCGTCACTGTATTTGTAGACCTCCACTGCTATCTGGTTGCTGCCGGTCTGAAGATAAGGGGTGATATTAAACTCTGAACACTCCATAGAGCCTTGTGAATAGCCGACCTTCTGCCCGTTGATCCATAGGTAGAATGCACTCATCACGCCATCGAAACGGATGAAGGTCTGACCATCCCGCCAGGAAGCGGGGAGGGTGAAAGAACGCTTATACTGTCCAGTAGGATTACGTTCCACAAAAGTTGTGTAACGTTCCTTCGGCTCGCTCATGACATAGGGGGGATTGATACGGAAAGGATAGCCGGCAGAAATATAGATGGGTGTGCCGTAACCGTTCACTTCCCAGTTAGACGGAACATGGAGGTCAGTCCAAGAAGAACAGTCGAACTGCGGCTGATAGAACTCTTCAACTCGTTGATCGGGTGTCGGGGTCCATCTGAACTTCCACATCCCATTGAGAGACATCGTCTCATCACCGGCTTTCTTCTGGAAGGGCAGAAAATAGGCATGAGCAGGTTCTGCATTGACCTGCACCACATGCTGGTCTTGCCATTCTTGGGAATAGAGGTCCACCACACCGCCTATAAAGAATAGGCATGAAATAGAAATGCATCTTATAGTGTTGCTTACTTCCATGACTATTGTATCTCTAATGAATCAAAATCCATTCCGCCGGCTCCCGTCAACTGTATCAGGTATTTTCCCGCGTTGATTTGTGTGCCAGTAGTGGTACTGGTTATCTTGTATTTGGCAGGAGTGGGCGGGAAGGTCATATCCCGATCTACCAGACATGCCCCTTTGGCGTCGACAATCCTTAACCTTGCCACCTGAGTAGCGCCAGTTGTATTTCGATATTTAAAACGCAGGGCATATTCTTTTGCCACGCCGGGACGGATGGTCCATTCACTGTGTTTACTGGGTTTATAAACGACTGTGGGGAAAAGTTCCTGGTCTACGGGAAGGAGTTCTTTGGGTATTATACGAACCGTATCGCTGTCAAGCTTTGACCAGAAATGTTCGTCCAATGATCGATTAACCTGCTGCGAAGGAACGTTTTCCTTAGAGGAAATGGCGATTGCAGAGACAACGGCTTGTCCCGCCTTCACTTCAGGAAAAGAGATTTCCAGCCCTTCAGCACCGACACGACATTTGAATTCTTTCTTCAAAGCACCAGCATATCCGCTTTCCGCCCATACATCCAAATCATGGAGCACAGTGTCGTTGTTGCAAGCCACGGAGAACACCCGGAAGCCTTCACAGTCGGTGTGTATTCCACCACCACGTCCATGCCAGGGTTCAGTAAAAAAGAGTTCTACAAGATATTCACCTGTTGGAACATCAAAATGATAACGCAGTTGATGCCGACCGTAACGGAAAGTTCTGAACAGTTCTGCATCACCATCGGCGCCATGAACAGCATTGGAAAAGCGGCCTTGGCTGGCCAGGAAAGAAACGCCCTTGAAATCATCACTCCATGAGTGCGAGAGAGAGGGCTGCTCCTGTTGCCAAAGGTTGCCATACCGGTCGGTATAATCATCGCCTCCACAATTAATACGGTACACATAATGGTAGCCATCCGCAGGTTGGAGGACATGGTTGTTGCGGTCGGCTGCGGTCTTCAGACAAGGCCGTGCATCTCCTATCACATCCTCAGCCACCAGTTTACCGTCCACATATCCCATGGCATGAATACTTTTCCCGTCTCGTTCTATCTTCACGCTATCGCAATTGGAGTAGCAGGAGGAATCGGAAGCCCAATAAACCATCGGGTCTGTTTGCCCGTCTACATGGTCGGCACGGTACATGTAGAATCCGTCGGAAGGCTGCTCCCACAAGGTGAGCAATCCCTTGTAGTTGATGGGACCTATTTTGTCGACCTTTCGATAGCCGCCGTCAGGCTGTACACGGCCAGGATTCTCATGTGATACAAAAAGCCACTGAAAATGTCCACATACACTGTCGGAGGCTTGCTCCGCCAATTTGGCTTTCAACCGGAGCAGCCCACAGAATCGGTCTTCACTGTTTTTCACATCACCATGCAGTCCCAATGTACGCCATGCTCCATACTCGCCGTTTAGTAATTGGGCAGCCTGTTTCAACTCATCCCCATAGCGATTGGCATCGCCGCCATAGGTTCCACTCCAGTTTTGGACTACATTCCAGTCTGTGCCTTCACCACCGTTACAGGTTGTCACCGCCCTCATGTTACGGGCTGTCGGATCCATCTCACGGATAATGGCAGTGCATTCCTCAGCAAAATCTTTAGGAAGCACACTTTCGTTTTGCAGCCCCCAAAGAATGACACTGGGCGAATTACGACGTTCCTTTATCCATTGGCGGAGCAGGTGCTTGAAGTTGTCCCTGAAGGCGGGTGTATCATACCAAATATGTGCGGAGAACTGCGACCAGAAGAGCACGCCCAACGAATCGAGCAACTGCTGATAACGGAGGTTGTGGGGCTGATGCGCTTCTCTGAACGCATTGAATCCAGCCTGGCGTATCATCTTGACTCTCGATTCTATCTGCTCATGGCTGAAAGCATGACTCTGACCTAAAAGATGTTCGTATTCACAGGTGCCGTTGATGAAAACCGGTTTCCCGTTGAGCATGAACCTCTTATCGCCGTCATTTCTTTTCACCGGCCATGAAATGCTTCTGATGCCGAAGGGAGTGGCAGTATCATCCAGTGTATTGCCTTGCTCATCCTTTACTATGGATGTCAATTTATACAGATAGGGGTCGTCGAGCGACCAAAGGTGCGCATTCTCTACATGTTCACGGCATGAGACTACTTCTGTGGCACCTGCTTTCACCATCACCCTGACGGGAGTTCTGAACACTGTTTTCCCGCTGGCGAGAGCAAACTTGTTCACCACTTCAACGGTTCTGTCCACACCACTGTAATTGTGTATTTCGGTTTCAACGAAAACGCTGTCGCACTGCTCGTTGTTCCATACATGCACACCAAACGGCTCAATCCGCAAAAGGTCGGCCTCTACCAAGGTTACGGGCCTGAACAAGCCAAACGGCTGGGAACCCTCACTGAATCCCCATTCCGAGGAGCACCCGCCGCATACCCAGGGAGCATCGTTGATCATTTCCGGATGTTCCACTTTAATGACCAATGTGTTATCGCCATCACGGACGTCTTCAGTGACAGGAAGCGTGCAGGTGGTCCGCCCCACAAGTGAACGCGGATAGGTCTTTCCATTCAAAATGACGGTGGCATAGGTTCCCGCCCCTTCCAACTGCAGTGAATAGGATCGGTTCGGTTTTTTCTGTAGATGAAAAGATTTCGTGTAATAAGCTGTTCCGTGCAGGTTGCCATGCTTCAGTTGGCGGTACCCGTAATAATCGTCATGATTGTGAGGGAGAGACACATGCTGCTTCAGCGTGTCTTTTTCTGTCCAGGTGGTCCAATCCCGGTTCAGATTGTGCAGCACACGATGCCCCTTCATTTCAGGAGATGGGAACACCACCTCGGAACGTCCCATCGGCTCACTGGTAGCCACAGCAATGCCTCGTTGTCCATCATTGTTCACAGCACAGTAAAAATGGTAAACTATCCCGTCGTGCTTCACAACGTAGCTCTTGTGGGCAAACATCTCATCATAATGCTTGGTTGGGTATATAAGGTCGGGGCCATCCCACTTCTGCCAGGTCAACAAATCGTTGCTGACGGCAAAGGTATTGAAAGCATTGTATTTACTGGTAGGGTCATAGGCAGAGAAATAGAACATGACAAACAAGTCGTCCATCTTGACTATCTGCGCATCGCCCGTTATGATGCCACCCACCTCATTGGCAAAGACCGGATTTCCCGGAGTATTGTTTTTGGCAAGCGGCAGTCGAGTCCATTTTCGCATGTCCTTAGACAAGGCTACACCTATACGCTCTGCCTTGAGCTGATTGGCGGGATTGACGCCCCCCGCATTGTAGAACATCACAAAAGGAGCTCCAAGTTTTTTTGTCTTGTCCCAATAGACGGTACTCTTATATTGCACCAAATTTTCCCACCATTGCGCCTTTTTGTCGTTGATACTGAGTATTGGCGTAGACGACGACTCCCATTCATGGGGCCGGGTGACAACATCAGAGGTCCATGCCAGTCCGATGTTGAGAGGGGCTCTCACTGCTTCGTATCCTGTTCCGTCACCACCGATATAGGTCATCCAGTGTTTTCCCTTGTAGGAGGCCATTTGGTAAGTTCCACCCCAATTCCAGTCAATGAGTGAGGGGTATCCACCTCTCTGATTGCAGTCCCATCCTTCATCTTTGTATGAAAGGACGCGGCCCAACGTCTCCCAATGAAGCAGGTCATTGCTGCCGGCCAGCCAAGTCTCGTATCCTCTGCCGTCAAGGCCCTCCTTCCCGTTGTACACCAAATAGGTCATGTACCACTTGTCATTCTCGCGGAAAACGGTGGGGCAGTCTATCTTGTGATAATTGTCGGAAGGAGCCACCACAAGACCAAACTTATAAGGGGTTTTGGCTTCTTCGTAAATCTGTTGCATCCTTTCATGACTCACAGACTGTGCCACAACCGTCTGAAGGCCAGCTAAGAGAAGGAGGAGGAATAGTTTACGCATGATACGAACGATGAGTAAAAGTGATGATTAATAAAACAGCCAGTCAATCGCCTTGTCGGCTCCAGAGAGGCCTGCATCGCGTACGGTTATATTGTCGCTGGTGAATCCCAGTATCAAGAGGAATCCTTTCGGCAAATTGATGGTATGGGTACCCGCTTTGAAATCATAGCGGTGAACATTGACCTGCGGCATACCGTCAATACGGATGGCGCTCATGATTTGCGGTTCTGCCTGATGGTAGTCATTGGCGGAGGCATCGGTCTCCAATTTTGGCGCCTTGGCATACTTCATCTGGTCATCCCGAAAATACCCCACCAGCATGGACACGTCCTTTTTCGTGGTGAAAGTGAGCGAAGTGCCATTCGCACGCTGCTCCTTGCTGCTCAGCTGTAAACCGGAAAGGCCAGACAGTTCAGGAGCCAAGGCGGTAATCACACTGTCCATATCGGTGAAAAGTCGCCCACCTTCTTTCAGCGACACTCTTTGGGGCATACCTTCAACAGTCACGTCGGCATTCCTTAGCGGCTTTACACTTTTTGATTCCTCTGTTTGTTCTCCACTTTCTATCGACCTCAGCAGGTGAATGTTTTTTCTCAAATTGGCGAGTTCCAACTCATATCTTGGCAACAGCTCTCTCCAAGTTTTCATTTTCCCATCATCGCCCCCAATGGGTATTCTTCTTTGGGCAGTCTGCATACTGTTGGCGTAAAGATAGGCAGAGTCGGTAAGCTCCACCAATTGGCGATAATGGGCAAGACTCTGTTCCAACAATGGAACAGCCTTGTCAAGACAGTCTATATTCTTGCTCCACTGATAATCGAGCACATGTCTGGCCGCCCTCACCTTGTAGCCGAAAGCATAGGCGAACTCCCTATAGCAATGCATGTCATTGCACAGCCGGGCGAATTCGGCCGTATTGGCGGTAGCCTTGTTCTTCACCTGCTCTATCTCACTGACGGCCCGGTCGGCATGTGTCATTGCCTGGTCTGCTATATCAAGCGGCAACTCGCCCACATGGGGCTCATGTTTCCACTCTTTCTCTACATACTCTATCAGTTTTTCTCCTTCAGGCCCGCAACTTTCATAAAAGCCCGGATAGATGGTATATTTATAGGGATTCACCAATTGGCTCATAAACATACCCAAGAGAAGGGTCTGCCGGTTGCCTTCCGTTATACCGAAGCGTCTCAAAAGTTTCGGTGCTATCTCTCCCGATTCTTCCAAGGCTTTCCTCACATGAGACGAGCCGTCGGCTGCCATACCGTAGAAACGGGACAGTTCGGCATCCCAATATTTCATCTCATCAGAACGGTCCCGACGGCAATTCCATGAATAGCGTCCCCATAGCGCATACCACATCCAATCGCGGTAGAGTTGCTTTTCGCGTTTTCCTCCTTGCCATTTGTCGGCCGTATAGGGCCAGTCCCAATAGGATGCCTGGGGATAAAGGTGGAGGGCATTAGCGTGATGCACATCGTGCATGGCTGTCACGGCTTTCTGAACAAAGTCGGGCGATGCCCAGCGCCATGGCTCAAGATTGGCAAGGATGTGCACATTGCTGATATGGGTACTGCCCAATGCTGCCAAATCGGTGTGAATCTTCGTCCAGGGACCTCTTGGCTGATAGGTGGTGAGCGACTCACCATTGTACTTGTGCATGGTGTATAAGTTCTTGTACAAAGGCAAGGCAGCCTCCATCACCATCTTGCAATCGGTATCGTGAGCACGCAAAAGGATAGGGGGCTCATCGGTCCGGCCCAGCGCGCTCAAGCCGTCCTTCACACCGGGGATGATGGTCTTTGTGAACCACTCCACGTCGTCCTCATACGTATTCATCGCCTCACCCAGACATACGAGCAGACCCACGTTGGGATATTTTTCAATAAAAGCAGCGATCGACTTACGGGTGTAATCGCTGATGAGAGGGGTGATGGAACGGTGGCGGTCCTGCGTTTTCAGTCCATAATGGTCGGCGAAAGGCTTGCTAAGGATAATGTTGTAGAACATCTGGATGACAAAGATACCACGCTTGTTGGCCTCCTCGGTCAAGAAAGAGAATAGTTCCTCATTCTTTTTGAAGGTCTCATCATCTACCTCTACAGCAAAGGGATAGTCTTTCAAACGTACCAGTGATGCGAAAGGATGTCCGTTCCAGAGGTAGAGCGAATTGAAACGGTTGTCGACCATCATGTCAAGATACTCTATCCATTGTTTCTTGTCGTAAAACCAGGGGAAATTCTCTGGAGTGTAGGGGTACTCATAAACGGCATGTCCGGGGAGATACTCCGTCTTCTGCAACCCTATACACGAGCCCCTAAGCACCATCTCAGGTTGCGACTCCGTAGCTACAATGTTTTCAAATTGTCCTCCCTTTTCTTTCAGCTGGGTCACGATTTCAGTACAGCCATAAATCACGCCCGACGGGTCGTTGCCCTCAACATAGAGTTTCTTCCCTTTCCACATGATGGAGAACCCTTCCTTCGGGCCCTCATTCTTACTTAAAAGATAGATTTTGTAGTTGCACTTTTTAACCTTTGCTTCCTCTGATTTTACAACAGGCTGTAAACCCATGGCAGAAAGTTTTGCCTGGAGATACTCCGCTGCATAACATTCTCTGACACCTGCATCCTTCGCAAGAAAGATACCAACGGTTTGGGCCCACGAAGAGCCCAGCCCCAAAAGGGACAAGATAAGAATGGAAAAAAGATGTCTCATCTCAATTCATTTAAATCAATTTTTCTATAAGATACTTTCTGTCTGCGCCAGGTATACACACAGTGCAACGAACCGTCACGCCCCTGAATAATGGCTGGATATGAATACTGACTGATGGGGCTGTCCTCTAACGTGAGAACATGACGCCAATGGGTACCGTCATCAGAAATGGCGATACTCAACGGGGTACGCACACCCTTGTTTTCACCAGGAAGTGTCTCAAAATCGTTGTATATCAAGACGTGCCGTCCGTCCTTCAGGGTGACGGCGTCCGTTCCAGACTGATTGTTGGGGACATCGAGCAGTGTCACCTCGCTCCACGTATCACCGCCGTCACTGCTGAACGAGGTGGCAATCTTCTGGTTTCGGGAGCGGCAAAGCACCTGCAAGCGTCCGTCTTTCAACTTGATAATAGAGGGCTGGATACACCCTATCGGTTTTTCCTCCGCCTCCTCATTCAGCAAATCCTTAGACAGTTTCATTTTTTTTGCCGGAACAGGACCGACATACTTCCATTCACCGGTAGCCAGGTCCAAAATCTCGAAGTGTATTTTCCAATTGCCCCCATGCTCAGTGCTGGAAGGACAAATCAGCCTGTTGTTCACAAGTTCAGGTTTATTCTTGATGGGACCCAGGAAGCCTTCTTTCAGAGGTTCGCGCTCACTCCACGTCTTGCCTCCGTCTTTTGAGCGTACCAGCCAGCCTGTCCAGTCAGCCACTTTAACACCTACTTTGAAAAAGAGCAGCAGTTCACCATCAGGCATCTGGAAGAGAACGGGATTCCAACAAGCCTTCCGGCGCATTTGGTCTATATCCCATCCTTTTCGGGGTAAGATGGGGCCTGCAGTGGCTTTTGTGGTAGTATTGTCTACACCAGCTATGCGTGCATCGTCGGTACCCAAGAGGAAAACGCCATCAGCAGCAAGAATGGGTTTGTCCCACTGGTCATGTCCTTTCGGTTTTCGACTAACCCAAATGCAGACATCAGGGTTGTTTTCGTGAAGGCCACCAAAATAAGCTGCCAACAAATCACCGTTGGGCAATTCCACAATGGTCGAGGCATGGCACTGCGGGAAAGAGGCCTGCTCATAGAGGAATTGGCTGCACTTAACGGCCTTGTCGCGTTGAGGTATATCGGCATTGAAGTGGTAGCTACCAGAGCCGATTTCTTTCTTCGAACCGTCGGGGAACCAGACTTCGGCTGTGGTATTGAAAGGAACTTCCACATCCCACTGGAGTTTTTCGAGTGTCTTTCTCCACTTGCTCGACACTGGACCATAGGGTGTGGTGTACTGTACGTTTGCAGAGAAGCAGTCTGGAATACTAAAGTCGGGGTTCAGCACGATTTTCTTATATCCAGGAGCTGCCGGACGGATGCCGCCAAGATAGCCATAACACCAAGTGACGAGGTCGCCCAAGAGCATGACATGGTTTCCGCTGTTCATTGAAGGATTGGCCTTATCTCCATTCCACAACTCCCATATGGTGGTAGCCCCGTTTTTCACCATATATCCCCAGGAAGGATATTTGGTGTTAGTGGCCAGGAGATAAGCCACCTCGCCAAAACCGTTGTCACTGAGCGTTCTCATAAGCCAGGAAATGCCGATAACGCCACAGCTCACGGTGCCCTGACTCCGAGTTATCAAGTTGGCAATAACATTTTTCACCACTTCTACCTTGCTGTTTTCCGGCACGAGTCCAAAAGCCAAAGGAAGCAAGTTGGCTGTGACGGTATTGTTGCCATAGAACACGCTGTCAGGATAGAGCACATGACCGGGAACAAGAGAAGTTCCTGTTTTCCGTGTCAGGAAGCGGTTGTTGAAGGCGGTGGTCATCTGTGAGGCTTTCTCTCTCCAAACTGAAGACTCTTCGGGCATATCGAGCAGAAAAGCAAATTTGTCCATCAGCTGCATGACCTTTATCATATAGGCGGTGGAGATTAGGCTCCCGTCGGTCTGCCGAGCAGGATCGGTGCTGTGTATGAGCTCCAGCTTTTCAGGCGGCATGCACCAATCTCCATATTTATCGTGGCCAACAATATTGTCGGTGCAGTATTCGGATAGCATGTGGGTTATCCACTTCTTGATAGAGCTGTAGGAGCATCTGATGGGCTCAAGATTGCCATATTGCTCATACAGCATATCGCATGAGAAGGGTAGGGCGGCGGGCCAAGTTACATCATCACTGTAATAGTTCCAAAAGGCCGGTGCCACATCTGGAATGTTGCCGTCGGCCCGCTGGGCATCGCAGATATCAGCCACCCATTTGCTATAGAGCCGCTCATTGTTGAACAAGTAACTCTCACCCAGGCTTCCCACCGTTCGGTCACCGAGCCATGGCTGCCGCTCATTGCGTTGAGGACAGTCGATCGGCATTCCTTTATAATTGCTCAGAATGCCCCAGGAGGCATTGTTGATTACCTGGTTCAGAATCGTGTCGCTGCACTCAAAAGAGCCGGTCTGTTCCATCTCATCGCTCACAACTTGTGCCACGAAGTCGGATGCCACCGGTTCTTTATACCCCACTATCTCGGCATATCTGAATCCGTGGTAGACAAAAGTCGGATGCCAAAAAGCCTGTTGCTCCTTACCATTGCAAATATACACATCTTCTGATTGGGCGTCACGGAGATTCGCAGTATAGAGTTGTCCGGCAGAATCAAGCCGCTCGGCATACCTGACACGGATAGTGTCGCCTTCATTGCCTTTCACACGGAAAGACATCCACCCCGCCATATTCTGCCCGAAATCGATGATACACGAAGAGCCGGCAGGCAGAAGCTGTTTCGGACGTATATCCTTGATGACCTGCATATTAGGCGTCATTTGTCCACACAATTCGCCAGTGGGTATCGACACTCGTTCGGCATTGCTCCAAGAATGGTCATTATAACCATAAGTATCCCATCCAGCCAACTGCATCCGTGCATCAAATTCCTCGCCGTCGTACTCATTGTTGGCTCGGATAGGGCCTTCGGCTGACAGTTTCCACTTCTCGTCTGTTTTGATAGTCTCAGTAGAACCGTCGGCATATTCCACAATCATATCTATCCTGCATTTGGGATAGCCAAAGACGGGAGTCTTATAGGGCTTGTTTTGTCGCATAGGGAAAAAACGCCCATTTCCCAAAACGACACCTATGGCATTGCCGTCGGCTTTCAGCAGCCCGGTGACGTCAAAGGCATTGTAAAGTACCCTTTTCCTGTAATCGGTAGGCACAGGACTTAAGACCTGTGTTCCAACACGCTCGCCATTGATATGCAGCTCATACAACCCGAGACCGGCCACATAGACAGTGGCACGCTTCACATCCGCTTTCAATTTAAAATCATGCCGCAGATATCTGGCTGCCAAACGGGTATGCAAGCCCTCCCGCTCGTTGGGGTAAAGGCCCTCATGGCCAATCCATCGGCTTTTCCACTGCGACTCAGAGAGTAGACCAATACCCAAAGTTGCTATCGGGCTCCAGTCTGACTTTCCTTTATTGGTGACAACACGGACCTGCCAGAATGCCCGCTGATTGGGACGGAGACGGACACCACTATAAGGGACGAGGATTTGCCGGTCGGATGTCACATCGCCTGAATCCCATAAATCGCCAATATGCTGTTCGGCATTTTCCAACGTGGAACTGACCAGTATATGGTAAGCCTGCTGTAAGACGCCTTGTTTTGACGATTTCCCCATCCAGCTGAAACGGGGTGTGTCTGTATAGAGGCCGATAGGATTAACCAGATTCTCTGTTTTTAAATTGTACACTTCCACATTGGCGGCCGCACCATACAGACACGGTAACAGAAGCGAAAGGACTGTAAGACAGAACTTTTTCATATTCTTTTTATTCGTTAAGGTCTCTGGCGTTATGCTGAGACGCATGTTCATGGATGGAAAGTTGGTCTTTCGACAGATAGTTCTTTTGACTGTCAACGGCTATGAGCACACCGTCATTGGCCCTGCCGGGAATACGCTGACGGAAAAAGGTGGTTGCCTTGCTGTCGAACTCACCGATATAGAACAACTGGCCGTCTTCCGGAGTGAACCACCACACATTTTTCTTAACGCCGCTGATTTTGGTCAAATCGACTTTCATCGGCACACAATTATAATTGTACACCATCAAATAGTCGGCCCCTCTGGTTGCAATGAGCCTATTGTATTTCTTACCATTTTTACCTACTATCAAGTCCTGATCAGGCACCCGCTCCAAATACGGGAATGAAAGCATGAGGTTTTTCAGGTGTTTCATTTGGTTGAAACCGGGATCATTCAGCGCATCGTACCATGCTTTCTCCGTTCCGTCGCTGCCGTATGAGGTGGGATAACCAGGCTTCAGCATCTGCATGATGGCATTATGACCATAAGTATGTCCACAGCTGCCGGCGAAGACCGACCAGTAAGCATAGCGTCGCACATCGTAGTCTTGCCACCGTTCTTCATTGGGGTCGTGTAGGCCCTTGGGGATGTCCTCATAGCTGGGTTCTGCATCCAGCACCGGTTTCACGGGACTGTAGGCCCACGTGGAGTCTACATACATCCAATTGTCTTCCTCGGTATCATCGGGTATGGGATAGTCGGCATTGCCCATACGCTGTCCATACTTGCGATGACCGCTTTGGAACATGTGAAAATCCAACCATGGCGCTTTGCTCCACCACTTGGCCGACGTGTACCGGCCTCGGGGATGGTAGGTCATAAGGTGGTGTTTGTCGATGCTTTTGATGGTCGTTGCCAGCGCATTCCATACTTCAGGATGTATATCGCCCTGGATGTCGCCTCCCATGATCCAGATAATGTTGGGACGGTCCTTGTACCTGTCGGCCAGAAACTTGCCGTATGATTTGGCTTGAGAAGCATTCATCTTCTCCGCTTTCACCATGGAGCCCCAGATACAGACCATCCCGACATAGATGCCGTAATTGGCTGCCATGTCGACGATATAGTCCAAATGGTCCCAATAGCCATAAACTCCTTTCTGGTTTATCTTGTCAAAGTTCCACCCGTCGGTAAGCGATGGCTGACCATAAATGTTGTAACTGGGCACACCGTCCATAACTTGGATTTGAACCACATTATATCCAGCCTGCTGGCATTTTTTCAAATAGAACTCGGCCTCTGCCCTGTCAAGTCTTTCGGGGAGCAGCCATCCTGTATCGCCCATATAAAAGAAAGGCTCGCCATTGGAAAAGATAAGGTAGCGGTTGTTGTCGCTTACCCTAAGCTCACCGTTGTCCCAGGGCTTGTTTGCTCCTGAAACGGTTAATGAAAGAAGCAGGAAAAGGAATACTGTAATAGTTTTGCTCATTATTATGATTTTTTATTGATTCAAGATATAATGCAGGCCGGCTTCCGTGTCAAGCTCATACAAATAGGTCTTTCTTACAGAAGGCGATTTTCCCTTCTGCGCATTGTTGTCAACGATTTCCTGATGGCCGTCATCGTAATACAATGTCATGTGCTGGCTGGAAGTGCTTTTTCTCAAACCTTTGCCTTTGAGGGGGTAATAGGAACGAATCTTACATTTCCCTCCATTTCGGGAGAAGAGGTCTATCCGGCCCGGCTGGCATTTCCTCCATTCGATACCCACCTCGAAACCGCCACGGGCCATCAACCCGGAAACAGAACCTGTGGACCATTCTGCAGGAAGGGCCGGAAGAATGAAGAGGCAGTCGTCGTGGCTCTGAAGGAGCATTTCGGCGATGCCGGCCGTACAGCCGAAATTACCATCAATCTGGAAGGGCGGATGGGCATCGAAAAGATTGGGGTAGGTGCCGCCTACCTGTTTGGTGGTTCCAAAAATCAGGAAGGTATCCGCCGACAAGGTTAACTGGTCGTTAATCAGTTTCAGCGCATGGTCGCCATCAAGCAGACGGGCCCAGAAACAAACTTTCCATCCCATACTCCATCCAGTAGACACATCACCCCGATGCACCAATGTGGTTTTAGCCGCCTCAAAAAGTTGGGGAGTACGGAAGGGTGATATCTGCCGGCCGGGATACAGAGCATAAAGATGAGACACATGGCGATGGCGGTCATCAGGGTCGTCAACATCCTCGAGCCATTCCTGCATCTGCCCCCATTTTCCCACCTGAAGGGGAGCCAAGCGGGATGCCACCTCGTCATAATGACCGGAAGTTTCGTTCTCACCTAAGAGTCTTGAGGCATGTGCCACTTCTTTGAAGAGTTCGAACAGCAATTCATTGTCCATACTTGCTCCTGCTGTAAGAGGAACGCCGCCCTTGGGAGAATTTTCCGGCGACACGCTGGGTGCTATCATCCGCCACCCATAAACGGGGTGGGGGACAAGAATATTTTCAAGAAATAGCGCCGCACTCTTCATGAGCGGGTATGCCTTGCGGAGGAACTCCATATCACCGCTATAGAGATAATGTTCCCAGAGGTGATGACAGAGCCATGCTGCACCTGTAGGCCACATGCCCGACTGGGCGTGGTCCACAGGACCTGTGATACGCCACTGATCAGTATTGTGGTGAAGTACCCATCCGTCGACACCGTAAATCTGCCGTGCAGTTTCGGCACCGGTTTCTGCCACCTCGGATATCAAGCGGAACAGCGGTCCGTTCAACTCCGTAAGGTTGGTCACCTCACTTGGCCAGTAATTCATCTCCAAGTTGATATTGGTGGTGTACTTGCTGTCCCATGAGGGAAACATCTTCTCATTCCACAAACCTTGCAAATTGGAGGGGTTCATGTCATCGGGCTGAGAGCAACAGATAAGAAGATATCTGCCATACTGGAAATAGGTAGCCACAAACGACGGGTCACTATGACTGTTGAACTGCGCCAAACGCCTGTCGGTCGGTACATTAGCATATTGGTCGGGACCCAGGTTGAGGAATACTCTGCTCATATAGTGGCTGTATTGTGCCACATGCGCATCGCGGACTGCGCTGTAGTCCTGCCCCATAGCTTTGTGAAGAGCCTGCATTGCAAGCGACTGCTCATTGCCGCTGATGTCCTTATACGATTTCACGTTGGTGGCCACCGCTACATAAATAACAGCCTCATCGGCCCCTACCACCGACAATGATCCGTCGGAACAAGAAAAAGCCCCGCCTATATGGTTCACTGCCAGGCGGCCATGGAAACGCACTTTGCCTTTCACTCCTTCATGCTTCGAAGTCACCCCTTGAAGCACCACCTCACCTTTATCACTGCTCAGCAACACATCATTGTGGGGAGATGTGAGATGGGCTGTAAAACTAATCATACCTTTGCGGTCTGCGGTCAGTCGAATCATGATAACACGTTCGCCAAGAGGTGCCATCACTTCCCGCCGGTAGTTAACACCAGCCGACTTATACGCTGTGACAACCATGGCGCTGTCGAGAGAAAGGTAACGCTTATAGTGAGAATATTGCGCATGGCCTGGAAATGAGACATAAAGATCGCCGAAAGGTTGGAAGGGCATTCCGCTGTTCTTCACTTCACCCGGCATGATTTTCTCGTTGGCCAACTGCTGTGCCTCACGGGTATCACCTCTTAAGACGAGCTTCTGCACCTGTGGCATGGCCTTCGCGGCCGAGGGATTGACATTGCTGTTGGGCTGACCAGCCCAAATGGTCTCTTCATTGATTTGGATACGCTCCACCGAAGGGAGTCCGAAAACCATGCCTCCCATCTTCCCGTTTCCAACGGGAAGAGCCTGCGTCCACGTCTTGGCCGGTTTATCATACCATATCTCACTGGATTGCGCCGAAGCACCATTCATGCCAGCAAAGAAAAGGGCATTCAGGGTCAGATAGAGATTAATAACAGTTCGTTTCATCTTAAATGGGTTTTCATCATATCTTCCGGCTCAATGGTCACTTTCGCCTCATCAAGCATGTTGCGGTCGAGATTAAATACTTTTATAAAGAAGTCATAAACAGCTGTCCGCTTGTTGATGCCGAAATCATGTTTCTCTGTTGGCAGGTGTACATTCTCCACCTTGGATGCGGCATCGTAAAAACCATAAATACGCTGAAGGTAAGGATATTCCAAATGTGGCACGCTGGAGGTCCAATCTCCTCCGTCGGAAACTATAAGCATAGGGTTGGGGGCAAACATAGCCGCCAATTCTGCATTGCACGTACCGCCCGCTGACAGGTGGATAGGCATGCCGCTCTCACAAGGACAACCGCCATCAAAATGTGATGCGAGGTTCACAGTTGGGGCTGCAGCAGTGAAACGATCGTCGAGGGCTGACAGAAGGATGGTGTGCGTGCCGCCACCCGACCCGCCGTTCACACCAATTCGGCTCATGTCGACATCTTTCCTGTTTTTGCACATATAGTCGAGCAGCAAAAGTCCATACGCCGCCTGCATGGTATGCGCACGGGAGGTGTGGTGGGCGTCAGCAGTCAATTCTTGTTCCGACTCTCCCCATCCATACAAATCAAAGTCTACACATATGGCGCCCATACGTGCCAGCGTTCCCATACGCTGCTGCTGGTCTTTTCTATACCGTCCCTGGTTGAAATGGCCTCCGGGGCAGATTATCAGAGCGTGCTTCCCTTTTTTAGAGGGGGTGTAGATGGACCCGAAAACATGCTGGCCGGGTGTGGTTTCCATACAGATGTTCTGCACTGTATATCCGTCATACTTCCTGATTTTCGAGAGTATGGGCTTGCCTTTGACGCAACTGTCAAGCAATGCGTCAATGGCCAGGCGTTCGCGTACTTCCCGGCGCAGACTGTCTTTACGGGCCTCCCAACTATTCCGGTCATTGTAAAGGGTATTGAGGTAAGCGAGCATTTGCCACCCTTCGTCTTCATGACGTCGCGGATATTCATAGGGTTTTATCTTGTACAACCGGTCTGACTGCTTCCACCAGTTGAAATCAAAATACTTGCAAATATTGTCAAGTGTTTCCTCGATACTGTACGGACGGACTCTGAAATCGGCATAAGGCAATGAAAGCCCTGTCGTATCAACGTTGTACTTGAACCGCACTCCGAATCGGCTTTCCACATCTCCCATTAAATCATGCAACGACCTTCTGAACTGTGTTTCATAACTTTGAGAGAAGCCAAAATGCGCAAGGACTAATAAAAATGACAAGGAGAATAATCTTTTCATATACGCTGTTTCACATTATATATAAATAGACGGAACAGCTTTTTTATTGTCATCATACCTGCCGTGCCAACTGTCAATGGAAGCTAAAAGCCGGCAACGATTCGCATCGTTACCGGCTCATGGCAAATAGGGGTGAGAGTATATGGTATAATCAGTTCAATCTTCGGATATTGAGCTTTGAAGCTTCAAAATGAGTCACATCGTTGACTTCTGAAGAATATTGAGAGGCATTGGAATAGCCGAAAACCAAGTTGCCCTTTTCTTTCACTTCTACGTCCAAGCAAGCATAATCCCACTCAAAATGGTCGGCCAAAGTGCGGAACTTCAAAGCAAGAAGCGTGTCGCCAGGGGCTTCACTGAAATAGGGCAGGAGATAGATACTGTCGGGTGTCATAGCCAGTATGTTCGACTTGGAATAGGCCGGAATCTCATACACTGTCGGTACATTGGTCGAATCTCCCTGAAGAGCATATATCACTGCACCCGTTCCATTGCTGTGAACGAATCCTTCAATACGGTACCTCCCGGGACTGACGGTTTCCTCCCTATAAATATCGAAAAGGAACGGTTTGTCGCTATTGGGGTCAAGTTCTATCTGCAATACTTTCTCTCTATTATTCTCATCCTCGCTGTCGGGAGTAACGGTCCATACATGAATTCTGTTTCTGGAACCGGAAAGAGTACGGATATTCATTTTGAATTTTTTCAACATAGAAGCACTTTCCTCTGCTAGGAATTCTTTAGGATTTTCCATGTAATTCTTATCAACAGTTTTCTTTATCGATATACCCGTATACACCAGCCAAAGTAAGGCCAGAAGCCACACTGCTACAAGAACCACTTTTGTCGAAGAGTTATCGCCAGAAGGATTCGGCTTTCTTGAGAACCATCGGATGATGGAGAAAAAAGGAATGGCCAGCAGCAGGAAGACGGCAAGAAAGAGGCTCCACATCATCCACGCCGGCAAGTGGTAAACCATATTGGAAAAGTCGCTGTCGCCAAACGGACCGACTGCAAATACGAAGGACCCCACACCGAAAATAAGGGCTAAGAACAGTGCCAACAGCAGCAGCAAAGCCAATGCGGCCATTATACCCAACAACAACTTGAGCAATGCAGAGAGGCATCCTCTTGCACGGTCTTGATTGGCAGGACTCTGGACAAAAGTCTTGGCAGAATTGACACCATTCATCAATTCCTCACTGATGGCTTTTGCTGAGACCGGTTTTCCATACATCCTTAATCTATCCTCTGGGGTGCTGGCTTCGGGTATCAAAACCCAAAGAACACAATAGAGTATGGCTAAAGTGCTGAAAGAGGCGAACAGCAGTATTACAACAAGAAGTCGGGGGATTAATGTGTCGGTTATTCCTAAATAGTGACAAATACCGGATACTACACCGCCCAATAACTTATCGTTAGGATCACGGAAAAGGCGACGTGAGGTACGGCCATTCTCCTCGCCGGTGTTTTCATTCATTTCTGCCGATTGCTTCCCAGCGGAAGTCGTCTCTTGATCAGAATCGTCGACATTGTCAAAATCCTGAGGGTCGCCTATGCGACGGATGATATCACTCACATGCTCTATGGTGATGGCTTGTACTCCTTGACCCATGAGTTCTGTCAGAAGTTCTGCCACACGGTGTTCCACATCGTCGGATATCTCTTCTCCATCCTCACGGTTGGAATAGTATCTACGCATGTTTTCTAAATACTGAAGAAGCAATTCGTAGGCATCCTCATCCATCGGATACAAGTTGTCAAAAATGTTTACATTGATATTCTTTTTCATTATACCGTTTTTTTTAAATTAATGTTTCAGTGTTTCAATTGTGCGCACGAGAGATTCCCAGGTTTGCTCCATCTCAGACAAAGCGGAGATTCCTTCTGGGGTAAGTTTATAATACTTACGTGGAGGTCCTTGAGTAGATTCCTGCCACTCATACGACAGCAACCCGTCTTTCTTTAGGCGTGTGAGCAGAGGATAAAGCGTACCCTCTACCACAATAAGATCGGCTGCCTTCATCTTACTAATGATGTCGTTGGCATAGCAGGCTTTCTGATTTAATATCAAAAGCACGCAATACTCAAGCATACCTTTACGCATCTGTGATTTGGCATTTTCTTTATTCATTCTATCCCATTATTGATGAATTATGGCACAAATATATATAAATTTATAGTACCTTGTATTGCAAGGTACTAATAATTGTATAATTTTTACGTTTTTTAGGATTTATAAACAATCAATCGTCACAGGGGACAGTGCGTAAAACGGCTGTAGGGTAGGGGGGGAGAACAAAAATTAGAGGGGGAAAGAGTTTTTAGATGAAAAAATTTCCGATTAAAAAACTTTTTTATACCTTTGCAACGTATCCAACCATGGTACTATGAAAAAACGCACAAACAAAGCCAACATTTCCCACAAATTCCTTAATATCAAGGAAAGAGATTTTTTCGTTGCTGAATGAATTGGCCTTGTCTGAGTCAGAGGACATGGCACAGAAATTTCTATCATTCAACATTTTATAAAAATTCACCAACCAATACATAAACATTTTTATGGAACTCCCATTTGCAGAATCTTGGAAGATCAAGATGGTAGAACCCATCAGAAAAAGCACCCGTGAAGAGCGTGAAAAATGGCTGAAAGAAGCCAATTACAATGTGTTTCAGCTGAAAGCCGAACAAGTGTATATCGACCTGCTGACCGATTCAGGCACCGGTGCCATGAGCGACCGTCAGTGGTCGGCATTGATGCTTGGCGACGAAAGTTATGCGGGCGCCACCTCTTTTTATAAACTGGAATCCGTGATCCAGCGCCTTTTCGGCATGAAATACGTCATCCCGACCCACCAGGGTAGAGCTGCCGAGAACGTGCTCTTCTCATATCTTGTAAAAGAAGGTAATGTGGTACCTGGCAATGCTCATTTTGACACCACAAAGGGGCATATAGAAAGCCGCAAGGCAAAGGCCATTGATGTGACCACCGATGAGGCCAAGGATACCCAACTTGAAGTTCCCTTCAAGGGCAATGTGTCGCTCGAGAAACTTGAAAAGGTGCTGAAAGAGAATCCCGGCAACGTTCCTTTCATGGTGCTTACCGTGACAAACAACACAGTGGGCGGACAACCTGTCTCGATGAAGAATATACACGAGACCTGCGCCCTGTGCCACAAATACGGGGTGCCCGTAGTGATGGACTCGGCTCGCTTTGCCGAGAATGCCTATTTCATTAAGACAAGGGAAGAAGGCTTTGCCGACAAGACCATCAAAGAGATTGCTCTTGAGATGTATCGCGATGCCGATGCCATGACCATGTCGGCCAAAAAAGACGGTATCGTGAATATGGGCGGTTTTATCGCCACCAACCGTCAGGAGTGGTATGAAGGCGCCAAACTCTACTGCATTCCCTTCGAAGGATATGTAACCTATGGCGGCATGAACGGCCGTGATATGAACGCACTGGCCGTAGGTCTTGACGAGAACACCGAATTCGACATGCTGCACACCAGAATTCACCAGGTGCAGTATCTTGCCGAGTTGCTCGACCAATACGGCATTCCTTATCAAAGACCTGCTGGCGGACACGCCATCTTCGTCGATGCTGACAAAGTGCTCACACAGATTCCTAAAGAAGAATTCCCCGCACAGGCATTGACCTGCGAACTTTATCTCGAAGCCGGCATCAGAGCATGCGAAATCGGTTATATGCTGGCCGACCGAGATCCTGTGACCAGAGAAAACAGATTCGGTGGACTTGACTTGTTGCGTCTTTGCATCCCACGGCGAGTCTATACAGACAACCACATGAAAGTGATAGCTGCCGCACTGAAAAATGTCTATGACAGAAGGATGGAGATTAAGCGCGGACTTGAAATTGTATGGGAAGCCCCTCTGATGAGACACTTCACCGTAAAACTGAAAAGAGCAGAGTAGTACCCTAAATAATAAAAACAGCGGATCGATAACCGCTGTTTTTATTTTCGCACATCCTATTTATCATAATGTTGATTATATAAATTTTATGTCATTTTTGAAAAAAGTTTTATTTTGAGATAGTCCACCATATTATAAAAATGTTGTACATTTGCACAGACAAAATAACCAATAGATATTTGTATTAAGGAGATAACACGAAAATGATGAAAAAATTTTTCATTATATTACAATTATTTTTATTCGCCCAAATCGCCGTTTTCAGCCAGATAAGAGATTTGCCGCGTACCACACCAGAATCCATGGGCATTCCATCAACCAAGATATTGGAATATTTCGATTCACTGATGCGGTTTCCCAATACTGAGATACACAGCGTGATTATCATGCGGCATGGACGTATTGTGTCTGAGATTTATCCTAAACCCTTCATGCCACAATATGGCCATACTTTGTTTTCCTGTTCCAAAACATTCACAGCTGCTGCAATCGGCATCGCCATCAATGAACGACTGCTGAAACTCGATGACCGTGTGGTTTCTTTTTTCCCGGAGCATCTACCTTATCCCGTATCGGCCCAATTGCAGCGTATCACCATTGAAGATTTACTAACCATGCGATCAGGCTTTGTTGTCGACACAAAGATGCGCACCATCAGCAAACAATGGATCAAAGACTATCTCGCCCATGCCATGAATGCCGAGCCTGGCACCCGATTCGCCTACGATTCAATCGACACCTACCTATTATCCGCCATTCTTCAGAAAGTAACGGGAAAAACCTTGCTTCAATATCTTAAAGAACACATTTTCAACAACTTACATATCACTGAAGTGAAATGGGAATACAGTCCAGAGGGCATCACAACCGGTGGATGGGGATTGTATCTTCAACCAGAATCAATGGCAAAATTCGGACAACTTCTTCTTCAAAAGGGTAAATGGAAAGGAAAACAACTGATTCCGGCCAACTGGGTAACACAAATGATGCAAAAACATGTAACCAACAAGCAAGGCGATGATTACTGTTATCAAATGTGGCGCTGCGGCAATCATGATGCTGCCCGAGCCGACGGAGCCTATGGACAGTTTATCTATGTGCTTCCCGGCAAAGACATGGTCATCACCGTCACACAATGCATGACCTCGGGCAACGCCAACCAGCACAACATGATTTGGAAAATGCTGGTGCCCTATATCAGCAACCAAATACTGGAAGAGAATCATGGCACAAAAGAACTGAGGAAATTTGAATCTGAGATAAAGCACCCCCTTCCTGAGGGAAAGAAAATACATCACCATCTGGACAGTATTTTAGGGCGCACCATTGCACTTACAAAGAATCCATTGGAATGGAATGCCCTTCAGCTGTCTAAAGACAATGAGAACAACCTCCATCTGATTATCACCGACAGCAAAAAAAGGAAAGCAGATATTCTGCTGGGGTTCAAGGAGTGGAAGACCTCCCCTATCGGTATTTACCCACCCTACGTTAGAACAGCCACACAAAACCGTTTCTCTTCATTCTACCCACCGTTCCTGGCAGGTGCGGCTTACGCCTGGGACGATGACATGCTAAAGATAAAAATACATTTTGTGGACTGGCTCTCATCTGTGGAATTGCGGATAAAGTTCGATCAGGGAAAAATCGCATTATCGGCCAAAGAGAACTATCAAGCCAAATCAATCACCATAGGAGCCACACTCCGATAAAGGAAAAGGCTATTTCACCATCAAATATCCAATATTTTGCACGAAATATCAAAAACACATGTTTTCATATCAATGCAAACAATAAAAGTAATGTAAAAATTGCAGATATCTCATTAATCCATTAATTTTGCGAAGAAATAATCCTATTTTATATATCATGAAAAGAATAGCAGTTTGTGCGCTCGCATTGCTGACAACACTATTGGCAACAGCAGCGCCCGTCTCCATCGAGACGAAGAACATGACACTTGTCATTAATGTGGAAAACGGCCACCAGCCCTATTACATCTATTTCGGCAAGCGCCTCAAGTCCAGCGAAAAGGACAACATTCAACATCCAAGAGGCGGACGAATGGACATCTATCCTGCCCAAGGAATGAACGCCCCCGCCGAAGCAGCATTCTCCATGCGCCATGCCGACGGAAATCTTACCACAGTGCTTACAGCCACAGGTTTCGACCAGAAGCAATCAGACAATGCCACCCTGACCACCATACACCTGAAAGATCCCGTTTACCCTACTACTGTAGATGTGGTTTACAAGGCTTATGACGATGTGGACATGATAGAGACATGGACCGAAATAAGCAATGGAGAAAAGGGAACAGTCACACTCGTCCAATTCGCATCGGGTCTTCTCCCCATACGCAGAGGCGATGTATGGATGAGCCATCTGCATGGCTCATGGGGCAATGAAACACAAGTGGTGGAAGAGCCTTTAACACCTGGGCAGAAAATAATAAAGAACAAAGACGGCGTAAGAAATTCACATACAGACCATGCAGAAGTAATGTTCTCACTCGACGGGAAAGGCGAGGAGAATTATGGCGATGTGATTGGAGCTGCTCTGTGCTATAGCGGCAACTACCGCCTCAAGGTTGAGACCGACGACACCGATTATCACTATTTTATTGCTGGTATCAACGAAGACAATTCCGAATATCACCTTAAAAAAGGAGAATCCTTCCAGACTCCTGCTCTCGCGCTAACTTTCAGCACCGAGGGAAAGAGCGGCGTGAGCCGCAATTTCCACAAATGGGGACGCAAATATAGACTGATGCACGGCGATGTGGAACGCAAAATTTTGCTCAACAGTTGGGAAGGTGTCTATTTTGACATCAACCAGCAGGGAATGGACCAAATGATGGCCGACATAGCAAGCATGGGCGGCGAGCTTTTCGTCATGGACGATGGATGGTTCGGTGAAAAATATCCCCGGAAAACCGACAATTCATCGCTGGGCGACTGGAAGGTTGACAAGACCAAACTGCCCGACGGCATAGAGGGTCTCCTGCGCGACGCTCGTAAGAACGGAGTGAAATTCGGCATTTGGATTGAGCCGGAAATGACAAATAGCATAAGCGAACTCTACGAGAAACATCCCGACTGGGTTATCAAAGCCCCCAAGCGGGATGCTGTGATGGGACGAGGCGGCACACAGCTGGTTCTTGACCTTAGCAACCCGAAAGTACAAGATTATGTTTTCAAGGTGGTAGACGACCTGCTTACCAGCTACCCTGAGATTGACTACATAAAATGGGACGCCAACATGTCGGTCATGAACGAAGGAAGCCAATACCTTCCACTGGCAGACCAAAGTCATCTCTACATTGCTTATCACAAAGGCTTCGAATCTGTATGCAAAAGAATCAGAGCCAAATATCCGGATGTAACCATACAGGCCTGCGCCAGTGGTGGCGGACGTGCCAACTGGGGTGTGTTGCCTTGGTTCGACGAATTCTGGGTGAGCGATAATACGGATGCTCTTCAGCGCATCTATATGCAGTGGGGCACCAGCTATTTCTTCCCGGCCATAGCTATGGCCAGCCATATCAGTGCTGTACCCAACCACACGGTATTCCGCACCACAGCACTCAAATATCGTATAGACGTGGCCATGAGTGGCCGGTTGGGAATGGAAATTCAGCCAAAGAACATGACCGACGAGGAAAAGGCTTTGTGCAAGAAAGCCATCGCCGATTATAAGCAGATAAGACCCATCGTGCAGTTTGGCGATATTTACCGCCTCGTATCCCCTTACGACAAGAAGGGAGTAGCCTCGCTCATGTATGTCACTGAAAACAAGGACCGTGCGGTTTTCTATTGGTGGAAAACGGAGTCATTCCAAAATGAGCATCTGCCCAGGGTGAAGATGGCGGGTCTGAATCCTGACAAAATGTACACAATTCGCGAATTGAACAGGGTAGACGTTCGCCCGCTCGATATAGAGGGGAAAAGCTTCAGCGGCGCATACCTTATGAACCACGGTTTGGAAATGCCGTATCGCAACGATGTGGAGTGGAACAAGAAAAGCGATTGGTCGAGCAGGGTACTCCTTCTCGAATAACATTTTTTATCAATCAGAATTCTACTGGACTCTGTGGCAACAGCTACAGGGTCCTTTTTATATGCTGTATAGATTGACAACATACTTTCCACATTATTTTAATTATGAAGAACTATTTTGTTTATGAATGTTAACATGAGCCGCCGGACGGATGTTTTCAAAATAAACCGAAAGTTTTTTCATGGAAATAAAGTACTTTTGCAAAAGAAATCAACATAATCATTTCATATATGAAACGGGGCATACTCTTTTTTATCATTTTTTCAAGTTGCACTTTTTCATGGGCTAATCCCATCACAAGGGAGAAAGCCATGACCATAGCGAAAAATTATTTAAAGAAAGAGTCACCTATAGAGCTACGAGCTGTAGAGATCAGTCAAGCACACCGTGCTGGCGGATTGTCAAAAGACAACGAATTCTATATCTTCAATATCGCCGAGCAAGATGGATTCATTATCGTTTCTGGCGACGATGCAACCGCCCCCATTTTGGGTCACTGCGACCATGGGGAATTTGATGCTGACAACATTCCCGTCAATATGCAGTGGTGGCTCGATTATTACAAAGAGAGCATCCAACAAATAAGACAGGACTCCCCCACCCCAATAACCGGCAAAGCCCCTAAGGCAAGGCCCACTGATGTGGTGCAGCCCCTGATTCAGACACAATGGGACCAAGACTATCCCTACAATCTGCTCTGCCCCACCATGCAAGGAAGCCGCTGCCCCACCGGTTGCCTGGCTACCGCCTTGGCACAGGTGATGTATTTCCACAAGCACCCCCAAGACGCCTGCGAGGCACTTCCAGCTTACCAGACTTCCAACAATGTGAATATGCCGGCCCTTGATTCCACCACCTTCAATTGGGACAAGATGAAGCATCATTATGGATACGACGACTCGGAGGAGAGTCGCAATGCCGTAGCTGAATTGATGCTTTACTGCGGCCAAATTTTGAGAATGGGCTACAATCCGGGAGGTTCCGGCTCCAATCCCGACAGGTTGCCCAACGACCTACCTCATTATTTCCATTACCCTAACACCATTCACTTGGTTTCACGAGGCGGGTATAGCATAAGGCAATGGGACGAACTTCTCCTCAACGAACTAAAAAACAACCGCCCGGTCCTTTACTGTGGATACACCACCGCCTATGAGGGGCATGCTTTTGTCTGCGACGGATACAACGGCAAAGGAATGTATCACATCAACTGGGGATGGAGCGGCAGAGGCGACGGCGACTACCGTATCTCCGTGCTCGATGCGAATGTAAGTGGAACAGGAGGGAGCAACACCTCGTCGCGTTTCTCTGTGTCACAATCCATTCTTGTAGGTGTGCAAGCTGAGGGTGAAGACTGTTTTGAGCCCATGAGTCCCTCTGTATGTGCCTATTCCAGACCATCTTTGATGAACCGCGAATTCAGCCGAGAAAGTGTTTCCGACGACTTCAGCGACATCAGCATAGGGTCTTACTTCCTGTGGCGCTCGGAAAGAGGAGGATGGGGTTCCAACAAAACGATAGGCTTTGCCTTGTTTGACGAAGAAGAAGTGATGGTAGACATTCTCTGGCAGGACAATAAATACTTTTGGAATGATTATCCCTCCTACCACGTCGCAGAAGGGCTGAAGTTCGGAAAAGATGTTGAACAGGGCCATTACACCATAAAAATGGTGGTCAATGAGGACAATAAATGGACCAAGGCTTTCAATGCCGACCTTAACTATGTAAGTGTAATGATTGACACCAACTATATGGCCCTGACACCTGTTCCCAAAGCCAACTTCAACGTTACAACTATCGACAAGATCGGGAAAAACCTGGTTTTCACCCTTGAGAACCCCGCGGATGAATACAATGGCTATCTTTTCGTACTTAAAAACGATGAGAACGACAAGCTGAATGCCATTGCCTACGAACAAGTTTCAATCGAAGAAGGCAGCACCCGAGAACTGTCGGTCTATCTTGGCGATGAAAAACTGGACATCAACAATGACGTCTTTGCCCTCTCGGTCGACGATAACGTACAAGACTTCTTTTACATCAATGTAAACAGCAAGAACAGCAAGCTTACCCCCACCACCTCCATTATCAATTGCAATGGAGAGACGAAAAACATTGTCGGCGACAGAGTGAGTTGCGAGGCAACATTCAACAACGAAGGAGAAGGCCTATACCACCACTTTGTACAAATATCGCTAGTGGATGAAAACGGCCACATCTTCAGCACTTACAAAAGAATTGTCGATGTGCCGTCGAACATGAGCGAATCGTTTGTAGCAGAATTTCCCCTCACCAACTATGAATCCACCTATAGATTGAAAACAACCTATTATGGTGGGGAAGGTGAAAAAATAGACATTTTATCCGAGCCGTTTAATGTAGTAAAAGGTGCCTACTATTGGAACACGAAAGGAGAAGTCTGCACACTTGAACCCAGCACAACATTCACTGTACCTGAAGACGCACTGGCCATCAGCCTTAGGGGTGCTTACACTAATGATGTGGTGCCCAACAGCAACCCCAATACCATTTATCTTCTTGAAAAGTCGGTTCCCAAAGGCCTGAAAGGAAAGAATATCCTGAACTCGGAGAACAAAAGCGGAATGCTGAATCTCACCGACGGTTATGGGTTTTACATTCCTTTTGACATCACAATTACAGGTAACGTAATCTACAGGCGCACCATGGCGACTGACGAAGCGGGGCAATGGACTACCTTATTCCTTCCTTTCTCACCCACATCCATCAGTGCCGGCGGGCAGGCAATTTCCTTTTCTACCGAAAATGAAGAACAAGGAAAAGATATGTGGCTGATGAGATTAGACCGAATAGAAGGCAACAACATCTATTTTGAACCCGAAACCGAATTTCAATCTTACTACCCCTACCTTTGGGCAGTGAAGGAGGCTTATAAAGAGCAAACCATCGAGTTTAAAGCCACCAAAACCATGATACAGAAGCATTTCGAACGTCCGGTTAAAGAAAAGGATTGGTCATTCACTTACCACAATGCTTTGGGAGAAGGAGTGGGATATTATATTATAGAAGGAAATACCTTCGTTTTCAACAACGGAACGACCGCGATTCTTCCCTTTAGAGCAGCATTAAACTGCACCGCAGGCTCCGAGACACCCATTCTATATATTAATGGCGCGGATCCGACTGATGGAATTACAATCAGCGGTCATAATGCGACTTCGAAACAGGAGGCCATTTACAATTTGGCCGGACAGCGAATCACAGGAAGCAAGAACAGCCTTCCTAAAGGTATATATATCATGGGCGGTAAAAAAGTCATAATAAAATAGCCATTCTTCTACAATGGAAAAATTGTCTCACATATTCATAGCTATTGTACTGTCATGCATCGTACTGACTACGATGTGCAGTTGCCGTGACACAGTGAGATATGTAATCAACAAGTGGGGTGCTCCTGCCAGCGAGCAACCGCCCACCTACCATGCTGTTGAGGGGTTTTCGCCCTCCAAGCATAAGAAAAGAGGAATTGAGAATCACGAACGTTATTACTACTATATCAGTCCAGACCCAAAGGAGATGTTGCCTTCCTACCAACCCTCCACCGACTACGATTATTCCAGAGAGTATGAGCCCTTTGATGAAGAAAAGTATTGGAAAGAGAATCACTTGGAATTTCCAGAGGTGGACGATGCCGATTATTATAACCATCTTGACATAAACGAATGAACGCCGCATGATATGCCCCCACTGCCATAAGACGATAGACAAAGACTCCGCCTTCTGCAAACATTGCGGCAGACCCGTCAAGGAACAGCCCCCTACCCCATCAGGACCATCCGGCTTGGGTTGGAAAAGTGGAGTGGCGGCCTTTCTGCTAATTCTTGTCATTTTTATCTTATTTCTTCTTTTCATGAAACCCGCCACAACATGAAACACATAAGCATACTCTTCCTATTGGTTTTTGCATGTATTGATGTACATGCACAGTCTTTCCTTGACAAGGTGCAGCCAGTACGCCGTCTGAAGGTGGGGCTGGTTCTCGGAGGCGGGGGGGCCAAAGGCGCCGCTGAGGTAGGCGCTCTGAAGATAATAGAAAAAAGCGGCATTCCTATCGACTACATCGCCGGCACAAGCATTGGCTCAATCGTGGGAGGGCTGTATGCCTGCGGCTATAGGGCCGACAGTCTGGAACACCTGTTCCTCAATCAGCACTGGCTTGATTTATTCAGCAACAGGAAGGCAGCTTTCAAAGACCGCATCCTTGAAGAGGATGAAGAGGGCACCACCTATTTGTTTGGATTCCCCGTGCTCCACAAGAAAAAGAAAGAAAACAGTAATACCGGCTTCGGCATCTTGTCGGCCAATGCGGTAACCCATATGCTCGACAGCCTGACAAAGCAGTGGAACGGTATCGAGAGTTTCGACCAACTGCCCATCCCTTTCAGATGCGTGGCTGTAGACCTCTTCTCTCAAGAAGAAGTCTGGCTCGACAGTTGCGAGCTAGAATTGGCCATGCGGGCAAGCATGGCCATACCCGGCGTGTTCAGACCGGTGAAATGGAAAGAGCATACTCTTGTAGACGGGGGCATGATGAACAATCTGCCTGTCGATGTAGTAAAGGCTATGGGAGCAGATGTTGTCATTGCTATCGACCTGACACAGGAAAAACACGAAGACAGTGATTTCTCACTGAAAGACCTTGTCGGAATAGGCGGTCTGGCCGACTGGCTCTTATCGCGTCCGGATAGGAAAAAATATAATGACAATGTCACCGCAGCCGACGTGATCATATCGCCGGCGCTGTATGATTTCTCCGCTGCAAGTTTTTCTCTAGAGCAAGTAGCGCAAATGATAGAACGCGGTGAAGACGCCGCCAATGAGATGTGGGACGATCTAATGAAGCTCAAGAAGGAAATAGCGCAGCCTTAAACAGGACTTTCAGAATATTCTCCTCACCTCTTCTACCCCTTCGAACGATTTAATCCTAGCCATAATTGTAAGCAACTCCTCATTGGAATGGACACCAAAAGAGATGGTGCTGTTCACAATGCAGTCGGATGAAGTGGTATTGATAGCATGCATGGAAAGATGCATTTCGTTGGTGATGCAGTCGATGATATCACACAGCAGGCGGTATCGGTCTATGGCAAGGATATGGATACTGACAGGATAAAGCACATTGGAAACGACTTTGTAATCGACCGAAACAATAGAATCGCCTTTCTTTGATGCCGAACTGATGGCCAGCGAGCAGTTGCGTCTGTGCACGGTGATGGAGCCGTCGGTCTCCTTGAATCCGACGACCTCCTCACCGGGAATCGGATTGCACTTGGGACAATAGTGATAGCCTGATTTGAGTTGTTTGGAGAAATAGGTCTTCAGTGCACGTTTCGCCTTATAGCTGAGCACAGTCTCCATCCAGTCGCGTTTGGGAAAAACATTTTCACTTGTGACGATTTCCACCAAATCGCCTCTTTGCAGTTCTGCCTTTATAGAGCGCAACTGCCCATTTATGCGCGCATAGTGAGCATGGAGTCCTATATGAGTATGTATCTCAAAGGCAAAATCAAGGGCTGTGGCACGCTTGGGCAGATTGACAGCCTGGCCTTTGGGAGTGAAGACCATAATATCATCATTATAGAAAGTGGAAACCACATCTTCTATATAGTTACCCTCATTTTGGTGATATTCCATATCCTTCAGAGCCGAGCGGAACTTACCCAGCCATCGCTGGACACTGCTCTCTCTCTGCTGGTCGATGACGCCCAACTGTGAGGCCTTCACCATACGTTCACTGCAGATATGAAGCTCTTCCCAACTCCCGAAGTCGGAAAGCATCTGTACATGAAAAGACTGATATCCATTTTCCTTTGGAGAGTTGATATAATTGAGGATACCAGACGGTTTCTCGCGGAACACATTGGTAAGCTTGGCATAAATTTTCAAAGCCATTTTCTTCTCGTATTCCCGGCATGGCAGTCCACCCTCCATATCGTGGCAAGTGAAAATAACCTGAATGATATGCCGGTATGGAATGTGGTTAAAATCGCAATTGGTCTTGCGCATCTTACGCCACAAGCTGTAGGGCTGGCGGAACACGATTTTTACATCGACCATCACTCCCTCGGCTGCCAAAATGTTCTTGATCTTTGCAGTGAAACCCTCAAGGTCTTTCTGAAGGACAGCCTTGTCACGCTCTATCAATTCCTGTATGAATTCATATTCGTGGGGGCATCGATAACGGAAACTGAGATTTTCCAGTTCGATTTTCACATTATATAATCCGAGGCGATTGGCCAATGGTGCATAAAAGAAATCCGTCTCACCGGCAATTTTCATCTGCTTATGGGGCGGCATACTGCTCAGTGTACGCATATTGTGCAGCCGGTCGGCCAGTTTCACCAACAAACTTCTGATATCCAATTGGATGGAACCCAGTATCTGCTTGTAGTTGTCTTCCTGCTTAGACATCTCATAATGCTCCTTGACCGGTTTGGTCAAGGCTTTCACCAGACCCGCGACGTCTTCACCAAAAAGTTCCTTAATATCTTCAAGCGTATAGGGGGTGTCTTCCACTACATCATGTAGAAAAGCGGCACACACGGCACTCGTATCCATGTGCAGTTCCTCCGCCACAATATTGGCCACCGCAATAGGATGCACAATGTATGGCTCGCCCGAACGCCGATATTGGTCGGCATGGGCCTTCCTTGCAAATTCGCACGCCTGGCGCAGCTTGGCAATCTCTTCTGCCGATACACGTGTCTCCATAATGTCCAACACTTTTTGGGCATGCTCCTGAATAACTTTGTCATAAAACCTTTTCATAGCCGATAATATTGAGATGTTAAGCAATCATACGTTTTTGTATTGGTATTTTTATTTAAACGTGAAAAAAAAAGGTATAAATATCAAAAGAACGATTTGACAAGACGTCAGTCCATGTTTTTGTGCTTTTTTTTGCGGGTATACGTTTTCTTTGACTTGTGAATCCGCTCACTGGCATGAAATCCAGGACCCAATGTTTCCATTTCGGCCTCCCGCCCTCCTCTTCTCAATGCCTTTATAACATCAAGATTGGTGGTTCTGTCGGTTTTACTTTTTCGCCTCATTGTTGTAGTTTCATAATAATCTTTCTTCCTTCCCAGTCCTCACTACTGTAAAAATTGAAACAAAGGGAAATGAAAATATAGACTTTGCAAAAATAATAAAAAAAGCCAAAATTCGCTCAAAAAACTTACTTTATTCACCATTTTTTCTGCTATTTATAAAAGGATGTTATTTTAAGTGTGGTTTTGCCAATTGGATACAAAAAAACTTTGATGACAATCGCCATAGGAAAACGTCATAAACATGAAAAAAATTTTAATATGAGAAGACTCTTCTTTATAATGTTTATTGCGATGGTGCTGCCATCAGGCATCATGGCGCAATATCCTCAACTGACAGAGGAAGCAAAGGAAAAAATCAACGAATTGGAGAAGCAGTGGAAAGCCCATTCCGATTCGGCTTGGGCCATAGCTGAGCCCATAGTAATGAAAGAATCAAAAGAAGGCCGTCCCTATGTACCATGGGCATCAAGGCCTTACGACTTGCCTCAAGCCAAGATACCGGCTTTTCCCGGCGCTGAGGGCGGCGGCATGTACGCCATCGGTGGTAGAGGCGGAAAAGTGCTGACGGTGACCAATCTCAACGATGATGGTCCAGGCAGTTTCAGATGGGCATGCGAACAGGGAGGAGCCCGAATCGTAGTATTCAATGTGTCGGGCATTATCTGGCTCAAATCGCCCATCTATGTGAGAGCACCTTATATCACCATAGCCGGACAAACCGCTCCGGGCGACGGTGTTTGTATAGCAGGTGAGTCGTTCCAAGTCGACACACACGATGTGATAGTAAGACATATGCGGTTCAGAAGAGGGCAGACCAGTGTATGGCACCGCGAAGACTCTTTTGGAGGCAATCCTGTAGGCAATATCATGATTGACCACTGTTCATGCGAATGGGGGCTCGACGAAAACATTTCGTTTTACCGCCACATGTTCGACCCCGGTGCCGGCTATGACCGTGTGAAAATGCCTACGGTGAATGTGACCATTCAAAACACCATATCTGCAAAAGCACTCGACACTTGGAACCATGCTTTCGGCAGTACGCTGGGTGGTGAGAACTGTGCCTTCATACGCAATCTCTGGGCTGACAACTCCGGACGCAACCCCAGTGTAGGATGGAACGGCATTTTCAATTTCGTAAACAATGTAGTGTTCAACTGGGTTCACCGTTCCTGCGACGGAGGTGACTATACGGCTCAGTTCAACATAATCAACAATTACTACAAGCCAGGCCCTCTCACACCCAAAGACTCACCTATCGGCTATCGTATTCTGAAGCCCGAATCAGGACGCAGCAAACTTGACTACAAGCAGTACGGCCGTGTATATGCAGCCGGCAACATCATGGAAGGAAACGAGCGTGTGACCCGCAACAACTGGGATGGAGGCATACAGATTGAATCGCAACCCAACACCGACGGCTATACGGATGCTATGCGTTCGGAGGAACCGTTTGCCATGCCGTTCATCTCCATCATGTCGGCTAAAAACGCTTACAATTTCGTTCTCGACAACGCCGGCGCTATGATTCCGTGCCGCGACATTGTTGACCAAAGGGTTATCGACGAGGTGCGCGAGGGAAAAGTATACTACGAAAAGAAACTGCCCAAAGACGCATACGGCGACAAATGGGGACTTTCTCCAAAATCGCAAGACGAGGACGGATATTTCAAGTACCGCAGGTTGCCGAAGGATTCCTACAAACTGGGCATCATCTCCGACCCGAGACAAATGGGAGGTTATCCTGAATACAGCGGCACGCCTTATGTTGACACCGACCAGGACGGCATGCCCGACCAATGGGAAATCGAAGCTGGGCTGAACCCGTCAGACCCGACCGATGCCAACGGCGACTGCAATGGCGACGGCTACACCAATATAGAAAAATACATCAACGGCATCAATCCCAGTCAGAAAATAGACTGGCGCAATCTCAACAACAACTATGACACCCTTGCCGAAAAAGGCAAGCTCATGTAAAGACCATGCGAAGATACCTGACCATTCTGCTCTTTAGCTTTTCCCTCTCCTCTCTCTTCGCCGTCGACTTGAAGACAGAGGGGGTCGACTCCGCCTACCTGAAAACAGTGGTAGGACGGGCCCAGAAAATCGTTGACCAATTGGGTCTTACCAACTCCCAGCAGGCACTTGATGTGCGAAATATAATAGCCAACCGCTACATCCTGCTCAACAGCATTCACGAGACGTATGATGACGCCATGAAAAAAGCAAAAGAGCTAAGCGGAGACGAAAAGAAGACGGCCCAGCAACAAGCTGCCGATGCACGCGACGCCATGCTCTACAAACACCACTTCGAACTGGAAAGCGACTTGTCGAACTATCTGACGTCCGACCAAATTGAAGCGGTGAAAGACGGTCTCACCTACGGAGTGGTAAAAGTGACCTACGATGCGCAGACCGATATGATTCCCACTCTCACAGAGGAGGAAAAGACACAGATTATGGCATGGCTGAAAGAGGCCCGCGAATTTGCCATGGATGCCGGCAACTCAAAAGACAAGCACAACTGGTTTGGCAAGTACAAAGGCCGCATCAACAATTGGCTCTCCCAGCGCGGCTACGATCTTACCCTAGAGCGTGAGAAATGGTACAAGCGGATAGAAGAAAGGAAACAGAAAGAAAAGAAATAATGAAACGGGCTGTTTTTTTGATTACAGCGCTCATAGCAAAGGTTGTGCTCATGGCACAACCTTTGCCGCTTGATTATTCCTATTGTGGCTACCGGCAATCGGAAATGCCCATACCGGATGCGCCTGCTGTGCTCTATGTAGAGCCAACAAGCGGAGACTGCTCCCCCAAGCTGCAGGCCGCCATAGACCATGTAGCCAAGCAGAAGGCAAACAAGCAGACAGGACTCCGTGGTGCTATTCTGCTCCTTCCAGGCACCTATCAACTGCATGCGCCACTGCGAATCAGCACTTCGGGCATCATACTTCGCGGCAGCGGGCGTGGTGTCACTGTCTTACAGAAAAAGGGTGTAGACCGTGGAGCGGCAATTTATTTAGAAGGCATAGACGATGTTCATTTCTCTGACACGATAGATATCGCTACAGAGAAAGTTAAAGCCGGTTCGACCACAATGGAACTTAAGGAACCTGTCGAGCAGGGACGGGATGTCATGGTTTGGCGTCCCTCTACCCTACCCTGGATAAAACAGTTGGGCTGCGATGTCTTCGGCGGTGGCAAAGAACTGGGCTACTGGGGATGGCACGAAGGCGATGTGGATATTTTCTGGGACCGCACCGTCACACAAGCTGACGGCCATCACATAAAACTCAATGCACCCATTACTACCGGCATCGAGACCAACTACGGAGGGGGCAAGTTGATGGTATACGAATGGAAAGGACGAATTGAACAATGCGGTGTGGAGAACCTGAGCCTTGTGTCCGATTTTGACGCAGACTATCCGAATGACGAGGACCACTGTTGGAACGGAATCTACATAGCCAATGCAAGAGACTGCTGGGTCCGCATGGCCGACTTTCGCCATTTTGCAGGCAGTGCAGTAGTGGCGCAGCGCTCTGCATCGAGGATCACCGTTGAAGACTGCAGGTCGTATGCACCGGTTTCTGAAATTGGCGGTATGCGCAGAAGGACTTTCTATATCTTGGGAGGCCAGTGTCTGGTACAGCGCTGCTACTCGGAAGACGGCATTCATGATTTTGCGGCTGGACTCTGTGCACCCGGGCCCAACGCATTCGTACAATGTGAGGCCAAAAGGGCTCTCGGCTTCAGCGGTTCGATAGGATCCTGGGCAAGTGGGCTTCTCTTCGACTGCGTGACAATAGATGGAAACGACATCAAATTCAGGAACCTTGAGCTGGAAAAATACGGAGCCGGATGGAATACTGCAAACAGCGTGTTGTGGCAATGCGCTGCTTCCGGCATACACTGCTACAGCCCCAATCCCGACTCCCCGAACATGGCCACAGGATGTTGGGGACAAATGTGGGGCAACGGTGAATGGAACCAGCCCAATGAGCATGTGAAGCCCTGGAGCCTTTTTAAAGACCAGCTCGAAAAGCGATTAGGTCATACTGTCGATGCTCAATGCCGCATCTTCGACCGAATGGCCGGCGATGCGACCTCCAGTCCCACCATTGAGCAGGCAATGGCATTGGCCGAGGCTGCTTCTGAAGCGAAACCCACCATGGAGCTATGGATAGACAGTGCGGTCGTCTCCTTTTCCACCGCGGTGCAGGGAGTGAGAAAATGGTCATGGAAAATGAAAGAAGTCAACACCACAGACCCTCCCTGCAGCATATACGCTATCAAGAGCGGGCATCTGGTGAGCGACGATGCCCTTATAGTGGGAGGGAAACACGACTCACCCTGGTGGAACGGCCGACTCAGATACACTGCTGTGCCGAAAGCCACCTATGCTTTGACACGTTTTGTTCCTGGTGCTGAGGGAAGAGGTCTCACCGACCGCATAGACAGCGTTGTCGCCGAAACGAACCGCAGCCATACCGCTGTCTACGCACAAAACTATGGACTATGGTACGACAGACGTCGAGACGACCATGAGAGAGTGCGCCGTGCCGATAGTGATGTATGGGGGCCTTTCTACGAGCAGCCCTTCAAACGCACCGGTACAGGCTCAGCATGGGACGGACTTAGTCTGTATGACCTCACACAAGACAACAAATGGTACTTCTACCGTTTGCAACAATTTGCTGAGAAATCTGCTGTAAACAGCACAGTCCTTCTATATGAACATTACTTCCAACACAATGTGCTGGAAGCTGGTGCACACTGGGTAGACTGTCCCTGGCGTTCGGTAAACTGTATAAACGGAACCACTTTCCCCGAACCGGTGCCATTCAGTGGCGACAAGCGTATTTTTACGGCTCATCTGTTCTACGACACAGCCGATACTACGCTCACCGCATTGCACCGGCAGTATATAAGACGCCAACTCGACGCCTTTAAGGACCAGCCCAATGTCATCCACTCCATTGGAGCAGAGTTTACCGGTCCTCTTCACTTCGTGCGATTCTGGATTGATTGTATAAAAGAATGGAGCGATGAGAAAGGAGTAAAACCTTTGGTCGCTTTAAAAGTGAATAAGGATGTGCAAGATGCCATCTTGCAAGACAAGGAAAGGAGCAAGATTGTAGACATTATCTGCATCGAGCAGTGGTTCTATCATAAAGACGGCACCTATGCCCCTAAAGGAGGCGTCAACATGGCACCGCGCCAGTATATGCGGAAAATCAAATCAGGTAATCCACGATTCGATGATGTTTACCGAGCAGTAACAGAATACCGACAGAAGTATCCCGACAAAGCAGTAACATACTTCGCCAAGAGTTATCCAGAGCAGGCATGGGCCATATTCATGGCCGGAGGGTCTTTAGCGGGAGTACCTGTTCGAGACAAAGAACTGCTCTCCGATGTTGTTGATATGGAGCCGAAAAAGGAAAACGGCTGCTATGTGTTGGCCGGTCCTAAAGGCTTGGTGGTATATGGTTCATCGCAGGAAAGCATCAAATTGGGCAAAGGACGATACGAAGTGTTCTCCATCGACAGTAAAGAAGGAACCATACAAAAAACAGGCACAATCGAACAAGACACTTTTGTCCTGCCCCAAAAGGGTATTTTCTGGTTGAAGAGAAGATGAATCGACAATCTTTCAACCCATAAAAATGATTTTTCACATTATTTCTCTGACAAAAACATGAATTTGTCAGAGATTTTTTTGATGTTGTTTTTTTTTATTGTATATTTGCATTGGGTATTCTTACCCAAACAAACACTAATCTACCTATCTATGACTACCGCTGAGAAAGACGTACATTTTGCAGCCCTATATGACCACTATATACATCCCATGTTTAATTTCGGGCTTCGATTCACCTCCGACCGCGAATTGATAAAGGATTGTATACACGATGTGTTCGTTAAGGTTTACCAGAAAGACGATGAGCAAATAAGAAATGCCTCATCCTATCTTTTCATTGCCTTACGTAACAAAATCCTCGATGAATTCAGGAGAAAAGTCTTTGTATCGGAGACCCCATTGGAAGACTGCCAAATGAACAGGTCGGTGGCCGATACCGAGACGCTCTATCTGCACCAAGAAGCAGAAGAACTGAAGCAGAACAAGGTGGCCCGGCTGATGGACACACTGACACGCAGACAGAAAGAGGTGTTCAGACTTTATTATCTTGAGGAAAGAAAATACGAGGACATCTGCGAAACCATGGACATGAATTATCATAGTGTCCGTAATTTGGTTTACCGGGGAATGCTTAGACTGCGCGAGGCCGCATCAATGTAACATCACTGATTACGAAACAGCGTTTCCTTCGTCTTTCTATTGTAAAGGCTGATTAAAAGTGGAGGGAACACTGATTTTCAATCACGAAAAAGGCCAACCTGAGCAGGTGTCAGGTCAGCCTTTGAATGAAGATGAGGTTTGCAAATTGAGGATGCGTATTTTCAACACTTTGGGAATAAGGCAATCCTAACCGCATCGCAAGGGATGATTATTGCCATTTCCGTCCATTCACATACACATTCTTGTATTGTATATTGCCTGCCCCCACTATACTATTCACTTCTTTCTCACTCACTCCGTCGAAACGGCAATTCCTAATAAAGATGTCTGTAGTCCTGACGATGTCGGGATAGCCATCTATATGGAGTAGGTACTTGCTTTTCTTACTGGTTACATTCTCTATGTGAATGTTTTTGAAAAGCGGAAGATAAGGACCTTTATCCACATGCCAATACTTCATTTCTATACCCAAAATGGCTAAGTCGCAGGTACCCACTTCAAGATTCCTGACATATACATTGCACACCTCACCTCCTCTATTGGGATTAGACTTGACACGGATGATGCGCACCAGATTAGGGCTGTCCATACGGCAGTCCTCCACCCAGACATTGGAACACCCTCCGGTAATCTCACTACCGATTGCTACTGCGGCATGACCGTCTTTCATAGTGCAGTTACGGACAATAATATTCTCACTGGGTATCATCCATTTGCGTCCGTCATCATCCTTGCCACTCTTGATGGCGATGCAGTCGTCGCCCGTGTCAAAGAAGCAATTCTCTATGAGCACATTCCTGCAGGATTCTGGATCACAGCCATCATTATTATAGCCATGACTGGAAAGTGTAAGTCCACGAAGAATGATATTTTCCGACATCAAAGGGTGAATAAGCCAAAAAGGCGAATTGTTTAGTTCAAAATCCTCCAGCAGGATGTTCTTGCATTGATAGAAATGGATAAACTGCGGCCTCATGCCCCGCTCACCGGAAAAGATTCTCCTTTCGAGTGGCCACTGCTCCTCAAGGGCCTTATTCAGCAGCGATTTCTCATTTCCCATACTGCCGTCGGGCAGTTTGACCTTCCACAGACGATTCTCCTCCAGCCAGGTGGAAAAAGAAGACTGTCCATCAAGAACGCCTTTGCCTGTAATGGCCATATTCTCCTGCTGATAGGCATAGATGAGTGGAGACAAATTATAACAGTCTATTCCCTCAATGCGGGTAAGCACTGGAGGGTAAAGTCTGAAATCTGTGGAAAAGAACAACTTGGCACCCTCCTCAAAATGTAGGTCTACATTGGAGAGCATCCTAATGGCTGCAGTTTTATACACGCCACGGGGCACAACGACATGCCCTCCTCCTTTTTCAGAACAAAACCGAATGGCATCGTTGAAAGCTTGTGTATAGAGTGTGTCGGAGGACTGATGGAAATCAGTTATCGATACATGGAAATCAGGAAAGACAGGCTGCTTGATCCGTCTTTCCACTTTTTTCATGGTTCTCCATCCGTTTTTAACAGCCATGACGTGGGTTGGGAAGGCCCATGCCATGACAACCGTTGTCATTATAACAAATAAGCGGGAGAAAAAATGGGATTTCATCGGGTTCCGTCGAATCGATTATTAGTTACAACAAAGTCCTATAGCTCTGCCTACGGGAATGCATATTTTTTCCAAATAGTACTGATCCGTGGCATTGAAAGCATTGAGAGAAGTGCTGTCTATGTCTAACACAGCTATGACGTGACCAAAAGCATCATGAACGGGTACGACAATTTCAGAACGCGACAGGCTGCTGCATGCTATATGGCCGGGAAACTGTTCCACATCGGGCACAACAATGGTATCGTCGCGCTCAAACGATGTACCGCACACACCTCGTCCTTTCTTTATTTTATAACAGGCTATTTCGCCCTGAAACGGACCAAGCAGAAGATTATCTTCCTTTACATTGTAAAAACCTACCCAGAAGAATTCAGGGAAAGCCGACTTGATAGCGGCCGACACATTCGCCTCAATACCGATCCAATTGTCGACACCATCAATCAAAGGAACAATCTCCTTGAGCAATGTCTCATATCTGCTTATTTTATCATTTTCCATCAGATGCTGTCTTTAATAAAATTCTTTGTCGTCATGTCATAATACAGGGCTTCCAGTTCTGACAAAGTAAGTTGTTCCAACGACTGACTTATTTTCGTAAGCAGTTCGTTGCGGCGGAAGTCGTTGTCGAGAGGGTTGTTTCCAAATTTCATGTCATTTACCTTTCATCTTTTGAGCGACAATCTCTGCCATGGCCTTACAGCCCTTTTCATTGGGATGAATACCGTCGGACAAGAATAAAGAGGAGTCGGTCGAGGTTGGGGTGTGAAGATCGATAACCTGAAGCTTATTCTTTTTGGCCAACTTGTCGATAACAGGAATGATTTCCTTTACAATTACATTGTCATTGATAGTCCAGGTGTCTTTCCAGGCCTTAACGGGATAGCAAAGGAAAATCTTTGGATGGCTTTCTAGTGCTTTCAGCTCATCGATCATTTTCTGCATGTCTCCCATGAAATCGGCCTTATGCACCCAATTATGGTCTTTCGAGTCATTGGTACCCAACTTGATGACAACGATATCCGGGCAGAAGTCCTTACAGTCTTGCCAAACATACTCGCGCATATAAGGATGGTCGCCCTTTTCAAGCATCGTACGGGCAGAAACGCCAAAATTGCGCACATAATAGTCCGGTCCGAGCTGTCTCTGCAACTGAGCTGGATAACCGCGGGTCTCACTCAGGTCGATGCCATGCCCGTCGGTAATGCTGTTGCCCACGCACGCCACCTTACAGACATCAGTACGGGGCATCTTCAATTCGGACAGCCAGCGGGTAAGTGTCTGCAACATATCGTAATGATAGGGGAAACGGGCATTGAAACGCCATCCGTGACCACCTGTAGGATAGATATGCAATGAAGCATTTACATCATGCTGACGGAGCGCCATATAATATGGAACGCCGTTGGTAAGCGGTGGCACCACCTTATCATCATTGGCCATAAAGAGAATGGCGGGTGGTGTGACATGACGGCGTACACATTGTTCATTGGAAAAAGATTTCACGACCTGCTCATTGTCGACATCATCACCAAGAAAATTACGGGATGACCCCTCATGACCCTTCTTCTTGTCCATGGAAATGACAGGATAGAATAAGATCTGGAAATTGGGTCTGCTGGCATAGTCGGCATGGGTGGCTACGGTAGAGGCCAGATGTCCACCGGCAGAGAAACCCATAATACCGATATCGTAGGGATTGATGTGCCATTGCTGAGCACTGTCTCTTACCAGACGGATGGCGTGTTCCGCATCACTTACAGGTATCGTACGGTCGCCCTTGGGCATTCGGTATTTAAGAACGAAATATGCAATACCAAGGTCATTGTAATAGGGGGCCCAATCCGTCCCTTCGTAGTCCATACACACCATGCCGTAACCGCCACCGGGACAATCTACCACTGCACGGCCTGTGGCACGACTTTCGGCAGGAAGGAAGACATGGAGGGTAGATTGCCCATCCTCTGAATTGGGCAAGACAAAGGACCTTTGAGCCGACATTGCGGAACAAAACGCCCATAACAGGAAAAAGGGAAATAATCTTTTCATTTATCGCCTAATTTGTTGAAATGACTCGGGGTTGCCAGACCCAAGGAGAGGCAACCCCGATATGAAAAATAATCTGATTATTACTGATGCTGCTCTCTAAGCAGATCGTTGACCGTCTTGACAGGATTAAAGGTAGAGAGAGGCACCTCCACGAAGACCGTGTTCCAATTGCTCATGGCACCATTCCACAAACCAGGAAGCTCAAGAGCCTTGAGGTCTTTTCCATTCTTGCTCTTGCTGCTGATAAAGCCTGTAGACTTGTCTACATAATCGGGCAGATTGAAAGCATTGCCCTTGTAGTCTTTTACTGCACATACCAGGTCTACCGGATTGAAATGGGTTCCCTCGGTAAACATTTTCTGATATGTCTCGTTGCTCTTGTCAATTTGGCTGCTTTCAAGAATCTGAAGACTTACCGTTCCATCCTGATTGTAGGTAAGGAAGGGGCCGCCGCCAGGCTCGCCGACATTCTTCACCACACCGCACACACGCATGGGTCTGTTCAGTTTGGCACAGAGATACTGAGCCAACTGCTCATCAGTGTAGCTGCCAATCTCATTATTAAGACAACAGAGATTATTCTGCAGGAAATTGGAAATTTCCACCAACTCCTCATGACTGCAGCTGCCCTTTTCCAATTTCTCCAAATAGGCAAATGCCTTTGCCTGCAACGACACGAGCACACCGGCTATCACCTGTTTGTAATCGACAGTGTCGCTCTTCAGCCGGTCGGGCACCACGTTGTCAATATTCTTGATAAAGATGACATCGGCATTGATCTCATTGAGGTTCTCTATCAGAGCGCCGTGTCCGCCAGGACGGAACAGCAGTTTGCCGTCTTCTGTACGGAAGGGTGTGTTGTCCGGATTGGCGGCCACCGTGTCTGTACTGGGTTTTTGCTCGGAGAATGAGATGTTGTATTTAATGCCGTATCTCGAAGCATACTTATCCAGTTTTTCCGCCACCTTGGCCTCGAAAAGCTGAATATGCTCATGGCTCACGGTGAAATGGACGTTGGCCTCACCATTGCTGGCTGCATACAGAGCGCCCTCAACCAAATGCTCTTCCATCGGAGTGCGGGGTCCGTCTTCATAATTATGGAACAAGAGGAGTCCTTTGGGCAACTGACCATAATTGAGCCCCTTGGCCTCAAGCATATTGGCTACAACAGCTTTGTAATTGCCATCGGCAATAAGCTGATCGATATTCTTGCCCTCATTAGTGACACATTTCTCGTTGAGTGCGTTGTAGAAAGCGAATTTCTTGATGTTGTCGAAATAAGTCTTTTCAAAAGCCGTGGTCGGAACATCGTAGTCGGCCGAAAGGAAGGCAAACATATCTTTGAACATACGGCTGGCAGCACCCGACGCCGGTACGAACTTCACAATACTCTTGCCCTGTGCTTTATAGTCATTCCAGCAATCAATATAGCACTTGCGTTCTTCATCACCAGGTGCGACAATTCCTTTACCGATGGCGGCTGCAGCCTCGAGACGTAGGAATGGGAATCCAGTCTTGAATTCATTTAGTTGATTAGTAATCTGTTCCTCGGTGATACCTTTAGAGGCGATTTGTTTAAGGTCTTCTTGTGATAACATGTTATGATAGATTAAAATGATATACTTTACATCGCAAAAGTAGTTTTTTTTTTGCACAATAAAGAATCTGAAGACGAAAATATATCATCAAATCTGTAAAAAACTGCTTTTACACCTTATCCTTTGTCTGTTACTCATCATGGAGAAACGTGTTAAATCACAAAAACTTTTCCAAAAAAAAAGGCAGAATGAATAATAATACAAAGATAAACGTTAACTTTGTAGTCGTAAAGCCACATTCGTGATAAATATTCTGCATTTATGCAATTATAAAAATAGATTGTTATGGATACGCCCAAAATAACAGAGCAAGAGAAGAAACAGATATTGGAGTATTTCTCCCGCATCAAGGTTGCCGCTTCAAATATTATGCAACCTGACGATGAGGAAAAACTGCTGCGCATCATGAGAGAATCGATAGAGGGAGGCTATATCCAAGCCAATATCTTCGGCCTTAATCCGATTCTGTTCGGTCTTCAAACCGCCCAAATCACCATCGATGAAATTGGACTGACACGCGAGGGCGTTTTGGCCATCATTCTCTATTCATGCCAGATTGATGATCGCTACAGTTTGGAACAAATAACCAACATGTTTGGCACAAGTGTGTCGAAAATCATTCACGGTTTGAAGAGAATACAGGAACTCTACAAGCGCAATCCTGTGATTGAGAGCGAGAATTACCGCAACCTGCTCGTCTCATTCGCTGAAGACATGCGGGTGATTCTTATCATGATAGCCGACCGCGTGAACCTGATGCGCCAAATCAGAGATACCGACAAACAGGATGAAAAAAAACGTGTGGCAGAAGAGGCTTCATACCTATATGCCCCCCTTGCCCATAAACTCGGACTCTACAAGCTGAAGAGCGAATTGGAAGACTTGAGTCTGAAATATCTGGAGCATGACGCCTACTATATGATCAAGGACAAGCTGAATGCCACCAAGCGCTCACGTGATGCCTACATAGAACGGTTTATCGGGCCTATTGACAAAAAGCTGCATGAAGCGGGATTGAAATTTCACATGAAAGGCCGCACCAAAAGCATTCACAGCATCTGGCAGAAGATGAAAAAGCAGAAATGCGGTTTTGAAGGCATTTATGACTTGTTTGCCATACGCATCATTCTCGATGCGCCCGCTGACAAGGAGAAGATGCAATGCTGGCAGACCTACTCTATCATCACGGATATGTACCAACCCAATCCCAAACGACTGCGCGACTGGCTCTCGGTGCCAAAATCCAATGGCTACGAAAGTCTTCATATCACAGTGCTCGGTCCGGAGAACAAATGGGTGGAAGTTCAGATAAGGACAGAACGGATGGACGAGGTGGCAGAGCGGGGCCTTGCCGCACACTGGCGCTACAAAGGCGTGAAGGGCGAAAGCGGCATTGATGAATGGCTGAACAACATCCGTCAGGCATTGGAGAACAACGACGACCTTCAGATTATGGATCAGTTCAAAATGGACCTATATGATGACGAAGTGTTCGTATTTACACCAAAAGGCGACTTGCTGAAGTTTCCTAAAGGAGCCACTGTGCTCGACTTTGCCTATCAGATTCATTCCAATGTGGGGAACAAGTGCGTGGGTGGCCGCGTGAACAATAAGATTGTGCCGGTAAGAGAGTTGCTGCACAGCGGCGATGAGATAGAAATCATCACTCAGAACAGCCAAAAGCCCAAACAAGACTGGCTCAACATTATAAAGACATCGAGGGCCAAGGCCAAGATAAGGCTTGCACTGAAAGAAACCCGGGCAAAAGACAGTCTCTATGCCAAAGAATTGCTTGAGCGCCGTTTCCGCAACAAGAAGGTGGAGATGGACGAGTCAATCATGTCGCATGTGGTCAAGAAACTGGGTTTCAAAGAAACCATCGACTTCTACAAACAGATAGCCGATGACAAATTAGACCCCAATGAGGTGATAGACACCTTTATTGCGGTAAGAGACCATCTGCAGAACAACAATCCGTCTTCCACAGCAAGGAGTGCCGACACCTTCAACTACGAACTGCAGGAAACGGAGATGGCGCAAAGCAACGAAGATGTGCTTGTGATAGACCGCAACCTGAAAGGTATAGACTATCAATTGGCAACATGCTGCCATCCCATCTACGGCGACCCGGTATTTGGTTTTGTCACCGTAAACGGCGGCATCAAGATACACCGCACAGACTGCCCGAATGCGCCTGAACTGCGCAAGCGGTTCGGCTACCGCATTGTCAATGCCCGATGGAGCGGCAAGGGAACTTCGCAATATGCCATAACACTTCGGGTGATTGGCAACGACGACATCGGCATTGTGAACAACATAACAAGTATCATATCGAAAGAAGAAAAGATTGTGATGCGCTCCATCAATATTGACAGCCACGACGGTCTCTTCGGCGGCATTTTGGTGGTCATGCTGGAAGACACCTCCAAACTGGAGTCGCTCATCAAAAAAATCCGCACTGTAAAAGGTGTGAAACAAGTATCAAGAATCTGATACGGACAACATATTATCACCATTATCAATAGAAGTTAGATTTATGGCAAAAATCACAAAAGAAGCAGCACTGGCCTATCATCAGCAAGGCCGGCCGGGCAAGATAGAAGTCAAGCCCACCAAGCCCTACCGTACCCAAACCGACTTAAGCCTTGCCTACTCACCAGGTGTGGCGTTCCCCTGCGAGGAGATAAAGGAGAATCCAGACAAAGCCTACCAATATACCGACAAAGGTAATCTTGTGGCGGTAATCAGCAACGGCACGGCAGTTTTAGGTCTGGGCGATATCGGTGCTGTGAGCGGAAAGCCCGTAATGGAGGGAAAAGGACTGCTCTTCAAAATATATGGCGGCATAGACGTTTTTGACATAGAAGTGAATGAGAAGGACCCGGAGAAATTCTGCGAGGCCGTGGAACGTATTGCATGCACTTTCGGCGGTATCAATTTGGAAGACATCAAGGCCCCGGAGTGTTTCTACATTGAACAACGACTGAAAAAAACACTCGACATACCCGTGATGCACGATGACCAGCACGGCACGGCCATTATCTCGGCAGCAGGCCTTAAAAACGCTTTGGAAGTGAACGGCAAAGACATCTCTGCCGTGAAGATTGTGGTCAACGGTGCCGGTGCCGCCGCCATTTCCTGCACCAAGCTTTATATGGCTCTTGGTGCCCAAAAAGAAAACATCCTGATGCTCGATTCAAAAGGTGTCATTACACAAGACCGCCCAAATCTGAACGAGCAGAAGAGATTCTTTGCCACCAGCCGGACCGACGTGCACACACTCGAAGAAGCCATTAAAGGTGCCGATGTCTTCGTGGGACTGTCAAAAGGCAACGTACTTACCAAGGAGATGGTCCAATCCATGGCATCTCAGCCCATTGTCTTTGCCTTGGCCAATCCTGTACCGGAAATATCTTACGAAGATGCCATGGCATCCCGGCCTGACGTACTGATGGCAACGGGACGTTCTGACTATCCAAACCAGATTAACAATGTCATCGGTTTCCCGTACATTTTCAGAGGAGCACTTGATGTTCATGCCAGGGCTATCAACGAAGAAATGAAGATGGCTGCTGTTCACGCCATTGCCGATTTAGCCAAGCAACCGGTTCCTGACGTTGTGAACAATGTTTACCAAGTGAACAATCTCACATTCGGGCCTTCCTACTTCATTCCCAAACCCGTCGACCCCCGACTCATTACAGAAGTGTCGGCAGCGGTGGCCAAAGCAGCCATCGACAGCGGTGTGGCCAGGAAAGAAATCGCCGATTGGAATGAGTATAAAAACCAACTTAGGCAGTTGCTCGGACAAGAGACGAAACTGACCCAAAAACTTTACGATACGGCCAGGAACCATCCGCAACGCATCGTATTTGCCGAAGGTGTTCATCCCACTATGCTGAAAGCCGCCGTGCAGGCCCACGCAGAGGGTCTTTGCCACCCCATATTATTGGGTAACGAAGAGCGCATAGAGAAACTGGCCGAGCAACTCGACCTCAGTTTGGACGGCATTGAGATTGTGAACCTACGCCACGACCGCGAGGCAGAACGCAGAGAGCGATATGCACATGTGCTGACACAAAAACGGCAACGAGACGGCTATACCTTTGAGGAAGCCAATGACAAGATGTTTGAGCGGAACTACTTTGGTATGATGATGGTAGAGACGGGCGATGCCGACGCCTTCATCACCGGTTTGTATACAAAATACTCCAATACTATCAAGGTGGCAAAAGAGATTATCGGCATCCGGCCCGAATACAAGAACTTTGCCACCATGCATATCATCAACTCTCAGAAAGGCACTTTATACATTGCCGACACGCTGATAAACAACAACCCTACCAAAGAAGATCTGGTGGATATTGCCAAGCTGAGCGCCACCACCGTGCGTTTCTTCAACGAGGTTCCGAAAATCGCACTCATCAGCCACTCCAATTTCGGCTCCGACACATCTGAGGGGTCAAGGAAGGTTAGATATGCCGTGGCACAACTGCAGCAGGATCATCCTCAACTGGCCATAGACGGTGAGATGCAGATAAACTTTGCACTCAACAAGGACCTCCGCGACAAACTGTATCCATTCTCAAGGCTCTTCGGCAAGGATGTAAACACGCTGGTGTTTCCCAATCTTACCAGCGCACGCTCTTCCTACAAGATGCTTCAGGCTCTTGAGTCGGATGTGGAGATCATTGGTCCCATCCAGATGGGATTGAACAAAGCCATCCACTTCACTGATTTCGGAAGCAGTGTACGCGATGTGGTGAACATAACGGCCATGGCTGGTATTGACGCCTATGTGGAAAAGATTAAGAACCGCATGAAAAAAAGCGGAGAGGCATAAATCAAATGGTAAGCAAAGCCCCGGAGAACCAAATTGATTCTCCGGGGCTTACATTTTAAAGCCAGTTGTTCAGAGCACTACAGCCGTACCCGAGCAGGACACCATGAGCATGGACGACGACTGGCCTATTGTCTCATAATCGAGATCAATGCCAACGATAGCGTTGGCGCCCAACTTCATGGCGCGTTCTGCCATCTCCCTCAGTGCGGTATCCTTGGCCTCCTGCAAGGTGCGCTCATAAGCACCACTGCGGCCACCAAAGATATCTGTGATAGATGCCTTAAAGTCTTTAAAAAAATTGGCTCCGATAATGGTCTCACCAGTAACGAGTCCTTTGTACTCCTTGATAGGGCTACCTTCGATGGTGGGGGTTGTTGTCAGTAACATAATAGTTGTAAAATTAATGATTAATAATGATTTAACTTTTTTGATGCCTCGGTAAATGCCTCCATGATGGCAGTGGGCCGATGGTTGCGGAATGCGCCCAAGGGATAATGTCCCTCCAACTCAGGCGCCCAATAAAACACGCCTTTGCAATGGCCATCTGTGTAGAATGCGGCACCTTCGATGATAGACTGCATGATTATCTTCCCTTCATCCGGCTTCGACACTTCCGTACCCGTTTCCACCACCATAATATCGCATTGGTATTCTTCTGCCAACTGTCGTATATTGGCAGTGAAACGTTCCACTGTCTCCTGGGCCGACTGGGTGATATGGGCTTCTTTATCCCAATAAGGATACACACTCATGCCTATCATATCCCAGCGGGCACCATATTGTCTCAGTCCGCCAAAGATACGATGATACCGCTCTATATCGCTTCCACAGTCCAGATGAACAATGACTGTTGCTTCGGGGTAAACTTTCTTTACGGCCTTGTAGCCGGCATCGGTAAGTCCGGCATACTGGCGCATATTCGTGCTGGCACGTCCCACATCCCAAAGGAAGCCATCGGTTGTTTCATTGCCCACCTGAACCCATTTCACATCCACACCATTGTCTCTCAGCAATTTCAATGTCTCGTAGGTATGTTGGGCCAAGGCTTTTTTCATCTTTCTATAAGAAAAGGACTCCCAAGCATGAGGTATGTTTTGCTTCGCAGGGTCGGCCCACCAGTCGCTGTAGTGAAAGTCTATCATGATGGCCATGTCAAGACGCTTGGCTCTTAAAGCCATATTGAGCACATATTCGGGATTGCATTCCCCCTCTTTGGGGTCAACCCAAACACGAAGTCTTACGGCGTTGAGTCCAAGTTCTTTCATCAAGGCTGTGTTTTCACGCTCTGCACCAGCCTGATTGTACAACGTCACTCCACGACGTTCCATCTGAAGTGTTCCACTGATGTCGGCGCCAAGCCAAAAAGGTTCCTGAGTCTGACTATAAGCACAGACCGCACCAAGGAATTGGGTGAGTAATACGACAAGCCACTTCATTCTGCACAAGGTTTAGGAATTTATAAGATAAATGAACAAATGAATAGTAGCACATAAAGATGCAGCAACTGGTCAAATCCAAAAAGAATCCAGTAGCGCTTTTCATGCGTGTCAGCATAGACCGGATACTGCCCCATGATACGGCCTTTACCCCAATCTATGGCCCAGTGCGTGAAACATTCAATTATGAAGGCCCACACAGCCGTTCTGAAATCCACCGCCACCCATACACAGACGGCAATCAGCACACCATGTATGGCTGCATGCCATAGAATAGGCCACAAACTCCGTCCGTCGGCCTTTGCCATCAACATAGAACGGTTGGTCAGGCAGAAATCGGCCAGGAAATGACACATCAGAAAAGCCGTCAAGATAACCAATACCTTCATAATGCAAATATATACATTATTTACAAGATGTCTTTCATTTGGTCAAAAAAAAATAATCCCAGCCACTTTTTAGTCTAACTTGCGGTATAAATAAAAAAAAATGAGTAAGTTTGCAAAATATTGAACAAACCAATTATAATGCGAATGAAAAGTTTTTGTGTGGCCATACTGGCTTTGATGACGTTAGTGGCTTGCAAAAAAGAAAGCCAACAACCAGTAACATCAGTGAGTGTAGTGAATACAAGGGTTGAACCTTCGGCACCCTCTACAGAAAAGAAAACGCCTTCTTATCTGGAGCAAAGAGTCAACACTATCTACTCAAAAGTTTTTGCCGAATACAACCAGGCAAATGAATTGGAAGAAATAGGCAACATCCCCGAACCCGACTCGCTCTACTGTTCAAAAGACTGGAATTCCTGGGTAAACAAAGTAAGAGAATATGACAGCGAAAACAACACCGACGAAATAGGCTTCTTTGAGGCCGACTATTGGGTGATGGGACAAGACTTCGGCAACTTGTCAGTCAGCGATGTCAAGACCGTCAGTTTGAACGACAGAATTGGTGTTGTAGAATTGAAGATACATAATTTTGACGATGTGATTCCGGTTCGGCTGGATATGGTTTTCGAAAAAGACGAATGGATGATTGACGATTTCATCGATATGGACCATAATTCAGACTGGAAAAAAGAGATGAAAGAATATATGAGAGGAAAGTGAGGAAACTAAGAGCCCGACACCATGATGAAGAAACTGTTCCTACTTCTGCTATCCTTTTTCGGATGTATGACATCGGGGATGCATGCACAGCAACCATCAGACAACACATCCTCTAATAGTGACTATACCCATCGGATGCAATGGTTTGCTGATGCGAAACTAGGCATTTTCATTCATTGGGGTATCTATGCCGTAGACGGCACATCTGAAAGCTGGGCTTTCTACAATGAGCAGGTTCCTTACGAGGTATATATGGGTCAGGCCAAAAGGTTCACCGCCTCACATTACAATCCCAAAGAGTGGGTTGACCTAATCAAGGAAAGCGGAGCACGCTACACCGTTCTGACTACTAAACATCACGACGGTGTAGCACTTTGGGACACCAAGGCAGGCAAATTGTCTACCCGAAAAAGCACCCCGGCAAAAAGAGACTTGATTACACCTTTTGTCAATGAGGTACGCTCACAGGGATTGAAGTTGGGTTTGTATTACTCTCTTCTCGACTGGTCGCATAAAGATTATCCCAATTTCACCAAAAACAAAGTGAGATATAAAGACGACGAAAAGAGGTGGAACCGCTTTGTGAAGTTCAATTTCGCCCAACTCACAGAACTCAACAGCCAATACAAGCCCGACCTCTACTGGTTCGACGGCGACTGGGAGCAAAGTGCCGAGCGCTGGCACGCTGCCGACATCATCAAACTACTACGGTCTACGAATCCCGACTGCGTTGTCAACTCTAGGATTCAAGGCTATGGCGACTATGCCACCCCAGAGTTGGGTGTGCCGGTAAAGCGTCCTGAAGCGCCCTATTGGGAGTTGTGCCTGACCATGAACGATTCATGGGGGTGGCAGCCCACCGACACCAACTTCAAGACACCGTATATGCTGCTGAGAACCTTTGTCGACTGCCTGAGCAACGGTGGCAACTTGCTTCTTGACATCGGACCCCGTGAAGACGGAAGCATACCAGAGGAAGAAGTGAACATACTGAAGGAATTTGGACGATGGACTAAAAAACACGCCGAAGCCATTTACGGCACCCGACGCGGTATTGACAACAGGTGCTTCCAAGGATACACCGCATTAAATAAAGATGGCAACACCTTGTATCTCTATATTCCCTACACACCTCATGATGTGGTGGAAGTGAAAGGTCTGCTGAGTGAGGTGAAGCGAGTTCGTGTGGTTGGCTCTGGAAGAGAGCTGGATTTCAAATTATACAACAAGCCCTCGTGGGCGTCATGGCCCGGCAATCTATACATTGAAGTACCAGAAGATGTTCTTGACAAGCAGATTACCGTTTTAGCGGTAGATTTCAATGAACCTTTGAAAACAAGCCTGGACGAACAATAGACACCAACTTCTAAACAAACAGCTGCGTTTCCCATAGTGTAAAGAAACGCAGCTGTTTGCTTATGAGATGAAGAATATTACTGGTATACTTTTATCTCCTGCATTCCATTCATAGCACGGTATACGTTATGGGCCAGGGCGGTAAGCTCGTCCTCGCCAGGATAGACATAGACTGGTGCCAGATACTCCATTCGGCGCTTGATGCCGCCACTGACGAACTCGCTCCGGGCCATGGCGCCCGTAAGGAGGATCGCGTCGACGTGTCCGTATGTCACCGGAGCCAAAGATGCCAAATGGCGGGATGTCTGATAGACCATAGCCTCGAGCACGAGTTTTGCATGTTCGTCACCCTCACTGATACGTTTCTCCACCTCACGCACATCATTTGTACCAAGATGAGCTGTCAAACCGCTGTGCCCGTTCACTTTACGGAGCATCTCTTTCTCGTTGTACTGGCCGCTGTAACACAGTTTGATAAGCTGCACCGAAGGAAGCGACCCCGCACGTGAGGGAGAGAACGGTCCGTCGCCACTCAAAGCATCACTGCATTCTATTGCCCTGCCATGATGGTGCATGGCAAAGGAGATGCCGCTGCCAAGATGGCAAACGATAAGATCCTGCTCCTCATATTTCAAACCATGCTCATTGCAATATCTTTTGGCTATCTCTCGCTGATTGAGGGCATGCCAGATGGTCTGATGAGGCAGCTCAGGAACGCCTGTAATACGGGCCACATCGTCCAACTCGTCCACCACGCCAGGATCTACCGTAAAGGCACGGCATCCTGGTATCTCCTTGGCAAGACTCAAGGCGATGAGCGACCCTAAATTGCAGGCATGGTGGAGCCGCGGATGGCGTGTGTCCTCAATCACTTTCTCATTTAGTTCATAGACACCGCTCTCTATCGGCTTTACCAGTCCACCCCTTCCCACAACCACGTCGAAATCCATCGTCTGGCCCTGACGTTTTAATTCTTCAAGCAGCTTTTCTTTTCTATAATCAAACTCATCCATAATAAAGGGATATCTACACAATTCCTCAAAAGGATGGTTGATACATGCATGCATCACAATCTCCTCATCGTGAAAAACACCGATTTTGGTGGATATCATGCCTGGGTTGATAGCAAGGATTTTCATAATATCTGTAATATCAAAGGTTAATGTGTTCGTCATGTGTTTGTGCAAAAATAGTGAATATTGTTGAGATACACAATAAATCTGTGGCAAATATCACAGATTTTTCTTTTTTTGAACAGAAAAAGGCAAAAAACATCAACTGAATGAGACAACAGAACCCATCAGGCACATTTCTCAGCGTAAGCTTTTTCTATGCTTTTGCACAAACGGTTGCAGTAGTGTTCTCGGTAGGAGATAATGGAAGATACCCTCGTCGTAGGAACCAATCTGATACGGTTGAAAACTGAAAACAATGCCATTGTCCATGATGGCCGCCTCCGGCACGGCATTGTCGCCTAAATCATGGCCACTATCTTTCATGGTCTGTTCTAAGACTTGCTTTACGCTTCCCATATCCTTCGACTTGAACAGCAGCTCATTGGTCACACGCACCTGATTCTTTATGTCAAAGGTGACATAGCGTTCCAATGGAAGGTCGTGTGCTCCATAAGCATAAAAATTGGTAGATATGAAGAAGGTGACATATTGGTCGCTTACATATCGGGGTGTGATAAAAATACGCAGATAATTCAGCGGGAAGAAGAAGTCTAAATTCTTGAGATAATAAACCTGACGCATGTACATGTCGCGGAAATACTCCACTACAGTCTGCCCATCAGAAATATCCTTAAGGCCGAAAGCCTCCGGATGCGTTCGGTGAAGAACTGCCGTGGGCAGTGTTGTCTCATCGACATTACTATTCAGATACATGTCTTCATAATAAAATGAATCCATGTTGGTGAAAGAATCGACATAATTCACGATCCATTGCCGAAGGAAATCCCACTGAGTGCCTGCTTCAAATGGATAGTCGACCATTATTTTGAAACCAAAGTTGTTGGGATCAAGGGCTTTAAAGTTGCAAGGAGAGACTGTTTCGCACCGTTCAAAAAGTTGAGGGAATTTATTCTCAACAAACATACTGTCATGCTTCAGACTGGTGAGCGGCCGGCGAAGATACTCGCAACCCAACCGGGCACAAATATCTCCTTTTTGATATAACGTGTCGGATGGTACTGCCGGGCCAATAATAAAACGCTCTCTTCTGTCGTTCAGCAGCGAAAGGAAATGAACATCCTCATAATTTTCATATAACAAGAAATACTCCACACCATTGATATTCATCAACGAATCGGTGGTTGTATTGCGGAGTTCATTAACGAACCCTGCATAATCCTGGGCATACATGGATGAGCCATACAACATCCATAGTCCGACTATCAGCTTTTTTACTATTTCACTCATATTTGACAGGCTCACAGGCCTGCATTCTTTTGCGATGCGAAATTAGCACAATAAAGCGAATGTGAGAAATAAGAGGGAAGTTATTTTTGCCACGGAACTGTTAAAAAATGTTTAATGGATGTGCAAAAAAAAGAGGTTCAAAAAGAACCTCTTTGTAGGGACGATCGGGCTCGAACCGATGACCTCTGCAATGTGACTGCAGCGCTCTAAACCAACTGGGCTACGCCCCTATCTGAATTGCGATGCAAAGGTAACACTTTTTTTACATCTAAAAAAGAAAAACCAAAAATTAACAATTATTTAACACTTGAAAGCATTTACGGCGTCCACCACTAAAGCAGCTTCCTCTGCACTCATGACCGATGAGATGGGAAGACTCACCTCTGTGCGGTGAATCTCTTCTGTGATAGGGAAGGAAGGTCTACCCCACTCTGCATAGCAAGGTTGGAAATGCGGAGGAACAGGATAATGTATCAACGTCTCTACACCTGAAACCTTCAGATGCTCAATCAGAGCATCGCGATAAGAGCAAAAGACAGGGAACTGATGCCAGACATTGCCTTTTTCATCCATAGGAGAAGGGATATTTACCAACGGGTTGTGAAGATGGTCCAAATAGAAGTGGGCTATCTCGCTACGGTGCATATTATCGCTGTCAAGATGTGGCAATTTCACCCGCAGAATCGCAGCCTGGAGTTCATCAAGTCTGCTGTTACAACCCTTATATTTGAAATGATACTTCTCATCCGAACCATAGTTGGCAATAGCGCGTATCATATCGGCCAAAGAAGCATCGTCGGTCGTTACCGCACCGCCATCACCTATTGCACCAAGATTCTTAGTGGGATAGAAACTATGAGCAGCCGCATGCCCCAGCGCACCCGTAAGCCGTCCCTTATATTGGCATCCATGGGCCTGGGCATTATCTTCCACCAATTTCAGATGATAATGCTCGCAAATATGGGAAATTTGGTCGCTGTATGCACACCGCCCATAAAGATGTACAATCATGACAGAACGTGTCCTTTCTGTTATGGCATCTTCAATACGGTTGGCGTCTATCTGCAGCGTATCCCGGTTGGGCTCGACCAAGACAGGCACCAGCCCACACTCAGTGACAGCGAGGATGGAGGCGATATAAGTATTGGCCGGAAGAATCACCTCATCGCCAGGCGAAAGAACGCCCATCTGCATATAGGCTCTATATATCAGCTTAAGGGCATCAAGACCATTCCCCACACCTACGCAACAACGGCAGCCTATATACCGAGCATACTCTTGCTCAAACAGGCCAACCTCCGCCCCCCGTATATACATGCCGGAGGCAAGCACACGTTGCACTGCCTCCAGCATGCCCTTCTCGTAAGGAAGATTGATGTCACGCAGATTGAGAGAAACCATTGCTACTTTCCTATGCAGTGATAGACAAATCCATTTTCGACCATCTCGTCCATGTCATAAATGTTACGGCCGTCAATAACAACAGGATTTCTCATAGAGCGTTTTACCACGCCCCAGCTTGGAAGTCGGAATTGCTTCCATTCTGTCAGCATCAGCATGGCATCGGCATCAAGAACTGCGTCGTACATGTCTTTGGCATAAGCCACGGTATCACCTATTCGCCGGCGGCACTCATCCATAGCAACAGGATCGAACACCGTTACCGTGCAGCCAGCCTTAAGGAGCAAGTCGATTGTCACCAGCGAGGTGGCTTCTCTCATATCATCCGTTTCAGGTTTGAAAGCCAATCCCCAGACAGCAATATGCTTGCCCTTCAAGTCACCACCATAATAACGGTTCAGCTTATCGAACACAAGTTTCTTCTGTCTCTCGTTCACTTCCTCAACAGCTTGCAGCACCCGCATCTCATAACCTTTTTTCTGAGCGGTCTTTATAAGAGCCTTTACATCTTTGGGAAAGCAACTGCCGCCATAGCCGCAACCGGGATAAAGGAATTTGCGACCAATACGCGTATCGGCACCGATGCCCCTTCTAACCATCTCCACGTCGGCTCCGACAAGCTCGCACAGATTGGCGATATCGTTCATGAAACTGATACGGGTAGCCAGCATGGAATTGGCAGCATATTTTATCATCTCAGCAGAAGGTATGTCGGTGAAGATGACGCGGAAGTTGTTCATCATGAAGGGCCGGTAAAGCTTGGTCATCAGCGAGCGGGCCTTTTCCGAATCCACACCGACCACTACACGGTCAGGGCTGAGAAAGTCTTTCACTGCGGCACCCTCTTTCAGAAATTCAGGATTGGAGGCCACGTCGAACGGTATATCGACACCTCTTTTATCCAACTCCTGCTGCACCACCTCTTTCACTTTTTTGGCTGTTCCCACGGGAACGGTTGATTTGGTCACTAAAACTGTATAGTGCTTGATAGACTGACCAAATTCTCTGGCCACATTAAGCACATATTTCAAGTCGGCTGACCCATCTTCATCCGGTGGTGTCCCAACTGCGCTGAACACAAGCGAGACATCATCGATGACAGATTTAAGATCAGTGGTAAACTTCAGTCGACCTTCTTTCAGATTGCGCAACACGATTTCTTCCAGGCCAGGCTCATAAATGGGTATTTTACCATTGTTGAGCGACTCAATCTTACTTTCGTCGATATCCACACAACTGACATGCGCACCCATTTCTGCAAAACAGGCTCCGCTGACAAGGCCAACGTATCCTGTACCAACTACTGCTACATTCATTCTAAAAAAGACGGATAGGTTTATTTATCAATATATTCGAAGCACGGTTCCAAATCCGAAAGGCATTTGTGACGGGTATCCTTGACGGACAGCACAACTTTATCGGAGGGAATTTGCCAATCGATGTTAAGAGAAGGATCATTCCAAGCTATAGCGCCCTCACATTCCGGATGGTAGAAATTGTCGCACTTATACTGGAAAATGACCTCAGGGGAGAGCACACTGAATCCATGGGCGAACCCTCGGGGCAAGTAAAGCATGAGATGGTTCTCGCCCGAGAGCTCACACGACACCCATTTCCCATAGGTAGGAGATCCTTTTCTTATGTCAACTGCAACATCCAGCACCTTACCGCTTACGACCCTGACAAGCTTTGCTTGCGCAAAGGGCGGTTTTTGAAAGTGCAGGCCTCTAAGCACGCCATAAGAGGATTTGCTCTCGTTGTCTTGTACAAAACTAACAGGACCTACCAGACGTTCAAATTCTCTTTGTGAAAAAGACTCAAAGAAATAGCCTCTAGCATCTTCAAACACTTTTGGCTTCAATACAACGACATCAGGAATAGCTGTTTTGACGAGTTCCATTGGATGATATTTGAAATTTGATGCAAACTTACACATTTTTATCCAAATAGAATAATATTTTCAGTTTTTTATATGTAAGTTTGCATGACGGAATTAATTTTAGGTCACACCAAAAGGACGGAAAGTTGTTACTACTGTTTTGACACAATCTAAAACCAAAAATATATGAAGACGATTAGCATAAAAAAAATAGAGCATCGGATAAATGATGCCCGTAACATCGTTGCCGCACTGGATACGGCAAAGGCAGAATGGCACATGATAGACCATGTAGGATGGCCATCAAGCTATCCATACCTTCCTGAAGTAAAATTCAGAATTGCCCATACCGGGCGCGAGGTTCTTCTTCATTTCTTTGTCACAGAACAGGAGGTCAGGGCGGAAACCGAACATGACAACGGACAGGTATACCGTGACAGTTGTTGTGAGTTTTTTCTCAGACCCACAGATGGCGGACCTTATTATAATATTGAGACCAACTGTATGGCTACAATGTTGATAGAGGTCGGTATGAAAAGAGGAGTATCGCGCGAAAAAGCTCCTGAAAAGATTCTAAAGGGGGTGAAACGGTGGTCTTCATTGGCCGATTCCGGACGACCACTGCCCACAGGAGCATGTACTTGGCAACTTGCACTACTTATCCCAGCCACGACCTTCTATAAAGAAGATATTACGGATTTTTCAAATAAGACAATGTATGGCAATTTTTATAAAACAGGAGATGACCTGAAAGAGCCCCATTATGTTTCTTGGAGTCCCATTCAGACGGAGAATCCCGATTTCCATACCCCACAATTTTTCGGCAGGCTCATATTTGAATAGTTTTAAAGGGATTGACACTACCCACCGCACAAAAAAGACGGATAAGACAAGAAAAAAAATATTCATAACAATGTAATAAAGGCCAGCTCAATCCGTTAAAAAGATAGAAACCCCTAATAGATATTGCCTATGAAGCATTTTACCCCAGAAGATGTAAATCCGTCTGAAAGCACATTGAATCTAATACGGCTGTTTGCCTATTCTTATCGCACCATTCAAGTTGGTGGAGAAGAAGAAGTATTCTGCATTAATTGACATTGGAAATGAGCGTTCTCGTATCACCTTCCCTACTGGCTGCAGATTTCACCAATCTGCAACGTGAAATTGAGATGATAAACCAAAGTGAAGCCGACTGGCTTCACTTGGATATTATGGACGGCATGTTCGTGCCCAACATCTCTTTTGGTTTCCCGGTTATAGAAGCCGTGGCAAGCATCTGCAAAAAGCCCCTTGATGTGCATTACATGGTCGAGCAACCTGAGAAATATGTGGAGAGGACAGCTAAACTGGGTGCCATGATGATGAATGTGCACTATGAGGCATGCTTGCATCTGCACCGCACAGTGGATGAGATTCATAAAAAAGGAATGAAAGCCGGTGTCACTCTGAACCCTTCCACTCCGGTGATAATGCTTGAAGACATAATAGCCGACTTGGACATGGTGTTGCTGATGAGTGTGAATCCAGGATTCGGAGGTCAGAAATTCATCACCAATACCCTCTCCAAGGTGCAACGCCTGAAAGAATTGATAGCCAAAAGCAACAGCAAGGCACTTATAGAGGTAGATGGAGGCGTGCAACATGAAACGGCTCCCTTGCTGGTGCAGGCAGGTGTTGATGTCTTGGTGAGCGGCAGCTTCATTTTCAAGGCAGACGACCCGTATGAGGCAACCCGTTATCTAAAACATCTTTAATGGTTTCCGGCAAGGATTGCACATTCCTTGCCGGACATTTTTATGCCATCAATAAAGCTGCAGCGCAATGTCATGCTCCTTGGCCATACGACGCAGATTGAGTATGGCATACCGCATTCTTCCCAGTGAGGTATTGATACTTACGCCGGTAGCCTCAGCAATCTCCTTGAACGACATATCCTGGTAGAACCGCATAAACACCACCTCGCGTTGTGTGGCGGGAAGTTTGTTCATCATTTTCCTGACATCGGCCATGACCTGCTCGTTGACGAACTGGCTCTCAATATTTAAATCGATATAATCGTCGCCGCTGAGATTCGAAAGGTCATTGTTGTCGGCCTGATCCACTATACGCTCCGACTTCTGCTCACGGTACAAATCCATGATGACATTGTGCGCGATGCGCATGAGCCATGCAGCAAACTTACCCGTAGTTGCATACTTACGCTGATGCAGTTTCGTGATGACCTTGACGAAAGTCTCCTGGAAGATGTCGTTGGCCACGTCTTGATCTCTTACGACAAAAAGGATATATGAAAACAATTTGGTTTGATTTCTGGAAAGAATCAAATCAAATGCTTTGTTATTCCCTTCAATGTATGACAATGCCAACTGCTCGTCGGTCATTGCATTGAGATTTTCCATTTCTAATTACTGTTTGGTTGAAGTAGAAATGTTCAATAGGCCTTTCAGATTAATGGGTTTAACTTTATATTTTTTCTAATTTGGTCACAAAAATAAAAACTTTTATCTACTTGAGCAAATTTTTTTTATTTTTTCTTCATTTCATTACCCCTTCTTTAAGAAATCCGAACACTTCAGGGCTTATCACATCAGAAGTATTCTCGTAATTCAGCAGCTAACGGGCATAAACAGTATTTACTACATTTACTCATTGAAAATATACTTATATAATTTTGTTCTGCCTGCTATTTTTTGTAATTTTGCAGCGAAAGTTTTACTAAATCTAATATTTATGGAGACAATCAAAGATTTCAACCAATTGGTCGCTCATCTTGCAGAAAAAGAGGAGCGGAAAAAAGTTGCCGTTGTATGCGGCACAGACTCATCCACCCAATTCGCTGTTGCCAAAGCTCTTGAAAAAGGTTTTATTGAAGCTGTTTTCGTTGGCGCTGTCGACAAGGTCAAAGAAGCAGAAATATTCAAGCCTTTTTCCGACCACATTACATATGTCGAGGCAGCCGACCCCGACGACGCAGCACGCAAGGCGGTCGCATTGGTGCGCAATGGTGAAGCTGACGTCTTGATGAAAGGCCTTATCAACACAGACAATTTACTCCATGCCGTATTGGACAAGGAGCACGGTATACTGCCCAAGGGCAACGTGCTGACCCATATTACTGCAGCCAGCATCCCTGGCTATCCCCGCCTACTTTTCTTCACAGATGCAGCCGTCATCCCCTATCCCACCCAGGAGCAAAGGGTTCAGCAGGTGAAATACACCACGTCACTGTGCCATTCCTTCGGTATTGAATGCCCCAAAATTTCCCTCATCCACTGTTCTGAGAAAGTGGGAGGAAAATTCTTCCCCTTCACACTGGGCTACCAAGAGATTATCGATGCTGGCAAGAACGGAGAATACGGCAAATGTATCATCGACGGTCCGTTAGACCTAAAGACGTCGTGCTCGAAGGAGAGCCTGATGAAAAAGGGTATCATATCGCCGATAGACGGAGAAGCCGACGTACTGATATTCCCCGACATAGAAGCTGGGAATGTGTTCTACAAGACCATAACCCTTTTTGCAGCGGCCACCACAGCCGGAATGCTTCAAGGCACCATGGCGCCTGTGGTATTGCCCTCACGCAGCGACAGCAAAGAGTCAAAATTCAACAGTCTTGCCGTAGCAGCCATCACCGCCCGCAGATAAAACAAGTGACCGGGTCTTCAGAAAGAAGAGCTCCGGTCACCTTTTACATAAACATTCAACTTGTCGTTTTCGTCAAGTAAATAAGAAGAGAAGCCGGTGTCTATCATATAGATGCCGGTTCTCTCATCTATATAGGGCATGCTCGAATAGGTATGAGCAAAGACTTGCCTGACTTCTCCATTTCCCGATTCTGCCGATTTCTGTGAAACGACATTGTTTCCTTTCATTTCCTCCAAATCGGCCCATAGGCACGACCCATATTGGGCATATCCGCCACGGTAAGCCGACACCTCAGCCAATTGTTTCATGCTATCGGTCATGTGTGTGTTGAGCATGAATGCCAAATTCTGAGCCGAGATGTCTTTTATCTCCCATTGTTGCGTTTCTGCCACATGGGCAAACCATTCCAGCTGCACGCCTGCATGAGAAAAGAGCCAATTCACCTTAGAGTCCTGGCGCATCTTTGCAGCATAGGCTATTTGGATACCTCCCGACTCTATCAGCGTGTTGAATATTTTCCGATAGAGAGGATAACGATGATAATCCAGTCGGCAATCTTCTCCCGTATCGTAGATATAGTGCAAGTCGTGATTGCCCAAGAGCATGATGCATGTCCCTTTGTGCTTCGCATTCATATCGACAATAGTTTGCAGCAGGTCCAACAAATTGAGATAGGCGTCCTCATTGCTGACATGGTCTATCCATTCGTAGGGATCGACATAATCGCCAAGAAAGATAATCCTATTGTCCTTGTTTTCTTCCTTGTCCAAAGGAAACTCGTTGATGAATTTATCCACAGACTCTTTCCAAAAAGACCGCCCATGAATATCAGGTAATATCAATATTTTGCTCATTCTGATAACTTTTTGACAAATATACGGTTTTTATTTCTATTTTCATATCAGTTTATTCAAGGAAACAGAAAGAAAGACTGAAAGTTTTTATACTTTTGCACAACAATCAACATCAGCCCAACCAGAACCATAAATGCCGATTATAGATATTACCACTCTGACAGATCCCGGTGCCGATGTTTTCAGCGCCCTCACTGATGCACAACTAAGAAACCGGAAAGACTCCTCTCAAGGCATCCTGATAGCCGAGAGTCCTAAGGTTATCCGTGTAGCCCTTCAAGCAGGTTACCAACCCCTCTCGATGATGTGTGAGCGGAAGCATATAACCGGCGACGCGTCTGACTTAATAGATGCCATGCCTGAAATACCGGTCTATACAGGGGAAAGAGAATTGCTGGCCCATCTTACAGGTTATGAGCTCACACGTGGGGTATTGTGCGCCATGCGCCGCCCTCTCCCACCGCCGGTTTCTTCTGTTTGCGGACATTCCAGCAGGATTGTCATTATCGACGGGGTGGTCGACACTACCAACATCGGTGCCATATTCCGTTCTGCGGCCGCATTGGGAATAGACGGTGTGTTGCTGACCAAAAACTCCTGCGATCCATTCAACAGACGTAGCATACGCGTATCCATGGGGTCGGTTTTCCTGCTTCCATGGACATGGATAGACACCGACATGGATATTGTTCGTCACTACGGTTTCAAAACAGTGGCCATGGCGCTGACCGACCACTCCATCAGCCTTGACTCACCCGAACTGAAAAAAGAAGAGAGACTGGCCATCATCATGGGCACTGAAGGCGACGGACTTCCACATGAAGCGATACAGCAAGCCGACTATGTTGTAAGGATACCTATGTTTCATGGCGTCGACTCACTCAACGTAGCGGCTGCTTCGGCCGTGGCCTTTTGGGAACTCAGGAAGAGGTAGCCCTTTCAAGGCTCTGCCGCCATATCCATCACGTTTTCATTATCGGGGGTGTCGTAGCGCACAATCTTCCGGTCGTTGAGGAAAATAGAGTTCAAGGTATATTCCAGTGAAGAAAGTGTTGCCTCCCTCACTTGGGGCTTAAGCTGGCATTCCCACACTGTGATACAATGCCATCCCATCGAAGCCAACTGTTGTTGCTCCGCTTTATCCCTCACCCGGTTTCGCTGAATCTTTTCTTCCCAAAACTGGTGATTGGTCTTCGGCAGACGGAAGAAACGGCAATTGTCATGACCATGCCAGAAACATCCATTAACGAAAATACATGTCCGGTATTTACGCAGGACCAAATCAGGATGCCCCGGCAAGCGGGGGGAGCAGAGCCGGTAGCGGAATCCCCTCTTCCACAACCACTTTCTCACCAGCAGTTCTGGCTTGGTGTTTTTAGAACGGATGGCCGCCATATTGGCGCTCCTTTTTTCTTTTGTCAGCGTATCCATAGAAAGAATCGTGAAAGAGAAACCGGACATTATAAACATCCGCCAACACTTTAGCTGTTAAGTGTTGGCGGATTATCAGAGAGGCTTGTGACTAGCCGAAATTATCAAACATGATGCTCTCCGGGTCTACACCGAGAGAATCGAGCATGCCCTGCACGGCTTTCGACATGGGGCCAGGTCCGCACATGTAGTATTCAATATCCTCGGGAGCCTCATGGTCCTTCAGATATGTTTCATACATCACCTGGTGTACAAAACCCGGAGTATACTTCACTCCCGCTGCATCGGCAGCCGGATCTGGACGGTCCAAAGCAAGATGGAAATGGAAATTGGGGAATTCTTTTTCCAATTCGAGGAAATCTTCCACGAAGAAGGCCTCGACCAACGCTCTTGCACCATAGAAGAAATGCATTTCGCGGTCACGTGTATTCAACGTCTTTGTCATGTGCATAATCTGAGCACGGAGAGGAGCCATACCGGCGCCACCGCCCACCCATATCATTTCCTTCTTGGAATTGAAAATGGGATGGAAATCGCCATAAGGGCCACTCATGATAACCTTATCGCCCGGTTTCCTTGAGAAGATATAGGATGAAGCGATTCCTGTAGGAACATCCTGGAAGCCCACCTCGGGTTTGGGCTTGAAGGGAGTGGTAGCAATACGTACGGTAAGCGTAATGCGGTCGCCCTCTGCCGGGTAATTGGCCATAGAGTAGGCTCTGATAGTATCTTCGGGATTGTGGGCTTTCAGCGAGAAGATATTGAATCGCTCCCACGAAGGAAGATAATCGGGGCCGATATCATTCTTATCGAAATCCTTATCATAGTCGATACATTCATATGCCGGAATCTTTATCTGCGCATAGGAGCCGGGAATGAAGTCCATGTGCTCTCCTGGAGGAAGCGCCACAATAAATTCTTTGATAAACGAAGAAACATTCTTGTTGGATATAACCGTGCATTCCCATTCTTTCACACCCAGCACACTCTCGGGCACCTTGATCTTAAGGTCGCCCTTCACCTTGCACTGGCAGCCAAGTCGCCAGTGGTCTTTGATCTCCTTACGGGTGAAATGGGGACGCTCAGAATCGAGTATCTCACCGCCGCCTTCCAGCACCTGAACCTTACACTGGCCACAGGAAGCTTTTCCTCCACATGCCGAAGGAAGGAAAATGCCGTTCTCGTTGAGGGTCGTCATCAAGCTGCTGCCTTGACCCACCGAGATGGTTTTGTCGCCATTGATCTCAATATTCACATTGCCGCTTGGCGACAGATAGCTTTTTGCCACCAGCAGAATAACGACCAGAAGGAGAATCGTGATAAGAAAAACTCCAATACTTGTCAATATAAATTGCGCCATAATTAATCCTCCTTACTATTAAATATTAAGACCTGAGAAACACATCATGGCCATAGCCATCAAACCCACCGTGATGAAGGTGATGCCAAGTCCCTGCAACGGTTTGGGAACATCGCTGTACTGCATCTTCTCACGGATGGCACCCATTGACACAATGGCCAGCGTCCAACCGATACCGCTGCCCAACGCATAGACGATAGCATCGAGCACATTGCCAATATACTGTGAACTGGAAGGATCCAGATTGATACGCTGCTGCATGAACAGCGAAGCGCCCATGATAGCGCAGTTTACGGCTATCAGCGGCAAGAAAATACCCAGAGCGGCATAAAGAGAGGGTGAATAACGTTCCACCGTCATCTCAACCAACTGCACAATACCAGCAATCACCGCTATGAACAATATAAAGCTCAAGTAGGAGAGGTCGACCCCCTCAATAAGGCAGTCGGGCCCCAGCACTTTAGTTTGAAGGAGATAATCCACGGGCACTGTCACTAAGAGCACGAACGTAACAGCCATGCCCAATCCCAACGATGTCTTGACATTCTTCGAAACAGCCAGATAAGAGCACATTCCAAGGAAGAATGCAAAAATCATATTGTCGACAAAAATCGACCTGAAAAACAAACTAATCAGATGGTCCATAATTATTTCTCCTTATAAAAATAAGCCCGATGAATCCAGATAACACACCCTAAAAGAATCAATGCCATTGCAGGCATGGTCATCATGCCATTATTGAGATAGCCCATATCATAAGCCGACTGAGGAATGATTTGGAATCCCATCAATGAACCACGGCCGAAAAACTCACGGACAGCACCCACAATAACCAATATCATGGCATAGCCAAGGCCGTTGCCCACACCGTCGAGAAAACTCGGCCAAGGCTTGTTCATCATGGCAAAAGCCTCAAGACGTCCCATGAGGATACAGTTGGTTATAATCAGTCCCACATAGACCGACAACTGAACGCTCACATCGTAAGCGAATGCTTTCAGAATCTGGCTCACAATGGTGACAAGAGTAGCCACAACCACCAGCTGAACGATTATTCGGATACGATTGGGAATAGTTTTACGCAGTATAGATATAATCACATTAGAAAAAGCTGTAATAATGGTTACTGCCAGTCCCATCACGATAGCCGGTTTGAGTTGGGATGTAACAGCCAGCGCGGAGCAAATGCCAAGCACCTGAACCAAGATGGGATGGTCAAGATTCAGCGGGTTGCCAAAAGCCTCTTTATTTTGTTTTGAAAATAAATTGCTCATAATGCTATGATTTATTTATTGCCTTTTAAAAATTTCACATACTTTCCCAGACCCTCCTGCAGCATGCTGTGCACGCCATCAGAGGTCAGCGTAGCGCCCGTTACGGCATCAACTTCCATATCCGGCTGCTTCACCACTTTCCTCACACCGAGTCCTACGGAGCCAGAAACATCGAAAATCTTCTTCCCTTTGAATTTGTCCTGCCACTGTTTGCTGTCCTTGATTTCAGCACCCAGGCCGGCCGTCTCACTCTCATGGTTGAAGTATGCGCCATATACAGTCTGCTTGTCTTCATTGATGGCGATAAAACCGCTGATGGGGCCCCAAAGACCCATACCATAGACAGGCACCACATATTTTGTAGCACCGTCTACCTTGCAGACAAACAATGCAAGTTGTCCGTTTTTATAATCGGCAGAGTTGAGCTTGAAACCATGATTCTCATTACCCTCTTTTGTCGTCTCAAAAACGCCACCCACATTGAGGACATCGTCGCGCAGCACCACCTCGTTGTATTTTGCAGCGGCCTCATCGTCTGTCAGTCCTGTAATATCAAGGGCATAGAGAATCTGTTTTTTCTTGTCAAGTGCTACATTGGCATCCTGCCTGTCTTTTAAAACTTGGTATACAAAAGCAAGGAGGAATGCCACCACGACCACCAATATGACAGAGTAAAGAATGGTATAAACGTTTGAGTTCGTATTGAACCCTTTATTATTATCATTTGCCATGGTGTTATTCTATTTAGTATTACGTTTCATGCGTTTCGAAATATTGCGCTGAACCACACAATAATCGATAAGCGGTGCGAACATATTCATCAGCAGGATGGCCAGCATCATTCCTTCAGGATAACCAGGATTCATGACACGTATGATAACGGCCATGGCACCGATGAGGAATCCATAGACATACTTTCCACTTTCAGTACGGGCACTTGTCACAGGGTCGGTTGCCATAAATACAGCACCGAAAGCAAAACCGCCGAGGATGAGATGCTCATAAAACGGCAGTGGCGTCTGGCCTGTTGCACGGAACACAGCGCCCATGACGGCGCCGCCCACAAACACGCTGAGCATCGTTTTCCAGGAAGCGATTCCCGTCCAAAGCAGAATAACAGCACCAATGGCAATAGCGATGACGCTTGTCTCGCCTATTGAGCCGGGTATGAATCCGGTAATCATGTCGCACATGCTGGCCGAATTCTCAAGATTCTGTGCTATCTCACCCAGAGGAGTAGCCTGTGTGAAACCATCGGGGAGCTGATTTCCCAGACCGAAGATCTTGTCGGTCGACACCCAAACGGCATCACCGCTCATCTTTTGCGGGTAGGAGAAGAAGAGGAAAGCGCGGGCCACGAGAGCTACGTTGAAGATGTTCATTCCGGTTCCTCCAAAAATCTCCTTGGCAAAGATCACTGCGAAAGCGCAGGCAATGGCAAGAATCCACAACGGGCAGTTAACGGGGATAATCATAGGTATAATGATACCACTTACGAGGTATCCCTCTTGTATTTCTTCCCCTTTCCACTGTGCCCAGGCGAACTCGATGCCCAGGCCCACTATGTAGCTCACCAGTATTTTAGGCAGTACGGCAAAGAATCCATAAAAGAAGATTTCAAAGAAGCCAGCCTGACCCAATGTGCCGGCAGCCAGATAATTCTGATAACCCACATTGTACATTCCGAAGAGCAGTGCAGGGATCAAAGCAATCACCACAAAGCTCATGATACGCTTCGAATCGATGGCGTCGTGTATGTGTGTACCGCATTTTGATGTGGTATTGGGTACATACAGGAAAGTCTCGAAGCCATCAAAAATGCTGCGGAATGCATGAAGCTTTCCATCTTTCTCGAAGGAAGGCCTTATATTATCAAGATATTTTTTCAATGACATAATGAATATTATTTAATGTGACAAATCATGCATTCTCTTTCCTGAGCATATCAAGACCTTCCCGCACAATGCGCTGCAGTTCCATCTTCGACGAGCAAATGAATTCGGCGACAGCGAAATCCTCAGGCGACACTTCATAGATACCAAGTTGTTCCATCTTGTCAATATCCCCAGCTATCAGTGCCTTAATCAAGTATTCACCGTAAATGTCCATCGGAAGGACCTTATCATACTCACCGCTCATTATCATATGCCGTTCACCACCTTTCACGCGGGCGTCGAGGGTATAGCCACGTTTGCCCTGCATCCAAGTAAAATAGCTTCTGTTCACGGAGAATTCAGAAAGTCTGGGCATTATCCACCCCAGCAGCTCATCTCTATCATTGCCTTCTGGTATCACACACACCTCAGAAGTGTGAGGACCGACAAAATCGTCCATGTTGCTCAGCCTACCGGTGAGCGGGTTGCCATTGATTATTCTGTTATTGGCATTACCATCAATCTGCTCTGCAAGGATACCGCCGAGTGGCTGTCCCACGAGCACATCATAATAGCAGGGGTCATTCACCTCACTGCCAGCCAGGGCAACCGTCTTTCGGAGATCCACCTTGCCAGTGTTGATCAGCCTGCCGAAGAAGATTACCGCAGTCGGGTCTACGGTCCACACCACCTCGCCTTTATTGACAGGCGAGATGTGATTTACTTGTACACCCACATTGGCAGAAGGACAAGGACCGTCAAACACATTGACCTCCACATCTTTCATTTCTGTCAGTCGGGCGGCACTTCGGGGCGAGACACCAAGATAAGTCTTGGCCATACGCGACAGAGCGGTAAGGCCCGTCTGGAAATCATCTTCATTCCCTTCAAGTTCGTAATCGAAATCTGCCGAAAGAGGCATGTCGCGGAAAGCACTGACAAAGATAGCCTTTGGAGTACTGGCCGGCTCAGCCGAAACTGCATAAGGCAGTTGCTTGATATAACCAAACAGGCCAGCATCCATAAGCAAAGAGCGTACATCATGCGCCGTCATTTTCGACACATTTTTCACGCCAAACTCTTTATAGACTTGCTTGGAGTCGGCTTTCACTTTCACACACAGGAGTTTTCTCCTGTCGCCTCTTAGCACCGAGGTCACCACCCCACTGACTGGTGAGGCGAATCCCACTTCAGGAAACCTTTTGTCCACAAACAAAAAGTCGCCGGCCTTGACCGTATCGCCTTCACGGACCACCACCTTAGGCATTATCCCGCCAAAGTCATCGGGAACCAATCCATAGGTATCACCACCTTGGATTTTGCCTTTTTTTGTAGCGGCTACACCGTTCAAACGAATGTCCAAACCTTTGTGTAACTTAAAAATAGCCATATACGTTAAAGTTATGATGTAATTTCCTTATAAAGAAAAGCGAAAGAACATGCTGTATGACCACAAGGTACTACGCTGCCTTTGCAAGAATGTCGTATTCGATTTAGCTACGCAAAAATAGTAAAAAGAAATGAAAAATGAAATAAAAACTCGTCTTTTTGCTGTATTTAGTGTAATTTTGCCGAAAAAACAAGGCTATACACCGTTTAAGACACATCATCAATTACACGTTATGGACGCTTCTTGCTGTCGCATTAACATTATTTATACTGCTTAAGATACCGGCAGTACAGCGACATATTGGCCATTACACATCACAATTGATCAGCCAGAAAATAGGTTCAGATGTCAGCATCGGCAAAATGAGTTTTTCACTGCCCAATCGTATTATCCTCGACGATTTTCTTGTTCACGACCAGGCGAATAATGAAATGCTCAAGGCGTCACGTCTGTCGGCCAGTTTATCAGTGCTTTCTCTTTTGTCAGACAAGATAGACATCACCTCAGCCCAATTATTTGGACTTCAGGCACATATAATCAAAGAGACAGGCGATTCCCCCTACAATTTCCAGTTTATAGTCGACTCGCTGAAATCGGACGACGACAACCCTGAAAAGCCGCTGAACCTTTCCATTCGCTCCATCATAATCCGAAACGGTTCTTTGAAATACGATGTATTAAGCGAACCAGACAGAAATGATTTTTGTCCTTCACACATTGCTTTAAAGAACCTTAGCGGCCATTTCATTCTCAACAAGTTGACTGACAGCGACTTGAAATTGAAAGTAAAACGCATCTCGTTCAATGAGTCCAAGGGCTTTGCCTTAAAAGACTGTGCCTTTTCGCTGGAGGTTGACAGTACAAACGCTACCATCAATGATCTTCACCTGCAATTGCCAAACTCCTCCCTGTCGGCCGAGGACATTCACGTAGATTTCAAACAATCGGGCGAGACAGGCGAGCGTACTATACAATCATATGAGGCATCATTATACGACACCCGTATATGCCCTTCCGACCTCTCCTCATTTCTACCCTCACTTAAAGGACAAAACCAGACATACAACATATCCTCCTCTATTAATGGAGATTACAATAGATTGGTTATACCATCCATTCAAGTAGAGACAGACGATGGGGAATTGAAGTTGAAAGGCAATGGTATAATTGATTTCGCCCAATCATCTCCCCAATGGTTTACGCATATTGAAGAACTGCACATGGGGGCTTTGGCTCTCAACAGACTGTCGGAGCAGTTTGGCTCTCAAGTCAAGATACCTGCCACCCTCATGCGACTGGGCGACATCGCCTTTACCGGAGATATTGCAAGCGACGGTCAGCGTTCCTCACTTATGGGCCAATTCCAAACTGATGCCGGGAATGCAGAATTGGCTGTCGACAAAAAAGGGAATCTCCTTACTGGAAGGATTTTAGCCGAAGGTCTAGATTTAAGAAGAATTACAGAAGAGGCTGACTTTGGTGAGCTTTCGACCGACCTGTATCTTGAAGCCCAACTGCCCTTCAGCAAAGAGATGTCACTTCAGGCCAATGGTACCATTTCACATTTTGACTATAAAGGATACGCCTATCAGAACATCAATATCAACGGTCAATACAGCGACAGGCTCTTCGACGGCAAGTTGAGCTTAGACGACCCTAATGGTTTTGTAGACTTTTCCGGGCAAGTTGACTTTTCAGACAACAATCCATCTGCCGACATCACTGGTGCCGTACACCATCTCAACCTTCAAGCACTCAACATTACAGACCAGTTTGGCAGCAATATTTTCGATTTTGACATCAAGGCCAATGTAAAGGGCTTCGATCCCGCTTCGATGAAAGGCAGTGTGAACCTGACCGACTTTTCAATGCAATCACAAGACACCACCCTGGCATGTAACAATTTCGTCATCAACGCCGACCAAGCTTCCGAAATTAAGACTATCGACATCAACAGTGATTTTGGCGACATTTCCATTGCCGGCAATTATGAGATTAGTAAGCTTGGCAACACCTTAACACATATTATCAAAAGCAAATTACCCAACCTGCCTTTCCTGCCCTCAACTGTCACGCCGGGCAATAATGATTTCACCTTCCAAGCAAGCCTCAATAACAGCCAATGGCTGAAGCCTTTGCTTGACATCGACGCCGAGTTGCACGCCCCTCTTCACATTGAAGGCTCCATCAACGAGCAAGAAGGGCTGCTGGAGATGAACTGCAGTGCCCCCCGCTTCGTATTTGATGGTTCCGAATATAGAGACCTCACGCTGAAAGCATCCTCCTCAAAAGAAAGGCTGACCGCCACGGGGTCTATCAGGAAGAAGCAGGAAAACGGACGCTTTTTTGACATCGACCTAACTTCCTCGGCTGCCGACGACTTGCTTCATACCGACATCGGATTCAACAATCATGGCGACCAACTTGACCTGAAAGGAAAGCTTTCGTTTGTATCAACCTTCTTCAATGACGAAAGCGGCCAGCCCACCAGCCATATCACCATTCACCCGTCTGAGATTTCCATCAACGACACCATTTGGTATGTGGAGCCGTCGGACATTCTCCTATCCAAATCACGACTGATGATTGACCACTTCGAGATAGGCAATAATGAGCAGCACCTGGCTGTCTTTGGCAATGTGGGAAAAGAAGGGAAAGACTCCATCACGGCCGAACTGCACGACCTGAATGTGAAGAATCTTTCTGACATTCTTCATGTCAAAGGAGTCGATTTCGGTGGCTATGCCACCGGGGTGGTAGCCATACACAACCTTTACAGCCATCCCCAAGCCGCCGGAGACCTCTTCATACGCAATTTCCAATTTGTCGACGGCTACATGGGCGATTTATCCTTAAAGGCCTCCTGGGACAAAGAAAGCAATGCCATCGGGATTGATGCCGTTGCCGATGCCGGCAACAACCGGCTCACCGATATCGACGGACATATCCAACTTTCACCAGGCGAGATAGAACTGATTATTGACGCGCAAGGAACTCCTGTAGCATTTGTGGAACGTTTCTGCGGCAGTTTTATGAACAATATCGACGCTGGCGTAAATGGAAGATTCCGCATTTTCGGTCCCTTGAGCGATGTCAACCTCGAAGGCAAGGGCGTGGTCAATGGCGAATTTGACATTGCGCCGCTCCATACACATTATGCCTTTCACAACGATACCATACGCATTGTGCCGGACCATTTGCTTTTCGAGACCGACACCATATTAGACCCGCGCGGCCGTGTAGCAATTGTAAATGGCTCGGTAGACCATCATAACCTGAAAGACTTCACATTCGACTTCAATGTAAACGCCGACAATATGCTTGTCTACGACCATAAAGATTTTGGCGACAACACATTCTGTGGAACAGTTTACGCTACAGGGACCTGTAGTGTTACAGGACGCAGCGGCGAGGTGATTATTGACATTGATGCTACCCCCAACGCCAACACCGTGTTCACCTACAATGCAGCCAGTCCCGAAGCACTCAGCGACCAAGGATTCATTCGATGGCACGATGCCACGGTGATGCCTCAAGACATCAGTGTGCAGCCCACTAATCAACACATTCTCCCCGAGGACGACGACACCCCCTCCGACCTGCGTATTAATTTCCTCATCAACGCCGGCAGTGATGCCACGCTGCGCGTTATCATGGACAGCCAAAGCGGCGACTACATAGCGCTGAACGGGAACGGTGTGCTTCGTGCTTCCTATTTCAACAAAGGAGCATTCAACATGTTCGGCAACTATCAAATAGAGCGCGGCACCTATAAGCTTACCATTCAGAATCTTATCACAAGAGAGTTCCTTTTCCAGCAAGGCGGCAGCATTTCCTTCGGTGGAGATCCTTATGATGCAGCTCTCGACCTACGGGCCGTTTATACAGCCAACAGCGTCCCGCTGTCAGACCTTAATGTTGGCAGGAGCTTCTCTGCCAACAATATCCGCGTGAACTGTCTTATGAACATAAAGGGTACTCCTGGTCAGCCGACCGTCGACTTCGACTTGGAATTGCCCACTATGAGCAGCGACGCCCAAGAAATGGTACGGAGTCTCATAAACAGTGAAGAAGAACTTAATCAGCAGGTCATCTATCTGCTCACAGTAGGTCGTTTCTACAACCAGGAATCCAATATGGAAGAAGGTGCCCAAAGCAGAACCAGTCTTGCTATGCAGAGTCTGCTCAGCGGAACCATCAGTCAACAGATCAACTCTCTCTTGGGCAATTTCATCAATACCCGTAATTGGAATTTCGGGGCGAACATCTCTACCGGCGACGAAGGATGGAACAATGCCGAATACGAAGGACTGCTCAGCGGAAGGCTTCTGAACAACCGGCTTCTTATCAACGGCCAATTTGGCTATCGCGACAACGAAAACGCTACGACCAGTTTTATAGGTGATTTCGACATTCAATACCTGCTGCTTCCCAATGGCAATCTCGCCATCAATGTGTACAACCAATCCAACGACCGATATTTCATCAAAAACAGCCTCAACACGCAAGGCATAGGCTTTATCATGAAGAAAGACTTCAATGGTTGGAGAGAATTACTGGGATTAAGAAAAAGAAAGGACAAGCAAAAAAATGAAGACGACAACAAAAACAGCCATAGTGCTGACAGCACTCATGATGATATTATCTCCAGTGATGGCAAAGAATAAGAAAGTTGAAATTCGCATCATTCAGACAAGTGATGTGCACGGCTGCTTCTTTCCATACGATTTCATCAACCGGAAAGAAAAAGACGGCTCTTTGGCGCGTGTCAGCACCTATGTGAACCAACTGCGCGAAGAATACGGCAAAAACTTGCTGCTACTCGACAATGGTGATATTCTGCAAGGACAGCCGACCTGCTATTACAGCAATTACATCAACACCGACATGCCAAATGTGGCGGCCGAAGTGGTCAATTACCTTGCTTATGATGCCGAGACCATCGGCAATCACGATGTGGAGACCGGGCATGCCGTCTACGACAAATGGAAGCGGGAACTGAACTGCCCGCTGCTTGGAGCCAATGTGGTGGACACAAAGACTGGAGAGCCCTATTTCAAGCCCTATACCATCATAGAGAGAGAAGGGGTGAAAATAGCCGTCTTGGGCATGCTCACACCGGCCATTCCCAACTGGCTCAACGAAGAATTGTGGAAGGGAATGCGTTTCGAAGAAATGGTGAGCAGTGCCAGGAAGTGGATGCGCCATCTCAAACAGGCAGAAAATCCGGATATTGTTATTGGTCTTTTCCACTCAGGTAGAGATGGCGGTATCGTCACCGACACGTATGCCGAAGACGCCTCACTTGATGTAGCGAGAGAAGTGGGCGGCTTTGACCTTGTTTTATACGGACATGACCATACCAGACATAGCGAGGTTGTCACCAACGTGGACGGTCAGAAAGTATTATGCCTTGACCCATCGTGCAATGCCTTTATGGTAGCCGACGCCACAATCAGCATCGTCAAGAAAAAAAACAAAGTGATATCGAAGAAAGTCACAGGCAATATTGTCAATATTACCAATGAGGCTGTTGACCAACGGTTTGTCGACCGATTTCAAAACACCATCAATCTTGTAAAAAACTTTGTGGAGCGCAAGATAGGCTATTTTGAGCAGCCCCTCTTCACTCGTGACTGCTATTTCGGCAGTGCCGCTTTTGCCGATTTCATCCATGACCTTCAGCTTCAACTCACAGGAGCCGACATCTCGTTCAATGCCCCATTGTCTTTCGACACCAAGATACCCGCGGGCGACATCCACGTGAGCGACATGTTCAATCTTTACCGTTACGAGAATCAGCTCTATGTGCTCAAGATGACAGGCAAGGAGATAAGAGACCATCTGGAAATGAGCTACGACCTATGGGCAAACACCATGAAAAGTCCCGACGACCATGTGCTGCTGCTTGCCGACATGGATTCACAAGACCAACAAAGATACAAGTTTAAAAATTTTGCTTTCAATTTCGACAGTGCCGCCGGCATAGACTATATAGTGGATGTGACCCGTCCTGACGGCGAAAAGGTAACAATACTCCAGATGAGCGACGGGAAACCCTTCGATGAGAGCAGATGGTACAAGGTTGTAATGAACAGCTACCGCGGCAACGGTGGAGGCGAATTGCTGACCAAAGGAGCCGGCATACCCCTTGAAGACATACCCTCGCGCATTGTCTATCAGAGCGAGAAAGACTTGCGTTTCTATCTCATGCAAGAGATTGAAAAAGCCGGCACCCTTTCTCCAAAGGCCCATAACAACTGGCGCTTCGTGCCTGAAGAATGGACCGCGCCCGCTATCGAGAGAGACAAGGCCCTCCTGTTCAATAAATAAAAGACACTGGCCATGAAAGAATATTGGGTCGTTTTCGTGGGGAAATCAGTTTTGTTCAGAAAAGAAGAGAACAACAGCTGCCACCTGCTTTTCGAGGAGCGATTGCCTCAGGACATCAAACGCTCCACCGACGTTTTTAGATTCCACACAAGCGATGGCAAAACCATTAATGTGCTGCAGACAGAGGAGGCGCCCGAAAACTCCGGCTATCTTTGTACCGGGCTTAGAGAGTCGTATTATTGTCTTTCTGAAGACGAGTTTATTCTGGCTGGCAAGAGTTGGGAGTTGTTTTACTGGAACAGACATACACGCTATTGCGGTTTTTGTGGTGCTGCCACCTTGCCCGATACGGAAATATCCAAAAAATGTCCATCGTGCGGCGAAGAGTATTGGCCGTTGCTTAATGTGGCCGTTATCTGTCTTATATACCGAGGAGAGGAAGTGCTATTAGTCAGAGCCAGGAATTTCCGTTCCGATTTCTATGGTCTGGTGGCCGGTTTTGTTGAGACAGGCGAGACCTTGGAAGACGCATTGAGGCGAGAGGTTTTAGAGGAAACCTCCATCAAGATAAAGAACATTCGTTATTTTGACAGTCAGCCTTGGCCATATCCCTGCAACCTGATGGTGGGATTCTATGCAGAGTACGATTCCGGCGACCTGCATTTACAATTCAGTGAATTGGAGCGTGGTGGTTGGTTCCATCGTGACCATCTTCCCAACCTTCCTCAAAAGTCGTCAATAGCGCGTAGGCTTATTGACAATTGGCTGGCCAAGGATTGCACTCCATAGCCAGCCAAGGAACAAATCTTATCTCATTTGCATAGAGCATAATAGTCGGCCAAAGCGACTTTCGGTATGCCCAGAGCCACCATGGCATCAAGATCTTGGCGTGCTTCTTTTTTGTTCCCCATTTTTATTCTCACATCAAAACGGTTCAACAGATAGTCGGTATTGGCGGCATCGAGTTTAATGGCCATTGTATAGTCATACTCAGCCAGTGTGAGCATGTCTCGCTCCATTTCCATTCCGGCCCTTGCCGCATATGCCACCGCACTATCAGGATACTGCTCCACCAACAGGTTGATATCGTTCATGGCATCGGTGTATTTAAAGTCTTTCTGATTCACCAAAGCCAATCCCAACTGTGCATCGAAATTACGTGGAGTGATACGCAATACCTGCTTATAGTCATTGCGCGCCTCTTTAAACTTGCTCAGCTTCATGTAAGCAAAAGCCCTGTAGAAAAGAGCGGAAATATTATTGGGGTCATGCCGCAGCACCTCATCATATTCACTACATGCAAAACTCCACTGGTCGAGCATCATATTCCATGAGGCCTTTTTTAGCCTCAGATTATCATTGTCCGGGTCAAATTTCAACCGCTCACTTGTCCATTCGAGTGAATCTTTCATCTGCTCATAGCTCAGCTCTTGTGCGCAACCGCACAAAACGCCATAGAGCCAGAAGGCAAAAACAAGATATTTCCTCATTCGTCAAATCAATCTTTTAGCATTCATCCTTTATACGCTGTACTATCCACGTGCCCACCTCGTCGGTAGAATAAGGCTTGGCATCTTTCACTTGTATATCGGCAGTACGTATCAAGCCCCTGATGCTTTCATCGACGGCCTTACGCACCAGCGCCGCTTCCTCCAAGAGGGAGAAATGCTCCAACAACATGGCGGCAGACAGAATTTGTGCCACGGGGTTTGCGATATTCTTGCCCGCTGCTTGGGGCCATGAACCATGCACAGGCTCAAAGACGGGTGTAGCCTCACCGATAGAGGCCGACGGCAACAAGCCCATCGAGCCCGAGATACAGCTTCCCTCATCGGTCAGGATGTCTCCAAAAGTATTTTCTGTCACCAGGACATCGAAAAATCTCGGTTCGGCTATCATACGCATAGAAGCGTTGTCCACATACATGTAGTCGACTTTGACATCAGGGTATTGCGGTTCCATTTCCTGAGCCACTTGCCGCCACAAGCGACTGGATGCGAGCACATTGGCCTTGTCTACGACCGTAAGGTGGCGATTCCGTTTCAAGGCATAAGTAAAGGCCACCTTCAAAATACGTTCTATCTCAAGACGTGTATAACTGTTCACATCGTAAGCCCTGTCGTTGTCTTGGTATTTCTCACCGAAGTACATGCCACCGGTAAGTTCCCTCACGCAGACAAAGTCGGCATGCTCCACCAGTTCCGATTTCAGTGGACTCAGATGCAACAAGCTTTCAAATGTCTGAATGGGTCTGATATTGGCATACAGTCCGAGTTGCTTTCTCATTGCCAGAAGTCCCTGCTCGGGTCTTACACTGGCTGTTGGATTGTTATCGAATCTCAAATCGCCGATAGCGGCGAAGAGCACAGCATCCGACTCTTTACATATACGAAAGGTTTCATCGGGGAAAGGGTTTCCTGTAGCATCTATGGCGCTGGCACCTATAAGGGCCTCCTTGAACGAAAACTCATGGCCGAATCGCTGTGCGACAGCCCTCATCACGGCAACACCCTGAACCATAATCTCTGGTCCGATTCCGTCGCCAGGCAAAACTGCAATATTCAATTTCATAGTCGATTAATTAAGGTGATTGATTATTCAAAGGTTTGACTCCATTTCACCATTCTGTTCCCAAGCTTCTATCAAGTTCTTGCTTGCCAACAAGAAATCAATATCGTCTTGTCCGTTCAAGAAACAAAGCCTTTTATATCCGTTTATTTCAAATTTCTGAGATTGGCCCGTTGCGAGATTGGTGATGGTCTGATTGAACAGATTGATTTCCACTTCAGCATCCGGATTACTATCAACGGTCTTCACCAATTGCTTGAAAAAAGCCTCAGTCACAACCACGGGGAGAACGAAATTATTCAATTCGTTCTGCTTGTGTATATCGGCAAACGACGTACTCACCACCGCCCTGAATCCATAGCCAGCCAAAGCCCATGCAGCATGTTCTCTGGAGGAGCCACAGCCGAAATTGCGGCCAACCAAGAGAACACATCCTTCGTAGAGAGGATTGTTCAAGACGAAACCATCCTTCCTTGTTCCGTCACTATGAAATCTCCAATCGTGAAAGAGGTGACTGCCCATCCCTTCCTTGTCGACGGTTTTTAAATACCGGGCAGGAATAATCTGGTCGGTGTCGATATTGTCGAGCGGCAGTGGAACACATTTGCTCCGAAGAATTTGGAATTTCTGTTTGGCCATGGTTTTAAGATTGACTAAGGGTTCTATGGTCGGTTATAACGCCCGTAACGGCACACGCAGCCGCTACCATCGGGCTTGCAAGAATGGTTCTGGCTCCGGGTCCTTGACGTCCCTCAAAATTGCGGTTGGAAGTAGAAACAGCATATTTTCCTGCAGGAATTTTATCTTCATTCATGGCAAGACAAGCCGAACAGCCCGGTTGTCTTATCTCGAAGTCTGCTTCCTCCAACAGGTCTTTGATTCCTTCCTTCTCCAGCTGCCGGTAAACATTCCAACTGCCTGGTACGAGCCAAGCCACGACATCCGGATGTTTCTTCCTACCTTTTACCACAGAGGCAAAAGCTCTGAAATCTTCCAGCCGTCCATTGGTGCAGGCACCAAGAAAAACATAGTCGACGGGATGTCCGATAAGAAGCTGTCCGGGACGGAAATCCATATATTGCAATGCCTTCATAAAAGCAGCCCGTTCATTTTCCGGCACATCGTATAGTTCGGGAATTGGCTCGTTGACATCGATACCCATACCGGGATTGGTGCCATAGGTGATACGGGGAGCTATCTCCGAGGCATCGAATCTCATTTCCTTGTCAAACACGGCATCATCATCGCTTTGCAACAGTTTCCATTGCTCAACGGCTTTTGCCCATTCCTCTCCTTTCGGAGCAAACGCTGTGTTTTTTAGATACTCAAAAGTGGTTTCATCGGGCGCCACCATACCGCCCCTTGCTCCCATTTCGATAGACAGGTTGCACAACGTGAGACGTCCTTCCATGGAAAGATGCCGCACGGCCTCGCCGGCATATTCCACGAAATATCCCGTAGCGCCCGAAGTGGTCATTCGGTTCATCAGGAAGAGAGCCAAGTCTTTGGCCGTGACGCCATTGCCCAAACGTCCATCCACCCAGATACGCATTGTTTTAGGCTTCTGTTGCAAAATACACTGCGAGGCCATCACTTGTTCCACCTCTGATGTCCCGATTCCAAAAGCCACGGCACCCACTGCACCGTGGGTAGAGGTATGTGAGTCGCCACAAACGATGGTCATGCCTGGCAGGGAGAGTCCCTTTTCGGGTCCCACCACATGAACAATGCCATTGTCAGGATGCATGACCCCCCAACAAGTCAAACCAAACTCCTTGCAGTTTTCATAAAGCGTGTCAACCTGTCTTTTCGACACAGGATCTGTAATGGGTGATTCTTGGCCAATAGTAGGGATATTATGGTCGGCCATGCAGAAGATGCGTTCGGGTCGGAAACATTTAAGATGGCGGTTCCGCATGGCTTCAAAAGCCTGCGGAGAGGTCACTTCATGGCAGTACATACGGTCTATGTACAATTGCACCGGTCCGTCTTCAATGACCTGCACCACATGCCGGTCCCATATTTTGTCGAATAGGGTGTTCATCAGGGTTAGTTTTTAAATTTGTTGATACAGTCGATGTAAGCCTCGACAGAGGCTGTCACAATATCGGTGTTGGCCCCGAATCCATAGTAGAGATTGCCGTTGTACTCTACCTGCATATGCACTTTACCCACATCATCCGATCCCTTGGAGATGGCCTGAATGGTAAATTCTTTCATGGTCATGTCTTTCATGATGATTTTTTTCAGGGCACGAATGGCAGCATCTACTGGACCGTTTCCAGTAGAGGCGGCCTCAAATTTCTGGCCGCTGATATCCAAACCTATGCTCGAGACACTTCTCACGCCCATGCCCGTGGTCACCTGCAGGAAGTCAAGTTTCACAGCATGAGCCTCTGCAGTGTCGGCACCGGCGAGCATAAGAATGTCAACATCTGTCACTTCCTTTTTCTGGTCGGCAAGTTTAAGGAATTTCTGGTAGATCTTATCTATACGTCTTTCATTGTCGATATGTACGCCCAATACTCTGAGCCGATACTTGAGTGCAGCCCTACCCGACCGTGCGGTCAGCACAATAGAATTGTCGTCGAGTCCCACATCCTTCGGGTCTATGATCTCATAGGTCGACACATCCTTGATAACCCCATCCTGGTGTATGCCGCTCGAGTGGGAGAAAGCGTTTCTACCCACGATGGCTTTATTGGGCTGTACCGGCATATTCATAAGGCTGGAGACCAATCGGCTGGCAGCATAGATTTGGGTGGTGTTGATGTTTGTTTCAATAGGTATATTGTGGTGGCACTTCAGTATCATGGCCATTTCCTCCAGTGAGGTGTTTCCGGCCCTCTCTCCTATGCCGTTGACTGTCACTTCCACCTGCCGGGCGCCATTCATTATTCCGTTCAGCGAATTGGCCGTAGCCAGTCCAAGGTCATTATGGCAATGGGTGGAAATAATGGCTTGGTCTATATTGTCCACATGTTCCATGAGATACCTGATTTTGGCGCCATACTCATCAGGCAGGCAATAACCGGTTGTATCAGGAATATTGACCACAGTAGCACCTGCCTTAATGACCGCGCTGACCACTTTTGCAAGATATTCATTGTCAGTGCGTCCGGCATCTTCGGCATAGAATTCCACATCATCGACAAATCTCCTTGCATATTTCACGGCAGCCACTGCCCTTTCTATGATTTCCTCGCGGGTGGAGTTGAACTTATAGCGTATATGGCTGTCGCTTGTGCCGATACCCGTATGGATACGCTTGTGCTTGGCATATTGCAAAGACCTGGCGGCGATGTCGATATCTCTTTCATTGGCACGGGTCAGTGCGCAAATAACGGGCCATGTCACCGCTTTCGATATTTCTATCACCGAGTTGAAGTCGCCCGGACTGGAGACGGGGAATCCCGCCTCAATCACATCGACGCCCAATTTTTCCAATTGCTTGGCTACCTCAATTTTCTCAACTGTGTTGAGTTGGCAGCCTGGCACTTGCTCACCGTCACGCAGTGTGGTGTCAAAAATATACAATCTGTCTTTCATCCTCAATACTAATTACCTTATTAAACCAAGGCAAAAGTAGTGATAAAGAACGTCTGATGCAAATGAAAAGAATTAAAAATGCAAAAAAAGCGACAAAAAGCAATATTTTTACTCAAAAAGTTAACAATTTCACTCTTTCACAGCCTTCAGCACCTGCTCTGCGATAGATTTCATGCCCTTGATAGAGGGATGTCCGTTTTTCTTGTCTATATCATGAAGAGCAATGCACTTTATACCATAATGGCTGCATATAGTGCGGCACGACTCAGTGATATCCTCCCTGAGTTCAGTGTTGAGAATAAAATAAATAGGCACATTGGGGTAGCGTCTTTGCATATGATGCAGCATATAGGCCATGGCAGGACGGAAGGTGTAGAAATCGCCCTTTGTCCATCCGTCATATTTATAGTCGCCCACCGGTTCACCCGCCCAACTGTCATTGGTAGCTCCAAAGACAAAAATGATGTCCGGGCAGCCCAGATTGTCCATTCTGGTGAGAAACGAACGCTCGGAATAATCATTTCCGTCATAGCCATGATAACCGATGGTGGAACCGCTGTATGAATTGTTCTGACACAAGCGGAAGCCGCCATCATGCACCACCTGCCACCACCATGTTTGCGTCACATCGCTCACATCGGTATTGTTGCCATGCTTGGCATAATACCACATCTCATTGGTAGAAGGCGACACATAGCCCTCGTAGGTGGAATAGGAGTCGCCAAGCACCGACACTGATAAAGACTGGGCGTAGCAGGAAGCAGCACCAGTGAGAAGAAGAAAAGAAAGAAGTAATTTTTTCATATTATGCAAGATGAATATTTAACGATTTTAATAGGGCAGTTCTCCACTGTCGCCCCCCGCAAAGGGGTCAAAGTTCGACTGCGGCCCCATGGAATCATCGGGCTGCGGTCCGCTGTTCATCCTAGAGCCAACAATCTCGCCACCAGAAGAGTAAGGAGCCGCGTCTTCCGGATTGGCAAAACGGGTGAATTCGCCTTTGAAATGAAGGAGCACATCATCGATGGCACCTTTTCTGTGCTTGGCTATGATGATTTGTGCCATACCGTGAAGGTCATTGCCTTTGGGGTCGGTATAGATATGATAATATTCAGGTCGGTGTACGAACAGCACGATATCGGCATCCTGCTCAATAGCACCCGACTCACGCAAGTCACTCAACTGCGGTCTTTTCCCATCGGGACCTTCTCGGTTGTCGACGGTACGGTTCAACTGCGACAAGGCTAGTATAGGTATATCCAACTCTTTGGCCAACTGTTTCAACGAACGGCTGATGGTGGAGACCTCCTCCTGACGGTTTCCGAATTTTGCGCCATTGGCATTCATGAGCTGCAGATAGTCGATCATGATTACCTCCACCTTCTTTTCTCTCACCAACCGGCGTGCTTTCGTTCTAAGTTCGAAAATGGAGAGGCCAGCTGTATCATCAATATAGAGCGGCACATTTTCCAGTTTACGCAGATTTTTATCAAACCGCTTCCACTCAGCATCGTCCAATTGGCCATTCATGATTTTGCTGCCCGGCACTTCGCACACATTCGAGAGGATACGGTTCACCAACTGCAGATTGTTCATTTCAAGCGAGAAGAAAGCGACAGGTCTTCGGTAGTCGACAGCGATATTCTTTGCCATAGAGAGGGCGAACGATGTTTTACCCATTGCAGGTCTTCCGGCAATAATCACCAGGTCGCTCTTTTGTAGGCCTGAAGTGATTTGGTCGAGTTTGGTATAGCCGGTAGGCACACCAGTAAGGCCGCCCTTATTGGATGCCGCCTGCTGGATAGCAGCCACGGCCTGTTCTACCACCGAATTAATCTGCACATAGTCTTGCCTCATGTTTCTCTGTGAAAGTTCGAAGAGGCTGCCCTCGGCTTTCTGCATGAGCACATCGACATCGACCGACTCATCGAAAGCATTGGTTTCTATCATGCTGGCATAGGAGATGAGTTGGCGGGCCATATACTTCTGTGCCAATATCCTGGCATGATACTCGATATGGGCCGATGACATGACACGGTCGGTAAGTTCAAGCAGATAAGGGAGTCCGCCCGATTCTTCCACGGTGCCCTCTTTTTTCAATTCCTCCAATACCGTATTGTGGTCAACAGGGTGTTCGTTGAGATTCAGTGTCTGTATGGCCTGATACACCAATTGGTTTTTCCGCTCATAGAAAGTTTGAGGATGCAATATTTCGCTGATTACCGAGAAGGCGTCATGGTCAATCATCAATGCACCGAGCACCATACGTTCTATCTCTAGTGCCTGTGGTGGTACATGCCCTATGGTGGTATCAATAGGTTGGGTGGTCTTTCGTCTTGTCTGTTGGGTATTATTATCCGCCATGTTATGCTTTTTTCATTAATGACTCAGCCAAATAAGGGCTGAAGAGAATTCATTTGCGCACAAAGTTACGATTTTTTTTCAGAACGCTCCATTTCGTGCGGAAAAACATTTTCTTTTCATACAACCTTTTCCCGCCGTGGCAATCCCCAAGTAAGTTTAGCATAGTCCATCCGGCTACCTAATCAGGCAATCCTTGATGGCCTCAACGAGAAGGTCATTTTCTTCTTCTGTCTGGGCCGCCACTCTGAACCAATGCTCGTCCAGTCCCTCGAAATTAGAGGCGTCTCTTATCAGCATCTTGTGTCTTATGGCCAAACGGTCTTTGAGTTCAGCAGCTGTAAGACCACTCACCCGCACGAGCATAAAGTTGGTGGCAGTAGGCAGGGTCATAATGCCGTCTATTTGGTCAAGATTGGTCCTGAGCCTTTGGGCCTCAGCCAGATAGGCATCCATATCGCCCACGGCCTCGACATCATTTTTTAATAAGAAAGAAGCAGCACGAATAGCCAATGAATTGACCGACCAAGGCAAGACATTACATTTTATTTTTTCTATGATATCCTGTGCGCCCACAATGAATCCCAGTCTAAGGCCTGGTATGGCATATCTCTTTGTAAGAGAATGGATTTGGACAATCTTTTTATTGCAAATACATTCATAGGGAGGCAAGGGAGGCTCTTGGGTGAAAATTTCATACGACTGGTCTACAACCAGCATGCCATATGCCTGGGCCATATGGAGCACTGTATGCTTATCATAGACACTTCCTGTGGGATTGTTGGGGTTGCATAGCCAGAAAATGGTTTTTCCATCCTCATTTTCCGTCCATTTGAGTCCATATCTCCGGGATGCGTCGCCATATTCACTGAAGGTAGGTTTCTCATGCTTGAAGTATTCAAATCCGCATTGCCTCAAAGTATTGGCAATAAGATAGATAGCCTCTGTGGCCCCATTGGTCACCAAAACACATTGTTCGGGTATGCAAAGAGTTGCGGCCAACTCTTTTTCCAGACTTACCGGTTCAGGCTCCGGATAATGACGGATATCCGAGATATACCGGCAGAGATGTCTTTCCAGTTCCGACAAATCAGCATGTTGGTATATATTGGAGCTGAAATTGTATCTTATCTCCCGGTATTTAAATCCATCGTCACCATGGCCGAAAATCATAAGTCGTACTATTTAGGTGTGTTCAATTAATTCTGATTCACTGGTTGGGTACATGATTGACGTTTGGACGGTCAAAAAGTCACCAAAGCGGTCCATAACAATAACGATATGCCCCAAAGTGAATATGCGGCACCCCAATAAAGGGATGCCGCACATCAACCGTAATATATAAATCTTACCACTTATTCCTCAGGATTCTTCGAGTGGTAGTAATCGAGAGGTTCGCCACTGATGGCATCCTTGGTATGGTTCATCCATACCTGGCGGATGGAAGGCAACTCAAGCAGACCTTTCTCAATCATGGTGCTGTTGTCGCAAGTGTAACCCATGTGGTGGAAGAACATCTTCCAGGAGGTATCCTCTACCTCACCCTCATCATTGGCCTCGAAGCCGTTGTCCCAAGCGTCATCATCACCGGCCATGTCGTTGTGGCCATGGTCACCGTCGATCGACATAAGGGGGTGGCAATACACTTTACAATTGTTTATGCCGGCAACCTGCATGCGTACATAGACATTGGTCTTGAAGTTGCCCATCATGTCGACAGTTCCCACGAAGTAGTTCTTGCTATACTTTTGGAGGGCCTCCTCGAGCTGGGTGTAACGCACATTGGCCTTATAGGTATCGTAGGAGTCGGGGTTACCATGTCCCATGAAAGCCACGACATCATCCTTTGCATAGTTGCTATAGAGCGCATTGAGGGCGCCAGCCACTGCATTGACATCCTTGAGAGGATCCTGAAGGAGGGGCACACCCAGACGCAGGGTCACATTGGCCAGATAGCTGTCGTCGATGTCGCCGTTAGCGTTGTTGGCGAAGTCTTTGATATAGTTGATCACACGGGTATACTCCTCACCGGGAATCACCTGGAGCGACTGGATTACGATTTCCGAGTATCTCACACCCTCCTGAGCGAAGGCATTGAGCCAGAAAGGAGGAGCATAGAAGTTGCGGGGCTTCACATTCTCGCCGGCAGCAGCGCGGTTGATACAGATAGCCGAGGAGAAAGACAGATAGACATCATAGCCGGGGAAGGCGGATTTGTAAGCCTCGACGGTGGTATCGAAAGCATCGTAAGCCTGCTGCCAGGTAGAGCCGAAGGCAACGAGCAGAATAGCCTTGCTGTTCTTCTTCTGAGCCTTCACTGTTTGGTTTACAGCATTCTGATAGACGGTGTAGTTGTTGTCGATACGGTTGTCATCGTCGTCGTCGTCACTACAAGCCGTGAAACACATGGTGGCCATAAAGGCCACCATAGCCATCATAAGACATTTAATCTTCATCATTTTGTTTTGAATTAAAATTGTTTTTTATTAGGTTGGTTACTTTCTTTCCTTTATTAAATTTCACCGAGAGTGCCACATAGACAGTACGTCCCGGCGTGGTAGTTCCCAGGTGCAGGCCATGCGGTGTGCGGTCCACATAATCGAACACGTTGTCCACACCGGCCTCGACTCTGAATTTGAACAGTTTGCTGGTTCCTATATCATGCGAGGTGGTCACTCTCCATAGTTGGTAGCCTTTTCCATTGCCGTCTATCTGATAATAACGCTTGCTCGACATTCGTCCATACACACCGATACCCAGTTTATAAGCCGGAGAAAAGTCGTGCGACCACAGAGCAAAGCAATTGGCTTTGTGATGAGCCATACCGTCGATGATTACTTCATGCATTCTGTCATGGTTGGTGTCATATTGGTTGGCCTTGGTGTCGAGATAACTGTATCCCAAACCTACCGACAGGCTCTTATAAGCATAGCGCACATTGAAGTCTACGCCATAGGTTTTGGCCGTCTCAATGTTCTGATATTCCCGCGTCTTCACCGGATCGTATTTTGCTATATACTCATCAGGAGCCTGATAATTGGGAATTGTCACCAAAGCAATCATGTCGTCCACTTTATTATAGTAGCCAGTGATGCTGACCGACAGTTTTCCCACTGTATAGTCGGCATTGAGAGAGAAGTAGTTGCTCGACTGGGGTTTAAGGTCAATATTGCCCAGATAGAGGTATGTGCCACTCATCTGCCTCACATATTGGTAATACATTTCCCTGATTGTGGGTGTCTTGAATCCTTGACTCCAGGAAGCCCTGAAGCGCAGCGGATTACCCACCTTGTACATGGCCGAGACTTTCGGTGTGAAATGCCAACCAAACTGTTCGTTTCTATTCAGTCTAAGTCCAAGGGTAAGATTCAAATTCTTGATATAATTAAACTCATCCTGCAGATACATAGCCTGGGTATTGTCATCGGCTTTTCCTCCTTTTACTCTGGTGGGAGCATCGAGCCAGTCGTATCGATATTCAAGGCCGGCACTGAGTTTGTTGTCCATAGGCAACGAGAAAACGCCCTTCAGATGAGCGATTGTACGTTGTTGGTCGCTCTGCAGTTCCTCTTGCCCTGTAAGATACGGGAAATAAGGATAATATGCCGTACCGGCACTCTTCTCATAATCCTCCACCAATGTCGTGGCAGTAAAATGGTAGAAGTAGGCATGTTTGTTCCAGTCCAAGTCGAACGTCAATATGTCGGTGGGGTTGATTTTCCATTTAGCTCCCGCCGAGGCTGAAGCATTGTGATACTCCAGATCATAGGTCTTCACATCATAATGAGCATACTTGCCGCAAGGGCGGTAAATGCGTTTCCAATATATGCTGCCCTCCGCATATAGCTCAAGATTCTTGACAGGCGTATAGGTGAGCCGTTCGGCCACCTGGTAATTGGTATGCCGGTTGGTGGTCTTGTTGCGCGAGTCGAGGATAGGAGTTTCATTTCCCATAGTATGTTCCACCGCGGTGTTCTGCCATCCGTCGGAATGCTGCAGTTGGAAATTAGTATAGGAGTTGAACTTGCCATATCTCAATCCCACTCCATTGTGCTGCCTCACATCGCCGTAACTGCCCAATCGGGTTGTATTCTCAATGAGCAGGCCCTCCTCGGTATGTTTCTTGGTGATAATGTTCACCACTCCAGCTATAGCGTCAGAACCATAGAGCGCGGAGGAAGCCCCTTTCACGATTTCTATCTTTTCGATATTGAGCGGATCGATGAGCGAGAGGTCATTCTGCCCTCCCACATCACCATGAATTCTTTTCCCGTCGATCAGAATCAGAATATAGGCGTTGCCAAGTCCGTTCATCTGCATTTGCGAGCCCATGTCGTCTTCATTGAAACTGAAGGAGGCGGTGAGTCCGGCTATAATGTCTTCTATGCTGCGGCCGCTATACTGCCGCAGCATGCGCGAGGTGATAACCTCCGTCTGGACAGGTGCATTCTGCAAGAGATGCTGCGTGCCAGTGCCCGTAACAACAACCTCTTGCAGCGTATCGGTACGCAATTCATTCTGAGCTGCACATATAAAGACTGTGCACAAACATGTGCACACGGCTATGAAGTGTTTATTCATAAATAACATTTTTCCCAATGCTTATTCCTGAGCACGGTGGTTTGGTAATGGCAGGTCTTCTGACTTTCCCCAATCTGTTTTGCCTTCCCGGCATGTACCAGTGGCTTTATACAAACAGATTCATCAAAGGGGGATTACAGCAGCAGGTACTGTTCCGGACTCTCACCGGATTCCCTTTCATCGTTGCCTTGTGGCAAGATTACCTAATGCGGCCGCAAAGTTACAACTTTTTTTAATATCCTTCCACTATTTGAAAGATATTTTTTAATTATGCCGTCTTCGACGGCGAAATTACTGGCACTCGGCAAAAAAAAGAATGAATTCTTTGTTTTGCTCTCGTTTATTCGTAACATTGCCGTCTTCGACGGCGAAATTACTGGCACTCGGCAAAAAAAAGAATGAATTCTTTGTTTTGCTCTCGTTTATTCGTAATTTTGCATCAATGAAGACACAATTCCTAATATCGGCTCCGACAAGCGGTTCCGGCAAGACCACTCTTTCACGCGGACTCATGCACCTCTTCACTGCAAAAGGCTATGTGGTGCAGCCCTTCAAATGCGGTCCCGATTATATAGACACCAAATTCCACAGTGCTGTATGCGGGCGGCCCAGCGTCAATTTAGACACCTTCATGGCCAGTCCCGACCATGTGCGCAAGCTATACGAACATTATTCAACAGGAGCCGACATCTGCATCGTAGAAGGCATGATGGGCCTCTTCGACGGCTACGACCGTGCCAAAGGCTCATCGGCTGAAATTGCCAGTCTGCTGCGACTTCCGGTTGTATTGGTGGTCGAAGCCCGTTCTGCGGCCTACTCCACCGCGGCCCTCCTGTCGGGTTTTCTCCATTTCAGCGACACGGTTCACATCGCAGGAGTCATCTTCAACAAAGTGGGTTCATCCCGGCACAAGGAACTGCTGAGCGGCATCTGCGACGACCTCCATACCATCTGCTTCGGCTACCTGCCTAAAGACCCAGCCATAGAGACCGGCAGCCGTTATCTGGGCCTTGATTTCTCAGGGCAACATCCCGCCAACACCTTATCAGATTTACTTGAGCAACATATCGAATGGAAGAAACTTTTGTCACTATAAAAGGAACCACTTTGGTGGCCCGCAACGCCGAGTCGTTCAGTTTTCTTTATCAAGAGACTATCGACTCCTTTGAGCATGTTGTTTTTTTCGACCCAGAACAGGAGGAGCCCGACTTCCACGGCATAGACATGCTGTATCTGCCGGGCGGCTATCCAGAAAAACACCTCGATGCCCTGGTAGCCGCACAGCCCACCCGCAAAGCCATCAAGGAATATGCTGAGCAGGGCGGCCACATCATAGCCGAATGTGGTGGTATGATGTACTTGTGCGAGGCCATTGTCAATGATGAGGGTCGCTATCCCATGTGCGGTGTGCTGCCCTACGAAATAAGCGACCGCAAAGAAGACCGCAAGCTGTCGCTGGGTTACCGCCGCTTTGAATTAGACGGCCAAGAATACCGCGGGCATGAGTTTCATTACACCCAATTCCTCGGCGAGACGCCCCGCTCCATTGTCCAAGTGTACAATGCCATGGGCCAACCCGTTCCTACCCCCATACTCCGATACAAGAACGTATTAGCCAGTTACACCCATCTCTATCACTTATGAAAAAGCTCCATCCCATCATGTTTGCCGGCACGGGCAGCGATGTAGGTAAAAGTATTCTTGCCGCCGCTTTCTGCCGCATTTTCCTCCAGGACGGCTATCACCCAGCCCCCTTCAAGGCCCAAAACATGGCACTCAACTCCTATGTAACGCCCGAGGGACTGGAGATAGGCCGTGCCCAAGCCGTACAGGCCGAGGCAGCCGGCATAGCATGCCACACCGACATGAATCCCATTCTTCTCAAGCCCCAGAGCGACCATACCAGCCAGGTGGTGCTCAACGGGCGTCCTGTGGGCAATCAAAATGCCTACGACTACTTCCGCAAGGAAGGACGCGAAGAGTTGCGCCAGCATGTCCATGCCGCCTTCGACCGTCTCAGCACCCGCTACAATCCCATTGTGCTCGAAGGGGCGGGAAGCATTTCGGAACTCAACCTCAGAGACAGCGACCTGGTGAACATGCCCATGGCGCGATATGCCGGGGCCGATGTGATTTTGGTGGGCGACATAGACCGTGGCGGGGTGTTTGCCAGTGTCTATGGCAGCATTGCCCTTCAGGAGCCCGATGACAGGCAGCGGATAAAAGGCATCATCATCAACAAGTTCCGGGGCGACCTTCGCCTCTTTGACGAGGGCCGCCGCATGCTCGAAGACATCTGCGGTGTGCCCGTCCTGGGTGTGATACCCTATTATAAAGATATCCACATTGAGGAAGAAGACAGTGTGTCGCTGGCCCGCAAATCGATGCAGGCAGAAAAAGGACGGGTAAATGTGGCTGTAATTATGCTGCAACACATTTCCAACTTCACCGATTTCGACACGCTGGAGCAAGACCCCCGTGTGCACCTCTTCTACACCAACAATGTAGAAGACATTGCCAAAGCCGACATCATTATTCTGCCCGGCACGAAATCGACTCTTCATGACCTCTATGAGCTTCGCCGCAACGGAGCTGCGCAAGCCATTGTGCGAGCCCATCGCGAAGGAGCCAGCGTGCTTGGCATCTGCGGTGGTTATCAAATCATGGGCATGGAAGTGTGCGACCCTCTTCACACAGAGGGCACTATCGAGCGGTTGCCCGGTTTGGGACTGTTGCCCACCCAGACCGTCATTTCCGGTGAGAAGCGTACCAGACAAGTGAGCTTCAACGACGGCATGCACGGCTATGAGATACACATGGGCCAAACCCGTCCCTATGGTGACGCTGTTCCCTCGCCATTGGTGCGAATGGATGATGGCCGAGAGGAAGGATATCTCGTTGACCAACGCTGCATGGGCACCTACATACACGGCATACTCGACAACTCACGCTTCGTTGACTATCTGCTGGAACCCTTTGCCGAGAAGATGTCAAAGGGCAACACACCTTTCAACTACGAAGCCTACAAAGAAGAGCAATACGAACTGCTGGCCGCCCATGTGCGTGCCCATGTAGACATGGAGAAACTGTACAAAATCGTAGCTGATGAATAATCTGATATTCTCGCTAGGCATGGGATGGGCTACCGACCTGCTCATCGGTGATCCGGAAAAGTTGCCCCACCCCGTCGTATGGTTCGGCAAGATGATATCCTTTGCCGAGCACCGTCTCAACCATGGTGCCCGGCGCAAGGCAAAAGGAGCCGTGACCGCCATCGGCCTTATATTGTTTGTATTTGCAGCCACATGGCTGTTACGAAGGGCATTGTTGTTTACGCTTCCAGAATGGGTGACGGTCCTGTTTGATGCCGTCTGTATCTTCTACTGTCTGGCCGGCACCACACTCATCAGAGAAGTACTCCATGTGTTCCAAGCCTTGGAACAGTCGCTGGAAGCAGGGCGTAAGGCTGTGGGGCGAATAGTTGGCCGCGACACCGCCCAACTTTCCGACCAGGAAGTTCGCAAGGCTGCCCTTGAGACGCTGGCAGAGAATCTGAGCGACGGGGTTATCGCTCCGCTGTTCTGGCTGGCACTGCTTGGTGTGCCCGGCATGTTTGCCTACAAAATGGTGAACACCCTCGACTCAATGATAGGCTACCGCACCGAGCGATACAAAGACTTCGGATGCATAGCGGCCCACATAGATGATGTGGCCAACTATTTGCCCGCCCGCCTCACCGCCTTTATGATGATTTTGGTAGCCGGAAGGCCTGGTTTGACAGGATTTGTATGGCGCAACGGCCGTCGACACGCCAGTCCCAACAGCGGTTATCCCGAGGCAGCTCTCGCCGGCATACTGAACTGCCGTTTTGGCGGTCCACATTATTATTTTGGTGAGATTTTCGACAAGCCTTTCATCGGCGAAAACGACAGGGCGCTCACCTTCAGCGATGCCCGGCGTGCCATCTGGATAAATCGTGGGGCAGAAGTGCTCATGGTATCACTGGTAACCCTACTGCTATGTTTATTGTAAATAAAGAACTACTATACATATGAAAAGAATCATTGTAGCCGGCATTGGTCCCGGAAGTGCTGAAGATATCACCCCCGCTGTGATCGACGCCGTGAAGAAATCGGATATTGTGGTAGGTTACAAATACTACTTCCAGTTTATTGAACCCTATCTGAGCGAAGGATGCCAATGCATTGACTCAGGCATGAAAAAAGAGCGTGAGCGGGCCGAGCAAGCCTTCGTCTATGCCGAAAAAGGACTGACGGTGACCGTCATCTCGTCGGGTGACTCAGGCATCTACGGCATGGCTCCCCTCATCTACGAGATGAAAGAAGAGCGGGGCAGCGATGTAGACATCGTTACATTGCCCGGCATCTCCGCCTTTCAGAAAGCAGCCAGTCTGCTGGGTGCTCCCATCGGCCACGACCTGTGCCTCATTTCGCTTTCAGACCTGATGACACCGTGGGAACGAATAGAGAAACGCATACGTGCCGCAGCCATCGGCGATTTTGTCACCGCCGTTTACAATCCCAAGTCGCACGGTCGTTTTTGGCAACTATACCGGCTTGTCGAGGTATTCCTCAAGGAAGGCCGTTCGCCAGAGACACCGGTGGGCTATGTGCGGCAAGCAGGCAGACCTGAGCAGACAGTGGTGCTAACCACATTGGGTGAATTGGATCCTGAACAAGTGGACATGTTCACCATCCTTATCATCGGCAACTCACAGACCTATATCCGTAAAGACAAAATAATCACGCCACGCGGCTACTACCGCGATGGCCAGGAAACGGCCACCAAGCCCGGCCAACAGATTATGATAGAGAGTTTCAGGACCATCGCTGGCGAATTACAGAAACAAGACTGGCCTTTGGGCCACAAATGGGCACTTCTGCATGCCATTCACACCACCGCCGACTTTGAGATGGAGCAGATACTGTATACCGATCCGAATGCAGTTGAGACTCTTTATGAGGCGGTGGCAGCCGGCAAGCTGAAAACCATCGTAACCGATGTCACCATGGTGGCAAGCGGCATCCGTAAAGGCGCCCTTGCCCGCCTCGGCATAGAAGCCAAGTGCTACCTGAGCGACAGCCGTGTTCCCGAAATGGCAGCATCGCTTGGCATCACCCGCACCCAGGCAGGCATCCGCCTTGCCGTAGAGGAGCACCCCGATGCCCTCTTTGCCTTTGGCAATGCCCCTACCGCACTGATGGAACTGTGCGACCTGATAAGGAAGAAGAAAGCCTGCCCCACCGGCATCATCGCCGCACCTGTGGGCTTTGTACACGTAAAAGAGTCTAAGCACCAGGTGAAGGTGTTCAAAGACATTCCCAAAATCATCGTCGAAGGGCGCAAAGGCGGTTCCAACCTGGCTGCCACCCTATGCAACGCCATTCTCTGCTACGATGACGCCAGCCAACTTAAACCCGGACGCGATTTATGAAATATACCGTTATAGGCATATCCGACTCCCCCACTCCATTTTTTCCGCCAGAAGTGACCAACATGTTGAGGAGCGGGCGAATATTCTCCGGCGGCAGGCGGCACCACGACATCGTAAGGCATCTGCTGCCCGAGGATGCGGTATGGATAGACATCACCGTTCCGCTCAGTGCCGTCTTCGACCAATACAGGCAAGCCGATGGCGACATCATCGTGTTCGCCTCGGGCGACCCTCTCTTCTTCGGTTTTGCCAACACCCTGAAAAAGACTTTCCCCGAGGCTGAGATAACGGTTCACCCCACTTTCAACTCGCTACAGCTGCTGGCCCACCGCCTGGTGATGCCCTACCACGACATGCACATTGTTTCACTAACCGGACGCGACTGGCCTGCTTTTGACGAAGCCTTGATTACCGGCACGCAAAAGATAGGCGTACTTACCGATAAGACACACACACCGGCAGCCATAGCTCAAAGAATGCTCGATTACGGCTACACGGATTATAAAATGTATGTGGGAGAGCGGCTCGGAAATCCACTTGAGGAGCAAGTATCGACCCTGTCGCTTGAAGAGGCAGCACGTCTTACATTCGCCCTGCCCAACTGTCTGATTCTCACCGGTCATCACCCTCGCCGCTACGGTATTCCCGATGAAGAATTCAGTCTACTCAACGGCCGCGAGAAGATGATTACGAAAATGCCCATCCGCCTTCTCACCCTTCAGCGGCTCGACCTCTATGAAAAGCACGTGTTTTGGGACATAGGGTTCTGTACAGGCAGTGTATCGATTGAAGCCCGTCTGCAGTTTCCCCATCTTCATATTGAAGGCTTTGAGATAAGAGAAGAAGGTAAGGTACTCATGGAAACCAACACCCGACGCTTCGGCGCTCCCGGCATCTCCATTCACATAGGTGATTTTTTGGAAACCGACCTCAGCATGCTTCCCCGTCCCGACGCCGTCTTCATAGGTGGCCACGGCGGGCACCTGACTGAGATAATGCGGAAAGTGACAGAAGTACTGACCGACAACGGCTGTATCGTCATGAACAGCGTCACTTCGGCCATTGTGGAACAAGCTACCCACCGCATCAGCAGCAAAGACCTTTTTGAACAGGCATGCAAAGAATTGGATTTGAGAGCAGAAACGCCACTGCGGATAAAACTGAACGACTACAACACCATAGAAATACTGAAATGCAAAAAACAGCCATCATACCAATAAATGAATCAAGTGCCGGCATTGCCAGCATCCTAAAGCAAGAATTCCATGCTGAGACCTTGTCACGCACAGAAGTGGGCGACCATTGGAACCACTTCGATGCCTTTATCTTTATCGGAGCCATGGGCATCTGTGTGCGCACCATCGCGCCCTACATCGACGACAAGCATCATGACCCCGCCGTGGTGTGTGTAGACAGTACCGGACATTATGCCGTGAGTGTGCTCTCCGGCCATGTGGGCGGCGGCAACGAACTGGCACGCACTGTGGCCGCCGCCATCGGTGCCGAAAGTGTTGTCACCACTCAGAGCGACAATACCGGCCTTTGGCCCCTCGACACCTTGGGCGGGAAATGGGGCTGGCACACCCTGTTTGAAGGAAGTTCCAACCTGCTCATTTCCAAATTTGTAAACAAGGAGCCCACGGCACTGCTGCTCGACATACGCGACAAGGGAACAGATTATCTGGAGCGCACCCTGCCCTCCCATGTAACACTTATCGACACTTGCGCGCAACTGGAGAACGGCCATTTTTCGGCCGCCATCATCGTATCGCCTTTCCTCTATGAACTGCCGAAGCACCTGTCCGCCGTAAGATACATACCACAGGTACTGGACCTTGGTATTGGTCTTGCCCACCAAGCCCCTCTGAGCAGTTACGAAGACATAAAAGGCCATTTGGCACAGCACCACATCTCCATCGCCTCGCAAGCCATACGCAACATTTGCACCATCGACATCAAGGCAGAAGAACCCATTGTGAAAGAGATGCTGAAAGAGGCACCAGGCAGCCGACTCGTCTTGTTCAGTTCTGAAGAGCTGAATGGCGTGGAGGTGCCCACTCCCAGCACAACCGTAGCCAAGCATGTGGGCACCAGCAGCGTGTGTGAGGCGGCCGCTCTGCTCGCCTCCAACCACGGCAAACTGGTGCTGAGCAAAGAGAAGGGGAAGGACTATACACTGGCTGTAGCCATAGAGCGCAACTATCTCAGAGAAGGACACATAGAGATAGTGGGGGCCGGTCCAGGCGACCCCGACCTGGTATCGGTGCGCGGCAGACAAATGTTGGAGAAAGCCGACCTTATTCTCTACGCCGGTTCATTGGTGCCCCGCGAACTTACACGCTGCGCCAAACAAGGCGCCATGGTGCGCTCCTCCGCCTCGATGGCACTCGAGGAGCAGTGCACACTGATGAAAGACTTCTACGACCGCGGAAAATTCATTGTCCGTCTGCACACCGGCGACCCCTGCATCTTCGGTGCCATTCAGGAACAGATGGCGTTCTTCGACCAGCACGGCATGTCCTACCACATCACCCCGGGCATCTCTTCCTTCCTGGCCGCCGCTGCCGAGCTCCGTTCCCAATTCACCATACCCGAGCGTTGCCAGACCATCATCCTGACCCGAGGCGAGGGCCGCACGCCCATGCCTGAGCGGGAAAAACTGCACCTGCTGGCCCGCAGCCAAAGCACCATGTGCATCTTCCTCAGTGCCTCCATTGTTGACGACGTGCAACGGGAATTGCTCATGGAATATCCCGCCGACACCCCTGTGGCCGCCTGCTACCATCTCACCTGGCCCGACCAACGCATCTACAGGGGAAAACTGAGCGAGCTGTCGAAGATAGTTCACGACAACCACCTCACGCTGACCACCATGATTGTGGTGGGCGAAGCCATTGACAACCGGGCAGGTCTCTCCGAACTCTACTCTAAGCACTTCACCCACCTGTTCCGCAAATCTATCGACGAGAAACCATGATACTGCTATTCGGGGGCACGACAGAAGGGCGCAAAGCCATCAAGGAGCTGGAAGAAGCCGGTAAGCCCTACTTCTACTCTACCAAGACAGGAGAGCAAGACGTGGTGCTGCAGCACGGACAGCGCACCGACGGTGCCATGGACACCGAAGCGATGGTACTATTTTGCAAGCAGCACGGAATAAGACTGCTCATCGACGCCGCCCATCCCTTTGCCTCACAACTGCATCAGACGGTGGCGACGACCGCCGCACTGCTTCAACTGCCTGCCATACGCTATGAGCGGATTTTCCCCCCACGCAGCGACGACATCACCTGGTGTGACGACTATGAGCAGATACCTTCAGACATGCGTGTGCTGCTGGCCACGACAGGCGTGCAGTCGATATCCAAGCTGAAACATCTCGAAGAAAAGGGCGTAACGGTATACTACCGCATACTGCCAAGGGAGAGCTCACTACAGTTGGCCCGCAAACAAGGCGCCGACGAAGAGCGGCTTTGTTACTATCATGAAGGCGAAGACGAGCGCGAACTGCTCGAATCTCTTCATGCCGACGCCCTGCTACTGAAAGAGAGCGGCATCACCGGAGGCTTTGTGGAGAAGACCGCAGCGGCACGCGAAAAGGGCGTTCGCATCATTGCTCTGAAACGTCCACCCACGCCCGCCATTTTTCACCAGGTGAATGGTGAGCACGGCCTGCGGCGCATGGTAGAGAAACTGCTGCCCGACTACTATGACCTGCACAGCGGACTCACCACCGGCACCTGCGCCACCGCAGCGGCCAAAGCCGCCTACACAGCCCTGAAGACAGGAGACCGTCCCGCCCAAGTGGACGTAACACTGCCCAATGGCGAGACCATTGCGGTAGACGTGCACTACGGCGACGGCTATGCTTATGTGGTGAAAGACAGCGGTGATGACCCAGATGTAACCAACGGTCTTCAAATCAGAGCTGAGGTTTCCGAATCGGACCAGTTTGAGATATGCGGCGGTGAAGGCATCGGCACCATCACCGTGGCAGGATTTGACTATCCCCCAGGCTCACCGGCCATCAACAAGGTACCCCGCCAGATGCTTCGTCAGAACATCAACGATACGGTACGCATCACCATCAGTGTGCCAGGCGGGGCCGCTGTCGCCGCAAGAACCTTCAATCCGCGACTGGGCATAGAGGGAGGCATCAGCATCGTAGGCGTGAGCGGCATCATCAAACCCTTCTCGGAAGAAGCCTTCGTCGACTCCATCCGCAAATGCATGCAAGTGGCGAAAGCGAGCGGCAGCCGCCACGTGGTGATAAACAGCGGTGCGAAGAGCGAGAATATCCTCCGGTCACTATTTGCCGACCTGCCTCCTCAGGCATTCGTTCAATATGGCAACTATATCGGTGATACCATCAAGATGGCCGCAGAGCTGGTGATAGAACACGTTACGCTGGGGGTGATGCTCGGCAAAGCCGTAAAACTGGCCGCAGGACAACTAGACACCCACAGCCGCAAGGGTGTGATGGATAAATCATTCATCAGACAATTGCTCAGAGAAGCCGACTGCGATACCGACTGCAGCCAACTCACCTTAGCACGCGAATTGTGGGACATGATACCCATAGAGAAGAAGGCGGTCTTTGCTCAAGTTGTCATCACTCACTGCCAAGCCCACTGCAAGTCTCTGTTACCCAACGGCGAACTTACCATACTGCTGATAGACGAGAAAGGGAATATCTACCGGTAGCCGCCCTATTCGACCACCTCATCACGATGTCTTTTGAACAACACACTGGCTATAACCGGAGCCCCCACAAGAGCGGTGACCGAATTGACCGGCAGTGCGCCCTCAAAGCCCGGCATACGGGCCATCAGATTGCACAGCAGAGCCAGTACGCCACCCGCCAGCATGGTAGCGGGCATAAGGATGCGATGGTCGCTGGTGCGGAAAAGCGCCCTGGCCAGATGGGGTACGGCCAGACCGATGAACATGATGGGTCCGCAATAGGCCGTTACGATGGCTACAAGCACGCCGGAACAAGTGATGACCAGCATTCGGGCGTGACGTATGTTCAATCCCAGATTGCTGGCATATGCATCGCCGAGCAAGAGCAGGTTCATCGTCTTGACCAGCAGCATGCTCAGAGGCAGCAACAAGGCCATCAGTCCGACAAAAAGCAGCATCTGGTCGCCCGACACCCGAGCGAAGGAGCCCAATCCCCAAACCACATAGGCTTTTATATCTTCCTCCGATGAGAAGAATTTCAGCACTCCAATGATAGCAGTTGCCAAATAGCCTATCATCACACCGATGATAAGCACGGTGACATGGCCCTTCACCTTTTGCGAAACATAGACGATGAGTGTCATCACCGCCAGCGAACCGATAATGGCTGCCACAGAGATGGCGGCATCGCCCACATAGCCCATACGACTCAGTGCCACGCCACCCAGCGAACCTGAAAGCAGCACCACAAAAGCCACACCAAGCGAAGCGCCGTTGGAGATGCCCAACACCGACGGCCCGGCCAGGGGGTTACGGAATACCGTCTGCATCTGCAGTCCGCTCACGGCCAGTCCGGCTCCCGCCATCAAGGCGGTGAGCGCCTGTGGTATGCGAGAGCTGAAAATGATGTTGGTCCATATCTCCGACTCCTCTCCCCTCCCGAGGAGGATATTACAGACACTCCCGAAAGGAATCCTCACAGTGCCTAGCAGAAGATTGAGGACAAAGAACACTGCAATGAGCAGCACAAGGACCAACAACATCCATAAAGACCGGCGCATACGATACTGACAGGCTATTTCAATAATCGGTAAAAAGTGGGAGTATAGTCGGCGGGCATCAGTTCGGGATGGAAGATGGCCACGAAATCGGCCAAGACTTTGTCGGGTTCCACCGGCGAAACTTCATAATAAGGCGTCTGCTTCATATTGCAGTAAATGACCTGACGCTTCTTAAACGACTTAAAGAGTTCGTTTCTCGGCTCCGACGCTTTCAAGGCATCATAGGAGAAGTCGCCTGGGAAGCTGTTGAGGATGCGCCAATAATCGGCATTGGCTGCAATGGAATACATTTTTTCGTACTCAATATTCACACCTCCCGTATTATCGTCCTTGATGACATATTCGGCACCGGCATCGCGGAACAATTCGGCCAGATAGTTTTTACCGCCCACGGCGAACCAGTTGCCCCCGTGCATTTCTCCACTAAACACCGTCGGCCGCTCTTTCACGTTACTGGCCTTTTCCTTGAGTGCGAGATACCGCTGCTCGATACCTTTAAAAAGTTGGTCGGCCTCCTTTTCCTTTCCCAAGAACATGGCCACATATTTTATCCACTCAGCCTGACCAAGTGCTGTAGATTCCTTATAGCCCAAATGCGGTATCAGGGTGATGCCCGTTTCCTGAATGGCATCATATCCTCCACGTTTGAACGGCGAGATAAAGATAACCTCCGGGTTGGCGGCCAGGATCAATTCCGTATCGAAATTGCCCTCCATGCCAATCTTCACGATGTCGCCTTTCTTCACCCGGGCTTTCACATCCTTGTTGAAAAGATTTTTGGTGCCCGTGATGCCTTTCACTGCGTCAAGCGCATCGAGGGCGGTGAAATTGGAGAGCTGAAGCATTGTCATCACGATAGTGCGCTCAATGGGCACCTGCACAGGCGTATATCCATCTGGCACCTCCACCTTCTCACCCTTGGGCACCAAGGCGAAGTGGTAAGTAGCCGGCATTTTCTCCTTATCCTTCTGCGGGTCGGCCACATCCACCAGTCTTACACCATTATCCAACAACTTCACAGTATAGCCCTTGGCATATACGGGATTATACGCCACATCGGCATCGGTGGCAGCGATGGTGTTGTCACTCACAGAAGATTTGCCGCCATCCTTGCAGGCGCACAGAAAGCCTACTGCCAAAAGGACAGCAAACCAAACATACTTTTTTCTCATATCCGATAATATTATTCCTCCGTTGGCCCCTACTCCGAGAGCCTCAGGGGGGTTAGCAAAACAAGAGGCAGGTCTTCTGACTCAGCTCCGTTCTTCAAACGCCTTCCCGTCTGCATGACAGTGGCTGATGTTTGAGACTGGCAAAGGGAGCAAAACAGCTGCGGGACAGTTGCGGATTCTCACCGCATTCCCTATTATCGCACTACACGCACCTCTATGACACTGCAAAAATACACAAAAAAGTTGATTAACAAGTCAATGGGAAACAAAAAGGGGGAAAACGCAGATAAAAAAATCAAATCTGCTCAAAACTGCAAGCCTTCAGTTGAAACACAGTGTATTTTCATCTACAATTGTTTGATAAAGGGAAAAAACAAATTATCTTTGCAACATCAACAAACTAAGATAATAAAATTATGAGAAAATTATTTTCCAGCCTTATCCTGCTGACGATGGTGTTCATTTCTGCCACCGCACAGGATATCTTCCAATACCAGGTTAAGAATGATATGGGCGAACAGGTTTCGCTCAGTGATTTCCGCGGCAAAGTGCTGCTCATTGTCAACACAGCCACCCGATGCGGTTTCACTCCTCAATACAAAGAGCTTGAGGCTCTTTACGAAAAGTACCACGCCGAAGGTCTTGAAATTCTTGATTTCCCCTGCAATCAGTTTGGTGAGCAGGCACCCGGCACCATTCAGGAGATTCACACCTTCTGCACGGCCAATTTCGATATCCAGTTTCCTCAATTCGACAAAATCGATGTGAACGGAGCCAATGAGTCGCCCCTCTACACCTACTTGAAATTAAAGAAAGGCTTTGGCGGTTTCGATCTGACCGACAAGACCGGCAAGCTGCTCGACGACATGTTCCGCAAGCAGGATGCCAATTATGACAAGACCCCCAGTATCAAGTGGAATTTCACCAAATTTCTTGTATCCCGCGACGGCCGCGTGGTGAAACGTTATGAGCCTACCGATAAGATAGCCCAAATAGAAGCCGATGTGCAAGTGGAGTTGAACCCGGTGGTGAGCACCATCATGGCCCGCCGTTCCGTTCGCCAATACCTTGACAAGCCTGTGGAACACGAAAAGCTGGAGATGGTGGTGCGCTGCGGCATCAATGCCCCTAGCGGCATGAACCAACAGCCCTGGATTGTGCGTGTAGTGGAAGACGCCGACCTGATCAATCAGGTGACCGAGGTGTACAAGAAAGCGAACCCAGAGCAGGTGAACCGCGACCCCGGGTTCAAGAACATGTTCCGCAATGCTCCCAACCTTATCTGCGTATGCACGCCGACCGGCGGCCGGGGCGCTCTCGATGCGGGCATGCTCGGCGAGAACATGATGCTGGCAGCCCAGTCGATGGGTTTGGGAACCTGCTGTCTGGGCGGTCCCGTCCGTTTTCTCAACAGCAACGCCGGTGCCAAGTTTTTCCTCGACCGTCTGGACATTCCTGAAGGTTACCAGCTCAACTACATTCTTGCCATCGGTTATCCCGACGAGCAGCCCGAAGCCAAGCCCCGCGACGCTTCTAAAGTGAAATTTATCAAATAAGCCAAGCATCTTGAACTCTCTATCGAAGAAAGAAGTGCGCGCCATGATGCGGCAGCGCAAAAAAGACCATACAGCACAAGAACTCAGGAACAAGTCGGCAGAGGTGATGGAGCGGTTGCTCCATCACCCGGTTATAATGCGCTCACACATCATTCTGATGTATGCGTCGCTGCCCGATGAAGTTTACACTATCGACACACTGGAAAGACTTCGCCTCGCGGGCAAGCGAATTCTGCTGCCCGAGGTGACCAGCGAGACCGACATGCAACTGAGGGTGTATGGAGGCCCAGCCACCCTTCACGAAGGCAGTTTTCATATTCTGGAGCCTACCGGTGAGTTGTGCGACGAGGCCGAACACATAGACGTGGCCGTCATACCGGGCATGGCCTTTGACCGCGAGGGACACCGTCTGGGGCGAGGCAAGGGATATTACGACCGATTTCTGAACCGCGTGAAGACCTACAAGATTGGCGTATGCTTCGACTTCCAAATGATGGACCAATTGCCCCACGACCCTCACGACGTGATGATGGATGAAATAATTTATTGAAAAATGCAAGAGAGAATTCCTTTTATCGATTACATCCGTGTCATCGCCTGCCTGCTTGTCATGGTGGTGCACGCAAGCGAATGTTTCTATGTAGACCATGACAGCTACACTATGGTGGCAAACGAGAGCAACCGGTTCTGGGTGTCGGTCTACGACGGAGGTTTGGGACGCATCTCCGTCCCGCTGTTCATGATTGTCTCGGCATTTCTGCTGGTACCCATGAAATCAGGCATGACGATGCACCAGTTCTACCGCCGCAGATTTCTCCGGATTCTACCTCCCTTCGTGTGTTTCCTGCTTCTCTATGCCCTTTTGCCCCTGGCATGGGGCGGCACCACAGCCGAGCAAGCCCTTGCCGACCTGAAAATGCTGCCGTTCAACTTTCCCATGGTAGGCGGGCACCTATGGTTCATGTATCCGCTTATCAGCCTCTATCTCATCATCCCTGTTGTCTCACCCTGGCTGGAGCGGGCCTCAGCCCGTGAGGAAAGGACCTTCCTGTATATCTTCGCTTTCACCACCCTCACGCCGTGGCTTCACCGTTTTGTATCGCCATATCTGTGGGGAGAATGTTTCTGGAATAATTTCTCGGCCTTCTGGTATTGCTCTGGCTATTTAGGATATCTGGTCCTGGCCCACTACATCCGTGTGCATATCGACTGGAACCGGAGCAAGCGCCTGCGTATTGGCGCACTCTGCCTGCTTATAGGAGGCGCGTTCACCGCATGGAGTTTTTGGTGGAAAGTTACGCCCGGTGTGATGATGGACACCCCGATGGCGGAATGGTCATGGGAATTCTGCACCCCCAATGTGCTTTTAGCCACTTTCGGTGCCTTTATACTGTTCACCTGCATTGTACTGCCCTCTTTCAGTGGACACGAAAAATTTTTTTTAGAGATTAATAATTATAAAAGTGAACACTCGCATTATTTTTCGTTGTTTAACGTTTGCAAAAGTAGTCATTTCAGACTTTATTTCATC